>ERZ1643250.71-NODE-71-length-133107-cov-14.631963_pt1 | contig 133107 bp, 125 predicted proteins | sample MGYA00579262_ERZ1643250 | MGnify/ENA primary metagenome ERZ1643250 (study PRJEB29033, sample SAMEA4952265) | chicken gut metagenome | biome: Broiler Chicken; feature: Gastrointestinal Tract; material: Caecum | place: Ireland | collected 2018 | study: Broiler... | reverse complement strand
AGATTCATTAAAAATTGTCCGAAAAAGTGTCTTAATTTATGAGACCATTATAGTGGATATGCATATAGCTACGGACAGAACTATATGAGATATTATTTTTCTTACAACAGTCCGCAAAAGATTCATAGACAACGTTGTCTCTTATATAGGTTTTTGTTTCAGGATAACAATAATGATAAAAAGCTTCCTCTTTGGTGCATTTATGGGTATGTCTATACGTTGAAACGGCTCGATAAGAAATATTATGTTCAGCACAACATGCTTGCAGCGATCTGTATATAACACCGTTCCATCTGAATTCATATATATTTGCCGGATTAAGAAAATGCAAAAAGGCTTCGAGATCATCGCATTTCTTTTCTGTTTTGTATGATGTCACAGAATTATAATTAAGTTCATGCGCCAGACAACATGCCTTAAATGATTTATATTCTACGCCATCATAAATGAATTTTCTTTTTTCTCTAAGCTGCAGGCATCTTTCCAAAGCTTCACTTAAAGATATTTGTTTGTTATATGACATAGTTCTAACAGTAGCAGGGCTTATATCATAATTTGTACAGCACGCTGTAAAAGAAGGAAAAATGGATCCCTTAAAATCAAATGATCTCGTTGTTATATATTTTTCACCAATACTATCCTTCTTCATATTTAATAAAGAGTGATTTATCTTTAAAACATATGATTTTAAGGCTGCATCATAAGACATTTTATTTCTTTTGGCATAACCAATAACCAGACTGCTATTGATATTATAAAGTTTACATTGTTCAATAAGCGTTTGATAGACATGGCGGGTATTTTGCAAGATAATGTAATTTTCCAACCCTGCTCGGCGCGAATAATTATGGTTGTAGGAATAAGTACGGACTGCTTCAGGTGAAAAGTTTAAACTGCGGCAACATTCAGGAAATGAATTATAGCGAACCCCATCATAAGTAAAGTGTTTCTTTTTTACAACTTTGATATAATGAGCCAGTGCTTTTTCTTTACTGCAAGCATTTGTATAGATATAAGACATTATGGAATTATAATTGATATGAAAAAAAGAACAGCATTCCCTGAAAGACTTCCAGTTTCTTCCCCTGTAATAAAATTTTTTATTGTTTACTTTTCTATAGTGGTCAACTGCTTCAGAAAAAGAGCATTGTGTTTGAGAAATGTATTTAGAGACAGAACGATAACCGATATTATAATATTCGCAGCATGCTTTTTTACCGCGAAATACTTTTTTATCATACTTAACCTGAAATTTTCGTGTGTAATCAGAAATGGCCATGTAATCACAACTCCTAAAATATATTTAGAGCTACCTTTAAAGCTGTGATATCATTTCATGCAAATTTATACATTTTCACTTACACAGATTTTACACACTTTTTGCACAGGAAGCCATGCTATGAGGTACTATTGTATACCATATAATACCTTCGTGAAGAAAAAAATGAGATTTTAAAGTTTGTTGTATTTAAAGGCATTTGAAGGCATAAAATGAAAAATCCCGTTTCTTTCTTGGTGATAAAGTCATATTAAAATTTCAAACCCCTTTATTTTCAAGGCTTTGCGCCGTTTTTTTATCCTTCAAAAAACCCGATTTACATACCTTTTACACACTTTATTTTTAGGGGAAAGATCCCATTTTATAAAAGTATGCCTGAATATATGTGGGTATATGTGGATATATTCAGATTTACGTAATTCTTAGAGATTCATTGCCTTATTAACAACATAAAGACAACCCAAACTTATACTATCATTTTTAAATGGCTATTTCAACAATAAAAAGTCTGAATCACGTTTATGAGTTATTGAGTTATAAAGTGGTTTTTGTGTTCTGATCTGATTTTTTTCGGTTTACCTTTACTCTTCATCCTTTGGCTTTTCAAAGACATCCTGCATGATATCACATTCGGGGGGGGAGGTAAAACAGACCATTATTCTTTCTTTACTTTCTGCTGTACAGACGGAAGCTGAGATGTCAGGCTGCTCATGCTCTGCAGACTGACGCCCAGGGTGGAGAGATTATGGAGCATAGCAGATGCTGCAGGTGGCAGGATTCCTAAAACCCCCAGGGCAATCAGTGCCCCGTTAAATCCGATGACAAAACTGTAGTTCGTATGGATACGTTTCATAAGCGCCATGGCAATCCGGCGCAGTTCTACCAGCTCCCACAGGTTGTCAGCGGCAATGGTAATATCTGCAATCTCCCGCGCAATAGCCGCGCCATCGCTGATAGCAATTCCCGCATCTGCCTCGGACAGCGCCGGAGAGTCGTTGATCCCGTCTCCCACCATCAGGACCGTATGGCCTTCCCGCCGAAGCTTTGCCACATACGCCGCCTTATCCGCCGGAAGCACTTCTGCGCAAAAGTCATCGACTCCCGCCTGCACAGCGATAGCCGCAGCGGTTCTGTGGCTGTCTCCGGTAAGCATGACCGTGCGTCGAATACCCAGCAGGCGCAGCGCATTCAGAACCTCCCCCGTTTCTTCCCGAAGCGGGTCGGCGATGCAGATTACCGCGGCCAGTTGCCCGCCTGCAGCCAGATACAGATGGGAATACTCCGGCGGCAGAGCGTCAAAGCGTTCCTGCTCCCCTTCCGGAATCTGGCACTGCTCATCCTCAAATACAAAATGGGCGCTGCCGATCAGAACCTTTTCTCCATTGACAGTACTGGCGATCCCATGGGCCACCAGGTATTCGACTTTAGAATGATATTCCTCATGCTTCAGGCCACGGCGCTTTGCCTCCGCGACTACGGCATTGGCCATAGAGTGCGGAAAATGTTCCTCTAGGCAGGCGGCCAGCCGCAGCATTTCCTGTTCATCTTTACCCCCGAAAGGAACGACCTCCACCACCTTCGGGCAGGCGTGGGTCAACGTGCCGGTTTTATCAAAGACAATGGTATCTGCAGCGGCCACTGCCTCCAGGAATTTGCCGCCTTTCACGGTAATGTTCGCGCTGCCGGCCTCCCGCATGGCAGAAAGGACTGCCAGCGGCATAGCCAGTTTCAGTGCGCAGGAAAAATCCACCATTAACACGGATAATGCCCTGGCTGCGTTCCGGGTGAGAGCAAAACTTAAGATACTCCCCGCAAAGGTGTAGGGCACCAGCTTATCCGCAAGATTGGCTGCCTTGCTTTCGGCCTCTGACTTCATCTGTTCGGACTGTTCGATCATACGGACGATCTGGTCATAACGACTTTGACCGGAGGCCTGTTTGACTTCAAAAACACATTCGCCTTCTTCCACAACAGTTCCAGCATAAACTGTCCCGCCTGGGCGCTTGGGTACCGGAATGGACTCCCCTGTGAGGGAAGCCTGATTGACGGTAACTTCCCCATCCAATACCAGGCCGTCCATGGGAATGATCCCGCCGGCTCGCACGATTACTGCATCCCCAGGCTGGATCTGTGAGACTGGTACCAGCACCTCTCCCTGTCCGGTACGCACCCATACACGGTCTACGTTCAATGACATGCACCGGGCAAGGTCAGCCACGGATTTTTTCCGTGTCCATTCCTCCAGCAGTTCGCCCACTTCCAGCAAAAACATCACCATACCCGCAGTTCCAAAATCCTTTCTGCAGACAGAGATGGAAATAGACAAGGCGTCCAGCAGTTCTACTTTCATATGCCTGTGGCGCAGGTAGCCAAGCCCCTGCCGTACAAAGGGGATCATATGCCACAAAGTACGGGCGATCCGCAGCGGAGAGGGGAGAAACAACGTACTGGCTGCTTTCCAAAGGACTTTCCCCACCAATTTTTCCTGAAATTCCCGGTTCAGCGCCCGGCTGCTGTGGGCAGGCAGCGCCGTGGTCTGCCTGGCCTCTTTCCATGAAAAATGCCGAAGTTCATCCAGCATGGCCTGACGATCTCCTTCATAATACAGGATGACACAGCAGGTACGTTCATGGACAATGGCACGCCGGACCCATGGCTTTTCCTGCAGCCAGGTCTCCAGAAGATCAGCCTGTGGAAGCGTCATCCGTTTCTGCTTCAGCTTCAGACGGATGCGCCCCCGGCTTTCATGCAATATGGTTGCGTTCATAAGTTCCTCCTTCACGAAAATAGGGAGCCGTCTGTGCGACTCCCCGGTATCCATCATTCTTCTTCATTTTCCAGATTGGCGGCGTCAGCTTCTTCTGCCTCTTTTGCCGCAAGCTCCTCGTTCAGCTCCTTAGCGGAAGCCATAATATCTGCGGCATTTTCCTGTACCGCCGTCACAGACTGCATCACCGTATCTTTCATACGCAGACCGGCAGCCGTCACATGGACGTAAGCTTTTTTCGCATCCTTACTGGACAGAAGTTTTATGCCGAAAGAGCCGAATAATGCGCCTCCCGCAAAAAGGGCCAGTTTTATATAATTCTTCATCGTGATTCTTCCTTTCTTTTATTTTCTTTTGTAGCCGGTGATCATGACCATGACCATACAGATCACGGCGCCCCAAGCCCAAAAACGATGCTGCTTCATTGAAGTCACTCCTTTGCACCAGGCATTTTATCGTTCTGCATATTATAGCAGGAATTTTGTATGTCTGTCATTGCCGAAACAGACACTATACTATGGTTTCAGACATTTTTCTGTATTGCCCCGGAGTTATGCCGGAATATCCCTTAAACGCTGCATGGAACTGGCTGATACTTTCATAACCTACAGCCTGTGCGATTTCCTGAATTGGCATCCGGGTTGTACAGAGCAGTTCCTGCGCACGCTTTATGCGCTGCCGGATCAGCCAGGTATGAACCGGCATCCCGTAGGCACGGTGGAAATTTTCCTTTAAGAATGTAGGGGAAACAAAAAATTTCCTGCAAAGCAGCTGGATCGTGATTTTTTCTGACAGATGTTCCTGTATGTAATCCTTTATCTTCATTATGCTGCGGGAGCTACTTCCAGGTTCACCTTCTGATTCATCTGGGACTGAAATCCCGGAACAAAGGAGATACAACAATTCCACCGATTTAAAGACACAATAACGCTCACGCCTATCCTCTGGCAGCCGTTTCACGGTTTCAAAAAATGCCTGTACCCATGGCGTACTCGAAAGGATAATATATCCGTTTGCCGCCGCCATCCGGTCTTTAACATTCCCAGTAAAGAGTTCGATTTTCAAAACAGAGCAGAGCGTCCGAAGACTCTCTTTTGCGGCAGCAGCATCCACCGCTACAAAGATGCCGCCCAAATCTTTGCTGCAGTGACAGCTGCAAATGCCGGAACTGTCAGAAAGCAGAAAAATCCCCGGTGCTTCTACGACACAGGTATCAGACCGAAACGGTTGGATCACCAACCGCCCCTTCGTGCAGAAAAACGCTTCAAAATGGAGCGGTTCCGTACACACAGGAATTGATGCCGCCATCCCTTCCTTTGCCGGGTGCAGAGCAAACTGACAGGTTAAGATTCCCTCCATGCCGCTGTCCCAATATATAGAATTGTTTTTTTGATCAGATAAGTATTCTTTCAACATAAACCTGTCACAACCTGTTCCCCCATAAGTACCATATGTTTATTCTTTTTATGCAGTTTCGGAAACATAAAGGCAGGAGACGTTTTTCCTATGCCTCCTGCCACTTTATCTTTTCCCTTTAGGCCAATGCCGCACCCAGCTTGCGGCAAGACGCCAGCGCTTCGTCATCCGGAGCATCATTGCAGATCACACTGTCGCAAACAAGATTCGCCCCATCATCGTTGCAGCGTTCTTCCCAACTGCGCATCCATTCCCCATCGCCCCAGCCATAGGAACCAAACAGCACAATATTCTTTCCTCTCAGCCCGCTCTCGCAGCCGGTGAACATGGGTTCAAACTCGCTTTCCTCCAGCTGTTCGTCCCCCATAGAGGGGCAGCCAAAGGCGATGGCGTCATAGCTGCTGATCTGGTCTGGCGAAAACTCGGAGGTGGTAAGCACAGATACTTCTGCCCCCTTGTTTTTCGCGCCTTCCGCAACCGCCATGGCCATGGCTTCTGTATTTCCAGTGCCGCTCCAATAAACAACTGCAATTCTACTCATAAATAAGTAACCTTCCTTTCTTTTTACTGGTTTATATTATTAGAAACATCCGTCAGCTACCGTAAGCTGCTCGATGGATTTCCCCTGTTTCCATTGTTGGAAATAAATTTTGCTGCACATATGATATTTTTTAAAGATGCTCTTTGCTGCCTGTTCGTCTCCGTACACTTTCCAGCAGCCTGAGCATTTATGATTGCAGGCTTTGTTGATGATAAATCCCTGGACATCCTCTGGCGGATAGCTTAAAAACAGGCCGATCTCATGGGGAAAATTCCCGGATGATTGAATACGGCGGATCAGATGAATCACACAGGCATTAAGATTTCCCGGCAGGTAACCGTATTGCACCAACAACTCCCTGGTACGGTTATCTGCCAGATCTTTTTCCAGCGCATGGGGCCGGTAGGCATAAATCAGGGCGCGCCCTCTGCGAACCTTAAGCGGTACGATACGAACGCCTCTGGGAACCAGTTTCCTGTTTAAGCCGGATATGGCTTTCGTTAATTCTTTCCGGTCTGGATAAGAGCAGGAAAACAAATTTCCGGTCTTGATCCCTGCAAGGGTCGGAGCGCAATGACGAATCATTAAATCCTCGGACATAGTCACCCTCCTTTCATAAATTAAAAAACAAAGGCTGCTTCATGCGGATTAGTTTTAACTAACTTATACTTTAAAAAATAATCCACCTTAAGTGGTTTCGTTTATCAGTAGTTTTGACCGCTTTCCTTTTTATCCCGTGATTGTGATTTCCTGTGATGTAAAAAACGGTAAGAAAGCTTTTTTATTTCCTGACATAGAAAATAAATACCGACACAAAACAACAGAGCAGCCAGCCCATATCCTAATGACTGCATGGATGGATTCATAACAACGCCTCTTTTCCAATCTTTTTTGCAGCGATTAGCCAAACAGTCCTTTCTTTTTATAGGGTTCCTTTTGAATATCGCCAACCTCATATCCTGTATGGCGGATAGCATCCGCAAGCGCCGCCGTGTCAAGTTCTGTCTCTGAAAGGATCACTGTCTGCTTTTTGCTTCGGGAAGAAGTCACCTTTTTAACCCGGAATACTTTACGCACCGCATCATTGATATGAGCCTCGCACATTCCGCACATCATTCCATTGACTTCGACTGTATATTTCCACACCGTTCTTTGCTCCCTCCATTCCGTCCTGTAATTAATATTACAGCTTTTAGTTAGTAATAACTAACTATATTAAGTATACTGTCTCTTTACCGGTTTGTCAAGTGATTTCAGGTAATGATTCAGCTATGTTTTATCTGGATGATTGAAATAAAATCATCCAGTCATACGCCTGTTAGCTGCAACGGCTCGCCAGTTTATCAGGCAAAAATTGACTTTCTTATAGCAAACTGCTATAATACACATACCCCCAACGGTATGAAAGGTGGAATGAACTATGAAACAATGTATGGATTCCCCAAACCTGCACCGCAGGCTTGCAAAAATTATCGGACAGATTCAGGCCATTGACCGGATGATTGATGAAGATATTCCCTGCGAGGACATCCTGTCCCAGATCAATGCCGCAAAATCAGCGCTCAACAAGGCCGGTCAGGTTGTACTGGAAGGCCATATCAAACACTGTGTCCGTGACGGCATTGAACACGGGGATGCAGACGCAACGATTGAAAAATTCACCAAAGCAGTAGAACGCTTTGCCAATATGCAGTAACATTCTTTTTTAAAAGGCAGTCTTTATGGCTGTCTTTTTTCTTTCTGGTATCTTGACCTAATATACCCACATGGGTATAATATAGGCATACCCCCATAGGTATAGAAAGAAGGTCTCATATGAACACAATTATTAAAAAAGCAAAAGCTTTGATGGAACTGGGCGGAATCAAAAAAGATGTTGCATTTCTTGTTCTCGGCGGTCTTTCACTGATCATCAGCCTTTTTGACCTGATCCCGCTGCCTTTTGATGCGGCATGGGTCGCTATTATCCTTTGCGGCGTACCGATCCTTATGGAGGCCGTGATTGGACTGATCACAGCCTTTGACATCAAGGCTGATGTACTGGTATCCCTGGCTCTCATTGCTTCTGTCTGCATTGGCGAGGACTTTGCCGCAGGCGAGGTCGCTTTTATCATGCAGCTTGGCGCCCTGCTGGAAGATCTGACAGTTGCAAAAGCGAGGGCCGGGATTGAAAAACTGGTACATCTGACGCCCCAGACTGCCAGAGTCATTCTTAACGGTACAGAAAAAATCATCCCTGCCGAACAGGTAAAGATTGGCGATGTGATCCGGGTCCTGCCCGGAGAGACGGTTCCTGTTGACGGCATCATCCTTTCCGGACAGACTTCTGTCAATCAGGCGGTCATGACGGGGGAATCCCTGCCAGTGGACAAAGCGACAGGCGACGAGGTATCTTCCGGTACGGTGAACCAGTTTGGCGCTTTTGAAATGAAAGCTGCCAGGGTTGGCGAGGACAGTTCCATCCAGCGGATGATCCGGCTGGTACAGTCTGCTGATGCGGGAAAAGCCAAAATCGTCGGGCTTGCGGACCGTTGGGCTACCTGGATCGTCATCATCGCCCTGTCTGCCGCAGGGCTGACCTGGGTAATCACGGGTGAAATCATCCGGGCAGTGACCATTCTTGTTGTATTTTGTCCCTGTGCCCTGGTGCTGGCAACTCCTACGGCAATTATGGCGGCGATTGGCAATGCCACCAAACACGGCTTTCTGGTCCGGGAGGGCGACGCTCTGGAACGGCTTTCCGCAGTGACAAAAGTCACCTTTGATAAAACAGGTACCCTTACCTGTGGTGCGCCCAAAGTGACTGCTGTGAAGTCTGTGTCGGATTACACAGAAGACGAAGTATACGCCTTTGCCGCCGCAGCCGAGCAGATGAGCGAACATCCTCTCGGCAAAGCAGTTGTCCGCTGTTACGGCCAAAAGCCTGCCGCTTGTGAAGACTTTAAAATGAACATTGGCGAAGGCGTCCTGGCCATCATTCATGGGAAAGCAGTGAAAGCTGGAAATTTGAAACTCCTGAAGGAAGTTCCTGTATCCCCAAAGATTATAGCCGAAACAGGCGCATATCGAAATACAGGAAGCGTTGTGATCTATGTTGCGGTAGATGAGGTTCTTGCGGGATACCTTGTCCTTTCCGATACCATAAGAGAAGAAAGCAAGGATATGATCACCGCACTGGACGGCATTGGTGTTTCGCCGGTTTTACTTACCGGAGACAATCAAAATGCTGCCGGCGCCATCGCTAACCAGCTTGGAATCCATGAGGTACATGCCAGCTGTCTGCCCGAAGATAAACTAAACTATATCGGCACCTGTCAGGAAAACAGTGAGGCGGTCTGCATGATCGGCGATGGAATCAACGATGCACCTGCGCTGAAAAAAGCAAATGTCGGCATTGCTATGGGCGGTATCGGCAGTGATATTGCGGTGGATGCCGCAGACATTGCCCTTGTGGATGATGAAATCCGGGAACTTCCTCATCTGCTGTCCCTTTCCAGAAGAATGATGACGACCATCAAGATAAACCTGACTTTTTCCATGACCCTTAATTTTCTCGCCATCCTTCTTGCCATTACAGGATTGCTAGGGCCTGTCATCGGAGCCTTGGTCCATAACGCAGGATCGGTTCTGGTGATCATCAACTCGGCCCTGCTGCTCCATTGGAAAAAGAAATAAAAAATACACAAATCCCCTGCAAAGTTTCAGATTTGCAGGGGATTTGCGATCCTATATAAATAGAGTATTTTCTTTATAATCAGGGAAATGTTATACGCCCAGTTTCCACTGTGCCGTTTCTTTTTGCAGCTCCACCATACGCTTGTAAAGGCCACCCTGTTCCATCAATTTTTCCGGCGTGCCCTGTTGGGCTACATGCCCGTTTTCCAGCACAACGATGTGATCCGCCCCGGCAACCGTACGCATCCGGTGGGCGATAACCAGCACCGTCCTGCCTTGGAGCAGATGGGATAGAGCTTCTTGGACAGCGCTTTCGTTCTCCACATCCAGGCTGGCAGTCGCTTCATCCAGCAAAATCACCGGCGCATTTTTTAACAGGGCCCGGGCAATGGAAATCCGCTGCCGCTCCCCGCCGGAGAGGGTGGAACCATTTTCGCCGATCACCGTCTGATAGCCTTGTGGGAGCTTCCGGATAAATTCATCGCACCGGGCAGCCTTGGCTGCCGCCATCACTTCCTTATCTGTAGCTCCTCTGCGCCCCAGGCGGATGTTTTCCATCACCGTATCCCGGAACAGCACTACGTCCTGAAATACCATTGAATAATATTTTAACAGTGTTTCCGGGTCAACACTGGACACATCCACACCTCCAAGAGTTACTTTTCCCCGGGAAACATCCCAAAAACGGGCGGCCAGTTTACACGCCGTCGACTTTCCTCCGCCGGAGGGACCGATCAGCGCGGTTACTTCTCCCTGTCTGGCTGTAAAACTTACATCCTCCAGCACGCCGTCTCCCTCCCGGTAGGCAAAGGAAACATGTTCAAAAGTAATATCATAGTTTGCCGGTGTAAATTCTTCCACGCCTTTCTGCACCGGCTGCTCCAGGATCGAACGCATCCGCTCAATCTGCAGCTTCGTATTGAAAGTGGCTGCGATATTCTGAAGCACCAGTCCCAGCGGGTCATACAGCCTTGCGGCAGCAAAGAGGAATCCCAGAAAGTAAAGGAAGGAAAGTTCTCCTCCTGCCAGCAGCGCCCCTCCGGTCAGGATCGTCGTTGCAAGCCCCAGACGTAAGAAAGCCTGTGCGGAGCAGACAAACACGCCGGTGGCAAGTTCTGAATGGATGGAGCCTTTCTCCATAGCCGCCAGCTTTTCCTCCAGTTTTCCCATATAAGCTTCCTGACGGCTGCACGCTTTGATGTCCCGGATGGTTTCCAGCCCCTCCTGGATGCAGTCGGCTACCGCCCGCTTGTTTAAAATATTCTTTGTCCCGAAAGAATCCTGAATCTTCTTGCTCCCAGCTGTCAGCAGAACCGCCACCGGAACCACCCACAGGATCGCCAGCGCCATCCGCCAGTCGCAAAGGAACATGGCAATGCCGATGACCAGGGTAGAAAAAATGGAAGCAAATAACTGAGGCACATAGTGGGAGAACATCTGGTCCAGGCTGGAGCAGTCTGCGATCATGGTAGAAGTCAGATCACTTAAATCCCGGTTTCCGAAAAAGCTTAACGGGAGCCGGCGTAAGGTCTCCGCCAAGCTTACACGCCGGTTGGCGCTTTCCTTATAAGTTGCCAGATACAGCGAAGCATACTGGAACCAATGAAGGACAAACAGCAAAAGCAGGATAATAACTGCAAAGCCTGTATAGGTCCAGAAGCCATCCATTAGGTTTCCCCCGTTTTCCATGGAATCCAGAAGATGCTGTGCCGTAAACAGGACAGCCCCTACCGGAAGCATCAGGCTTAAATTGCATACAAAACACCAGAGGACAGCTTTCACCAGATCCTTTGCCCCTTTTTCACTGAGCGCAAACAAATGCTGTAATTTCTTCGTCATACCCGTTTCTCCCCCTTTCCTGTTTCCTGGGCATTGTGGTATCCTCTTGTGGGGTTTCCCACTTTCCACTGGGCGCTGCGCTGGTAATCCTCCCACATGGCGGCATAAACGCCTTTCTCTGCAAGCAGACTTTCATGGCTACCCTGCTCAGAGATTTTCCCATCACTTAAGACAAGGATGTTATCCGCATCCTGTACGGTGGATAGCCGGTGGGCGATCATCAGCACCGTTTTGTTCTTTGTCAGCGTTTCAAATGCTTTCTGGATCTGATGCTCGTTCTCCGGATCAGCAAAGGCAGTTGCCTCATCCAGTACCACGATGGGTGCATCTTTTAAAATGGCACGAGCCAGAGCAATCCGCTGCTGCTCCCCTCCGGAGAGATAAACGCCTTTCGTTCCCACCACCGTATCCAGCCCATGCGGCAGCTTCTCCAGAATGTCATCGCACTGGGCGGCGTGTGCGGCAGAGAGGACTTCTTCCCTGGAAGCCTGTGGCCGGGCAGCCCGGATATTTTCCAGAAGGCTTTCTTTAAACAGCCTGGTATCTTGAAAGACAAAGGCCACCTGTTCCATCAGGTCTTTTGTATCCATCTCCCGGACATCCACCCCGCCAACGGAAACACTGCCGCTGTCCACATCCCAGAAACGGGGGATCAGGCAGGCAGCGGTGGTCTTTCCTCCACCGGAGGGTCCCACCAGGGCTGTCACCTGGCCTGGCCGGACAGAGAAGGTCACATCGTCAAGAGCTGGTCGTTTGGCCCCTGGATAAGTAAAGGTCACATGGTGAAACGATACGGCAGCGTTTATCGACCGTTTCTGCACCTTCGGTTCCTCCATTGGCTTCTGTCCGAGAATCTCATCCAGGCGGCCTACCGCCTCATTAGCTTCCATGACTGCTTCGCTCATATACATGATCCGGTTAATCATCTGACCGCAGGCCGGAGCAAACAGGGCGTAAAAAATGAAGTTAACCAGCACTGTGCGCACATCCCCGCCAGAGGCCAGCAGCAGCGCCGCCGGGATCAGCAGGGCAAAAGTCCCGTTGATAAACGTCAGGAAACAAGTCTGCCCCACACGGCAGCTCATGGCGTACTGGCTGGCCAGATCGCTGTAATCTTTGATAGCCGCATAAAAAGCCTTGAAAGAGTATACCGTCTGCTGGAACATTTTTACCACAGGAATCCCTCGGACATATTCCACCGCCTCGCCGCTCATGCGCTCGATCTCTTTCTGATACCGATGGAAAAAACCAGCGTTCTTTCCGCCCATCATCAGGCACATGGAAAGAAGCGCCAGTGCCATAGTAAGCAGGCACAAAAGCCCCATTTTCCAATCAAAAAGGAACAGCATCACGATAGCGGCAATCGGCGTGACTATAGTTCCTGCCAGATCGGGAAGCTTGTGGGCCAGCAGGTCTTCCGTAAGTCCGGCGTTATCATCAATAAGTTTCCTTAGCCGCCCGGATTGATTTCCTGTAAAGAACCCCAGGGGGAGCTTCATCACATGGGCCATAGCAGTCCGCCGGATGTTCCGGGCTGTGCGGAAAGCTGCGATATGGGTGGACATAAGCGCTGCAAAATACAGGATAATACTGCCGATCGCCGTCCCTACCGCCATCCATCCCCAGTGAGATAGGTTCAACGCCCCGTTAAGCCCCGGCCAGTCTTCCAGCACATTCCTTGCCGCCAGCCAGACGCATACATAGGGGATCAGGCCCAGCACCGCAGACAAGGCGGAAAGGATACAGCCCAACAGGGTGAGATTTTTGTGCCCGCCCGCATAGCTTAAAATGCGGGACAGACTGCTTTGCTTTTTCTGGTTCAAAAGAATACCTCCCTTTTACTTAAAATATTTATTATTAGGTTAGAAATAACTAACTATCATACAAAAAGATAAGGCCTATTGCCCTATCAATTTCAGCCATCCGGCTGTATAAAAATCCCGCAGCTGATCCACATAGTGCAGGGCTTTATCCCTTGGCATATCGTGGATCACAATCTCAAACACTCCATTAAACATCCCGCTTGCAATGATATGGCACATCTGCTCATCCAGTTCCGGAATGTCTCTTCCAAGGCGGCGGAGAACTTCCATGTATCTCATTGTATATTCTACTTCCACCTCTACCATGTTGTGGACAAAATGCTCATAACTGGTACCTTCCGACCGGCAGAGCAGCAGCTTCACCGGCTCCCGGTGCTGGCAAATATAATCCACCATCCAGTGGACACAATTTGAGGATTCCACACCCATATGGTCCGGCTGCTGATCCTCAGGCAGCTCGGCAAAGGAGGTCTGTGCCTCCATAAACTTTCCCATTAATGCGGCAGCATGGGGCTCCACAATGGCAGCAAACAAAGCCTCTTTGCTGGAAAAATACCCATAAAAGGCCCCGGTTGTCACCCCTGCCCTTTTTACGATCTGCCGCAGGGATGCGCCAAGAAAACCCTTATCAGAAAATTCCTCCATAGCAGCCTGCAAAATATTTTCCAAAGTAGTCGATGATTTTTCTTCCATAGCCCCTCCATATAACATTGTCATATAACAATGTTATTATAGAGCGTATGAAAAGTTTTGTCAATAGGCCGAATATCTTTTTATTCTCTGTATCTCTATTTTTCCTGCTCATTTTCTCCACTGATCCGTACACAATGGGCGTATACATGGCATAGAATGAGTAGATTAACTCCCGGCCTCTCACACTTCATTTCTATTGATATCATACATATAGTAATCAATCATCCATTTTGATTACTTATCCGTGTTTTGTAGCCTGTGAATTCAGGCTACTTTTTCTGTGCATATAGACACATTAACTATTTGAGCACCCATATATCTACAACCCAAATTGCAGGTCAATCTTATATATTTAATATGTCTTTTTTCAAAATAGCTGTTGCAGGGGCAACTAGTGAGGACACTACACTACTACCTATGATCATGCGATATACTGATGAGACCACAGCAGCTTTTTTCTCCTGTTTTCCGCATAAAAAAATTTCTCAGATGGGTAAATTGATCCGTCTTACAATCCCGAAGCAGCTAAAAGATTACCTGGATAAGCTGAGCCACAATGCTAATTTTATTTACCTGAAAACGAAAACGTTTTCTAACATTGCGATCCGCCAGTTCCAGCTGAATTTATCTGGAAAAGGTAAGACCCTGCTGACTGCTGTTTATTAAAAAGAAACTCCGGTTGCTTTATGCAAAACAGCAGATTGCTTTGGGTATTAAGTACTCCAAACTTTTGAAACGGGTAAAGCTGCTTTATGAGAAAAGAAAACGTAGAATACGTGGTTTTCTTCACAAAGTTACGACATGGATATGGGATTACTATGTCCGGGATCGGATCCACACGGTAGTGATTGGTGATATCTCCGGGATACGGGAAGATAATTTCCTTGGTAGCAAGATTAACCAGCCGTTCCGTTCTTTCCCATACCGGATTATCTATCAAATACTTAGTTATAAGCGGACGTGTATATAGAATTTCTTCTACTTCTTATGCGAAATCGTTTGGTGCCCTACTTACAGGTATCATATTTATTATCTACGGTTACTTTTCCTGAATTTGGAATTTTAGCCGTAAAATAGGGGACTCTTTTACGGCTACTTTTTTAGTTTCTCTGAATTTAACCGTAATCTATCATCTGATCCTACGGATTTTTTTCCGGATATGACGATTTCAACCGTAAATTTCTGCTTGTTTCTACGGCTGTTTTTCTTAATTTGATGATTTCAACCGTAAACTACTGCTTATTCCTACGGTTCTCTTTCACTATTTTCTTACTTCAACCGTAAACCTGTTCTTCCTCTACGGATTTCTTTCCAGATTTGACAATTTTAACCGTAACTGCTGCTTTTTATTGATCTTCCTGACATCTATTTTTCTTGACTTCTTTTTTCTGAGTGTAACACTAGGAAAAGAACTGGAAAAATGTCTTTCTGGCAGGTATCAAACTTTAAAATTCAGATGACAGGAATTTTTCAAGTGCATCAACTGCTTTTTTTATCTCAATTGAAGAAGTGTTAATACACAAATCGTAATTTCTTTTATCCCCCCACACTTGATCCGTATAAAACTGATAATACTTAGAACGAGATTTGTCTACAGACAGAATCTTTCTTTGTAGATCCTGTTCATTGAGAGTGAGAGTATTTTTTTCCTGTCCTTTTGTACGGCATCTCTTCATTTTAGTTTTCATATCCGCATAAATAAACAGGCGAAATGGCGATAGTTCCCGCAGCACATAGTCAGCACAACGCCCGACGATGACACAGTCAGATTTTTGTGCCATCTCACGAATGACTTTACTTTGTTCCTTATATACTGTTAGCATCAGTGTACACAGGGACAATACGGTCGATAAAGGGCTGCTTTCATTCCGCGTACGGCCTGTACGCGTCAATCAAGTGCCTTAAAGAGACAGAAATCATCTCCTTTTCGACTCATAGACTCCAACCGTAGGAATTTCAGCGATTTACAAGGCAGACGATGGAAGCGTACAGGACGTACGCTGACTGAGGATAACGCCGAAAATCGCTGAAATTACACGGTTTAGAGCGTATTGCCCCGTGTACACTGACGCTAAGGTTTGATCTGTAATTGCGTTAGCGGGAAGGGTAAATGTACGCTCTATCGTGATCGGAAGAAGGGGGATTGGCTGTCGTTCCTCTATATTCCTTATATATTCTTCTGCCATATCCGTCCGTTTTGCGATTTCTTTTACAATTTCCTGGTCGTAATAAGCGAAATGCAGGTGTTCTGCCAACCGCCTTCCGATTTCTCTTCCGCCGCTGCCAAATTCACGGCCGATAGTAATTATTTTGTTCATCTGATCAGTCCTCCTATCTATTCATAATCTGTTGTTTTCTGCTTTTCATCAGCAAAATAAAAGCAACGCAGGCGGTTATAGCTTCGCTAAGGGAATGACAGAGCCAGATAATGCTTCCTCCAAAAATGTGAGGTAAAATCAATATAAGGAGTGGCAAACAGATCACACTTCGGCTCAAAGAAACTGCCAGCGCTTTTAGCGCTTTTTCCTTTTCATTACGGGCAAGCTGTCCGGAAATGAGGATACCGGCACCTGACGCGACCGCCATAGAAATAGCAATTAAAATTTCAATTAAAGGCACAGCTACTGCCGCTGCTGCCATTGAGTCGCGGCCCAGCACATTTCCAATGAAAACTCCATCCACGATCATATAGACGGAATTAAATACCAGGCCTATCATTTGTGGAATAGCATACTTCGCGAACAAAGTACGCGATTTACCTTCGTACATGGTAATCAACCTCCTTTTTTGCTTCTCCAGGGTGAATTTCTGAATATAAGTACAGAGCTTCTCACGAATACTGGCTTCTGATCTGGAGGACAGATTCGCGGTGAAAAAGAAAAGCGTCAGCGCTCTCTATCTTCCCTGGCCTAACGATAGAAAGCCTGACGCTTATTACTCGGCAGTAATAACAATTTTAGTTGTGAGATTCCCGAATCCTGGCCTGTGCTGCCGCCAGCCGTGCGATCGGCACACGGTAGGGTGAGCAGGATACATAATTCAGCCCAATCTTCTGGCAGAACTCAATAGAGGATGGATCACCGCCATGTTCTCCGCAGATACCGCAGTGAAGCGATGGATTTTCAGCTTTGCCCAGCTTCACAGCCATATCCATGAGCTTGCCCACGCCTTTCGTATCCAGACGGGCGAACGGGTCGGATTCATAGATTTTATTTTCATAGTATGCGGACAGGAATTTTCCGGCATCGTCCCGGCTGAAGCCGAAGGTCATCTGGGTCAGATCGTTGGTGCCGAAGCAGAAGAAATCCGCCTCTTTCGCAATTTCATCTGCAGTGAGGGCCGCCCGGGGAATCTCGATCATGGTGCCCACTTCATACTGCAGATCGCTGCCCGCCGATTTGATTTCCTCATCGGCAGTGGAAACAACAATATTTTTTACAAACCGGAACTCTTTGATCTCGCCGACCAGAGGGATCATGATTTCCGGCCTGATATTCCAATCCGGGTGTTTTGCTTTCACGGAAAGAGCCGCTTTGATGATCGCTCTTGTCTGCATAGCGGCGATTTCCGGATAAGTAACGCTCAGACGGCAGCCGCGATGTCCCATCATGGGGTTGAACTCATGCAGCCCGGCGATCACTTGTTTAATGTACTCAACGGATTTGCCCTGTGCTTTGGCCAATTCTTCAATATCGGCTTCAGACGTGGGAACAAATTCATGGAGCGGCGGGTCAAGGAAACGGATTGTGACCGGATGTCCACCCAGCGCCTCAAACAGCCCCTCAAAATCTGCCTGCTGCATAGGCTCAATTTTATCCAGCGCAATCTTGCGCTCCTCCGCAGTTTCTGCACAGATCATCTCCCGGAAAGCGCCGATACGATCCGGTTCGAAGAACATATGCTCCGTCCGGCAAAGTCCAATGCCTTCTGCTCCGAAATTAACCGCTTGCACAGCGTCTTTCGGGGTATCAGCATTGGTACGCACCGCCATAGATTTATACTTATCGGCAAGTTCCATAATTCTGCCGAAATAGCCACCGCTTACATCTGCCGGAACAGTAGGAATCAAGGTGTCGTAGATATTGCCTGTGGAACCGTCCAGAGAAATCGCGTCGCCCTCGTGGAACGTTTTGCCGCCAAGTTCAAACTGCTTGTTGTCCTCGTCCATTCTGATATCCTCACAGCCGGACACGCAGCAGGTTCCCATACCGCGGGCAACAATGGCCGCATGAGAGGTCTGCCCGCCGCGCACGGTCATAATACCCTGTGAATACTTCATACCCTCGATATCCTCCGGCGAGGTTTCCAAACGCACCAATACCACTTTTTCGCCCTGTTTCCCAAGTTCAGCAGCGTCCTCAGCATGGAACACAATCTTGCCTGCGGCGGCTCCCGGAGAAGCGGCAATTCCCTTGCCGATTGGAACAGCCTTTCCCAGAGCATCGGCATCAAAACCCGGATGCAGCAGCATATCAAGAGATTTAGCATCAATCTGCATAAGAGCTTCTTCTTCGGAAATCATACCCTCGTCAATCAGGTCACAGGCAATTTTGATTGCGGCAGCAGCCGTACGTTTTCCATTGCGGGTCTGGAGCATATACAATTTTTTATCTTCGATGGTAAACTCCATGTCCTGCATATCACGATAGTGGTTTTCAAGCGTTGTGCAGATACCGAGAAATTCCTCGTACACTTCCGGGAGAATTTCTTTCATTTTTTCAATCGGCATGGGTGTACGCACGCCGGCCACCACATCTTCGCCCTGTGCATTCATCAAAAATTCGCCCATCAGCCCTTTTTCACCAGTGGCAGGATTGCGGGTAAAGGCTACGCCGGTGCCGGAGGTATCACCCATGTTGCCGAAAGCCATCATCTGTACATTGACTGCAGTACCCCAAGAATAAGGAATATCGTGATCCATACGGTAGATGTTGGCACGGGGGTTATCCCAGGAACGGAATACTGCTTCAATGGCTTCAAAAAGCTGCTCCTTCGGGTCATCAGGGAAATCCTTTCCAATGAATAAAGCGGCGGTAACAGTCCCACGCCCAGCGGGGATTGCCGGATTTTGCAGAGATTACGTTCACAACTTCCTCATTAAGACCAAGGTTGAGGATGGTATCCATCATACCGGGCATGGAGGCACGGGCGCCGGAGCGCACAGAAACCAGCAGAGGATTCTCTTTGTCGCCGAATTTTTTTCCGGTGATTTCCTCCATTTTACCGATGTACTCCATAATCTGGCCTTTGATCTCATCATTGATCCTGCGCCCATCCTCATAATATTGCGTGCAGGCTTCCGTTGTAACGGTAAATCCCTGCGGTACAGGAAGGCCGATGTTGGTCATCTCTGCAAGGTTTGCCCCTTTGCCTCCCAGCAGTTCCCGCATGGAGGCGTTGCCTTCATGGAATAGATAGACATATTTTTTAATGTCATTATGCTCCTTTCACAGTAAAATTTGCAGCCGTACAAGAGATAACGTTAGCGTTAATGTCTGTTCACGCAAAAAAATAAGCGCCAATTTCGTATCTTCATTGGCCTATCGATACGAAATCAACGCTAAAAGCTCCCCGGCGGCAAGCAAAAATCACTTATTATTTTTATTGGAAAATGATATCATATAGAGTTCCAGAAGTCAATATCCAAAATCCTTAAGCTTACGCAGATTTTGGAAAACTGTCGGTCATCCATGCACACGCCTGATCTGGCTATTTACAGAAAATATGATATCCGCACATAAGGCATAGACTGGAAACAATTACAATGACTACGTTTTCCGCAATCAACATTCCGATCACCATGCCGATCCCGATACAAAAAAGTATTAATCCTAAAAGTCTCCCCACATTCTCAGTCCTCTTCTCTTTTGTCTGTATTATTCTATGCCGGATTTCTTTTCTGCAATACCGGATTTAAAAAAATGTCTTTTTATAAAAAAAGAAGCAGAAATTCTATTGAGATAATGGAGCTATTGAACTATAATTTATAAAAACATGAACACGAAAGAATCTGAGCATACAGGAGGGGTATTATGAAATGGAAAGATAAATGTTTTCGTGCGCTGGATGATGAAAAAATGTTTGAAAATTCCGGCCATAGAACCCGTTTTAAAGAATTAACCGACTGCTACTGCAGCTATCCTTTTTTCACCAAAGGTCTTTGTAAATGTATGTATCTGTCAGCCTGGGACGAGGAGCATTTCTGCATTATGCTGGAAACGCTGTCGGAAATGAGTGTCGGAAAAGAAAAAAACACGAAAGAAATGAGAAATAAGGGCGAGATCATTGCGGAAGAACAGAAAAACGATGAATATTACGTCTATGAATTGTCAAATTCTTTTCTGGATAATAAGCCCTTCTCCATAGATGACCCGTCAAAAATCAGCCCGGAGATCCGTTATATTATTGAAAGAGCGCAAAAAGCCGCTGAGATTATCGATCAGATATGACTTATAAGACGATACGCATATAAAGAGACCGGCAGGAAGAATATGGAGCCTGCCGGTCTCTAAAGATTTACAGTTCTGTGCCGGTTGTCTCGGAAGAATCTTTTCCAAAACCGGAAGCAAATCTGTCTACAAAGTCCGGAACCATATCCAGTACTTTCGTAAGACCATCCTGGTTTTTGATATTTACCAGCTTCGTTGTGCCGTTCTGGATCACAAGGACAGCGCTGGGAGTCATCTTTCCCGTCATTCCGCCTGCCCCGTTATTTTTCTTTTCTCCTTCAAAAGCTCCCGCTCCTACGCCAAAGGTTACATCCACCAGAGGAAGAATAATCGTATCCCCTACATGAATTGCCTCTCCTACAACAGTCTTCGCCGAAATAAAGGCATCCAGTCCTTTAAAAAGAGAATTTACCGTATCCTTGAAATTGTTTTCGTTTGCCATGCTCAAACCTCCTTGTTCTTCCATCGGTAGACGATATATTTTATATTTTTGTCAAAATAAAGTTTTATAAAAATAACCAGAGGGAGGATTCCGTAGACTCTTCCCTGGAGACTTATATTTCCTTCCAGTAGGTTCCTGTTTTCAAAAACAGGCTGGATAACTACCCTGTTTTGGTGCAGGGGAACTGTGATCCCCAACACGGCAAGAACAGCTCCTGTCACAGAAGGATCTTCGCTTCCGAAGATGACGCGGCCCTTTATCTTTTTGGGGAAAATATGCCTGAAAAGCTTTAGCAGTTCCTTTTTTGCAAGCGTAAGGGCTGCCTGTACCCTCGGATCCTCCATAAACCGTTTCCAGTAATTTATTTTATCATAAATGCTTTCCATTGTTAATGAAATTCTTTTTAATGAATGAAGAATATTCGTAAATGATGTCCGGAGTCCTTTTAGTTTTTCCAGAATAAGCATACCTTTATTCTTTCTTTTTTCTGTTTCGGGCGCTTTTTCTTCCCGGGATTCTGTCCGGACGCTTTCCTGACTCCGGACAGGTACCGGCCTTTGACGGACTTGGCTCTGCTTCTCTCCGCTCTCCTGGGGGATGCTTCTTTCAGGAACAGTTCCGGTGCTTTTCTTTTCTGCTTTTCCCTTTTTTCCCCGTTTCTTCCATTTCTTTGCAAGCGAAAGAACCGGAATTCCGAATAAGCGGATGTTCGGTTCTTTTTGCGTCCTGCTCATAAAATAACGGAAGCTGACTCCCCCGAATAACCAGTTTACTTTGATCAGCGCCTCTGTATTCCCCGGATTTCCCTGCGTTTTTAAAGCCCGGACCTTATATCTTACGGGACAGAACAAAAGCAGACAAAGAAAAAGAACGATAAGTCCCAGGATGATCCCCAGAGTGATCAATATGATTTTTACAAGCATCCATAAAATATGTAACATGCCTTCACCTGTTTTTCAAATATTCTTTTACCTGAACATCTCCTGTTTCTTCATATACCTGTCTGATGATCTCTTCTGCAAGAGATACCGCCTCCTCCTTCCCCAAGGCAATGCCGATGATTTCAGGACACAAATCGGCGGCGGTACGCTGGAGCAAAGTAACTGCGGGAAACATTTCCATGATATTCCGGGGGTTTTCGGAAAGAACAAGAAGATAGATCCCGGGAACCAGCCGTCTGTTTTCCAGTTTCTCCTGAATGCGTTCCAGGTCTCGGACATTCTTTCCGACAAAACAATTTTTATGCCATTTCAGCATTTTGTCTCACTGCTCCTTCTTCTGAGGGATGCTTAATAAAAGGATTCCCTTTTTTGGATAAATCTAAACAGGACTGCGCAAAAAACGCAGTCCTTCAGTCTTTCAGGAATCAATCCCTGCGCTGCCGGCCCCAGAGTCCCTGGCTTCTCATTTCCAGATATTCCTGATATGCCTTCTCCACGATCTGCTTTTCGTTGGAAAAACGGAGAAGATGATAAATTTCATGAAATTTATAATATCCGGAATCGACAAAGAATTCTTCCCTTTGGGGCCTGCTATGATAATTATCAGCCGTCATCAGATACCAATGTACTTCCTTTGTGACCATATCTTCCGGAACCGTGAAATTATAATGGCTTTTTCCAATATATTTTACGATGGATGCCTTCACATCCGCTTCCTCCCTGACTTCCCGCAATGCGGTCTGTATGTGGGTCTCTCCTTTTTCTACGGTTCCCTTTGGCAATACCCAGCCTTCATACCGGTTTTTGTAAGACTTATATAATGCCAGTATCTTCCCACGATAAATTACCACACCGCCACAGCTCGTTGCTTCTATCATAATGCACGTTCCTCCTGTAATGCGTGTGAATTAATCTGAACTGAATACAGTATAACTCTTTTTGCGCAAGCTGGCAACCGTTACTTCAGACGTTCCTGCTTATCCGTAATAATAAGCGTTGAACAACTGTGAAGCGATCGGTACGGCCGCCTCGCTTCCGGTTCCGCCGCCTTCTACAATAATGGCCACAACCATGTCCGGGTCTTCCACGTTGGAATATCCTACAAACCAGGAATGACTTGAACCATACTCGTCATACTCGGCGGAACCTGTTTTGCCGGCGGCAGTATAGCCCTGTCCGTAAAGAGCCGTGGCGGTTCCGTGTTCCACAACGCCTTCCATCAGTTTGCCAAGCATGGCCGCTTCATTATTTGTCATAAGTCTTTTATAAGCTTCCGGTTCCGTAGTGCTTACAACATCTCCGGTGTTGTTGACAACCTGGTCGATGAGATAAGGCTGCATGAGAACCCCGCCGTTGGCAATGGCGCTTGTGATCAAAGCCATGTGCATAGGCGAAACAAGAGTATTGCCCTGCCCGATCGAAGTCTGCATGATCAAAGGGATTCCTGATTTTCCGTTCAGTGTAAATGAGCTTTTCCGGTAGGAATCCAGCGGAAGGCTTTTATTAAAGAGCAGATCCTCGCTTGTTTTCAGGATCGAGGATCCTCCCAGTTCCGTTCCCATTTCCGCAAAGGCACAGTTGCAGGAATTGGCAAACGCGGAATAAAAATCTTCCTGCCCGTGAACATTTCCATTGTAACACTGAATCGTATGATCTTCCAGCGTTACGCTTCCCTGACAGAGATAACTGTATCCGTCAAAGCTTCCATGCTGGCGGTAATAATCCAGCGCCATAACGATCTTAAAAGTAGAACCAGGGGGATACTGTCCCATGGTAGCCCTGTTCAGCAGGCTGCTGTTCGTTTCGTCGCTTACAAGCCAGTCCCAGTTTTCCGCAAGCGTATTGGGATCGAAATCCGGCTTGCTTACCATTGCAAGAATTTTTCCGGTGGAAGGCTCCAGGGCCACTACAGCCCCTTTTCTGTCTCCCAAAGCGTTGTAGGCAACTGTCTGCAGATCCGCTCTTAAAGTAGATACCACGGTATCTCCCATATTTTTTTCACCTAAAAATTCGTTTTTCATCTGGTTGAGAAAAAACTCATGGGAAGTAAGAAGCTGGAAATTCGCTTCTGATTCCAAACCGCTTTTTCCATTGGTATCGTATCCGATCACATGGGCAAAAATATTGGAATAAGGGTATACTCTTTCTTCGGAGCCATCGTCATAGACGTCTGTTCTGGCAAGAACTTCTCCGTCTGAAGAGACAATCTGTCCGCGTACAACGCGGTCTGAAAAAGTATCCTGTCTTGTGTTGTACGGGCTGTTGATAAAAGTTTCGCTTTTCGCTGCGTCAAAATAAACCAGATATCCGATCAGCCCAAGAAATATAACGACAAAGAAAGCGGATACAAAGGTATATTCTCTGTTCCTTGACCGCCGCCGTTTAGATTTCTCCTGATCTGCGCGCTTCCTCTCTAGCCCGGATTCGCTGTAAAGCTTCTTTTCTTCGTCTCTCAAATTCTTCGTCCTCATCTTCTCTTAAAATATACAGTCCCTGGATAATAGCCAGCATCAGTATCGTACTCATCACGGAACTTCCTCCATAGCTGACAAGAGGAAGGGTAACGCCTGTCATCGGGATAAACTTTGTAGCGCCTCCGATGGTCAGAAATACCTGGAAGGCGTACTCGGCGCCTAAGCCCAGAGCAATGAGCTTATAAAACGGATTTTTGATTCTGAGCGCAATATTCACGATCATCAGAAAGAAACTCATACAGACGAGGATCAGGCAAATCGCAAAAATCCCGCCCAGTTCTTCACAGATAGCGCTGAAAATAAAATCATTTTTCACCACAGGGATGGATTCGGGAGATCCCTGACATAAGCCCATTCCAAACCAGCCGCCGGTTCCAATGGCAAAAAGAGACTGTACGATCTGGTAGCCCTCGTTCTGGTAAACCGCCATGGGATCTTTCCACGCGCTTACTCTCTGGCGGACATGTCCGAACAGATAATAGGCGACAACAGACGCCGCGCTTCCTCCGGCCAGGCCAAGCCCGAGATATCCCACATTTTTCGTTGCCACATAAACCATGATGAGATAAGCCGCAAAGAATATCACCGCACTTCCCAGATCGCGGGAAAGAACCAGTATTCCCACATGGAGCGCCGCAACCACCGTAGCCTTTACGACTGCCCGGAAGCTGGTGTCTCTGGATAAAAGCGAAGCCATGAAAAATACAAAAGTGATCTTTATGGCCTCAGAAGGCTGGATTCCCATAAGAGACAGTTTCGCTCCGTAGCTTGTCCGCGCAAGAAGGAACACCGCGGCAAGAAGCAGGACTCCCAGTCCGGCATACAGCCAGGTAAGCCTGCGCAGGAATTTCAGCTTTCGGATGATCACCGGAATGATCAGAGCGATCCCGCTGGCCGCGGAAGCGATCAGAAGCTGCCTTGTTGCGGTATCAATATCAAGACGGCACAGCATGATAAATCCAATGCTCAGAAGCATGCACATGTTATTCAAAAGCAGAAGAGACGCTTTTTTATAAAAGACACGGTACAAAATCTGCACTGCCGCAAAAAATACCAGCGTTTCAATATAAAACAGGATCACCTGAAAATCAAAGGTTTTCAGATAGATCACAAGAAAGGCGGTAAAATCCATAAAAAAGATCAAAATAAGCTGCTGCCTCAGCAGATCATTTTTTTCTTCCTCATCCTGCCGGCGCACTGTATAAAAGCAGTGAAAAGTATAAATGATCATCAGCGTCAAAATAAGATATTTGGATAATTCAACAATTACATTGATCATATGCCTATTCGGCTCCTCTTTTAAAATGTCCTTTCGTAAAAACTCTTTCAGACGGCGCTTTTCCGTAAAGATATACGCCTGTGAATTCCTCCAGAATCTTTGCGGCTTCCTCCGCGGACTCCATCGTAAACATCAGGCGCATAGATCCGGCTCCCAGTCCCTTTACCTGCCGATGTTCCTTCAAAAGCCCGTATGGAAGACTGTTATATAGAATATTATAACAATATTGTTTTTCTTTTGTATTTCCCGTTTTCCATGGGTCGCAGACACAGACAGAGGGAAATTCCTTGTCGTAGCGGTCTTTCAGGATCATGTAGCTTTCTTTTTTTTCGCAGCGGAGAAGATTTTTTCTGACGCACTGTGCAGACTGCATCAGGGGCAGATATCCGTAAACCAGAAATTCGCTGCGGGAATTGTTCCGGTGCCGGAGTTCCTTTTCGTTCAGTTCCACAGGCATGGTTGTCCGCAGGACGCCTTCATCATCCCAGAATGCAACGGCTTCATTGTTCCAGGTATATAAAGGAAAATCAATCACACATTTTTCCGCCAGGCCCCGTTCTTTCAGCGCTCCGTAGGATTCCAGATTCCGTACAAGAAAGCCTTTCATACCCATCTCCAGCCAGGATTCAGCCTGAGCCAGAAATTCTTCCGGGAATTTTCCCCTTGTCACATACGGAGTGGAAAGATACAGCTCCTTACGTCTGTAAAGCCCCTCCTCCATACAGTTCCTCATTACATGAAAAGGAAGATACAGTCCGGTCAGACCAGGACTGGCGGCAAGGGCGGACGCCTGTTTTAAGGTCTCACAGGAAACATAGAATTTCTGAGGATCTTCCGGATGCACAGGCTTTTTTTCTTCTGGAACATAGGAAGGAAGCCCAGGCTGTTTCCTCCGGTATGATGCCTGTATCTTCTCTTCCAGAGTGGAAAAGGCATTCCGCCGGAGCTCGTTGAGAGTTCCGATTGGGATAAAAATATTTCTGTCCATCTGAATGTCCAGACGATCCCAGCAGAATTCCGTGTTTCCCAGTTTTTCCATCTGCCGGCGGACCCGTGATTCTTCCATCGGCCGTTCTTTGGCAGGCTGAACTTCTCCCAGAGATACGGAAACGGAAATCTGACCGTCGTTTTGTCCGGAAACACCGCTGTTTCCTTTCCGGGGATATCCATGGGGGGAATAAGATAATTCCAGTATAGCAGGACATCCGGCAAAAAGGGTTAAATTCCCGTAAATTTTTTCTTTTCTTTTTTTTAACCCGGAAGAAACATTTCCGGTTTTCTTTTCATTGGAAAAAGCCATCATAGACGGTCCGTTCTGCTGCCGGTAATATCCCTGGCAGGATCCGCCGCGGCTGAAAATTTCAAGAAGATATTTTCTGTCTTCGTCGGAAACCTTAAAATTTTCCCTTTTATCTTCCAGTATGTCCAGATATTTCCGATACATCCCCGTAACTCCGGCCGTATATTCCGGCTGCTTCATCCGTCCCTCGATCTTCAGGGAAATAACGCCGGCGTCCAGGATTTCCGGAAGAAGATCCAGAGTGCAGATATCCTTCAGGCTTAAAGGACAGATGTTTTTTCCCTTTACCCACCGGTTATTCTCATCTTTCACACGATAGGAAAGACGGCAGGGCTGGGCGCACCGTCCGCGGTTTCCGCTCCGTCCGCCCAGGATACTGCTCATAAGGCACTGGCCGGAAATACTATAGCACAGCGCGCCGTGAATAAAGGCTTCAATCTCAATGGGACTTGCCTGATGCATGGCAAAGAGTTCTTCAAGGCTAAGCTCTCTGGCGGGAACCACACGGGTAACTCCCAGTTTTTCCAAAAAGCGCATCCCCATCGGGCCGGTAACAGCCATCTGGGTGCTGGCGTGAACAGGAAGATCCGGAAAAGTCCGGCGGATAAAGCGCAGTACGCCAAAGTCCTGTACGATCACCGCGTCCAGCCCCTCCTCATAACAGGAAAGAAGAGAATGATAAAGACGTTCCTTAAGTTCCCTGTTCTTCAGGAGTGTGTTAACGGTAAGATATAATTTTTTTCCGTGGAGGTGGGCAGTACGTATAGCGGAAATCAATTCTTCCTGGGTAAAATTTTTCGCATAGGCCCTGGCTCCGAAATCAGGCCCTCCCACATAGACGGCATCGGCTCCAGCGCCGAGAGCGGCTTCAAAAGCCTCATAGGAACCGGCGGGGGCCAGAAGCTCCGGTTTTCTTTTATTCTTCATAATCCCTCTCTTTTTGTCTAAACAGATAAAGGGGACTACCACCTGAGCAATCCCCTTCTCTTCTTTACTTTAACAGTGAATCTACTTCCTGTTCCAGCTCTTTAACTTTTCCTTCCAGAACTGTACGCTGCTGAACAGCTTCCTGCTGTTTTTTCTCCGCCTCTTCGATTTTCATGCGAAGAGAGATCAGCTCATGCTTCAGTTCATACATCTCCTGATCTTTCTGCTGAAGATCCTGTTCAAAAATTTCAGCCTGTTTTTTTGCCTTGAAATAGTCGTCTGTAATATTCAGACTGAGCAGCGTATGTTTGGTTTCCATAGGCTGCCTGGAATACCCGGGCATTTCACTTAATTCCGCAATTTTATTGTTCATATAGGATGCTACCTTCTGAAAGTATTCCTCAGACTCATAGCCGCCCAAAGTGATGATCTTTCCGCCGATCACTACCTGTGCTGTATTCTTGACTGCCATAAAAAGCCTCCTGTGTTTCTGTATATTTCCCGCACCCGTTTTTCATATAAGGGACGCAGTAAAAAAGTCATCTTTTTCTTATTATAATCGAAATTTGTAGAAAAGTATAGAATTTTTTAGGAATTCTTCTCAAAGCCCAGATGACTGTACGCCAGAGGCGACGCCATCCTGCCTCTGGGAGTACGGTTCAGGAATCCGTTCTGCAGAAGATACGGCTCATATACTTCTTCCAGCGTTCCTGTATCTTCCCCGATGGCAGCAGCCAGAGTCTCAAGTCCAACAGGACCTCCCTGAAAGTTTACGATCAGAGTTTTCAGGATCTTCCGGTCGGTTTTGTCAAGGCCGTATTGATCCACTTCCAGGAGATTCAGAGCGAAAACAGCCACTTCATATGTGATTTTTCCATCATATTTTACCTGGGCAAAATCCCGCACACGCTTCAAAAGGCGGTTAGCCAGCCGCGGCGTTCCACGGGAACGCTTGGCAATTTCCTGGGCTCCGCGTCTGTCGATCTCCACTTCCAGAACCTGGGCGGAACGGAGGATAATGGTCTCCAGTTCCTTTTGATTGTAAAATTCAAGGTGATGCATTACGCCAAAGCGGTCCCGCAGAGGCGCGGAAAGGAGACCTGCTCTGGTGGTGGCCCCCACAAGAGTAAAACGCGGCAGATCCAGCCGTATAGAACGGGCGGAGGCTCCCTTTCCGATCATGATATCAATGGCAAAGTCCTCCATTGCGGGATACAGAACTTCCTCCACCTGGCGGTTAAGCCTGTGTATTTCATCTACAAAAAGAATATCTCCTTCCTGAAGATTATTCAGAATGGCCGCCATTTCCCCGGGTTTCTCAATGGCCGGACCGGAAGTTACCTTCATATGTACCCCCATCTCATTGGCGATGATCCCGGACAGAGTTGTTTTTCCCAATCCGGGAGGGCCGTAAAAGAGAACGTGATCCAGCGGGTCATGCCGCTGCTTTGCCGCTTCTATGTAGATTTTTAATGTATTTTTTGTCTTTTCCTGACCGATGTATTCATCCAGGGTCTGTGGTCTGAGACTCCCCTCTAAGGGAAAATCCTCTTCTGTGACATCGGTAGTGATCACTCTTTTTTCCATAAATTACTCCTACAGATTTTTGAGAGCTGCCTTCAGGATTCCCTCAACATCGTCCGGAGATACGTCTGTCACCTTCCGGACCGCCCGGAGAGCCTCCGTACTGCTGTATCCAAGGGCAACCAGCGCCTCCACCGCTTCTTTGCTTCCGTCAAAGGAAGAAACTTCCGCGTCCGTATCTGCTTCCCCATGAGCAAGCTTCGCCTCAAAAGCATCCTCAAGCTTAAGCTTGTCTTTCAGCTCCAGTATCAGTTTCTGCGCCGTCTTTTTGCCGATTCCCGGAGCCCGGGATATTGTTTTTACATCATCTGACAGCACCGCAAAACGAAGCTCGTCTGCAGAAAGCGCAGCAAGAATGCCAAGAGCGGCTTTCGGGCCGATTCCATTTACCCCGAGAAGCAGACGGAATATCTGCAGATCGTCCTTTGTCAGAAAACCGTAAAGCTGCATGGCGTCTTCCCGGATATGAAAATAGGTATGTATTTTTACTTCATCTCGTTCCCGGAGAGCTTTTTCCATAGACGCGCCGGTCATAAATATTTCATATCCGATTCCTCCATTTTCGAGAATCAGAGAAGTTTCAGAGGAATCCACGATTTTTCCCCGTATAAATGAGATCATAATTATTGAAAGCTCCTGTTATTTCTATCTGAATTCAGCTAAATCGAATTTTCAGCATCACAATCATAACATACACCGGATAAAAACGCAAATGCCTGAGGAAATACTCTTCTTTTCCGTTTTGTCCTATCATGAAAAAAGCCCCGGACGGATGAGATATCCGCGCAGAGCTTTTTCTTTACACTAACGCTGTTCTTATAAAATTACATTCCGCGGGCATACTTCCCTGCAGGCGCCGCAGTTCGTACACTTCTCATAATCAATATGAGCGCAGAAATTTTCTACGGTGATCGCGCCGTTCGGACATGTCTTTTCGCATTTTTTACAGCCGATGCAGCCTGTCTCACAGGAAGAAGTTACAGCTTTCCCCTTATCCTGTGAATTGCATCCAACCATTACAGACTGCGTATAAGGAATCAGCTCGATCAAATGACGGGGACATTTTTCCACACATTTTCCGCAGGCTCTGCAGGCGTCTTTGTCTACCACGGCAACGCCGCTGATGATATGTATCGCGTCAAAGGAACATGCCTTGACGCAGCTTCCGAACCCCAGACAGCCGTATGCGCAGGCTTTTGCGCCGCCGCCGGGTACAAAAGGCATCATTTCGCAGTCCTCGGTGCCTGTATAAATATAATTTTCCTTTGTTTTATCACATGTTCCGGTACATTTTACAAAAGCCGTCCTGCGGACTGTTTCCACAGCCTCCTGGCCCATAATGCCGGCGATGATCTTTCCTACTTCGTTTCCGCCTACCGGACATTTGTTTACCGGAGCTTCTCCTTTGACGATAGCCGCGGCCAGTCCGTCGCAGCCCGGATATCCGCATCCGCCGCAGTTATTTCCCGGCAACGCTTCCCGGACGGCAATCTCCCGTTCGTCTGTTTCCACTGCGAATTTTTTTCCGGCGACTCCGAGAAAAATACCGATAAAGAGACCTACGGCCGCAACAACAACAGTTGCTACAATAATTGCTTCAATATTCATAATCCCGCCTCCTTATATCAGTCCTGAGAATCCGCAGAAAGCGATCGCCATAAGTCCTGCTGTCAGAAGGACTGTGGGAAAACCTTTAAACGCCTCCGGGATATCGTTATATTCAATTTTCTCACGGATCCCCGCCATAACGATGATGGAAAGAGTAAAGCCTGCGGCAATGGCAAATCCGTTTACGGTTCCTTCCAGAATGTTGTAATCGTTCTGCACATTAATGAGAGCGACGCCAAGAACGGCGCAGTTGGTCGTGATCAAAGGCAGATATACACCCAGCGCCTGGTAAAGAGAGGGAATCGCTTTTTTCAGGAACATCTCCACAAACTGAACAAGAGCCGCAATGATCAGAATGAATACGATCGTCTGAAGATACTCCATATTTGTAGGCACAAGGATAAAACGATAGATCACACTTGTTACAAAAGAAGAAAGAGTGATTACAAATATGATCGCGCCGCCCATTCCGGCCGCAGTCTCTATTTTTTTTGAGACTCCCAGGAAAGGACAAAGACCAAGGAACTGGCTGAGCACTACATTATTGACAATAGCCGAGCTGACGATGATCAGAAGTAATTCTTTCATTTCTGTTTACCTCCCCTGCACATAGTATTTCCGCAGGACGCGCAGGCGCCGCCGCATTTCTCGGGATTACTGGGATCGATTCCTCTTTTGGCAGCTCCGATCTTGAATTTATTCTGCAGAGCGGAAAGCGCTGCCAGTACGAAGAAGGCGCCGGGGGCCAGTACAAAGATCGTAATGGGCTCGTAACCGATCTTGCCGGCTGCGGCATCCGCCAGCGGCAGGACCTGATGGCCAAAAAGCTGTCCCGCTCCGATAAGCTCCCGGACTGCTCCGATACAGGTAATGCTGAGAGTAAAGCCAAGTCCCATTCCAATACCGTCAAAAAGCGAAGGAATCGGAGGATTTTTGGAAGCATAAGCTTCCGCCCGTCCGAGAATGATACAGTTTACAACGATCAGAGGAATGTAAAGTCCCAGAGACGCATAAAGGCTTGGGAGGAAGCCCTCCAGAAGCATCTGTACAATGGTAACGAAGGAAGCTACCACAACGATAAAGGCCGGCATACGGACGCCGTCCGGGATAAATTTCCGAAGAAGAGAGATCATCAGATTGGACGCGGCAAGGACGGCCGTTGTCGTAAGTCCCATTCCGATTCCGTTTGTGGCTGAGGTCGTGATTGCCAGAGTAGGACACATTCCAAGCATCAGCACAAAAGTTGGATTTTCTTTGATAATGCCGTTTACCAGGCGTTCTGCAGGTGTATTTGCTTTCATTGTGCTCCTCCTTCCACATACCGGAACGCACAGAGTCCGGCGTTGATTCCATTTGTCATAGCGTTTGTCGTGATGGTGGCGCCGCTGATCGCGTCAATTTCGTCATCTGCGGCAGCACCGTTTTTCGTGTATGTAAACTTTTCCACTTTTTTGTCTTTAAACTGGTCTTTGAATTCGTCTGTATCCGCCTTCATTCCCAGTCCGGCGGTTTCCTCTATGGAGAGAATGGAAATGCCGTTCAGTGTTCCGTCATTCTGTACGCCCATGGCGAACTGAATATCTCCCCCGTATCCTTCCGAACTCGTAATCGTGAAAGCATATCCCAAAGTCTCGCCGGAAGCGTCCTTAGCGGTCATGATCTCGTCAACGGTCTGTGCGTCATAGCCGTTTTCATCAAGATATGTTACAAGATCCACCGCCTGTTTTGTTTCATCAGGGAGGAATTCTTCAAAACTGTCGGCATCCTCAAAAACTGCCTGATAAGCTTCCTGCTTGGCCTTCTCCTGCTGCTGCGCAATAGGGCCTGCGGTAATGTCCTGCACAATGCCGAGAGCTAATCCGGCCACCAGTGTAATAACTGTAATAGAAAGGGTGTCTTTTACAATAGAATTCATGCTTTTTTCCCTCCTTTTCCAAATGCCGTCGGTTTCGTCGCGCGTTCGATCAGCGGAACCAGAAGGTTGCAGAAGATGATCGCGTAGGAAACTCCCTCTGCCGATCCTCCTAAGAGACGGAAAACAGCAGTTATGACGCCCAGACAGCAGCCGTACACGATCTGTCCTTTCGGAGTGATCGGAGATGTTACATAGTCCGTAGCCATAAACCAGGCTCCAAGCATCAGTCCGCCGCCGAACAGATGGCTCAAAAGATAATTTCCATCAAAGCCCATTCCAGTGGCGAACATATAGCAGATCACAAAAACGGTGAAACTGCCGATATAAGTCAGAGGAATCTTAAGATCGATCACTTTAAACACCAGAAGGATCACAGCGCCGATCAGGATAGCCAGTGCGGAGGTTTCTCCAATGGTTCCCTGGATGTTTCCGAGAAACAGATTTTTTACCGGCACAGAACTGCCTTCTATAAATCCCTGGGCTTTCAGAGCAGCCAGAGGAGTGGCTCCGGTAACGGTATCCACTACGCCGCGGAAGCTGTCCGATACAGAAAAGTTTGTCATCTGCGACGCAAAAGAGATCATCAGAAAGCATCTGGCGCCCAGAGCCGGATTCATGAAGTTCTGTCCCAGCCCGCCGAATAACTGTTTTACAACGATGATCGCGAAAGCGCTTCCCAGAACAGGTATCCAAAGAGGAATCTGAGGCGGCATGTTCAGCGCCAGAAGAAGTCCTGTGACAACTGCGCTGAAATCTCCCACAGTATTCGGCTTATGCATAAAATGATCATAGAGCCATTCAAATATTACACTGGAAAGTACGGTTGCCGCTATCACCAGAAAAGCGTGAAGACCGAAATTCCAGATGCCGAAAAGCGTGGACGGCAAAAGGGCAATTACAACAAGCTGCATGATTCTTTCTGTTGTCATGCAGTCTCTGATATGTGGATTTGATGATACATTCAGCTTTCGTTCCATTTTTACTCTCCCCTCTATTTCTTTCTGCGGCTGGCCAGAACCATTTTCCGCATAGATTTTATACTCTGGGTCAGTGGTCTTTTAGCTGGACAGACATAACTGCAGCATCCACATTCACAGCATTCCATACCGTCCATTTTTTCAAAACCGGCCATATCTCCCCGTTCAGCCAGAGTGGCAAGACGGGCAGGAAGCACATGTCCCGGACAGACGCGCACACACCGGCCGCAGTTGATACAGGCCGTCATTTTTGCCTCTGACACCTGGTCGCGTTCCAGACAAAGGAAGGCGGAGGTGGTCTTTACGCAGGGAACGTTCAGATCATACATGGCAAATCCCATCATAGGACCTCCGGAAACAACCTTTGCCGTATCGTCCTTTAATCCTCCTGCAGCTTCTACAAGCTCCTGCATACAGGTTCCCGTAAGCACAGAAAAATTTTTCGGGTTTGCCACAGCGTTTCCGGTTACCGTGACGATCCGGCTCATAACCGGGCGTCCCGCCACCACAGCCTGATAAATATCGGTAACTGTCTCGACATTATCCACAATACAGCCCACATCGGCAGGAAGCATAGAAGAATTGATCTCCCGCCCTGTCACTGCGTAGATCAGTGTACGTTCACCGCCCTGGGGATACTTTGTCATCAGTTCCTTTACTTCCATTCTGGGGCGGTCTTTCACAAGGGCGCGCATTTTCTCGATGCAATCCGGTTTATTATCTTCAATACAGATGTACCCCTTCGCCTTATCGAAAAGACGGAGGATCACTTCCAAACCGGAAATCACCTTTTCAGGTTCTTCCAGCATCCTCCTGTAATCGCTGGTAAGATACGGCTCACACTCCGCTCCGTTTACCAGAATATACTCGATCTTTTCCGGATCTTTCGGGGCAAGCTTCACATGAGCCGGAAAACCGGCTCCGCCCATTCCTACGACTCCGCCCTCCTGAATACGGGACAGTATTTCCTCTCTTGACAGGGAGGACAATTCGGCGCTGTCAAATTCTTTTTCCGTATACTGCTGGTCGTTTTCTATGATGATAGAATCTGACATGGTTCCAGTGGCGGTCAGACGCTTTTCAATCCCTTTTACTGTACCGGAAACAGAAGCGTGAAGAGGTACGGAGACAAATCCTCCTGCTTCCGCGATTTTCTGTCCGGCAAGAACGTGATCTCCTTTTTTCACGCAGGGAACCGAAGGGGCCCCGATATGCTGCGACAGCGGATACACCATCTCGCCCCTGGGGAGATATTTCTCGATTGGACTGTTTTTAGACAGATCCTTGCCGTCATAAGGATGGATTCCACCCTTAAAGGTAAGCTTTCCCATATGTATTTCCTCCTTTATCATAAGCCTTAGGAACGCTTATGTTTTTTATCTGTTTTATGACGCAGGCGATATCCGCGGTTCAAATGGGGATATGCTCTGAAAAAACGCCTGGTATTATGTCCTATCCTGTCGGTAAGATTCTTTCTGTAGGATTTCAGTTCGGTGGAAATGTCCTCCAGAATAGCCTGCCGTCTTTCGTTCATGGAACGGATAAATTCCAGATCTTCCATCCGGTCTTTCATATTATCAAAAGAAAACCCTCTGGGCAGATCCAGGGAATTCAGCCTGTCGTTAAATTTCAGCATAAGCTCCACCTGCTTCTTTTCCATCTGCTGTTCCCACTGTGGAATCCGGTCTTTCAGGTGGAAAGCGGCTGACGCGGAATAGCAGAAATCGCAGAGATAGGCCACTGAAATAATACAGATACAGATCTCGCCCACATAGACAGGATATAAATCTACCAGCCTTTCCACCACGGGATGAAGGACGCGGAATAGGATCACTGTAAAAATCCCCCATCCGATAGAAGCTCCAAGACAGATCCTTCCCTGAAAGTTAAACTTTTTATCACTGTAATCCCACCACGAAGTATGAAAAAGCATTTCCATGAGAACCGCCGTGAAATATTCCAGAGCCGTAGCCACGACAATTCCTCCGAGAAACAGTAGAATCAGGTACTGTTCCAGAGGCTTAAGGATCAGGTAAACGGCTACTGCTCCAAATCCGTAGATTGTACACAGCGGTCCGTTGATAAAGCCGCGGTTGACATATTCGCCTTCTTTCAGTGAAACATACATGGTTTCCCATGCCCAGCCAAGAAAACTATATATAAAAAACCAGCTTATAATATGATAGACATCGACACCGTTTATTGTCATCGACCACATGAAATATATCTTTCCTCCATCTCTGCAAATAACTTTCTTTCTTAATACTATAACTCTTTTTATGAAAAAATTCACTACCCATTTTTTAAAATCTTGTGTATAATTAAGTACAATGAAATAAGAATTGAGGTAACTTATGATTGTTAAAAAAATGCCGATTTTACAAGGCTTTCCGGACTTTGACACTGTTAAAAATTTGTCGAAAACCACTGTGGGATCCGAGGTTTTCCGGCCGGTTTTTTATGATATTGAAACTACCGGATTATCACGATATTCCACTTTTTTATATCTCATTGGCGCGGTAACGTATGAAAACAGCCAATGGTATCTTCAGCAGTGGATGGCGGAAGATTCCAAAGAGGAGGCTTTGATACTTTGTGAATTTTGTGATTATTTAAAGGATAAAACCTGTACGATACAATATAACGGAAACCGATTTGATCAGCCTTATCTGGAAGAAAGATACCGCTCTTGGGGATACGCGTCTCCTTTTCAGGGACTTTCTTCTCTTGATCTTTATCAAGAACTGAAACCCTGTAAAAATCTTTTGAAGCTTTCCCGTATGAAACAGCCGGATCTGGAAGCTTTTCTCGGAATGGAAAGCCGGAATTTCTGTGACGGAGGAATGTGCGTCCGCCTGTATAGGAAGTATATAAAATCAAAAGATCCAAAACCGGCGGAAATTATGCTGGGACATAACAGAGAGGATCTTCTCGGCCTTGGCGCGGTTTTTTCCATGCTGGGCTATAAATCGCTTCTGGAGGGAAATTATGAGCCCTCAGAAGCTTCTGTTCAGGACGGGCAGCTTTTGCTTACGCTGTCTCTTCCCTTTCTTCTTCCGGCAGCAGTTTCCGTCGGAAACAAAGAGTTCTATCTTACCGCTTCCGGAAATACGGCAAAATTTCTTACCGGCTTAAAAAACGGAAAGCTCCGTCAGTATTACAAAAACTTTAAAGATTACGATTATCTTCCCGGGGAGGATACGGCTGTGCCAAAAGTTCTCAGTCAGTATATGGACAAAAGCCTTCGTGTTCCGGCCACTGCCTCCACCAGCTATACCTGGTTTCCCTGCAGTAAAGAATTCCTGGACAATAAAGACAAACAGCTTCAGTATCTGCGGCATTCTCTGCCCTGCCTTCTTGCTCAGCTTGAAACAAAGAAGTGAAACGAAACAAAAAGAGACACAGGAAACGGATATTCCTGTGTCTCAAATAATTTACGAAAATTTTGGAAAGAAAAACTGAGATTATTCTTCTGCAGTTTCTTCTGCTTCTTCAGAAGCATTCTCAGCAGGAGCTGCCGCCGGGCTTTCCAGGGCTTTCATGCTCAGGCTGATCTTCTTATCTTCTCCGTTGAAATCAACAACTTTGGCACGGATCACCTGACCGATGGAAAGAACATCGGAAGGTTTCGCTACGTGTTCTCTGGAAATCTGAGAAACATGAAGCAGCGCGTCGATTCCCGGCGCCAGCTCGACAAAAGCACCGAAATCTGTCATACGTGCAACTTTTCCTTCGATCACATTGCCTACGGCAAATTTTTCAGCCGCTGTCAGCCATGGATTCTCTTCCGGGAATTTCAGGGAAAGCGCGATCTTGTCGCCGTTAATCTCCTTGATCAGAACTTTTACTTCATCGCCTACGTTAAATACTTTCTTCGGATTTTCCACTCTGCCCCAGGACATTTCGGAAATATGAAGCAGTCCGTCAGCTCCGCCCAGATCGATGAAAGCGCCGAAGTCTGTCACATTCTTTACAACGCCTGTTACAACATCTCCAGGATGGATCCTCTCCATAAGAGCTTTCTGCTTTTCTGCTTTTTCCGCAAGAAGAAGCTGCTTGCGGTTTCCGATGATACGGCGTCTTCTCGGATTAAATTCTGTAATCACAAATTCAATTTCCTGATCCGCATATTTGGAAAGATCTCTTTCGTAAGTATCAGATACAAGGCTGGCAGGAATAAATACTCTTGCCTCATCCACATTTACGCAAAGTCCGCCGTCCAGTACCTGAGTAACCGGTGCCTTCAGAACCTCCTGGGATTCAAAGGCTGCCTCCAGACGCTTGTTGCCTTTTTCTGCGGCAAGTCTCTTGTAAGTCAGGATCACCTGTCCCTCGCCGTCGTTTACTTTCAGAACCTTTGCTTCCATTGTGTCGCCTACGTGAACTGCATCGGACAGTACAAGGGAGCTGTCGTTGGTATATTCGCTCTTGGTAATAATACCGTCTGCTTTATAGCCGATATTCAGGATGATTTCATCGTCTTTTACATCGATGACAGTACCCTGTACGATCTCTCCATTTCTGATAGTTTTTACGGAATCTTCCAGCATCTGTTCAAAACTTAATTCTGACATGTTCTTGAACCTCCTCAATAATTTTCTTTGGGGTGGACGCCCCTGCTGTAATACCTACATAACTACTGCGATGGAACATTTCAGAATCCAAGTCTACAGGTGTTTGTATATAGTAAGTATTTCCACATTCCTCTTTACATATTTCAAACAGCTTTTGAGTATTGGAACTATGCCTGCCTCCGATGACCAGCATAGTGTCTACCTCTCCGGCTATGGTTTTTGCTTCTTTCTGCCGTTCTTCGGTAGCATTACAAATAGTGTTTAAAATATTGCTAATATTTAAAACATTATTATCATACCTCTTTTTCCTGAGAATTTCAACTAATTCTTTAAATTTGTTGTAATTAAATGTCGTCTGGGAGACGATACAGAGTGCTTTTCCCGGTTCCGGAGAAAAATTCTCCGCCTCTTCGCTGCTTTTCAGCACCGTGTGATTTCCTTCGCACCATCCGCAGATTCCCCGGACTTCCGGATGGCTGGGATCTCCGAAAATGACGATATGTTTCCCCGCCCTGCTTTCTCTCTCCACAATACGGTGGATCTTCAGAACAAAAGGACAGGTCACATCCACATAGGAAAGCCCGGCTGCCTCCAGCTTCTCATAAACTGCCCGGCCTACGCCGTGAGAGCGGATCACAACAGTGCCTCCCTCAATATGGTCCAGATCCGCTTCGGAGATTACTCTGACGCCTTTTTTCGCCAGATCCGACACCACTTCTTCATTATGGATGATAGGTCCAAGCGTATAAATTGGGGAAACGCCTTCCCCGATCAACTGGTAAACTTTGTCTACCGCGCGCTTTACGCCGAAACAAAATCCGGCCGTTTCCGCCACCTTTACCTTCATTATTCTGCCCTCTTTTTTGAGTTTATCACTTTTTCCCGGTATATCTGTAAAATATTTTTTACCACCTCGTCAATAGTCATATCGGAGGAATCCACCAGCACAGCGTCTTCGGCTTTTTTCAGAGGAGAGATCTCCCGGTTCATATCCCGTCTGTCCCTCTCTTCGATATCCTTTTGTATCTGAGCAAGATCACAGGAGACTCCTTTTTCCTCCAGCTCCAGGCAGCGCCTTCTGGCCCTTGTTAAAGGGCTGGCAGTAAGAAAGATCTTTACATCTGCTTCCGGCAGGATCGTAGTTCCGATATCCCGTCCGTCCATGACTACGCTCATGCTTTTTGCCAGCTTCCGCTGAAGGTCCAGCAGACGTTTCCTCACCTCCGGATTGGCGGAACTGACAGAAGCCATATTGCCTACCTCCTCTGTTCTGAGAAAGGCGTTTACATTTTCTCCATTCAGAAGAACAATCTGCTCTCCGTCTTTGTATTCAATAGATATTTCCGCTCCCCGGCAGACCCTTTCTATTTCGGCGGGATCATCTTTGTTTACTTTCTGCCGGAGAAGATAGAGAGCCATGGCGCGGTACATTGCCCCCGTATCCACATAGACAAAAGAAAGTTCCCGGGCCACTCTTCTGGCAATGGTGCTTTTTCCTGCTCCTGCCGGCCCGTCAATGGCGATATTATAGATCATCTGTAATTTCCTCCTGTTTTATACTGTACTTACAGCCATCGCTGCCAGATATGCCGTAGACCAGGCGATCTGAAGGTTATAGCCTCCGGTTACAGCGTCCAGATCCAGTACTTCTCCGATAAAATAAAGCCCCTGGATTTTTTTCGATTCCATAGTAGCGGGATTGATCTCTTTTACTGCTACGCCGCCTCTTGTGATCACGGCTTCCTTAAATTCCCCCAGTCCGGTAACGGTAAAAGGAAAAGCCTTTATGAGAGCGCCGAAACGAAGACGTTCCTCCCTGGATATCTCATGAATGGTCTTTTCTCCGGGGATCCCTCCCAGTTCCAGCATAACAGGAGTCAGAGAAGAAGGGAAAAGGACACCGATGACATTTTTAAACTGTTTGTTTTTTCCAGCCTCAAATTCTCTTAAAATACGGGCGTCAAGCTGTTCTTCTGTCAGCGCGGGCTTCAGATCGAGATAAGCCTTCAGCTTTCCCTCTTTTTGGAGAGCCTGACCGATGCGGGCGCTGGCGGAAAGGATCAGCGGGCCTGTCACCCCGAAATGAGTGAACATCATTTCTCCAAAATCCTCAAACAGAACTTTTTTATCCTTTTTTATAGTCAGACGCACATTTCTCAGCGAAAGCCCTTTAAGTCTGGGGATGTATTCTTCTTCTGTACGAAGGGGGACAAGAGAGGGGGAAAGCTCCGTTACTTTGTGGCCGTATTCTTCGGCAAAAAGATAACCGTCCCCGGTGGAGCCTGTAGAAGGATAAGAAAGCCCTCCGGTAGCCACAAATACGGCGTCGCCCGGATAAAAAGTTCCGTTTTCCAGACAGATGCCGGAAACTTTCTTCTCCTCACAGACTATTTTTTCTACCTTGCTGTGAAGGTGAATATGAACGCCGTACTTTTTCATCTGGCGTTCCAGCGCCCGGATGATGTCCGATGAGTGATCGGAAACAGGAAAAACCCGGTTTCCCCGTTCTGTTTTTAAGGGGACGCCGGCCTGTTCCAGAAAATCCATCATCTCCCTGCTTCCAAAGGTATAAAATGCGCTGTAAAGAAATTTGGGATTGCGCACAACTCCGGCCAGAAGTTCCTCAGGGCCGCAGTTATTTGTTACGTTGCATCTCCCTTTTCCGGTAATATACAGTTTTTTTCCAAGTTTTTCATTTTTTTCAAAAAGAGAAACGTCGCATCCGTTTCTGGCTGCCGCTGCGGCGGCAAACATGCCGGCCGCCCCGCCGCCCACGATTAAAACTCTGTTCATCTGTATCCTTTCTGGAAAGCAAGCCCGCCAGAAAATCTGACGGGCCTGTTATTTTCATTGTAGATCCTTCATCTGCCGTTTTAACAACAGCGCGGAGAAGAATTTTCTGTTTATACCGGATAAGCTCCGTTTTTGGTGTCTGCCGCAGTTTCATCCACCTTTGTCTCCTGCGCCTGACGATATTTAAAGAAGTCCATGGCAACCTGCGGGAACAGAGCGTAGGACAGAACGTCCTCATCCTGCTCTTTGTATGCTGCCATTTCTCCTTCCAGCTTATCCAGCTCGTTGTCCAGAAGATCTGCAGGGCGGCAGGTGATAGGCTTGGTGTCGCCGATACATTTTTTCTGGACTTCCGGATTAAACGGTTTTACGGTAGCGCCGTATTTACCGCTTAAGATATCTTTTGTTTCCTTAGTGACCATCTTGTATCTTTCGCCCATAAGAACGTTAAATACAGCCTGTGTTCCCACAATCTGGGAAGACGGAGTTACCAGAGGCGGTTCGCCCAGGTCTTTCCGTACTCTCGGAACTTCTTCCAGAACTTCATAGAATTTATCTTCCGCATGCTGTTCCTTTAACTGAGAAGTCAGGTTGGAAAGCATTCCGCCGGGTACCTGATAAAGAAGTGTCTTGATGTTGACGCCCAGGTTCTTCGGATTCAGAAGACCGCTGTCGAGAGCGTCGTCACGGATCGGACGGAAGTAATCCGCGATCTCCGCCAGAAGATTCTGGTCAAAGCCTGTGTCATAGGGGGTACCCTTGAAGGTTTCTACCATAACCTCAGTTGCAGGCTGGGATGTACCCAGGGCAAACGGGGAAATAGCGGTGTCGATAATGTCAACGCCGGCTTCAACAGCCTTCAGATAAGTCATGGAAGCCACGCCGGAAGTATAGTGCGTATGAAGATCAATGGGGATCTTGACAGCTTCTTTAAGGGCGCCTACCAGTTCTGTCGCCTGATAAGGAAGAAGAAGTCCTGCCATATCCTTGATACAGATGGAATCCGCACCCATCTCTTCGATCTCTTTCGCGATGTTTGTCCAGTATTCCAGGGTGTATGCGTCTCCCAAAGTATAGGAAAGCGCTACCTGCGCATGGGCTTTTTCCTTATTGGCTGCCTTTACGGCTGTTTTCAGGTTGCGCATGTCGTTCAGGCAGTCGAAAATACGGATAATATCAATTCCGTTTGCAACCGACTTCTGAACAAAATATTCTACCACGTCATCGGCATAAGGACGGTATCCAAGAATATTCTGTCCGCGGAACAGCATCTGAAGTTTTGTGTTTTTAAAGCCGTCACGGAATTTGCGGAGTCTTTCCCACGGATCCTCTTTCAGGAAACGGAGGGAAGCGTCGAAAGTGGCGCCGCCCCAGCATTCTACGGCATGATAACCGACCTTGTCCATTTTATCAACGATAGGAAGCATCTGTTCTGTGCTGAGTCTTGTAGCGATCAGAGACTGATGCGCGTCACGCAGAACAGTTTCCACAATTTTTACAGGTTTTTTCTCTAATTCTGCCATTGTTTATTCTCCTTATTTTACATTACGCCGAATATTGCCATGAAGGTACCGGCTGCTACTGCGGTTCCGATAACGCCTGCTACGTTTGGTCCCATAGCATGCATCAGAAGGAAGTTGGTAGGATCTGCTTCCGCTCCCACTTTCTGAGATACACGGGCGGCCATCGGCACAGCGGATACGCCTGCGGAACCGATCAGCGGGTTGATCTTGCCTCCGGACAGCTTGCACATCAGCTTGCCCAGCATAACTCCGCCGAAGGTACCGAATGCAAACGCAACCAGACCAAGGAATACGATTTTCAGAGTATCAAGATTCAAAAATGCCTCTGCACTTGTAGAAGCGCCTACAGATGTACCCAGAAGAATTACAACGATATACATCATCGCATTGGACGCGGTTTCTGTAAGCTGTTTTACTACGCCGGATTCACGGAACAGATTTCCGAGCATCAGCATACCAACCAGCGGAGCTACCGTAGGAAGGATCAGGCATATAACAATAGTGATCACGATAGGGAACAGAATCTTTTCCAGTTTGCTTACCGGACGAAGCTGCTCCATTTTGATCTTGCGTTCCTTTTCTGTAGTACACAGTTTCATAATAGGCGGCTGGATAATGGGTACCAGAGACATATAGGAATATGCCGCCACCGCAATGGGTCCCATCAAAGCAGACTGTCCAAGCTTGCCTGCGAGGAAAATGGATGTCGGGCCGTCGGCTCCTCCGATGATAGAAATAGCCGCCGCCGCTTTGTCATTGAATCCCAGGAAGATGGCCAGGAAGTATGCCACATAAATACCAAGTTGTGCGGCTGCTCCCATAAGAAAGCTCTTGGGATTTGCGATCAGAGGTCCGAAATCCGTCATGGCTCCGACACCCATGAAGATCAGAGAAGGAAGAATACTCCACTCATCCAGCAGATAGAAGTAATGAAGAAGTCCTCCCACTCCGTTTGAAGTGTCGGCCGGATCTGCCATAATGTCCGGATAAATATTTACCAGGAGCATACCAAAAGCGATAGGAACCAGAAGAAGCGGTTCAAATCCCTTTTTAATGGCAAGAAATAAGAATACACATGCCACCGCGATCATCAGATAATTGCCCCAGGTCAGATTAAAAAATGCAGTCTGATGAATCAGGTTGGACAGGGTTTCTGTAATATACGACATTTGAATACCTCCCGTCCTAGTTCATTGTTGCCAGGATATCTCCGTTTTCTACGGATGCGCCTTCTGTTGTATCGATGCTTGCCAGGGTGCCTTCCTGAGGAGCAACGATCGGGATCTCCATTTTCATGGATTCCAGGATGACAATGCTGTCACCGGGTTTCAGAGCCTGTCCGGGCTCTGCTACGATCTTAACGACTTTGCCGGGAACAGATGCCGTCACTTTTACAGCGCCGGTACCGCCGGCGGGAGCTGCCGGAGCAGGAGCAGGTGCAGGTGCCGGAGCGGGCGCCGCTGCAGGTGCGGGAGCTGCCGGAGCCGGAACAGGTGCGGCTGCAGGTGCGCTTACAGCGCCTTTTTCTTCTACAGTAACTTCGTATGCGGTTCCATTAACGGTAATTGTATAACTTTTCATTTTAAGATCCTCCTATTGTCTTTACCTTCTTTTTCGGTTGATTTTGCGGATAGAACGTACTACAAAGCCGTCGGGGGACGTTCCCTCAGACGCTGCTATGGCTGCCGCTATCACAGCCGCCAGTTCCTTATCGTCATAGGCCGGGGTCTGCACCGGTACCGGAGCAGGAGCAGGCGCTTTTGCAGGCGCCGCCGCGGGCTCTTCTTTTTTCTTGGCTGCTGCGGAACCCGGAATATACTTAAACAGAGAGATCAGGAAGATCAGAACTGCAAGTACAACAAATACAGTGCCAAGTCCCATTACAGTGTTCAGTGCGGCGTTTTTCAGCGTAGTCGCCAGAGAATACTGAATATTTACGCTTACAGAAGACGGCGACATGGTGCTGAGATCATCGAATACATAAACGAATTCCGCGTCTTCTTTTTCAAATTCCACAGGAACTGTGGCTGTGTACTGATCGCCGGAAACTTCCACCACTGTTTCGCCGGTTTCCTTCAGCTCTCCTACTTCATCCTTTACATCATTCCAGGCGTTCATGGCATTTACGGTAAATTCATCGCCGCCTTCCAGATAAGATTCGATCTCTTCGTCACTTAAGGGAATGATCGCATCTGTAAGGCCTTCCGCTACCATGATGAGCTGGCTTTTTACCGTATCGTCCATTTCAGCGGCCATTACAAACGATGTGCCGGAAACTGTCAGCGACGCGGCGCAGACAAGAGCCGCGCAGACAGAAGACACTTTTTTAAACATCTGATTCATATGCTCACCTCTTTCAGACCGCGCTGTGTTTCTTGGACGGACGGTCTTCTCTTTTTGTGAACAGCATCTCAAAGGCCCCGATCACATATTTTCTTGTTTCCTCCGGCGCGATCACCGTATCCACATAGCCTCTGGCCGCTGCGGATCCAACTCCTGACTGGAGTTCTCTGTATTCCGCCGCCTTTTCATTAAGAACGGAAGCCTCTTCGCCGGGATACATGATCTTCGCCGCAAGGGACGCGTCCATCATGCCGATTTCCGCATTATCCCAGGCATATACATAATCTGCTCCGATAGCCTTGCTGTTCATGGCGACATAGGCGGTTCCGTAAGCTTTTCCGATAATTACGTTCACCTTCGGAACGGTTGCGTCGGCAAAGGCATGAACAAGTTCGCCTACAGATTTCGCCATCATTTTTTCATTGCAGACAGTTGCCTTGAAGCCTGTCACATTCGTAAGAGTAAGAACAGGGATATCAAAGGCGTCGCAGAATTTCACGAAGCCGGCGGCTTTTCTCGCGCCTCTTGCAGACAGAGTTCCGTCGAACTCTTCTGTCTTCGTTCCGTCTTCGCCGTAAATTTCCTGTCTGTTTGCCACAGCTCCGACGGTGGCGCCGTTCAGGCGGAGGAAGCCGGTTACAACGTCTTTTCCATAGGCGGAGCCTGTCTCAAAGAAAATATTATTGTCCGCGATTCTTGACAGAGCCAGCACTGTATCGCCTGCGCAGGCTGCGATATCGCCGCATACACGGTTCAGATCGTCTGTGCACTCGTCATAGGAATCGTTATCTTCAAAATTGGAAGGAAGGAAGCCGATCAGCTGACGGATCCATCCGAGGATCTCGCTTTCAGAACCTGTCCGATCAATAAGTCCTGTCTCCTCACTCTGGAAAGAAGCGGCTGAAGTATCACATTTTTCTACATGATTGCCCTCCAGAGCATTGGGGGTATTGACGAACATTTTTCCTTTTTTCTCTTCCATAAACGTAAAGTCTGTCAGTGCGGGAATAATGGCCATACCGCCTCCGCAGGTTCCGAACACCGCTGTGATCTGGGGGATCATCCCGGATGCCAGAGTCTGTTTCAGGTAAATGGAACCGAAAGCTTCCAGAGCGTCTGTTGCTTCCTGGAGTCTCATTCCGGCACAGTCGATCAGCCCGATCACCGGAGCGCCTGTCTTCATTGCAAGATCATAAAGGGAAGAAATCTTTTTCGCATGCATTTCGCCAACAGTTCCGTTCAGAACAGAAACATCCTGGCTGTATACATACACCAGATTCCCATCGATCACGCCGTAGCCGGTGATCACACCGTCTGAAGGCGCTTTCTTTTCAGTCATGTTGAAGTCTGTGGATCTTGCGGTCACGCTTTTTCCGATTTCAACAAAACTGTTCGCATCAAGCAAAGAAGTAATTCTTGTGCCTGCTAAGCTTTGTGTTGCATTACTCATTCTCTTTTGCCCTCCATTTTATAAAAATTTAATGATAAACAAAATTTCAGCCGATTATAATTGTAACCTTTTTTCATTTTTTTTTCAATAGATTTCCAGATTTTTGTTAAAAATTTAACTCCCTGACTGCCTATTTTCCTTCCAAGCGGAAGTTCAGGAACACAGACAGAAAAGCCCTTTCTCAAAAAATACAGCGCAGCCCCTAAATATGTGAGCTGCGCTGTGAAGGTGTCATTCATGAAAAAATTTGTGGAATACCTGATCCACACACCAGAGATAGGAAATTTTTTCTACCGTATGATCTGCGGTTACGGGATAAGAGGCGATGGCTCCGCCATTTAAAAGAAAGGTGATCCTGCCGATCTCATCTCCCTTTTTCACCGGAGCTGTAAGCTGTTTTTTCAGAGTTACCCTGCATTGGATCTTTTCATCATCCCGAAGGAGAAGCTTTTGTTTTCTGACGTTGTCCGAAACAGCGACAATGCCCTGGACAGAAGCGCTTTTTTCTGTGCTTTCCCCATCGGGAATCCCATTTTCCACCAAAATTTCAGGAAGCTCCGGCTCCTGGAAAAAGGTTCTGTACTCATAATTCTGATCCCCATAATTCAAAAGAGTCATCGTATCTTTCCATTTATAGCTTTTATTATTTGGCCAGCCGCAGCCCAAAAGAGAAATAACGAAAGTTTTTCCGCCTTTTTGACAGGCGCATACATAACAGTAGCCTGCGTCGGCGGTAAATCCTGTTTTTCCTGACAGCACGCCGTCTGTCATATCAAGAAAAGCATTTGCGTTGCGGACTGTAAACGTGCGTTTTTTGCTGAGATCTGAAAAAGTATGCTCTCTTGTCTGTGTGATTTTCAGAAAAGTCGGGCTTTTAATCGCATAGCGCATGATCAGCGCCAGATCTCTTGCTGTGGTATGATGGGTTCCCCCATCGTCTTCAGCGTCAAGTCCGTTGGGAGTTACAAAGTGAGTGTCCGTACAGCCGATCTCTTCCGCCTTTTTATTCATCCTTTCGGCAAAGCCCTCCACAGATCCGCCAATATGTTCCGCAATGGCAACTGCCGTATCATTATGGCTTTGGAGCATCAGAGAATACAGGAGATCCTCCAGATAGTACTGCTCTCCTTCTCTCATATTCAACTGGACATCCGGCTGGGAAGCCGCTCTTGCGGAAACCGTTACATAGTCGTCTCCCGCTCCTTTTTCCAATGCCAGTATACAGGTCAGCACTTTTGTGGTACTTGCGTTTGCGCGGGGTGTTTCTCCGTCTTTCTCGTATAGGACTCTTCCGGAATCTCCGTCCATGAGAACAGCAGACAGAGCGTACAGCCTTTCCGGACTGCTCCCTTCTTTTGAAGCATCAGTTTCCATATGTATCTGATCTTTGTTTCCTGTTCCGGTTTTTTCAGGCACGATCTGTTTCATATGGTCAAAACTTTCTGCCGGTACTGCCGCGCATATGAAGAAAAAGACAGATACCAGCAGAAATATCAACGCAGTCCATTTGAATTTCATAGTCCACCTCTTTCCGGTTCTATAGGACTATTTTATGCGGACCTGTCCGTTTTATTCCCTGCTGTTTTCTGTCTTTTCTGATTTTTATCCGTTATAGGTATGATACCAGCGCGAGGACAATGGCAGTTCTTCTTTAGAAAGAAGATACAGTTCCTCCAGATATGCCGGCGATTCTTTCACAGCCTGGTCAAAAAGATCATGAAGTTTTCTCACAGGCACTTCGCTTCCCGGAACCGGATCCTTTCTCATAAAATGATCCATGGCGGAGGCAGACAGCTTTTTCCCTCCGATTCCTGTAAATATGCGGAGAAAAAAGCGCCGTTTTCCACGGTTGTCATATACCATAAGATTTGTAAGAAATTTCATCATGCGGAGAGAGAAAAAAATATCTTTGATCTTTATCTGCGGAAATACCCGGTGGATCACTCTTGCATAGGAGATCCTGGGAACAATGCAGTCAGAAGGATAAAAATGATGAGGATCACGATTCGTTTCCAGCATCAGGGTTCTGTCCAGTTCTTTTTCCAGAAGCGTATGAGAGATCACCTTTTTTTCGGCCATTTCATCCACATATGGATGGCAGGCGCTGTCAAGAAGATAATGACATCCAAATCCCAGAAGGTAGGCCAGAAGCTTCTCGTCCCCTCTTTCCCTTACCCGGCTCATTCCCCGCAAGAAAAAAGGGGCGGCGGGATTGTGATGCATTTCCACCCCGGCTCCGTTTACCGCCGGCTTCAGCAGATGATAAAACAAAATGTCGGGGCCGTGAAGTCCTATCCGATACAGGTCTCCGTTTTTTCGTATCACTTTTTTCATCTCATCAGAAAGCTGTCTGTATATTTTTTTTCCAAACAGATCATGCGTATATGTGGTGGGCATTTCTTCCATATCCTTTCTGTCGTTTATATGCGGCCGGCCAGCCGCCGTATTTTACGGGCGACTTTGTCAGACATCCAGTTTCAGTTGGATCTCTTCTTCCGCCTCTGCCTTAAAGTCCTCCATCTGAACCGGATCCAGGACCGGAAGCTCGTCCAGTCCCTGAACGCCGAAAGTCCGAAGAAACTCTTCTGTTGTGCCAAAGAGGATCGGTCTGCCAGGAGCGTCCAGCCTTCCCAGTTCCCGCACCAGGTCGTATTCAACAAGCTTGTTTATGGCATGATCGCATTTTACTCCCCGGATCTTTTCAATCTCAGCCTTTGTTACCGGCTGTTTATAAGCAATGATCGAAAGCGTTTCCAGCATAACGTCCGTAAGAACAGGCTTCTGGGGATGCATGGCGATCTGGATCAGATTGCTGTAATATTCTTTCTTCGTACACATCTGATAGGACTGTTCCAGTTCAATGATCTGGATGCCTCTGCCTTCTTCCTGATAGCTGTCCATCAGATGGTGGATCAGTTTTCGTGTAGTTTCTTTATCCTGGCCGATTGCCTCCGCGATCTGTGAAAGCTCCACAGATTCGCCGAGGGCAAAGAGAATTGCCTCTATCGCGGCCTCTGCTTTTTTTATTTCCATTTAAGCCCTCATTTCTGCCTATTCGTCGGCAAACTCTGTAAGATGCTTCCAGGTTTTCGGATCTGTTGTCACTTCTACCTGGATATCGTCGAACAAAGCTTCCTGTTCTACATGAATATATCCCATTTTCATCAGCTCCAGAATGGACAGAAAGGTTACGACGATCTGCGTTCTGGAAGGCTGTCCTTCAAGAAGCTGCCGGAAACTGAAGCGGCGGTGGGAGGAAGCATAGGATTTCATTTCCACCATTTTATCGGAAAGGCTGACTTCTTCCTTCTCGATCGTTCCGAATTTGCTTCGGATGGGATCGATTTTTTCTTCCTGTTTTTTCAGTATGGACTGGTAGATTTTATTGAGACGCTCCAAAGTAACTGAGGAAAGCAGCTCTTTCGGATCCACCGGTTCCCGGTATTTCAGGACTTCATCCGGAATCGTCGGTTTTTTGTAAAAAACTCCGTCCGCGTCGTCCATACGGTCTTTCAGTTCATAGGACATAAACTTATACATTTTATATTCCAAAAGCTTCTGTACAAGTTCTTCCCTTGGATCCTCCTCTTCCCCTTCTTCGTTTTTCTCTTTCGGAAGCAGCATTTTGCATTTAATATCCAAAAGAGTCGCCGCCATCACAAGGAATTCACTCATGGCCCCCAGATCCTCCGAGGGCATGCTGTGAAGATATTCCATATATTGATCGGTGATATCTACAATAGGGATATCATAAATGTCGATCTTATTTTTTTCGATCAAATGAAGAAGAAGATCCAGAGGGCCTTCAAAAACATTAATTTTTACATCTATAGCCATAATTTATCCATAAACTTCCATAAATTCCTGATATTCCGGTCCGTCTATTCTCCTGGAAGCAATTCTGCAAAGACAAGCTCCCTGGGATTATGGATACGGACAGGAATTGTATGTTCGCCGAGACCGGCGCTGACGATCATATGACTTTTTCCTCTTCTGTACTCTCCGCAGCAAAAGCCGGGAAAAAGCTGAAAATGCGGAGAGATCAGTCCTCTGTTTTCTGTAAAGCGGACGACTCCTCCGTGGTAGTGGCCGGAAAAGATCAAATCCGCTCCCCAGGAGAAATAAGTGTTCCCATATCGTGGATTATGGGCCAGAAGCACCTGAATCCCCTCCTTGGAAGGCGAACCGATCAACGTTTCCATTTCCATGAGGCTTAAGGAAGGAGGTTTGGGCTTCCGGTAATATTCCAGGGGAAGCTCCAGCCCATAGAAGACAAAATCCGTTCCGTGGATCTTCATGGAAACATGCCGGTTGTGGAGAAAGCAGGTTCCGGCGTCTGAAAGAAGATCTTCAAATCTGAAGTATTTTTCCTGCATTGCCGGATCCGCCATCATACGGCTTTCATGGTTTCCCAGTGCGTAATATACGGGGAGTTCTTTCGCCAGCCGGCAGAGAAAACCGGTGGACATCTCCAGGGAATCCTCATTGCTGCTGTAGGCCATATCTCCCCCCACGAGCACCGCATCCGGTGCGCCAAGGATGATCCGGCGCAGCAGTTCTTCGTTTTCCTCTCCGAACATCAGTCCGTGAAGATCAGAGAGAAAAGCAAGTTTTACAGAATCTTGGCCTTTCAGCTTTTTTATGGGAATATAGTAGGTTTTCGTTTTGAATGTTTTCATACATTTCCTCGGTGATTTGCTATTTGGAAAAAGCGAAAGCTACTTGCCGAAGCCGCAGTTGGGGAAAGTACAGACAGAACAGCCAAGGCACAGTCCTCCCTCTCCCAGAGCGGCGATTTCTTCCGCTTTTACGGGATCATCCGCCATGATCCTTGGGAGGATAAGGTCAAATACCGTCCGCTTTGCGTACATGACGCATCCCGGCAGCCCAAGAACAGGAACCGTTTTCTCTCCATTCCGGTAGTATGAAAGGAGAAGCATGGCTCCCGGCAGCACAGGAGCTCCGTAGGTAACGATTTCCGCACCTGTATCTTTGATGGCTCCCGGAGTCCTGTCGTCAGGGTCTACGCTCATGCCGCCGCTGCAGATCACCATATCGGCGCCCATTTCAATAAAATGGAGAATGTCCGCCGTAATCTGCTTTCTGTCGTCTCCCGGAGTGGTCTGCCCGATGATCTCGCCGGGATATTCCGCCAGTTTATCCCTCAGTACAGGGGTGAAGGTATCTTTTATCAGACCTTTCTGAACTTCGCTTCCGGTGGTTACGATCCCTGTTTTCTTTGCTTTGAAGGGAAGAATAGAAAAAATAGGGTCTTTTCCCGCTTCCGCTTCTGCCCGGTCCATTTTTTCCTTTTCGATCACAAGAGGAATGATCCTGGTCCCCGCGATCTTATCGCCTTTTTTTACAGGAAAATCTCCATGTCTGGAAGCGATCATCATTTCTCCCAGGCTATTGACTCTTATAAGCGCGTCGCGGCGTATTTTTAAAAGGCCGTCGCAGTCGGCGATCACTTCGATTTTGCCTTCGCTGACATCCGTGCCGTGCATATGATTTCCGGCGCAGATCTTATAAAGGATTTCCGCTCCTTCATTTTCATGAAGGATGCCTTCTCTTTTTTCCCATACAAAGAGATGTTCTTTTCCTACGGAAAGCAGCGCCGGTATATCTTCTTCCCGTACAATATGCCCTTTTTTAAAAAGCACGCCTTTCTTTTTATCTTTAATGATCTGTGTGATATCATGACATAAAATATGCCCCACAGCATCTTCTGTGCGAATTTCTTTCATAGACCTTATCCTCTCAAACTACATGCATTCCGCTGTTTATTCAGAGGCTATTATACCTCTCTCCCGCAGTCTTTGTCAAAAGATTCCTTTATCTCTCGTAACAGGGGAGATTACAGCCATAAAAAGTCAAGAACTTTTTTCAGGCAGTGGGAATATCCGGCTTCTGCTACGTCTTCCCCGTAAAGGATACGAAGCTTTCCAAGCTCCTGTCCATCCCGATAATAGACCAGTTCCCCGGCCTGTTGGCCTTTTTTCACCGGAGCCGTCGTCTCGGAAGGAAGAACTCTCTTTTTCGTCACCTCAGTTACCGGTCTGCCTTCGGTGTCCAGATAACGGAAGGTACCTTCATATTTCAGGGAAACCGCTGAAGAAACGCCTTTTTTTACTTTCATCTCAGGAAGGGGATCCGGATTTTCATCTGTATACAGAGAACATCTGGCAAATCCATAATCCAGCAGAGCTGCGGCATCCTTCTGTCTTGTTTTGGAATCCGGAGAGGCCATGACTACAGAGATCAGGGAAATCCCATTTCTCTCGGCTACAGCGGAAAGGCAGAATTTTGCTTTGCTGGTGCTTCCTGTCTTCAGTCCCACGCATCCCTCATAGGTACGGATCAGCTTATTCGTATTTGTAAGCCCGAATTCCTTGGTTCCCTGTCTGGTTACATGTGTAATGTTTTCCATCCAGATAGAAGAATATTCCAGCACCTGAGGATAACGGCGGATCAGCTCTCTGCTCATAAGCGCGATATCGTAGGCGGTCGTATAATGGCTGTCGGAATCTGTCAGTCCGCAGCAGTCCTCGAAATGTGTGTTTTTCATTCCAAGTTCCGCAGCTCTCTCATTCATCTCTTTGACGAATTCCTGCTCGCTGCCGGCAATATGTTCCGCCATGGCGACGCTGGCGTCGTTTCCGGAAGCGATCACAATACATTTGATCATTGTTTCTGCCGTCTGGATCTCTCCTTCTTCCAGAAAAACCTGAGAACCGCCCATTGATTTGGCGTGGGCGCTGGTTGTCACTGTATCCGAAAGATCCAGCGTCCCGTTTTCCAGATGATCAAAGATCAAAAGAAGAGTCATGATCTTTGTTACGCTTGCCGGACTTCTCCTGGTATCCATTTCTTTCCCGCAAATCACGGTTCCTGTCTCCGGCTCCATGAGCACATAGCTGGGAGCGGCTACTTCAAGGGCAGGTTCCCCGGCAGCCAAAACAGAAACGTTTGGAAAAAGAAGACAGAACAGGAGCATCCAGATACCCAGAAGATTTTTCCGTTTCCTTAACATACAATTCCTCCGGTAAGAAGACTCTACTCTATTATAAAACCGTGAAACGGAAAATATAACTTTTTCCCTTTTCTTAAAGCATGGGAGCGAACAGACGGAGAATACTCTGGAATCCCCGTATGAAAATATTCCTGTTTTTACAGAATTCAATGCTGATCGGATCGCAGTAATTTAATGTTTCTACAAAATCCTGCAGAATATCCTGTATTACTTCGTTCTTATACATCCAGATACCGTTTTCAAAATGCAGATACAGACTGCGGTAATCCAGATTGATGGTGCCCACTACGGCAATCTCGTCATCGCACACAAAAGATTTTGCGTGGAGGAAACCAGGCTGATATTCGTAGATACGCACTCCTGCCTCAAGAAGCTGTTCGTAATAGGACTGTGTCAGAAGGAACACCATTTTTTTATCCGGTATCCCCGGCGTCATGATCCTTACGTCCACGCCGCTTTTGGATGCAAGACACAAAGCTGTCATCATTTCGTTATCGATGATCAGATAAGGAGTACAGATATAAACATATTTTTTCGCGCGGTTGATGATATTCAGATACACGTTTTCTCCCAGGACTTCACCATCCAGAGGCGTATCGCTGTAAGGCTGCACATATCCGCTGCCTTCAAACTGCTCCGGGTGATAAGTGTGGGGAAGATACGGTTCATGCTCCAGAGAATTAGGCGTGCGGTTCACTACGCTCCACATATGGAGAAACATAACTGTCATGCTCCATACAGCCTCTCCCTTTAACATAACGGCCGTGTCTTTCCAGTGACCGAAACGTTCCTTCTGATTGATGTATTCGTCAGCCAGATTGATGCCGCCGGTAAATCCGGTCTTTCCGTCGATCACACAGATTTTCCGGTGATCCCGGTTATTCTGCACAATATTCAGCACCGGGCGGAAAGGATTGAAAACCTTGCATTGAATGCCTTTTTCCCGCAGCACTCTGTCGTATCGGTGAGGAAGCGTCGTCAGGCAGCCGAAGCCGTCATAGATCAGACGCACGTCTACCCCGGCGGCCGCTTTTCTTTCCAGAATATCAAGAATGGTCCGCCACATTACTCCGTCATTGATGATAAAATACTCAATATAAATATAATGCTCCGCCTGTTCCAGCTCCTTTACCAGAACAGGAAACATATCGTCCCCTACCTGGAAATATTCTGCGGTTGTATTTTCATAAACCGGAAAGCCGGAATACTGATGAATATATTTGGACTGAGCCGCCGCAGAAGGGTCTTTGTCTTCAATCTTATCAAAAACTGCCTTCTCCTGAGTAAGATAGGGAACGCTTTCCTGCTTCACCTGGGCGTACTGTTCCTGAATCTCCTGGGCTACTCTTGATTTTCCGAAAAGAATGTATAAAAGCAGTCCGAAAATCGGCACCGCCATAATGAGCATAGTCCATCCCAGCTTATAAGAAGGATTGATCTTCTTATTGACGATCCATAAAACAGACAGGATACTGACTACCGTGATACCGAAGGAAATATATTTTGAATATGCCGCCAGCTGCCATACAAGGATGAAAAGCCATCCTAACTGCACAAGCAATGCAAGAGCCACATAAAAGATCCGGTTAAACAACAGTTTTGCAATTTTTTTCAGGGGCATAATAATCAGATTCATTTTTTGTCTCCGCTCAGCGCCGGATATCTGCGCTGATTTTTCATTTCGTTTACAAATTGTTCCCATTTTGTTAATAAAGTAACAATGTGGTATTTTAAAAATCCCTGACGGTATTGTCAGGGATTTTTTGTGCACAATTAATTATATTTACGTTTTCTTGCGGCTTCAGATTTTTTCTTACGACGAACGCTTGGTTTCTCGTAATGCTCTCTTTTGCGGATTTCCTGCTGGATACCTGCTTTTGCACAGCTTCTCTTGAATCTGCGAAGAGCGCTATCTAAAGTCTCGTTCTCTTTTACGATAACGTTTGACATAGACTCACACCTAACCTCCCTCCAGTTGTAGATTGTGCTAAAATACAACTGTCTGGGTATTTTTCTTGCACGTGTTATATTATATATCATCGGCTCTGCTTTCGTCAACAGCTTTTGGTTAATTTTGCAAAAACTTTTTCACAGACTCTTCACAGAATCCTTTAGTGAAGCTGTCCCTCCAGAATTTCCGCCGCCGCGTCTACCGCCTCCTGAACTTTTTCAGGATTCTTTCCGCCGGCCTGCGCCATATTCGGACGGCCGCCGCCGCCTCCTCCTACGATAGCGGCTACGCCTTTGATGAGATTTCCTGCATGAGCGCCGGCTTTCTGCGCAGCCTCAGTGGCCATTGCCAGAAGATTGACCTTACCGCCGTTGACTGCCGCCAGGACAACAACGCCTTCGCCAAGCTTGTCTTTTAACTGGTCGCCCAGATCACGGAGCGCGCCAGGTTCTACGCCTTCGACCTTTGCCGCCAGAAGCTTGATGCCTTTCACTTCTTTTACCTGATCCATTACATCTCCCAAAGCGCCCTGGGCCAGTTTATTCTTCAGAGAATCGTTTTCGCTCTGAAGGGCCTTTACCTCGGACTGAAGATGGGAAATTTTCTCTGTCAGTTCTGCAGGCTGTGCCTTTAAAGCTTTTGCCGCTTCTTTCAGCAGCTCTTCTTCTTTTTTGTAATACTCCAGGACGGCGTTTCCAGTGAGCGCCTCTATACGGCGTACTCCTGCCGCGATTCCCTGCTCGGAAATGATCTTAAAGAGCATGATGGAACTGGTATTTTTTACATGCGTACCTCCGCAGAGTTCCTTTGAGAAATCTCCCATGGAGACCACGCGTACCTTCTGCTCATACTTTTCGCCGAACAGAGCCATAGCTCCGGATTTTTTCGCGTCCTCGATATCCATGATATCAGTTACTACAGGAAGCGCGGCCTGGATTTCCTGATTTACAAGGGCCTCTGTTTTTTCCAGCTCCTCTTCTGTCATTGCCTGGAAATGGGCAAAGTCAAAGCGCAGTCTGTCCGGAGTCACAAGTGAGCCTTTCTGCTCTACGTGGGAGCCGAGAACAATCTTTAACGCTTTCTGGAGAAGATGAGTGGCGCTGTGGTTTTTCTCTGTGTCACGGCGGTCCTTCTCTGAAACGGTAAGGGTTACTTTATCGCCAACAGAGATCATGCCGGATTCCATATGGCCCACATGTCCGAATTTGCCGCCGCGGAGATTGATCGTATCCTCCACCACAAATTTGCCGTCTGCAGTTTCAATAACGCCGGTATCGCCTTCCTGTCCTCCCATGGTGGCATAGAACGGAGTCGCCTTTACGAAAACAGTACCTTTCTGTCCTTCCATCAGAGAAGAAACAATTTCGTTCTCTGTGGTAAGTACAGTCACCTCGGATTCATCTGCAAGACGGTCATAGCCTGTAAATTCTGTTGTCACAGAGGGATCGATCTGATCGTAGACCGTAGCGTCGGCTCCCATGTAGTTAGTAACCTCCCTTGCTGTACGGGCCTTTACTCTCTGCTCTTCCATAGCCTCGCCGAAGCCTTTTTCATCAACGCCGTATCCTTTTTCCTCCAGGATTTCCTTTGTAAGATCAAGAGGGAATCCGTAAGTATCGTAAAGCTTAAAGGCGTCTGCGCCGGAGAGCTCTGTTTTTCCGGAAGCTTTCATTTCCTCTTCCATATCGGCAAGAATACGGAGACCCTGGTCGATTGTTTTGTTAAACTGATTCTCTTCGTTAGTGAGCACTTTAAAGATAAACTCTTTCTTATCTTCCAGTTCCGGATATCCGTCCTTGGAGCCATTGATCACTTCTTCGCTTAATTTGGCAAGGAAAGTTCCCTGAATGCCAAGAAGACGTCCATGACGGGCTGCGCGGCGGATCAGGCGGCGCAGCACATAGCCTCTGCCTTCATTGGTAGGCATGATGCCGTCAGAGATCATAAAAGTAGCTGAGCGGATATGGTCTGTGATCAGACGGATGGAAACATCATGATCATAAACCTTTCCGTATTCCTTTCCGGAGATTTCGCTTACAAGATTGCGCAGAGAGCAGATCGTATCCACATCAAAGATAGAATCCACGTCCTGAACAACCACAGCAAGACGTTCCAGTCCCATACCGGTGTCAATGTTCTTCTGGGTCAGCTCCGTATAATTTCCGTTTCCGTCATTTTCAAACTGTGTGAATACGTCGTTCCAGACTTCCATGTAGCGGTCGCAGTCGCATCCTACTGTACAGTCCGGTTTTCCGCAGCCGTATTTTTCGCCGCGGTCATAATATATTTCCGAACATGGGCCGCAGGGACCTGCGCCGTGTTCCCAGAAATTATCTTCTTTTCCAAAACGGAAGATCCTCTCTGCCGGAATCCCGATCTCTTTGTTCCAGATATCGAAAGCCTCATCGTCATCCAGATAAACAGAAGGATACAGGCGCTCCGGATCCAGTCCCACTACCTCTGTAAGAAATTCCCAGGACCAGGTAAGCGCTTCTCTCTTAAAATAATCGCCGAAAGAGAAATTTCCCAGCATCTCAAAAAAGGTTCCGTGGCGGGCTGTTTTTCCTACATTCTCAATATCGCCTGTACGGATACACTTCTGGCAGGTAGCCATCCTTTTTCTGGGAGGGATCTCCGCTCCTGTAAAGTATGGTTTCAGAGGAGCCATACCCGCATTGATCAGCAGGAGGCTTTTGTCTCCCTGAGGTACCAGAGAATAGCTTTTGTGAACCAGATGTCCTTTGCTCTCCATGAAATCCAAAAACATCTGGCGAAGCTCATTCACACCATATTTTTTCATTATCTTGTCCTCCATTCTATTTCGTCAGTATCTTATGAAATTTCTTCTTTCCGCGTTTGAGAACAAGCCCGTTTTCCGGAATGTTCTCCTTTGCGACAGTATATTTGATATCTGTGATCTTCTCTCCGTCTACAGATACGCCTCCCTGTTCGATGGCGCGGCGTCCTTCGGAACGGGTAGGAACAAGTCCTGTTTTTACAAGCAGAGTGATCAGGTCAACAGAACCGTCCTGGAAATCCTCGTCTGCAAGCTCGGTAGAAGGCATATTCGCGGTATCGGCTCCGCCCGCAAAAAGCGCCCGCGCGCCCTCCTGGGCTTTCTTCGCCTCTTCTTCACCGTGGACAAGGTTCGTCAGCTCATAGGCAAGGATCTCTTTCGCCTTATTCAACTGGCTGCCTTCCCATTTCTCCATCTCGTCAATCTGGTCCAGAGGGAGGAAGGTAAGAAGGCGCATACATTTGATCACATCTGCGTCGTCTACATTTCTCCAGTACTGATAGAAATCAAATGGAGATGTTTTATTAGGATCAAGCCAGACAGCGCCGGACTGAGTTTTTCCCATTTTTTTGCCTTCTGAATTTAAAAGCAGAGTGATGGTCATAGCATAAGCGTCTTTTCCCAGTTTTCTGCGGATCAGTTCCGTACCGCCCAGCATATTGCTCCACTGGTCGTCTCCTCCGAACTGCATATTGCAGCCGTATTTCTGATACAGCATGTAGAAATCATAGCTCTGCATGATCATGTAGTTGAATTCCAGGAAGCTTAATCCTCTTTCCATTCTCTGTTTATAACATTCGGCGGTCAGCATGCGGTTTACGGAAAAGCATGCTCCCACGTCTCTTAAAAGCTCTACATAATTCAGATCCAGAAGCCAGTCCGCATTGTTTACCATCAGAGCCTTTCCATCGGAAAAGTCGATAAATCTTTCCATCTGTTTCTTGAAGCAGTCAATGTTATGCTGAATGGTCTCCTTTGTCATCATCTGGCGCATATCCGTTCTTCCGGACGGATCGCCGATCATGCCTGTTCCGCCTCCCAGAAGAGCGATAGGACGGTTGCCTGCCATCTGAAGACGCTTCATTAGGCAAAGGGCCATAAAGTGTCCTACATGAAGGCTGTCCGCGGTAGGGTCAAAGCCGATATAAAAGGTGGCTTTTCCTTCATTTACCATTTTTTTGATTTCATCTTCGTCTGTTACCTGGGCGATAAGGCCCCTGGCTTTCAGTTCTTCCCAAACTGTCATTTCTTCCCTCCTGCATTTTATTAAAACAGTTTTCTACAAAAAAGCCCGGTTCCTGTCCGTTTAGGACGAGAACCGGGTCCCGTGTTACCACCTAAATTCACAGAGGATCCTCCTCTGCCTCATTGAGCACGATAACGAGTGCCAGCCCGCCGCAGCCTACTTCTTTTGTTCAGTGCGGAGCTCCGGGATGTATTCACCTAAATTTCCCACGCGCCTCTCACCCTCCGGCAGCTCTCTGTGTGTTCCCTTTAAGCTACTTTTTCCCTTCATTGCTGTTTCCTTTACTTTTTCAAGTATACAAACTGCTGTTTCGTTTGTCAAGGCTTTCTCCCGAGGACTTTAACAACTTAAAGCGGCAGAAAACCCTCAGGTCACTGGCGGGATACATCCGCGTCGGAAAGCATTACGCCTTCCCGGACCTTCTGCATCAGATCCTGCGCTTTTTCCACAGTCGTCATGTCAGGAACCATAACATAGGCATTCTGGCTCATGGAATAGGGCTTCTGATTATCTCCGGTGCCGTCTACACTGTAAGAAAGCACCTGCCAGCTTCCGCCTTCGTCAAGCTGGTCCCGCACAAGAGACGCAATGATATCATAAGGAACATTTGTCTCAAAGCAGCCTTCCAGACTGTCCATAACCGAAAGATAATTTTTCAGAAGATCCGGAGAAGTGATCTTATCTACCACTCCCTGTATAACAGCCATCTGATTCCGTCCTCTCTGGCGGTCTCCTTCAGAAAACGAATATCTTTCCCGGCAGAACGCCAGCGCCTGTTCGCCGTTTACGTAATTTTCCCCTTTATTGAAATGATATCCGGACACATTCTTGGAATCAAAATCATAATCGGAGTTAATGGTGATGCCTCCAAGAGCGTCGATGATTTTAATAAAGCCGCCAAAGTTCAGCCGGAAATAGTAATTGATGTCAATGCCGTACAGCATTTCCAGAGTGTCCATACAGACATTCACCCCGTAAATTCCCGCGTGAGTCAGCTTATCCCTTGCTCCATTGGAAATAGAAAGAGGCACATAATAATCTCTGGGGGTGGATACCATTAAAATCTGTTTCGTCCTGGTATTAATAGTAAGAAGAATGTTCACGTCACTTAGGCTGGAAGCAGTCATATCTCCCCGCGTGTCAATACCGCTGATGTAAACAGTATATACCTCGTCCGTTACGGCGGCGTCATTTCCGCTGTTTTCCGAAGTTTGCGTGTTCTGGGGATCAACAGATACCTCCGGTTCTTTTCTTTCTACCACGGATTCAATTTTGTACGCAGCGATCTGACGGATCTGTGAAGAAAAAGCGTCATATCCGTCCATTTGCGCAAGAACATCCAGATAACCACTATTCAGAATAATAGCCTGACAGTTTTCCCTTACAAGCGCATCCGCCATCTCCGTAAGGCTTGTATATTCTACAGTGTCTGCTTCACTTCCGGTTTCATAGTAGATCTGTTCCAGGGCTGAATCCGTATTACTTCTGTCCAGCTCCGAAAGAATGCCAAAAGAATATCCTGCGGCGTCCTGCATTGTCTGGGCATTATCATCCTGCCTTACAAAAACGCCGACTTCCACAGTGTCTTTATTTACGCCTGTAATCGTATCAAGGGAGGAGACTGTCTTATAGATATAAAAACTGACTGCCCCCAAAACGATAAGCATAATCAGACCAAGTGCGGCTCCGATCCAGAAACGGACCTTTTTCCGTATCTTTAAGACAAGCAGGCGGATCAGCAGCAGAAGAACAAGCAGCCCTAAAAAGATAATTCCAATATATTTCATTGGTATAAGGTTGGTATATAACAGCAAAACTGTAAAAGCCAGAATTGCCAAAAACAGAACAAGGGAAATAATGGTTCCCGGCAGTCTGTCTCTTCGTCTGTTTATTCTCATATCTTCACTTCCTGTATTTTGACTATTCAACAATTACTTTTATCGTTGCGTGATTGGAATCATTATTCTGAGAATCAACCACATTATATGTGCATTCATATGTTCCTGCAGCAGAAGGATTCACATTGTCAACAACCTGGATTTTTCTCCACAGAGCATACATGTCATCCTGATCGTCTTCGATTTCTGATACATGATCCAACGGATTCCAGGAACTTCCTACCGGTATTTTTACGAGATATTCCGTAAGATAAATTCTGGGATTCTGAGATGGCATCGCATCTGCTAAGGCCTCCTGCTCCTGTCTCAGAGTTTCAGCTTCATCCTGTTTTGGAGCCTCTGTAGGAGACGCAGCCGTCTCCGCCGTCTCCTCGCCGCTCTGTTCAGCTTTATCCTCAGTATTTTCAGATGTTTCTTCAGAAGATCCTTCATCCTTAGCCGGGGAGTCTTCATCCTCTTCGTCTTCTTTTGTATTCTCCGCTTTCAGAGTCCTTTTATATTTTGTAATATTATTGTCATTGTCTTTGGCGGCATAAGAAACCACAACAGAAGAATCATCTATCTCGTATACAGATTCCACCGTCAGAGTATCGGACACATCTCCGTCCTTGTCATCTATCGCGCTTATACCTTCCAGCAATTCTGTCTCGGACATGTCCGGAGAATAGATCAGATCCACAGACCCATCATCAATGATTTCCGGCCCCGTGTGATCCTCCTGTCCTTCTATATAGAGAGTCGCGCCGGCAAGTATGACGCACAAAAAAATCATAATCCCAATAATTTTTTTTGCCATAATTCAATAGCTCCTTACTGTTATGATTTTTTCTTTTCCTTTCCGTAATACTTTCCATAGTATTTCCCGTAATATCCCTGCTTACTCATATCTACCTTGTTCAAGATGACGCCCAGAATCGGACAATTACATTTCTGGAGCTGCTCCTTTACCTCCTGGGCAAAGCGATAGCTGATCACGCCGGATTCTAGAACAATGATAGAGCCGTCGCATTCATCGGCGATAACCGCCGCATCAATAACGCTTCCGAGAGGAGGCGTATCAATGATCACGTAATCATATACTTTCCGGACCGCCTGCAGAAACCGTTTAAAATATTTTCCTCCAAGAAGCTCTGCAGGATTTGGAGGCATTGTTCCGGCATAAATAATATGAAAGCTTGGATAATTAGTGGCGTAAATAATATCTTCTACCGTTTCCTGGTGAGAAAGAAGGTGGGACAAGCCCTTGATCTCCCCGTCTACCTCTGTTCTTCCAAGAAGAACAGATTTTCGAAGATCCGCGTCAATAAACAGTACCTTTTTGCCTGAATCGGCCAAAGACAGGGCAAGATTCAGGGAAACAGTACTTTTTCCTTCATTTGGCGTACAACTTGTAATTGCAATAACCTTTTTTTCCTCTCCGCAAAAAAGAAGATTGGTACGAAGAGACTTATATGACTCGTTTGCACTATAGTCTAATTCCGGACGATATATATTTACTTCTTTCATGATCATCTTCTCCCCCTGCCGCGTTTCTGTTTCTTTTTCCTGGTTTTTTTACCAGTTTCTGTCAATGGAATCGTTCCGAGTATACTTAAGCCAAGATAGCGTTCTACATCTTCCTGTGTCTTGATCGTATCATTTATCATATAACTGATCAAAATCACAGCTACAGAAACGAATACGCCCAACAGTCCTCCGATGATCCCGTTTTTACTGATGCTGGGGCTGGCTTTTTCTTCAGGTATATTAGCCGTCTCCACCACATTGACCGCATTGATATCCATAACATTTTTTATGTGATTGGCGGCAACGTCACGGATGGCATTAGCAATCTCACAGGCTTCATACGGATCCTCATCCTTAACTGAGATAGAAAGGATTCGTGTATCTGTCGCTGAATCCACTGTCATTTTGTCAAGAAGCTCTTCATGTGTCATATCCAGTCCGAGCTGTGTGATAACTCCTTCTGTAACCGTACGGCTCTTGATAAGCTCCGCGTAGTCCTTCGTCAGTGACAAACTGGTCTGCATATCCTGCTGCGTGAGCGTGTTGCTGTCCTGTTTGCTCAGCACATACATCTTTGTTGTGGAGACATACTGCGGAGTAATAAAAAGAACGGTGACTGCGATGAATACCAGACCGCCGAGAATCCCGGACAGAATAATGATCCACCATTTATTCAGCAGTATATGGAATAGCTCCACTAAATCAATTTCAATATCATCCGTAGCGTCTTGTATATTTTGGTGTTCCATCTTATCTTTCCTTCCTGTATTTTGCATTTTCTAAAATTTTCTGCGGATTTTTTATAAATATCTGATCTGCATATGGACTTCCCCATTTTTTTTCAATATAATCATAAGCTTCGCCGATTCTCGAAACGCGACGCGCACTTCCGTGGCAGTCGGAACCGACAAAATGAACAAGCTCTGACTTTAAAAGCTTTTTGCAGTATCTTTTTGTCCCAAACCCCTCCTTTCCCAGAATACTATCTGCATTTACCTGGATAAAAGCACCCATATCGGCAACTTCTTCTGCCAGGGAAACGTCTTTCCGCATACTCTCATATCGTTCAATATGGGCTATGATCGGACGGTATCCGTGTGAAAGCAGAGAATACAGGCGTTCTTTAATATACGCCGCTTCCACGCTTCCTGAAAATTCTGTCAAGACATACCGGGAACCGGCCATAGAGACTACCTGCCCTGTTTTCAACAGCTCCACCATTTCCATATTCGCATGGAATTCACATCCCAGATACACTTTAAACTCATCGCTGATTTCAAAAGCGCATTCTCTGAGAACCTGGAATTGTTCTTTTACTGTTTCCAGAGGAGTTTCAAACATTCTTTTTCTGAAATGCGGAGTTGCAATAATATTTCTTACTCCCTGAGTATATTCCATACGGAGCATTTTCATGGTTTCTTCTCTGCTGTCAGATCCATCATCCACAGAAGGGACTATATGGCAGTGTATATCAAACAATCCTTTCTTTGGCATTTCTTTGACTCCTTGTTGTTGAATAATTGCACTGTTAGCATTATATCCCAGCGATATGTGATTTGCAACTGTATTTTTATTTTATAGGATCAAAGACATTTTTGGACTGAAATGGGACGCTTTTGTCAATCCACCTCTTTCCATATGCCGGTTTTCTCAAAATCCGCCGCCGTCCGAGCGGCCTCCCTTACAATCCCGTCATCGTAACCCAGAACGCCAAGAAGCCGGATGGCGTTCCTTGTAGTCGTTCTTCCGCGCTGCAGGAGATAATTGAAAACCACCTGGTCATCCTGGATCTCCTCTTCAAAATGATAGTTTTCATATTTTTTGCTAAGGATATAGGAAAGCTCAATATCATGGGTGGCCGCTGCCGGAAGTATCCAGGGACGGTCCAGGACACTCAGGATCCGGGAAGAAGCGGCAATCCGTTCAATGGTATTGGTTCCCCGGAGCACTTCGTCGATTATGCAGAGAAACGGTTCTTCTTTCCTGCTCTCATCTAAGATACGTTTCAAAGATCTGATTTCCACGATAAAGTAGCTTTCGCCGCCGGAGAGATCGTCCCTGAGCGCCATGGATGTCATAACTTTTAAGAATGGCGCCTGATAAGAAGCGCAGGTACAGGTGAGAACGGTCTGCGCAAGGATGCTGTTGACCGCTAAATTTTTCAGAAAAGTAGACTTTCCCGAAGCATTGGAGCCTGTTATCAGAATTCCTCTTTCCATTTGAATACTGTTGGCAACAGGAGTCTGGATGAGAGGATGATACATATCTTCCGCCAGAAGCCGGACATGTTCCGTTTCCCATTCTGTAAATTCCGGGCGGCTCCAAAGAGGAAGCATTTCCCGAAAAGACGCGATGGAGATGGCGGCGTCCAGTTCTCCAAATGCATCCAGAAGCTCCGTGATCTCTCCTGTTTTTCCTTTTACATCTTTCAAAATGGAATTGTAAACAAGAATGTCCAGGTGGAAAACCATTCTCAGATAATCAAGAAGAAGCTGGGACGGATCTCCTGTAGCGCTGTTCTTTCCGGTGAGAAAAATAGTCCGTTTTTTCAGAGAACGAAAAGCCTGTCTTCCCTGCCGTATTTTTTCCATGTATGTTTTTGTTTCCGGCCAGTCGACTGTTCCTGTTTCTTTAGCCAGGGAAAGCATTTTCAGGAGACTGGAAAAGCAGTCCAAATATGCTTCAATTCTTATTCTGTCCTTTCCGGTGTAATAGATCACTATATTTACGGTGCTGAGGATAATAAAGGTCAGAAAACCAGGCACTGCGGTAAAAGGCAGAGCCGCCAGGTTCAAAATAAGAAGAACAAACATGACCCAGTGCAGTTTTGTATTTACCTGAGGCGCGTCCTCAAGGGCAAGGATCGTGTCTGAAAGAGAACCGTGCCACGTTTTTCCTATGCGGGAAAGAAGAAGCTGCATTGTCTCCCGTTTTTGAGGATTCTCCTCAAAAAAACAGATCAGTTTTTCCCGCTCTTCTACTCTTTTTCTGTCAAACAAAGGAATCCTCAGTATAGAATACAGAACGTCTTCCCCGGGGGATGATACCGTCTGGTTCACCAGCATAAAAATCCGGTCCATATCCAGATCATTCCACGTAATATCGTCTATATAAAAATCTTTTCCGGCTTTTCTCCGGAAATAATGAGAAATCGCTTCGATGTCCCCCGGAGAATATTCTCTTTCAGGAACCTTCCCGTATAATCTGCGTATTTTTTTGAGAATGATACGGCGCTGCTTTCTGTTTCTGTATAAGATCCACAAAAAGACAAGAAAAACAATTCCAAAAGCCATCAGCAAAACAACCGAGTACGGATGCATATTCTCTCCTCCCTTCTTCCGGTACCGCTGTTTGGTTATGAGGAAAGTATACTGAACAGACTCTTGTCTGTCAACGAAATCCCTTCTGTAACCGGGGACATGCAGAAAGCATAGTATGAAGTGTAAACTAATTTCTGGAGGATTTTACAATGAGTGATTTAGCTGCTGCAAACTGCGGGTGCGGTGAAGAAAGATGTGGATGCGGATGTGGCAATTCTTCAGGTTTCGGTCCTTTCGGCGGAAGTTCCTGCAGCTGTATCCTGTGGCTCATTATTTTGATGTGCTGCTGCGGAAATAACGGATTCGGCTTTGGCGGAAGCAATGGGGACTGCTGCTGGATCATCATCATTCTGCTGCTTCTCTGCGGAGGCTGCTGCGGAAACAATGGCTGCGGCTGCTGATATCTTTTTTGTTCCGGCAAAACAGGGGGACTGTCAAAAGGCAGCCCCCTGTTTATTGTAAACATTTATACCATGACGATGGTATACACTTATCGCTCTCTTTTGATATTTTCGTCCGTCTTTCCGGAATCAGATCTGTTTTTTTGTTCATTTTCCTTTGCCTTTTTCTCTCTGAGGCAGGAAAGATCTATTTCATAAAAAGCATTTCCGTCTAATATCAGTCTTTCTTTTTCCGAATCCATTTTTTCTCCTTTCCGCTTTTGCTCCTTTCTCTATATCATATGAAAAATATCTTTTTAAGACAGTACATCACGGCAGACAGATATGGACTGTCCGGAACCAAAAAACGGAACAGGAATATAATAGAAACAAAAACATAGACTCATAAAAAAGGAGTTTCTGACTTATGGAACAGGATATGTTCTCACAGACAGCGTTGGATCAGATGGTATCCAATGATCAGACACAGATGCTGAAGGCCGCTGTTCCCTACTTTCCGCCGGCCGGACAGAGGATCCTGTCTGTTTACGCAAAAATGCAGGAGCTTATCAATACCTTTTCTCTTTTTTCTCCAGCGAATCAGGAAATGCAGATATGTGCGGCGGAAAGCACTGATCCCATAGACATGATACAGGATATCCGAAAATACAGCAGCGGAAAAAGCCGGCAGCAGCTTGACCAGATCACAAATATGCTGGCGATCATCCAGATGATCCAGATTATGAACGAATGACGGATATTCCATATTAAAAAAGCCGCCGGAAGGCAGCAGAAAAATCAATGTGTATAGAAAGGGGAATCCCAATGGATACAAACTGGCAAAATGATCCCAAGCTGTCCGGCATGGACAAAAATAAACTGAAAATGCTCCAGAGCCTTGCAGAACAGGGCAGCGGGAAAAGTCCCGCCGACCTTCTTCCGTTTCTGATGAGCGCAGCCGCCCAGGGAAAAAACAATGGCCTGAATTTTTCCTCCGAGGAAATCTCGGCAGTGCTGGAGGTCCTGAAAATGGGGAAATCTCCGGAAGAAACGGCGAAGATCGACCGTATTGTAAATCTTATGAAAATGATACGTTAGAATCCTTTTTAACCGTTTTCCAGGATGCAGGAACGAAGAAACGCAAGACCATGAGCCACTGTCTGTTCTCTCACTCTCGCCCTGCTGCCGATAAAGTGGTATTCTCTGACTACTGTTTTGCCTTTTACGCAGCATCCCATAAAAACCGTACCCACCGGTTTTTGCGGAGTTCCTCCGCCCGGTCCCGCAATGCCGGTGACAGAAAGACAGACATCGGTCCCTGCAAAAGAACAGCCTCCCTGAGCCATTTCCCGGGCGCACTCTTCGGATACCGCGCCGTACAGTTTCAGAGTTTCCTCTTTCACGCCCAGCGTATTTTGTTTCGCGAGGTTGCTGTAGGTGACCATTCCCTGCATCAATACCTCCGAAGCTCCCGGCACATTTACGATTCTGGCGGCAATGGCTCCTCCTGTACAGGATTCCGCTGTAGAAAGAGTCAGATTACGTTCCCACAAAAGAACTGTCACCGCCTCTTCCAGAGTCATATTCTCTGACTCGGCAAAAATGTTTTTCCCAAAGCGGCGCTCCAGTTCACGGACTACAGGCTGGATCAGCTCCTCACATTCCTTCTGGCTGTTTCCCCGGGCAGTGACCCTAAGATGAACTTCACCTGTTTTCGCGTAGGGGGCGATCGTCGGATTTGTCTGAGCTTCAATAAGATCCTGGATCTCCTCCGCAACCTGGCTCTCCCCGATGGAGCAGATCTTTACCATCTTGGAAAATATCATTTCCGGCTGTTTCCTTCGGAGCCAGGGAAATACATATTCTTCAAACATGGCCTTCATTTCTCCGGGAGGACCGGGAAGCAGAATCGCTGTTTTTCCGTCCTTTTCCATGATCAGACCCGGAGCTGTACCATTGTGATTGTCCAATACAACAGCGCCCTCCGGCACCATTGCCTGCTTATAATTATTCAGCGTGATTCTTCGCTGAGCGTCGTTTTTCTGATACTGCTGCAGATAAGCGTCCAGAAGTTCGCGGCTGTGAGGATCTTCTTTCAGAGGAAGCCCCATTACCTCTGCCGTCACTTCTTTTGTAAGATCATCCTCTGTGGGTCCCAGCCCGCCTGTAAGGATAAGAATATCCGAACGGCTGAGTGCCGTTTTTATGGTATCTCTCATACGCTCTTCATTATCGCCGACTACTGTCTGGTAATAAAGAGAAAGTCCAAGCTGCGCGCATTTTTCCGCCAAATAAGCGCTGTTGGTATTTACAATATTTCCCAGCAGGATTTCTGTTCCTACTGAAATCAGTTCTGCTGTCATCAGGAAAACCTCCTTCTCTCCTTTTTTGTCCGTTGATTTCATCTGCGGCGGTTCCGCGTATCCGGCTATTCCTGCATGGACAAAACAGATCTGTTCTGCCAGATATAGGTGATCAGAGAGATCACTGTCAGCGCAAGAGACAGCCAGATAAAGATTTCTCCCAGGATGTCAAAGGCTCCGCCCAGATCAAGCAGCAGAAGGATGATCATGATCATCTGAGATACCGTCTTAAATTTTCCCCAGTAATTTGCCGCGATCACAATTCCGTTTTCCGCGGCGATCAGACGGAAGCCGCTGATAATAAATTCCCGGGCAATGATCACAATGACGATCCATGCAGGCAGACGATCCAGCTCGATCAGACAGATCATAGCGGAGCATACAAGAAGCTTGTCGGCCAGCGGATCCATAAATTTTCCAAAATTCGTTACAAGATGATTCTTTCTTGCCAGATACCCGTCAAACCAGTCGGTAACACTGGCGATCACAAAAATAGCCACAGATATATAACGGTTTGCCTCTCCGCCCCATCCTGTCAAAAGAAACAGGACGAGGAAAGGAACCATGATCATTCTTCCTACAGTCAGTTTATTCGGTGTATTCATCAGCCAACTCTCCTATCAAATCGTATTCCATTGCCCCTGTGACACGGACCTTCGCAAAATCTCCTGTCATCAGAAGTTCTCCTGTCTGAACGAACAGATAGCCGTCTACATTCGGGGCGTCTTCATATGTCCGTCCAATATAAGCGCTTTCTCCAGATACTTTTCCTTCGATCATTACCAGAAGCTCCTGCCCGATTCTCTCATTTCCCTTTTCCAGAGAAATTTCCTGCTGAAGCTCCATAAGTTCATCTCTCCGAGCCTCCTTCAGTTCTTCCGGTATCTGTCCGTCCATGGATGCGGCCGGAGTTCCCTCTTCCGCAGAATAGGTAAATACGCCAAGTCTGTCAAATTCCATTTCGTCTACAAATTCCATCAGTTCCTGATGATCTTCCTCTGTTTCGCCGGGGAATCCTGTGATCAGCGTGGTCCGCAGAATGATATCGGGAATTTCTCTCCGAAGCTTCCCAATAATCTCCACAAGCTGTTCTTTGCTGGTGCGTCTTCCCATTCTTTTCAGAATACGGTCGCTTGCGTGCTGGATCGGAAGATCCAGATAATGGCAGATTTTTTTCTCTTCCTTCATAACCTGGATCAGTTCATCATAAATCTCCTCCGGATAACAGTAAAGAACACGGATCCAGCGTATGCCTTTAATGCCGCACAGCTTTTTCAGAAGAAGATGAAGCGTTTTCTTTCCGTAAATATCTGTTCCGTATACTGTGGTTTCCTGCGCCACCAGGATCAGTTCCTTCACTCCCTGAGAAGCCATATACTCCGCCTGCTGTATGAGACGTTCTTCCGGAATGCTGCGAAACCGTCCTCGCAGCGAAGGGATGATGCAGTATGTGCAGTGCTTATCACATCCCTCTGCAATTTTAAGATATCCAAAATGTCCTCCGGTAGTAAGGACCCGGCTGGCGGAAACCGCAGGAAGCTCGTTGATATCCCGGAATTCCTGAAAGCTTTTTCCCTTCAGCACTTCATCCAGTGCTTTTACGATATCGCCGTAGGAAGTGGTTCCCAGCACAGCGTCCACTTCAGGGATCTCCTGTATGATCTCTTCTTTATACCTCTGAGCCATACATCCGGTAACGATAAGCGCCTTTAAAGAGCCGGCTTTCTTATACTCTGCCATCTCCAGGATGGTTTCCACACTTTCTTCTTTTGCATCGTGAATAAAACAGCAGGTATTAATGACAATGGCGTCCGCTTCCTCCTCGCTGTTTACGATGTTGTGTCCTCTTTCTGTCAGAAGTCCCAGCATCTCCTCAGAATCCGACAGATTTTTGTCACAGCCAAGTGAAATAAATAGTATGTTCATAAATTCTCCTGATATATGCAAAGTGCTGCACAATACAAAAATGAATCTTTTGACCTTCTGTATCGTACAGCGCCTGTGCATTTATGATTATTCTTCTGTTTCCGCAGTCTCCTGAGCCGTTTCTTCTGCAGAAGTCTCCGCCTCTTCGGAAGCCGCCTCTGTCACAGCCGACGCCGCATCTTCTTCCTTGGGCGTATCGGCAATGATTTTTACTTTTCCCTCATAAAATTCTTCAATAGCTACGGAAAGAGGTTTTTTTCCGGCAGCGCCCTTTACAAGAGGCTCCGCTCCGGCGATCAGCTGGCGGGCGCGCTTGCTGGTAGCCAGTACCAGAGAATAGCGGCTGTTCAGCATCATTGTGTTGTCGTCTTCCTCTGCGTTGTTATTAATAGCCTGAATCAGTTCTGAATATGACGGATGTATCATGATATCTCATTCTCCTTTCTTGAATATACGGGATTCATCCTGGATTTTACAGATAAAATCCATATTCCGCTGTGAGCGGAGATGTTCGCTTGATATAAGATGGTGGAGAGTCTCCACACAGTCGTCAACTTTATCATTGACAAGAATATAATCATATTTATCTATGCTTTCAGCTTCTTCAGAAGCTCTGGCAAGTCTGGAGTCGATTACCTCCCGGCTTTCTGTTCCCCTTTCTGTAAGACGCCTTTTCAATTCCTCCATAGAGGGCGGCGTAATAAAGACAAGCACTGCCTCCGGAACCTTTTTCTTAATCTGAAGAGCTCCCTGGATCTCAATTTCCAGGATAACATCTTTTCCCTCCGCCAGTTTGTCCTCTACATATTTTCTTGGAGTGCCGTAATAATGGTCTACGTATTTCGCGTACTCCAAAAGCTGATCTTCCCGGATCATTTTTTCCACTTCTTCCTTGGTACGGAAGAAATATTCCCGGCCGTCAGCTTCCCCTTTCCGGGGTTCTCTGGTGGTAACAGAAATAGAAAGAGCATAATTGCCTTTGCTTTCCAGAAGGCGCTTCATCACCGTTCCCTTGCCGGCTCCGGAAAAGCCTGATACAACTGTAAGTATTCCTTTACTCATGTTCCTCTCCCCTGTCTTCATAATCATAAGCTTCCGCAAATCTTTTCGCTATCGTTTCGGGCTGCAGAGCGGAAAGGATCAGATAATCATCAGACGTAACGATCACCGCTTTCGTCTTTCTGCCCTGAGTAGCGTCTATCAGCGAGCGGGTTCCCTTGACGCTCTGAACCATACGCTTCACCGGCGCGGCATCCGGGCTTACTACAGCCACGATTTTCTGGGAGTTTACCGCGTTCCCAAATCCCACATTGATCAATTTTGACACCGGTGCTTTCTGCCTCCGTTATTCTATATTCTGGATCTGCTCACGGATCTTTTCAATTTCAGTTTTAAGATCAATGGCAATATCCGACACTTCCAGATCGCTGGACTTTGACAGAATCGTGTTGGCTTCCCGGTTCATCTCCTGAGCCATGAAATCCAGCTTCCGGCCAATGCCTTCTTTTTCCATAAGGATTTTCTTCATTCCGCGGATATGACTCAAAAGCCGGACAGTTTCCTCATCATTGCAGATCTTATCAGAAAAGAGAATGACTTCCGCTGCGATCCTGCTTTCATCAATCTGCGCGTCCTCCAAAAGCTCATGGACTTTCGCTTCCAGTTTTTCCCGATATGCCTTCACAACCTCCGGCGAACGCTGCTGTACTTTTATCACCATATTCTCCAGACCGTCCAGTTTGGCGAGAAGATCGTTTTTTAAGTTTTCCCCTTCTCTTTCCCTGGTCTTTACAAACTTTCTGCACGCCTCGTTAAGAGGGCCTTCCAGTGAGTTCCAGGTTTCTTCCTCATTGATGGACTGTTCTTCCATGGTCAGTACTTCCGGATACCGGGACAGGGCGGATACTTTCATATCGTTTTCCAGAGAGAACTCTTCCTCCATCTGCTTTAAATATTTCAGGTATTCCGCGGCAATCTCTCTGTTATATTTTACAGATACGCTTCCGGCTGTATAATCTTCATAGGTAATAAACACGTCCACCTTGCCGCGCTGCATGTAATGTTTCATCAGATTCCTGATCTGCCCCTCAAATACATTCAGCTTCCGGGGCATCTTGATACTCAGATCAAGATATCTGTGATTTACTGATTTCAGTTCTACGGTAATCTTCCGTTCTTTTGTCACTGCCTCGGCATGACCGAAGCCTGTCATACTTTTTATCATGGATTTTTCTCTCTTTGTTGCTTGTTTTTGTACATACAGATTTATTATAGTGCATCAGAGATATGGAGTCAAATTCTTTTTACCCCAATTTTACAAAAAATCTCCAAATGGTCATCTTTTTCCCGGCGTCCACCAGGGAAACTCACGCGAAAGCCACTTTGCCGCAAGAGCGCTCCAGCAGTCGGCGCAGGGTGCGATACCGCTTCCGTCTTCACCGGCCGTCAGATTGTTCCCAAGCCCGACTCCGTGTTTTCCATATGGAAACAGGTGGTATTCCGCCGGAACGCCGTTTTGCCGCAGCGCCTGCAAAAACAACAGAGAATTTTCCATAGGAACTGTAGCGTCATCCATCGTATGCCACAGGAAGGTCCGGGGCGTATCGGAAGAAACCTGCTTTTCCAGAGAAAGCATATCTTTCATTTCTTCATAGCGTTCCCCAAGAAGATTTCTGAAACTTTCCTGATGTCCATATTCTCCCGAGGTGATCACCGGATAGGACAGGATCATTCCAGCAGGACGGATCTGCTCCGGAAGCAGATCAGGCTTTTCAAAAAGTTCCGGACGGTTCCAGAACACGCCTAAAGAAGCCGCCAGATGGCCTCCTGCCGAAAATCCCATAACGATCACAGAGTCCTTTTCGATCAGCCAGCGGCTGCTGTTTTCCTTCAGGATACTTACTGCTTTCGCAAGCTGGCACAATGCCGCCGGATATCTGGCGGGAGCCGTACTGTATCTTAAAACAGCGGTATGGTATCCCTCCGCCATAAAACGGACAGCGACTGCCTCCGCCTCTCTGTCAGAAGTCATCCGGTAAGCGCCTCCGGGGCAGATAAGGATCACCGGCCGTTTCTGTCCAGGATAGAGTTCCCTGGATTCCTCCCAGAAGTATGTGGTCATATACGCTTCCTCAAACTGATCTGTTTTTTCCTGTATAATGATTTTTTCATGGATCATTAGATGTGCGCTCCTTTTCTTATCTGATAGCCGTTTTTCTGAAAGGAAACGGCGTTTTTCTTATTATAACAGGGAACGGCTGCCCGCACAATCGCCGCAGATTTTTTTTGCGCTTCTATTTATTCCATGCTATACTGTTACAAAAAAAGGAGTAAACGACATGGCTTTTGACGGAATTACGATTGCGGCAATGGTCCGGGAACTTCATCAGAACCTGGACGGAGGCCGTTTCAACAAAATCGCCCAGCCGGAACCGGACGCTTTAGTGATCACGGCGAAAGGAGCAAACGGCCAATGCAGGCTGCTTCTCTCCGCCAGCGCCTCTCTCCCGCTGATTTATTTTATAGACAAAAACAAACCAAGTCCCCTTACGGCGCCGAATTTTTGTATGCTTCTTCGCAAACACATCGGCAGCGCAAGGATCAGCGGCATACGTCAGCCGGGACTGGAAAGAGCGATTGAATTTGAACTGGAACATTTAAACGAGATGGGGGATCCCTGCAGAAAAATTCTGATCCTGGAACTGATGGGCAAGCACAGCAACATTATTTTCTGCGATGAAGACAGAAATATTCTGGACAGCATCAAACATGTCTCTTCCCATATGAGTTCTGTCCGGGAAGTTCTCCCGGGAAGGAAATATTTTCTTCCGCAAACGCAGGAGAAGCTGGATCCTCTTACTGTCAGCGAAGAGGAATTTATAGAAAAAGTATGTAAAAAGCCCTGCAATATATCCAAGGCACTCTACACCTCACTGACAGGACTTAGCCCGCTGATTTCGGAAGAAATCTGCTACAGAGCCTCCATTGACGGAAACGACGGGGCTCTTTCGCTGAATGAAACCGCCTGCATTCATCTTTATCATACTTTCCAGAGACTGATAGAGCAGGTAAAAGAGGGCGATTTTACCCCGAATATCATCTACCGGGGGCAGGAACCTGTGGAATATGCCGTTCTGCCTCTGACTCAGTTCGGTCCGGAATACCACAGTCAGGAATTTCCTACGGTTTCCGCTATGCTGGACACTTATTATTCCTCGAAGGATACCCTTAACAGGATTCGCCAGAAATCTTCTGACCTTCGAAGGATCGTCCAGACTGCGCTTGAAAGGAACAGAAAGAAATACGCGCTTCAGCAGAAACAGATGAAGGATACGGCAAAAAAGGATAAATATAAAGTATATGGAGAACTGATCAATACTTACGGTTACGGCCTGGAAGAAGGAACCCGTTCCTTTCAGGCACTGAACTATTATACAAACGAGGAGATCACGGTTCCGCTTGATCCGGCTTTGACGCCTTCGGAAAACGCGAAAAAATACTTTGACCGTTATGGCAAGCTGAAACGGACGGAAGAGGCTCTTATTGAGCAACTGGCGGAAACAGAGTCGGAGATCGAACATCTGGAATCCATCTCCAACGCTCTGGACATTGCCAGAGCCGAAAGCGATCTCAGCCAGATCAAAGAAGAGCTGACTGAATACGGCTTTATCAAAAAACACTCTTTTTCCAAGAAAGGTCAGAAAATGCAGGCGAAATCAAAGCCTCTTCACTATATATCCAGCGACGGCTACGATATTTTCGTGGGAAAAAACAATTATCAGAACGACGAACTGACTTTCAAAACGGCCACAGGAAACGACTGGTGGTTTCATGCGAAAAAAATGGCCGGTTCTCATGTGATCGTAAAGACTCCCGACGGAGAGCTTCCGGATCGTACCTTTGAGGAAGCGGGACGGCTTGCCGCCTATTATTCCAAAGGACGTACCGCTCCTAAAGTAGAGATCGACTATATTCAAAAGAAACATGTGAAAAAACCGGGAGGAGCTAAGCCGGGATTTGTAGTATACTATACCAACTATTCTCTTATGGCAGAACCGGATATTTCCGGTATTAAAGAAGAACATTAAAAAAATCCCCGGCCGAAAAGCCGGGGACCTTCGATAGATTTATTCCTGTTCCATAGCCTTATTGATCTGTGCCTCGCAGGAACGCATAGCTTCCAGAGTTTTCTCAAAAAGTTCCGTAAGCTCCCATCCCAGCATGTCCGCTCCCTTCTGGATGATCTCGCGGGAGCATCCTGCCGCAAAGCGTTTGTCCTTAAATTTCTTCTTGATACTTTTCACTTCCATATCCATAACGCTTTTGGACGGACGCATTAAAGCCGCCGCCCAGATCAAACCTGTCAGCTCGTCTGCGGCAAACATGATCTTTTCCATAAGGAGCTCAGGTTCAACGTCAGAACAGATTCCGTATCCATGGCTGCATACTGCATGGACCAGCTCCTCGGAAGCTCCGATCTCCGCCAGCAGTTCCGGCGCCTTTTTGCAGTGCTGATCCGGCCATTTCTCAAAATCCACGTCATGAAGCAGTCCTGCGATCCCCCAGAATTCTTCGTCCTCCTGGTTTTCTTTTGCGAACCATCTCATGACGCCTTCTACTGTTAACGCATGCTGGATGTGAAAAGGTTCCTGATTATACTTTTTCAGAAGAGCCATAGCTTCCTCTCTTGTAACATTGGCATTCATAATATTTACTGTTCGTATACTGGAAGAAACGTCTTGTCCCTTTGTATATGAACGCTGCCTCCTCTCTAGCATAAATTCTGCATTTTTTTTGTACTCGCAATTTTGCACATTATCAAGTTAAAGTTTTTCGGACACCTGTCTCTTCCTGTACGCTGCAGGCGTCATGCCGTAAAAGCGCCGGAAGGAGGCGATAAAGGCGCTTGGAGATGGAAACTGCAGTTGACAGGCAATATCCGTAACTGTTTTATCAGAAGATTTTAAAAGCGCCTCTCCCGCCTGCAGGCGGTATCTTAATAAATATTGATATGGAGAATAACCTGTATACTTCCGGAAGCACCGGAGACACTCCGTTTTACTCACATTTCCGGCAGCGGCGATATCTTCCAGACTCAGCGGATTTTGATAATTTTCATGGACAAAGGCCAGAAGCGCGCAGATCCGGTCGTGATCCTTTTTGCGTATATGCGGCAAATGATCCTTTTCCATCAGAATATGGACTGTTTCCAGCCAGAGCGCGGCAATAGAGAGGGACAGTTCATATTCCCGGAAATCGTCTTCCTTCTTTTCAAAGTAAAGCACGTCCAGTTCTTTCAGTTTCTTCAGAGCCTTCTCTGCTCCATTATTTCCCGGAGACAGAGGCAGGTACGTCACCGCCGGATTTTTAATGATCCGCTCTACCTGCTTTTCCTCCATGGCGCTTCCTGAAAAAAATCCCAGCATTTTGGGCGGTATCAGAAAACTGTGGTAATGGCAGTCCTCTTTTTCCGTGATCCGGTGCAGCACGCCGGAATTAAGAAACATACAGCTTCCGGCAGACAGATCGCATTCCTCTTCCCATATTTTAAAATGCACAGCTCCTTTTTTGATATATACAAACTGCACTTCGTCATGCCAGTGAAGGACACGGAAACCTTCGTTATAAGGTTCACAGCGTTCTCTTCTCACATCCAGCACAAGAAGAGGAAACTTTGTGCTGTGATAAGGATTATGAGAATAAACAGGTCCGGACGGCTGTTCCCTGTAATTCACTTCATCTTCCTCCTCGAATTCATTTACAGTTTTTGATTTGGTTATTTTCATATACATATTACCACTTTATCCGCTATCATACCAGAAAATCTTGTGATAATATGATACTCGCAGCAGAGAATCAGCCACGGGTTGTCCGGAAAGAAAAATCATATAAACATAATTTTTCAACCGGGCAGTCATGAATAAGACCAGGGAGGAAAATATATGATAATTGACGGAAATGAAATTGAAAAAAGAGCTATGGAAGAATTCCATAAAGGAAACCGGAAAGAAGGCCTGCGCATCCAGGAGGAATTCGCCGCCGCTTTCCGGACAGAGTACGCGCAGAAAGATCACTGTTCCTGCACAAAAGCATGCCGCTATCATGGAAACTGCAAAGAATGCGTCGCCATCCACAGAGCCCATCAGGAACATGTGCCAAACTGTATGCGTCTTATGATCAATAAAAAAATAGAACTTTTGTCTGAACTTACAGAACACAGCTACGCTGATCAGCGTTCTTCCAGATCCAGCAGCAGCACATCGAAATAAGGTTCCAGAGCTTTCTGGACCTCTTTCCTTTTTTGGAAAAGCATTTCAAACTGTTTCTCCGGGATCTGCAGTCTTGCAGCGTCATGAAACAGCCGTATGCGGAAATCAGAAAATCCCAGGACAGCCAGCGCCTCCTCGCCTCTTTCTATTCTGGTCAAAAGAGTCCCATTTATAGGCACTCCCGTTGGAATTCTTGTGGCGAGACAGGCATAGGAGGGCTTTTCCCAAGTGAAAAGCCCTGCCTCTCTGGACAGCTTCCGGATTTCATTTTTCGTAAGTCCACAGTCTCTTAAAGGAGACAGCACCTTCAGTTCCCGCACCGCTTTCATTCCCGGACGGTCAGAAGCCTCATCAGAGGCGTTTGTACCGTCAAGAAGGATCTCATATCCATCCTTTAAAGCCTGCCGTCTCAAGGTCCTGAACAAAGCAGATTTACAGTAATAGCAGCGGTCTGAAGGATTTTGGATCACCCTGGTTTCCGCTAAAATGTCATATTCGACTACAGTAAGCTCTATTCCGAGTTCCTCTGTCAGCCGTATTGCGTCGCGCAGCTCAAATTCCGGCTGAAAAGCCGTCTTTATAAAATAGGGACGGATATCCGCTCCATATTTCCTGCCTGCATATAGTAGATACGCAGAGTCCACGCCGCCGGAAAATCCCAGGGCAACACGGGGATACTTCTCAAAAAATTCTTTCAGTTTCATAAATCCCTACCAGAATACTGAACAGATACTGACTTATTTCATAACGATATTAATGATCTTCTTCGGAACATAGATTTCCTTGATCACGTTTCCGGTAAGCTTATCTGCAATGGCTTCTTTTCCTTTTGAGATAGCGTCCTCTTTGGAAATTTCCGCCGGGATGCTGATCACGGCCCGGGTTTTTCCATTAATCTGAACCGGAATTTCAATCTCATCGTCTTTCATTGCCTCCTCGTCGTGAGCCGGCCACTGGGCATGGAAGACAGAATCCGTATTTCCAAGATGTTCCCAGATCTCTTCCGCCACATGAGGAGCAAAAGGAGCAAGAAGGATAGTGGCGGTACGGATGGTCTCTTTGTCCATTCCACCTGTCTTCTTCGCAAGATCGATCATCTTATTTGTATATTCCATAAAGCCGGAAATTACTGTATTCAGGCTGAAGGACTCCAGACGCTGGGTAATATCATAAACCATCTTGTGGCGGATCTTTACCATTTCCTTTGTTTCAGGAACGTCTGCATCGATACTGTCAAGAGCAAGATTCCAGAAACGCTTCAGGAAACGGGAAACACCGTCGATTCCTCTGTCGTCCCATTCCGCATCCAATTCCGGCGGACCTACAAACAGCTCATACATTCTCAGAGAGTCGCATCCATAGTCACGTACCAGATCGTCAGGGGAAACAACGTTTCCTTTTGACTTACTCATTTTGATGCCGTTCTTTCCGGTGATCATGCCCTGGTTGAAGAGCTTTTTGAATGGTTCGTCAAAATCGATCACGCCGATATCATAAAGGAATTTTGTATAAAATCTGGAATACAGAAGGTGCAGGACCGCGTGTTCCACACCGCCGATATACATATCCACCGGCAGATATTTGTCCGCTTTTTCTCTGGAAACAAGTTCTTTATCATTCTTATTGTCCACATAACGCAGGAAATACCAGGAAGAACCGGCCCACTGAGGCATGGTGTTTGTCTCTCTTTTGGCAGGGCCTCCGCAGCATGGGCAGGTAGTATTGACCCACTCGTCGATTGCCGCCAGCGGTGATTCTCCTGTTCCGGTAGGCTGATAGCTTTCTACCTCCGGAAGGGTAAGCGGAAGCTGATCCTCCGGCACCGGCACTGCGCCGCATTTCGGACAGTGTACAATAGGGATAGGCTCTCCCCAGTAACGCTGGCGGGAGAATACCCAGTCACGCAGCTTATAATTAACGGTTTTTCTTCCGATTCCCATTTTTTCAATCATCATGGGAGCTTCCTTTTTCAGAACAGCAGACTCCATGCCGTTCCAGTCGCCGGAGTTGATCATGGTTCCGGAGGCGTCGGTATAGGCTTCCGTCATGTTTTCAATCTCTTTTCCATCCTTGGCGATAACCTGAATAATGGGAATATGGAATTTTGTAGCAAATTCAAAGTCACGGTCATCATGGGCAGGCACGCACATGATGGCTCCTGTACCGTAGTCAGCCAGTACATAATCAGAAAGCCAGATAGGGATCTTCTTTCCGTTCAGCGGATTGACCGCATAGGATCCTGTAAATACGCCGGTCTTTTCTTTATCCTGGAGACGGTCTACATTGGATTTCATAGAAGCATCGTAAATATATTTATCTACAGCTTCTTTTGTCTCAGGAGTAGCAAGTTTTGCAGCCAGAGCGTGTTCCGGAGCCAGAACCATAAATGTGGCTCCATGCAGAGTATCCGGTCTTGTGGTATAGACAGTAATTTTCTCTTCTCTTCCATCAACCGGGAAATCCACTTCCGCTCCATAGGATTTTCCAATCCAGTCTGTCTGCATCTTTTTCACTTTTTCCGGCCAGTCCAGCTTATCCAGATCGTTCAGCAGACGGTCCGCATACTTGGTGATGCGCAGCATCCACTGACGGAGATTCTTCTTGGTCACCGGAGAACCACAGCGTTCGCAGCAGCCGTTTACCACTTCCTCGTTTGCCAGTCCGGTCTTGCAGGACGGACACCAGTTGATCGGAAACTCTTTTTCGTAAGCCAGTCCCTCTTTGAACATTTTTACAAAGATCCACTGAGTCCATTTGTAGAAATTAGGATCAGTAGTATTGACTTCCATATCCCAGTCATAGATCGCCGCGATATCGTTGATCTGCTTCTTGATATTTTTCACATTTTCCGCAGTGGAAATAGCAGGGTGAACGCCCATCTTAATGGCGTAATTCTCCGCAGGAAGACCGAATGCGTCCCATCCCATGGGATGAATCAGATAATATCCCTGCAGCATTTTATAGCGGCTCCATACATCGGAAATCACATATCCTCTCCAGTGTCCTACATGAAGTCCGTTTCCTGACGGATATGGGAACATATCCAGACAATAATATTTCGGTTTTTTGCCGTCGTTGACGTTTACCGGATGTTTCTCCCAGTTGGCACGCCATTTTGCTTCGATCGCCTTATGATTATAAGGTATTGCCATCGCTTCTTTCCTCCTGTTGTCTATTTCAAAATTCTCCTGTAAAATTGAAGAATCATGTATATTTATTCCTTTTGTCATTCTACTCATTTGTATGAGTTTTGTCAAGCAGACTTGCGTTCTGTTAAGAAATCTACTGGTTTCTTCTATCCGCTGTCTGCACGACAGATCACGAAAAAAGAAAAAGACTGCTGAAGGACCATCCGGGGAAACATTTTTATCTGTTAATGAACCCCTGATGTCCGCAGCAGTCTTTTTTACGATCATCTTTTAATTTGTACGCCAATTTTGTTCCGGTTACGGAGAGGTTACGTCTGTATCTGTTTCTGCTTCCTCTTCCGGAAGTTCACGGTAGATCAGAGCTACCGGGGACGCAGAGTGAAAAGTGGCTGTTACCTGATTGTCGCTGATCTTTTCTGTTTCCAGCATTTCCCACTTATGTTCTTCACAATAATGAAGAATAAATACTTCAATCTGATCCGTCATGTTATTGGCGGTAAATGTAACGTCCACAGGCTCTTCCGTTGTCGGTTCTGTTTCAAGGCTCAGTTCCATGACAGGGGATAAAAATTTAAATTCGCTTAAATCCATATCCTCCTGGCTTAATTCACCCGCATTGTAAAGGTCTACCTGGGGAAGTTCTGTTTCTTCAAAGACAGTAAGAAAAGCATCTTTTACAGTAGATTCCGCAGGTGCATTATTCAGGGCGTCCACCTGTGTCTGAAGCTCTTCTTCATATGTGTCCTCTTTTACAGCAGAAAGCGTAACGCCTACTGTCTCGGTAGAAACTTCTTCATTTCCTCCCACCAGAGCGTCCTGTGCGGCCCCGTCCGTTTCAGTCTCTTCTCCTGATTCTGTCGTTGCAGTAACATTGTTGTAGTCCACCGCGCCGGAAATACTTCCGGAAGCCATAGCGTTCACAGGCATTGCAAGTACTGCCACGGCAGCCATCAATATTGCCAACTGTTTTCTTCTCATTGATTTTTACCTCCATTTTGTTTTTGTTTATGTGATCATCCTGTATCCGCTGCCGGCAAAATATCTGTCCGTTTTGGATATCATCCGGATGAAAACAATCATTCTTCTACAAGGCACGCCTGTACCAGATAGCGGTATTCTTCCCCTGCGTCGTCATGGGTAGAAAGGGTCAGTATACGCGATTCCGTATTTACCTGCACAGATGTGTCGATCTGGACGCCCATAACGCGATTGTCATAAATACTGTCCAGATAGGCTTTCCGGTTTCCCTCGCTTCTGCCGGACTGAAACCTTTCCATAATGTGACGGTCATCTGAACGATAGGCGGCGAATATACGATACTTCAGCGTGGTCTCTCCGTTGTCCGTAGATATGTAAATATACGGATGCTCCTCCATATACCTGCCGTCCGAATACCTGTCCAGTTCCCCGAACATAGAGCCGTCCTCCATGTTATTTCCGTAAATCACAGTAATGGGATCCTGAAAATCTTTGTTATTGTAATCTTCCGTAAACAGAGCTCCGGATGGATTTTCTTTCCCATCCTGATCATGTGTGAGATAATAACTGTTATCCTCTTCACTCTGAAGAACCGGATAATCTATTTTCGTATCCGGAATCGTGATCCATGCGTAAATATCAGGATTCTCTTTTGCCGCTTCTTTCTGATAAAAGCTCCAGCCCGCAAAAATCCCTCCGGCTAAAAATACAAGCCCCAGGATCAGTATCAGGATTATAACGCTCCGTTTTTTCATTCCACTGTCACCTCAGTATAAAAGGTATCCAGGATCATCTGATAAAGAGCGTCCTCGTCTACATAAAATTCATCGTATACGTCCCCGGCTTTTGCCTCGCCCTGGACGATCATCAGATTATCATCGCCAAAGGACATCTTGGACGCTTCCGAGATCAGATACACCGCGTTATCCAGGCCGATATTCGTCACCATTTCACTGGAAAAATCCTGATAAAGAGTAACAGGCAGCGATACGTCCTTTTGGATCGCGTCCACAGCCTGCCGGAAAAAAGCCGTCAGAAACTGCTTCTGCCTTGCAATACGCATGTTATTACTTCCATGGACCGTATTATCCCTGTATCTGACAAAAGACTCCGCCATATCTCCGGTAAGAGTCACAACAGATCCCGGCTCCATTTTTTCACCGGCCAGAGTCAGTTCTTCATTTTCCGGTATAGTTACCGTGACGCCTCCTACTGCGTCGTTTAACGCCGCGATGGTTTCCATGTTAAAGGCTGCGTATCCGTTCACCGGGATTCCATAAAACAGTCTGGAAACCGCGTCTACCATATACTGGCAGCTTGTATCCTTTCCATTTCCATAGGCGTAAGCAAGACCAAGATGATTTACAGATTCGCCGATATAATTTCCTTTATAATCAAAAGAAGGAATCTCTGTCATGGTATCCCTGGAAACCGCAATAACCTTCAACTGGTTTTTCAAAGGATCCATCACCACAAGAAAAATACTGTCCGCCTGCCCGCTCTGTCCGGAAACCTGATCGTTTTCCTGGATCTCTTCGCTGTTCTGGTCGATTCCCATACAGAGGATCGTGATCACCTGGTCGTTAAACTCATAGGCTTTGCCTTCATGCCAGACCAGACCGGAACTGTTTTTTTCCTTCTGTTCTTCTTCTGGATCCATCTGTAAAGAAACGGAACTGATATTCTGACGCATCCCCTGTTCCCCTTTCAGCCGGAGCACATGATAGGTTCCAAAGGCGGCTGCGCTAAAGAAAACAAAAGCGATGCAGAGCCCAAAACAGGTTCGCAGAACAATCCCTCCCGCATTCTTCCTTCCCCTGGTCTGAATCCAGGAAAAAGCAAGCAGAGCGCCCAAGGTGCCTCCGAGCGTCTGAATGATCATATCCTCAATAGAGAATGTTCCCATCTTTCCCACATACTGCAAAAATTCTGTAAGCAGGCTCATTCCCAGAGAAAACATCATACTCTTTATTATAGACTGGGAACCGTCTGTCTGACAGAAAAACAATATTCCTACCGGAAGAAAAAGGAGCAGTCCTCCTATATCATGGAGCAGTGTCCCCTCTGTCAGGGGAGAAACCAACAGCCGGTCAAAAGGAAGGATATCGATCTGATACCCGGCTCCGCTGTCTCTGATCAGCCACATTACCAGCACATACGTCAACAGATAAACTGCCAAAGCCGCAATGATCCCGCATTTCTGAAAAAGTCTTTTCTTTCTTTCACGCCATTTTGTTCTGGGGATCCACAGCCACCCGGCAAACAATGCGAGGATGACAAGAACGGCAATCGCCAGAAAAATTCTTCCATATATCGTAGAAAATCCATCCGACAGTTTTCCCAGTCCGCTGAATATTCTGTTTATACTTTCCACCTGTACACCTCTTCTCTATTTGACGGTCAATGTCAAAGTCTTTGGAACGGACTGGTTTCCGTCACTGTCTGTCACTGTATACTGGATCGTATACTGTCCCGGCGTCTGGGTGCTGTAATCACCGGATACACGTATTCTCCGGAACAGATAACTTCTGTCATCTTTATCGTCTGTGATATCTGAGACAGGAGAGATCACGGAGAAATTCGTTCCCGCCGCAATTTCTATTGTCTCTGACGAAAGAGTCAGGACCGGAACCGCCGGGTCCACAGGCTCAGGCGTTGCCGTCGGATCCGGAGCTTTTGTGGGTTCCGGCGTGGGAGTCGGCGTGACAGCCAAAGCCTCTTCCCTGGCTGTCTGGATCTCTCTGGCTGTTTCCAGCCTGTTGTTCACATTGTCGTAAGATTTCAACGCGACAGTTACAGCCCCTGCGCAGAGGATCAGAAGTAAAAAGGTGATCAATAGTCTGTTTCTCATGCTGTCTCCTCCGTTTACAAAGAATCTTCCGTGTTCATGGAAGACTCCTCCGCTTTTCTATATCTTTTATATTTTCCATAGCGGCCGTATTTTGAATATCCGTATTTTCCGTAACGCCCGTAAGAGGACAGACTTCCTCTGCTCCGGTTGATCACATAGCCAGCAAGCGTTCCGCCGTCGGAAAAAGGAGCGATCCCTTCCCGGATCTCCCGGATATCCGCCATATCATAGCGCACTACATAGAGAACCTGGTCGCCATATCCCGCGAGAATAGACGCGTCTGAAAAAAGTCCGGAAGGCGGCGTATCGATAACAATAAAATCATATTTTTTTCTCAGGTAAACCATCAGCTCACGCATCATCTCATCGGAAAGAATACCGGATACGCCTCCGCTGACTGTTCCCGCCGATATGAAAGAAAACTCTCCGCTTGTAACGATGATCTCGTCCGCGTCCGCTTTGCCGCTGAAATAATCGCTTAGCCCGGGATTCTTTTCTTCCAGCCCCAGCATCGGCCCCACAGAGGGATTACGCATATCTCCGTCAATGATCAGCGTCTTTTTTCCGCTCTGCACAGCCGCAAGAGCCAGATTTACAGAAAGCATCGTCTTTCCTTCCTGCGGAAGGGTACTTGTTACAGTCAGAACCTTCTGGTTATTCTTTGTCATCTGCAGATCAATTCTTGACTGTACAGTAAGAACCGATTGTTTAAAGCCCCAGTCCACTCTTTTATTGCTGATCAAAAGCTGATGTCTGTGATTTTTGCTGCGTTTCTTCATCCTGGTCTCAGGGATCAGGGCGATACAGCCTGCAGCGGTGACAGATTTCATATCCCGCTCCCGCCTTACTGTATGAAGAGCCTGTACATAAAACATACCCAGACATACCACAAGCACAAGGCCGGCCAGCATGCCTTTCAGCGCAAAGTCTGTCAGCGAATAAGGATTGTCAGGCTCTTCCGAAGCCTGGATCCTGTCTACAGTTTCCAGTTCCACGAAACCTGTGATCTGATCTGCCCAAGAGGGGAATACTTCCATCATCCCTGCCAGAACATCATCCACATATTCAAAGCTGTCCGAATTCACCATTATAGTAAAAAAGTTGGCGCCCTCTGTATACTGGGATGTAAACCAGAAATTTCCCTTCTCCGTTTCCTTCCCTGCCGTCTGATATACTTCGTTAAGGAACTCCTTTGTCTCTGACAGGACTCCTATGGAACTGCTCAGCCTTCTGGCAAGAGCCGCGTCCGTAGCCGTATCTCCCGTACGGTTGACCGCGTAAGTAACCCGCGCGGAATAAACCGGCTGATAAGTAAAATTAAAATATGTAACTGCCGCCGCCGTTACTACAATTATGATCAGAAGGAACTGGATCCAGTATCTTTTCAGACATCTCAGGGAATCATCCAGAAGCTCTGTAAGGTCGATCTGATCCTGCCTGTCATAGGTTGCTCTTTCCGTTCTTGTCTCTGCCTGCATTATACCTTCACCTGCCCTTATCGTTTATTTCCATATCCATAATAATATTTCCCGTATCCTCTGCGGCTGTGCGGACCGCTGCGGCGTCCTTTTTCCATATTAAGGACGCTTCCAAGAATAGACACTCCTGTATCGTCCAGGACATCCACCACATCGTTTACTTCCGCCGTACGCACACCGTCCTGCCGGATCACCAGAAGGGCTGCGTCGGCTGCCGCAGCAATGACCTCTGCATCCCTGACTGCTCCAATGGGAGCCGTATCCAGGATCACATAATCCATATGGGAAGCCACACGTCTGAGAAGCCCTGAAAATTCTTTACTTTCCAGAAGTCTATCCGCCTCTCCTACAGCAGAAGCCTGAAAAATGTATCTCAGATTCTTCTGCTTTGGATCTACATACATCGCTTTCTGCAGAGGGCATTCTCCCTTCAGATAATCGGAGAGACTGGTTCCCTTTTCCACTGTATGATCAAGAATCTTCGCTACTGCCGGACGCCGCATATCCGTATCAATAAGGATCACTCTTTTTCCCCTGCGCACATAATTCAGGGCAAGATTGACCGCAATACTGGATTTTCCTTCATTTTCCTGTATGGAGTTTACCATCAGGATCTTCCGGCCTTCCTTCGCCATCTTCTCCTGCACGCGGGTAGCAAGTTTATCAATATCCTCCCCATAAATTCCGTCGGTAAGGGGCGAGGAGATCAAAAGCGCTTTCTGCTTCCGTTTTTTCCTGGTAAAGCGGACAGAGCCGATCACAGGAATATCAAGAGCCGCCTCCGCCTGATCGCGGCTGTGGATCCTGTCCGTAGAAATACAGAAAAACACGGTAAGGCCCACTCCTGCAGCAAGCACCAAAAGAAGGCTCAGCGCCGCATAATATGCAGTACGCGGCTGCGCTTCATTAATATTGTCCGCCGAAAGCCCGGTAAGATTGCGCAGCAAATAGCCGGATTCAAAATATCCGGACAGCGTCGGATAACTGCTCAGAGCGGATTTCAGAAGACGCATGGCGTTTTCCGCAGAGTCCGCCGACGCGGTAAGAGCGATCATATTCGTACCCGCAACCTGGGAAGCGCTTACACTTCCCGGAATATCCGCAATACTCTCATCCTTATCCATCTGCTCCTCAAGCATCTCGCTGTTCAGCACATTCAGATTTCTGGTCATGGCCGAATTCAGACTTCCATCGCTCAGCAGGTTCGCTGAATTGTCCCTGGCGATCATCGCCATCTCCATGGTGGCGGTATAACTGCTTCCCATGAAATGATCCAGACACACGTATGCCGTTACTCCCGTGATGCAGGCGCACATCAGGATCACAAAAATATTTCTCCATAAACGCCGGAAAATAAAAGAAACATCAATAGCGGTATTTCTCTGTTCCCGGACTGTATTCTGACTCATTTTTTCTCCTCCCGGTGTTTATTCCACGACTACTGTAAGACGGGTGCTGCCCTCGTAGCCGCTCTCCAGCGACGTATAAGTATAAATCACAGTATATACGCCTTCCTGATTGATATCCACATTGGAATTAATGGAAATCTGGGAAATATTTACCCATTTTTCCTTGGAGCCGTTGGCGATCTGCTCCGTTACCTGTACCGCTTCGCCGCCTTCGTACTCCGTTACCATTGGACCATAATCGATCTTGTTATAGCCCTGATCCTCCACATGAGCGATCAGCGTGTTAAGATTCAATTCCTGCCCCTTTGGATGATAAAGCAGATAATCTGTAAGCACCACATAAGGCCGGAAAGACCTCTCCTCATAATTATCCTCGTAAATCTCTACCTGCAGAGGAAGCTGCGCCGTATCTCCCACACTGTTCGTCACCTCCAGGGTGCAGTCATAAATACCGGCCGCAGGCTCTCCCTGAAGCTCGTCCGCCCCCTCCACTGTGATAAAAGGAGTTACGTCTCCGTCTATACAGTCGTCCGCTTTTACATAATCAAGAAGAGACACCGCCTGGTTGGCCGGAAATCTCAGCTCCTGCGACAAAGAAAAATGGGGCTTCCGGTAATCTGTATAAATCAGATTTCGGGTAAGCTTCCCGGAGTTATTGGAGCTGTCAAAAGCCACATAAGTGATCTCAAATTCATTGGCTGCCCCATCCTCTTTCTTGACGATCTCTTCTATAATGATACTGTCGGAAACATTTCCGTCCCGGTCGTCATTGGCCGCAACATCCTGAAGCAGCGTCTCTTCCGGATCTTCAATACTTACCTCGATCGTATCCGAAGCCGCTTCCAGTTTTGGGCCTTCCGTATCCACATCTGCTTTGCTCTCCCGGACATAATAAGCGCCTCCGGCAAAACAGAGCACACACAGAATCCCGAGAATAATTCTGAAAATCTTCATGACACAAAATCCTTTCTGTATTCGATTAAAATCCGTCTTTTTAACGGCAGATTTCATACTGTTACTGCATAATCATATTTATAGCATATTTCTTGCCGGCATACAAGAGACCGCACGGCGTTTCTCTTCATTACATTACTATTTACCGTCACCCTACCCACATACGCATTCGTCGTCTTTTCTATAGCTTCCGGAGATCAAGGGTCGGCATTCCCTTCAGGATACGGCTGGGATTCTCCGACATCCACAGCTTTACCGCGGCAGGTTCATAGAAGCTTTCCAGAAACCGGCAGACCCTTTCTGCAGAGGGGGTACGGTATTCCGCATCATGAGTGTCAGAGGCAATCGCCCCCACAATTCCATCTTCCAGGAACCGGAGAGCCATCCGCTCACAGGTTCTTCCGAAATCTCCCAAAAGACTTCCGCCGTTTACCTGGAGTAAACATCCCCTGTCCGCCAGATCATAGGCCAGATCCGGCTCCCTCTGGATGAATCGGTAACGTTCCGGATGAGCCAGCACAACCCGCCATCCATTTTTCTTTAGCCGTCCGATCCTGTCTGCAACTTTCTCCGGCAGTTCTTCAAAATCGAATTCTACCAAAAGATAATCTGTATTATTCAATGACAGCAGTTTCTTTTTTTCCAATAAAAAAAAAGCATCCTCATCGAGAAAAATCTCCATGCCAGGATACAGCTTCAATGGAATCTGTTCAGTTGTAAACGCTTCCTGCGTTTTCCGGAAGACTGTCCAGTAGTCTTCCAGCGTATAATCATAAAAATTCCCGTGGCTGGTGGCGGCCATGTGGCGGATTCCGGAGGAAACCGCCTGCCTCGCCATCCGGAGAGATTCCTCCAGAGAGCGGGAGCCGTCGTCCAGCAACGGGAGAATGTGTGAATGAATGTCTACCATGTGGGGGCCTTTCTTAATCAATTGTTATTATGATTTCCAGAATCATTGATCCGAAAATATTCTTCATATTGCTCGTTTCCAAAACTCTGTTCATTTCCCATAATTCTTATATTATCAAGCCATTTATAAATCATCTGTTTCTTGTATATGTATTCTCTATTTTCATCCTGTACGTTTTCCAGTGCTGATGCCAGTAAGGCATACTCATTTTCCAATGATGTACTGAAAACCCCCTGATCATCTGTATTGATTGATACCTGAAGCTGCGGACATTCATTAATTCTTTCAGGATCTACTTCCAATCCCAGATTATAAAAAGAGGTAATCGGATGCTTTTTATAATCTTTAAAAGTACCAATCAGATAGTTTGATGACGGATTTGTTTCAATTCCAATTCCTCTTCGTGATATTTCTTTTTGAAATGCCTTCTGTATTTTCTCAACAGCCTGTATATAATCTTCCCGGACGTTTATCTGAATATTATTCATGCCCTCCCGGCGAACGTAGCTGTTGAAATGATAGTAATAATAAAGTATTACAATACCTGGCGTATGCCGATAACTATCTGGGACTTTAAGATTTATTGCATCTTCCATTCCCGCGTTAAAATATTCCGCATAATCAAAATATCCCTTTTGATAAAGTTCCGGATCATCTCCTCGCAGCTGCATAGAAAGATAATATGTACGCAGACTGAAATCTGGGATCATATCTTCCGCAAGATCAGATATATATTTTTTCATTTCATGCAAAATACGCCTGATCTCACTGCTTCCAATAAAGTTTCCATATATAGCTTCATAATATTTGATGTATTCATCTTCCAGAAATTCTTTTAAATTTTCAAATCCGGAAATACTATAATCTTCCAGTTTTTCATGAACCCAGACAAGATTATCCAAATAATCCTGAGCAGATAAAATAATTGTATTTCTTTTAGAATGATACCATTCTTTTGCATTTACACCCAGAGCCAGAGCATGTCCCATACGATCACCACAGTCAAAATTCAGAAAATGAATCATTTCATCTATCGCCCTCAGACCGTCCGCAAGATCAAGAAAATCTTCGCCCACATGATATGTCGACTTCAGCTGCGGCATTTTATGCATACCGTCAGCTTCATAGTAAACAGATATGTGATGTTTCAATAAGCGAAAATAACGTCCGAAGACTTCCGGTCTGCATCCAATTTCATTGGACGCAGCATCTATACCCAGAATACGTGTGCCAATTTCCGGATACCATTCTCTCAATCGAATAATCGCCCATGTCTGTTTCTCAATTTTAATTCTTTTCTGAAAATGTCTGCATTTGACAACCCCGCTGGAATGTCTTTCATTCTTTAAACTGCTTTTGGTAAAATGAAGTGTATAAAAAAAACGGTAACGATATTCATTGGTAGGATCAATAAGATTATCAAGTTCCGCAATCTCAGTCCTCAGCCTTTCTACAGAATCATAAGGAGATATCCTGATTTCAAGAGTTCTTATATTTTCCACAAGCAGACATTCTCTCATCGCCAGCTTCACTGCTATATTCTGATAAATTTCGTCATTCAGAAGATCAATCTTCCTGTTCTGATATTCTTGAAAATTACGGAATCCGACATTATCATTAGATTGAATAATTTCAGAACGAATACTTTCTTTAATCAAAATATATGCATAAAACAGATTAGAATACAGGATATCACCTTCGTTGTTATCATATATACGACGCATCATTGAATAGAGGAACCATCGTTCTCCTGAAAAAACAAAATACGCCTCGTCTCTCATCCCGTTATTCTGGCTGGTCTGTCTGAGAAGATAATCAATCTCTATATCTTCCTGAGCTTCCGGATGTCCGGGCGGAATCCTCAATGAATCTATTACCGCCTGAATTTCCACCAGATAATCTTCAATTTTATCAGGATTTTTAAGTAAACTCAGAACATTTTCCTGAGTTACTTTCTCCCAAACCAGATTAAATTTGTTATAATCAACACATCCTCCATCAATATCTTCCAAATCAACTTTTTTCAGACATGAGATTAGAATTTTTATGTAATTTTCTAGTGACAGACTCTCATAGTCTCTTAATCTGTTTATAATATCAGTTTTACATAATGTGTACTTCTCCAGAAAGGTACGAAAAAATGATGGCACTGTTCCGACACATGACGGAGAAAAAAGTTCCCATAATGAAAATATATCTTGCGGACTGTTTTCAATCCATTTTAATAAATCTGACAGATTAATTTGTTCTGTATTTTTTTCGTTTATACAATCATGCAGATTTATTAACTGCAAAATCTTTTTTCCGGAAACCAGATACTGCCCCAGTCTGATTCTTTTCCCGGTAATACATGAGTATAAGAAAAGTCTTATCAGAACAGCCTGCAACTGTCTGTGATAAAAACTCATTTCCCGATATTCACTTGAAAACATTTTATTTGTATATCTGCGATCCGTATCATAAGCTTTCAAATGATTAATTACTTTAGTAGAATCCACATGATTCATCAGACTGATCCACGACACATGAAAAACAGGAGCCGATCCTCCAAGATGAAAATGATTCTCCGATATACCTCTCCGTGTAATACTGTTAAGCTGCTCATTATTATGACCAAGAACTCTGTTCCACAGGAATCCTCGCTGCCTGATCTCGTTTTCCGGTATACGGCATTGCGCCAGATATGCGGCAACAAGTAAATCTTCCCCTAATTCCACTGTCATTTGCCGCCAGTAAGGAAGTTTTGAATACTTACACAAAATACGATTATTCTGTATAACCAGACAGTCGTCTGAACAGAAAAATAACGTATCAAATACATTCAAACCGTGCGCAACCATACGATTCCTCTGAATGTTCCTCTTGCGGAACAGATCAATATAGAATTGAAACATATTTTCCAATTCATTTTCACTGTAATAAGGCACATATGCTGTGCCCATTTTCATAAAAATATCCTTACGGAAATTGCCAGCATCTAAATTTCCAATTAAAACGGACTGACTTGATAATTTTTTAAATAAAAGTTTCAAAACTGTACTTAAATTATTCATTCAATCTCTGTTCCTTATTTATTAAATTTACAGCCAACTCAGCAAAATAACCTATTTTACTCTCCTGATCGGTTCCAGTATCAAGGAAGTATTTTACATACGGACACCTCAAAAATTTTTCAGACAATTTACAATCATTATTTCTGTATCCCATGGCTGTTCTATAAAACTTCTCCTGCTCCTGCAGCTGATTACCAATATTTTTGTAGACATATCCAATATATGCAAACAAATCTTCTTTATCCATTACATCCGGATTTTGCTCCATTGCATTTCTTCTGGCACGTTTCAGAATATTATATGTCATATCTACCCACTGCACAGGAAGTACAAGTGAGTCAGGATATTTCTTCTGCCAATTTTTATACTCGTTTATAAGAAGTTTTCGTCTGTTGATTGAGACCCTATAGTATTTACTTAGTGTAGAAACCAAATTTTTTTCAAATTTATCTAATCTCCCTACAGCCTGCATGGAGTTAACTACAAAATTAAAAAAATTGAACCTTCCATAAATAGCAGTGGTTTCTTTTTTCATCTTTGTAATCACACTGATACTTAGTTCTGCTCCATTTGTACGTTCTATAATATTAAATTTCCAGTCAAATCCGCCTGTGTTTTCCCTCCATTCATCCTCTCTTGCCCCTACGATTTTAATTGCAGTTAAGCTGAGATACAATATTTCAATATACTTGATAAAATCATAAATACTTGTATTATCTTTATCTTTTTCCTGTCTTTCAGGTAAATCCAATCTAAATAAACTTGAAAACGTAACTGCAGTATTTAAAGGAAGGCGGAAAAATTTGGGCAAAGAAATGGAACTTTTTCTGTCAAAATCTTCCTCAACGCCATCGGTTTTTTCTACTGATATATTGACTTTTGGAAACATACTTATTTCCCATTGATCTGCCAACGATTCACCCACAAATTGTTTTACTATTTCCTGCCAGTTATCTTCTGAAGTTTTGGCTGCGTATTTTTCATTAATGATATTCTTTGAAAATTCAAATGAAAAATATGCAAGAATACAGTCCGCCAGGGCACGATACTTTCTGTTTTCAATATATCCAAGATTATACAATGAAACAATAAATTCCCCATATGTATATACAGGATCTTTTGTATCTTGATTCTTGATTGTATTTCGGCTATTCATCATAATATCTTGATTAATTGTTATATTTTGATTATTTATTATATTTTGATTAATTGCTATATTTTGTTTATTTTTTTCCTTTTCGTAATCTATTACCAGATCTCTGGCTCTAACCAGTTTCTGTTTCATCACATTTTCCAGAAACTCAATTTGCTGATCGTCTGTAATATTCTCAATCAGCATTCTGGTGGCAAGATCTGATTTAAAGAATGCATAGGCTCTGTCGTATTTCCTATATATTTCTTCTTTTTCCATATCTGAAAGGTTTTCTTTAGAAAAAATTAAAACATCTTCTAACCCCTGCATACTCATAAAGAACTGTCCTAATACACGCATTGATTTTGGTTCGTAATAATGCATTTTCAGTCCCTGGGAATCAAAAGCAACTCCACTCTTTCTGTAAATGGTATTCAATATCAGTTCGCGACGCTGCTTACCATCTTCCGTATTATTCAATGAATACTTGATATTAGCACTGCCAGGATCCGGCATATATATACGATAATTAATAGGCAGCACCTTATCAAGATAATCTACTGAAATACCACGAATGTATTCCATTCCATTTTTTAGGGTTTCATCTACTTTTGGCAGGACTTTATAGAAATCACTCATACATATTTTCAATATCTGAGCAAAATCCAAAGCAAGAAGGACAATAATATGCAGTCCCATCATATATCTGTGGATTTCTTCCAGCATGGAAAAACCATTTTTAATATTTAAATCAATATCATCTATCGTAATTACCAGAAATTGATTTTGTGACGGTACATCATTAGACTGTACCATTGATAAATACTCCTGTACCAGCTCCTGAAAATCAGCACGTAATTTCTGACTGCTGGCAAGTGTCCGTAAATTGCTGATATAGGAGATTCCCTCTGACATTTTTCCATGCGACATTTTTTTCAGATCTGTAGTAATGCTGAAAAGCTGTTCGAATTTCTTCTGCAGATTTCTTGTACGATAATCATCACTCTGAGATAACGTCCTTTTTTCAAACATTAATTGATATTTCTGATACATCTGTGCCAGAACAATCTGAAAAATATCTTCTCCTTTCTCAAGGAGCGAACCGTCTATGCAATCCAGACAAGTAAAACTTAAATTCTTCTGTCTGAACCCATAGTAAAAATTCTTAGGATTTAATATATTTTCATCTCCATCATATTTTTTCAGGCTTTCCATAAACGAGAGCATTGCCGACGTTTTCCCAGTTCCACGTTTTCCAATGAACGTAAGAACATTAGTAAATTCATTATATTTATTTTTATATAAACTGTCCGGCTGTGCAAATTTCATATTTCTGTCTATGATGTCCTGTACACTTTCGTATGCTGTTCTGTAAACATTTGTGAAATATGAATCTTTAAAACTATCTACACTTTCGTATTTAATTCCTATGGCATTAACTTCAATATCAACCTCATAATTTTCTTTACTCATAATCCTTCTCCTTTTTCTCAAAAATAAAGGGTGTGAAATTTTTAACTGATTACTGTCAAAAAATTCACACCGATTTTTTATTATACATATTTAAATTTCATATGCCTTTTCTATATTCTGAGGCATATTAAGCATCGCATATGCTTCTGCCAGACATTCCATACAATCGCCAAGATTCAGTTTATGAACTGCTGCTATTTTAAAATTCTCGCCATAATTACCAAACATCCAGTTATAAAACTTCATATTTCTATCCGAAGATCCGAACTTTTTTGCATGCTTCAAATACCCAATTGCCTCATTGTATTGTCCATTCTCCAAATATATAAGCCCCATATTATAATACGTTTTATACAAATAAGCGCACTCTACCGGCTGTAAAGTATATAAATCTTCTTTCAACGAAAGTATTTCTAAAATTCTCCTCCAACACTCCAAAGAAAGTTTATATTCTTTTTTTCTCTTATAATCAATTGCGATTTTATAAAGTGCACGATAGTTGTTTCTGTCAAGCTGATATGCTTTAAAATAGAATTTTAATTTTAAAGCATCGTCTCCCCAGAACTTTTCTATACACTTTGCAATCCTGTACATTAAACAACTAGAATATGTGCGCTCACCACATATAGTAAGAGCTTTCTCCATATCATAAATGGCTTCCATTTTATATTTGCGATCCACAAGCTTAGCAAAAGCACGAATGGCATATATTCCATAAAAAGACGGATCAATAACAATTGCCCGCTGTACTTTACTTTCTATATCTTCTATTAGCTGATATTGCGTTGATCCATTTAATAATCTAACCAGCTTTTCTTTCTTTTTAATATCGTTTTCTGATTGATAAGCATTCCATATAGCTGTATAAAGCTCATTAATTCTTCTCTGACAATAACATTGGGCTGCTAGTAGGTATTTTGACTCATCTTTTTCAGATTCGTGTACTTTGATCAATGTATCATATGCGTCTGAAAATTTCTTCATCGATTTCGACATATATTCATATATTTCGTATAAGTCAGTATCCCCAAAATATTCTATAGCATAACTCGCACGCATTAAATCAAATTTTGTAAAGTAATGCGCTATCTCTTTAATATCATAAAATACAGAGTCACAAAAAAAGGACTTAAAATGATTCAGAAGAATACTCAACCAATTTTTTTCCTGATATTTCTTCTCATTTCCATCAGTATCATAATTCGAAACACGATGATACAGTGCATTAACATTGTTCTTCACAGATATATCCGTCCAATTCCGTAATTGATTACAAGAATTATCAATACGAATATATGCATCTGTAGGATCACCATGCTCATCACCAGAAAGATTCTCAAATACCCAAACACCTATAAAACGAAAAAAGGCCGCAAAAAAGCGGTATTCTTCTATCCTGTCAACAGGGTGAACAATCGTAATACACCTTAAATCTATATATATATTCTTTTCTAATTGATTATTTTTGTCAATCTCTAAATGCATACATTCACCCTATAACATTATTAGTCCTTCTCTGACTTATAGCATATTATAACATATGAAACAAGTAATGTATATATACTAATTATTTTTTCGCACTTCTGAATATTTTTTTATGAACCAATACCAAGTGTACTCTATTTTTTTTCTATAAAAGCGATGCCAGCGAAACCAAAAAATTACTCCTATGATTACTTCACTGATACAAAATAGATTTATCTGAGAATTCGTCTCTAAATCGGCAAATTGCTTTAATATATAAGGAAATATAGCGCTTAGCCAAAACACTAACGCTAAATTTTTATACATAGATTCACTGGAAGAATAATTATGAATACGTCTATAGTTTGTATCAGTCTGGATATCGGCAAATACTCTTGTTGAAAAGGCTTTAATTAACGAATTTTTTTTCTCATTATACCTTTTCAATTTTTTTTCCTTCTCAATTTCAGATGGTGAAATTCCATTCTTGATTAATGCAGCCTCTATTACAGGCAAATCTGCTTTTATATCTATGTTACCGAGATGGAGTATATTACAAAATTTGTGAATCAGTAAACATATCCATCGGGATACACTGGATATTGCTATACCAAACACATAGCTGAAAATTACAAACGATAACCCAATATATGTTGTATTATTGCTGCCAAGCTTAGAAGTAAGTTCAACAAATTCCGGAAACATACCACATATCAGGAGGTTCAAAAATAAAGCACCGGGTACAAAATATCCTAATATATCATATAAAGTAATTTTTTCTAATAGTGATTCCATAGTATTCTTTCCTTCCATCGTGTCTTTTATTAATTAAATTTTCTTTTCCATTTATAGACTTCTAAATATATAAGACGCAAAATATAGTCTTCACTATTTTTTCAAATAGTAAAGACCATACCCCGTCATCACGCACCCCACCATACATCCAATTCCATTATGGATCATATCATCCCACTCAAACAATCCCCGGCATAACACCAACTGCGATACCTCAATCACAGCTGACAAAAGGACTCCCAGCAGCAAGCCCTGCCACCACCGTATTCTTCTGTGCAACACCACAGGTATCAGGACTCCTATGGGAATGAATAGTATAACGTTCAACACAATCTCTGTCAGCATATAGGTATTGCCAATAAGTACTTCACGCCAGGACCAGAACGGGATCAATTCATAATGCCAGATTCCATCTGGAGTTCTTGTAAAAACAGTGGAGGCAAATACTATTCCAAGATAAACCGTCAGCAACAGCCCGGAAATCATCTGGGAAAGAACAATCTTTCTTTTTATGAGCAAAAACGCCAGTACTGCCGCTATAATCAAAAAGCCCGCAGCAAAAGTAATAATCTCCAGTCCAGACCATTTTCGATTGTGGTTAAGTATAATCTGGTAAATATCCATTCATCACCCATTCTTTCCACATATCAAAATTTCATATCATAGATATATGCGGAGGCAACATTTTCATCCCTTCCTCCACACCATTTTATCTACCACTCCGGTATAGCTCTGGATGATCTTCACAACTTTCGTACTTACGTTCTCTTCCACATAATCCGGCACTGGAATTCCGTAGTCGCCATCCAGATTCATCTGCACCGCCGTATCAACAGCCTGAAGCAGAGATTTCTCATCAATTCCCGCCAGTATGAAGCAGGCCTTATCCAGAGCTTCCGGCCGCTCCGTACTGGTGCGGATGCATACCGCCGGGAAAGGATGTCCCACAGAGGTAAAGAAACTGCTTTCCTCCGGGAGTGTCCCGGAATCCGAAACAACGGCAAAAGCATTCATTTGCAGACAGTTATAATCATGAAAGCCCAACGGTTCATGACGGATCACACGGGGATCCAGTTGAAAGCCGGATTCTTCCAGTCTTTTGCGGCTTCGAGGGTGGCAGGAATAGAGAATCGGCATATCATACTTCTCCGCCATCCTGTTTACGGCATTAAAAAGAGACAGAAAATTTTTCTCCGTATCAATGTTTTCTTCTCTGTGAGCAGACAGGAGGATATATTTCCCGGGCTCTAGCCCCAGTTTATTCAGAATATCGGACTGCTCTATTTCGCTGAGATTCTGATGAAGCACCTCCGCCATGGGCGAACCGGTTACATAGACTCTTTCTTTTGGCAGACCACATTCATGGAGGTATTTCCGTGCATGTTCGGAATAGGCAAGATTCACATCGGAAATAATGTCAACAATCCGACGGTTTGTCTCCTCCGGAAGACATTCGTCCTTGCAGCGGTTTCCGGCTTCCATATGGAAAATCGGAATATGAAGCCGCTTCGCAGCGATAGCGGAAAGACAGGAATTCGTATCTCCCAGGATCAGCAGCGCGTCCGGCCGGATCTGACACATCAGTTTATAAGAACAATTGATAATGTTCCCAATCGTAGCTCCCAGATCGTCTCCTACGGCATCCATATAAACTTCCGGGTCGTCAATTTTCAGATCCCTGAAAAAAATCCCGTTCAATGTATAATCATAATTCTGGCCGGTATGGGCCAGTACCACGTCAAAATACTTTCGGCATTTGTTAATAACTGCCGCCAGACGGATAATCTCCGGGCGGGTGCCGACAATAATAAGTAATTTCAGCTTTCCGTTGTCTTTAAAATGAACTTTTGAATAATCTGTTCTAATCTCTGACATGAAATTCTTCCTTTCGAATATTGCAATTTTCAAATAATATCGGACTGCGAACAGGCAAGGTAAACAATACTTCCAGGCTTTTCTCTCCGGTATCTATAAGATTTCGCTACTGCAAACTCAAACCGGCTCAAAAAACGTATCCGGTTTCTCCGGGTTAAAGATCTCATTGCATGTCATCACTGTCACAAGATTTTCCGTATCGGACAGATTGATAATATTATGAGTCCATCCCGGAATCATGTAAACAGCTTCTATCTTATCTCCGCTTACTTCAAATTCCACTGTTTCTCCAGTATGGATATTTCTTTCCTGTATCAGCCCATGTCCGGCAACCACAATAAAAATCTCCCATTTGGAATTGTGCCAATGCTGACCTTTGGTGATTCCCGGTTTACTGATATTAATGCTGATCTGACCGCAGTCCACTGTATGGACCAGTTCTGTAAAACTCCCTCTGTCGTCACAGTTCATCTTCAGGACATACTTAAATTTTTCAGCAGGAAGGTATGTCAGGTACAGACTGAAAAGCTTCTTGGCAAAGCTTCCTTCCGGCATCCGGGGCATCAGAAGGGTAGACGGCAACTCTTTAAATTCCATCAGCAGATCCACAATTTCTCCCAATGTAACTTTATGCGTAATCGGGACAAAACAATAGCGTCCTGCCGGCGTCTCTCTTGGAGTCACTCCATCATAACAGATTCCTTCAATCTCTTCGCCTGCGGAGGGATACTCGCAATGTTTTTCCGCTCCCTCCAGCAAATCAAACATTCCATCAATCAGATCGTCGATATAAAGAAGCTCCAGCTCCGTACTTCGGTCGTTCACTATAAATTCTTCATCGTTGGCTACAGCCCAACAGAAAGTAGACACTGCCGAATTATACTTCGGCCTGGAATGTCCCATCAGATTCGGAAAACGGTAAACTGCCGCCTTCGCTCCGGTTTCTTCGGCATATGCAAAAAACAGCTCTTCCCCGGCCTTTTTGGAACGTCCATATTCGGAATTACCGAAACGCCCCGCCAACGTGGCCTGTATAGAAGAACTGAGCATAACCATCGCTTTATTATGATGTTTCTTTAAATTATCCAGAAGCTGTGAAGCAAATCCAAAATTTCCATTCATAAAATCTTCCGGATTTTCCGGCCGGTTTATCCCTGCCAGGTTAAACACAAAATCCGCCTTTTCGCAGTAACGATCCAGCTCATCTGGTGAAGAATCCACATCGTATTCATAGATTTCATCAATACAGATATTCGGGCGGGTTCGATTTTTATGATCCTTTATATTTTTCAGATTGGAAATAAGGGCAGTTCCAACCATCCCTTTCGCTCCGGTTACTAAAATATTCATATAAACTCCATCCTCAACGATTTTCCCATTTTTCCAGTTCTTCCTGAATGTATCTCAATTTCAGAAGTTTTTCCTTTACCTGCTCTACATTAAGAAGTTCTGTGTTGTTTGAATTAAATTCCGTCAGCGTGTTCCGTTTCACATCACCGACTTTAAAATACTTGTCATAATTCAGATCCCTTTTATCACATGGTACACGGTAGAAGTTACCCATGTCAATGGCATTGGCACATTCTTCATTAGTTAAAAGGGTTTCATACATTTTCTCACCGTGGCGGATACCGATAATTTTGATTTCCTCTTCCGAATGGAATAATTCTTTCACTGCTCTGGCAAGGACTTCAATGGTACATGCAGGAGCTTTCTGCACCATAATATCTCCTGACTCCGCATTTTGGAAAGCAAAAATGACCAGTTCCACGGCCTCTTCCAGGCTCATTATGAAACGGGTCATTTTCGGTTCTGTAATGGTAATGGGATTTCCATTTTTTATCTGCTCAATCCACAGTGGAATCACGGAGCCTCGGGAACACATCACATTCCCGTATCGTGTACAGCAGATGCCTGTCCTATCCGGCGATACTGTCCTTGACTTCGCTACGATAACTTTCTCCATCATCGCCTTGGAAGTTCCCATGGCATTCACCGGATAAGCCGCTTTATCTGTAGACAGACAGATCACTTTCTTTACTCCTGCCTCTATAGCGGCAGTCAAAACATTTTCCGTCCCCAGTACATTGGTTTTCACCGCTTCAATGGGAAAGAACTCACAGGATGGAACCTGCTTCAAAGCTGCTGCATGGAAAATATAGTCCACTCCATGCATAGCATTCTTCACTGACTGCAGATCCCGAACATCTCCTATATAAAATTTAATCTTGTTGCTTACCTCCGGGTATTTCGCCTGGTACTCATGGCGCATATCGTCCTGCTTCTTCTCATCACGGGAGAAAATGCGGATTTCCCCGATATCTGTGTCAAGGAAACGGTTAAGAACTGCGTTTCCAAAAGAACCGGTACCACCAGTGATCAGAAGGGTTTTGTCTTTGAAAATTGTACTCATTGTATTTTCTCCTTTATATTCTTAGTCTCGTCTGAAAATATCTCTTGTATATACTTTCTCTTTTACATCATCGAGACACTGATCATATCTATTTGCAATTATCACCTGACATTTTTCTTTAAAATCTGACAAATTATTTACTACTTTACTTCCAAAAAATGTACTTCCTGCTTCCAATGTTGGTTCATACACGATTACCGTAGCGCCTTTTGCCTTGATCCGTTTCATAACGCCCTGTATACTGCTCTGCCGGAAGTTATCAGAATTGCTTTTCATAGTCAGCCGATATACACCGATGACACATTCTTTTTCGTTCTCTTTCTTATAATCTCCTTCGTCAAAATAGTCATAATATCCTGCCTTGGACAGAACCTGATTTGCAATAAAATCTTTTCTAGTTCGGTTGCTCTCCACAATTGCCTCGATCAGGTTTTCCGGTACATCCGCATAATTTGCCAAAAGCTGTTTGGTATCCTTGGGCAGGCAATATCCGCCATACCCAAAGCTGGGATTATTATAATGTGTCCCTATGCGTGGATCCAGACAGACACCGTCAACAATCTCCTTTGTATTCAACCCCTTCATTTCTGCATAGGTGTCAAGCTCATTAAAGTAGGACACTCTCAGAGCAAGATATGTGTTAGCAAAAAGCTTTACAGCCTCTGCTTCTGTAAATCCCATGATCAGCATCGGGATATCCTCTTTGATAGCCCCTTCCTGTAAAAGAGCGGCAAATGTATGTGCCGCCTTCACCAGCCTTGCATTCTCCACGTCTGTCCCGACTATGATCCGGCTGGGATACAGGTTGTCATAGAGAGCCTTGGACTCCCGCAAAAACTCCGGACTGAAAATGATATTATCACAGTGATACTTCTCCCTCACATGGACTGTAAATCCTACCGGAATAGTAGATTTGATCACCATAATAGCCTCCGGGTTATACTGGATCACAAGTTTGATCACATCCTCCACAGCACTGGTGTCAAAGAAATTTTTCTTACTGTCATAGTTCGTAGGAGCTGCGATCACAACAAAATCCGCATCTTTATAAACAGCTTCTGCATCTAATGTGGCCGTAAGATCAAGATCCTTATGAGCCAAATATTCTTCTATGTAATCATCCTGTATAGGTGACTTCCCCTGATTGATCAGTTCTACTTTTTCCGGTATGATATCCACAGCCGTTACCTGGTGGTGCTGCGCCAGAAGAGTGGCGATAGACAGTCCTACATAACCTGTACCTGCGATTGCAATTTTCATTATAGTTCTCTCCCTATCTCAAAATTTGTCAACATATCTCCCTATATATTTTTGAATCTTTATATCAATACCTGCATAGGCATCAATCATTATGCACTGTCTTTTGAATCTCACGATTCATGTGGTAAATGTCAATAAAAACGTAAAATACATTTATATAGTTTCATTGCTAGATTTATGCCAATTATTCTTCTCAGAAAATTAAAGTAACGATATGCTTTTTGGGAGACATACTTTGAATAGTCTAAAAGATCACAACTCTCTTCCAGAAGCTTATCCAATTCTTTCCTGTATTCATAATTTTTAATCTTAGTTATTTTTATGTTAATAGCCATCATATATAAATTTAAAATTCTTGTATAAATCAGTGCTTTTTCTTTTTCTGATAATGCAATATTATCAAAAAAATCTGCCATCTTTTTTGTGGCAAGAAAGCGATCCCGGCTTTTCCTATAATAGTTAAACTCACTAATTGTTTGAGTAACAGAATTTGGCGGTGTAGTTCTAGTATATATCTTTCTTGGATATACAGCTATCTTCTCAAGCATAAAAAGTGTTCTCAATGTCCAATCTTCATCATCAATTATATAGTTCGGCAACAAATTATTTTTAAAAACAGATGCCTTAAAAAGTCTACTCCTTGTAGTTGGATGATAAAAACCATCTTCCAACATTTTCATCAAATATGTTCTTCCCTCCCCAATATAGGGAATCCTCCCAGAAGAAATCTTCTCATAATGTCCCGTAAAGTCGGAAAGTACTGCATCTGCATTTGTTTCTCTAGCAATTTTCAACATATCCCGCAAAGCGTAATCATAGTTTAAATAGTCATCAGCATCAACGAGAATTATGTAATCTCCCTGCGCTGCCAATATTCCTGTATTGTAAGCTTCAACATGACCTCCATTTTCTGCACGATGTATTACCCTAACATTCGAATTCTTAGTTTCCAATTCATCTAACATCTCAGGGCAAGCATCCGGAGATTTATCATCAACCAATAAAAACTCAAATTCCACATCCTTCTGAGATAGTGTATGCGCTATGTTTTCTAAAAGTATTTCTTCTTTTTTATAAACAGTTGTAATTACTGAAATGTCCATTATTCGTCTCCTTTAATTCTACTATTTCCTTTTTGAACGATACATTTTCCCTAATATTTCTTTCTTCTCTTCTTTTTTCAAGCCGAACTTCATCATCAACAAACTATAAATAATCAGAAAAATTAAGACCTCAAATATAAATGACTTCCAGCCATAGTTCCACTTTCTTGTTATACAAAAACATATTACCGATGTTAGTAAAAGACACGGCAATGTTCCTTTTATTATCAACGTATACATATGTATTATATTTATTTTAAGCTGTATGATAAAATAAAGATTTAACAAAAAAATACTTCCAATCGCTGTTGCTATTGCCGTTGCTATAGGCGCACCGAGTATTCCCATTTTCTTTATTAAAAGAAATGTCAAGATTATGTTCAATCCTGCAACAATTAACAAAACCGAAGATCCAACAATTCTTTTCTCTTTCGCATCAAGAATACTTGAACATACACCATTTGAAGCAGTCACCACTGTAGGAATCATTATTATCAATGCAATTAGCCATGACGTGTTGACATCATCACCAATCTGATTTCCAACCCAACACGTCATAAAATTCTTTCCAAATAACGCAAACCCCGCAAGCGCTGCTCCAACTAACATAAATTGGACACGCCCCACTCTAGCAGACAATTCTACTAAATCGTCATTTGAGCAATTACTATATACCATTGAAGTAATTTTGGGCAAAAAAACTGATCCAAGTGCTGTAGGTAACTGAGAAAAAACAATAAAAATATTCATCGCAAGCGAATATACCGTAACCTCATATGTAGTACACAGCATTCCAAGCATCATTTTATCCACATTCTGATTTACCTGATTTACAATAGCTTGGATAAGAATAGCAAAAGAAAAAATAAGTGTGCTACGGAATAATTGGAAATCCCAATTATAAAACTTAACTTTCATCCCCAGCTTTATTACACATAAATAAACAAGTGTAAAAAAGTAGAGTACATTTATTACGAAATCAACCAAAACAATGGCTATTGAATCACAACCAAGATTCAATAGGACAACAATAGCCACAACTCTTAATACTATTCGAGCTGTGCCCCAACCATTGGTAAACACATATTTTTCATGAGCAGTTGCATATCCGGCAAAAGCATTCGTATAAGTTGACAGCATAATATTCAAAACCAAAATTGTAAACAACACTTTGGCTTTTGAAAGTTCATTATTAGTAAAATTCGGAAATATACTAGATAGCGATAGAAACATACTAAATCCAATGATACTAATAAGTATCATAGATAGAGTTGCCACAACCATGTTATGAAAAACATAATTCTCTTCGCTTTTCTTATCTTCCTGCGTACGAAATTGCGATACAAATTTTGTCATTGCTGTTCCAGTGCCACAATTCGCTATAACAAGATAGCTTGAAATAGACTGCACCAATTGGTATAATCCATATTCAGCATTACCTAATTTACTTAGTAAAAAAGGTGTAAAAAATATCCCTATAACACTATTTAAAACAATGTATAAATATGACAAAAATATGCCAATCTTTCTTTGACTCATTTCTATCCTCTTTATTGCGATAATCTGCCTCTTCAAAGATATTGTTTTTTCTTGAATATCCCTATTACTGTATAGTACAGCCAAAATACAGGCTCTATTGGAAACATTAATGTAAAATAATTTATTAAAGTATGCGATAAACTTGTATTAGGAATAATGTGTTCCCACATTATCGGATATGGATAAAGTTGTTTCTTCTTCATTTCACTTAAAAAATTCTTTACACTTTCTTTATCTAATCGAAATATAATAGAATTAAACAAAACAGACTGTATCGACATTGCAATTCTTTTTTTCACATCTAATTCATATTTAATTCCATAATTGCGATAATGTTCTGCCAAAGCAATCATATCCTGACATCTTCTTATTGCTTTTGATTTGGTGTTCGATCTCATTGCTGAATTTAAAGATTTTCGATACCCATAAATTTCTGATACAAATATTTTATTTTTCACAAGGCTATTTACCAAAAAAGTCCATAAATAATCCTCTCCATATGCTCATTCCTCTTGAAAAAGGATATGATTCTCCAATAGGAAATTTCTTTTTACAATCATCGTCCAGGCAGATCCACCCGAATTCTTTTTTGTATTTATTTCTCTGAACTCATAATCAAGAGCGAACGTTTTGGCGTCTTCATTAACTGGTAAATACCCTCCCTCAATTAAATCAGGGTGTGTTTTAAGAATTATGGAATGCAGAAAAGATAACACTCCCTTGGGTAACATATCATCGCCATCGACAAACCACACATAATCTTTTGTGGCAATTTTTAATCCTGCATTCCTTGCATTGCTAACACCTGTGCAGTTCTGAGTCAACAACTTATACTGAAATGCTTCATTATTTTGCTCAAAAAATCTAATTCGATCTACAGTCTGATCTGTTGATCCATCATCAACTATTATCACTTCGTCATTTTTTGCATCAAAGCCACCATTAATAATGGAATCGAGAAGACTCTCAATATATTTCTCTACGTTATGCACTGGAATTATGATACTAAGCATGGCTACTTACCTCCAAATTTGCCCATAATTTCTTTTACCATACTGGCTATTTTTTCTCTGCCACCAAAGGCAATCTGTCGTGCAATACTTTCAATTTTTCTTGCGAAGGCTACTCTTTTGGAGTCTCCCATTATATGCCATAGTTGTTTATCGTACACAGGATTTTCCATTATATACTTCGGATGTACCAAAGGGAATTCCAATTCCGGTGTATCCATGAAAAACACTCTCTGAAGTCCTTTAGGAAGCATTTTCAATGAGCTTACGCTATGGGTTGTTTCATCTGCCAACCCTATATTTGAAATCAGATTTCTATTTGGAACGATAACCATTTGAGAATACAGATGACGTAGCATGCCAAACTGATACGTCCACGCCGTTAAGCGCTCTCCTTTATCCAGAGAATTTTGTCTGGCTTGTCCCACTGATATTGAATTATTAATGTAATACTTGGAAAATCTAGAATTTATAAAATTGTCCATGATATATTTATCCTTAAAAAAAGGCATATCAAATTCATATAGGTCCCATACTCTTTTCCATGTTGCCCAACCCCATATTGCTCCGGTTTTGCAAAAACAGTAACTATCACCGTTAAAATCTGCTCTGCCAATATGATTCATTCCGCTAATCATATTAATTCTCTCATCGCCTTTATACCGCTCCAACAATTCAGCACAAAAAGGAAACATACTTTGATTAGGCACACAATCGTCCTCCAGAATGATCAGCCGATCCACTTTCTTGAAAGCATTTGTTAAACCGGATGACATTCTTTTACCGCATCCTAAGTTTATATCTGAATAGTCTCGAGTCACTTCGCAATCCCAATCAATATTTTCGACAACCTTTCTGCAAGCTGCGACCCGTCCTTGCTCGCCTGCTCTATCTGCTCGCGCTCCATCTTGTATTAAAAATAGTTTCGATGGACGTGCTATCCGCACTGCATTAAATACTTCCTTCAGCGTATCCGCCCTGTTAAAAAAAACAATAGCTACAGGTACATCAATATTATAAGGTCTCATCATTTTCTCCTCTAATTTCTGAAACTATATTCAAGTCAACTTTTTCCAGATCTAAAATCTCTTTCTTTACTTTAATTGCAGGGAAATCAGCTTCCTGTTCTTTTACAAAGGATAATACAATTTCATGTATATTCTTTTTCAGATCACGAACATCAAAACACTTTTCTTGTTGATGAGTAATTTCGAAAAAACTTTTTATCTTTTTTTGCCATGCAATACCGCAATGCGGAATACCATAAGAATAAGCTAGTATCAACGCATGCATTCTCATCGCTACAACATAACAGGTTTTTTGATATAACTCTTCTAAATCTCTAATTAAGTAAACTTCTTTTATTTCGATATCGATTTTTTTTCGCAAAAGTCTTTTAGCAAGTTTTCGAATCACAGGATAATCTTCATAAACTGTAGAGTATAATACTATTTTTTTCTTGGTAACCTGCTCAAATTCTTCTATTAATGTTTCGTATGCCTCTATTAAATTTATTTGTGTCTCTTTTGAGGCAAAATCCAGTCTTAAGTTCATTACATTAATCGCAACAAACTCTTTTTTTTTACTAATAAATTCTCTCTTATTTCTATATACAAAAAAACACGGATCAACTGCTAAAAACAATCTGTCATTTATACAGTATTTTTTTGCAAGCTCTAACGAACTTCTATCTCTAAATGTGGCACTCTGACACAAATCAAGACACTTACATGTATTAATTAGCTCCTTTTCATTTGAAAACGGTCCTACACCGATATCGACAGCAAATACTTTCTTTTCATATAATCGTGCGTATTCTATATAACTCTTAAATACATGATAATAATCATACATAAGCATATTACCGCCGCCTATAAATAAAAGGTCACACTTCTCTATTTCACGCTTAACCGATTGATCTAATATAACTTCTTTACTGAAATTTTGCGGGAAAATATTATGAATGAGAGACAAACAATTCCCATATACTCTTTTTAGTACATCTTTACAACTATATTGATATTTAGCTTCAGGCCAGACATCTAATGATCCTTCAAAACTACATCTTACTACTTTGTAGTAAGATTGATATCTCTGAGTTAAGGAGTGTGCTATTAATCTATCTCCAATATTATGACTATTAAAAAAACTAATCAACAAACAGCTTTTCATACTATCGCCTTATTTCTCCATGTATTAATTCACATAAAATAAAATTTTTGTCCTGATTTTATACAAAGCAACACAAGCACTATGACTATCGCCATACTTGCCAGACTTCTATCCTTTTCCTTAACAAGACATAACATGTCCGGCATTAGTAATGCTAAATAAATTGAAAAATACTCAACTATCCTCAAAGCCGAAGGATTAACAAATGTCAACGGATCGAATACCGCCGCAAGTATTATAGCATTGATATAATTTGTTGCTTGTATATCGTATTTTATAATCAACTCTTTATAAATTAATATAACAATAAGAACCAATCCTAACATAGCTGTAAATGTCCATGTTCCAGCACCTTCATACTGTCCAGGATATGTCTCTCCATATCCTGATAACTGCTTCCAAAACTGTGAAAACGGCATTCTGTATACAAATGCCAATGCTATACCAAACAATGCACATATTGTATAAGGTTTGGTAATTTCCTTATTAGCCAAAAAATAATACAGTAAAACAATAAGTATAGACTTATGAAAGAAGAATGCAATACCAACCAATAATAAAAAAGGAATAAGCCGTCTTTCTCTAATATATTTATAACCAACAAAAGTTACTAAACTAAATGCTATGGTCTGCCTATATCCCGTAGTCCCATAAAATGAGAAATTCAAGATAAAATATACGAGAAATGTCATATACGGCTTCGTAGAATTTTCATATACCCATTTTCCTAACGGTATATTTACAACAAGTCCCATAACAAACATAAAAAATCTATAATTGCAACTAATGAGCTGTGTTAATTTAACAAAGCAATTATACGCAGGATCTCTTAATTCATTATTTTGCAACATGCCTTCTGCTGAATGGATATATGAATAAAAATCAGATAATAGCTCGTCCCAGCTCATATTGGCAACAAACTCATACGAAGTTTTATAGCTAATCGTATCCGGACCAACTTCAAGACTACGTAACCCTGTCATTAATGTAAATATAGTGCAGACTGAAATAATATACCATTTCTTGGCTTTATCCGCATTGTCTGTTATTTGGGAATAAAAACAAGGGGCAAGAACAAGATATATAATTACAATCATATATACTGTCATATCAAATCCTACCTATTTCTCTGAAAATTTTTAAATACATTTCAATATTTCTGTCTTTATCAAAGTTCACAAGGGCAAATCTTCTGCACTCATCGGTATAATTTTGTTTTCCTCTATTACATATTTCACTGATACGAAACATTAATTCTCGAATGTGATGTGCTTCAACAATATGTCCGCATTTTTCCCCAACTAACTCTGGTGATGCTGTGCGATTATAGACAACTGCAGGAGTTCCACAAGCTAGAGCTTCTGCAACTACTTTTCCGAAGGATTCTTCTGTCGAAAGAGATAAAAAACAATCTGCGATGTTATAATAATCGACTAATTCATTAATATTCTTTGTTTTTCCAACAATCTGTATTTTATCTGGTAATTCTCTTTCTTCAATTTTTTCACCCACAAGAATTATTTTGTAATCTTGCGAAAGTAATCCGGCTAGTTTTATAAAATCTGAAAGCCCTTTGTCATCATTCCACCCTACGGCAACTCCAAGAAGAACTTTTTTCCTTTCACATTTCAGCTTTAATAATAAATCCTTATTTTTTCCCCTTGGTTTAAAAACATCTGTATCAATCCAGTTATACACTCGTGTTATAATTGCAGAATTCTTTAAAATAGATTTTTTTGCTTCTTCCGTAATCCAATCCGACACGCCAATCACCGCCATATGCCCGGCTGCTTTTTTATATAATTTTGCCTTTTGTGACAGCATTTGACCCGTAAAATCAAAAAACCAGCTCTTAATATCTTTCTTCAATCTTGGACATTTGCCACATTTCTTTTGCCATTTAAAGCAATTATCATTTGTATAATGTGTACATTTCCCTGTATAAAACCAACAATCATGAAGTGTCAGTACTATACTACGTTCTGCTTTTATCAAAGCCCTCATAAGTAATGGATAACTGAGGTAATTACTATGTAGATTATTCAGATTGATTACATCAAAATCCATTTTATTGATATATTGTATAAACTTAATTGTAGGATATATTGAGTATATTTCCTGCCATCCTACAATCCTTGATAATAAGGCATGAATTTTATTTATCAGAGCATTTCCAATAATATATTCATTTTTGTAAGGTGCTCCACTTGCGTGTGCTATATAGCATTCAATTCCTTTATTGTTGAGATAATCTGCTATTTCGACTACATTTCTTCCAGTACTTCCCAATTCACAACTTGAATTAATCTCTAGCACTTTCATTTAACATTCCACTCCTAAACACTTTGAAATACCACTGATAAACTTTTTTACATTCACAGTATTATATTTATATTTTACATCAAACGATTTGCCATGAATTGCAATATCGGACTCTTCATAAAATTTTATCAGTTTATTATACGGAATAGCTTTATAAACATATGAGGCGTTTTTTGTTCACCTTTTTATTCCTTTTGACTTATTGCCTTCTCTGTCAAAAGATTCTTTATTATCTTGAAGTGAGCCAAAGACAGCCAGAGCTACTCTTATGACTCATCTTTGCTTATTTTTGCATTTTTAGCATTCCTCTTCGAAGTATTTATAATGCTTTACTTTTTCATCAGGTTATCTAGAAGGCCCTCAATTTTTCACAAAATATTCCAAATCGGTCATGAATGATTCCTGAATCTTTTCATGGTCATGATTAATTTTCCCAAATTCTATTGCTTTATTTGCATAATCTGTTAAAATAGGCGGATTTTTCAAAATTTCATTCAACGTTTGCTCAATCTTTTTCGCGTTGTCCACACATATTGCAATGTTATTATTTTTTAAATATCTATATCCAGAATGTTCCTTCCAGCATATAGCCATCACCGCACATCCACTCATCATGCAATCAATAATTTTTGTAGAAAATGATAGTCTTGTCAGCAATTTATATTTTAACTCAAAAGACTCTACATGAAGTGCAACATCACTTTCAGAATATCTTTTCTTCAATTCTTCTTGTGTAATACTTCGGTGAACTATACTGTTAACTCCGTCATTCAGAATTGCATTCTGCTTATCAGTAAGTACATTTCCTGTATATATATCTAATACCATTTTTAACGAATCTCTATTGATTATCTTTAGTACTTCTGAGATTTTAGCTAATGTTTTCCATCTTCCGCAATAAATACCACCTGCATAGATTAAACGGATCGGTCTATTCACTGTTTCTTTTTTCTTAACCTTTGAAAAATCGCCACTTTTTCTTAATATTTTCATGTTACAGTGAAGAGCTTTTTCATATTCCTTTTTCTGTTCTTCTGTCATCGTATAAACCAGATCATATTGCTTAAAGGTTTTTCTCATATTTTTCCTTAAAACAAAACGGTTCAGCCAATAAAATGGTGATAATCTGAATTGCTTTAATCCATAATTATCATCGGATATATATGAAATCATTGGCACATTACATACTTCTTTAGCCATTCGATCAATTGCAAGTAACTCATGTGAAGCATAGCATGGGGCAAAAATCAGATCAGGATTGAATTGTGTAATAAAATCTTTTAGTTCAACAGTGTCCCATTTTGCCATTTTCCATATAAGAGATCTTATTATATAAAAAATCTCCATTCTGTGACCTCTAAAAAAGTTGTAGAATTTTTTATTTTCCACTTCTGGTGAAGTCTGAGAAGTAACAGTATTGCTCAATTCATCCGCTGGATAACTATTAAACTCTAATCTTCTTCCGGGTTTTCCCTTTTTCAGTATGCTTTTTATCATCATACTATCCGTCATTTGATAGTAAGATTTGCATAAAAAATTTGACGGATTACCAGGATTGCAGTAAATCTGAGCAAACTCATATCCTGTTCCGCCAAAAATATTCGAAAGCACATTTCCCCCATTTGTATCATCGCGCCAAACTTCTGCAGATATAATTAAAATTCGCATTTATCTATTATCCTCATCTAATACTTCCTCGTTTTTCTATACATATTCAACAGCTTACTAAGTACAGCTAATGGTAATAATCCTACCAATCTTATAACTAAAGAATTCCTATACTTGCAAATTTTTTTATATTTTTTCAATTTCTTTTTACATGTATTTTTGTCTTCTGCGTTTAAATTATCATAGATCAAAACGGCACACATATAGTGAATACTTAGATAACCATATACATTATCTCGTATTTTATCATACTGCTTATCTTTCAGCCAATTAGTCCAAATATCAAGCGTATACAAAATATCATCAATAGATTTTGCATCTGCAGTTCCCGTAATAGAATCACTCCTATATTTTCGGTATACATAAAAAGCCTGATTCAAAGCTGAAAATTTATCTGCCTGCAAAAAGACCTTGAGAAGCCAGTCTATATCCTCTGCTTTGATACCTTCTATAAATTCTATTTTATTCTTTAGCAAAAACTCTCTTCTAGTTACTGTAACCCACGCAGCTCCGGGAAATAGATTATTAGTAAATAAGTATTTCAATACACTATCTTTATCTGCATTTTCCATAAATTCAATATCATATTTTCTATTACACATAACACCTTCTTGTGATATGCAGGAATAATCGATATTATTAAATACGATTACATCGACTTCTTTTACACGATTTAACGTTGCAGAAATCATAGATAATGCCGAATTAGTATTCCAGTAGTCATCACTATCGACAAATATTATGTATTCTCCCTTTGCATGGCACACACCGGCGTTTCTTGCACTACTTAATCCACCATTGCTTTTATGCAGCACCTTAATATGTTCTTCCTTTTTTGCCCAGTTATCACAAATTTGGGGACATTTATCTGGAGACCCATCATCTACAAGAATAATTTCATAGTTTTTATATTCCTGGTCGGCGATACTGGAAATACATTTATCCAAATAGTCTTCAACTTTATATACAGGTATAATTACGCTAAATAATACTTGATTCATTTTTTTATTCAATATTTTATATAGTGTCTATAGGAATTCAAACACCATATTCCTTTCTATAGTATCCATTCTTAAATCACTAATTTTTTGACTTTATCTATCTTTGCCACTTCATAAGTCAAAATCAAAATAATGAAGAGTTATAGTAGATTATATCGAATGGCTTATTTGAGTGTGGCTTGCAACACCATTCTCATTTTAGCATAGGAGACTTTTTATTAATATCTTACACGCTCCTGCTTACTCCATTCTCCCCAGCATAACTGGAGGAGTTAGACCTTTCATTCATACACTGCATTCTAAATAAACTTTTTACAGAATCTTTCCTCCATTTTGCGTCTCATGAGATTATTTTATATATAATTGCCAATAATAAATAAACTCCCATAGCATTAGCTTTTTTAGCAAATTGATAGAATACTTTCCAATGTAATGGAAAGTATTTTAGTTCCAAAGTATTATAAGCCATTCGATATCGATCAGATATCAAAATATTTTTTATTAAATCTATTCTTTCCTTTATCGAAAAATCTGAGGCAAGAATATTAAGGCCCAATCCCACTATACTAAGAGCTATTCTATTATTCAATGCTTGTACATATTCACGTGATAGACAATTATCTGAAATATACTCCTTCATCAAATCAAATAAATGTTGCCACTGATGATACAAATTTTCTTTATATATAGTCGTTAACGAAGTGGTATTGTCTTTTCTATAGTGATTTAAACATTGCTTAATGTACACCGCTTTTTTCACATATCCTAAAGCATACAGATTAAATAAAGCATCTTCAGATGTTCCTATCTCTTTTATATCCACAAACTCAATCTGATGCGAAATAATCTCTTTTGCTAAATATAGTTTACCCCATACTGTAACAGTCGCATCTGCATAATCTGGATGTTTTAATTCATCTCCTAAAAGTCCTATCAATCTTCTATGTAATTCAGATTTAACATGCTTTTCATTGAAAATTGTCTCATCTTCCCAAAACATCAGCTTATCTTTACTTTTTCCATCATATTCTCTTTTATATGACCAAAAGACTAAATCAGCATCATATTTTTGAGCTGTTTCAACAGCTTTTTCACAAGTGTTCAGATCAATCCAGTCATCCCCGTCCACAAACATCAGATATTTCCCAGAGGCTTTTCTCATTCCTACATTTCTAGCAACAGATGAGCCCTGATTGATCTGATTAATAAGTTGAAATCTTTCATCTTTTGATGCATACTTCTCTAAAATATTTTTACTGCTGTCTGTAGATCCATCATTTATACATATAATTTCTATATCTTGATATGTCTGGTTTATGATACTGTCAAGACATTGTGCTAAATATTTTTCAACATTATAAACTGGTATAATTATGCTTACCAAAGGATTATTCTTCATTTTCTTCTTAATCTTTAACTATTCAATTTCATTATAGTTTTTTGAACCACTATCTTCTTGTTAAAATGAGTTTCCATGTTTTTTCTTCCAACTTGCCCCATATTTTTCTTTTCTTCATAACTTAACCCGACAAACCTTTTTATGGCATTATATAAATCATCTGAATTTCTGCTTTTAACCAGATAACCACTTTTCTGATCTATTACCGCCTCCAAGCACCCATATATGTTACTGGTAATTACCGGGCGTCCCATTGAGGCACTTTCCAGGTTAGTATTCGCCATCCCCTCATGCCAGGACGGCAGTACAAAACAGTGACATCTCGCAATAAACGGCTTTACATCTTTCTGATAACCATAATATGTAATAATACCGTCTTTTTCTAGTCGTTCTATCACAGATCCATATTCATCTTCCATTGGTCCGACTATATCAAAAAGAACATTCGGATATTCTTTCTTAATTTTTTTTGCTGCAATAAATAATTCGTCAATTCCCTTTTCTTTCATCACACGACCAATAAATAGGAACCTGATGGGCTCTGTTTCATCCGGGTATTCTGTATAAGGATATTCCTCAAGATTTACTCCAGCTCCATTCAGTTTATATGCCTGCTCTTCTCGGATAAGATGATGATCGAGAAATACCCGTTTGTTTTCCTCATTTTCAAAGAAAACTACCTTTGCGCGTTTTGTGCTTATCTTATATAGAAGACAAACTAATTTCTTTACAAAATTTTCTTTCTGGAAGGTGGTTCCTAATCCAGTGATATTCTCCGCATACGGTATCCGAAAAATTCTGCTGACAATACCTCCATATATATTTGGTTTTATCGTATAAGTGACGATCAAATCCGGTTTCAAAGTAATTTCCATACGGAAATAACGCATCAGTAGTTTCAGATCCGTCATAGGATTGATGCCTCTACGATCTACATCTGTCAGTATGACTTTCACACCCAGTTTCCTTATATTGGCGATTAAATCACCATTTGGAACAGAAACAATCACTTGATTACCCTGACGAATTAATTCCTGTATTAATTCTTTTCTGAATTTGTATAAACCAACGTCATTATTTGCCAAAATCAGTATATTCATTTTATTTTCCTTGCAGGAACTCCTACATATGTTCCTCGTTTATTTATATTCCCAACAACTACCGCACCCGCGCCAACTATTACTTCACTGCAGATTGCAAGATTATTACTCACAACTGCCCCGGCCCCGATCCATGTAGCTTTCTCTATAGTGACTGTTCCAGCTATATGTGCACCAACTGAAATATGTACATAATCGCCAATTATATCATCATGATCTACAGTTGCGCCGGTGTTGATAATAACGCCTTTTCCGATTACAACGTCCGGATTAACCACAGCGCCGGCCATGACTACTGTGCCTTCGCCTATCTTTACTCCGGTACCAATTACAGCATTCGGATGAATCAAAGTTGCAATCCTGATCCCCTTTCTCGAATACATTTCCTGTAGTTTCTTACGAATATCCGGATTTCCGATTGCGATAACAATTTCATCCTCAGAACCTATATTCTCGTATATAGTGCCGCCCACAACCGGAATATTCATACAAATATCCGTTTTCGGATTATCGTCCAGAAAATACAGTCTATCATACTTATTCTGTTTTAAAGCAATATCAGCGACCACTTTACCATGACCACTGCATCCAACAACAAATAATTTTCCCATCTGTTTATTCTCCGGCAGTTCCCCTAAATTCTTCCATCGTTGCTGCCGTCTCTGAACTGATCCCTTCTCTCTTCAAAACAGTTTTCACAGTCTGAACGATAATCTTCCAGTCTCCAAAAAAAGTCACATGGTCCACATATTCAACGTCCAGGTCAAACTTCTCTTCCCAGGAGATAGCGTTTCTTCCATGCACTTGTGCATATCCTGTAAATCCCGGGCGAACCTCATGCCGTCTCGCCTGATGCTTGTTATAAAGCGGCAGATATTTTACAAGCAGAGGGCGTGGTCCTACCACCGACATATCTCCCTTCAGAATATTGATCAGTTCCGGCAGTTCGTCCAGACTTGTCGATCTCAACATTTTTCCGAAAGATGTCAGCCTGTCCTCATCAGGAAGGAGCTTTCCCTCGCGATCCTTTTCATCTGTCATCGTACGAAACTTATATAAAGTAAATATTTCTCCATTCAGCCCTGGTCTTTCCTGACTGAACAGGACTGGCGTTCCCAGTTTTACTCTGACCAGAAAGGCTGTAATTGCCATAACCGGAGAAAGTACAATGACAGCTGCCAACGCACAGCAGAAATCCTGTGGTCGTTTAATGTATTTTTCATAAAATCCCTTCTTATGTATCTGTTGTTCAGACAATCTTTTTTTCCACTTATTCATTTACCGGAAGCATTCCTTCACAATCTCTATTATTTTCTCCTGATCCTCTGCCGTCATCTTATTGTCGCTCGGCAGACACAGACCTCTCTGGAAGATATCCATTCCCACATCCAGCGGTTTCCCGTCTTCCCCAACTGCTCCGCCGCTGATATAGGCATTTGTCTTTGCCCGTCCATTGCCTTCACGGGTAACGAATCCATTCATACGGTAGATGGGCTGCTTATGCATGGGTTTCCAGATTGGACGTCCTTCTGCATTGTATTGTGCCAGTGTCTCCAGGATTTCTGTCGGACAGCTTTTACCCGGTTCGAAGAGATAAAGCGCTTCCTGTTCTCCCCGTACCTGCCGACACATGGCCTCCGGATTGATAAGCATACAGCTCAGCCAGAAGTTGGGCTCACTGTTCTCTTCATCATAGGGATTCATCATCACCGGAAGATCTTTAAACCCTTCCCAGTATCTTTCATAAATTGCTTTCTTCTGCGCGATATGCTCTTCCAGATAAGGGAACTGTCCTCTTACCACACCGGCGATCACATTACTCATCCGATAGTTATATCCCAGTTCCTCATGCTGATACCATGGAGCGTTTTCTCTGGACTGTGTAGACCATTTTCTTACCTTGTCCGCAGCCTCTTTATCATCAGTCAGCAACATTCCACCGGAAGATCCCGTAATGATTTTATTTCCATTAAAAGAAATCGCGTTATATGTACCAAAGGTTCCTGTCTGGACTCCTTTATAGGAGGCGCCCAGAGATTCTGCGGCATCTTCTATGATTATAGCCTTGTGTTTGTCGCAGACAGCTTTCAGCTCGTCTACCTTTCCCGGAGTTCCGTATAAGTGGGCGATAACCACAACTTTAACATCAGGATATAATGCAAAAGCTTTTTCAAGAGCCACGGGATCCATGTTCCAGGTATCGTATTCCGTGTCTATGAAGACTGGAATTCCGCCCTCATACACTACTGGATTTACCGTAGCGTCAAATGTCATATCAGAACAGAACACCCTGTCTCCCGGTTTCACACCTGCCAGCTTTACTGCCATATGAAGAGCAGCAGTCCCGCAGGATAATGCAACCGCGTATTTACATCCTGTTTTCTCGCATGCCAGCTTCTCTGCCGCATTGATATTTGCTCCTACCGTAGACATCCAGTTCGTATCGTAGGCTTCCCGGATATATTCCAGCTCCGGCCCGTGCATGGTTGGAGAACTCAGCCATATTTTATTCTGAAATCCTGTAAAACTCTTTTTTTTATCTTTTATCACAACGCGCTCCCCTTTACCTCTCTATATTTTCTTCTCCACAATCTCCAGCCCCACCTGTATATTCTGTGTCTTTCCGAAGAACGGAATCTCCAGATAGGCTTTCCGTTTATGCCGGTCGATCTTTCGGATATATCCTTCCATTCCTTTCAGTGGTCCGGAATTGATGAGTACTTTACTACCTTCGATAATTCCCTCCGACATGGATACGATCTGTTCTTCCCCGGCAAATCTCAGCAGGAACCGGACTTCCTCTTCTGTAAGGGGAATGATCTCTCTTCCCGATCCGATCAGCTTCGTCAGCCCGATCACTTTTTTCAGGTGCATATAGAGCTGCTCTCTGTCGTCGGAGATCACGAAAACATATCCGGGAAAAAGATGCTTCTTCAGGATCTTCCACTCTCCCCGGATCTTCCGTTTCTCTTCATAATATGGCAGGAAACACTTCTCCAGGATGGCTTCCGGGATATCTTTCCTGCACTGGATGCAGATGTTTTCTTCTGTGCCGGTACGCACCTGCATCACGTACCAGTTGCGAATATTTTTCATATCATCCTCACCTTTTGGAATAAAGAAATTATCTTCTCCGACTCTCAGATCACTCTTTACACTGAAGAAAAATGGGTATGCTTCGCCATTCTGTCCTTCGGGCAGATTCTTTTCTGATCTCTTTACGCCTTTCAGGCGGAAAACAGATCCTTTATCACATCCAAAGGAAGCAAACGCGGCGAAGCGACGATTTGCTTCCAGGGGAATTTTTATATTGCGGATATTTGTTTTACAGGCGGTACAGCCTGTATATCGACATTGTCATGTACGGCTTCGGATTCATCCGCATCGGAAGCGGCGGCTTCCAGAGCGGCAAGCTGGATTTCCCGGAGAGTATCCAACTCCTCCAGCATCTCATTTTCATCTGCGGAAATGTCTTCGTTTACAGATTTATTTTTTACCGTCGGATGGAAAGTGGGAACAATCTTCTCCACCATCTCTACAATTGCGCTGCTGTTCTCATAGCTGGCTTTCGCCAGACTTTCCAGCTGACGCAGAAACACCCGCAGGTCAAATGGAATGGGCTTTCCGATATGGATCAGTTCGTTATCCGTTTTCTTCAGTCCTTCCTCAGCCATCAGTCTTTCTTCAAATAATTTTTCGCCCGGTCTGAGGCCCGTATACTCTATGGCGATATCTACTCCCGGTTCATATCCTGAGAGCCTGATCAGATTCCTTGCAAGACTGTCGATCTTCACCGGCTCTCCCATGTCCAGAACGAAGATCTCGCCGCCCCAGGCGTAGGTCCCCGCCTGCAGCACAAGACTTACCGCCTCGGGAATCGTCATGAAATAACGCACAATGTCCGGATGGGTAACCGTTATCGGACCACCCTCTTCGATCTGCTTCTTAAACAGAGGGATTACGGAACCGTTGCTGCCGAGAACGTTCCCGAAACGCACCGCCACATACTGGGTTCCTTTGCGGTCTTTGTTGTTCACGCTTTCAAAACGGATAATATTTTTCAGATTTCCTTCTTCCTCCGGAGAAATCCTGTCCATAGGATCTGTCACCAGGGAACCGTCCTCTTCTCTGTGAGCATGGAGAAAAGGCAGAAGGTCCATTCTGCCGGCTTTGCTGATCGCGTCCATACTCTGAATGACCATCTCGCACAGACGTTTGCTTGCTCCCATAATATTGGTGGGATTCACAGCCTTATCCGTACTGATAAGGACAAATCTCTGGGTACAGTATTTCATGGCCGCAAAAGCAGTCTTATAGGTTCCGATCACGTTGTTCTTAATCGCCTCATTGGGACTGGTTTCCATCAGCGGCACATGCTTGTGCGCCGCGGCATGGTAGACGATATCCGGACGGTATTTACTGAATACCTGATCCAGCCTGCGGCTGTCCCGCACGGAACCGATGAGCACCACCAGATTCAGATTTTTATATTTACGCCGCAGTTCCTGCTCGATACTGTAGGCGTTGTTCTCATAAATATCAAAGATGATCAGCTGTCCGGGCTCATGAGCCGCGATCTGCCGGCAGAGCTCGCTTCCGATGGAACCGCCGCCTCCTGTTACCAGAATGGTTTTCCCCTTAAGATACTGGAAAATCTCATCCATGTTGATCTTAATGGGATCTCGTCCCAGAAGATCCTCCACTGCAACTGGCTTCATTTTGCTTAAGGACACCTGGCCACTGGCAAGCTGATAAACGCCCGGAAGGCTCTTAAGCTCACATCTGGTCTCTTTACAGATATTCAGGATGTCTCTCTTATCTTTGGCGGAGGCTGTGGGAATGGCAAAAAGTATGAGATCTATCTTATACTTCTCTACTGCGGCCAGAATATCGTCCCTGCCGCCTGCAACAGGAACGCCTTCCATCATGCGTCCCCATTTATTGGAATTATCGTCGATCACGCAGCACGGTCTGGCTTCTGATTTGCCGGAGGATTTCAATTCCTTCAGAATCACCTGCCCGGCCGCTCCCGCGCCAATGATCATTGCATTATGTACCGCGCTCCGGCTCTGTTCTCTCCGGGTTCTCTCCAGCGTAACGTACCGGAAACTGAACCTGACTGCCGTCACCAGCAGGAACTGTACCAGGCATCCGGTAAGATAATAGGATACAGGCATCCGTCTGAAGACCAGAGTAATCCCCGCCGTATGGAATACGGAGGTGATCACTGTCGCCGCGAAGATACGGTTCAGCTCGCTGAAGCTGGCGAATCTCCACAGGCTGTTGTACAGATGAAGCCTGTAAAATATAAGCAATACAACTATGGTATAAACAGGAGCGAACCTGACGAAAGCAGTCATGTAATCGGCAGGAATACTGGAAAAACGGAGGTCAAATCGCAGAAGCAGTCCCAGTAAATACGAAAAATTCACTGCGACCACATCATAAAGAACCAGATAAAACGCAATAATATGCCAGTGTTCTATGCCGGCTTTCTTCAAAATCACGGAAAACAGGCTTCGCTTCTGTGAACCGTTGTCTGACAAAACACCCTCCCCCTCTCAAGGATATTGTCCTGATAATATATAAATACAGATATCCTGAAATCAGGTGCTCCCTATACAGGATATATTTACTCTATTATGTGGACATAATAAATATAGCATAACAGATTTTATGTGTAAAGAGGCAAACCTGCTTAATATCCATCCGATATTGCCCATATTCTGTATGATATTCTTGTATAAGGCACAATTTTACATATTCTTATCAGAAAACCAAAGTCGATTTAACCCGATAATTCCCGTAAACAGTTGTACTGAGCTGAATTTATTTTTATTATATCATATGTGCCCAAGAAGCTGCTGCACATAACTGATATCCACTTCCTCCTCTATTAAATATGTAGCAAACGAATGCCGAAACATATCTTTCTTTACCGCCTTTACCCATTATTTTTATCAGTCCTGTATTTAAATTCACACTGTCCTCTCTGATATTTGAGATTTCATAGACTCTTGCTCCGGTAGCAAAAAGAATCTCTATAACTGCTATATCTCTCAGCCAATATTTATAATTTTTTTCAATGTTATTTTCCTGCGCATACATATAATTCAACAGTTGCTCGATTTCTTCACGGGGAATGATTCTCGGAAGTATCATTGATTCCTTGAATTTTACTTTAATTTTTCTAAAAGGATTCTCACTGATCAACTCTCTTTCCTCAAGATAATTGTAATACGCTTTGATTGAGGCGATTTTCCGTTTAACCGTCTTCTGCTTAAATTTCTTATGAAGTTCCGTTATATAATCCTCTATTTTCTCTTTATCAGGAACGTCTTCTCCCGCATATTCAAAAAATTGCCCGAGATCAATTCTGTATGCTTTCAGAGTATTCCCATCAAGCTCCTTTCTGAATTCACAGTATTCCAGATATTTTCTCATCTGTTCTTTAAAACTCATTTTTCTGTCCTCCATACTTTTTTTGCGTAGTTTATCATAGAATACTGCTTTATTCATCCAGTTCACGAAAAATATAAGTGTTTCTTATTCAGAAATACTACTCTGTTAACAACCCCCAGAACTGTATATTAATATGTTCGGTTAAGCCAGCAGGAGCCGGTCAAATGACCGGCTCCTGCTGAAAAAACTATAAGACTGCTTCATCTTCATCCAGAAAGTACCTTACCCGTTCCAGGCTTATCTTAAGCGCATCTGCTATCGCCTGCTGATTGTAACCTTTCCTGTACAGGCGAAATATATTTCTGTCAGTTTCTATTCCACGTACCTCGCCTAATTTCATCCCACGTTCTTCTCCTAATTTAATTCCTCGTTCTTCACCCAATTTCATCCCGCGTTCTTCACCGCGCTTTTCTCCATCAGCCACCATCATATCAATCGCTTTACACATATCATAGTCCTCCGTCTGTTCCACGTCTTTTTTCAGTTCCTTCAATTCTCCTGTCTTCGACATGGACGCGATCATGTCGTAAGCGTCCTCTGTCAGGCTGGAGAACTCTTTTGTATTTTCTTCGATAAATTCTGTAAGTTCTTCAGGTTCTGACGCACGCTGCAGGAATCCGAACACCAGCTTGAGGTCCGTGCGGAAACGTTCCGCGTGGGGATATCTCCGTACGTCGATCAGGTGGACCGGATAATCCGCGATCTTCTCCCTCACCTCTTCCGGAAGGGTACTGAGATCCATCATTTCCTTCAGGCAAAGTGGCCCGTCCCACTCCTGCTCGCCGAAATACAGTACCACGCTGAGTACCGGAACCAGATGGTCTTCTCTTCCGAAACCGGAGATGTATTCCGCGCCGCTCAGGTCTTTCTTCCTCTTATGTTCCCGGCGGATCCCGCTCCACTGCTTATCATAGAGCGCCGCGTCTCCGTTCAGCACCTTCAGCGGCATGGCATAATGGATATCGCTCTGCTCCTCGATGGCGAACAGCATCACCTGCATGCCGAACCGGACTTTCCGCACCAGATCTTTGGCAACAACACGTACATTGACGATATTATCTTCCTCTTTCAGTGTGCTGGCCGCAGTACTGTCCAGCTCCATGACATCTGATGCCGCCACGGCACTTCCGCCTTCAAACAGTTCGTTGTTCAGGAGATCGGCAATCCTGTCCGCCGCTCCCAGGTAGATTTTGGACACTACATCCTTTTTACCCATAGTTCCTCCTTTCCTGCGGGAGGAACACTTCTCTTCTGTGACCCTCCATGCTTTGTTAAATGTTTCGTTAATAGTGGATTTAAAAAGCATAGAAGTTTCACAGATTTGAAATTAAAAAGATATGTTTTTCAGATATGCAGAAAATCATTTATGCTTTTATAAAATGGTAGCACATGACGTTCTTGATGTCAATGAGAAACAACATACAAATTTGGTCATCCCATATCCCCGGAGATGCCAGGCGCCCGATTATATCGAGGACTCCCGCTTCCTGTATTCTGTTGGCGTCTCCCCGCATTTTTCACGAAAGAGCTTCCCGAAATACGCGTTTGAGGAAAATCCGCACTGAAATCCGATTTCCGTTACGTTCATTTCCGTTTCCCGGAGGAATTTTTTCGCCATGTCCAGACGGTATTCCGTAAGATATTCCGCCGGGGACTTCCGGATGGTGTTCCGGAAACAGCGGAGACATTCACGGGAACTCACCGCCGCCGAAGAAGCAATATCGTCAAGTGTGATCTTTTCCCCGTAATTCTGATGGATAAAAGCCAGCATAGTCTGGATCCGGTCCTGGCTTCTGAGATTTACCTGCTGCACCGGGTGACTGCGGATCTCGTCCAGGAGGAGAAGCCAGATTTCCGAAAAAAGATTCCTGGTCTGAAATTCCGTATCCTGCCGTTCCTGTAAAACGGCCGCTTTTTTCAGTTTCTGCAAGATCTGTCTCTGAACGCCGCTCTCCGGTTTCAGTTCTATGATATCCACGTTCTTATTATGGATCACCGGGTTTATGTACTTTGTCGCAAAAACACTCTGAAAGTGTCCTCCCAGAAACACCGGGTGAAAAATATGGGTCTGCAGTTCTGTCTTCCCCGCTCCCGGCTGTTTGTGCATGGAAGAAAGGATATAAAATCAAAGGAGGTGGATTTGGATGTATATACTGTTAATACTTGTAATTGCCGCAGTAACCGCAGCAGGAATGTGTATTGAAAACTGCTGAAGCCTGCGTGCAGATTTTACTGAATGTCACTTTTTCTTTGTCCTGATCTGCCGGATCCCTTCCAGAATGATATTTCTGGCCTCTTTCGCCTTCTCCGGCGGAAGGTTCTCAAGACCTGCCAGCGGATATTCTATTCCGAGTTTTTTATACTTGACTTCACCCATGGTATGATACGGGAGAACTTCAAGTCCTTTCAGATTACGGAAGCCGCCGATCAGTCTGCCGAGCCGGAGAAGGTGTTCCGGAGTATCTGTGATTCCCGGTACGACAACGTGCCGGACGATCATGGGGATTTCCGCTTTTTCCAGAGCGCGGGCAAATTCCAGGATGTGACTCTGGCTCCGGGCGGTAAGTTTCTTATGCTCCTCTTCCGTGCTGTGTTTGAAATCCAGCAGTACGAGATCAAGCGCCTGAAACAGCCTGTCGTACTCTTCCTGTTTTTCAGGACGGTACATGATTCCTGATGTATCCAGACAGGTATGTATGCCTTCTTTTTTTGCTTCTGTAAAAAGCGCCGTCAGAAATGGCATCTGCATCAGAGGCTCTCCTCCTGTGGCAGTGATGCCGCCTGATCTGTAGAAGACCTCGTTTCTTCTGTATTCTTTCAGAATCTCGTCCACCGTCATCTCTGTTCCCCCGTCTGGCGTCCAGGTATCCGGATTATGGCAGTACAGGCACCGCATGGGACATCCCTGAAAAAATACGACAAAACGAACTCCGGGACCGTCTACGGTCCCGAAGCTCTCTGTGGAATGAATATGTCCTTTCGGACTGTATTCTTCCTGCATGGTATTACATTCCTTCGTGGAATGTTCTTGAAATAACCTCATCCTGCTGTTCTTTTGTCAGCTTGTTGAAGTTTACGGCGTAACCGGAAACACGGACAGTAAGCTGAGGATATTTCTCCGGATGTGCCTGTGCATCCAGAAGGGTTTCTCTTGTAAATACGTTTACGTTCAGATGATGGCCGCCTTTTTCCGCGTATCCATCCAGCAGATTTACCAGGTTATCGATCTGTGCGTCACTGATATTCATATTGTAATTCCTCCTTATGATCTGATATTTATTGACATTTTCTCTTCATCCACTTGCGGTTTTAATTACATATCATCTTCCACAGTCAGGTTCGGCTCGCAGCATGCGCAGTCCGGTTCCATGGAGAAGCTGAGATCTCCAAGGCTGATAGCGCCGTCCAGGATTACAGTGTCCTCTTTTCCAAGGGCTCCTGGTATAATGGAGAAGGTATTGGAAATACCATCCTGGCATTCTTTAAATGGAAGCTTCGCTACAGAGCTTAAAGAAGCCACCGCGCCATGACTGTCTCTTCCGTGCATAGGATTAGCGCCCGGCGCAAAGGGCTCTCCCGCTTTACGTCCGTCCGGTGTAGCTCCAGTATTCTTTCCATATACAACATTGGAGGTAATGGTAAGAATAGAGGTTGTGGGGATTCCGCCGCGGTACGTCTGTGTGGTGCCTACATAATGCATGAAGTCTTTTACGATCTTGTATGCGATCTCATCTACACGGTCGTCGTCGTTTCCAAATTTCGGATAATCTCCCTCTACTTCAAAATCTACGACAATACCATTTTCATCACGGATGGTTTTTACCTTAGCGTACTTGATAGCGGAAAGAGAGTCTGTGATCACAGAAAGTCCCGCAATACCCGTTGCAAACCATCTGGTAACATTTTTATCATGAAGAGCCATCTGTATACGCTCGTAGCAGTATTTGTCATGCATGTAGTGGATTATATTCAAAGCGTTCACATATACGTGAGACAGCCAGCGGCTCATATCGTTATAGCGGTCCATCACTTCGTCATAATCCAGATACTCTGAAGTGATCGGACGGTACTTCGGTCCTACCTGTTTCTTGGTGATCTCATCCACACCGCCATTGATCGCATAGAGAAGGCATTTTGCAAGGTTTGCCCGGGCGCCGAAGAACTGCATCTCCTTGCCCACTCTCATGGAAGATACGCAGCATGCGATCGCGTAGTCGTCTCCATGGGTGACTCTCATAAGATCGTCGTTCTCATACTGGATCGAGGAGGACGCAATAGAGGTCTTCGCACAGAACCGCTTGAAGTTTTTGGGAAGTCTGGTAGACCAGAGTACCGTAAGATTCGGTTCCGGAGCTGGTCCAAGATTCTCCAGGGTATGAAGATAACGGTAGGACATTTTTGTCACCATGCTTCTTCCATCGATTCCCATACCGCCGATAGATTCTGTTACCCAGGTAGGATCTCCGGAAAACAGTGCGTTATATTCCGGCGTTCTGGCGAATTTTACCAGGCGGAGCTTCATAATAAAGTGATCGATAAACTCCTGGATCTGTTCCTCGGTAAAGGTTCCGTTTTTCAGGTCTCTTTCTGCGTAAATATCAAGGAAGGTAGAGGTACGTCCAAGGGACATCGCTGCACCGTTCTGTTCCTTGATGGCTGCAAGATAACCAAAATACAGCCACTGGATGGCCTCCTGTACATTTGTGGCAGGTTTGGAAATATCGTAACCGTAAATTGTTCCAAGCTGTTTTAATTCTTTAAGAGCCTTAATCTGTTCAGACAGCTCTTCACGGCTTCGGATCACATCTTCATACATGTTGCTTCGCGTTCCGGCCTTCTGATCTTCTTTATCTTCGATCAGTCTGTCCACACCGTAAAGAGCCACACGGCGGTAATCGCCGATAATACGTCCGCGTCCGTAAGCGTCAGGCAGACCTGTAATAATATGGCTGGAACGGCAGGCGCGCATCTCCGGCGAATAAGCGTCGAACACGCCGTCATTGTGAGTTTTGCGGTATTTTGTGTAAAATTCTACAATTTCCGGATCTACATGGTATCCGTTATCTTCGCATGCCTTCACAGCCATACGGATTCCGCCATTGGGCTGAAGAGCACGTTTAAACGGTTTGTCCGTCTGAAATCCCACAATTTTTTCTTTATCTTTGTTCAGATAACCAGGTCCATGAGAGGTGATCGTGGAAATGATATGGGTGTCCATATCCAGCACGCCGCCTTTTTTGCGTTCCTCTTCAGACAGTTCCATTACCTGCGCCCATAATTCCTTCGTGCTCTTTGTAGGGCCTGCCAGAAAAGACTCGTCCCCTTCATAGGGTGTATAGTTTTTCTGGATGAAATCACGGACATTTATTTCTTTTTCCCATACGCCTCCTCTGAATGAATCCCATTCCTGTCTCATAAATTTCCTCCTTGACTTTAATTAAGTGAAGTTAATGATAACTCACATCTCATGCCAACAATATATAGTATATTGGTGTTTTTAGTCAAGGCATATATTGTACTAATTCAAAAACATAGGCATGGGTAATGTATAAAATTAAATACTTGACAAATTTTGTCGCTTATAATCCGGTTGACATTCATTTTGGTGTAGTGTTCATCATTTTTATGTGCTATTTTTACATAAGTCTATATAACCCTTTATAAATTGCCTTCCAAATGGTGTAGTAATGGTGTAGTAAACATAATATTGTTTTTTATGGTGTAGTAGACATAACATCCTCACCTGAGTTCATAACCTTTTTCATTTGTTTAAACACATGTTCGTAATTAATATGTGAATAAACATCTAATGTTGTTGATGCCTCTGAATGCCCCATGAGATACTGTAAAGATTTTATATCTATACCTTTCTCCATCAAATTTGTACAAAAATTTCGCAGAACGTTCAAGACTGACAGATACCCCGTGGAAAGCTCCTGCTTTAAATAAGAAAGCTGTCCTTCCAGAGTATTATAATCAAGACCTTTTGCCCCGCAGTGTGCCATCAGTGCGCTGAAACGTCCGTTATGCCACTGGCAGATCCCATAGCTTGTCCCGCCGTCTCCTACGGCAAAGGTATTGAAATTACTTTCCAGCTGGATATTGGCAAGGACACCGCAGGCTGCAGCATGGTTAAGGTCCATTTCCTTTATAAGGTATTGGTAAATGGCCCGCGTATTCTCATTTACATCCACTGGTGGGTATTTGGAAGGGTCAATGGTAAAACCGTAAATTTTTACATTTGAATTTGTAGCGTTTTCTGTGACGTATTTTTCTGGTTCCTTTGTCATATTTTTTTTACCTGTGCCCTTTTTTCTGGTGTTTGAAGCTCCTTTTTGCGACTGGGTTGTTTTTGAAGGCTTTACCGAAGTTTCTGGTCCAGACGAAAAGACCGGTTCAGGCGTTGTTATCTCCGGTAAAGAAGTTTCTGTTTGGGACGGTTCGGTCTCAGGTGAATCTGTCTCCGGCGGATCTGTCTCGGCAGGAGTTTCCGGTTGTGGTGTTTCTGTTTCCGGAGCCTCCGTCTGCGGAGGATCTGTCTCAGCAGGTGTCTCTGGCTGGGGTGCTTCCGTTTCCGGCGGCGCTGGCGTCGCAGGTTCCGTTGCCGACTCTGTTACTGGCTCAGTCGCAGGTTCTGCAGCTGGGGTCGGTGTTGCGTGTGTTTCTGACTGTATTGCAGGAGTGATATCTGCAGCCATGGCATTTGTCGTCATGGACATAGCTGCCATCATGATCGCCCCTGCAAGGATTGTTCCTTTGATCTGTTTGTTCCTCATGGTTATGTTTGGGCTTCTGCCCTTCCTCCTCTCTTGAAAAAGTCTTTTACATAAAGAACATGTAAGAAATTTCTCAAAACAGTAAAAAAAATCTTATGCGGAAAGGAAGTTTGCATCAGAACAGAAAGAAAGCCGCCATAGAAAGCGGCCGTGAAAATATAGAAAATAGACGTGATTTATACAGGAAGAAATATCTGACATGTTCTTAGTAAGGGCATCCCCTCCACCGGAGGGGAGCTGCCTCCCCTTCGAGACTGTAAGAAGGGAGGGGATAAAATGACTCTTGTAGAATTGATCGACATGCTACATACAATTATGAAAACTGTATGTTTGGTGATAACCACAACAATACATGTTATTAGGTTTATAAAAAAACATCATGAAAAGTAAAGAGTAGGGAAGCGGAATTTTCTTTTCTAGCTGGTTTGGGGTTAAAGTAAGAATGGCCAGGATTCCATTTCTGGAATCTGGCCACATATTGGAAATATCTTTTGATTCTTACACATATATTGGGAAGAAAGACGAAACTTAAGACTTGGATACTTATTTTTTTATATATCGCTGATTTCTGCTGTTTGGTTTGTCTGGTATCGTCATTCGAATAAGATTCAATTCGATAGCAGGGTGCAGGTAATTTCTGCGGAATCCTTCTCTTGACTTCAGTTTTAACTTTTCCATAAGCGTTTTGCTTGTGTAAGGGATATCGTATTCCATGACATCAAGCAGGTTTTTGACAGTTTCGGAAAGATATTCATCTTCTTCATTGACTTGAATAGTAATTTCATCCAGTATTTTATCAATCTGTGATAGCATAAACTCAATAAAAAAGGTGGATTCTCCAGCAACATGACACTTGGCGATTGCTTCATAGTATTCACTCTGAAATTTCTCAATCTGGCTTTCGATTGGAATATATTCAAATATCCGTTTCCATTTTGCCAGAATAGCAGTATGCCATAGTCTTGCCATTTTACCGTTACTATCGGAAAACGGATGGATAAATACGAACTCATAGTGAAATACACTGCTTAAGATCAGTGGATGTACATCATTTTTTACTGACCTCATCCAGTCAAACAAGTCCTCCATCAGTTTTGGTACAAACCGAGCCGGCGGTGCCATAAAGATGCACTGTTCGCCGTTAAAAACACCTTCTTCGCCCAAACGGAATTTACCTGACTCCTCCACAAGATACTTTGTCATAATCCCATGGAGTTTCTTCAAGTGCTGTATGTTATAAGGGTCAATCTCCGGGAGTTGTTCATAAGCGGTATATGCGTTTTTTACTTCCTGAATTTCTTTTTGTTCCCCCAATACCACCTTACCATTAATGACATCTCTTACCTGTCCTAAAGTCAAAGAATTCGCTTCGATTTTCAATGAAGAATGAATAGATTTAATTCTATTGTTTTTTCTCAAATGCGGTTTTGCTTCAAGATTATTGGTGGCCGTTATGTGTCCGATTTTCTCGGAAATTGACGATACATATGACAAAATTTCATTTGTTATTTTAAAAGGCGGTTTACATTCTCCCATAAAAACACCTCCATGTTCTTGCGTATTATCTTGCGTATTTTCTTCCTTTATTATACAAACATCTGACGCAAATTTCAATCCATTGTCATTTTACTATTTTGTTTCCTTCATTATATATAATATCTATACTTCCATCTTCGGAAAAAATAGCAATTAAAATTCTTATATTTTGTTTACTACATCGAGAAGAAATATAAGTTAGGGCAGAATTCTGCTGGTCGTTCTGGTTTACATATTTATTGTAAGCCGCTTTTGCCTGTGCGTTAACATCAGCTTCCTTGTCCCCGGTATTTACCGTCTGGATCGCATAAGCGCGGATATCTATATCAATAGACTGTTCATCCAGCTGGCCCTCAATGATATTGGCAAATGTGACGGTCTTAAAGAGCGGCTCTGTCACTTCCTCCGGCTCAAGGATTTCCGTGTAGTTGTAGAGATAGACCTTGTTGTCCCCTACCAGCTTTGTCCCCATCAGGTTCCATTTGGAAGATTTGGTGTAACTGAACAGCTCCGTGCTTGTAGAAGGATTCCTTGACCCGTCCTCGTTTGCCGTGATCACTTCGCGTACCGGGACAGAGACTTCCATATATACATAAGCGTCATTTTTGCCCACGTTTGTGATCTGCGGGTCTTTTTCCATCTCTTCTGTCGGCTCGATTGTCTCATGGTCTTCCGGTGTCCAGTTCGGCTCATCCAGGTCGATGTCAACCTTGCCTACAGTAAATGTGTTCTTTACTGTACCGTAGTCTGTCAGGTATGCGGCTGTGCCGCCGATTGCAAGTGCTCCGATTACACTGCAGAGCGCTATTGCCTTTACTACTTTTCTTTTCATGATTTTCTAATTCCTTTCTTGGTTGAGTTTTTTTCCGTCCCCGCAGCTTCCTGTTTGTTTTGGGGAGATGGCGCAAAGGTGAATACCAGGATCACCATTGCGGCCAGGATCATAACTGAGCCCCTGCTTGCCAAAACAGAAACAGCATATCCTATGAAGGGGATTGAAAACACTACTGTCCCGATCACCTGTTCGTTCTGGATAGCAGGTTCCATGGATCCGGATAGGACAACATACGGATGAATCCCGGCTGCCCTTGGAACGGTAAGGACCAGGGCCAGGACACATCCCAGCAAGGTACTCGCAATGATCCATATGGATTTTGTGAGAATTTTTAGCATACATACTCCTTCCGCATGATGCGGCTGTTTATTTTCCCGTATCAGGCGGTTCTCTCGCTTGGCGCAATTTAGTGGCCCTCCTTTTCTAAAAAGTCTGAAATAAACTACACAAAGAATATGTCATAAATTTCCCAGAACAAAATCACATATGTTTTACAATGTTTTTTGAGGGGAAAAGCTGGTGAAGAACAAAGAAATGCAAAAGAAAGCTCCCATTTGGAAGCCTATAGAAACAAAAAAAGAGCCAGTCTTGCGACTAGCCCTAAAAAAATTTGTCACCAATATTTCTGGATGTAATCTTCAGCCTCTGTCTGGCTGATCCCGCATTCTTTTTTCAGAAGTTCAATAGCGG
>ERZ1643250.70-NODE-70-length-133738-cov-59.955454_pt1 | contig 133738 bp, 187 predicted proteins | sample MGYA00579262_ERZ1643250 | MGnify/ENA primary metagenome ERZ1643250 (study PRJEB29033, sample SAMEA4952265) | chicken gut metagenome | biome: Broiler Chicken; feature: Gastrointestinal Tract; material: Caecum | place: Ireland | collected 2018 | study: Broiler... | reverse complement strand
TTAATTACTTCGCTGCTGATTGTCTTATATTTTTTATAAGAGTTTCCAGCAATTAGAGCAGTTTTCATATATAATCACTTATATATGGAGCTATTTTTAACCCTGCGCGTAGACTGTCGTTGCAGCGCCTTCCAGAGTGGAAGCAGTTGCAGTATCAAGCATAATAACTGGTTGTCCAGTTTGGAATGTTGTCTTGCCAATCTTCATAGGAGATTTAGCACGGAATACAACATTACATATTTCTCTTCATAGTATTAACTATGGACTATCTCTTAAATGCGGCCAGACCTTAAACCGCACCTATACCTGTTTCGATTTGCGTACCAATAGCAAACCTACGAATATATTCTAGTCTCTACATCGCTGCCTTGCGGCCATGACACGGGATTCTGATGACATTGACACCCATTCCCCGTTAGCTCTTATTTAAGAACCCCTATGGCATTAGGATAAGGTATATAAGCGCAAGACTTAATTTAGTTTCACGCCAAATTTCATAAGATTTTTTCCTCCTTAAAAAAGTTATTAAATTAATTTAATAAATTTTAATATATATCATCCATCCAGAATTTTATCTCTTTGAGATTTTTTGCTCCAAGCATTTTCTGTTGAACGTACATATCATACTAATATTTCATTTCAAATCTTTTATATTCGTCATAAAGTTGAGGAATTGTATATTCCATTAACTGATTCTTATCTTTCTATAAACCAACAGACAAAATAGAAACATACTATAATAAAATATGAATATCTTGATTCTATTTATTATTTTTTAGCTAGTTTACTTTCTATTTGCCTTTTCTTATTTTTTCTGCTATTTCCGCAGCTTTACCATTTGCTGGATTATATTTTTTATCGTCTTTTTTATTATAATCTAGGCAAAGCATTTGTATTAGAAGTTTCTTAAAAGACTCGTGATTAGACGAATTAATAAAAAATTCTTTTTCATCTTTTGTCAAAACTATCTAGTTATTAGATAATTTTATTTTATAATCAGGAAATAAAAGAGACAAAGTTAATAATAGATTTATTTTTTCTTTCTATGAACTCAAATCTTTATTATTTATAACTGACATAATTATATCAAAATTACTAAAACCCTTTAAATCATTTTTGCCCACATTCGGAATATTTTCTTTAGACAAAGTTAATAGCTCACTCCCTCTGAAGAAGATATCCTCACCGATAAGAGCAATTTCTTTTATAGTTGGCTAATGCACAACAACTTTTGCTTCAAGAAAAGGAACATCATTATTTGACTAGAATAATAATTTATTACTCATTCACTTGTTCTATTTTATCATCTGAACCATGAACCGCTCTATAGCTAAGTACATATCCAGATAGAGTTTCGTCTAATACTAACTAACTGCAACTTAAAAATTCTAATCGTCCAATTCCTGATAACTTTGCTTTATTTAGTATTCCGTCTATATAGCCAACAATTCTCACTGGCCGCAATCTGCATCTCCCTAGGTCCCAATAGTCAGTATGGCTTAGGACATGAAAGTTAATAGTGCAATCTCTGAATTCATTATTTGACGTTTGAGTGAAATCATCAAAAGTAATGATAATATAAGATTTTATTTCTTCATGCTCAGGCATTTTTATCTTAGGCGCCAATTTTATATAACCATCCTCTATCAATTTAGGCAAAGTCATTTCAGCAATTTTTTTATTATAGACTTCATTATCTAAATTATCTAGGCAATCTTTTGTATTAATAACCAATAGACGCTTTAAATAATCACTATAAGGTCTACTTTCTATAAATAATTTTCTTAAAATAGATTCAGCATCTTTTTCACAAGAGAGAAAAGATGTACTAAAATCTATCTTTTTCATAGCTAAATCTACTTTCATAAAAATTAAAATCTCCTTTTATCTCTTTTTATTTCACGGTAATAGTTTTTGAAGCAAGAATTCCATCATCTTCTCCTAAATAATTCACAACAATAGAACCACTAGAAATATTTAGGAAAATCTTTATTGAATAATCATCAATTCTTGCTAGTTCAAGTTCGTCTGTCTTTTGAACAGGAACCCAAGTATCATTATTGCTCTTATCAATATTTGTATCTAAATCTTTAACAGAATAAACTCTTTCCTTGAAAACAGCCTCCCAAGCCCCATCTGCGGCATTGACAATAGTACAAACAACCTCATCATATGCGGCCGCAGTATCGGGTCCCTATATATAGATGGAACTAGGGTCAATCACAGGCGGTTCTGGCTCAGGCTCTTTCCCGGCCTCCTCTATAGTATTCTCAAAATACTCGTCCAAATAGACTTGTATAATTCCGTCCCCGTAATAGGGATTGACCGCAACTACTTGCCAAGTTTTCTATATATCTGTATTTGGCTCTTGTACTTTCACTAAATTGAATCTATGAAAATAATCAGATGTATATTCGTCTCTAGTAATGTACATAACTAGAGAATAATTTAGGTCATTCCACTCAATGCCGCCTTTCTAGTTCCATTGAATAGACGTTTCCATCGGACCGCGTATATAAGTCCAATATTTTTTATCCCCTACTTGAGTCTGCTAATCACAGCGTCTAATCTCAGCGCGGAAATAGGCATCTTCTTCTAAAAATTGCAGATATACTAACCATTTTGTCTTTGTCTCAACCCATTCAAACACAGAACCCGGCTTAATGTCTATCTTAGTCAGTCCCTCTGACGTTTTGACGCCGCCCGCCGCATCATTTAGACAGATATCCTCATAAGGAATTGAAAGTATTTTATCATCGTAATCGCTTTTATTTTTATCTGGATTTATTAATGCTCTAAATTTTTGGCTCTACTCAGAAAAATTTCCTTCTCCATCTGGTAAAGCAATAGTAACAGACTAATATGAATATAATAGCGCTTTGCGCAAAGACCTTAATTTATCTTTCTACATTCTTATCTCTTGATTACTTCCGCCATAATAGTTCATTCTAGTTTTAAGGGAATCTAGTCCTGACATTTCTCGTTAACTAAATCTATTAACTATTGAGTTAAGTTAAGAACTTCAAATATTATGCGGCGATAATCAAAAAAATCATCTGGTTCGGCTAATGAATTAAGCCCTTCTAATTTACATATAATAATAAATAAATTATACTTTAATTCTTCTGAATTAAACATTATATATAATCCAGATAATTCTTCAACAATAGTAGAAAGTAATTTACCCCAATCAGATTTTTCTTCTCTTGTCGGCAATAATTTATAAATAAGATTAAGTCTTTTCTTTAGCATATTTATAATTATATCTTTTTCAACATATAACTCTCTCATGCCCAATGGTCTCCGTACATAATTACGCCAAAAGTGGAACGGGGTATTCCATCTTTATCTTTCGCTCTGCGCTTATACAGTCTTTGGAGATGAAAGCCTTCGCGCTCATACTCTTTTTTAACTGTAACTAGTTTCTACATATGATTGGCTTGGCTGGTGAATTTAAAATCCTCAAATATGTTATCGTAAAGTTTTTTATCTTTACTTCTTACAATTCTTTTTCTTGTAAGTTCGGCATATCTTTTCATCTTTTCAGATGTTTTAGTCTCGTGGGATTTATATTTCAATAAAAGTTCTCTATTGTTTAATAATCCTATGCTCTGCGCGTGTTAAATCTTTTAAAATCTAACTTCCGCTCTGATTCCCATCTCAGGGTTCCAGTTTTTTACTAAAATTTTCATTATATAATTTCTTATATACGGGGCGAGATTCTTCACCCTGAATACTTCATACGCGTATTTTCTATACTAGCTAATTGTTGGCCAATCCATTCAACTATCATATAAGTTGCTAATATATTCATTTCTTCATCTGTTAATAAAACATTAAATTGTCCTTGTCCATAAATAAGCAATTCCCAATCCTCAGAATTACTTTCCGCACCATTATAAGTGCCTACATCAATTACATCTTGCAAATTATAATCATCTAGCGGTTTTCTTGGGAATTCAAATTTTGATATTGCGGACAAGAGCAAATCCTATAAAAGGCGATAAGTATCTAATTCTGTTAATTCTAAATAAAGGTCATCTTGAATTTTAGATAAAAATAAATCATAAATGAGTGAAAATGGTGTAGTAGCCATCTTTCATCACTCCTTAATAATCACTTCATAGTTAGCCAAAATAGGTTCGCGTCTTTTCTTTTCTGGCTTAGTCTCTGTCGTTGAAAAATCTGGTACGGCAGTACGTCTGCCACTTGGAATAGCATCTTCAAATACTTCCGTCTCTTCGCTAATTTCGATTGCTTTTGTTACATCAAAGCCAGTTTTATCTTTAATTGCTTGTCTTTTAGCAACATCATTTAATTTAATTTGAACAGCTACTTTTTTGATTGTATCAATTACTCCTTGCGGCGCGAAATCTAAACAATCTAAAAACTGAGACATTGTTCCTCTTTCAAGTATTGCTTGTACTTCTTTGTCTGTATAAAAGTATTCTGGCTCCACTTGGTGCATTAATTCTTTTACTGCGTGCTCATCTTCAATAATTAAGCAATTTTCAATCAAATACTGCCCACCAGGCTGGAAAGAAAGTTTTCTTAATTCGCCCATCGTTATTTCTTTTTCCTCATTTGGTGCAAACTTTCTAACAATTCTATCCTCTGGAATTTTATAACCAGCAGAACAAGCCCCGCGATTCCTTACTTTAATAACTTCATTGTTTTCAATCATATAATTAATTACTCCTTTTATCTCCATATTATAAAAATAATGAGAGGAAAGTAATTCTTCCTCTCACTTAGTAAAATTATCTAGTTAAAGAGGTATTCTGATAGACGCAAATATTGTTGGTGATAATAGCGCCAACGCCAACCTTTTTATAAATTTGAATTTCTCTTGACCAATCGTGGTTCTCAAATTCACGCACCATAGTCTGGCCTTCGAAAGCAACTTTAACTGGTTTTTCCGCACCAGTGGGGATAATCCAAGCATAAGACGGGTCAATAACTTTCTTAGCATTGGTCTCATCCTCGTAGGATTGAGGTAAAACAATCACTCTGTGGCCCTTATAATTAGCCAGGTATCCGTTATTCCACTTTTGGTCTTTCATATTATCAGAAATCCAGCCTTCAGAAGGAACCATTGTGGCGGCGAACTCGTATGTACAGTAGATAGTAGACTGACCATAAGAATCCGCAATGGAAATCAACTTATCCATTTCGTCTTCATCAAAAGAGGTTTGAGTAGTTTTATTAGCGGCGGGTAAATCGGTTACTGCCGCAACTAAAGCACGCTCAATCTCAAGATAAATAGCCTCATCTAGACCTTCCATCACAATATCTAGTACGTCTGCCATGTCGATGCGGCCATCCAGATATTCTTCAATACTAATCTGGGCAGCTCCACCGAATGCGCTAGTAGGAACTTCATAGCTCCGTCCATCCAGCTTGAAGACCTCGTACTTACCAGCTAAACCAACTTTAGTAATGAATTGCTTTGCACGTCTCCGAGCCGCAGCTGTAATTCTCTGAGTGAATACAGGCCGGTCTCCCTGAGCATAAGTCTTAATTTCCGCAAACTGACTGTATTGATCTAAAACTTTCTTAGGAAGAACATCATCAATAATTTCTTCCATTAATTCAAATACAAGATTTTTATTTTCTCTATACAGAGCAGGTGTTCCAGCAATCTCTTTTAATTGTGCTCTAAAAGCATTATTTAAATCTTCATAACTATATTTCTCTTCACCAAAAGAATAAGCAACAGGAGAAGAAGAATCTGCATTAGCAGCCATTTTACCTAGGGTAATTAAATCTTTCTTATTTAAAGCCATAATCAAATTTTCCTCCTTTCCCCAATTACAGTATTCTCATTAATTTGACTGCGGCCTGGCCGTCTGGCATTGTGGTGAGTTTAACTACTTGCCACTTCATAACGGTGTCGTCTGTAGTAGTACCACTGTCGCTCTTTTTTAAGTAACCATTTGTTTTGGTAGGAGCAACTACGTCACCAACAGCCAAATCTGTTAAAGTAACTTCTGCCTTGCCGCTTGTATTAGCTTTTTCTAAGCAGTTAGTCGTAAAAATGTCGCCAATATTAGTCTTGAATAGACGAGGAACCATTTGACCCTTAAAAGGACCAAGTCCATCATGAGTAATAGAATCGCTACCTGGAGTATAATTATCCTTAATCATAGCAAAATCTTTATAAGACTCTCTCCAGGGCGCATCATACAGTTTAACTTCGTTATAAACGAGCATCCACTCGCCTTCGCCTTCGAAGTCAACAACCCCATCAGCATAATTATATTTAACGAACTGACCATTTTCCAGTAAATTAATATCACTCTTAGCTGGAAGCTGTGCATAAATTTGACCAGTTCTCTGTGCAGACAAGTGATTGCCTTCTACTTGCCCGAATCCAACTCTCTTCATACTAGTATGTCATCCTTTCGTATTTAATCACTTATTTTTATTATGTGCGTCTCTGATAGAATTTAGCCAAGCCGGAACATCTTCAGCTGCGTCATCTAATGAGTAAGTAACGGGCGCGACTGGCTCTCCTTCGGGTTCTTCCTTCTCAGAGGCGAAATTAATTTTCTTTCTAAAGCAAATAACAGAAAGTTTTGCTTCTATTTCATCTAGAGAATACTTCTCTTTATTCTCCATAACGTCTTTCTTATCTTCATTAGAAAGCATATAAAAACTCTTAATTAGTTCGTCTTTCTTTTCGTTTTCAACATTCTTCTTAAAAGTCAAAAGCTCAGAATAATCTTGCTCTAACTTAGAATATTTTTCTTGTAGTTCCGCATTCTTATTCTTTAAATCTTCGTACTCTTGACTTAATAAAGAAAACTGTTCCGCTGTTATTGTATTTTTATTTTTAGGCGATTCCTCTTGATTAGCTTTGCCCAAATTTTCTTGATTATTTTCGATTTTTTCAGTAAAAGTAGTTGCGGCAGCAGGTTCTGTTGCATTTACCGCAGCATTTAAATCATTGTTTTCATTAATCTCAGTGTTCATACTATTTGCTCTCCCTTCTGACTTTATCTCTTGTAAATCTTTCACCATAGAGAATAAAGTCTTTTGAAAATCTAAATTATATGCCTTAGGCGCAATGCTAGCTCCTTCAAAACAAGGCTCTACATCGTCACCTAAAATACATAACTTTGAAAATATTGCGTCATTAATAATAAAAAGTTCGTAATTATTATTAACCGCGTTTGACCATTCGCCATTTAAAGTTTCACTATCTAGCTCCATTGATTGGCTTTTTGTATTCGTTAATAAACTACGACATTCTTCAAATTGTCCTGTCCACAAGTAACCGTCTGTAACTAAATAGGTTCTAACAGTTTTTATGCCGCGCTCATCCATGTCTTCAAAGTCCTGGAACCATACCTTTGCATCAGGCGCAACAAACCCATAAGGTTTAGTCAATGTATTAAAATGAAATCCTTCTCCATCTATAACTAATTGCTCCCCATGATCGCCGAAGTCTTTCTTATCTTCTACATAGTATCCAACAATAGGAGTTCCTCTAAGAGATTTCGCCATATCTTCAGCAACTTCCTTAGAAATGTAGCTTCTATTTCTATTTTCTCCTACATACAGAACTTTTATCTAACAATTAGATACTAATGGGTTGATATCATTAGGAGAAAGATTGATAAACTCTGGTTCTTTTATAACTGATACTGATTGATGCACCATCTTTATTTCACTCTCCTTTAACTTGCAGATTCTTTATTCTAAATAGTTTTTTCAGATTTCTAATCATTTTCTTTTTCTGGCCGACCGCTTTCTTTACCGCTCACCTAACTTAAACTCTCTGCATTCATAGTATTAGATGTCATTGGAGGGATAAAAACATGAACCAAGTCTAATATAGTGTTCTCGAAATAAGCATTCGCTAATATTGAACTCTATGACTGTCCAAGAGCTAACTATGGTAATATTTTTGAATAGCCCATTTGCGTCTATTCTTTATATAATTTAGATAATTCTTTATAATTATAAATGGTCGTACCTAATATAGATGCCTTATAATAAATCTTTTTAGGATTCTTATTAAAAGGTTCTAATAAATAATTTAAGAAGTTTTCAAACTATTGAATTAAATTATACAAAGCAGCTTCATCATTTAAAGTAGATTTTTCAAGAGCTATGTTGCCATCTGTATTAAATTGCATTTGCGAAACACCAGCTTCGTTATAAACTGTTCTCTCAACCTTTTCTAGTTCATCAGCTGAAGTTGTAGTGACATTATCAGCTAAGTCCTCAACCGAAATATCCGCAAAAGTAGTCAATACATCTAATCCAATAGTCTAAGCTAACATCTATTTTGCATTCAAGTGCAACTATCTAGCTTCATCCACATCAAATATTAAATCTCCATTTTTATCTATTGGCATCTTTTGAATAATTAATTTCAGTAGCTACTATTGCATCTTTTTGCGGTCTAACCCTTGAGCGTTATCTAAGTCAATAATTTTTGGAATAACTGCAATAAAAGGAGGATAATCTTCATTATTTAAATTAAATTTTATAGTATTATTAGAATCAAGCAAGTACCATCCAGATATATCTCCTGCAAACTGAGGAGGTAACTAACCTTTTTTATATAATATATATCCTTTTCTAAATTCTTCAGGAAAAGCATTAATCATTTTTATTCTCTAATTTGTATCTCTAAATGTTTCATCAAAAAATCTCATGTTGAATTCTGTCAAAGGAGTTCCATTCGCTGCAACAAATCTTGACCGCGAATAATTAGGTGGTAGTTCCTAAACAATAGCTCTATCCTAATATTTAATGACATAGCCATAATAAGAACCATTCTTGATAACCTTTAAGGCAACTTCTCCTAAAAATTTCTTTACACAAAAATTATCTAAATAAGTTAGTGCTTTGTGAAAACCATCAAGGATTTTTTCTTCTTTAAGTGATTCTGAATTAATATAAGGAGTTATCATCCAATCATATCTGTACATATAAGCCATATACCTGCATAGCCGATTATAAATACCACTCGTTCTATAAAAGAAACTAGATATCTCTCTCATTAGCCGCTAATCATTATTTTTTATGGCATTCAATATAGTTGTTTTATCTCCTAGCCTTGAATCAGTACGCTTAAAGTCACTAAGATTCAGTATTGCGTCCTCGACGTTTTTCTATCCGATTCTAATTTTACTAAAATCTTGAGACTAATACTAAAAAGAATCCGATGTCATATCGAATCCTTTTTTCTTTATCTCGTCCATCCTATTTTTAATAAGTCATTCCCCTCCTTTCTAATATCTTAATATTTAGCAATACCCCGCGGCTTTCATTATGTAATCATAATTAACGCGATTCTAATCGTAGTATGGAATTAAGACAAGCGGAATTCCGTGTTTCTTACAGTAGATGCGTTTCTACATATCATTATACTGCTATTTCCGCAGTCCAGCAACTCCACCAAACTTATCTTTCGGCTGATAGTGCTAAATCCCCTAAAATTCAATTAAAAAATCTAACTTGCCGCAATCATCAAATACTGCAAAATCAAATCGGCTATCGAAGAGGTCTTCCTGCATTAGTTGTTAAATCTGGGAAACTGTATTCCTCTTGAAAATCTAATCCTGCGGCTTGCAGAATTTCTTCTATTTTAATTTCTCCTCTACTAGACCTCATTCAATTAACCACCTCCTTGATTGAATCATCAAATCCTTTATTATAATTAATTTATTCATAATATTCCTTTATCTCTTTTGCCCAAAAATTTTTAATTAAACAATAGCAAATCAGAAATATCAAAGTTAGAACGCTTTTTCTTTCTTTCTTCTTCCTTCTTTATATAATACAATCCATAGATAAACGCAGAGAACTTATCTTTAGGTATTCCTCTTGAAGACTACTTTAAGATAATATTAACTCCTTCATTAGATTGTACTAGATTCAAAATTTGCTCTCTAAGTATGGAAGTTTGAACGAAAGGCTTTAAATATTCATTTCTTTCATCTGCATTCATATTTTGACCATGCCGTGTTGACATTAACTTTACTTTCGCCGCGGCCTCGTCTATTAAAAATTTAATGCGTCCACTCGCCATCTAAACTTGAGCATAAGAATAGGCTTCCGTGTTAATAGGCGCGTTGGCTTTAATTAAATACATTGCATCAGCTACAGTATCAATAGTTTTATATTTTCTGTAAAGTCCATCATCATCATTTAAGATGCCAAAAGAAGGAAATACCTCACCTGTTCCGGGGTCGGTTTGCGGCTTTACCATAAAATCGACCAGTCCCACGCCAAGGCCATTCGCATCCAAAGCGATTGTCCGAGCGCGATACTAAAAGAATAACCGCTTTAAATTAATAGCTTGTGTCTCAAAGTGTTCCGCTTTATAAGTATATATATTTACTAGGCTCTTCACTGTGCCTCCCTGAGCTAGAGGGGTGACTTTGAAGACGCAAGCCTCAGTTGTACCATTTGCATTCCATATAGGTCGTTAATCTATGTGCGTTCTCTTATGAACTGCTCATACTTTCATATGAGATTAGACTATATCTTTTTCTTTTCAGAAATCTCCCTTTTCGATTCACTTGAATCTACTCCTTTTCAGGATAGTCGTTGAACCTTCTCTTTTTCAGAGCTTGGCTGCTGATCACCCTCATCTTTGATGTTAGGACTTCCCAGCAATTAAAGAGATTTTAATTGAGCTAACTATTAACCCAATTCTGCCCACATCGACACCAATAACGTAATAAGAGGACTTAGATAAATGTTTATTATACTCGTACTCTGGTAAATTAAGAACGCGGCCTTGGTCAAATTTTTCGGAGGAGTAGAATGCGCCATCAGCATCTCCAGTCCATTTGCTCATCATTTATATTCCGCATGATTCACTACTTCATGCGCGCTTTCGCTGCTCATATTTTCATATGAGATTAGACTATATCTTCTATGTACAATACTTCCACTGTCAACAGTTTACAGTGTACTCCTTTTGGATAGTCGTTGAACCTTTCTCTATTCGAGACTTGGCTGCTGATTGTCCAATCTTTTCTTTTTTTCACTATCGCAATTAACCATATTTCATATTTGTGCTGTAGTAAGAAAAGCTCTAAGGATTTTCCAGCAATTCATTGTATTTATAGAGTACAATGTTATTTTATACTCTCGTTCAAACGAATCTTCATTGAATGTATCTTGCAGTTTTAACTAGTCCAGCCAGTTCTCATCTTGCAACCCCTCAACAACAGGAATCTGATACGTGCCGCCAAGAATCATTACCTCATCTGGCTTTAATATAGACTATACTAAAAGTTCAATCAACTTCTTGTACGCAAACGAATTTCGATAACCTGCGGTTGTTCATTTATATTCCGTATTAATCGCTACTTAATACGCGCCTTACGGCAGCTCATATTCACATATGAGATTAGACTATATCACCACCCTTATTTGGGTGCCCCCTGCTTCCATTGTCAATAGCTTACAATGTACTCCTATTTAGGATAGTCGTTGAACCTTCCTCTTTTTCAAGGCTTGGCTGCTGATTGTCTATTTTAAAAGATTTTCCAGCAATTCAAGGGGTTTTCACTTACAAATTTCTAAGTAAGGTCACTAATTTCTGTTTTTGGTCGTCAGTAAATAATTTATATTGTTCTTATATATAAGGATATATTCATAAAAATTAGTAAACTTTGACCAAAAAAATTAATGAAAATCTGAGATTTATTAACTACTTCATCAGGGTAACGCGTCCCGTCCGCGAGTTGTCGGTCAATAACAGTCGTGGGGATTATTATTTCATTTAGCGCGGTCTGGTCTATGAGTACGCATTCTTCCATCAAACCCAATTTGTTATCTTAAAGGTTTTTTATCCTTTAATTCTTACATTTACTTATTCATGTAAGTTCAGCATATCTTTTCCCTATAAAAAGTGTCGCGGCCTCTTGGATATATTATTTCAATATCTATGCGTTGCGGCTGGTTCTCACCTTCACCTCTGATTACCATTTCAGGCTTCCAGTTTTTCTCCGCGATTTTAAACGGGCAGTTTGTTGGATTGGGTATACCCGTTCTTCTTTGGCCTCTCGTCTTTTCGGTTGCGCTCAAAACGTCAATAGTCGAACCATTCTTAAATATGTATTTAACATCTTTAGTAGAATTTCGCGTCTGGCCGCGCTCTCTATTTAGCTCATTATCAAGAGCAGGAATTAAACTACATAACTGCTCAATTTTCGATATTGTAATTGATGCGGCCTATTCCTTCAATATTGTTATCCTAAAGGCTTTTTATCCTTTAGTTCTATTGCTTTCTATTCGCAATAGCTCAGCATATCTTTTCATCTTTCTCTAAACAATAGAAAAAGAGTAGCGGCCTCGTGGAAGGATTATATCTTTTCACCTTCTATGCGTTGCCCCTGACCGCAATATTGCAGCCTTCGGTTCTGATTCCCATTTCAGGGTTCCAGCTTAATTCCGCTATTATTATGCGGCAAGTCGTCTCACCGCCGGTCGTAACGAACATCTCCGACCCAGGATACAAAATGCAACGTAACATTAGTATTAGCATTGACAAAAATGATTTAGATGAACCGCGCGGCAAGGTCATATAAACATACCTGTGTCGCATTGCCACCCTCAATATAATTCTCTAATAGTTATATAGTTTGAATTTGCTATCAGGACCTTTAATAAAATCTATAAATATATCAGGATACTCTCTAAAGAAAGCGATTAATTTTCTTATGTTATCTATCTAAGCATTTATTCTTTCTTCAGTTATCGCGAACTACGAGGAAACAGATTTTTCTTTAGAGAGATTCATTAGCTCTTGTAAAGTCATATATCAAATCTCTCCTTTATAAACTTTTTCGTCATTTTCTCTCTGTTTGGACAATAGCTCACTCTAATAAGCTCTCTCTTCATCAGTAACAGGAAGGTCTTTTGCGCTAATGCCTTTTTCTTGTGCTTCCTTTTCCGCGGCCTTTCTCTTTTGTTGGATATCTAACTTCTTCAGATAATCTTCTATTTGCCGCGCCAATGACTTATCTTCGTATATTAAAGACTTATTATAGCTCTTTAAATCTTTAATTACCTTATCAAATACATCATAATCAATAGATGTATCATACCTGGGTATTTTTCCTTTTGTTTTTTCACAATAGAGAACAAGATTGCCAACGCAGTCTATGAAGTCTTTTTCTTGCTCTTTCTTTTGCGCGGCAGTAAATTTTGCTGATTTCCGCAAAGAATCATACACACTAGCATACTTTTTATATGATTCAGTATCATTTGCGTCAATGGCTTGGTTCATTTTCAAATAGGTCTTGCACAATAGGATAAGAGTAGATTCAGTATCACTTTCACTAACATCAAAATCTCGTATCATTTCATTATATTTTTTCTCTAATGAAAGTAATTCATCTGGCTTATACATATTGCCCCATTTCATTACCAGCCATATTTGGTCTTTTTTTGTTAGCCCTGCGGCCGGATCAGGTAATTCATCTAAATCAAGAAAATCTTCCTCTTTATAATAATTATCTGCGCCTATTGCTTCCTCTGTTGATGCGGGCGGACGCGTCTAATATTCCTCGTATTGAGTCTCTGTGCTCATATAGGTCTAGTATTGTGCATCAGAGATTTCGCCTGCCTCTTTCTGCATTCTCAATTCTTCTTCGCGCTATTTGCGCTCTGCCGCTTCCTGAGCGTCGTACTTATCATTTAGTTCCTCTTGGAGTCTTTCTGTATCAGCCCATCCATATTTTTTCCACTAATTTAAGCACATAACAGACAAATATCTGCCAAATATAGCTGTTACGTTAATGTTATCTGGGTCGCGGTCAAAATACTTATCTCTTACAGAGTTCCACTTAGAAGGAATATAAGGAATATCACATTCCTCAAGCGCCCATAGAAAAGTTTCTGGCTCAAAGCAGTCCATGTGCATTGTATAGCACGCTTTACATAAATCTAAATACTCTCCATCTCTTTTTCTGTAGAAAGAACTAATTTTTAATGTTTTTCCGCATTTTTTACATTTTTTCCGCTCTAATTCAACTGGCATACTAATATATCACTTCCTTTTGTTTCTGCATTCTTTACAAATACTATACCATCCATCTTTACTATCTGTGTTGCGAGAAAAGAAAACATTGTTAGCTAATTTCTTCTTGCCGCATTTACTGCAAGTCTTCCAAACCGCCTTCTCTGGCGCTTTATAAGTATAGTACCATAGTAGGTATTGCTCTTGATTCTTTTGCGCTAACAATTTAGGAATTTTGTTCCGCCATAAGAAGGAAATATGTTCAAGTGAATATTTTATATTATATCTTTGTTTTATTGCGGACTAAATTTCCTAATTAGACATTCCTTTAATCTTATATACTAATATATCAAACAGCAAAGGATAAGACGGTTTTAATACATTGTTTACTAAATTATCTAAGTTTTTTATTATATAGTACGCATCACTCATAAAATCATCTTTGCACTCTTGCTTAATTTTTGAATAATTACACAATAGCGCAGAAATATGTTTAGCATTATATAAGGATACTGGACTGGTACTTGTTACTTCACCAGTTACTTCATTTACTATGATGCTATTATCTTCATCTGCGGTCAGATTCTTATAATTAATTAAGTTATTATTATTACTGGTCATATTATTCGTAACAAGAGGCTAACGATACTCATTCTTTAAAATATATTGGTCTTGCCGCATCTATATTAACTACTTTTTTAAGAGGTATTTTTTGCGGCCAGAGGCAGATTTTACTTGTTTTTCAATTTTTTCTATCTCTTGCCGCAATTCTTTTAAACCAGGAACTTCTTCTATATCTCGTTCCGTTATTTTTTTACTTTTGGGTTCAAATATAGTTGTTTTTCCTAAGTTAGAGAATAAATTATAAAGTTCGTCCTCGCCGCCCTCAAATTTTTCCGCCAATCCCTAATAAGATGTTTCTCTCTTGTTAATTGTGACCATTCTGTTTTCAGTTAAAATTTCTTTCTTTTTGCGCTCTTCGCGCTCAATGGGAAAAACTAGGTAGTCCGTCATTTGCTCAAGATACTAAGGTGATAGATCTTCTGGACGGGCCTAGGCGCATATCTTTTGAACTAAGGCGAGCCGCTCTTGCGGCGTTTTTAAAGAATAATCTAATTTGGCGTTAATACATATCACCTCCTTTACTTCTTAAATTTAGTATAGCATAAAATTTTACGCAATACAAGCGGCTAAGATAGATGATTTAAAAAGGATAAGGAAAAACAACATCAAAGGAGGCGAAATTAAAATAGATATCTAGTTTGGTATAATCCGATTAATACCGATTTTGATTTCAGATTTTAATTCTACTCGATTTTTGATTTCTAAACTTAATTCTGTGAGTAAATTGTCGTGATAAAACTCATTTTACTAAATTAAATTATTTTTTTCCCGAAATACTCCCCCGGTACATTGCCGTAGTCAGTCATGCTCAGCGGGCGGCTAACACACAAAGCCGCCCGACTTAACAATAGCTAGTTAGCTTGCACTAACTTCATTTCAATAAACAACTAAATCATATGATGAAGTAAATTCACATAACTTATCGATAAATGAAATACTTTCATATCTCTTGACAATAGATAAAAGATATAGTATAATAAGTAAATATATAGGAGGTATATATATGATTAACTATAATATGACTAATACTAATAATGCTCATAATTATCTATTGTTTATAAAAGGTACTAATTATGATTTAAGTAATGATACATGGGTTAGTGTAAAGAAATATAAATTAAATAATAGTTCGATTAGTATCTGGATAGAGAATAGTATAGACGGATATAAAGTGTTAGTGTATTGCGGCCAGGCTCTTATAGAAACCAGGGACGCAATTATCACAAGAGAAAAACTAAGTAAAGTATTGCTAGAGTTAATGCAGAAGTATGGTCAGGCTTAAGGCTTGGCCTTTTTATTATGCGCTAAAGGCTGAAGCGTGTTCGCTCATGCTCGTGGTAAACCACTCGCATTCGCTAGCTCACTCGCTACCGCTCGCTCGCAACAAGAGCAAAGAGTACGTAATGTTAAAGGATGTGCGGCCTTAGCCTATGCGCACATTGAGACGCAATCCAAAGATTCCTTAAACGGCTTTGGGCGCTTTTATTTAAGGGGATTTATGGTGTTTTTATATATAAGTGAAAACCATAACAATAATAAAATAAATGTTATAAAAGAGATACTTTGTTATGTTTGCTAACCCTTATAGTTCTTTATAGCCTTAGCAAACATAACAAAGTTCTTATTTAACAAATTTAATATAAATATAATGGAGGTCTTATTTATGATATTAAAATAGGGAGATAAAATAACATTAAAAGAAATAGCTTTAATATTTAATGTGTCTTATGGACGTATTAGATAGAAAGGACCAAAAGAAAGATACTTAAATAAACTTAGCTAGTTATGTAAGTATCATTTCGAGAAAAAGAAAATAGTCATTGATGAAGTGTTTTATTCAACTTATGATCAGTATAAAGGAGATAAGATACGAGTATTAAAATACTTCATTGATAGATTCTCAACTGATGATGAAATGTATCCACATGAATTAAATAGTTATAGTGGAATGGCAAGAGAACTACAAGATATATATCCTGAAACTTATGGTTTGTTATCCGAATAGACAGTCATAAAAAGAATTAAACCAGTAGCAGAATATTATTTTGGCCAGACTCTATTGTGTCATTCATTGCCATCTTTTGATGATAAAGGTGAAATAGGATATAAAGAATATGTTTGGGCTATTAAAAACTATGACTGCGAAAATAGCTATAGATACTTAACAGAAGATGAAGATAAATTATTCTTAGAACTATCTTCTAAATATTATGATAAAGAGCATATTGAATTCAAAGAAAGAAATGTACATGAAACAGCTTTATTAATCTATGCAATAGAAAAGAATGAAGATGACTGGTTAAATAAAATAACTGGTGCGCAATTAATTCAGATGTTAAATAAGAATTATAATTAGAAGAGATTCTTTATTGAAGTAATTCAGAAGTTCAAAGCGGCCAAAGGTGAATAGTTAGTTAGAGCAACAAGATACTAGATTGAGTTGAGTATGGGACTAGAGAAAATAAAGAAGGATTATGAAGAATTAACAAGTGAAGGTAAATGAATGCGGCCAAAGGTAGAAGATAGTATTGTATTTTTATTTTCAATACTATCTTTTATTTTTCTGTTTAAATAAAAGGTGCTGTTTTGCTTCATCTCTGGACAGTAAAAATATTTCATAAATAAGCACCTTCTTCCTTGCAGCCTTGCTTTTTATAAAAATATTTGCTATAATAAAGATATCACAATAGAAAACAGAATAAAGAAAGGACGATTATTTGATGCGTTTAACTCCCAAGGAGTACGGTGCATTAGATATACTGCTATCATCAGTTAGTTTAAGCGAACTAATCAATGCGGCCAAAGCAGGATTTTTATCTGAATCCGCACATGATGATACAAGCAGTTCAAGCGAATTAGCGCAACTATGCACCTTCTTACAGTCATCGTTAAATGATGATTGAAATGAAAGCTGAACTCGAAAGAGTTTAGCCGAGCCCTGGTTAGCGCGTACTAACTGGTGTAAAAACGCGTCAAAAAGTTGTTCTTGATTAAGTTAAGCCGCTTCCTGAAATGCGGCTTATTTTGTTATATTTTAGATAATCATAGTTGCGGCCCGGCGTTGGTTAGTCATGACTAACTAACTACTTTTATTTTTGAAATGCGTACAAACTAGACCAGTAACTAAATCCCGAAAAGCCGCATGAACACTAGCTTTTTGACCCGCCGGGATGAGTAATTAAAGAACAAATGAATGAGTAACTCTTTGCTATTGTTGTCTATTGTTAGAGGCGGTTAGTTTAAGCTAACTAACTAATGAGTATAAAAAAAGGAGGGCTTTTCAGCCCTCTAAAATTTTAATCTAAAATTTCAACATAATAAACCGTGATACCTTCATTTGTTAAAGCGTTCACAATGCCATCAACTCCGCCCTTTGCTTCAACTTCGCCGGGGGTATATTCGGTATAACCCTCAGAACCAGGAATTCCATTATCGTGCCAAACGATGATACAAAACATAATTAATACCTCTTTCTTTCTATTGCCTTTTAGGCGTTTCGCTCTTTCTGATTATATTATACCACAAATAAATCATTTGTCAATAGGTAATACAAAAAAAATAGAAAAAATAATTTCGTCGAAAAACTTGATAATCTAGTCCAGACGTGGCATAATAACTAGTGTAAAGGACGGAAGAACCACATTAAGTTAATTATGAACAACCAATAGCAAAAAAGAAAAGCGAGCCGAGGTCCGCAGGATTAAATATTATTAAACGCGCATGAAATCTTTCAGATAGTGACGACAACCATGGAGATAAAAGTATGCGTTCCCATTCTTATTATAATAGATTTTGTGCCGCCGGGGTTTATCTACTCTACCCGTCTGGACGAAAGCCGCGACCGCCATTTCGTCATTCACTTCATAAACCGCAATACCGAATACGTTGCTAATGCTCTTGTAGCCGATGGCTTCTTTCATTTTTATTTCCTCCTATTGTCCTTTTAGGTCTATCTGCTTTCCACGCTTTTATTATATCATGCGGCGAGGGAAACGTCAACCCTAAAAATTTTCTTTTTCCTATTGACAAACACCTGCCGCGGAGTTATAATATACACAGAAACAAGGAACACTACACAAGAGCAAAGGAGATAATATTATGAAACACTTCAGCATGACGAATCAGAAAGCAATGGCACTTGATATTACTTATCCTTTTGGTCGGCGTTTTGCAAAGGCCGCATATTGGGAAGCGGCTAAGGAGGATGTAATGTTTGAGGCGGCGCAGGCGGAAGCTGAAGCCTATGAAGATTATGTGATGGGGCTGTAAAGCCCCTTTTCTTTTTGCCTTTTGCTATTGACATTCATTCCATTTTGTGCTATACTAGTATCAGAAGGGCGGCAAGGAGAGGGCGCAGGAGGGAGAGAACCCATCAAGTTAGCTATAACTAACTAAGGCCGCAAAAGGAGGATTACTCCTCCTCCTCCTCCTCCAATACAGCTGCAAGCTCAACATTAGGATTGCTTTCAAACTGTTCAAGCATAAATTGCAAACCGCCCTCCGCGTTCAATTCCTCTTCCGTAAATTCACTGACTTTCATATCCCAATCACCATTCTGAAAATACTTAAAACTATACTTTTTCATCTTTTATTTCCTCCTTTTGTTTTCCACGCTCTTATTATAACTCCCTGACCTCGCATTGTCAAGTATTATTTTTTATTTTTGCCTATTGACATAGAATAACAAATGTGCTATACTAGTATCAGAAGGGCGGCAAGGAGAGGGCGCAGGAGGGAGAGAACCCATCAAGTTAGCTATAACTAACTACCAAAAAATTCTTAAAAAACTTTCAAAAAATGCTTGACAGAACAACCACTTGGAGTTATAATAAGAGCGTGGAAAGGAAAACCACCAAGACAATAAAGACAAGAGAAAGAGGTACTAACTATGATGAACTACAAGACTTTCGTTGAAGAGTTGAACACTTTGACCATGGATGAGCTGTACGCCATGAAGAGTGTGGTTAATCGCATGGCCTGCGCTTTCGATACCATGGACGATGAGGAAGCCTTCAATATGTGCGAAAATTTGCTTGACCGCATTGACGCGCAGATTGATTATCTGGATGCGGAGGAAGCCATGATGGCAGAGGAGGAAGCCCGCGCTAACGGCGACCCTGAACTCTATAACGATTCTGATTGCCTTTAAGGAAAAGGTGGGGGCGCATACCATATCACGCCATTTGACAAAGCAAAAATTCCTTATTGACAAAAAATCTATTTTATGGTATAATATATATAGAAACAGAGAAAAACAATAGAAAGAGGTATGTAGCATGGAGAAATATGATTATTATGATGCGGTCAAAGAGGATGTTCTGAACGCAATCGAGGAGGATAACGAGCTCCTGCCGCGCGAGGATGAAGACGCGGCTGATTATGAGGAGCGGCTTAATGATGCGCTTTGGGCGTCGGAAGTGACTGGTAACGGGTCTTACGCATACTACTACAGCGACGAGGAAGACGCCATTGCCGCAGTTATGACGAATCTTGACCTGTGCAGCGAGGCATATCGGGAATTCGGAGTAGACGAGGATGCAGTTGCTTTTATGTCGAACATTCGCTCCGCTGACGTTACTATTCGTTGTTATATTCTTCCTTCGGTAATTCACGATATTATCGAAGAAAAGTCTTGGTTTAATGATAACGAGGAGGAGGATTAATTATGGATTTTGAAGCATATGAAACTTTTCTGGAGAATTTGTCCTCCGTTATGAGAGGCATTGACTGCCTAATCAAGATGGCAGAAGGTAAGAAGGGGAAGCGTTTCGTCTGGTCTTCTGTCGCCCCTGATATTGTTAAGGAGGGCACTCTTAGTCACGTTAAACGGGGATTTGCTTATACTGATATTAAGGCTATTCCGCAAGCGATTTTGCAGCATATTGATGAGGATAATTATATTGTAGAATTGGCTTGCTCTGTAGACGAGGACGACAAGGGACCTTCTTTTTATCTTTCTATTGGATATTAACGAGTACCTCTTTCTGTATAGAGTGGGGCGCGCATACTTTATCACGCGATTTAATATTATGGTTTATCATGTTGAATATACATATAAAGATTATAACGCAAATCAAATGCGGAAAAATATGCAGTTCTTCGGCAATAGAGACGAACTCTCCGCATTTATTCAATATATCAATAGCAAAACTGATGTAAATATTATCAATGTTTGGGGGTTCTAGCATGGAAAAGAAATACAACATTTATTTCACTATTAAAAATGAAAAAGGAGTTGCGCGGCCCGTCGTTATGCGCGGTTGGTATGAGTCTCCCATTGAAGCAATTAAAGCCGCCAGACGTCGAAACGCCACGGCCGCAGATATTGTTGTTACTCTTTACATTCCTAAAGAAAAATAAATAAATAAATAAATAAAAAGAGCGGTATGTAAAAAAAGGATTCAGTTCCGAGTATTTCATAAACCGCGTTTAGACATATTATAGTGAGTTGCTATTGTTAGCGCCCACTAACTCCCGTTTTAAGCGCACCCCCGTCTATTATACCACATTTTGAAACGAAAATCAATAGTCAAATCGCCAAAATAAAATCCTGAAATAAATAAACGTTTGTGCGCCCTGACAATAGACAAAGATACTAGACTATGATATACTATAGACACTGAAGGCGGCCAGACCGCTAAACCACTAGACCGCAAATTTGAAAGGAGTTTTTACTATGTTCCTCACTATTCTTTCTTCTATTGGCTTTCTGATTGTTTGTGTAGCGGCCGCCGTCTTAACGCTCGTTTGTATTGCTTCCCTTTTTAGCATGGACGGCACCAAGCGCAATTTTGTAGTGATTTTTGCTCTTATTGCGTTGGGATTCGTCGTTTTGCATGATATGGGCGCATTCGCTTACCCGCTTGCATAAGAAAATTTTCAAATAGGTATTGACAAAGTTCCTTCATAGTGGTATAATAAGAGTGTAAGGAGGAGATAACAAATGAGAGAGAATCTGCTTTACAAGATGAATTATGAAGCACTTATTATTAGGGACTTTATTCGATACTCTCCTAATGCAGTAGATGATATCTATTACCACTTGGGTAAGATGCATTCCTACGAAGAAATGTACAAGGAACTTTTTAAGGAAGATATTCCGAAACCTACTTTAAAGAATATGACATGCACTTGTATGGTTATTTATAATTGGGATGCGGCGGGGAGGTGCTAATATGAATAAAGAATCGCTTCAGAAAATATTGCTCTTAGAGATAAAAAATCTGGTACAAAGCTTAGAAGAAGCGATGAAAGTTCTTCCCTTTGATGAAATAACTTATTTGGAGGGCAAACTTAATGAATGTCTTGATATTTATCAAAAGGTTTTCTTTTTTGAAGTCCCAAATGATGTATGGGTAAACGTTATTCAAGTATGGAATTTGGTAACTGCAAGAGAAGAGAAAGAGAGGAGCGCAGATAAAAAATGAAGAGAAAGAGCAAAAAGGCAATGCGGTCCAGTTCTAGGTCGCCTGTATTGCGTCCTGTACGTTTCACACCTAAAACCGCATATAATAGACAGAAATTCAAGAATAAAAAGGAGTGGCAGTAATGATTAAATTTTATACTTGGATGGATGAAGAACTTCCTTGCAATGATTTGAATGACATTGAAAAGTATTTGATGCTCCATCAGGATAGCGGATACTTCACTATTGAAAATTCCTTTGACGCAAATATTCTGAATTGGATGCTTAAGCACATTGACCCCGAGAGTTATTCTACTATTGCAGTAGGTAATTTTGACAAGCCCGGAAAGTATTTCTTTGATAACAATAATTGTCTCAAAACGAAAGCGGACTATTGGCCTTTCGGTTGGAGTATTGAGAATGATTGTTGGAGTATTTTTGATAATCATTAAGGAGGCATAAAAATGATTAGATTTTTTAATCATGAAAGAATTAGTAAAACTATTACTAATTTTAATGATATTATTAAGTATGTTCTTCATTCTAAAACTACTGGTTTTATTTGTGACACTCAATTTGAAGCGGATATGCTTAATTATATTATCAAAAATGAATCGTATGGTGAAGTAGATAGACCGGGAACATATTGGTGGGTGAATGATGAAGAAGGGTATATTAACGAAGAAGATATAGATAGTTAAAGATAAAAATATATAATAGATAGGAGATGATAAAAAATGACTATAGAAGAGCTATCTAAGAAACTTAATATTTCTATTTCTAGCATTAGAACTAATTTTCCTAGAATTTATAAAAAATTTCTTGACTAGGGGATAAAAATAGAAAGAGAAGGAAAATATCCAAACACTATTTATAATATTTTGTACCTTCCTAACAACGAAGAAATAGAAAAAGAAAAAAATAAATCAATATCATGTGCAAAAAACTATTCAATAGATGTAATAAAAAATGAAATATTTAAAGAATGTACAAGAGACGAAAATCTATTGATTTCTAATATGGGAAGGTATAAGTGGAAAAATAATTCAAATAAAATTTGGGCAGGACATAACACTCCAGACGGATATAAAAAATTTACAATAAAAGGAAAAAGTTATTTCGTTCATAGAATAGTATTAGAAACATTTTCTCCTATTAAAGATAGTGAAAATTATACTGTTGACCATATAAATGGAAAAAGAAATGATAATAGATTAGAGAATTTAAGATGGGTTCCTCTTGAAGAAAATATATTTTTAATGTTAATGAATAGAAAAGATTTAAATAAAGAACTTACAAGAATAATTCAAAAATATGGATATGAAGAAGCATTAAAAATATTACAAGAAATAAAATAAAAATTATCCAGCGGGCTGTCAACTTGCGCCACAGCCCGATTCTAACATCTTAACTCTCTATTATACATCTTTTCATTGAAAAAGTCAATAGGCAAAGTGTATAAATTTTTCCCGATATTTTTGTATATTTTGCCTATTGAGGAACATCTTGTTATGTGATATAATAATAAGGTAGGAACAAGACAACAACAAATCAGTAAGAACGCACCCAAAGTAGAAAAAATCTATTTTTGCCGCATATATGGCTTATTTTTCCAAAATTTTTGATTTTGCTATTGACAAATACCGCCTAGCGTGATATAATAAAGACACTGAAGGACGAAACACCAACAAAGAAAGGGGTTAAATATGACTACTATTGAAACTGTTAAATACCAGAACGATTATACTATTGCAACTGTTAAATACCAGAACGATTATACTGGTGAAATGTTCGATGATTATGAGGAGTGTTTTGACTCTGAGGCTAAATTCATGTTTAGTAGAAATAATACTGGTATTCTTGCTGTCCTTGATGGAGGCAGAATTGGAGAAATTATGGAAGCCTTTGATAGCCGCTATGTCAATGGCTTAAACACAGATAGTATCAATGCTATTATCTTCCCCTCCGCGAAGGTAGCCCGTGCTTTTATTAACAACTTCAAATCTTATTGGTATGAGAAAGACGGGTCTGAACCAGAACCTTTTGACCCTGACGCTTGTGACGATAATTACCCCGATACTCTCGTTTTTATTCCGTCCATTAACGCAAATGACGAAAACTACCACTCCTTCATTAGCGCGGCAGAGGCAAAATTTATTATTCACAGCTTCAGTCAAGATATAAAACTTGCAGTAAAAGCAAAAAGAATGGTTGACAACAGCGACAAAGTGTGATATAATATAATCACGAGGATAACTAAACAATAGAAAGAGGTAATTAGCTATGATGTGCGTGGAAAAGGCAATTGTATTTGATATGGACGGCACTTTAGTGAACTTGTACTCCGTTCCTGAATGGCTTGAAAAGTTGCGTTCCTACGATGCTACTCCTTATAGTGCGGCAAAGCCCATTTACGATGCAAAGGAGTTAGTTCCGCTGATTACCGAATTGAAAGACCGCGGTTTCCGCATTATCATTACCTCTTGGCTCTCGAAGAAGTCTACAAAGGAGTACGATTCAGCAGTACGCGAGGCTAAAAAAGAATGGTTAGCGAAATATGGCTTTCCTTATGATGAAATTCACCTTGTAAAGTATGGGACGTCTAAAACGAAATGTTCGCGCGGCAAAGCAAAGTACCAGATTCTGGTAGATGACAACGCGGAAGTTCGTAGTAAATGGACACTTGGCGCAACGATTGATGCAAACGAAAACATTATCCCTATGTTGGAAGCCATTCTGAAGGAGGCCGCATAAATTTCCCATTAAACACTTGACAAGAAGAAGAGAATCTGGTATAATAGGAGCATAGGAGGCGATTAAATGCTTTACACTAATCCGCAAGGAAAGAAATTCAATATTCCTGATGATTACCTTAGTAAACAGATGCAGAATCTTGGTGTGTCTAAAATGGAGGCGGTTCAGCTTTGGCTCGAAGATAATGGAGTGGAGAAGAATGAAGAACTGGAAACTCTTGACCAGGAGGCTAAAAAGACAAAGATTCAGCATGGAGCCGGTGATAAAAAGCGCACGGGCACAACAAGAGAAAGAAAACCTAATCTTGAAAAGCAAAATATTATTGCGGCCTTGGCTTCTATTCTCGCAGAAGATAATTTTTCGGACGGCCTGACCATCGAAAATATCAAAATCGTAAAGCCTGAACGGGAAATTACCTTCCAAATTAAGGAAAATTCGTATAGTTTGACGCTTACTTGTCATAGAAAGGGGAAATAAAGAAAAGCGGCTGGAGCAGAAAAAAATCTACTTTGGCCGCTTTTTGTTGCTTTTACCTATTGACATTAAGCTGAGGATATGGTATAATGAGCGGCCGGCTTTCGTTTGTGCGCCGGCGATTTTTACTATAACCTTCTATTATACCATATTTTTGATTCCGTGTCAAGTAGTAATTTTACACAAATAAGAATCCTGAAATAACCGTATGCTTGTATACTTTGCCTATTGTCAAGTAGCTTATTATATGATATAATATAATCGTTCCAAGGGGAACAACAAAAGAAGAAAGAAAGGAAATGATACAATGAAAATTTCTATTAAGAAAACTTCTCTGGTCCCTTGTCCGCTGACTGATGTGAACCCCGGAGAAATCTTCTGGTGCGATTATATCCTTGATACTGATGGCAATCCTCGTCTCTTCATGAAGATTAACTCGGCTTATGGTGACGATGAAAGTTTTTGTGCTCTTGACTTGAAGACATTCATGGTTTATAAACTTGATGATTACAATATGCTAGTTTATACCGCGAAGTCCGATCTGCTTATTGATATGTCCCAAAGCGCTTGACAAAAGCCAAAATTTATGATATAATAAATGCAGTCGAGAAAAGATGTTAAGCTCGAATTGCAAGAAAGAAGGACAAAAGAAAATGAAGAAAGCAAGTTATCTAGTTCTGGATTGTGAGACCGCGACTCTTCCTTTCATCAAGGAATTGGCTACTACAGAGGAGGAGCGCAAAAAGATTGCCGTTGCGCGTCCTATTATCTATGATATTGGATGGGTGGTCACTCAAAAGGACGGCACTATCTTGAAGAAAGCTAGTTATCTTGTGCAGGAAACTTTTTTTGTTCCGCAAGTCTTTGAAACAGCTTATTACAAGAGCAAAAGACCTAAATATATCGAGAAACTGAATTGCAGCAAAATCAAGACGGCGCTCTGGAACGACATCATGGACGAGCTTCTAGAGGATTGCAAAAAGTGCAATTTCGTTTCTGCTTACAACGCGGCCTTTGACTTCAAGAAAGCAATTCCGTTTACTGAAAAATATATCAAGGCGCTTTACTCTGATTCTTTTGATAAATTCCTTCGCGGTCAAAAGTGGTATTTGACTAATAAAGAAGGCGCAAAAACTGGCAAGAGCAAAAATAGCAAGTATATCAATCCAGATAATGACCATTTTATTTTGCGCGGCGAAAAATTTGATTTAGTCGATATTTGGCGGCTTGCGTCTGAAATGGTGAACGTATTCAATTATAAAAACGATTGTGCCGCATATCCTGCAATCTCCAACAGTGGTGCATACTTCAAGACGAGTGCGGAGCAGGTTTTCCGCTACGTTGATAATAACTATGATTTCGAGGAAGCGCACACGGCGCTGGAGGATGCAGAAATTGAAACGCAAATCCTTTTGATGTATTTCAAGAGAAAGAAAAAGATTGAAAAAGGGATTGAGGCTTTTCCCTTCCGCGCACTTGGTACAACTGTTGACTTTGCCACCAATCCGCGTTTCAAGAATCGAGTTTCAAAAGAAGGGGTATCTAATATCTACCACGCCATGATGCAGTATCTGCAAACCGCAAAACCTAGCACCTTCAAAACCAATATCGAGAGACAAGCAAAAATTCTTGAAGCACTTCTCTAAAAGGGCTTGACAAACAAAAAAGAAAATGATATAATAGAAGCACGAAAGGGGAAAATCCCCTACTAATAAAACTAACAAGAGATAAAAGGAGAAAATAATTATGACTAAGCGTGAGTATTTCGTTGAGATTGCAAATTTTCTGACCGAGAACGGTAAGGACGAATGGGCGGAGGTCGTGAATAAGGAGGTTGAGCGCCTGAGCAAGACTTCTCATTCTAAGAGTAAGCCTACCGCAAATCAGGAAGTTAATGCGGCACTGAAGGAGGGTATCGTTGCGTACCTGACCGCAGAGGGTGAGCCTAAGCGCATTAACGACATCGCCGCAAACGTGGAGGGCCTGAGTGACGCCAGCAACCAGAAGCTGAACAGTCTGCTGATTCAGCTTCGCAAGGAGGGCCTGGTGAAGCGGGTCAAGATTAAGAAGGATTCTTTCTTCACTATTGGCAATGAGAACGAAAACGAAGAAGTTAGCGAGTGATTCAAGGAGGGGTTCGCCCCTCCTTTTTTTATGCGTCAAAGGTGAAAAAATTTCATACTACAGATGAAAAAGTTTCACTTGACAAGAGGGAAGAAATGTGGTATAATGGGCGGCCGGCTTTCATTTGTGCGCCGGCGATTTTTACTATAACCTTCCATTATACCATATTTTTGCGCAAAAGTCAAGAGGCAAAGTAAACAAATAAAAATCCTAAAATTATTACTTCTTTATGTACTTTACCTATTGCGGCAAAGCAGAAAATTTGCTATAATATAGATGTTCCAAGGGGGATAAGAGAAAGAGGTAATAAATAAGAAAATTAAAAAAAGCACTTGACAAGCGAAGCAAAACGTGGTATAATAAAAGCGTCAAGAGGAAATCCTCTTAACAATAGACAAAGGTAATAATGAAAAGGAGTAACTACTATGGCTAACATGACTAACGAAAAGAAGCTCACTAAGCGCGAAGCCTTCAACATGATTATTGATATTCTGGACGAGAAGGACGAGATGGAACTGAAGGCAGTTATGGTTCACGAGGTGGAGCTTCTGGACGCGAAGAAGAACAGCCTCCGCAAGACTACTGCAAAGCAGGAAGAGAACGAAAAGCTGATTCAGGCGATTCTGGAAGCCATGGATGTGATTGGTCAGCCCGCAACCATTAAGGAGCTGATGGAGGCTGGTGACTTGGCCGCGAAGGGTATCAAGAGCAACCAGCACATGAATAGCCTCCTGATTAAGGCGCGCAAGGGTGGTCTGGTGAAATGCACCCATGAGAAGAACGTGGCTTACTTTGGCCGCGGTTATGACGAAAAGTATTATAACGAGGATGGCACTCCGAAAGTGGAGGAGTGAGTCAATAGCAAATAGTTAAAATTACGGTAGATTAACGATGCGGCCCAAGCAGATGTTTTATCTGTTTTGGGCCTTTTTTATGCGGCAAAGGTGAATTTCTTTCATGTAAGGAATGATAATATTTCATCTAAAAAAGTATTGACATTAGTTCTAAAGTATGGTATAATAGAAGGTTAAGTGTCGCCGGCTGGCATACTGGCGCAACCAGCCGATTTCCCCAAAAGTCAATACCTTTCACCAAATTTTCACAGAATTTTCACAATCACATACCATCGTACTATCTCCCGAAAGTTAGTTTACGCTAACTAACTCCACGACCGCATTACTTTGTGCTATTGAGCTAAAGACCTACCCTATATGGCCTCAATTCCTAGAATTTTTGACTAAAACCGCATCATATGGCGCATTTTCTTAGAATTTTATGAACTTTTTATGAATTTTAACTGATTTTGACCAGAGACAATAGCAAAAAGCAAAGAAAAGTGCGGCCCAGGGCATATTTTTCATTAAAAGTCAAGTAAATATTAATAAAAAATCACCAAATAATCACTAAAAATATGCGGAATTCACAGAAAAGTTACTGTTTGTTCATAATTTTTTAATATTTTGACCGCATAAAAAAGAGATAAGATTGCGCATTTCTTATCTCTCATACTAGTGTTATTGCTCCTCAGACGCGCCAGCCGCATCATCATACATTACTTCTTTGGTTGCCTTAATTGGTCTAAATCCAAGTTTTTCTGTAGCAATACTTATAAAATTATCATATTTAACTTCAGGAATGTCTCTTAATAAAAGATCCAAAGCCGCTTTTTGTAATTCTTCTATTGTATACTCGCTCCTATTCTTATAGAATTCATCTATTATTGTCGTACAATCTAAAGACGTATCTATTTTCGCTTCTTTCATTGCATCTTTCATTATATCTAGTTCATCTTGTGTCAAAGGTCTATAGTAATGCTCCCCAGTCACCTCATCATACTTCTTCTCACTATAAACGAAATATCTGTATCCTTTTGTCCCAGCTTTAGGCTTCAAAAGTGGACCAAATTCTTCTTTTTCCGCGATTCCTGTATATCTCTCACACGTTGAGCATTTTATACGCGCATTAACAGTTTTCTCTTTGCGCCACATCTCATTCCCAACTCTAGCCGCAGTATCAACACCTGTTCCATGAGTATCCCAGTATTTTGGTTTTAGTTTCTTCACTTCCTCATATGCACTAGAATATATGGGACAATGAACTTTATCAATAATAATGTTAAATTTTTTCCCTGTCTTTCCGCATGGTTCTAAATGATAATCAGCAAATGCTTTCAATGTTTGCAATTTCTTTTCTTTTGAATGGCGAATTCTTCCATATGAAATTTCAAACCATTCCGCAAGTTCTTTAAGAGTAATCTTTCCTTCTTTCAATTCAAAACTCATTATAAACTCATCCTTTCTGTAATTTTCTATTGTGTCGTGGAACCTTTTGAACGCGAGTTCTCTTTTACCCTTTGTAATTCAATAAAATATCTGTTTCAGAAAAGTGTGTCGGTTTTTTCCACGGTATATATTATAAGAGATGAAAAAACCGACACAAAAATCTAATTTATATCATTCTATTGAACTTTGTGTCGTCTTACACTATATATCAATATTATAACATATTATTTTATTGACTCTGACCAAAAAATTTTAGATATTTTTCTTATTCTTAAAAAACGCAATCATTTTTCTGATTATATATATACGAATCGCAAAAAATGATTGCGTTTCATCTAATTAAATAAAAATCTTAAAAACTAGAATTCTTAATCTTTCCATTATTATCTCAATATTATAACATATTCTCAAATTTTCAAATGAAAAATCTGAAAGTTCCTCATTAAATTTTAAAATGAAAATTTTGAAATGAAATATTTGCCCTGTTTGAGCTAAATAAAAAAGAGATAAGACTAGCTATCTCTTACCTCTCAATTTTGTTATTAAAATAAAACTCCTTAATTAAATTTTTTTCTTAATCAAATAAAACCTCTCTAATTTTTGGGGAGGTTTTTCTATCTTAGATGAATAGTATCAAATTTTTGACACTATATTATATAGTATAAATTTTTTGATACCATTCATCTATTTTAATACTTTTTTCTCTTTAAAAGTATCTTTCATATACATATCAATATTATAGTATATAACTTTATTAAATTTGACCAAAAATTTTCAAATAATTTTCTTTAATTAAAAAAAGATAAGATATATATGATCTTATCTTTTATACTAATATCAATCATTCATTTAATTTCTTCTTCATAAAAAGGTTTCTTTACTTTATCAATAACAATATAATAAATATTCCCATTTTTCTTATAAACAATATGAAAATCTGCATATTTTTCTTTTAATAATTTTAATTTTCTTCTTTTAGTAACTTCTTTTTTCATTGTTAGATAAGAAATTCCAAAGAATTCTGCTAATTCTTTTAAACTAATTCTTCCTTCTTTTAATTCTTTCATATATATCAATCAATCTCCTTAAAAAAATCAGATTTTTACCTGAGTAAATGAAATGTCACAACTAGCTACCTCACGCGCGCGCCAAAGGCAGCAAAAGCTGCTTAAATAATAATTTTTGCTACAAATAAAGTTGTTCCGATTTTTTCACTTATATATAACTCTATAAATAGATTAAAAAATCGGAACAACTCTCCTTCCAGAACTTTTTTCCACCTTTTTTATTTTTTTCCATCTATATGTATTCTATCTATAAGTATAAAAAAGAGGGAAAAGTATCTGCCAGATATCATTCATCATCTTCCTCTTGCCAAGCACTTTCTATCATTCCTTTATTCCAATTATCTCCATATAACATTTCCATCTATCTGCGCCTAATGCTTCTTTCAACTTCATATCTAGTAGCTCTTACCAATAGACAAGAAGTCTTTTCTCTAAATACATCTAACACCTCACTCTTAAAGTCAATATAATATTTACCGCGCCGTCTGGCGTTTTCATAATCGGCGAAACTAACCTCTTCACCTAGAGAAATGCGCTCCCGCATTGCATCTTTCAGTAACTCTTCTTCCTCAATGCGTTCTTTGACATTTTCCGCATAGGCCGCTTTAATTATCTCTTTGAATAATTCATCTTCTTCTCTTGTTTTATAGCGGTAATTATTATCTCCTTCCAGCTTAACAGCCCAAACATATTCTCTTACCCCTATGTCGCCTTGCGCCAAGGGATTCTCTTTTGTTATAACTCCAAAACATTTCTTCATAACTCTACTAACTCTTCTTTCTATTGTGCTAAATGTCTTATTGCCATAATCTTTTGGGTATTGCTCTTGTAGCACTTTTGCAATTCCTGAGATACTATTTAATTCATCATAAGCAGTTCCTTGACCGTCCATATTGAAATATTTATCATTTATTACTTTTAGTACTCTACTCTCGTCATCTTGATATTTATAATATTCATCAAAGTAAACTTTTTTAACAATAACTCCTCCATATACCTCCTCATAGTCACAGAAACCTTTTAATTCTTCTAATCTTTTCTTTCTCTAATTACAATAAGTTTTATAAGCAATGCCGAACCACTCAGCAAGTTCTTTTGTTGGAATCTTTTTCTTATTGTCTACTATTAATTTTTTCATATTTTATCTCCTTTTTTTATTAAGTTAATTATCTAACCAGAGAAGTTTCCCTAATCTTGCCGTCTCATAATACCCTTTTTGCGCCCTGCAAAAATGATGGAAACTTCTTCTGATAGGCACGTTGGAAATTCATTCTATCTTTTCCATCCTTCACTTATATATAAAAAATCCTCAAACCGCCTTAATCACACTTGCCCAAAAAATAATAAAAATTTCAGCACCTTGACAAATCAACAAAAATCTGCTATAATAAAAATATAAATAAACAATAACAAAAGGAGATAAATAATATATATGAATAACGATATCTTAACCATCAATAGTGCGGCTTTAGTTGATGCCATTAACAACGGACTTTCCAAAGAGCAGATTCTAAAATCTATTGCGGCCAAAGTTGATGAAGCATTAGAGGACAATAGCAAAAAGACTAAGCTAATGGAGGCGCGGAAAGCAGCAAAAACTGCTCTAGTTGCTTACGTCTGCGAACTTGCCGATATCAATCCAGACCATATTGATAGCGCCACCTTTAACAGCATTGACTCCATCTTTAACCAATTTGAGGCGGCATTGGCGCCCAGGGAGAAGAAAAAGGAAAGTAGTGCCTTGCAAGATTTCTTAATTAAGTATAATTTGATTTAATGCGGCCAGGAGAGGAAAAACTGCTTGTTTTCCTCTCTTTTTATTTTTGCTTATTTACCTCTTGACAACATAAAAATTTTGTGGCATAATAGAAGAGACGAGACAGTGACATAGAATAACAAAAATATCATAAACAAAAAAGGAGAATAAAACAATGACTAATTACAGCAAAGAATACATTGAATTAATTCGTAAAAAAAGTCATGATTTGAGAGATATTGGTGTCTTTTACAAGACCATGGCTAAAGATTGTAATATTGGATACAGCACCATCCGCAATTTTGTCTGCGGATACAGAGACGGAATGAGCGAAAAGAATTGGGGAAAATTCTGTCATTACATCGAAGAAACATGGGATTTATTACTACTAAGTAGAAGAGGAAGAGGACAATTAAATGACAATGAAGCAGACTTATATTCCACAGACGGGAAGAACTCAACTAGCAATAGTTGATACAGAATTCTTAAAAGACAAAAAGATGGATGACCTATTGTATGGCTATATTAGAATCAATAGCAAATGGCATATGGGTGAGGATTACACCTATTGTTATAAGGACTTAGTTACTTTTAGTAAAGTGACTAAATATTTTAAAGAGGAAGGAGAACAACCGTATCCTTATAAATCAAAAACCACCTTCGCGGCCCACCTCAAAACGTTGAAAGAGGCTGGATGGGTCTACGAAGGTGGCCAATTCCCAGAAAGCGGTTCTGACAAAGAAGTTTTTAGCTTAGCTGAATTATTCAAGGGTCAGTATGTGATAATGTCTCTGGATACAATGACATTATTAGTAAATACTGCTATCCCTAATATTATTAAAACATATTCTTTTTTAAAATTCAAGATGGTGCAGCATAATTATCTTAAACAGAAAAAGCCAGATCTTCCTAAGTATTCATTTAGCCGCAAGAGTTTGCTTGAAACTATAGGTTATACTCGAAAACAAAATGATATGATGGATGAAATACTTAACACTTTACAAGAAAAAGGTTTAATAAAAATTCATATAGAATACAAAGCGGCAAATGGAAGAAATATAAAAAATCCTTTCTTTGTTCTTGATGAAGTTTATGAGGCGGACCAAACAAAAGAAAAAGAAGAAGTTATTGAAAAAACAGACTATTTCCCGTCTCAACAAGAGCAAAATGATAAAGATGAGGAAATATTCGTGCCGCAAACTAATTCAGCAGATTACTTAAGATCGCTAAGTTTAGAGGAGATAAGAGCAGAATTAAGAAAAAGAGAAATAGAAAGTGAATGGGCTAAATATTTTTAATGCATGCGGCCTGGATAGATTTTTATCTACTCTAAAAATTCGGGTCAAAAAGTTCTCTCCATAAACCAGCAAATGGGTCAAAAAGTTCTCACCAAGGATAAGCAGACGGGTCAAAAAGTTCTCTCCATAAACCAGCAAATGGGTCAAAAAATGCTCATCCTAATAATATATAATAATAATAATAGGGGGACGATAAATAATAATATAATAATAGGCGGCAAAGCCGCAGACGCGCGCCACCTTATAACAAAACATAACAAAAAGAGGGGAACTAACTCCCCTCTTTACTTATATTAACAACAATAGCAAAAGAACTAATCCTGTATACATAAGAGGTCTAGTCCAAACTAAATCTTTGGCCGCATACATTATAACTTTTTTATCAATATAATAAAACAAAAGACCAACATAAAGAAGAGCGGCAAGGCCGTTTAAGCATCTGCTCACACTAGCACCAAGGCCGCATAGGTGAAAGCAATTTGCGCCAAATGGAGAGCCTGATCTTGAACGAGGTTAATATCTCTGTAGTTTGCTTTACTATTGTCTGTCAAAGAATGAACTACAATATTAAGTGCGGCCAGAAGTAGAAACATACCTAAGTCAAGATGCGGCAGAAGGAAGAGTGGAACCATTATCCAAAGAGTCCATTCAGCAGAATGAATTGCTAAGGCCGCAAGATAATCATATTTATATTTGCTATTGTACCCTTCCTGCCGCTTCCACCATTGCTCTTGTTTCATATCAGCCAAAATACCTTGCAAATGAAAATCTGCAAAGAAATGCGCCAAGAGCATCAAAATAAGCACAATCACATAAAGTTTATTCATATAGAACTACCTCACAGTCCTTATATGGTTTTACTCTTACCCCCGAGCAGAAAGAAGCTAAAATACCGCTTTCAAGGTCAACAGAATTATAAGAAGGGACATCGTCATCCACCAATTCATACTCCATAAAAAGCTTCATATAGTATGTATTATTAAAGTAAAAACAATCACCTGCGGCCAGAGAACAAAAATCTACTGTTTCCATTTTAGATACTTCTTTAAAAGTTTTAGTCATTATTATGTTCCTCTTTCTTCGTCAATAAAATTTTATATCTACTCTTTTATTTTCAACGATCTTTTCTGCCATCATTGCCAATTCACTCCAATCTTGCCGTCAGGATGAATAACAATATTACTATACCCGTCCCCATACTTCTCTAAATTCAGTCTCTGTTGATACATATCACCCAACGTAACGCGGCACTCTCTTTGCATTTTTTTATCCCAATAGTTACAATAGGCAAAGAAATCACCAATGCGGAAAGTGCTTATTTCGATATCTGGATCGCATCTCAATTCATTCCAAATCTCGACCGGATAATCTTTGCAGTCCAGACTACTTAAAAAGCGGAACGAATATGAAAAAGTATGGCATTTATTATCTTCCTCCGCCGATTTAATCCAGTCGCGCAAATGGCTAAGCCGCATATTTTCATCTTTTACCACTGTCTGTAAAGTAGACTTATTCCAATTAAATGAACCCTTATCAGGTTTTACATAATCATTTACAGATACATTCATCGAAATAAATCTATTTAATTCTCTTACTTTTTTCTCTTGATAAGCAGTAGTATTTACTACAAAAAATTTATTATAACTATAATCTCTGAAAATATGGAACAAATGATTTATATGACGCGGATAGAGAATTGGTTCCCCGCCTGTAATCGTAATGCGTGCTGTAGGATGATATTGCAATACATTGTATAAAGATGCGGCCTGAGCAGAAAAATCTTGCTTGCCGCACATAGGATTCTGTCGTTCCATACAAAATGAACAATTAAACGGACATTCATGCGTTACAATAATTTGAACATTAATATTGCAATAGAGCGGTCTGCCATACGGTGTTTTCTCTTTTCTATTGCTTAGACGCCACTCCAAATCACGATTCATTTCGTTTCTAATATCATTATAGCTAGTAATTTTGGGAATATAATTAAGTTTACTACTCATGCGGTTTCACCTCAATACACATTTATACGCGTCTCAACATTAATATAAGCTAGGCCGCTTAATCCTCCCTTGCCGCAACCATAAGTGCCGCAACGAGAAAACCAAAGCAGCCGCCACCCATAAAAATCAACAAATTACTAAGCATTCTTACTTGTCTCCTTTTCTTTTTCCTCTTGTTACATATATATTATACCATTTTTTTATTTTCTTGTAAATAAGGAATTTTTTATTCTAGCCAACGATTTTCAAGAGAGTAGAAGCCATAAACGCAAGCGCCGCAAATGACTGTCCAAACAAGCCAGAATAAAACTTGTTTAACAACGCCAGTGCTTTTATAATGCTCTACTGCTTCATCAATAGTCATATTAGCCAAGAAATCAGAACCTTCAGAAATAGTATCCTCTCTTAAATCAGAAAATAACGTGCCAATATATTCTGTCTCACTCCCTTCGTAAATATATCTAATATTTCCGAAGGTTTGCGTATCAATATGCTCTAGCGGCGGCAGGTTGATGCGGTCGGAGCTAAACTCAACATCGCAGAAACAGACCTTTGCGCATTTCTTGAACTCACTTCCTACATAATCCCATGAGTAATATACCTGAGTAGTATAATAGGTTTGCGTCTTTCCATTAACTGTTCTAGTATGAGCCACTAGCCGCGTGTGTCTAGTGTACTTTTCTTTTGTCTTTTTTACCTCCATGTACTCGCCATCAATATCTGGATAAGATACAGGGTCTACTGCAATTAATTTACCATAAACGAAAGTATTGCCAATGTTGGTTCTCATTCCATAAATAAATAATTCATTACTATCTGAGCAATCTATCTTGACTGCAGTATTATATTTTATATTTGCGTCATCTATTGAATCTTGAATGCGGCCAGAGACAAGAAAACCGCCAATAAGAAAAGCCGCAATAATTGCAATACTTACAATAATTTCGCGGCTTGTGACTTCAATATCTCCTAAATCAAATTTCTTATTCATATTGTTCAATTAAAAAGATTTTGTGGTGCATCTACAGGCGCATCATAATCCAAGTAGTCATATTCAATAGTCTCATATCCAGTCAGGCTAAGAAAGATGCGGTCAGGGAATTTTCTAACGAATCTATTATAATTCTTAACCGCGTCATTATAGCTAGAGCGGTACTGAGCAATCATATTTTCAGTGATAGATAACTCATTCATAAGAGTTTTATAATTTTCATTAGATTTGAGCTCAGGATAAGCTTCCGCAACTGCGGCAATAGCTGTAGTGGCACCAGAAATATCTCCTGCCTGGCCGCGTGCCGCAACAATGTTCTCCAGAGTAGAACCTTCATATGCGTCATATTCTTTAACGCAATCCACCAAGTTGCCAATCAAGTCAATTCTTCTTTTCTCTTGTACATTAATATCAGATTGCGCGACCTCAACAATCTCCTCAAGCGAAATTGCGTGATTCTGCGAACCTTGGACGCCTACAAGAGCAGCCAAAATAACAAAAACTGCTACAACAATAGCAATAAGAACCATCTTAATATTTACACTAACATTCTTCATCTTTTATTTAAAACTCCTTTACCTTCATATCCTCATTAATTACTTCAATGGCATTTTGATTCAGAAGCGCCAGGGCCCATCTGTGCATCTTTGGACTAGTCCCGTTGCACCCGGCCGCATCTACAATAATTCGAGTCTCAGGTAGAGCATTACGGAGAATTAATGCGTTACTAAGAACGCAAATATCTGTACAGACACCCATAAGAGTAACGGTATCTAGTTCTCCCCAAATGCAATATAGATCCCAAAGATAACCTGCCAAATCATAAGAACCAAAAGTATCTTTATAAAAGATTTTTGAATCCTCATCCTCTTTAAAAGCTTTTAAATCATCAACAATTTCTGCTCCAGCCGCACCCTCCATACAATGCGGCAAGTAGATTTTGCTTTCTTGGTATCCATCATAATCATCTGGAGAATGCTCGTCTAAAGTAAAGATTAATTTATACTTTTTGCTATTGTTAGCTAAAAATTCCTTAATATAGTTAATAGTATCCTCGTTTGGATGGAAGTCTTTCTGCATATCAATAATTACTAAACAATCCATATATTATCATCTCCTTTTAAATCATCGGAAAGAGAGTACCAAGTCCGAAAAAGCCAGATGTAACGCACAAAATTCCAATCAAACACTCTTGGATACTCTCACCTTCATATGCTTGAACTGCAATATAAATGATACCAATGAAAATACAAAAGATAGAAATAAAAATGGAATAATTACTCATAGTTATATGCTCCTTTCTTAATTGCCAATCTATCAATTACCCTTATTCAATATTTCTAAGTGCATACGCATCCCATTGTCCGCAGGTATATGAATTATCTTGCCGTAAGACTCCGTGTCATAAGCATTATCACCATACCAACAGCCAAAGTACAAATCATAACACTGTTCTTCTCTATTGTATAACACTCGACCAGTATAAACGGCATCCTTAGTCCAAGTCCTTACAATATCGCCATTGCAGATTTCGCGGCCAAAGCGGTCAAAAAGATTAGTGCCAACACCAATCATAGACTCAATCTTTGAATAATTAATGCGCTTATTCTTTTCGCGCAATCTGGCCTTAATTCTCTTCGCCATTGTCGCTGTTCTCCTCCCAAACTTCATACGAAGACAATAGATAGAAAATATCATAAGTTCTTTCAAATGGAGTCCCAACTGGATGCTTTACAAATGTTGCCTTAACTGTTCCGGGTCTTCTCTTGTCAAGCAATTCTATTTTTATTTTGAAGTAATCATTATCATTACGCGCCCAGAGCCATTTGCCGCAATACGAAATAAAGTTAAAAGCTGTAATGAGTATCTTCTCTCTTGACACTAGTTCTCACACTCCTCTCAACGGCAATTCCGCTATCTGCTTATACATTTTACTTAATTTAATATAATCTTTATCACTAAGGAAGGCGGTATCTCCGTAAATACTTCCGACGCAGACCCCCCAGTCATTAACACCGAAAGTTACATTAGGCCAAACAAATGGACATTTATAACAACAATGGCCTGAATACTCGCATCCCCACATATTATGGTAGACTAAACCTTTCCAACCAAAATGCTCAAGAGCTTCTCTTTCATTCACATTTCTCTTCTGAGCTAGACTCTGTTGACTCATCCACTGGTACATTGTTCTGTGATTCTGAATCATTTCGTCCTTCGTCCACTTGCTCATTTTTAACTAGCTCCTTCTCTTCTGTGACATCAGATACTTCAACAGGTGAATAAGTATAACGACTATTCATTTGATGCCGAATAAATTTGTTCCATCCATTGCAGACCCCATTTTCATCAATAGAAACAAACTCTAATGAGCACTGGCCTGACGAGTGACGATTTGGACACATCGCCTTGCCACATTTAATTATTCTTGCCATAGCCCATTACCTCATCATTTAATGCGACTTTACAATTTCCTAATACGGTAACGCGTACTGGCATATTATAACACTCACCATTTTTATTGTATTTACAAACGTATCTATTACATCTTAATATAGCAGGATTTTTCTTAAAAACAAGTCTTAATTCTGTTATATATTGTTTAATTCTTTCTACTAAGTAATCGAAAAAATAATTTAAGATAATAACGCCGACAATAGCAAGAAGTATAAATGCTGCCGCGGCAAGTAATTGTCCAATTAGTATCATTTGCTCTTGTTCTCTCCCTCGCTTTCTCTTTTCTTTATATATATTATACCACTTTTCAAAGTTTTTGTCAATAAGCAATTTTATGAATTAAGCGGTGTTCACAAAAAGTTCATAAAAAGTTTACTATTTGTCTATTGATTTATATTTTTTATTATGATATAATGTAGATAAAGAGAAGTGTTTCATTTGTTAGTAATGTGTCGGTGACGAAAAAGAAACAAAAATGATTGGAGGAATGAAAATGTCCAATTATATAAAACAAGTAAGAGATAAAAGTATTGAATTAAAAGAGAAATATGGAATAACTTATATTTCCATGTCTAAACAGTCAAATGTCTCATATCAAATTATAAAAAATTTTGTAAGTGGATATAGAGACTCTATGGGAGAAGATAATTGGAACAAATTCTCTAAATATATTGAGAAAATATGGAATTTATTTAATGAGGAGAAAAAATAGAATGGATATCCACCCGAGAAATCAGCAAATAGTCCTGGCCGCACATACTTACTTTAAAAAATAAAATTCTTTATTGATTTTTCTATTGTTTTATGATATAATATTATTATAGAACATTAAAAAGATAAAAGAGAAAGGACAATAGCCTATGGAATATGAAACCTATCGAGATGATAACGAAATCTTTACCTCAAATATGCGGCCAGGACAAGTTTCTGTACTAAACTTTATCTATGGTGAACGAGGTAAAAATTGCAGCTTTCGTCTGTTGTATGAGATAAAGTACGATAAATGGGACTTATATCTGCATTCTGGCTCCAAGCCGCATTGGATTTATCTTGAGGAATTCGATTATCCTATTGCCGCACTTAGTTGGTTGGAGTTACACTACGCAAAGATTGTCTTAAAGGATGAGAGCTATGGAAGCTGTTAAAATTGCAGAATACGTCTTGTGGTATCTGAATGAGAAGCATGATATAAAAATTAGCAATCTCCGCTTGCAGAAATATCTGTTTTTGTGTCAATGCAATTCTCTTGCGGTTAGCGGAGAAACTTTATTCGAAGAAGATTTCGATGTGTGGGCGCATGGACCAGTTGTAAAAAGCGTATATTTTAAATACTGTGTGAATGGGAACCTCAATATCCTCAACGTTCCAGACGAGAAACCGCTTCTTTACAATATTAACACTAAAACTATTGATGATATGCTTGATTATCTAGTCGCAGAAAATATGAGATATTCAGATTTGGTTAGCGCAATAATGAACTTTACCCCCGTAAAACGAATTCTTACGAAAAGAGAGCTCGTCCCGGCAAAAGACAGAAACAGAATGGATTTTCCCTTGTCCGCAAACGAGCTAAAAAGATTCCTTACTTGACAAATAAGAAAATTTTTGATACAATTTAACCAACAGGGCAGGACAAACAAAAGCAAACAAACAAAAATACAGGGGAAAATAAATAATATGAGTAATATAAATAACCATACTAACAATAACAACAAATATAATAAATATATTAATAATGCTGCGAAAAAAGCAGAAAAATATCTAAAATCATTGTATATTTATGATGATTCATTTATTAAAGATTTTTATTTTAATATAGGAACTTGGTATAATCATTTAGATGTAGAACAAAAGAAAAATACAGACCTTCTTGCCGCATTAGGTATTATTGGTCCTTATGACGTAAATCTTGATTTGCAAGATGAAAAGAGTATTACTCGCATTTTTATGGAGGAGTATATTTAATGTTTATCTATAGCCTTATTGGAATAGTTCTTGTTCTATTGTTTGTTCTAAGTTTTCTTATTCCCTTAATTATTGGCTTTTTTATTTCTTTTTATATGGTAGTTGATTTTGTTAGAGGATTAAAGCAATATTATGGTGGAGACAATAGCAAAAACTAAAAGAATTCCTGAAATAGACCATTTTATTAAGCATTTCTCTTTGCCGCAGTCTTATTTGAAAAAATTTTCTGAAATTGTACAAGATGATTTTTACGATACGGACGAAGAGCCGATAAGTTTCTTTTCAGAACGTTTGTCTGCGTACAATAGAAAATACAATGCTCACGTTAAGTATTTATATGGAGCTACTAAAATTGTCTTTATTATTCCGTGCAGCAAATATGTGTTGAAAATTCCGCTTTTTCAGCCTTCTGGATTAAATTATCTTGATAGAGAAATTGAACTTTATGGGGAAATGGACGAACTAGGTTTTTCATCTTTCTTTGTAAAGACTTTTTATTATAAGAGAGTGCGAGGAATTAATTATTATTTGCAGGAGCGCATTAGGGTGACTGCTTTTGAACTAGAGGAGGAAGAAGCAGAAGCTGAAGATAATAATAATGTCATTAGCTATAACCCCTCTAAAGAAAGTATATCTTTCGTTAATTCACTATATAACGAGAGCCAAGAATCATTTTGTGCGAGAAGTATGTTTTATCGTAGTTGGGTAGCTGCGGCATATGATAAATATGGAGAGGATAAAGTATATAATTTTATTCTTTATCTATCAGAAAATTTTCCTGGCCGCGCCGCAAATGTAACTAGTCCTATCGAATATATGATAAACGATATGCACGAAAATAATTATGGATATGACTATGATAACAACCCAGTTATCATAGATTATTCAGGTTACGAAGAAGATTGTTAATTAAATTCATTCATTAAGGAGTTAATTTTTATGAGCAAAGAACGCACTATTACTTGTCAGCATTACGAGTATGAAGGTTCGTGTAGTCTGGGCCGCGAAGCAGAATTTTGGAAGTATTGTCAGCGTTGTCCTGATTATCTTCCTATTAAGAACGGTCGGGCCGCACGAAAAAATCTGAAGAAAGAAAAGCAAATTGAAGCGCAAAAGCGCGACCTGAGAGAGATGAGGTGGGATTAATTATGGAAGAAACTAAAACATTTGGATTCTTTAAATTCGCTCTTACCTATTGGAATGAGGTAGATGGTAAAGAAAGGGCGGCAAAAGGAATTACTTGCGGCGAGAATTATTCAGAAGCGATGAAAAACTTAGAGCATGAATTTGGTGATAGTATCACTAGGATTACTAATCTTTGTGCTCTTGATGACGGGTATTGTTATGCTTATGTAACTGAGGATAAGGAGGTTATTACTTAAATATGGCATCTCCAAAGAAAGGCGAATTTTCAAAAGCCTAGTATTATGAAATGTTAAAAGATATAGTAAAATGCTCTGGCCACGCTTATACAGATAAAATATTAGCTTTCCTTGAATTGCAATCTGCTGCTGTGGCAAAAAAGAGAGAAAACGATTTATTATTCCAAAAGAGATAGAGAGAAGCGGAGGGCGTTCTCGCTAACTTGGTTTTAGACTTATTGACTTATGACCGCCCTCAAACCGCGGAATAGATTGCAACTTAGGCGGCAGAACTAATTAATTAGCCAGTAACGGCTAAGTCTGTTTCCATGATTCTCTCCCCTTATATAGCAGAGCATGTGGTGGAAAAGAGATTAAACACATGGCACGATAAAGTTTATTATGTATTAGTGCCAGAATCTGGAATAGTTGACGAAAGGACATGGTGGAACTGGTCAACATGAAATATTGTTTAAATTATAAACCTTATAAAGATAAAGAATATAAAGACGTAGATGAACTAAAAATTAAATATAACCCAGATGATAAATCCTTATTTGATTTTTTACAAAAGTATAAAGATAAAGTAATTAATATTTATGTTAGTGCGGCCCAGCTCCAAGATAAATCAAACATTAGACTCTTCAAAGGATTTATTGCGAAAGGCTGCTCAAATTTTAAGTTAATTATTACTTTCATGCAAGACAATAGAGAAAATGTAGATGCGCTCAAAGCAGAAAAAATTCCTTTCTTCTTTAGCTCTGTTGCGGCAGATTGGCAAACTTTCTATTTGCTCTTGTCTTATGGACCGACAGATATTTATATACTTGGCGGCCTTGGTTTTGAATTAGATAAATTATCCAAAATTGCCCAGGCGCATAACTGTTCTTTGCGTATATACCCAAATGTATGCGGCCCAGATACTTTTAATGACAAAGGCCTAAAGAATTTTTATGTGCGGCCAGAGGACATTAACTTCTATAGCCGCTTTGTCAGTGTGTGTGAATTTTATACTGGTGATGATATAGACAGGGAATTAGTATATTATAAAATTTATGCTAAAGACAAAAAATGGTGGGGTCCGCTCAATGAGATTATAATTGGCCTTGGCGCAGATATTGACAATCGTTATATTGGGCCAGAATTTTCATGGTTTCGTAGTTCGTGCGGCCAAAAATGTATTAAAGGGGAAAGTTGTAAGATTTGTCCGTTAGTAATTGAAATGAGCCACCATGTAGCAGAAAGAGAGAACAATAGGAAAAATAAAAAAGAATAAATAAAATTCCTTATTGATTTTTCTCTTGTTTTATGATATAATATTTATGTAAGGAGAGGAAATAAATGACTAATGATTATTTTGATGTTATTTTCGTAAAAGAGCATCCAAATGATATAGTTGAATGTATTATTACAGATAAAATTCATCATACTTCCCCAACTAGAGCATTCTATAAAAAGGACGATGCAGACACTTTTATTGAATCATTCGATGGAGCAGGAGTATATTTTTCTATATATTTCCTTAGTATATTGTTTAGTCTATTGTGAAAGAGAGGGATGAACTATGGCGGTAAGAGGACAAGAGACAAAGAATAAAATCATTAAAACAATTACAGAACTTTTTCCTGGCGCCTTTGTAAGCGGCAAGGAGTTGCGGATTGAGGCACAGGAAGGTGGAGAGCTAGTTCAAATTAAGGTAGCTTTGACTGCGGCCAAGGACAATATTGCGCATGGAGATGTTGTAGAATCTCGTGACAATAATTCTTGGACGGCCCAACCGCATTTTGACGAACCCACACCAGAAGAGATTGAACGAATTAAATATTTGATGAAAGAGTTTGGTTTGGAATGACAAGGAGTAACTATATGATTAAGAATGGTTTTAATGGTATTCAGGTAGTCTATCTTGACGACAATAGCAATAAGCATATTTGTGTAGTTTCTACTTTTGTGGACTTGGACTTTTTGCGCGATAGATTTAATGTCATTGACTATGAGGTAATCTAATAGTGTTTTATTACAAATTCTATATAGAACTTCCTATTGAAGATTTTCCCAGCACTATCTTTTGTTCTGCTTTTGATAACGCGCTTAAGGCTGCGGAAGGGGAGGAACTCTGCAGTAGGCTAGCTAAAGATTATGTAGACGAGTATAAGAGTGAGATTCTTGAGTGCTGTGATACAGACGACGAGAGTACTATTAGAGAATTATTCAAGATGCTCTATGAAGAGACGAGCTGTACCTATGAATCGTGCGCAAAGAGCGAGTACGACCAATATAGAAAATCTCTTTCTTGACAAAAATTCAAAAATATGATATAATTTATATATAAAAGAGGCCGCTAAGTGTCCGCGACAGAGTGCGGTAAAGCATCTTTAAATATCCCCTCATAGCTCAATAGGCAGAGCATCGGCCTTATAGCCCGACAAAGTACGCTCCAGATTAGAGGTAGTTCTTGGTTCGAGTCCAAGTGGGGGGACCAACATCTACTTTTACCTTTTCATTTTTTATTACCTCTTTCACAAAAGATAGACCTTTCTAATTCAAATAAAGAGAGGTCTATCTCTTTTTGGGCAAAAGTAGATAAGCGTATTATCATAATTTTTATTATGATTACCTCTTTCTTTTTCTTAAATAAAATAAGGAGATAATTAATAGGTTATGAGAAAAATTAAAAATAAAAACAAGAGTAAGAAAGTAATGTGTGCGGCCCTCGTCTTGGGATGCGCCTTGACTGGATTCACTGTTACTAGCACTAGTGTCGATGAAAGTCAAGACGCCATTGCCGCGCCTATCTCTACCATCAAAGAGTTTAATGAAGCGCAGAAAGACATTTTTATTCCCGTGCCAGAATCAGATATTGTAGCTGTAGAGGAAAAGAAACCTGACAGAGTACTTGTTTCTCTTGGCGAGTATCGCATTTCGGCTTATTGCCCGTGTGAGAAGTGCTGCTTAAAATCTGATGGTATCACTGCATCTGGAGTAAAAGCGTCGCCTAATAGAACTGTCGCAGCAGATGGTATTCCTTTTGGGACTCGTCTTCTTATAGATGGGAATGAATATATTGTAGAGGATAGGGTCGGATCAGGAAAACGTCTAATTGACGTGTTCTTTAATACTCATGATGAAGCACTTAACTCTGGACTTTGGGTAATGATAGAAGTCTTTCAAGTAGTTGAGGGATAAGCGTTGTTCACAGAAATTTAAAAATTTCTTATTGATTTTTTAATAAATTTTTTATATAATATATAATACAACAAGACAATAGAAAAAGATAAAGAAAGGCGGAAAGTGCGGTAATGGGAAATGAAGAATTAAAGATTTATTTGAACGAAATTAATCAGATTCCTTTACTCAGTGCAGAAGAAGAGAAGGAGCTAACTACCAAGGCCGCACAAGGTGACTCCGCGGCAAAAGAGAAGTTAATCAATTCAAATCTTAAGTTGGTTGTTTCTATTGCTAAAAAGTTTCAAGACAATGGTATATCTTTCCTTGATTTAATTCAGGAAGGTAATATTGGTCTTATGACTGCAATAGATAAATTTGATAATTCGTTGGGTTATCGCTTTAGTACCTACGCTTATTATTGGATTAAAACAACTATTTCTAGGGCCGTTAATCAGCAAAATAGGTCTATTCGTATACCTGTTTATATGGTAGAAAAACTATCTAAATATAAAAAGATAGAGCAAGAGTTGTCGCAGAAGTATAATCGAGAGCCAACAGAGAATGAAATTGCAGAAAAGATGGATATTTCTGCTAAAGAGATTAGAGAATTGAAAGAATATTTGTCTGATACTGTCTCTTTGGATGCTCCTATTGGCGATGATAAAGAAGATAGTTTTGGTTCTTTTGTAGAAGATAATTCTAATGGGAATCCAGCAGATAATTACGAGAAGGAAGATATGAATAAAATTCTACTAAAAGTATTAGACACTCTTCCTGAGCGCGAAGCTGGTATTTTGAAAATGAGATTTGGTATTGGTTATAGTGCGCCTCTGACTCTTGAAGAAGTGGGGAAAAGATATTCTTTGACAAGAGAAAGAGTGCGTCAAATTGAGGCGTCTGCTTTGAAGAAAATGCGTAATCCAGTCCGTGCAAGCAAACTAAGAGACTACGCCGTTTAAGAAATTATCTGTTGACAAAATAAATAAAAAATGATATAATATATATACAAACAAAAGAGTTAGACAGTCACAGCAATAGTAATAATGAATGATAAATTTAAAATTAATCCTCCTATGTTGGTGATATTTTAGTATGGTCATTGTATTTTCTCCTTTCAAAATACAATGAATATTTAAACAAACTGTCTAGCGGCAGGATTTAGCTCCTGCCATTTATATGGGTAATTAGCACATCGGTAGTGCAGTTGGCTGTTAACCAACCTAGCTCAGTTCAACTCTGGGATTACCCTCCATTTTATAAGGGTGCATAGTTCAATGGTTAGAAGTTCAACCTGTCCAGTTGAAAATCAGAGTTCGATTCTCTGTGTACCCGCCAATTATGTAGCCGTAGCTCAACTGGTAGAGCAGGAGTCTCCAAAACTTCATGTTGAGAGTTCAAATCTCTCCGGTTATGCCATGGGGTATTAGCCTAGGAGGTCAAGGCAGTAGACTGAAAATCTATCAATCTTCGTTCGATTCGAAGATACCCCACCAGATTTTGCGGGATTAATTCAACTGGGAGAATGCATCCCCTACAAGGATGAAGTTACAGATTCGAGTTCTGTATTCCGCACCATTTATAATAAAAAAGGAGCATACATCTATGAAAAAGAAGTATAGAGCCTATAAGCGCAAGATGCGGCCTGAGCCTCCTCGATGGTTTACACTGGACACTGATAACTGTTGGTTTTGCGAACATAGGAAGGCTTGTAATGGATGTAAACTTCTGAAAGAGCTAGAAGCGTATAAGAACGCATAGAGGAAAAGAAAAGAAAAATCTGATTTAAGAAATTACTTATTGACAAAATAAACAAAAAATGGTATAATATATACACAAACAAGAGAAAAGTAAAAAACATTTTATTTTTCTCTTTAATTATGACGCAGTAGACAAATTGGTAGAGTCCCGTCCCCTTCAAGGACGAGCTTAGTAGAGATACTATTTGGGAGTTCGATTCTCCTCTGCGCTTCCATCAGTCCTTAGTTGTGCCTTTCGAGGGAAAACGTAGTTGGCGAGTTCAAAGGGACTATAATATAAGAATGACGAACTCGGAGGAACTGAACAGACACCTGGTTAGCAAGGCCAGTAGTAAAATAAGCTTGCTTTTATATCGCGGATGACAGTGCTGGAGTACTGAACTGTCTCATAAGTAGTATAGGACGAGTCCGATTCTCGTATCCGCACCCATGCGGTTTTAGCCTTCCGTACAAAAAGGCTAAGTTATAATGTCCATTATCCTAATAGTAGGGAGCCTGCCTTTGAAGCAGGATGACTTGGGGCGGAACCAAGATGGACAACCAATGGGATGAAGTCCATTAAAAATTAAATTCCTTTCTAGTGGTACGATTTTACTCTCCGCATAAAAGAGTTAACTTAAAGACGGATACAGCAAATATTCTGACAAGACTGCTACTGCAAATAGCTCCATTTTATATTCCGTCTTGTTCTTATGGCGGCCTCGTCCAATCGGCAAAGATACGAGCCTCTCAAGTTCGAGATATGGGTTCAATACCCATGGCCGCTTCTAGTAAAAAATAAACAAATTAAAAAAACATAAAGTGAGGTAAAATTAATGAAGAATTTTAATAAGATTTCTCGTCGGGCATTTCTTTCTGCTATTGGTGTCATGGCCGCAACCAGTATGATGACGGCTTGTGCTCAGACCCCAGCCGCAGATAAGGATGAGGGTATCACCTTCCAGCCGCAGACTAAGAGTTTGATTTTTGATGATAAGGCGTTCGTTGTAAACTCTGTAGGATATGGCGTTACTCATGATGGCTATGTTCAGGTAGATTTTACGATGGTGAATCATCTGGATAAGGTTGTTGAAATCAATAGTGCAAAACCTGATGATGGTCATTTGAATCTGATGGTTCGTGCCTACTTTGATGGTAGCTACGTCCACGAAATTCCGATGAATACTGGTGATGATAATTTGCTTGAGGCAAACCTGAATCCGCATGACGAAGACGGCGTAAACATTTCTGATTATTCTCTTGAAGGTTCTGTTTATTTTAAGGAGCCTGAGACTTGGTCTAATGTTGCTGTTGTTCTGAGTTTGACTGACACTGTTGATGAGGAAGAGGTTACTAAGGAAGTTATCTTTACTTTTAACAAAGTCTAATAAATAAAATTCCTTATTGACAAATAAATAAAAATTTGTTATAATAAAAACATAAGAAAGACAGTTACAGCAAAGTAAATAAAACAAGTTATATTTTTTGGTTTGAAATATATACTGTCTTGATAATATAACAAATAGAACTTTGATAATTGAATACCTTATTTTTAGCCACTAGCTATCTAGGTGAAGACAGAAGGTCATCTGGCCTAGACATGAGCTTTAAATATGCGGATAGGACTGGACAAGAGGATACCCTTGTAACAGCCAAATGATTCTTTCAGTGATGTTAGAGTATGAGCGGCCAAAGGCTACTTCCGCAAGTTTATGGTGCTAGTAATTTATTCCCTAGTTAAAGGTATAAACTTTTAGCTCCCCGCTTGCGCAATAGACGCTCGTAAGTACGAGAATAAGCCTATGATAAGGTCTAGCCTAGGAAACTAGACAAACTCTAGGTAATCCTAATAAGCAAGTATTATCCAGTTGAAGGCAGAGAAATCTGTCTATAAGGGGAGAGTTTAGTGCGAGTAGCTCAAAATCTGGGTTTATGGAGAAAGATATTATAAATCAATTCTGAATGGTGAGTGAAAGTTAGTCGTAATCAAGCGGCTAGAGGAAATGCGGACTTAGGTCTACCAGTGAAGAAGTTAGGGGTCGCTACCCGAAGCTCAGACTTCATTGCCTTGTGACTGAATATAACAGAGAATAAATGAGGGTAAGACGAAGGTCTAGCGAGTGGTTAAAAGTAAGGTATTCAATTTCTATGCTGCGGTGTTGGAATTGGGATACAATTTAGACTTAAAATCTAACGCCAGAAATGGATTGCGAGTTCGAATCTCGCTCGCAGCACCAACATTTAGTACCTCCAAGAAGTCCTGAGTATGACTATAAAAGGCTCTCATATGCGGGAATGGTGAAACGGCAGCCACATCAGCCTTAGAAGTTGACTCCGAATAAAGTAGGAATGAGAGTTCAAATCTCTCTTCCCGCACCAGCGTTTACGGACTATTTAATACACGGTCCTAAGCATGACTTTAAAAGGCTAGTTTATATGCTGTTGTGGCGGAATTGGCATACGCAATAAGCTCAAACCTTATATCATTGGGAGTTCAAGTCTCCCCAACAGTACCAATTATTAATATGGGTAGGTACTCAAGTGGTCAACGAGGCCAGATTGTAGCTCTGGTGGCTTAGTCCTTCGAAGGTTCGAATCCGTTCCCTGCCCACCATTTGTCAAGAGATTTCGCTACCTCAAGACGCATCCTGAGCATGATGTAAAACTGCTACTTATTTTAGATTAAGAAATCTGTTATTGACAGATTTTTATAAAAATGATATAATATATATGTAAGCAAAAGAAAAAGACAGTTACAGCAAGAAATCAAGATAAAGACAAAAAAGATTGTAGTTTTGAGATTACAAAATGTCATTTAAAGATACTGTCTTGATGAAAAAAATAAAGAAAAAGGAGAGATTGCTAAATGAGCCGTAGTTATAAGAAGTTTCCTGTTACCAAAGATGGCAATAGAAAAAAGAAATGGATTAAGCAACTGGCTAATAGAAGGAACCGGCGTAAGTTAAAGCAAGACCTCCTGCGGCAAATGGATGAGTCTGTTAATCCAAGAGAAAAGAAACTTTACAGAAAGAATTTTGAATCTTGGGATATTGCAGATTATGTTTGTTATTGGCCTCTTGAGCAAGTGATTGCTTCGTATTATCATGAAATGAGAGAGTATGAAATGACTGGAATTACTCCATATTTTATGTGGAATCATCCTGAAATTAAAACTCTTGAAGATTATGTAAATTTTTATTATAAGCGCGGCCCGCAGTATCGGAAGTAAGGTGTCGTTGGGATGCAATTAAAAATTTTTGAAACGCCATCTCCGCACATGAAGAAACAGGATGCAATTAATGAAGCAGTTAAAGAGCTTATTGCATACTGGAAAGCTAATAATATTAAGAAGGATGATTTAATTGCTTTTTACCCTGATATTGATTATTCAGAACCTTTTGGTTACACGGTGGCTATTTGGGTTTTGATGGATAGATAAGACAGATAAGGAGAATTAATTATTATGGATTTTGCTATTGTTCATTATCAGAATCGTATTGACTACTTGAAGTATCGCGACCAGGTTTCAAATGCTAAGAAGCAGGTTAATAATAAAAATTTGATTGCTAAGGCCGCTCGAAAGATGCGGAAAGCGCAATCTGGAACGTAAGGAGTTAATCCTTATTTTTATGCCAATGTGTCCGAGTGGATTAAGGAGCTAGTCTTGAAAACTAATGAGGTTAATAGCCTCCGAGGGTTCGAATCCCTCCATTGGTGCCATTTAGACCCATACAGCAATTTTCTTAGGGAACTAAGTATTTTCGGTTCAAATCCGAATTTTCGCGCCATTAATAGCGAAGATAGCCAAATGGTAAGGCATTAGTATTTTGGGTCTAGTTATAAGCCAGTTTCGCATAGTTGGTCTAGTGCAGGAATTTGCTAAATTCCCAGTCTGAATATAGTAGGACTCATGCGTTCGAATCGCATAACTGGCGCCATATGCACACGGAATCAGACGGCTAGATAGCAGGCTGCAACCCTGTACAAGTTGGTTCGACTTCAACCGTGTGCTTTAAAAGAAAGGTAATATATGATAAAAGTAATTATTGTTGTTTTAGGTATTTGTATTATATCAGTTATTGTTATAACTAAGATAATAAATTTTATTAAAGAGATAGATAGATTGGACGATTTATATGAATCTATGAGTCCTCCAAAGGGTTGTTCTTGTATAGAATTGATAGCAAACCAGTATATTTTATTCCATGAGCTTTATCCTAAAAATTTTCTTTTAGAAAAAACTCCTCGCCATAAATATTTAATTTATATTTCAGATAAATCATATGAAGAATTTAAGCAAAAGAAAAAAGAATGTCTCAATTCATATTTTTTAGACAGATTAAAACCAGATTATGAATATATTAGATTAAAGACTTTAAGAGACTACGACAAAGTAGATAAATACTTTAAGAACAAAAAAGAACAAGAAGAAAGAGCTAAGCAATGCGCGGTTCAAGCAGAATTTCTTAAAGATATGAAAGCAAAAACCGCACAAGAAGTAGAAAAAGCTAATAAAACTATTAAAACAGCGGAAGACGTATTCAAAACTATTCTAAATCAAACAGAGAAGAGCTAATCTTCTCTTTTATATGTGCTCGTAACTCAGTTGGCAGAGTCGCAGATTTTTAATCTGTTGGTCGAGAGTTCAAATCTCTCCGAGCGCACCATTTTTATTATGGGTTTAGTAGTGTAAAGGCAACACGCCAATCTGTGGAATTGGTATTACGAGTTCGAGTCTCGTCTTTACCCATTTGTATTATCGAGATGTAATTCAGTTGATAGAATGCGTGGTTTGGGACCATGATGCCGCAGGTTTAAGCCCTGTCATCTCGACCACTAGTATTAACAAAGGAAGGAGCTAAGGCCGCATGAATAAAGAACATACCATTTATCCTATTGATAATAAGTTTCCCTCTGATTTGTCCACAGATAGACTTATTAGAGAGAAAGATAAACTTTCTGATGTTATTCAAGAGGCAGTAAAATGTAAATATATTAATTATTCTTCTATTGTTTCTCGTTTTAATATTGTATGTAATGAGTTGCGGCGTAGGGGAATTCTTCTTTAAAATTGCTTATTGACAAGTAAACAAAAATTTGTTATAATAAATATACAAAGACAGTTACAGCAATATTTGACTTGAATGACAAGGGAATGCAATTCTACTTTTTATACTGTCTTAAAAAATAACGGGGAGTAGCTAAATTGGTTAAGCACGAGTCTCTTCAAAGAAGGATGCTTCATTGGAAACGATGAAAGTAGAAGATACCTAATAGACGAAAGTCTCATTAATGAGACAACGGCCTGCTAAATTTCTTTTACAAGAATAAATGTGTAGAGACTATACAGTATCTGCCTAAGTCATTTATTTGATATGGTAAAGAAATAGTCCAGACTACAACACTAAAAAAGGTGGTCATAGTGATATGATGTAGTACGAAAACTCTGATAGCCCAGGGTTCTGACCCCTGGTTATGTGGGTTCGAGCCCCACCTTCCCGGCTACTAAGTCTAAAAATTACTTAGTGGGTACCTGCAACAGAAAAGACGCATACAGCAAACATTAAAATATAATAATAGCTTGATATTATATATAAGCGTCTTGATAACAATAACAATAGGAGAAAGAAAAATGCTTGATTATATGTCGTATAATATTATGAATAGTGATGCGGCCAAGGAAAAAATCTTGCAAATTCTCAATAAAGGCAATTATGACAAAAGAACTGTTGAAGAGTTGAATAGATTAGCTGGACAGCTAAATGACTATGACGCGCTTCAGCTAAAGAAAATGTTAAATATGCGGATATAATTCAATGGATAGAAATTTTGTCCTCTAAACAATATATGGGGGTTCAATTCCTCCTATCCGCTCCATTAAGCTCAATTCTTCTTATTCATAAACTAGTCTTGAGTACGACTTTAAACTACTTATATAATGCGGCCTAGCTCAGTTTGGTTAGAGCGCATCCCTGATAAGGATGAGGTGCAGAGTTCAATTCTCTGGGCCACAACCAATTAAAGACGTTCACAGCAATACTTAAATGTTTAAAAAGGATTCTTCAAAAATCTATTAAAAATAAAGCGTCTTGTATTCTATTTAATAAGCCAGATTAGTTCAGTTGGTAAAACACGAGCTTTGTAACCTTGAGTGATGCGTTCAAGTCGCGTATCTGGCCCCATATGCGGCGTTGGTGTAGTGATAACATTTCTGATTTCCAATCAGAAGTCGCCAGTTTGAACCTGGTACGCTGCTCCATACTAGATACGAGAGACGTTAAATGGCCCCGGCCGCACGTCTCTTTTCTTTTACCTTTTATTCTTTGCTATTGTTTAATAAGGAAAATCTCTTATTGACAAAAAATCTAAAAAATGGTATAATATATACATAAAGAGCAAAGGAGAAAAACAAGAGCACAATGGAAATGAAAATTTTTGTCCATGTTAATTATGAGGATGCGAAAAAAGAATTCTTTAAACAGTATCCTGATTTGAATAATGAAACTAATGCTGTAAATCTCGACCAGTATATGTATGCAGGTATTCAATATAAAAATAACGGGCTTTCAGTAAAGATGAATTTGAGTCCAACTGCACATCATTTTGATTTATTCAGAATGTTTATCATTTGGCTCAAAAGTAAGAATATCTTACTGAATAAAGAAAAGGAGATTTATTTTGATGTGTAAGGAACCTTCCATCATTACTTATGATGAATTTCTCTACGGTGTAGCCAATAAAGTTTTCAATGACAAAGATGGCTATGGAATCTTCCTTACTCAAAATCTTTCAGAGGTAGACCCATCTATTGCTGAAGTAAAATGTAATTTTAAGTATATGCTTAATTATCACAATAAATATCCATTTGTGCTATGGAATAATTATTAAGAAAGGACAATAGCAAAAATGAATCATGTTAATCATATTAATAACATTGCAGAGCTGATTACTGAACTCAATGATAGGCGGATTGAAGCACTTAAAGCACGAGATAAGCCCGCGGAAACAGCTTATTCTTATTTCTTGTCTATTGTCAAGAAGGCAGAAAAAGATGGAGGCCAATATCAGGAAGCTTTGAACGCATTGAAGAAGGAAGAGAAGGCGCTTCAAGAGCTGCAAAGTTTCGCTCGAACCCAAGAGGAAAAGAATCATACAGAATTTGAACTATATATTCTTTCTAAGTATCTGCCGAAGATGATGACTGAGGACGAAATTAAGGTACAGGTACTTCATCTCGGTCAGGAACTTCATCCCATTTCCGCAAAAGACAAAGGTAAGTTTATGAAAGAGATTATGATGCGGCTAAAGGGAAAAGCTGATGGTAAAATTGTAAATAAGTGTGTAAACGATTACTTTAACGAAATTTTTAATAACTAAGAGAGACAAAAGGAGAAAAAATTATGGCTATGAATATTATTCCTGCTGACGAGAAGCATCGTATTGCGTACATGTATGATGAGGACGCAACTGGTACTCGAAATGGTAAGCCTTGGCGCGGTCTTGTGATTGCAATGATGGACGAATGCGGCCTGGATGCAATTTTTGATTTGACGGATAAGACAAATATTGAATTTAATTTCGCTAATGAAAGTGAAATTACGCCGCTCCTTATGAATGAAACTTATAAGGGTATTGCATATTGCTCCGTCGATGACGCATTTGATTTGAAGCAGGGTATGCACATTGCGCGAGACAGAATGCTGAAGAAGTATTATAAGGGCAAGCGAAAGGTGTTCAAGAATCTTTATAAGAACATCCATTCTATTGATATGAAGCTCTCTGAAATGATTGCAAGCACTTATAAGGAATAATTTTTAAGAAAAGGACTTAGCGATTTAGCGCTTTAAAGTGCTAAAGTAAGGCTTAACAGCAAAGGAGATAACTATGAATAATAACTATTTGAATGCTTTGAAGAATGATACTAATTTTAATGATGGTCTGACCGCAAATGGCGCATTGACTCATAAGAGTACCCTTAATCCTGTACTGGATATGTTTGCTCAGGGCGGTGCGTATCGGAAGCGTTCTGAGGCGGACAAGATTCTTCTTTTTAAGAATGCTTACGAAGCTAATCCCACCCTCGCGATGAAGTGCCTCTTTTACCTCGCTGACATCAGAGGCGGCCAAGGCGAACGAAACCTCTTCCGCGTATGCTTTAACTGGCTTTGCAAAGAGCATCCGTCCGCGGCAGAGCGTAATCTTCAGTATGTTCCTGAATTTCGGCGCTGGGATGATTTGATTTATTCCACTTTCAAGACTCCTCTGTGGAATGATGCAATGAAGATCGTCAAGGATCAGTTGGAGTTAGACATAAAAGAATTAGAGGAGATAGAAGATATAGTAAAGAATGCAAAAAATAACAGGAAATCGTAAATACTATTTTAATAATTTATATTTTGATAGTATTGATTCAGAAGAGAAAGCTTATTGGCTCGGTTTTCTCTATGCTGATGGATATATTCTATCTAGCGCAAATGGCTTTGGGTGTAATTTAAAAGAAGATGATGCATCTCATTTAAAGAAATTCCTGAAATGCATTGATATAAATACATTAGAATGCCTCCGTTATGACAAAAGTACTAAAAGCTATGGATTCGACTTATTTGATTCTCATACGTATCATGAGCTAATCCAGTTAGGTTTTACAGTTAATAAATCTTATGATAATAATGATAGTATTTTTCTTAAAATACCAGATTCATTTAAAAGAGATTTTATTAGAGGATTATGGGACGGAGACGGATATGTTTCAATATCTAAGGCAAATAAAAATATAACAGGAATTGTATCAAATAATAAACAACTACTTATTACTATAGCGAATTATTTATGTGAGATATTTAATAAAAAAGATTTTTGCAAAGTAACATATTCAAAACGGGTATCCTAGAATAAGACTAACCTGTAAAAAAGCGTATGAACTCTGTTATTATTTATATAATGAAAGTAAAATATATTTAGATAGGAAATATAATGCTTATTTAAATTTAAATAAACCATGTGTTTCTAAATATAAATATAAAAATATAAAGAGGCTTCCTTCTGGGAGATATTTCATAAAAATAAATCATGACAATAAAAGTGAAACAATAGGAACTTTTGATACAGTTAAAGAAGCTATTGAAGCGTATAATAAAAGAGCTATTGAACTGAATAAAGAACTACAAACATATATAGATGAAAACTTAGAAAAATAAAACTATTGGAGGGAAATATATATGGCCAGTTTAATTTTCAAATGGTTACCGAGTGAAAATGCTAGTTCAGAAAAAACGAAAGAACTAGCTAGAGCTATTAGAAAGAGCTTAGGTATTACATCTAAGCAATATAGAAAAATACTTTCTTGGGGGCGTGAACGGATTAATGTCCTTGAGCGGCTTATGTCTAGTAATCAGTGGGATAAAATTTCGTTTGACCGCATCCCTTCTCGCGCTGGCCTGATTTATAAGAACGCGTTTGCTCGCCGCGATATTCTGAAGACCAGGTATGAACATTTCATGCAAGACAAGAGCACTAAGGTAAATGCTAAAGACCTTTACCCGCATGATATTGCGCATCGAGCTTTTTACACTGACTCTTCTGATGAAGTAAATCGTTTGGCTCTTCAGAAGTACTGGGATAATCTTCCTAATTACTACGGAAATAAAGAGGAGAATGGCATCGCGGTCGTTGATGTATCTAATTCTATGAGCGGGCAACCCATGGAAGTCGCAGTAAGTATGGGTGCATATATTGCGGAAAAGGCACACGGTCCTTTCGCAAACCATTTTATTACTTTTTCTGCGCGGCCAGAGCTGGTAAAATTTGAAGGCATTGATGTTGTCGATAAATTCAATCGTTGTGTCCGCGCTGACTGGGGTATGAACACTGATTTGGAAGCTGTGCTTAATATGCTGTTTAATACTGCGGTAAAGAACCACATTAAGCAGGAAGATATGCCTGAGCGCATTTACATCTTCTCTGATATGCAGTTCGATAAATGCGTAACTGTGGGAAGCCCTCGGCATAGCTATTATGTCTCTCAGTCTAAAATTGACACCATGATGGAAGCTGAAAAAAAGAGATGGGCGCGTTATGGCTACAAACTTCCGTCTGTAGTCTTCTGGAATGTCAATGCCGCATTCAAGAACAACATTCCTGCTATTGGAGAAGGTTTCAGCTATGTATCTGGTTTTAGTCCAGTTATGATTGAGACGATTCTGAGCGGCAAAGATGGTGTTGACTTAATGCTGGAAAAACTTAATAGTGAACGTTACAAAATGATTCACTGAGTAAACAATAAGGGAGAGGCTAAATACCTCTCCCCTTTTTTTCATTAATTAACATCAATAGCCTAAAGCAATATAATTATATGTTTTTCCTTTCTCATTATATTGCTTTTCGGCGCTCTCATTACTTGAAATATAAAAAGTCTTTTTATCTTCGTTGTCTGTCGTAAAGTATACTTGCTCATTGTTAATAGAAATAAAAGAGGAAGAGCAAAAACAAGCTCTTCCTCTTCTTTAATTTATATTTATCCCTATTAATCTTGCAATACTCTGCAAATCACAGAGAGGTGCTTCGTAAAAGGCTTGATTCCACACCCAAAAATCCTGGTGTTCAGAGTTTCGATACCGCTTGCACATAAGCGCACCCCAAATCTTATCCCACCGCTTTTGGTGGTCTGCATCCTTGCGGTCAAGTGTTGCCTTAATTGTGGTAATCAGCGCACCGCGTTCCAGCCCGTAGCCGTCATCGTCAGGGGCCATATACAGACGTGCAGAATTGCTATTTGTGGTGCAAAGCGGTTTCCCATCATAGTAGACAAAACGTCCTTGTTGGTCAAGTTTGGTGCCGTAGGGAAGGTTTACAGGGCCGTTAATGCCGAGGAATTTTGCTCGACGAGTTGTAATGTAGCTCACTCTTGTACCTCCGTCCACTGCCACAGACCAGGAGTGCCGGGGGCCCAGACACAGGGGGTCATGGCGAGATTGCACAGGTACACCTTGCCGTTATAGCTGTAATATTTGTCTTTCTCGGTGTCCATGCCGTACTGCCAATGGATGGGGTCTTCCAGAGTACCGGCGTGATCCGGCTCGATTGGCCGATAGATAGCCAGCATTCCCTCGTCGTGAGGTGCCTGGTGCTCTTGTGGCGTCATGGTCTGCACTACCCGGTACAGCTGGTCGCCGTCGCTGATGATGGTGTTAGCCTCCAGCTGGGCACCTGCTGCCAGCACCTCGTCCCAGGTGCGGAACAAGTCGGGTATCTTCAGCGCCGTGTTGTCCGGGATATCTACTGCTTTCTGCACATACAATTGAGCGATGGTGCGCAGTTGAGTGGACATGGCCGACACGCCGTCCGCTGTAGTCTGGGCGGCCTCTACCTACTGCTGCATTATCTATAACTCCTGGCCGACGTCCATCTCAATAACTCGCGCCGTATGCAGATCGAATGACATCTTGGGCTTGCCAAACAGATTATAAGGTGTGCTGAGGTACACTATACCCTGCGGAGTTTCGCCTACCTTACACAGCACAAAACAGCCGTTTTGGGAAAGGCGAATATAAGTCGGAGATTCGGTCATGCCGATAAATTCGCCAGTATCTTGATTAATAATTTTATACATATTTGAATCCTTTCTTTTCTTTTTGCTTGTTTTCGCGGGTGAGATGCACAGGATACCCCCGGGGGGATTAGGCAGCAAAGCCGGCGCAGACCGCCCCCGAAATGTCGGCATTGTTACTGTAGGCGGTCCCGTCCGTGTGGAAGATAACGAAGTCAGAGTTGTCGTTGCCGTAACGAGGAGAGCGGGACCACGCCCACACCACGGACCCGGTGGATCCGTGGTTATAGAACAACTTGGCGTTGCCTGCCTTGAAATAGTCATACTGCTGCTGGCTGTTCTGCTCATACTGGTTCGCATACGTCCGACGGCCATATGCCTCAAACTCGGCCAAGAGGAACATATAATCCTGCGTCGCCGTCACCGCGCCGCTGCTGTTGCCGCTATTTCCTGTGTTGTCCGTGTACTTGGTCACGGATTTCATCACGGCTCGCAGGTCAGCCGGCAGGGCCGCCAGCAGGCTGTTGGCCGGAGGGCTGGACGGGCTGCCAGAGTTGCCCAGGATCGTCTTGCGCATATAGGTCTCTTTCCATCCGCCGGAATTCGAATTGCTGGGATTCATGCAAAAACCAGAACTCACCGCATTATTGTACTGGCTATCGCACAGGCCGATCAGCTTCCCGCCGATCTTGCCCAGGGCAAAGTGGGTTAAATTGTTGCCCTCCAACGATGCGTTGTGGTTGATGCCAATGATAAAAGCTGTAATAACAAGATTGGAAAGGTGCAGAATGCCAACTGTGCCGTTGAGCGTAATATCTTTTCCATCACCAACATCGTAATAATCGCTCAGCTTGCCTGCGGCAGACAATTCGTGAATCTGCTGCCAGGTACATTCATTCAGCGTTTCTGGTATATAAGCCAGTTCAACAAAATAGTCCTGATAAACATTGCATTGTACTTCTTTACTGGAGCTGTCTCCGTCTAGGGATGCAGACACCGTCCAGGTGCCGATGTTGGGCAGGTAGAACTTGACGGTGCCGCCGGTATCGGTCAGGGTGGTAACGCCATTTTTGGCGGTGATGGTGGAACCTTCCGGGGCGGTGACCGTCAGGGTCACAAACTCCACCGACACCGTGTATTCCCGTCCAGACTGGCTCACCTGGACAGCCTTGCTGTTGGACAATGCGTTTTTGTAAGTTGCGCTAACAGTATAGCTGCCAGGATGCAGGACAGTAAGAGTAACAACTCCACCGGAACCGGCTTCATTACTTACTGTGTGCCCATCCAGAACGGCTTTTACAGTGGCGCCTTGAACAGCTGTCACTTTAATTGTGGCGCTGAAATAGGAAAGAGATGTGCTGTAATCCTGATATGCGTAACAGTCCACGCTGCCGCTGGCAGTCTGTTCGCCCAGTGTCGCTTTTGTGGTCCATGTACCAGTGTTAGGAAGCCAAAACTTGATACTGCCGCTGTCTGCTGTGCCAGTCAGAGTTGAAACACCGTTTTTGATTTCAACCGTAGAGCCTACAGGTGCTGTTACAGTCAAAGTTGCAAATTTTGCTTCTATAGTGTAGGTTTCGCCTTCTTCCAGCACATTGGCTGTTGCCGCCTGTGCAATACCGTCATTGTAAGAGGCAGTAATAGTCCACTCACCATCCTCATTGACAGTAAGAGTTACAGACCCGCCAGATGCTTGACCCGACACGGATTTATCGCCTTTGGTAGCCTTTACAGTAGCGCCATCTGGGGCGGTAACCTTGATATAAGCTCGATATGGGGCAAAGTCAAGAGTGATGCTGTAAGCGCCGCCAATCTCTAAAACGGTCACACTGCCGCTATCTTTTTGCTCGTTAAGCGTTCCCGTAACAGACCATTCACCAGTTTCCAGCACTTTAAAGGACAGCGCTGTCCCATCTTCATCAACAGTCTGAGTGTATTTTTTAACGCCTTTCTAAATGGTTACAATAGCGCCAGCTGGTGCTGTTACGGTAATGGTGGAAACAGCCACGCCATCAATACCCAATAGTTCCTCGATTGCGTCTTGCACGGTAGTGGAAACAAAAGGAGTGCCTATATTATTAAAAGGAAGGCTGTCAGCTACTAATTCTACTTCTCCGCTTTTGCCATTAACAGATAAAACTACTTCTCCTTTAAGCTCATCTTTTATTTCCTGTTTGTCTTCTGTAGTCCAATAATCAGTTCCTTTAACGGGAGTTCTTCCATCTGCGCCAGGCTCACCCTGCGGTCCCTGGGGACCAATATCTCCCTTTTCTCCTTTTTCACCCTATAATCCCTATGGGCCAGTATCACCTTTCGGCCCTTGAGGGCCCTTTATATTAACAGAGTCAGGATTATCTAAGTCTCCATCATTAGTCCAAGATAAAGTTCCATCTTCTAAGACAGTAGGGGTAAAAGTAACTCCGTTTTTCCCAGGTGCTCCTACCCCAGTCTCGCCCTTTAAACCAGAGAACTAGAAATTAAATATCTTTGCGGAATCTGGCCCGGATGCTGAAACAGTAACAGAAGGAGATCCTGTTGACGCATCAATAGAGGCTGTTGGCGTACCAAAGCCGCCTGCGGCGCCATTTTCTCCTGCTGGTCCTTGAATTCCTTGCTATCCCTAATCTCCTTTAGGCCCTTGAGGTCCCATAATATTAGAACTATCAACAGGAGGCATTCCTTCGTTATTTCCTGTCCAAGTTAAATTCCCATCTTCATCAACATTCGGAGTATAATAAGATAATTTTATATTTTTGATCTAATCATCTACATAACTTTTATTTGTTGCTTCATTATCTTCAATGGGTTCTCTAATTTGGACACTTCCTGTAAAGATAGTGTTTTCTCCTGTTAAGGTTCCAGAGAATGAGCCATTTTCATCTTTTATATATGGAAGATCTGTTGAGCCTGCTTTTATCTTATTAATATCTTGTATTGCGGCATCTAAATTCTATTTATCAGTGGCGCTCATAGCACCAGATTGAGTAGAAGAAGCATTTTCTAAAGAAAGTCCATCTGAGTCTATTTTTAATCCATTAGCTTTATTCTAATTAAGATTAATAGAAATTGTATTCTCTGAAGAAATAGTAATTCCATTACCTTGAGTATAACTTACTTTACTTCCGCCGCTTCCTTGTATTGTTGCGACTTTAGTATCAACATATTTTTTATTAGCTACATTATTATCTGAATTTGGCTATGATACATTAATAGTAGCTCCTGTAAAATCATATGCGCCAGTAGCTGTATCTCCATTATTTGATAGATATGGTAACTATGTAATTTGTTCTCGTAAAGTATTAATCTATTCAGAGTTATTACTATCCGCACTTTCTCTTGTCTATTCTTCTTCTTCTAATTTATTATCAACATATTGTTTAGAAGTAGCATTATTATCATTAACGGGATTTATAGGAATAGATATGCTACCAGAAACATTTAAATTCTCACCAGAGAGAGATCCTGTATAAGTAGGATTATCTTTTGGTAAAAGATTATTTATTGACGAATTTATAGCGTCTATAGACTCATTCTATGTAGACTATTCATTTTTAATATCTTCAATAGAACTTTGTAATTCATCTAAATTAATATTAGAAAGATTATCCTTTATTTCATCATCTACATACTTCTTAGTTGCGGCATGAGAGTCTTTTGTTGGTTCGCCAATAGACAATGGGACAAATTTGAAGCCAGAATCTCCTCCTTTGTCTGTTACAGCAAGAGTTGAATCAATAGAACGGAACCCGCCTATACTTTCTCCATCGACTAATAATTCTAGGCTATTGGCTTGCGCTTTATCAAAAGTAGTTGTACCTGTTGCAGTACCATTATTTTTATCTAGTTTACTATCTGCGGGGTTTTCAATTAGCGCATATTGACCTTCTGCATTAACACCAATTATTTTATTAACATCTGAGATAGATGGAGCGGGTAAGTTATTAAAAGTATTTCCTTGTACTACTGTCCAATCTAAGTCTGAAGCAACACTTCCAGAATTTATACAAATAATATAATCTCCAGATTCACATTGTTTGCCCGCATATATGCCTGCTGTTACGACTAAATAGCTCCATCCTGCCTCATGCTCGTCTGGTAAAGCAAGAACAGTAGCCCCGTCATCAGAAATACCAAGAGTTCCTTTAAAGATAAGAACTCCTTTAGTAGGAGTAGACCCACCTCCACTTGTAGAAGGAGCTCCTCCGCCATAAAAACTTGTCATGTTATATTTTCACCTCCTATAAATCAATAGACAAAATCAATTATAGTATCTGCGTTTGCGCCATTGGGAAATTTTAATGATTTTATGGCAACGCGATTATCTAATTCATAGATACCAGTCTTTCCTATTTTTATTTGAACTCCATTAATTTCAATAAGATTACCAACATCTGTTTGTATTCCCAATTTTTCGATAATGGGTGCGGATGCTTCAGGAGTAAAATCTGAAATAGCTCCGCCTTCTGCTAATAAATCTACATTAGCATCAAAAGGGCCAAGAACTTGACCCACTCGTCCATTTAAAATCATGATTTATATGGCCTCCTTGTTAATCATTATTCTCTTTTATTCTCTTAAAAAGAATGAAAAGAAGATAAAATAAAATTGACCAAAAAAATTCATAATTGACAAGAAATTAAAAAAATGATATAATTATATAGAAAGGAGGATAATATAATAATGACAATAGAAGAAGTATATGATGCGGCCCTAGCTGATTACGGTAAATACTTAGTATGCGTCTATGTCTATACTAATGACAGTAATTGTTTTTATGCAATTATTTTCCCAACATACGAGCAACTTTTAACTGTATATCCGTTAATTGATGAATATACTCCAGATAAGAAATACTTTAAAGTAACGGATATAAGAGTTGCTGTAGGTTTCGATGGTGAACATTTTAGGACGGGATACCTCGAAGATTTAATTGAGGCCGCATACAACTCTTTACTTAAAATTAATCCTTCTTATCAATACGCTTTTAACAATTTATTGTATGCATATCAACATCATGAAAGTTCTAGTTTCATAAAGAGTTATTTAAGACTCATGGAACAAGGAACGCATATCAAAGAAATAAAAGAACAAGAGACAAGCAATATAAACATTGAAAAACTATTATCTAAGACAGAACAAAAAGCCTTCTCTGAATTAAAAAACTACTTGCCGCAAGGCGAAGGTTCTGTTTCTATTTCTCAATTATGCTTTGATACAAAAATTTCAAGACCCGTATATAAAAGTCTATTCCAAAAACTTAAAGAATGCGGTCTAATAGAGATAAAGAACCAAGGCGTCAATGGTACATACATTAAATTTATTAGTAGAAAAGATGAGGTATAAGATGAAAAGTAATGAGCGTTATATCATGGAACGAGTGAATCTACATCATCAGGCCGCATGGGATTATGTTGAGAAGAAAGGTGGATATATTATCGGCACTTTCCTTCATGGCTCACAGAACTATAACTTAGACACAGCAGAGTCAGATGTTGATACTGTAAGTATTTATGTTCCTACAGTAGATTTTGCTATTGTTAACTCTCCAAGGAATCATCAGTTAATTATGAATGAAGGAAGTAACGAGCATTGCACCATTAAAGACATTCGTAATTATGTGAATGAATTGCTTAAATCCAATCCTAATGCTATTGAACTATTATATACTAAATACTCAATTTATATTTGGGGTTTTAAATACTTTATTGGCAACAGAGAGAAATTCTTGAAATATAATCCTAGCTCATTCTTCAACGCGGCAGACGGAATGGCTTTCAGTTATCTTAAACGTTGCAATGAGAAAGGCGCAAGAAATTTTTATCGAATCGCAATTATGTTAAATAACGTTAGTTCAAATAATCTTTGTAATCCATATCTCTTGACTGATACGCTAAGAGAAGATGCTTTTAATGCGGCAAGAGCGAAAAAAGAATACGGGGACTTAGGTAAATTCTTTGAGGACACTAAAGACTTTCTCTCTAAGGCGTATAGCGAAAAATTCTATACTGCACTCCCTGATGGATTTGATAGAGAAGCCTTCCAAGACGAAGTTAAGGAGTACATGATTAAATTAATCAAGGAGAGCTGAAAGGCTCTCTTTCTTTTACTCGCGGTCGTGGCCTCGGAACGCTTTGGACTGAATTCCCCGAACGCCGAAACGAAAGACCGCATTTCGCATTTTTCTATTGTAAATTCTATAAAGAGGAGAATTCTATTTTTATGAACAAAATTTATTTATGTGGAGATATACATCAAGAAATTAGCCCAGTGCGCGATTTCATTAATAGACTCCACGAACGCAATATAAACCTTGATAAAACCGATACCATTATTTTTTTAGGAGACTTTGGCGCTAATTACTTTTGTAACGGAAATCTAAGAGAGGAAGAATTTAAACAAGAGATAAACGATTTAGGTTGTACAATTCTTGTGATGAGAGGTAATCATGAAGAACGCATTAGCAATATGATACTTAAATATCCTTATAAATATATCTGTAATAAACTTGAAAGCCATGGATATGAGTATTTAGTCCCTAATGATAATTGGTACGCAACAGACCCTATCACCAATATTGAATACTATTATGAAAAGAATTATCCTAATATCTGGTACTTGCCAGACGGACCTTGTTCTTTTACTTTAAATGGATATTCTATTTTCTCTCTTCCAGGTGCTTACTCTATTGATAAATATTATCGTTTAGCAACTGGACTAAGATGGTTTAAAGATGAACAACTTACACAAGAGGAAATGGATGAAGTAATAAATTATCCTTTGCACAGAATTAAGCATTTTGATCTTATTATATCGCATACTTGCCCTATTTCGTTTGAGCCCTCTGATTTATTTATTCCAAACCTAGACCAAAATGTAGTGGACAAAACAATGGAGAGGTTTTTGGAGGAAGTGCGGCAAAGCGCATCCTACAATGCATGGTGTTGGGGTCATTTTCATCAGTATCGCGATTATGGTAAAGATGAGCTAGGCCGCAAACATCTAATGCTATTTAACGATAAATTAATTGAGTTAAATGACTTTCTTGCAAATGATAAATTTACAACTTATTAATGCTTAATATTATAAAGTCAGTAAGTAAAATTGCTTATTGACTTTTCTTTTGTTTTATGATATAATATTATATAGAAAGGAAAGGTGTAAACAATGAAATATTATAAAATTACAGAAGATGAACTCCTTCACCTTATTGAATCTGATATGCGTTTATGCGCGCTTATAAATGGTGGAGTTGATGATTGGGAAATGTATGACGTTTCATTGGGCAACTTTATCGAGTATAATAAAGAAAGTTATTCCATGTTTAAAGGTCGCGGAATTGACCCAGAAGATATTGATTTTAGCGATATGGCGAAAGCGGAACTGAAAGATAATTGGCTTGATAAGGAGATTTAATTATGGCTTGCTTTAAAGACCGAAAAAAACAACAGCGCAAACTAAACAAAATTATCAAAGAGACTAACCAGCGAATGAAAGATGATAGTCTTTGGCGCGGTAGGTTCCAGATTAAACAGCTCCGAAGCGACTATCATCCCTTTCCTAGAGATTATTATGAGAAAGGCTTTTGTGACGATGGCGATTTTTATGTAGAGCTAGAATTCGTTGATAAAAAAACTGGTAAAACAAAAAGAAGCTGGTATCAGCCTCTTTCCTTATTTGAAAATCATATTTATGTGCTACTAAACGATTTTATTGTTTTTTACTGCGATGTATGGAGAGAAAAACCTAGTCCTTATGAGCAGACAGAGGTATACTATTAATGGCTTGTTATAAAAATCGTAAGAAGCAACAGAGAAAGATTAATAAAATTGTTCGAGAAATCAATAAAATTCTTAATCAGGAAAAGCTCCTTGCCGCAGACCATTACTTTCTTGATTTTCCTTTTAATGGATACAATAGAAGAACAGAACGTCTATGGGAGCGAGTAACTCTTTGCGGAAATAATTGCGAACCAGTTGCTTTCGTTATCTATGATAATACCAACATAGATGAAATTCTTCACTATATTGCAGAGTACATTGAAAATTATTCTATGTCTCTTGAGAATTATTATAGAACTGTTTCTGAAGCAGAGTGGGAGGAAGCTATTAATGAATCCAAACTATTCAACAAATAAAGAGTGGGTGGAGTTAATTAACAGACTTAATATTGCATATTCCCATTTTGACTGCGCAGACAGCAATAGAAGTATTGAAGCATCCATCTATGAAATCAATGCGGCTAAAGCAAAAATTGATAATTACTTAATTAAAGTAAGGAGAGGTAATGGCTAACTTTAAAAAGATTAAGCAAGAGCAAAGAGAAATTAACCGTTTTATTAAACGCTTGAATAGAGAACTATGTAGATTGCTCGAAACAGATATTTTTTATGTAAAGCAAATTAACAGGATTATGCGGGACGGCGTCTTGACGATTGTTGAATTTAGTGTCAACGACGCTGAGGCTAAGACCGCATTTTATACTTTTCCTATTGTAATATATAATTCTGATTATAAGGATTCAATTATTTCCGCAGTATCTAATGCTATTTTTAATTCCGATTATGTTGATTGGAGGGTTAATTATGTCTAATATTTGGTTCACATCGGACTGGCATTTTAATCATAATAAAGATTTCATTTATAAAGAACGCGGATTTGAAAACGTTGAAGATATGAATGAGACACTCGTCCAGAAGCATAATGCGCTAGTTCATCCAGACGACATAGTTTATGTACTTGGCGATGTAATAATGGGAGATGCCTATGAAGGAGCTAAATACATCAAACGCTTAAATGGGCATTTGCGCATCATCAAAGGCAATCATGACACAGATAATAAAGTAAAAATTCTTACAAGTGAATGCAATAATATTGAATGGGTATCTAACGCTCTTGTCCACAATATTAGCAAGACTAAAGACTTTTTTCTGTGTCATTATCCAGTTCTTTGTGGTGACAACATTAGCAGACATAAAATGGTTAGTATTCATGGACATACTCACTCTAAATTAATTTTCCCGTCCTCTGATAGTCAGATGCTAATGTATAACGTTGCTGTAGACGCGCATAATAATTCTCCTGTCTCTCAAGAAAAAATCATTACAGACCTGAAAAATCATTACGGTTGGTGGTCATAATAAGATAATTTAATTGCTCTATTTTTCATGTAACTTATGAAGAATAGAGTTTTTATTATTTAAAAGGTGGTGAAGGAAATAATCATTAGAATCGGAAGGCGCTCCATAGAGGAAAAGGAGAAAGACATTTTAGCAAAAGAAAAATTGTGGGAGCAATAGAAACCTCTGTTATAGAGAGAACATAAGCTCAAAATGGAAAAACGCCTGTTTAAAGAGGAACAATAGCTTAAAAGAAAAAAATTGGAGATAAAATTTAAAAAGCCGAATACATCAAAATTTCTTATCTCTTTTCTTTTTATTAATTGTACCATTATAGAGATTTTTTCATGCTTTATTTTATATGTAGCAGTTAAATCATATGCGGCAAGTGGTTCTGTTATAGATTTTTCTCCTTTGACCGCACTTATTGGAGCTGTAGTAACTGAAGTTATAGGATACGCAATATATACTATAAAAGCAACTAAAGAAAACACAAAAGGTGGAATCACTTATGAAACCGCAATGCGGCAAGGAGGAATAACTGATGACGAATCTAAAGAATCAAATAACTGAGTTTGAATAGAACTTTTGGCTATTGCTAAAACAAGAGCTAAAGAACACATATAATATAGATATTACTGAGAAAATAGAGGAAGAAAACTCTATTAATTTTGGTAATAATAATTTTCTTAACGCGCTTTTAGGAGTTTTATATCAGCAAACTACACCAGTTAAGAAAGCGTTATATACTGTTCTATGCTAGATTATTCCTAAAGAATTAAAATTTTAGGAGCTAGTATCTTTTAATGAATTTAGTGAATTAATCGACCATATAATTGAAATATTAATAAAAAATGACTAAATAATTAAACAATAGAAAGGAGTAAGATAAATAAAGTTATGAGTGTAAAAACTTACTCAATGGCAACTCAGAAGAACTTAGCTCTTTCCGCAAATTTTCATGTAAGAGAGTTTGCTTGCAATGACGGCTCAGATAGAGTGCTAATTGATGATACTCTTGTTTCCGTTCTTCAAAAGGTAAGAACTCACTTTAATAAAGCAGTAACTATTAATAGCGCATATAGGACTAGTTCTTATAACAAAAAAGTTGGTGGAAGTTCCAATAGTCAACACTGTAAAGGAACTGCCGCAGATATTGTTGTGAAAGACACTGACCCATTGGCTGTTGCTTTATATATTGCGTCTTTACCAGAATTTGCGGCCAAGGGCGGGATTGGCTACTATTCTAGAGCGAATTTAAAAGCGGGATTTGTCCATGTGGATACGCGGTCTTGGTCTAGTCGCTGGATTAGTAAATCTGGGACCGCGTATGTCTCAGTATCTAAAATAATGCCTACTATTAAAAAAGGAGCTAGAGACAATAGCAATGGAATCAGTTATGCAGTTACAGCATTGCAACGGCACCTAGGAGTTACTGCGGACGGCATATTTGGAGCTAACACCGAAACAAAAGTAAAAGAATTTTAGAAAGCTCATGGGCTAACTGTTGATGGAATAGTTGGAACTAAAACATGGGCGGTATTAGGAGGATAATACAATATGGATATTTTAGGATTTATTATGAATAACTGGCTGACAATTATTTTAAGTATTGCGGCCCTAGCAGTTTTTGTTGTTAAAGTCGTACAATTTGTACGCTCACCCTCTGATAAACAAATTGAGAACCTAAAAGAGTGGTTAAAACTTGCGGTTACAGAGGCTGAGGCGGCCCTAGGGAGCGGTACTGGTCAACTAAAATTACGGGAAGTATATGATATGGCTGTAGAAAAGTTCCCTTGGGTTGGTGAATTTATTACATTTGAAACATTTAGTACCTGGGTAGATGAAGCTCTTGAATGGATGAATAATCAGTTAGAGAGTAACGAAAAAGTAAAGGCTTATGTAGTTGATGGAACTATAACTCCTACTAAGACCGAATAACAAATTGTATATAATAAAAGAAGGTATACGGAAAGGAAAACCGTATACCTTTTAATTATGTGTGTTATATGTGGAGTGTATTTATAATATTATGTATTGTAATATGATAGAAAGATTATACAAATTGTAAAGGGCTTATAGGAGAATAAGGGAAAGAGAAGATATATAATATATACATATAGTATAAGTAATATATAGTAATATAATATATATAATAACTTCCTTTTCCCTTTTGTTTTTTTGTTTGTTTATTTTTCATCCACCCACCGGTAATATTGTAGCAAAAAATTTTTTCTTTGTCAAGTGAGGGATCCCGAGGACTAGAAGAAATATAAGTATAGACGAGAAAAGTGCAAATATATGTTATAATATAATAGATATAAGTCAAAGGAGAGTGCTATATGATGATGAAGAAAATTTATACAGATGGGTCTAGTAGAGGAAATCCTGGAGTAGGGGGGTATGGTGTTTGCATCTTTGACGAGAATGGAATCTTGATTAAGTCAGAGTATAAGAGATATGATTTAACTACGAATAATCAAGCGGAATTAAATGGGGTATTACGAGCATTAGAAATTACTCAAGATGAAGCTAATGTCTCCGAAAAATTTGTTATATATTGCGATTCTGCTTATTGTGTGAATGCGTGTAACGACTGGATTTATACTTGGGCTAATAATGGATGGAAAACCGCAAATAAAGGAGACGTCAAGAATGTTGAATTGATGAAAGAAATATATAAATATCTAACAATAAGTTTTCCTAATTTTAGAATAGAAAAGATTAAAGGGCATAGTAAATCAATAGAAAATGAGATAGCCGATTCATTAGCTACATTAGATAAGAATAAGTATTATCAATTAATTAGAGTAAATAATATAGTGAATAAAGCAGAAGATATATAAGAGGGCGATCTTGTCCTCTTATTATTTTTTTATGCGGCCAAGGGACGAGGTGCTAAAATTTAAAAGTTATTTTACTGTAATGATGATTTTCCCACGGCGGCACAAACCTTGACGTACAAAAGAAAATATGCTATAATTATCATATAAAATATATAGAAGAAAGGAAAAAGAGAATGGCGAAAAATTATACAAAAGATAGCATAGAATCGCTCTCACCTAGGGAGTTTACGAGACTAAGGCCAGGAGTATATTGTGGCTCAACCGTATACTCGACTCAATTACTTGTAGAGATTATTTCAAACTCGATTGACGAATTTAATCTCGGTAATGGTCACGAGATTGATGTAACAATAAACAAAGATGTCGTAACAGTTCAAGATTATGGCCAAGGTTTTATCCCTAATAGTTTTCGTGATGACGGTAAGACGATATTGGAAGCGGCTTTTAGTGTATTAAATACTTCTGGAAAATATCGTGATGATGGTGTATATGAGGGCACGTCCCTTGGTAGTTTTGGTATTGGTTCCAAACTTTGTACGTACTTGAGCAAATGGCTTACGGTAACGACAACCCGCGATGGATTAAGCGAAACTATTCATTTTAAAGACGGGTTATTTGAGTCGCGGCAAGTAGAAGAAACTCCTTATAAGAGAAATGGTACTACAGTTAGTTGGCAACCAGATAGACAATTTTTTACTCATTCAGAAGTAGAGATTGAAAAGGTAAAAAATCTGTTCAGGACAATTTCCTGCCTTTGCCGCGGACTGTGTATTCTTCTTACTATTGTTGACACAAATGAAACAATTAACTATTATTCAAATAATGGTTTAAATGATTTAGTTGATGATGCGGTAAAAGATAAAGAAATTATTAAAAATAGATTTGTAATTAACAATTATAAAGAGGGGAAGAATAAGATGGATGTTGTTCTTACTTATACGTCTGATTATTCTTCTACTATTGTTCCATATGTTAATACAGGTTTGACTGAAACTGGTCCTCATATTACTCAGATGAAAACCGCGTTGACAAGAGAGTTAAATAAATTTTTTCGGGAGAAGAAATGGATAAAAGAAAAAGACGAAAATTTAAACGGAGACGATTGTCAAGAAGGCTTATACATGGCTTTCAATATCACTACATCTGGCGTTGGTTATGATGCACAAGTTAAGTCAAGAATCACTAAGATTGAAATGAGACCATTTCTTAGTGAGTTTAGTAAGCGCTTTGAAGAATGGTTAAATAAGAACGAGAAAGAAGTTAAACAGATTGCAGATAAGGCGCTCAATGCGCGAAAAGCTAGAGAAGCTGCGAAGAAAGCACGAGAAGCGGTACGAAATAAAGGTGAAAAGAAGTCTCGTCTTTTAAATCTTCCTACTAAACTTGTTGACGCATGGTCTAAAGACCGTAATAGGTGTGAACTCCTAATTTGCGAAGGAGATAGTGCCGCCGGCGGTTTGATTGAAGCTCGTGATAGCGAGACGCAAGCTGTATTTCCCATACGAGGTAAGATATTGTCGGTATTAAAGTCTACCGATGATAAGATTTGGTCCAATCAAGAAATAGTGAATATTATTAAAGCATTAGGTCTTGACGTTGATTCAAAAACGCGGCGTCCGATATGGGATTCTAGTAAACTTCGATATGGGTCTGTGATTCTTTGCACGGATGCCGACCCAGATGGAGCTAGTATCAAAAATTTGTTACTAACCATGTTCTGGGAATTGTGCCCAAATGTTATTACAGAGGGACGCGTTTATTCAGCAATTCCTCCTTTGTTCCGCATCACCACAAAGAAAAACGAGTATATTTTCTTGAGAGACGCCGCAGCTCTTAATAATTATAAAGACGCACATAAAGGCGAGAAATATCTCGTCAATAGAAATAAAGGGTAAGAGATAGTCTGGCCCTTATCTACTTCTCCTGTTAGCCGCAGGGGTTTAGATACATTATCTAAGCTAACGAGGGAGTCTAAACCAGTGATTGGCATGATAATCTCGTGGGGTTAATAAAAATCCTGTATCGACTATTCCCTTTGTCGGGAAGTACTGGAACTATTGGTACGTTCTGGGAAACAGTAGACCGGTTTATTCGGAAGAAATAGTCAGTACCATTAGAAATAATGGAGTAGTACGTAGGCGAACAAGATGCAGAAGAATTAAATCAGTGTCTGTTGAATCCAGTTACTAGACACATAGAACAAATTACTGTAGATGATATTAAAGAAGCTGATAAATTATTTGATATTCTCATGGGGCCTTCAGTGCCGCCTAGACGAGAATATATGCTAATTCATGGGGAGGAGGCGCAAGTATGATTGATATTTGTGATGAACTTAGACAAAATGCAGTAGATTTTGCGTATGAAGCTAATAGTCAACGCGCTTTCGCTGATGCTAGAGACGGACTCAAGCCAGGACAACGTGCGTGTATTTGGGAGATGTATGAAAAAGGATATACTTCGACTAAACCTCATGTAAAAAGTGCTAAAGTCTCCGGGGGAGTAATTGCATCCTGGTGGCCTCACGGAGACGTTGCAATCTACGAAACATTTGCACGTATGTCTATGCCTTGGATTAATAATATTCCAGAAGTTGACTGGCATGGAGCGAACGGGAATCAGATTATCGGTAATGCACCTGCTAGTTCTCGATATACAGAAGCTAGGCTTTCAAAAGCAACAGAAGATGGAATGCTACAAGGAATTAAGAAGAATAATGTTCCAATGATTAAAAATTTTTCTGAGGACGCAGAGTGGCCTGAAGTTCTTCCATCTATTTTCCCGCGATTGCTCGTTAATGGCTGTCAAGGAATTGGTTATACCCTTGCAAATACTTGGCTTCCTTGCTCTTTAAATGAGGTCTCCGCGGCTATTATTAATTATACAAAGACAGGAGAAATTGATAATAATGCAGTTAAACCAGATTTTCCCTCTGGCGGCATTATTATCAATGGAAAAGAATTATATAAAATTAATGAAAGCGGCAAAGGAAAAGTTATTCTTAGAGCGCGTACTGAAATAAAGAAAGATTCAATTCTCATTACTGAGCTTCCGTATCAAGTGTACGTTGAACCGCTTATTGATGATATTAAAAAGTTAATTATTGAAGATACTATAATTGGTATTAAAGATATTTATAACAAAAGCGATAAGAAAAAACTATTAATTGAGATAGAATGTGAAAAAGGTAAGGCAGCTCAGGTATTAAAACAATTATTTACAGTAACTGATTTGCAAAAATCATATAATGCAAATCAGTATGCTCTCGTTAGTAAAACTCCAGTGTTGCTAAATTTGAAAGATTATTTTGATATTTACATTAGACATAATCTTGGATGTATTAAACGAGAAAACGAATTTGATTTAAAGAAAGCATCTGACCGCATTGAGATTGTTGATGGTCTATTGAAAGCTCTTGAAGATATTGATAATATTATTAGTTTAATTAAAAGGTCTGAGAATGCGGCAAAAGCGCAAGAGAACCTAATTAACAAATATGATTTTACTGCGAATCAAGCTAAGGCGATTGTCGAGATGAAACTTGGTAGGCTTGCTCATCTTGAAAGCATTGAATTGAATCAAGAGAAAGAAGAATTAAGTAATAAAATTAAAGAAATTAATAATATTTTAAGTAATTCCAATAAACAAAGAGATATTCTTATAGATAGACTGACTGCTTTTACTAAAAAATATGGCTCGCCTAGAAAAACACAGATTCTTGAATTGAGCGAGACAGATATGAAGGAAGAAAAAGTTAAAGAAGAAATTCCGTCAGAAGATGTAATTGTTATCTTTAATAATAACGGTTATGTTAAACGCATTCCTCAAAAATCAATTAAAGTACAGAAAAGGGGCGGGAAAGGGTCTAAAACTAAAGAGGAGTCTATTCTAACTTCTTTGAAGGTAAATACGCAGAATTATTTGTTTATTTTTACCAAAAAAGGTAAGATGTATAAATTGCTAGTAAATGATATTCCCGCGAATGAGAATACTAGTGTAGGAAATCTAGTTGGACTAGACTCTGATGATTCTTTGATTGCAGTATCTTCTTTCTCTTTATCTAAATATATTGTTTTCTTTACTAAAAAAGGATATATTAAAAAGAGCCTTATTGATGACTATAAAAGCGTAAAAAGAAAAACTGGTATTACCGCAATTAAATTGCAAGAAGGGGATTCTATAGTTAATGTAGAATTTATGAATGACGAGGAGGTAATGCTCATCTCGAATGGCGGTCTTGCGGTTAGGGTAGAAACTAAAGATATTGCGCCAATAGGAAGAAACGCAATCGGTGTTAAAGGTATGAAACTGCAAGAGAAAGATTATGTCATTGCGGCAAGCGCAATTAGAGATCCGAAGAACGAATGTATTGGCACTTTTACTGAAAATGGGTATGGTAAATTAACGCGTGTCGACGAATTTTATATCCAGGGCCGCAATGGCAAAGGAGTCTTTGTATATAAGCCGTCAGAAGAAACTGGTAAATTAGTTTCTGCTCTTGTCTTAACGAAAGACGATAATATTTTAATTATTGGTCAAAATAATACAGTGAGTATTGCCGCAAATGATATACCAGTAACAGGCAGAATGACAACTGGAGTTATTGTAGCGAAAGACGATAAAATTAAATCCGTTATGAAAATATAATATATCTGTCAAGGTAAATTCCTACCTTGACAATTTTTTATTATTATGATATAATATATATAAGAAAAGAAAGAAAGGTAAATAATTACATGGATAAAATTGACCTCTTAAATAAAGCGACTAAAGCATATGATGAAGGTCATCCAATTATGTCGGATAAAGAGTGGGATAACTTATATTTTAGTATCAAAAGTCAAGCAGATAGTCAAGGGATTAATTATCAAGTAGTATCTGAACTTAAAAAAGTTGAACACAATCATCCAATGCTTAGTCTCGATAAAACGAAAGATATTGAGGTATTAAAGTCATTTATTGGCGACCGCGAGTATGTAATCATGCCTAAATATGATGGCTTATCATGCTCTCTATTGTATAAGAAAGGCAAATTGGTACGCGCTGAGACTCGCGGCAATGGCCAAGTTGGCGAAGATATTACTCACAATGCGATGGTTATTCCGTCTATTCCAAAATGGATTAATGACGAAAGCGAAGAAGTAATCGTTGATGGGGAAATCATTTGTCGCCAAAATGTATTTGAGAATAACTTTGCAGACCAGTATAGTAATGCACGCAACTTTACCGCAGGGAGTATCCGGCTTCTTGATTCGAAGGAATGCGAGAAAAGAGGACTAGAATTCTGGGCATGGGCGCTTATTAAAAGCGATTATAAGACTAGTTCCTTTGATGCAAATTTGCATCATCTGTTCCTTAATGGATTTTATGGAACTACAATTATCCCTGATAAAACGAAATCCTTAGAGGACTGTATTGAGATAATTAAGTCTTGGGCCGCATATTATTTCATGCCTATTGATGGTGTAGTAGTTAGATACGATGATGAGGAATATTCAGCTTCTCTTGGTAATACTGCACATCATCCTCGTGGAGCATTAGCTTTTAAATTTTACGATGAAATTTATTCAAGTAGACTATTCGATATCGAGTGGACTATGGGTAGACTTGGTACGTTAACTCCAGTTGCCGTTTTTGAACCGATTGAAATTGAGGGCGCAGTAGTATCAAGAGCTAATCTACATAATATTAGTATTATGAATGAACTACTTGGTGATAAGCCATACCAAGGCCAGCTTATCGAAGTGTATAGGTCTAATATGATTATCCCTCAAATTTACTCCGCAGACAAAAGCGAACCAACTGTTCGAGTTGAATACTTTGAAATCCCTGAAATTTGTCCTTATTGCGGAGCGGAGCTAACTCAAAAAAATGAAAATGGGTCAATCGTATTATATTGCAATAATTTAGAATGTGAGTCTAATCTTGTTGTGCGGCTGGACCATTTTGCGGGCAAAAAGGGACTAGATATTAAAGGACTTTCACGGGCTACTTTGGAGAAGCTAATTAATTATGGCTGGATTAGTTCTGCGATTGATATATTTACCCTTGAACAGCATAGAGACGAATGGATAAAGAAGGAAGGCTTTGGACCGCGGTCAGTAGATAAAATTCTTGCCGCAATAGACAAAAGCAAAGAAAGTTGTGAATTAAATAAATTCATTTCTGCTATTGGTATCCCGCTTATTGGTCAGAACGTAGCTAAAGACATTGCAAAGTATTTTAGTAGCTATGAGAGCTTTAGAGACGCAATTAATAACAATTATGATTTCACTCAAATCCCAAATTTTGGTTTAAGTAAAGCATATGAGATAATGAATTTTGATTATCAAGAGGCAGATAAAATTGCAGAGTTGATTACTTTTAGTGCGGCCAAACCAGAAAAAAATCTACTTTCGGCGCATTTAGAGGGTTTGACTTTTGTTATCACTGGGAAATTGACTGAATATAAAAATAGAGCGGAACTCAAATCAATCATTGAGGAGAATGGCGGCAGGGTAGTTGAGACCATTAATAAAAAGACTAGCTATCTCATTAATAATGATATAAATTCTACTTCAGCAAAAAATCTGGCCGCGAAGAAAGCAAATATTCCTATTTTATCTGAAAAAGATTTTAAGAAAAAATTTGATTTATAAATTTTTTTATGGTATAATAAAGACATGAAAAAGAAAGAAATAAAAAATCTGGCAAGTAAAATTGCTAAATACGAGTTGGACGAAAATCTTTCAGAGAGAAAAAAACAAGAAATAATGGCTGACTTAATGAAAGACTTGACTCCAAGAGAAATGTTTGAAATTTATAATTATATAGACAAAATTATCGAAAAGAAAAAAGGAGATTATTAATTATGATGAAAGAAACTTCTAAGATGGTTTATATGTGTGTAAAGGCTCATGACGGCGAGAATATTACTGCTCAAGACATTGCAAATGAGACTGGTATTCCCCTTAAGAGTGTTAATGGTATCGTAACTCAGTCTTTCTGCCGCCACAAGGATGCAAATAAGAATCCTGAGCCTTTGATGGAGCGAATTCCCGCTGAGGCTGTTGACCCTGATACTGGGTTGCATCGTCCCATTAAATTGATTCGGCTGACTGATGCGGGACGAGACTTCGATATTGAAGCAGCTTGTGCTCCTGCTGACGAAGACTAAATAAAATGTTTAGCAAGGTGAAAGCCTTGCTTTTTTTATAAATAAAATAAGGTGGTATGATATGCGCTAGGCAATAATATTTGGATTTATTTTTACTTATTGTGTTTTTGTTTCAATCTATTTACTATATCTATGGTCACAATCAATCACTTTTTCTAATATAAAAAAATCGTATAATTCTGTTCAAGAAGAAATAGATAAAGCAAATATTAGAAAAAAATCAATAGAACAAATAAACGAAAAGTTAAAAAAGAATTCTGAGACATATATAGAATTAATAGAGAAGAACGAAAATAGTTATAACGAGATACTGGAGCAGTTAGAAAAGAAAAAAGAAGAATTAGGACAATTAACTAATTCAATAAATTTAGCAACAGCAAACTACAATAATTTAGATAAAGAGTATGAACAAAAGAAAGAACAACTTGAAAACGAATGTGCGGCCCTAGCTCAAAAGCAGTCTGGACTAGAGTCCAACATCAAAGATATTAGTCAAAAACTCGCCGCAGCTAAGGCCGCACAGTTAAGAGAAAGAGAAATAGAAGAAAAAGAAGAGTTTTATAAATTAACTATTTCTGAACAAGATTTAGCTGATGTTAAGCGGTTATTAGAGTTGCGTTTTTTCTTCAGAAATACGAATTTAATGAGTAAACTGGTTTGGAGTGAATATTTCTTAAAAATTACGAACCAGCTATGTACAAGGGTATTGAAAGACAAGACTGTTATTGGAATATATAAAATTACGAATTTAGTTACTAAACAATCCTATATTGGACAAAGTGTTGATATTGCATCAAGGTGGAAGCAACATATTAAATGCGGTCTTGGAATAGATGCTTCGCCTACCAATATGCTTTATAATTCAATGCAAAAATACGGTGTCTGGAGTTTTGCTTTTGAATTGATAGAACAATGTTCTAAAGAGCAATTAAATGAAAGAGAAAAATTTTATATATCACTTTATCAAACAGATAAATTTGGTTACAACATGACACAAGGAGGAAGTTAAATGGGGCAAGTACGAATTCAAGTAGATACAATGACCAATCCTATTACTCAAATGGGTTACTATGCCGGAATTTGTTATGGATCTGATATTAGTTCAGATACTAAAAACTATAATCGTGGGATTGAGTGTCTACAAAATAACCATGGCCGCGTTCTTGAAATTCCGCAAGTTTATATGATTTTAGATGGTTATTCCGCGAAAGTTATTAGAGAATTTTACACTCATATAGGCGGGATGCCGACTCGTTTGCAGAGTTCAACGAGATATATTAATTATAAGAATTTTGATTACATTACACCTTATTCTATTGTTAATAATGAGGAAGCTTGTAGAACATATGACGCAGTTATGCAAGATATTTTGGATGCGTATGATAGATTGCAAAAGCTAGGTATTAAGAATGAAGACGCGTCTGGTATCTTGCCGCTTAATATGACGACAAAAGTAGTAGTAAGAACTAATCTACGTAATCTCATTGATATGAGTCATCAAAGAATGTGCGCCAGGGCGTACTGGGAATACAGAGAACTGATGGAGGATATAAAGGCGGCCTTAGCTAATTATTCAAAAGAGTGGAACACTATTGTTGGAGAATATTTCGTTCCAAAGTGCGAGGTATTTGGCTATTGTCCTGAGAATAAAAAAAATTGTCGCAAGCCGCCGAGAGAAAAATGATTATTAAGAAAAATTATGTTATAATATAATTACAGTAATGATGATGATAAAGAGTAAAATGTTTTTATAAAGGAGAAAATAGGAATATATGAAAAAGAGAAGTAAGAACGAAGTAAAAATTGCTGGTTATGTGTATCAGAATAATCAAGACCCGCGAATTGGTTTGAGTATTAAAACTGTGCAGAACGCAAACTCGGTAAATTATGGTAAAGAGTTCATTTCTGGTAATCTTGATATTGCGGTTGATGAAGATGGAATGAATGTCATTACTGTTCATTTTATGTATGTAACTGCTGATAAGAAGAAAGATACTTTTAATAATCTAAAGCAGATTATCCAGAATCCAGATAAGACTTGGATTATGGGTGGCAGAGAGAACGCGTTTAAGATTTCTGTCAGTGGCGCACTCGAATTGAATGAATTCATTTCTAATCGTACAAACGAAGTCGTTTCAGCGATTCGCATTGATGGCGGTTTCCTGAACATGATTAGTGGTTCTCTTCCTGAACCGAAAAAGAGAAATACTTTTAGTATGGATATGCTGATTAATAAAGTTAATAGGGTAGAAGCAGACCCTGAAAAGAACATTGATAAAGATTTTGTTCGTGTAGGCGGAGCTGTCTTTAACTTCAAGAACGAATTGCTTCCCGTCACTTTCGTTTGTCGTAATGAGCAGGGGATGGCGTGTTTTGAGGACATGGATGCTAGTGTGAGCAATCCTACCTATACGAATGTTTGGGGTCGTATTAATTGCATGACAATTAAGACAGAACGCGTCACTGAATCTGCGTTTGGCGAGCCTGAAGTTCAGACTTACGAGAATAAACAGCGCGAATGGCTGATTACTGGTATGATTACTGTTCCGTATGAATTTGGTGATGAATCAATTATGACCGCTGATGATTTGAAGAAAGCGGTTCAAGATAGAGAGGTTAAGCTGGCTGGTATTCGTCGGGATAAGGAGGAATACGAAGCTCGGAAAGCTAGTTCTATGAATCCAAAGATTCAGCCTAAGATGGACACTAGTTTTGATTTTTAATAAGGAGGGCTAATATATGGCGATTGATTTATTAGCCCTACAACCTCATAAGGTTAGTAGGGATTTGAGCGGGTACATAGTTTATATTTATGGCGGGCCTAAAACTTTGGGCACTATCTAAGTAATTAGGTAGTTAAAATGCAGTAAGAGCGGGAAAGCTGAGATGCCAACCCGAGCGGAAGTAAGAATTAATTATTACACGCGCAGAGCATAGATATTGAAACAATATATCCAAGAGACTGCACCCCTGTATATTATAGGGTGAAAGCTATGCCGAACTTATACAAAAAGGAAGTATAAGAGCTAAAGGATAAAAAGCCTTTAGGATAACAAATTGAAAGTAGGTAAAACTACACTCGCTTCACAATTTCCAGATCCCATCCTGCTGGCGTTTGAAGTAGGATATAATGCAATTCCGAAGGTAATCCCGCAAGATGTTACGTCTTGGTCCGAAATGAGAGCTGTATTGAGAGATTTGAAGAAGCCTGCGGTCAAGGAAAGATTTAAAACAGTAATAATTGATACGATTGATATTGCTGGTTCGTTGTGCGAAAAATATATTTGCGCGCAGAACTCAGTGGAAAAAATAGCAGAAGTTCCCTATGGCGGCGGCTATAGTCAAATGAAACGCGAATTCGAAGAAGCGTGCAGAGCAATAACGCAACTCGGTTATGCACTAGTATTCATTTCACATGATAAGGAACGCACTGTAAAAGTCAATGGTGAGGAAATTCTTCAGATTGGGCCTTCGTGTCAAAGCAGTTTTAACGATATTGCCAAAAACGCTGCCGATATATATGGATATGCTCAAAAGTATAAAGGAGAGGATGGAACTCCTAAAGTAAGATTGGTTCTTCGCTCTCAAGACGGAACGATTGATACTGGATGTAGATTTAAGTACATTCCTCCCGTTATTGACTTCACATATTCCGCATTAGTAGATGCTGTGAACGAAGCAATAGACAAAGAAGCCAAGATGAATGATAATAAATTCGTCACTGATGAAAGAAATGTTGCGGTCAAAGCAGAAGTTCTTAATTATGATAGTCTGATTGCAGACTTCAATGAGATAGTATCAGCTTTGATGCAGAAAGATAAAGAATATTATGGGCCAAGAATTACTGCTATTGTAAATAAAATCCTTGGAAAAGGTAAGAAAGTTTCTGACTCAACTCCCGAACAGGTAGAGTTAATTAAAACAATAGTAGACGAAATTAAAGATGAATATTTAAGTAATTAAGTAATTAATTAAAACAATAGTCAAGCAGATTAAGAGAATTATCTGTTTGACTTTTTTCTTTTATTATGGTATAATATATAAAGGGAGGTTATGCTTATGACGACAAGTGAAAATCAACTAGTTCATTGCGTGTATTGCGGCAAAGGCATAAAAAAATCTGGTGAAGGAATTATTCAAATCAGCAATTCTCGTTGGTGCCATAAAAAATGTTATGATGAATTCCATGCACATCGGATACGCAATTTAAGCGAAGAAGAGAAACGAGAGACTGATATGAACACTTTAAGACAGTACATTCATGAAGCGTTCAAAGGAATGAATCCAAATTGGCCGGTTATTGGAAGAGAAATTAAACAGTTTCAACAGATGGGCTTCTCTCTAAGCGGGATTCATAAAACTCTTATTTATTTATTTGAGGTAAAACAGATAGACCGCTTTCGTTTAGGCGGACACATAAATGTGGTAGCCAGATACTATCAGGAAGCAAAGAGCTATTATCAAAAAATTTATGTAAATAATAAAAACGCTTTAGATAATTATAAACAAGAGTCAGAGCAGATAAAAATCCTTGAGCCGCAACCAATAAGAAATATTAAGATGTTAGATATAGATTCGTTCGAGAAAGGGGATAACTAAATATTATATGACAAGAGCTAAAAATAAAATTGTAGACATTCAAACAAATATGCAAGTTATTGGATGTGTATATTTGGACCCGTCTCTTATTGAGCAATCAGATAAGTATTCTTTTTCTCTTGATGACTTTACAGAAGATTTTCATAAAACAATTTTTGGTTCTATTTATAATTTGTTTCAATTAGGCGCTCGTCAAATAGATGTATCTACTATTGAAGAGTTCTTGTCTACGCGGCCAAAGAATTACGGAATTTATAAAGCTAATAACGGAGCAAAGTGGTTAGAGCAAGTAAGCAAGATGGCTCAGCCTTCAGCTTTTACTTATTACTACAATAGAATGAAGAAATTTACTTTACTTCGTATGTATGATGATGTGGGACTAGATATTTCTGATTTATATGATGTAGATAATGTATTTGACGTAAAGAAAAAACAAAAGCAAGAAGAATGGCTTGATAATACAAGTTTAAGTGATATTGCTGATTCTATTGATGATAAAATTATTCAAATTAAATTAAAATATGCTAACATAACAGAAAAAGACTTTCATCAGGCGGCAGACGGTATTGATGACTTAATTGAGAGTTTAAAGACGCGGCCAGAGGTGGGTTCTCCTCTTTACGGCACTTTAATTAATACAGTTACGCGCGGCGCTCGTCTCGGAAAGTTTTATCTAAGGTCGATGCCATCAGGGACGGGCAAAACGCGTATGATGGTTGCAGATGCCTGTAATATGGCGTGCGATACTTTGTATGATAAGACGGAAGATAAGTGGGTGAAGAACGGAGTTAAAGAGTCTTCTCTCTATATCACGACAGAACAGAGATTAGACGAAGTTCAAACTGCAATGCTTGCGTTCTTGGCAGAAGTAGATGAAGAGCATATTCTAACAGGCAAGTATGAGGACGACGAAGAAGAGCGGGCGCTTTACGCTGCTAATGTGTTAAAGAGTTCACCTCTTCATATTAAATACTTACCAGATTTTTCGTTACAGGATATTGAAAATACAATTAAATTTGCTGTTCACGATTGGAATATTAAGTATGTGTTCTTCGACTATCTACACTCGTCCATGAAAATTCTGAGTGAAGTCAGTAGTAAAGCTAAGGTTGCGAACTTACGCGAAGATAATGTGCTCTTCATGATTAGTACGCGTTTGAAGGATTTATGTAATGAGTATGGCGTTTTTATTATGACTAGTACTCAGCTAAATGGTGGATGGACTGATGCGGATGTCTATGACCAAAACCTATTGAGAGGGTCGAAAGCGGTAGCGGATAGAGTGGATGTCGGCATGATTGGACTTGATACTACTGAGCGCGACAAAGAGGCACTAGTAGATATTGTAAGTAGACTAGGTATCGAGATGCCTGAAATGAAAATAAGCGTGTACAAGAACAGACGCGGCAGATGGAAAGGTGTTTTGTTATGGTGTAAAGCAGATAGAAGTACTTGCCGCATTAATCCAATATTTGTAACGAATTATAATTATGAGTTGTTGCCTATTGAGGAGACAAATATCCAAGTTATGAATTTTGAAGACGAGGATGAGAAGTAATAATGCTTAATAAAGACACTCTGAAGAATGAACTCTCTATAGAACAAGTGTTTGAGTTTGTTGAATATTTAGGAGGAGAACCGAGGTACGACAAAGGAGATAGCTTCGTTAGCAGGACTATCTGTCATAACGATATTGCCCACTATGATGAAGCTAGCTATAAGTTATATTATTATAACAATACTCACCTTTTCCATTGTTACACTGGATGCGAGGAACCTAGCTTTGATATATACCAGCTTACTATGAAGGTAAAAAAAATTCCTCTAAACAAAGCAATTACTTTTACCGCAGATTATTTTGGATTAGTAATAGAAGAAGAACATTTAGATTTTGATGAACTGCCATCAAGTCTGCCAGACTGGGATATATTAAAACAATATAGTGATAGAGCTGACCTGCCGCAAGAGCAAAGAATTAATCTAAAAATTTATGATACTAGTATATTAGATTTTTTACCTAGACCGCGCATCATACCTTGGGAAAGAGAAGGAATTTCAAACACTGCGATTAAAGAAGCTAATATCTGTTATGACCCGATTAATCAAGGAATAGTAATTCCTCATTATGACATAGATAATCACTTAATTGGAATAAGAGAAAGAACGCTTATTAAAGAAGAAGAATCTAACGGTAAATACCGTCCTGCCTATCTAAATGGAGTACTTTATTCTCACCCATTAGGTTTTAATTTATACAATCTGAACAATAGCAAACAAAATATACAAATTATCAAAAAGGCAATTATATTTGAATCTGAAAAAGCAACTTTATCTTATAGGACTTTCTTTGGCCGCGAAAGTGATATTAGTGTCGCGTGTTGCGGAAGTAATTTACTTAATTATCAAGCTAATTTACTTTCTGCTCTTGGTGTGAACGAAATACTGGTAGCTTTTGACAGGCAATTCAAGAAAGTCGGAGACGAGGAATATAAAACTTGGACTAATAAATTAAAGAAAATAAATGATAAATATAAATCTTTCTTTCAAATTAGCTTTATATTTGATAGAAGAGGTCTATTAGGATATAAAGACAGTCCAATAGACAAAGGAAAAGATATATTTATGAAATTACTTAAAGAAAGGATAATGTTATGAATGAGGTATAAATTAATAAACGAAATAAATCCTAATTATACAATAGAAGAACAAATATTAATTAATCGAGGAATTCCTTATAACGAAATAAATCATTATCTAAATACAACAGATGAAGATATTAGTAAGCCGGAATTGTTAGGGGAGACAAAACTTTATGATGCGGCAAGTGTTTTACTTTCGTCTATAAAAGATAATAAACGCGCTTTGGTGATAATCGACACGGACATGGATGGATATACGTCTAGTGCTCTACTTATTAATTATTTAAATCGTTTGTTTCCTACTTGGGTCCAAAATAATTTATCTTGGCTACATCACACGAGTAAACAACATGGATTAAAAGACTGCATAAACGAGGCTTTAAAATATGACTTAGTCATATGCCCGGACAGCGCGTCATCTGATATAGATGAGCACAAAAGATTGTTCGATGCAAATATACCAGTAATAGTATTAGACCATCACCAAACAGAAATAGCTAATCCTGATACTTATAAGTATGCAATAATTATTAATAACCAGTGCTGCGAATATCCGAATAAAGCATTATCTGGCGTTGGTGTTACTTGGCAATTTTGTAGATACATTGACCAGAAACTAGATAGTAAAGATAAGTGCGCAGATGATTTTCTTGATTTAGTTGCGGCGGGGCTCGTTGGAGACGTAATGAGTTTGCGTTCTATAGAGACTAAGCATCTAATTCAAAAAGGATTGGAACGCATCCAGAATCCTTTCTTGGCCGCGATGGTAGAAAAGAATTCATACTCTTTAAAAGGGGAGATAACTCCTTTCGGCGTCGCTTTCTATATTGTTCCTTTTGTAAACGCAATTACTCGGTCAGGGACACAAGAGGAAAAAGAGATAGTATTTGAGTCAATGCTTGAATTTAAAGCTAATGATAAGATACCCTCAACTAAGAGAGGACATAAACTAAATGAAACAGAAACCGTGCTAGCTCAAGCATTAAGAGCAGTGACTAATGCAAAAAAGAGACAAACTAAAGCTCAAGAGGAAGGACTAGCTCTATTAGAGAATAAAATTAAGGATGAGCATTTAGATTCTAATAAAATATTGTTCATCATTACGCGGCCAGAGGAGGTTCAATATGAATTAAGAGGACTGATTGCCAATAAATTAAAAGAAGAATACCAACGTCCTTGCTGCATAGTTGCGCTTAATGGAGATAATTACGAAGGTAGTATGCGCGGATACGAGCGTTCAGGCATTACTAACTTTAAAGATATTTGCGAAAAAACGCATTGCGTTAACTGGGTGTAGGGGCATAATAATTCTGCGGGATTAAGTATACCAAAAGAAAAAGTGAATGACTTTGTCCTGGCCGCAAATCAGCTACTAAAAGATATAGATGAAGAATCTGTTTATTTGGTAGATAAAATATATAATGAGAAGAATGTTGACTCAGATGATATTCTTGCTATTGCTGCGTTAGGAAATCTTTATGGGAAAGACGTTGAGGAGCCTTTAATTGCAATAGAAAAATTAAAAATAACTAAAAATATGATTACTCTATTGTCTCCAGACAAGAACCCGACCCTTCGAATAACGCTACCTAATAAAATAAATATTATGAAGTTTAAATCATCTGTAGATGAATACGAATCCTTGTCTCCAACAGACGAGGGGTATATAAAAATTAATTTGGTTGGCTCTTGTAATAAGAATGTCTGGAATGGAAATATTTCTGCTCAAATATTTATGACAGACTATCAAATAGTTAATCAAGTTGATTACTACTTTTGATATATTAAATGAGTTACTCGGACTGAGTTCAATAGAAAATCCAAAATGAAAATCGCTTTTCAGATATTTTGAAAGCGATTTTTTCTTATTGACAAAAAACAAGGAAAATGATATAATTATATAAGGAGATGATATGATTATGAAAATTATTAAAGAAGGTAAAATCCCTAATAAAAAAGTTATATTAAAATGTCAAGAATGTGGAACTATATTTGAAGCAGATAGCGAAGAATATACTAAAACTAAAGTTGTAAATTTAATTTCATATAGTACGGCTTATCGAGATAAGTACGAATCTGTTTGTCCGTTTTGCGAACACAAAGGTGAAATGATTAAAATGAGATATGAATTCATGGAGGCTTAACAATAATGGAGTTGAATGAAGGTCAAATTAATGCACTCAAAATTGCAGTTCAACGATTTAAGGACGGAGAACGATATACGGTTATATCTGGTCCCGCTGGCTCGGGAAAGAGCTCAACTGTTCGTGTCATTATTGAATCTTTAGGAATTCCTGAATCCCAAGTCGCCTATGCGACATATACGGGTAAGGCCGCACAAGTATTGCAAAAAAAAGGTAATCAGAACTCAATGACTCTTCATAAACTGTTATATAAATCAATTCCTAATGATGACGGTACATTTACTCATGAACCATTAGATTTTTTGCCTTATTCTCTTGTCGTGGTTGATGAAGTTTCGATGGCGCCTAGGGAGATGATGGATTTACTCTTTAGTCATGAAGAGACTCAAGTCATTTGTCTCGGCGATGAGCATCAACTTCCGCCCGTATCTGAAGACGCTGACAATCACTTACTAGACCATCCGCACGCGAGGCTAACTGAAATCATGCGTCAGGCCGCAGAGTCAGAGATTATTAGAGTTAGTGCTGACATACGTCTTGGCCGTCCATTGAAGCCTTTTAAGGGGAAAGAAATCCAAATTGTTACAAGAGAAGAACTAAGTAACGGAATGCTCTTGTGGGCAGACGAAGTTATTTGTAATATGAACAAAACTAGAAATAATCTAAATGAGCAAATAAGACGCCTTTTAGGATACAATACTCCTTATCCTGTTGAGGGAGATAAGATGATTTGTCTCCGTAACTACTGGAAAGAAATTTCACAGGAGGGCAATGCTCTTATAAACGGTACATTAGGAAATATCAATATCACAAAGCAAGGACAAATTTATTTGCCCCTTAAATATAGGAAACAGAATGATAAACCATATGTGGATGAAACAAGAGCAAGGTTATATACAGACGGAAATGATATTATTGACGTAGTCATTGATAATAAATATCTCCTAACTGGAGAAAAATCTCTTAATCCAAAAGTAGAAAGAAATATGAGCCATTCTAAATTCTTCCATAGACAGGTGCCAAAGGAATTTGCTTATGGATATGCAATTACTACATGGAAAAGCCAAGGTAGTGAGTGGGATAAGGTACTAGTTATTGATGAATCTTTTCCTTTTGAGAAAGAATTACATAAGCAATGTCTATATACTGCGGTAACAAGAGCAGCAAAGAAATTAGTTTTAGTGTTGAATGAGTGAGCGGCCAAGGTAGATTTTTATCTATTTTTATGCTATAATAATAAAGAATAATTATAAGGAAGGATAGGTGATGTGCGGGATGAGCTATTTTCGATTTGAATCTCACTCTCACTCCGAATACTCTAATCTTAGATTGCTTGACTGCATTAATAAGCCGAAGGATTTGGTTAATAGAGCGATTGAATTAGGTCTAAGTGGTATTGCAATTACTGACCATGAATCTTTGTCTGCTCACCCTGAATTGAATATTTATCAACAAGAAATTATTAAAGAACATCCTGATTTTAAGATTGCGCTCGGTAACGAAATTTATCTGTGCGCAAATAGAGAAAAAAATCAGGAATATTATCATTTTATTCTTATTGCGAAAAATGCGGCTGGGCATAGAGCGTTAAGAGAATTATCCTCTAAAGCATGGTTAAATTCTTATACAGATAGAGGAATGGAAAGAGTTGTAACAACTTATGATGACCTCGAAAAAGTTGTTCAAAAATTCCCCTCGTCCTTGGTCGCTTGTACTGCGTGTCTGAGCGGCGAAGTATCTAAAACAACTTTGAAACTGATTCAAGCTGAGCGCAACGGGGACGAGTCTAGCCGCATTGCCGCGCATAATCATATAATCAATTTTATTCTTTGGTGTAAAAAACTATTCGGCGAGGATTTTTATTTAGAGTGCGCGCCAGGATGTTCTAAAGACCAGATTGATGTAAACCAAAGATTCTTGTCTATTGCTCATGCGTTTGGACTCAAGATGATTGTTGGTACTGACGCCCACTTCTTAAAGAAAGAGGACCGGTATGTGCATAAAGCATATCTTAACTCCAAAGGCGGCGAACGTGAGGTCGATAGCTTTTATGAGTATGCGTATCTTCAAAGTAATGAAGAAATAATCGAAAATTTGGCCGCATCTAATTATGATATTTCTTTTGTTGAGCAAATGTTTAAGAATAGTATGGAAATTTATAGTAAAATAGAAAATTATTCTTTACTTCATTCACAACAAATTCCTGAAGTAGAAATTTCTGACTATCCTAAGCAAAAGAAAGAAACTGGATATAAAGAGTTGGATAGAATGTTCAATTCTGATGATAAAGTTGAACGGAATTGGATTAATCAATGTTGGAATAAATTTGCGGATAAAGGTTTACTTAATAAGAAAGAGTATTTAGATGAACTTGAAGAAGAGGCTGAGGTTAAGAGAATCGTTGGTGAAAAATTAAATACTAATATGTTTAGATACCCGCTTCTTTTGCAGCATTACATTGATATGTTTTGGGAATGCGGTTCGACGGTTGGTGTAGGTCGAGGTAGTGCTTGTGCCGCATTGAATCATTATTTGTTAGGTATATCGCAGCTCGACCCTATCCAATACGAGTTCCCGTTCTTCCGCTATATGAATCGTGATACAGATGGACTTGGTGATATTGACCTAGATTTAGCACCTTCAAAGAGACCTCTGATTATCAAAAATATTAAGGACGAACGCCGCAAATATTTGGATGTTAATCTTAGCGAACAAGAGAAACAAAATCTTGGGTGCACTATGATTGCAACATTCGGTACAGAATCTTCAAAGTCTGCGGTGCTCACGGCCTGTCGCGGCTATAGGAGTGACGAGTTCCCAGATGGAATCGACGTTGATGTTGCTCAATATTTGTCTAGTCTCATCCCCTCAGAACGAGGTTTTGTCTGGTCAATACGCGATGTTGTATATGGCAACGACGAAAAAGGTCGTAAGCCCATTTCCGCTTTTATCAATGAAGTAGACCAGTATCCAGGATTATTGGATGTCATTATGGGCATAGAAGGACTGGTCAAGAGCAGAGGTATACATGCATCTGGTATCGTCATGTTTGAAAATGACCCATATGAACATTGCTGTTTTATGCGCGCCACTAGCGGCGAAATTGTAACGCAATATGACCTTCATATGGACGAAGCCGTAGGTTGACTGTATATGTTAAGCCTATAAATGCCTAATCGCTAATCAGCGAGGTTACATAAGCATCTATATTAAATAGAGTAAGAAAAAAATACTTATGTAGCTACCAGGGGAACCTTAGCAAGTAAAGTTGAAGGCAATCCTGGGCTAAAATGTTAAATCATTCCTTTGCAAATCTTATTTATGTATGAGGGTACAAAAAATAGATTAACGGAGGAATAAAAAAATGTATGTTTATCAAATTACAAATTTAATTAATAATAAACAATATATAGGAATTACCAATGATTATAAAAAGAGATGGAGTAACCATAAATGTTATAATAATCCTGATATGGTAATAGCTAAAGCCATAAAAAAATATGGAGTAGAAAATTTTAAATTTGAATTGTTATATTCTGGTTTAAGTTTAGAAGATGCTTCTAATAAAGAAATTCAATTAATTAAAGAAAAAAGAACTCTTGTGCCAAATGGATACAATGTTGCTTTAGGAGGATTCAATGGAGCAACAGGAGTTCAACAATTAGGAGAAAATAATGGGAGAGCGGTTTTATCTGATGAAGAAGCTCAATATATAAAAGACCATAGAAATATTCCAGAATATGTTCTTTATGAGCAATTTGCTGACAAAATTAGCTATTCTGCCTTCAGAGACGTATATTTAAATAAGACTTATTTAAATATCAAACCTCATGTAGAAATTTATCCATTCAATTTAGAATTTTCTAACCAATTTACTTCAAATAATAAATTAACTTATAATGAAGTAGTAGAACTAAGAGAGCAGTATAAAAATGGAATTTATTGGAAAGACGTATATAAAAAATATAAAGACGTTTTTAAAAATGAATGGGATTTTTGGAATATATATGTTGGGAACAGATATAAGTTAGTTATGCCAGAAATCTTTACTGACGAACTTAAAAAATATCATACTTCATTAGGGAAAAAAGGTAGCAATAATGGTAGAGCTAAACTTAATTGGGATAATGTAAGAGATATAAGAGAAATGCACAAAGAAGGTATCTCTAATAGTGAAATTTATAAAAAGTACCCTCAAGTTTCACATACAACTATTAGAGATATTATTAATAATAAAACTTGGAAAGAATGATTTAACATAAATGCCAATCGACTATCTCCCAGAAGGAGAGTAAAATTGCTATTGATACGCAATTTGAAACGGTATTCTTGATTCATATAAATCAAGTAAGATATAGTCAGACCTCGTAGAAATACGAGATATGTTGTTGACCAAACTGGATTTGAATTAATAATTCAACAAATTTTTGTATGAAGCGAAATAAAAGACGAATTAAGCTTTTATTACGATAGGAAATATAAAAAATTTAAAGAATTATGTATGAAAAGTCCCAATAAATAAAAATATTTATTGAAAAAGAAGTTGAACTCTATTACTTAGAGGTGTGCAAAAAGCGATTAAGTTTTTAGCAGGAAATGGCTAATTAATTTTTGTGCTAACCGGGGAACCTTACCAAGCAAAGTTGAAGGCAATCCAGTGCTAAGCCTATATTATATAGGAAAGTGTATCGACTATCTCGAAAGAGAGTAGAGTAGAGGATAAGTTACTACTCGAAGCGGCTTCTACCCTATATTAGGGTAATGATATAGTCAGTGCTGCTAGAAATAGCAGATACGCACGTTGTTAGTGACATCAGTGCAAGATATGCTGGTACAAACGCTTCTCATGATGCAGAAAGACGGAATTCTTGAACAAGGATTGAATCTCCGCGAACTATATAACAAATATCTTCATCCTGACGTTTTGCCGCTTGACGATAAAGATACTTGGAACACAATTCAAAATGCTTCTAGTCTTAATCTATTTCAGTTAGATTCTACTATTGGTCGTCAGGGAGCGAAAAAAGTGCGTCCTAAGAATATGCAGGAATTAAGTGATACCAATGGACTGATTCGTCTTATGGCAGAGGACGGTGGTGAGCCTCCAATGGAGAAGTATGTGCGATTTAAGAAGAATCCTGAACTAGTCCATAAAGAAATGAAAAAATATGGTCTGACCGCGCAAGAGGAAAAAACACTGAACAAATATGTTGGTAAAAGTTATGGTATTGGTATTTCACAGGAACAGTTAATGCGAACTTTGATGGATCCCGATATTTGCAATTTTAGTCTAGCTCAAGCCAACTCAGCACGCAAAGTCGTAAGCAAGAAACGCATGGATAAAATCGCAGAGTTGAAATCTGAAGTATTCGAAAAGGCGTCCTCTCTTGCGATGGCTAATTATGTTTGGGATAATATCGCATCCACTCAGCTGGGATACTCATTCTCCGACATACACGCGATGTCGTATTCTTTTATCGGGTTCCAAACCGCATATCTCGCAACTCATTGGAATCCTATATACTGGAATACAGCTTGTCTTATTGTTGACAGCGGGTCGTTGGAGGAGTCAGAAGGACAAACAGACTATGCTAAAATCGCAAAAGCGCTAGGTAAAATCATTTCAAACGGTATTTCTATTTCTCTTGTAAATATTAATGAATCAGATTATAGTTTTAAACCAGATGCGGCAAATAATAGAATTTTGTATGCGATGAATGCTCTTAATAAAGTAGGCGGAGATGTTATTGGGAGCATTATTAAGAACAGAGCATATAAGAGTTTAAATGATTTCTTAGTTAAATGTCCTCTTAATAAAACGGTAATGATTTCTCTTATTAAGTCAGGAGCTTTTGATGAAACTGATGAAGTCTGGGCAAAAACAGTTAATCCATCTGCCCCTCGCCGCGCAATCATGGCTTATTATATCTCAAAGATTTGTGAGCCAAAGAAAAAACTTACTCTACAAAATCTGAGCACATTGATTCAGAAAAATCTCATTCCAGATTCTTTGTCTCTTGAAAGGCAAGTATTCTTACTCAATAAAAAATTGAAGAATCAAAAGGAAGGTAAGGAATATTATCTGTTAAAAGAGGATGATTTTCTGTTCTACGAGGAACACTTCTCTCAGGATGACTTAACTATCATTGACGGAGAAAATCTTTTGCCGCAAAGCAAATGGGATAATATCTACTCTAAAATGATGAATAATATTAGAGAATGGTTAAAAGAAAATCAAGAGAGAGTATTAAATGAATTAAATGATTTATTATTTAAAGAATGTTGGGATAAGTATGCAGCAGGAACTGTTTCCGCATGGGAAATGGAAAGTATGTGTTTTTACTATCATGAACATGAATTGGCAAAAGTTAATACTTCTAAATATGGAATAAGTGATTTTAATAAACTTCCTACCGTTCCTAAAGCAGAGAAATTCTTTAAGAGGAAAGGAAAAGAAATTCCTATCTATGAGACGACAAGAATTATTGGAACAGTCCTTGGCAAGAATGATATTCGTTCAACTGTTTCGATTTTAACTACTACAGGTGTTGTAGATGTTAAATTCACTAAAGAATATTATGCAAATTATAATCGTCAATTAAGTGAAATTCAACCTGATGGAACTAAGAAAGTTATTGATAAGAGTTGGTTTACAAGAGGAACGAAAATTATGGTAACCGGGTATCGAATTGATGACACTTTTAGAGCTAAGTCTTATTCGCATACTTCAACTCATCAGTTGTATAAGATTGAAGAAGTAACAAACAATGGACGAGATATTGTTATTGAACATGAGAGAGGATGATGTTATATATGGGTGTAAAGCCTAAAATTTTAGCTATTTATGGAATGAGCGCGGCAGGGAAAGATACTTTTCTGAACCACCTATCAAATAACTTTGATTTAAACAAAATTCTTTTAACTACTTCCAGACCGCCGCGCGAAAAGGAAATTGACGGCGTTGATTATCTATTTAAGAAAAAGAAAGATATTCTAAGGGATGATAATTTCCTTTGGCCTATTGATTATAATAATTGGATTTATGCAATAGCAAATGAATCTATTAAAGATGACAAAATTAATGTAGGAATATTTAATCTTTATTGGATGAAAAAACTATTTGAAGACAATGATGAACATTTTGATTTGATGGCTATTGAGGTTTCAGCTAGTGATAAAGATAGATTAATGCGCTCATTAAGAAGAGAAAAAAATCCTGATTGTGATGAAATTTGTAGACGCTTTTTAGCAGACAAGCAAGATTTTAATGATGTAGAATTTAATTGCGCAAAAAAGGAGTATATAGAAAAACATCCAAATAAGATTTACGAATTGCCTTTACAAGGACTTAACTTCTATGAATCTTTTGTTAACTGGATAACGGAGAATAAGTGATGAGTGATAATAAAAATCTAGCTGCGGCCAAACGTATTAAAAATGATGAATTTTATACAAGATTAGAAGATATAGAAAAAGAATTAACTAATTATAAAGAATATTTTAAAGATAAAATTATTTATTGTAATTGTGATGATGTAGAGTATTCAAATTTTTATAAATATTTTAAAGATAACTTCGATGAGCTAAGAATCAGAAAAATCATTGCAACAAATTTGTCATTAAATAAAACGGCATATAAAACAGAGTTTGATAACAATAGCAAAGAAGTAAGAACTCAGCTGTGCGGCAATGGGGATTTTCGTTCAGAGGAATGCGTTGAATTACTTAAAAGTGCGGACCTCGTTATTACTAATCCGCCATTTAGCCTCTTCCGCGAATATATCGCGCAACTTATAAAATATAATAAGAAGTTTCTTGTTATAGGCAATATAAATGCTGCGTCCTGTAAAGAAATATTCCCGCTTTTTAAAAATAACCAAGTATGGTTTGGAAATACTAGCCCTAAAGTGTTTTTAACGCCAGACCGCACAGAAAAGAAATTTGGTAATATCGTTTGGTATACGAATTTAGATAATAAAAAAAGGCATTGCCGCATCCCGCTGAAAGAAAAATATTATGGTAATGAGGAGAAATATCCTAAATATGATAACTATGATGCTATTGAAGTATCTAAAGTAGTTAATATTCCGTGTGATTATGACGGACTAATGGGCGTGCCAGTTACTTTTTTAAGTAAGTACTGTCCAGAGCAGTTTAAATTAGTTGGTCATGACCATGATTTAACTGGTGATGGCGGAGCTGGTATTTCAGATGGTCAATTTATCTGCAAAGGTAAGAATGTTTATAAAAGAGTTTTGATAAAATTGGTCAAAAATAGTTAATATAAACTCTACAAAAACCATATATATTGTTAAGCCTATTGACTTTAACAATTATATATGGTATAATTATTATGTATAAGTTATCAACCTTAAAATAATTATCTAATTAGGAGGATAAAAAATAATGAATGTATTAAAAAGAGATGGACGTATAGTCCAATTTAACAAGGAGAAGATTATAAATGCTATATTAAAAGCTTTTCTGGCCGTTGATGGCGAAATTACTGATTATGCAAGCATAAAGGCTCAAAATATTGCAGATTATATTGCTTCTATTTCTACCTCTAAAGACGAATTGAGCGTAGAAGAAATACAAGATTATGTAGAGCGCGGCTTAATGAGTCTAAAGAGAAAAGACGTTGCTAAAGCATATATTCTTTATAGAAAACAAAGAGATAATGCTAGGCAGAATACCATCGATAAAACTATTGATGAAATAGTAAATAATTCTAATGAATATTGGATGACAGAAAATTCTAATAAAGATGCTCAATTAGTTACAACTCAAAGAGATTATGTAGCAGGCGCAGTGTCTACTGACATTGCAAGACGTAGAATCTTGCCGCAAGACGTTGTAGAAGCTCATGATACAGGTCTTATTCATGTTCATGATTTAGATTATATATTGCAACCTATTTATAATTGTTGCTTAATTAATCTTGAAGATATGTTGCAAAATGGAACTATAATTAGTAAAACAAAAATAGACAAGCCGCATAAATTTTCTACTGCGTGTAATATTGCGACTCAAATTATTGCCCAAGTCGCATCTAGCCAATACGGAGGTCAATCTATTAGTCTAGCTCATTTAAGTCCGTTTGTTGAGAGCTCTCGTCAAAAGTTTAAAAAAGATTATCCGACTGCGGCAGATGCGATGATAGAGCAGATGGTAAAAAATGATATTAGTGCTGGCGTACAAACTCTTCAATATCAAATTATTACTTTGATGACGACAAATGGACAGGCGCCATTTATTACTGTATATATGAATCTTAATGAAGTTCCCGACGGTCCGGCTAGAGAGGATTTAGCTCTTGTTATCGAGGAGGTCCTTCGCCAACGCATTAAAGGAGTGAAAAACGAAAAAGGAGTATATATCACTCCAGCTTTTCCAAAACTTATTTATGCTCTTGATGAAATTAATATTTATCCAAACAGTAAGTATTATTACTTAACGAAAATAGCCGCAGAATGCACAGCTAAAAGAATGGTTCCTGATTATATTTCTAATAAAGTCGAAAGAGAGTTGAAAGGCGGAGATATTTACACCTGCATGGGATGCCGTTCTTTCTTAACTCCAGACCGCACTACTAAGAATTATGCTCATGCCTTAAACTATAAAGAGGGTGAACATAAATACTACGGAAGATTCAATCAAGGTGTCGTTACCATTAACTTAGCTGACGTGGCATTAAGTTCAAAAGGAGATATGAATAAATTTTGGACTATTCTTGACTCGCGCCTTGAATTATGTCATAAGGCATTAAAATGTAAGCATAATAGACTGGTAGGCGTATCATCTAAGGTAGCTCCTATTTTATGGCAGAACGGGGCAATAGCAAGACTAAATAAAGATGATACAATAGATGAACTACTTTATCATGGATATTCCACTATCAGCCTAGGATATGCTGCGCTTTATGAATGTACAATGGCGATGCTCGGTGTCTCTCATACCACAGAAGAAGGTAAAAAATTTGCTTTATCCGTAATGCAAACCTTAAATGATGCGTGCGCCAGATGGAAAAAAGAAGAGGATATTGATTATAGCGTCTATGGTACTCCTATCGAGAGTGTTACTTATAAATTTGCAAAATGTTTAAAAGAGCGGTTTGGGGTTATTCCGAACATAACCGACCACGATTATATCACCAACTCTTATCATGTGAATGTAAGAGAAAAAATTGATGCTTTTACTAAATTGAAGTTAGAATCTGAATTTCAAAAACTTTCTCCGGGAGGCGCAATTAGCTATGTAGAAGTTCCAGATATGAGTAATAATATTCCCGCGGTGTTGGATATTCTTAAATTCATTTATGATAATATTATGTATGCGGAAATAAATAGCAAATTTGATTATTGTCAATGTTGTGGCTATTCCGGCGAGATTAAAATCAAAGGAGAACCTGGTCATCTGTATTGGGAGTGTCCAAACTGTGGAAATCGGGACCAAGATAAGATGAGTGTTGCTAGACGGACTTGTGGATACATCGGAACTAATTTCTGGAATCAAGGTCGCACAGAAGAAATTAAAGAACGAGTTCTTCATATTGATTGGTGAGAGAAATAAAAAAATGAGATATGCAGCTTTAAAGTACAATGATATAGTAGATTGTGAAAATGGGATATGTGTTTCTTATTGGTGCCAAGGATGCCCTATTCACTGTAAAGGGTGTCACAATCAAGAAACTTGGGATTTTAATGGTGGTCAAGAAATCGACAGAGATGAATTAGTTAGTAAGATTATCGCCGCATTAAGAGAAAACGGAATAGTAAGAAGTTTTTCTGTCCTAGGTGGCGAGCCTTTAGCCGCACAAAATTTAAATAATACTATTTATATCGTTAAAAAAGTAAGAAATACTTATCCTGATATAAAGATATATTTATGGACTGGGTATGTATTAGAAAATTTTAATGAGGAACAAAAAACAATTCTTCCTTTGATAGATATTTTAATTGACGGTCCATACCTTGAAGAAAAGCGAGATATAACTTTAAAACTTAGAGGGTCTACTAATCAAAGAATAACTAAGCGAGGAGTTTTAACAAATAATGTATAAAAAAGATTCAAATCAATATATTCAACAAGAAGAGTATTGCATACTAAAAATTCAGTATAAAGACATCTGGTATGATTTTATAATTGATACAGATGATATTGAAAGAGTTCAAAAATATCACTGGAGAACTAGCCATAAAAAGAATAAAGTATACGCCGTTACTGGACAAAGCAAAAATGGACAAAAACAAATTTATTTACATAAATATATTTTAAACAAAGAAGTTCCAGATGGATGTGAGATTGACCACATAAACAGCAATTCTTTTGATAATAGAAAATCAAATTTAAGAATTGTCACTAGATTGGAAAATATTTAGAATGTAAATGTTAGAAAGGAAAGTAAAACTCAAATAAGAGGAATAACATACCATCCTAACTGGCATAGCTATACAGTAGATTTTTATTTTAATAAAAAAAGATTTTATTTTCCACATTTTGAAACTCTACAAGAGGCCATATGGTGTAGAAAAACAGCAGAAGAATACTTTGGACTTCAAACTATTAGCAGAAATCCAATAGCTATAGGATATTTTGACAAAATAGATAATATATTAAAGCAAAAGATTGAAGAAATAACGCTAGGGAAAATAAAAGAAAGACTTGCTCTTTATAAAGAGAAAGAAAATATTTGTTAAAAATATTATTTTATGCTATAATAAAATAAAAAGGTAAAGGAGCAAAGCCTATGACAAATAATAAAATTAAAGAGTTTTAGAAAAGTGAAAAAACAAAAATAAGCGGAGCAACTCTATATGATTTAAATAAATAGATAATAGAATAGACAGAAAATCCTATGACAGATGGAAATCTATATGATGCTTTAGATTACATTGTGGCCCCTTTCTTCAAAAAAAATATTGAATAGAGAATAAATAAAGAAGATTTTGATAATTGTTACTTTATGCTATTGTGTAAAGAAGATAATAACTATACCTTATTCAATGTTCGCAATTATTTAGACTTTCATGAACCAATTCTTATAGCTTGTGACGAATTAAGGATTTGTTTAAAGAACAGAGGAAAAGTCTATAGTATAGAAAATACAGAAGATAATTATGCTATAGAAATTTGGTTGAAGGACGCTGACAAAGGTATGTTGTGTTATTATCTATTCCCTTACAACGAAGGAGTAATTGAAATATAATGAAAAATATTATTGTAATGATTCAACCTTTTGCTATGACACAAAAAGTCGAGGGATACGAAAATGGTTATAAATTTGCTTCTGTAAATAGCACAGTTTCTAATATACCAAACGATATTTTTGGTATCATTACTACAGACGGCCATTATGAGGATTTTAGCAAAATAACTATTGTAGGCCCAAAGAAAATTACAGAAAAAATTGTTCAAAAGATTAAAGAAAAAGAAATGGCAACATATAATAAAAATAATTTAGAAATTGAGGTATTTTGATTATGAAATTTTTGATTAGTACAACTGAAATTTACCGAGTAGACAGTGAAGCAGAGGCAGAACAGCTGATTCAAGACGCAAAGACAGATGATAAATTTGATTTGCTGAAGTATACAACAGAAAAGAAAGATATAAAGCTGAAAGGTGAAATCGTCGATACCTACTTTAAAGTTAGCTTAAATAAAGCCTTTAACGAACTTAAAGAGCCTCTGAATGAAGTCGATATTAATTATGAGGTGAAATAACAATAGATGAAAGTTAAATTTACAAATGATTATGCGCAAATGCCTCTTCGTGGAAGCTCATGTGCCGCGGGTTATGATATTTATGCGGCTGAGCCTGATGATATTCTGATTGCACCCCACTGCACTACAATGATTCATACCGGCCTTGCAATGGAACTTCCTGGCGGATGTTTTGGCGGACTTTTCCCTCGCTCTGGTATTGCCTCTAAACGCGGCCTGCGGTTGGCGAATTGCATCGGCGTGGTGGACTCAGATTATCGTGGAGAGATACTAGTCCCAATACACAATGATACGGACTTGCCGCAAACGATTCAGCGTGGAGAAAGAATTTGTCAACTTATTATAATGCCTTATGTAACCGCAGATTTTCAACTCGTAGATTCTTTGGAAGATACTGAACGCGGAGAAGGCGGATTTGGTTCTACTGGAATTACGTTATTAACAAATAAATGAAAGATATGAAAGAGCTGATTTATTTCAGCTCTTTTTCTTTTTGCTCTTGTTTTATAATATTTTTTGTGCTACACTATATACAGGGGGTGATAGTATGAAAATAATGGGAATTGATGGAAGCTCCAAGATGAGCGGAATTGCAGTCTTTGATGGATAGAAGCTAGTGTACTCTGGATTTTGTGGCGCGACCTCTTCTGATTTAATTAAAAGAATTCATAAGATGGTTGATTCAATAGAGGAAGCAATTAGATAGAATCCTGATATAGATAAAATTATTTTAGAAGAAGTATTGCCAGAAAATACTAAAGGAAACATTAAAACACATAAAGCTCTTATGTGGTTACAAGGAGCAATAGCAATAATGGTACATGATAATTTTCCTAGTATTGAAATAAAATATATAATGCCTAATTCGTGGCGGGCTGCCGTCGGGATACATACGGGACGCGGTATAAAACGTGCAGAACTGAAAGCCGCAGACATTAAATTTGTAAAAGATAAATTTGGGAAAGATGTTAATGACGATGAGGCAGATGCTATTTTAATTGCATATAGTCAAGTGTTAAAAGAAAATTCTGAATACAACTGGGAATAATTAATAAGACAATAAAATAAAAGAGAGGAAGACTCCTCTGTCAAAATAAGAATCTTCCTCTCATACGTCTGAATACTTTATTAGTAATTTGAATAATTTCCTCTCCATAAGTAGCAATTAAATCTGCTAGCAATTCTTCCTAATCAATAGTCAAATCTACATTATAAGAAAACATTGCCGCATGAGTAATTTCATGGCATAGAACTTTTTTCAAAAATTTACCTTTTAAAGTATTATTTAAATAAATCGTTTTGCTATTGTCATCACACGTGGCTACAGCTAAAGAACCGTTGCTTCTATATAGTTTTGGATGATTAGATGAAACAGAGACTATACGCCATTCTTCACCATTAATATAAAACATTTCATTTTATCTTAGTGGCTAAAGCACTAATCTTCTGTTGCAGCATTTGTTTCTCTTCTGGCGAAGCATCTTGAATCATCTCAGTAATGTCATGACCTAGTTCTTGAATATATTTATCAAGTTCTTTCATCTGTATCTCTTTACCTTGATGTAGTTCTTTGGCTTCCATATAGCTTTTTCTGCTTAAAGGACTTCGTCCCTCTCTGCTGTCTCTTGTATTAATAGGATATGTATCCCAATCTCTTTCTGTATAATAGCGAGAACCACCTCTATTAGTAGATTCGTCTCTATTGTTCATTATGCGGTCTGGATAATACATTCTTCCATAACTATTTCTATCCATATCTCTTTGATACATTTCATTCATCATTGGGATTGGCAAATATCTCTCCTGATAATACATTTGACTATACTTCTCTTTTTCTTTGTTTTCCTTCATAGCCTCTGTAATTGAACAATAATAAATTGCTTCCTCTAAATCTTTTATCATATCAATTACTTGACCTAACTCTTTTGTATCGGCAGCCGCAAGATTTCCCATCTATGATTGAGCTGCTGATAGAAGAGTTTCTTTCATATTTTTTAATCTTTCCATACTTTATTCCTCCTCCTTAAGCAACTCTTTCTACAATTAGATTAGCATTCTATACTCCAATAGGCTAAGAACTAATATTCTTAACACTTATTTGAGAGCAACATCCAATAGGAACATCTAAAAAGACACTACTAAAGACATTATTTAATTCTTCTAATGCGGCTGGGGTTGAAATCATAGTAGTCGCGCCAACTGGCTCTCCATTAACCGCAATAGCTAAAGATATAGGACCTAATGTTCCGCCTGTTGGTACTTCAATATTGCCGCCAAAGGTCACTCTGAATCTAGCTCTACATTGATTATTTGGTAACGCGCGTAAAGTGACTAGTCCGCTTCCATCTCTGTGAATTATGGAGCAGCTACCACATACTGCGGTATCCGTAAATAAAACGTTTTGGTTTGCTTCTACTGTTTGTAAAGCATTGGCAGTAATTTCCATACTTTTATCTTTCCTCCATTCTTATTATTTAATTAGCAGCAACCGGTATTATTGCAGCAACCATTTCTGTATAGACTTAAATAATCATAATTGCAGAAAGGGTTTGGCTGAATATATGCAGGAATTGGGCAGGGCCGCAAAGTATTAACTAAATAGTTGTTCTGATTGGCTTGAGATGCCGCAAACTTCAGACTCTAATTCTCAGCTTGAAGAGTTGCAATCTTATCCTGAGTTAAGAAATCAAGGATAGACCGCACACCAGCATTCTGATTATCTACTATATCTCTTGTGCTGTCACTTATCGCTTGACGAGTCTGGCATTCTTGTGTTGCAAGATTGTACCCCAAATCAGCGAAACCGCGTTCGAGCTGTCTCTGAGTCTAGCAACAACAATCGGCTTGTTGAGTCCCAAGCGCATTTAACTGAGCTGTAATAGCATTAGTATTCTGCATATTAGCAATATTAATGCTATTTAAATCCTGCTGGATGTTTGAAGTGGAATTATTGATTACGGTATTCAATCCAGCAAAGCCCTGATTCATTGAATTCTGTAATCCATTAAAACCAGTCAATAAGCTAGTATTGGTATTATAGAATCCATCACATAACCCATTCTGAATTCCACGGATTCCGTTCTCTAAGCCGTTTATATCGAATCCGTAAGCAATTTCTTCACGGGTTGTTGTTCCCTGATAGACTGGGCCGCCTCCGAATCCACCTCCAAACATTCCGTTTCCGCCCCATCCTGCAAAGCAGAACAGGAACAGGATAATAATCCACCAAGCGCCATTGTCAAAACCAAATCCGTTGCCATTATTGCAACATCTATTAGATTCAGCATTCGTAACTGCCGCAATATCTGATAGACTATAACCATTTGCATTATTAAACATATACCTTTACCTCCGTTTATTTTATTACTTTATTTTATTCCAAGCTATTGCTTGAAACTTGTAAACTCTTTATCAAAATCAAGACCTCTCTCTTTAAAGACATTTCTTACTACCTATTCAATTTCATTAGTTTTTCCTTGCTCCGCTAGACTAACAATATTTGCTAAAACAGGATTATTACTTCCTCCCTGTTTTAAAGCATTCAGCATAAATTGCTGAGGATTTTTCTATGCTTGAACGAACTGAAATAATTGCATAGGATTCATTCCAAAATTATTAATAGCCATTTGCTTTAAGACCTTCTTTCTATTGTGCTATTGAGACTGGAGCATTGCTTTTAATATTTAATATAGTATCTATCTTCCCTTCCAATGCAGAAACTTTTTCTAATATCTCATTAACAATAGCAAAGTCAACGAAGCTATTACTATTATTATTTTGTTCTGCGGCAGGTGGAATATATGGTTTGAAAGTTATTAAATTTGTTGTACCATTATTATTCCAAGACTTTATATAGATTTCACTTAAGTCAGCTTTGGGGAATATTCCAAAACCGCCAATCGGGACTTCAGTTGCCTTTACCATATCTTCACTATCTACTATTTTACCATTTAGTATATTAGTGCTATTAGGTGCGGCCGGCGCCTATTGATATGAATAACTTGGCTACTGCTGGAGGTATGGATTAACTCCAAAGCTATAATTATAAGGATAATTATTATAATAATTCATCAATTTTGTCTTAACCTTCCTTTCTTTCATGTCTTTACACTATATATAAATTTTAATTAAAATTTCCTTACTCTCTTTGACCAAATTTTAATATATTTTATTAAAATTAACAGGATACACAAAATAAAAGGCACAGATGAATAAAGTATCGTCTGTGCCTTGTTCTTCTTATTGTATCAGAAAATAAAATGCTCTGCGGCTTATTTTTCCTTTGACCGCAGAGCATATTTTTTACAATTCTAAAAAGTCTATATAAGTATTTTCATCTTCGTCTTGCTAGAACTTTAAAGATTCAATATTAGTCCCTTCTATTTCTAGCATTCCAGTCTTTCCTATCTCGAATGTCATTCCGTTAATGACGATAAGATGTTCTGGTTTACAAAAAATGCTAATCTTATTTATCTTTTCATATAAATCTTTTAATAATTCTGTTTCGGCTTTGAAAGGGCCTTTTAACTAAATTTTCTTACTCATTTACTTAATCCTCCTCAATCATCCAAACAGTACCGATTGGCAAATCTTCCGCTTGCTAAATTAATTCATCATCATCCTCGTACCCAACTATAATACCTTGAGTCTAAGTAACCTGGCCTGCCGCAGATGTATTTCCTACATAATACCAAGAATCAGTATTATAATCAAAAGCAAAGAACTTTTTATCATCGTCTGCGTCCCCAACGGTAATGATTTTACCATGTAAATCAACATCTGAGGAAGGGAGTCCTGATGGATATTCCTGATTTAACTAAGTAATTATTCTTATATTTGAAGTGCCGTCAGTAAAATGGTCTAATGTTAAATTCATTCCTATGAGAATACCAGAGTCCTCTTTTACAGCACCTAAATCATACCAGTCATTTCTCCCGTCATAAGTTTTTGCTTCTCCAGATTCTACTATCTATTGTCTCTTAGCCGGGTCACTAAATAACACCAATATGTGATAATCATCTTCGTTCAGTACCATCCGCATAATATAGTTCAATGGATTACCTAATTCTTGAGATGTTCCATCATTATATGTTACTTTAACTTTCTAAGAGCCTTCTCCTTCTTCGTCTCCTGTGTCTAAAGTTACTAATGTGGGGAATTTAATTGTCGCCTCATATGCAGGTAAATTATTTCCAAACTCTATTCTAAATGTTCCATTATCAGACAGTGAAACATTCGTAATCCACTTAATACCTTCCTAAATAGTGTCTGACGTTCCATCATTATAAATGACTATTAAGTTTCCTTCATCAGATAAGCTAATACTATCTATCCACTTTATAAGATTTTCTACCTAAGTAGATTCTCCTGTTGTATAGTCTATTGACAGCTAACCAGTCTCTGATAAATGAACAGCAGTAATCCATCTTGCAATTACTGTTATGAGCTAGTCCTCTCCATGAGTGTAATGAATCGTAATATGACCATCCTCGTCCATAGAAAGACTTTGAATCATATTATAATCACCTAGGTATAAAGTCTGAATTTCACCTTGGGTATTTTCTTCATAGGCGGTCTAATCATAAACTATAATTCGTCTTTGATTAGCTACATCATCATCTTTACCAGTATAATCTTGTACATTTTCCGCAGTAGGCGTTATGACGCGAATATTTTCTATAGTATCACCTTTTGCGCCCCTGGGAATTTTTAATTTCCACTTCTCATAAAAAGGGTGGTCAGCTGTGTCTTGTCTTTCAACTAAAGTACCTTCGTAATCATATGGAACACTTTCTGCTTCATAGTCAATTACTGTATAAGGAAAAGTGAATCCTATGTATGAGATAGTATCAGTTCCATCAGGATTCTTCACTGAGCAATAGGCCCAAGTAATGGAATCATTATATGAATCACCATCTTTACCTGGAACTAAATTATTTTCCGTATAAGAGTATTCGCCTTCGCCGGTGAATGAAACATCTGGCTACTATTTTAGCTAATTAATATTATCAATAGTAGTAAGTAATAAATGCGGACTGGCGCCTCCGCTTCCTTTTATCTAGCATATATATTCAGCGCCACCCATGTCATTAGTGTAATCATACCCGCGCCGATAGATTTTTCCGTTATCGTCATTACCTTTGTCCGCAGTGTCTATGATAACATACTCATCAAATTTTACTTCTGTATATTCTTTCCCCTAAGAAAAAGCCTCTATCATATCCTGAATAGAAGGAAAATTTGTTTTTAAAACAAATGGTTGACCTCTTCGGCCACCATAAAAACCATAATCAGCCATAGTATTTTCCCTCCTTTATTTAATACTAATAATCAAGAATAAAAAATCTATTATCATCATTATTAACAATAAAACTGATAAAGTTTATATCTATTCTTCTTATTAACTCATATATTCCAAATCTTCCAACCCTAATTTCTTCGCCATTAATGTCCATTACTAAACCAGACGGACCTTGAACACCAATTTTAGTTAGTTTATTAATATTAAGTTTAGTGAGAACATTATTTATTTCTGCGGCCTAGTTAAGAACGACGGTGTAGTTAGTGCAGTCTTTTATAATTATCTAATCATATGCCGCATTAGGAACGAAAACCGTTTCAATAGATTCATTATTTCCATTTATTATTTTCATTCTTTTTATTGTTTGCTCTTGTTCGTTCTCAGAATTCTTTAAAACTATTGAAATATTCTACTCCTATTGAGTTGTTGTGTTTATATCAATGCTTATATAGTAATGCTTTGCGGCAATAAAATTTCCTGTAATAATATTATCTGAAAAAGAAGTATCTATATCAGATATATAATCATTTATTTTATTTCTTCTTAATTGTCCAATCATTTTATTTGCCTCCTTAAAATCTTTCTAACGCTCTCGTTGCAGATATTGTCATCATACTAGATATATTAAGAGGAATTGAAATCGAATTAATCATATAGTCTCCATAGATATTACTTTTTGAGTCATTAACCGTAATTCTCTAATTAACATCTAAGTAATATATAGGCAAACATTGTAAAGTAATACTTTCGTTATAACTAGTATACTAATATATTAGTTCCTTAACCCGCTCAAAAGCAGAATTCTAAGTGCCGCCAGTAGCTAATAAGTTGTAAATAGCCCCAGTTACTTGTATATAATCTTGCCCTTTGCGCTATGCTTCCTCTCTCTATTCCGTTACAATAGCAGAATCCTAACTAGCATCTATCATTACCAAATTAGGAATTTCTCTTTCAAATATGCAGTTAATATCCTCGTCTACAACTATTTTAGAACGCTTCCCAATGTTCGATATACTAAGCTCACCTATTGCCGCAGACGAATCTATAAAATCTAAAAAATAATCTAAAGAACTTGGGTCTTTTTCGTATTCTTCATAGAATTCCCCATTCTCTATATCATACATTTTAGGCCATTCATTATTTAACTCCGTATAATAATTGTTTGTATCTAAACTAAAACCTTCTGCCTGCGCTCCAGACAAATAAAGCTCTGTCCGCCAATCAGTAGTTGTTATATCTTTTGTCTGTGTAGCGAACCTCACATAAGTGTTCGATTCAGTATCCCATTTATATACAGTATTAGTATCAAGAGCAAGATAAAATGTATCTTCCGCGCCCTAAGTAGGGAATCCGTCTCTAGTAGAAAATTGTATGGGCCGCTTTGCTTTCCGTATTCCATCATCTGGGTCATCATAAAAGAACACTTTGTAAGTATTACCCGTCTAGGGTTTTGTATCAATAGCTAAATGATACCGTATAGGGTATGTAGCTCCTGTCGTAGCATCTTCTCTCATCCCCCACACTATATAATCATTTTTAATCATACTGTACTAAGGGGCATTTGAATAAGAGGAAATTAAAAAACTGTCATCAAAAGTATAAACAGACTTTCCTTTTGTAATATCTATTAAATAATCATTCTATTCCATGTTATTCAAATCATTAGTTGATTTAGATGTATTTAAATAATTCTTTATCTCTTGAAAAATAAAATTTCCATCTAAATCATAAAAATACTCATAATTACCCAAAGCGCTTTTTATCTTATCTAATATATCGCAGACAGAATTTCCCGCGTCTCCAATTAATTCTCCTGGATAAATAAAATCTGTATAAATGTATCCTACATCTTGGCCGCTTTTATATTCTGTATAAGAATCAATCGTTCCCGCGGCAAGTGCTTCATCTACCTGCTCTTTATCTGTAGTAGCTCCATACTATACACCAGATGTTGTGCTAGTGTATTGAGTAATATACAAAGGATTAGAACCAGTCCATTTCATAACTTTTCTAACTCTTTCGTCTACGTCACTAATTAAAATTTTAGGTAACTGCTCTCCGCCAAAATAATTAACAACATATTTAATAATTGTATAAATCGTAGGCTATTCTGTTTGATATGCGCCATTGGCGTCTAAAGTATCGTAGGAGCTAAATGTAACGCTCGCGGGAAGGAGCCCGCCGCATTCCCCATTTAATAAACACATTTTATCTTTTAGTTGCAAAGATGCTGAGGTTATCTAGCTATTTGTATTTGTGATTGAAACACTGGATATTATATATGTCCCAAGAGGAAACCATATAATGTCATACTCTGAATACTAGCTAGTATTGTTTTTTATTCCAATATCTAATTTTATTTTTTTGTTTATAGACAAAGAATTTTTTACACTAGTAATATTTGAATTATTTTCGTCAATTAAAATAGTTAGATTGCAAGTGCGGCGCAAGGAGGAATTACCATTAATATTTAAAGTGCCAGAACTAACTTTTCCTTGTATGTCTTCTATTGGGCGCTCTTGCCAATTTAGTATGGTTATTTTAGCAAATTCTTCTTTTAAAGAGATTCTATCTATTGTCTTTAGAAAGTTTTTATCTCTTAAATAAGGTCTATCATTCATTCAATAAATAAACCTCCCTTACAATTCTACAATAATAATCAATAAGACCGCTAGTAGGAATTTCTACATCATCATTCTCATTTATATTTTCCCAATTTTCATTATACCATATATATCTCTCATTATCAACTACATATACATGGTTGGCTTGTGGGTATCCTATTGCGGCCAAGGAACTATATTCTTTATCTTCTTGATAATATTTATTTGAATTAACAAGTTCTTTATTTTTATCTGTTTCTTTGTCAAGATGAATGCCTCCAAATAAAATATCTCTTATTTTTAGAGTTTTATCTTGAATAGTTAAAACATTTGTTTCATTTATGACATTGCGCAAAGGGGTAGATTCCTCATCTGTCTATATATAAAATACCATATTAGTATTTGCTTCTATTGAAATATCTCCTATATAGATTAATCTCTAGTTATAGTTATCATAATTAAATGCGTACTTCGCTTCAATATACTCGTACAGAGACTCTCCGTAGTTAAAGCCTCCCCAGATTTGACCAACAATATCATTATAATAATAAACAGAACTCGTTATCTAACTTTCTGGCTCAATACTCTTTTCCTCAGCTAAGACCGCAATATAGTCAATAGACACAAACGAATCAATAGGAAAAGTAACTGACGTCAACATTTCATTTAAATCCATAAGAGAATATACACCGTCCTCGCTTACCATCATTGATTCTCCATTTATATAAACGATATAACCTAAACCAATAGACAAAGACTAATCATCTGATGCGGCCAGGGGTAATAATTTACCTGACGCGTCCTCTTTTATCTAATACGGGTCATCATAAAAGGAAAACTTAATATCTTGTATCAACTCAACTGAGACCGCATCTGTTTCATATTTATCTTTAATCAATTCAACGATATTAGTATCTGCTGAAATAGTATCCTAAATCTAGCCTAGCACCTCTTTCCGCGTAACTGTTTCTTCTTCCTCTTGTTCAAATATTATATTATCTTCTTCTGTTTCAATAATTCCATAGTTAATAAAATTATCTAAAGAGCATTCTGCTACTTCGTATGCCTCAGCTGAGAAGGAATAAATCATTCTTCCTAAAGTAGTTTGCGGAGTTAAGGAAATATTCATTAATTTTACTAAGACATTGCCTTCTGTAAGTGTTCTAAGCAATTTTATATTGTCTTTATATAAGAAAGCAATTACTTTTTCTCTAAATTCTCTCTCTAGTATATAATCATTATATTCAGTAATTCTTTCTTCCTCATTATAATCATCATATAAAGATGTTGCTTCCTTGCCATACAATTCTTCTTTACTTGTAAAAATATCCTTAAAGTCATCAAGTGCAGTAATTAGTCCAGAAATATTTAAAGAACGGTAGTTAATATATCCATTTCGTCTAATAATAGGATACTAAGAACCAAGTGTTTCGGCTCTGGCTTCAGATACGTTTTGCCGCATAGTTGAGACCGCGGGGTTATATCTTATTCTTAGCTATTGTTTTTCCGCATTTAAGAACATATCTTCAAAATACGCTAAAACCGGTTTCTCGATGTACGTCTCTTCCCCTCTTTGTCCAGATACGTCTTTTTTCTGCACTGAATAATTATACCAGATTCCGCTCTCAACAGTGCAATCATACCAAGTAAAGTTAATTAATTCTTTGGTAGGATAAACTCTCGTATAAATATCTTCCCATATAGTGAAATTACTTCTATTAGAAGTCCGTCTTATAATGACGCTACCTTGGAAAGTATCTGTAGTGGTACTAGCTATTGTCAATTTAATGCGGCCAGATTCTTTTTCATTTTCCGCAACAACTAACGCATTTAATGGATTTTCATGTGTCTAAATAACAATAATATTATAAGTAAAAGTCTAATAATAATAGTTATTAGTTGCAATATCAATAGTTACTGTATAAGCAGACCCGTTTTCTAAAATATATTTTAAAGTATAATTTATTTCATTCGGATTGTTGTATGCACTAGTATAAATAATTCCGCTATCAGTCAGTAAATTATTATCTTCGTCATATAGTTTTATCTAATAACTACTTAGTGAATCACTCTCTTGTGAATCTTGAAAAGTTAAACCACCTACTATATCCAAGGTATTCGTTGAAATAGCGATGTTAGAGCCTTCCTCTTCTGAACTAGAAGAAAGATTCTATAGGGTTAAAATTGGCTAACTAATAGCTCTAATTAAACATACAGTAGACCATTCAGAAAAATAGTCAACGTTATCAACTAACCATTTATCTATAGCCGCAGAATCTGGTGGAGTCGGCGCATCCGCACTGGTGAATCTTATCTAAACTTTATAATATTGATTTATCTAAAAGCCATTCTATAAGTCTTCTGGCTCAATTTCTATATAATATTTATCAGAACTCTTAGTATTATCTATTTTCACGTCACATAATTTTATTTCATTAGGATACTTAGTTAAAGAAAGAACTGATTGATTTGTATTCTAATTAGATACTGTTACTTGCGCATTATTCTATATATCTTTATAGCTATTGTATATAGACAAGGAAAAATAAATGCGGCATTTAGATGTTAGAACAAAAGCATTCTGATATGTGGGTATTTGTGGTGGGTATAAAGTAATATTTAAATTAGCCATCCTTTTCTCTCCTTTTTTCTTCAGAAGTAGGTAAACTTCTTAAATCTTCCATAAAGTGTTCAATAAAAGAGTTCCCGCCTTCCTATTTATAGTGTTGAAATAATTTTTCGCAACATTCAAGACTGTAATCATCAATCCACTTTTTATTATAACAATAATAATGATGTTTTTCCGTTAAAGTAGTTTTAATAATATCTCTATTAGATTCCAAGAGCAAAGAAATATTAGTATTTAATCTACTTAAACTATCTTTTATTTCTTTAGTCTCATCTAAGTGCTCATTAAAATCTTTTTCTAATTTAGTTACTTCTTCTGATAATGATCTTAACTCATTCTCTAAATTTACTATTCTTGAATTATTCTTTCTTATAGCTTCATCATAACCATCTAATTTCTCTTCTTCTCTCTTATCCATTGTAGCTTCTAATCCTGCTTCTCTTATTTTACTTTTTGACCATTCTATGAAGGTAATTAGTTCTTTTGCGGCAAGAGCAAGAAAAACTAGAAATATTATAATGTCTGTAATGGAGTACTTTTCTAATAAATCTATCATCTGGCTAGGCCCCTCCTCCTCTCCTCTTAAAAATTATTATAAATATATTGAAAAAAGATAAAAGAGGATAATCTATTTTAGACCATCCTCTAGTAATTTTAACATATTTCCTTTTTGTTTTTCTATCAACCGAATATGATAATTGGACAGACAGGATTGTCTCCTTCTTCATAGCCCATAGTATAACGGCTACCGCCGCCATTTCTAATGCGCCAACTAAGAGCATCAGCTTGCAAACTAGACTCTTCTGCATTTATATCTGTCGTTATAGTTCCCTCCGTTGAGACAGTAGCTCCTGACGGAGTTCCTTTTTGTGCATACTCAGAGTTCGTCGATAATAATCTAAAAGACGTATTCCAAATAGAATTATTTTTGTCTGTCCCTGTCAAATATCCATATACTACAGAATTTGGCAGTCTTAAACTAGTGTTCGCCACTGACTAATAGGAAACTTGGTTCATAGTTCCTCCCTATGTCCTATTAGAATAATATACGGGGACTGAATCTGTATAAGTTAATAAATAATTTCCGCCTAAAGCAGTTGTTAATTTATTACGTATATACGGCAAAACTGTATTTACCATATAGTTATTATAATAACCTCGACCTCTTTGTCTTCCTATCTAAACAAATTCGCTTTGAATATTCTCTGTGTCGGACATTGGGCCTATGCCAATAATAGTATCTGGCCACCAAATTAGATGATTAGTTGTTATTCCAACGTTCTTATTCAACAAATAATTAATATCTACAACTCTTAAATTAGTTTGAACACTTAAATTCTTTGTTGTCATAGACCGATTATAAGAATTCCAATAACACCAGGGAAGAGTCACAGGAATATAATCTCCTATATAAATATCATGGAAGTCTTTTTCTCTAACAAATTGAGCTATTTCTTCTATTGATTCAAAATGAGAAGAATCTAACAGATTTTCAAATCTTCTTTCTGATAAATGGGCAGTTAGTTCGCTATCTGTCATTGGTATTATAGCCTTTTTAACGGTAATATCGAAACTCTTTTGGGCAAGAAGCTGTCCACTTTCTTTTCTTACTGTAGCACCAAAATCAAAAGTCCCTGGCTCTACTGTATTATATGTTAGCTAGTATCCATTTGAAGCTGTTTTTGTTATATCCCAGTCCTCATTAATAATATTATCTATCGTTCCATATATTTGTATATCTTCAGTGTAATTAGACGGAACAATAGAAACAGTTAATATAACGTCCTCACCTACTGTCATTTCAAAATCAGAGGGAGTCGTCTTTGTTATTGATGCACTTTGGACTGGTACTTCACTAACTGCGGTCAGAGTAAAAATATCTGATTGGACAGACGAATCCCCTTTTGCTTTAACTGTTATACTATAAACGTCCTCTGTTGTTGTCGAAACAGAAATCTCAAAATATTTTCCTGTAGAATCCTCTCCATAGTTAATAGAATATGTTAAGACAGAACCTTCTTTCTAAGACGTATAAGTCATTAGCACCTGCTAATTTACTGCGTCTTGTGGATAAACATACCCTTTTATTTTACAAGTACCTTGGTCCGCAATAGAATACTAAGCGGAATAAGATGTTAGAGTAATTGAGGTAGGAGCCTTCCCAAATAATTCATCCAACCGATTTTTTATTGATGGAAATATTGGATTATATGTTCTCATAATACGCGCCTCCTCAACTTTTCTATTCTGAGCCAAATACTATTAATGGGCAAACACCAACTGTGAGTCCATTACCTAAACTCTAATTGGATGTAGGTTTACCTCCCATTATAGCAATTCTGTAACCATTAGTATTATTTAAATCACTAACTATATACATTTTAATAAACATGGACTAAGCTAAAGAATTCGCTATACTTTTATTTATTCCTTCCGTATTTAAAGAAAAACCAGGAAGAATGTTGTAAAAAGCATTACTCATAGGTAAAACATTTATGTTATTAAAATTATTTGTTATACATCTAATACTTGGGATAGTTACTCCAGAAAATTCAAAATCTATTTCTGATTCGCTGCCAGGGAGAGTATCTGAAAAAGAAAGTAAATGATTTTCCCCTAATATAGCTTTATATGTTTGCCAATAAACAGGCAATAGCGTCGAATAAATAAAATTATTATTATCATATATAGATGCACGATTCTGAAACTATGATGCTATACCAATTATTTTTTCTGGCATTAACGTTATATGATTAGATGAAACTGGACGATAAATAGATGAATCTTTTAAATTATTAATATCCATTACTATTAAATGATAGTTCTCATATGTTTTAATAGTTGCTTCCTCGAATATAGGACCGTTAATAGTAAAATAATCACCAACCCATATATCAGAAAAATCTCCTGCCGCAACAGCATCAGCAATTTCATCTATGTTAGAAAAATGACCGCTAGATAATAAATCTGTTCCGCGCCATGTGCTTCTATGCTCCTCTATTTCTTCTTCAGAGCTACTTGCTTTAACAATAGTAAAAGCTGCCTCCGCAACTACATTAGGAGAACCACTTGTAATTCTACAAGTTATAGTATATGTAGTTAGTTCTGCAATAGAAGAAACAGATACAGTAACTGTTTTACCGGTAGACTCAATTAAAGTAACTGCTCCGGAAGGCGCATTAGTCTACCATTGAATATTGTTTACATTTACTGCATTAGACGGCGTTACTGTTGCTGTAAAAATTGCAGACTCACCTTGCTTTATAGTTGCAGAACTAGGTGAAATACTTATATTTGTCGCATATATGGCGTCATCAACTATGTTTATCATAATAGACGCACTTGCTGCACCTTCATCAACAGAGGTAACAGTTAATTTATATGCGCCTTCATAAGATGAAGTAGTAATAGTGAAAGAGTTGCCGTTCTATATGATTTCAAATGCGCCGTTAATATCTGGGGAAACACTCCAATCTACTTCTTTATTAGGTGCATTACTCGGATAGAGAGTAAATTCAATATGAGCACTCTCATTCAATCCTAACTCAATAGGTGAGTCCTGATTAAATACAATTCTCTCAACTAAAACAGATGGAGCTCTTGAGAATGTTTTAAAACATAATGGATTATTTATTTTCATCCGTTTCTTCACTCTCCTCTGTCGCGTCCTCTACATTAACAGGCACAATTAATTCACTTATTGAATAAGTATTTTCCTCATATATTCGTTGATAAAGTAATGGATTTACTAGTCTCATTCTTCCTCGTACAACTCCCATCCTCCAGGATAATCGGTTGGACTCCATACATTATTATCAATAGTAGAACGATACAGCAAGCCATTAAATTTCACTATATCTCCAATATGGTATGCATCATGTGCTCCTGTGGGTTGAACGAAGTCAGGATACTCTCGCGGTCTTTCGTCTTCCCCGTCGCCGGATTCCGATCCTCCTCCTTCATCAGCGCCTCCTGCCGCGTCTTTTTTCTTCCACCCGGTGGGGTAGACATCTGGCGTCCATACATTTCCATCAATTAAAGATTCATATAAAGTACCCTTATAATTCACTATATCACCCTTGTTATACGCGTCATACGCACCGGAAGGCTGCGCCCAGATCACATATCCATCGTCATCTAGTCCAAATGCACTAAATAATGAGGCGGCAGTATCTGGAGTCCAATCCGCCTGAGAAGTATGTCCAGTAATTACTTTATATAGTTGAGGGTCCCCAACAGAATTAGTCCCATAACTGATAATCTAGCCTTTCGCATAATAAGTGTTGACTTCCCACGCAGGATAGACTGTAGCAACTTCCAAAGCAGTATCTTCATCAAGCGTATTAATCAATAGTTGAATAGCTTTCCTTAATTGTTCTACCGCTAATTCTCTAGATATTTTCGCCATATTATTCATCCTCCTCGTCTAGTCCTAATAACATATTTAATATTTCTGTATCAGTTGCAGGTTTAGCTGTAGGCTCTGGAAGTGTGGATTTCCATGCTTCCCATGCTTCTGTATTTGGTTCATAACTTAAAACATGATTATTCATTACATTTAAAATAACGAATCCATTATATTCATAGAACTTAGCTGTGTCCAAACCATCCAACCAAATATAATATCCTTTTGGTGCAATTTTACTTGCCCAAGATTGAATTGCTGGATAGGCTCCGTTTTCATACGGGGTGTCTTTAATAATCTTCATACGTATTTCCTCTCTTTCATTAAGTTAATATCATGTAATAGTATTCTACGCCAGCTTCATTATATTGACTTGCGGCTGAGGTAGAATACCAACTTAAATCGCCATCTGCGGATTGCACTGAAACATCACCAACACTGGGACTTCCTCCCCATATTAATCCAGTATTACTTCCGACTTCCGCAATAAAAGCCATCTTCGGAGTCCCATTTACTATTATACTATTAGGACTTGCCGCAGTATAAGTGCCTGTCCCTGTATATGTTCCAGAGTAAACTTTTGCTTGGGCCGCCTCAACTTCTTCTATAATAGTATTAAAATCTTTTCCGTCTCGTCCAAATACGCATCTTCCAAAAGTAACAGGTAACACGTTTTGTTTATCAGGATTCTATAACTATTCAATGATACCGCTTGTTGGCGCTTCTATTGCAGTTACGTTAAAAATATTCGTTGTTTCTGCCGTAGTATATCCCTCCTTATGTGCTTGTACTTTAATTGAATGTATTTTAGAACTTAAATATTGTGGATGCAGAGGTACAATTACATCTGTAGAAAAACTAGTATCTTCGCTCTTAATTAATTTATTATCTAAATATATTTCAACACTAACGTTGTTAGATGTCGTCTATCCTGTCGCATTCACTTGAAATATAAAGTAAAAGGAGCTAATCTACTCTCCTAGGTTATATGAAGGTGTTGCTATTGTCAAGACGCCTTCCTATACTTCATAGACGTCAGAGGTTATATAACTACCGTAGTCACCATAATCGTCTTTTGCTCTAACTCTATAGCTTACAGTACCCCAGTTTGCAGAAATAGTATCTGTTATACTTAAAGTGCTAGCATTGGTTTCTTGTATCTATTGATATGCGCCGCCATCAACACTTCGTTCCCAATAGTAATTAGCTATATATCCATCAGTATCTGTCGCCGCAGTGATAGCTATGATTGCATTCTAATCAACTCGTATATTCGTTACTTTTATAGATGAAGGTGCAGAAGGTGGGTAATTATTATTTACTGTTATAGTATTTGAATAAGTATAATTGTCAGAGGTATACTACAAGCTATCTTTTACCTAACTTCTAATCTATAAAGAAGTTATCCCATTCGGAACTTCAAAAGAAAAAGTAGAATTGCTTTTTGGACTATTTATCTATTTAAACTAAGTCCAACTTCCTCCGCTATAAGAATATTCAAGAGTATAAGTTAAAGTTCCATATTTATTATTAATTGAATCAGAAGGGAAAGAAATAGTTATATTTACTTTATCTCCTCCGTCTATAGAAGTTCCTGGTATTTCAATAGAAGTAGCATCTACCTATTGAGAAGCTAATTTATAATACCAATAACTTCCAGAGGATGAATTATTCGGATAAGCAGATATATTGCTACTGCTAATATATCCTAATAAATCTCCTCTTTCATATCCAGTAGAAGACGTCACTATTACATAATAATATCTAGTAGCTCTATTAGCTGAAAATACTGTTGGCGAATGAGAATAATACCATATTACCCTTGTTCCATCTGATACCTAAGCAATAGCTCCCCATCCATTTCCAGATCTATATAAAGCCATACATTTCTAGGTTCCTGATATTGCCTCTTGCGCTCCTGTATTATAAAAATCCCAATATTTTATATTTCCACTTAAATCAAAACTTTTTCCATTCCATACCAACTTATCGGCAATATAAGCTCCACCAGACCAATCTATATTTTTAATTGTATTGCCAGAGGAAACAGAATTATAATCATAATCATAATCCGTATATTCTACATATTCTATTGTATATCTTCCCCACACATATCTTGTGCTCATACTTTCACTCCTTACCCACTATAACTAGAAGTAGAAGTGTCATCAGATATTACTTGGAGTTGTTTGCCATATAAAGTATTACTTTTTCGTTCCTCAACTTCACTGTCCTCAGTAAATTCAATAAAACCACCCGTCATAGCAGTAGAAGATTCGAATCCTACTATGATTCTACCACTCGAAATAGATTGAATAATTAGATGATCTCCATTGTGTGCGGAACTCACTTCTGTCGGATGTGATAACGCACCTACATCTGCCGCAGTCAATTCAACTTGTCCGGTTTTATTATTAACGCTTTGTACGCCTAATATCCTATATGAACTACCGCTCCACATATATATATAGCCATTCTTTATATATATCTTGCCAGCATCGCCTTTTGCTGGGAAATTTTCGCTAGACCCTACAAATACAATAGGCGAATCATCTTTATCAAGATTTAACTAATTTAATCTCCTACCATCAGACATAATTACTTGATCGTCTGTTGTAAGAGGATAAAAATAATCATTCTATATATTTAACGGTACTTGCGGTTTTAGATAATTATTGTCTGGCATTAGTATTCACCTTCCTCTGCTTGAACTACTACACCAACAATAGTGAAAGAATTCGCCCATTGAGTAGTGCTATAAAAAGATACTTTATTTGTTCCTGTCTCTAAATAGTCCCATTGATAAGCGGCTAGTGCCTTTTCTGGGGAAATACTAGTATCATACGCCATCTAAATTCCAAGTATTGCTTTAGTAGGATCAATTCCTCTAACAGTAACATCTGCATAATAGAGACCGTCTCTGTTAGGAACAGCATTTGCCGCAGGTACAGTTATTGAAATGAAATCAGAATATAGCTCCTCGATAGAATGGCCTTCTACTCTATCCGCATTTATATCTTCTGCATTTCCATAGCCCGTACTATCGAAATCCTATGTTACGCGAACTTTTATCGCCTCTTCTACATTATTGCCATCTGACATGTCTACATTAACGGCATCTGCTCCCAGAGGAATTGGTTCACCAAAATCAGTATCAGTTATCTTTATTTTTAAACTTTTAATTCTACTCATTTATTTTAGTACCTGCCTCCTTCTAATCTTTTTCTTCTTTGTGCTATCTATCTATAATATTTAGATTCCAGTCATAGGCAGTAGCTTTTGTCTAATATCTGCTATATATACCTTCTATAATCATTTTTTGTAACATTGGCGGAATATCTTTCATTCGAGTTTCTAACCACCAATACACATCATTTTGTAAATCATATATTTCTTTTTCTGTCATATTTATAACTCCTATAAATTAACTTTCTGTTAAATAAGCTTCTACTAACAGGCCATTATAAAAATACATTCTGACACCTTCTGAAACAGACCAAGGAGTATCTAAAAGCCAAGAGCCTGTTGATGCAGCAGCTGAAGAACCAGAAGAGTTCTAAGCATAAACACTTCCTGATTGCCAATACATTCTTGACGAACTTAAATATAAGGTGTTTGAATCTATACTCATGGTACCCGAATTAATATCTAGGCTATTAGCAGAAATATCCATACTAGAACCTCCAATATAAGTTGGAGAGCCATATATTTCCAACCCTCCAGTGCCTCCATAGATATATCCTCTTCTGTTCCCACCATAATAAAAGTTTATCTAAGACCATGAGCTACCAGCAGTAATTTCTATTCTTCCGTTACTATTTGTGGCATTCTACACTGATATATTAGTTGCTTTAACCGCGCCTTTTGTATCAATCTAAAACGCGCTCTAGCCAGAACTTCCTACTCCCATAGCAAAACCATCTGTTCCTAGATAGAAACCAGTAGAAGTAGATGTCAAACTTGTTTTATTTCCGCTATATATGAAACTATTCGCAGTATTACCACTGATATGAATTTTTGCTGCATTACTTGCGCCTAATGTGCCAACTGACGCATTTAATTCACCCTTCTCGTCTACATAGAAATTTCCATTACCATATTTAATTGATGGAGCTGTCAAGTCTATCTCCATACCAGATGAACCATTTATATAGTTACCACTTCTAATAGTAGCGCGTCCATCTGTAGGGTCTATAATAATTTGTCCTTGATTTGCGATACCGAATGCAGCGGAGCCCGTTTCTGCGTTTAAAAATATGGACCTTTGTCCATGGTTGTAACCAAATATGCCTACTTCTTTATTTGAATAACTACTCTCTTTTACTTCGCCTAAAAACATTCCAGTGAAACTATTATCGGATTCTTTGCGACCCGCACCCATCTGAGGCGCAAGTATAAAACCACCAGTTGAATCCACCTATATACTATTCCCGTCCCAACCATTTAGCGCAGCTAGTCCATATTTATTTAAACCAAGATATACTGGAATATGAACTTTTGCCGCCTCGGAACCACTCACTCTTATAACGCATTCTATAGCAACAGAAACGCACTATCCATCATAAGCACTAGATGGTTTAAATTTTTTCTAATTCTTACTTAACTGCTCATCGTTGCTAGTATTCTCACTTAATAAGTTCTGATCTACCCATTGATAGTCCTAGTATATAGCACCTTTAATATTCCAAGTATATGATACATTACTGTTCTCACTTATATCCGCTCCGCCATTAATTAAATTGACTTGAAACGGATTACTATTATCGTATTGCGGCAATCTACCATCAGACGAGTATGTTACAAATTTGAATCCAGACCCATCGGGTATACTAATATTATAGCTTAAATTTTTAAGATTTACAAGAGTAATAGGCAACACAGCTGTATAATCTACGCCTCCGGTAGTAATTACTACTTTAACTATATCAGCAACATCATATTGTTCATTATATCCTGAACAAGTAATTTGTCCTGTGTTAGCATTTATCGTTAAATCCGTTAAATCACTTGTGTTATAATCATATTTATTTTGTAAAATGCTCCAAGCAACAGTAAAATCATTCTAACTAGATACTCCATCAAATACTAATTCGCCGTTTTCCCATAATTGCGCTCTTACCCACTAAGTATTCGCTCCAGCAGGATCATAATTAAGGCGACCGTGAGATACGTCATAAATAACTCTATCTGGCATCATCTATCCCTCTGCTACATTTGGAACTATCTTACATACATAATTCGTTCCATTTGTACCTGGATCGCCATCCTTCAAGAATAAGAAATTCGTCTATGCGCTTAAAGTCTAACCCTGATAAACAACAGATGCAGATATCGTGTTATTTGTTTTTTTATAATTATACGACGCGGCAATGTCATAAGAAAGTTCTATCCTCGATAGGCTATTTTCCTCTACAATCAACAAAGTGTCCTCTGTCGGAATTTCCCACGATATAGGCAAGTTTTCTAAAACGCTATCTTCTATCGCCGCCCCGTCCGCAGATGTTAACTAAAGCCGCAAAGGCTCTAATACCATTGGCACGTCATTAGACTAGCTAGTTGGACTTACACCATTTTCATCATATTTAAAGACTTGCGTTCCATTGACAATAGTCAAAGAGTAACCAGATTCGCTTTCTAAACTATTCGTTAATGTTATTGACGCCGTTCCTAAGCTAAAACCATTACTAACCGCGGCGCATTTAAAAATTGCATAGTTCGTTAATTGACCAATATTAACTTGATACTAATATGTAGTGTTATCTATTTCCTCTACTCCGTTATCATCTGTCTTTAACCAGATATAAGAATATTCAGGATGAGCTACTCCGTCTATTAAACAAGATAAAATAGGATTACCCTAGTCATAATAAAAATTTGTTCCGCTATCTGATACTATTGTAACATTTACTGCTAAGTAATTTTTTATATTAGTAGTTTTATTAAAGATGTTTCCATTGTAGACTGCTACACATTTAAAAGTATTATTCCTTGCCGCAGCATCAGAAAATTTTATGCTAAATTCATTCTTTCCTGCAATGAAAGTACCTGTGGAGGATAACTCATTTAGACATTTCCACCCTAGGCCGCCATATAAACTGTAATACGGACTATTTGTTTTAATAGTTGCATCCTCCACGAACCAATAGAACTCAATATTAGTATCATCTATCTCTTGTCCGCGCAATTTAACGGTTGCGGCGATAGGTAATTCCGCATCTGGACTAGCCTCTATCGTAAAGATTGAACCTTCAGGTGTGGTTAAATTAATACTATATCCAGCAAGCTCGTCAGACGTCATCTTATTTGCGGCCTGAAGTGATATATTAGTTATAAAAATATCCTCTACAGTATTGAACTAATCTTGATTAGGGAAATTCTAAACAAAAGCAGTAATAGAATTTACTCTTATAAAATTAGCATTATTTATATCAAAAAAAGCATATTGCCGCGTTGGCTATAATAATTTATAAGGGTTACCCGTCATATTATTTACATTAATAGAATAATATTTGGTAATAACATCTTCCTCATTATTATTACTATTAAAATCAAGAGCAAAGATAATTCCATAGTTTCCTTGTAGCTGTTGTTCTTGCGGCAAGGAGGTCTAAAAATCTGCCGCACAGTAAATACTACCATTTTCTTTTATATACTCGTCAATAGCAAAAGTATCTAGCGTTAAAACATTATCTTCCGCATCATTTGAATAATTATATAATTCTTTTGATTCTGTATGATATGAATTTAAAGTTGTAGCTCCATTAGAAACAACATTAGTCCCTATAAAGTCATAAGTTGCATCTTGCTCCACTGAGATACTATAATTTTCATCGTCAGATTTAACCGCGCCAATAATAGATTTTCTATTCTTTAAATCATTGTTTGGTACTTGTACATATACAACTGCGCCTTTCTTATAAGTGGTATCAGCATTAAGAGAATAAGCTGTTAAAGTATTATCCTAATACTTAATCTTATATTCTCCCGTCAAAGCATTAGAACAACTTAGAATAGTCGCTTTTATTGTTGCGTCATATCCAGCTTTACTAACGGCATTATCTACCATTAACTGTACTGCGTCACAAAAAATCTCTTCTATCTATTTTGACATTATTGTTATTCATCTCCTTTTATCTCTTATAAATATATATAAAATAGAATAAATATAATTAACCTTAAATGACCAAAAAAAGAGGACAGATTTTTATTTCTCTGCCCTCTGTTGTTTATTTTTTAATAGTCATAATTCTCTAGGAAGCAACATTAACTAAGTTGTCGAAAGCTGCCATGATTTCGTCTTTGTCTGTTGCATTCGGGAATTCTGCCGTAATATGAACTTCTTGCTGCAAAGTATCGGGTTCTTTCTCTTGCGGCAATGGATTTGAAAGAATTGGTGTCTAAGATGCGGCCAAAGCAGATAAATTATCTGAAATAGAATCAGATATTCCTCTAACTATGTCAACTGTAGAAAGAATATTCTCAGTATCATCTTTATTTAACACTAGCTCTTTTTCATGCAAGACCGCAAGTTTGCCATCATCGGTTCCCCAATCACCAGTATAGCCACCAGTATCGAACAAGAACCAATCTGCAAGTCCGCCAAGAATAGCTCCACCTAAAGCGCCAACTAGTGCGCCTGGAATTCCACCAATAGCTCCGCCCGCTAAAGCTCCGCCTACTCCGCCTATCACAACACCGGCAGTTGCGTCTTTATCCTCGCCATTGGTCGCGTTCTAAGCGTTTTGTGCATACAACTATTGTGCTAATGCAATCTATTCATATATTGCTTCATTTTGAGCTTGCAAAGTAGCTAAATATTCTTGAGCCTATTGATTAGTCTAAATTAATTGAGACGCCTCCTACTTATAGCTATTAATTAGGGACTCATTTGACGCGATAGTCTGCTCTGTGGTAGCTAATATATTATCAATAGAAGTCTAAAAATCTGTAAAATCTAGTCCGTCAATATCCTCTTTTGTCTATTCAATAGATTCATTATAAGCGTCTTGAGCTTCTTTAATTTTTTCTAGCGCCTCATTAGCTATACTCTCAAAGCCACCTTCTCCAGCGATAGCATCAGCCATCTATTGTAGTCCACTATCCCATGTCTCAACTAAATTAGACATAAATGCCTCTTTCTATTCTTCTGTCATATTAATAAACTCGTCTTTACTTAGTCCATATAATTCAGCATACGCGGCCAAAGCAGATTGAGTTAAATTCTGACGAATAGTTTCATTATCTTGCACTAATGCAGTAATCTAGTTCTAATATTCCTCATTTAGCATTAATATATATTTCTAACGCTCTTCCTCTGTCAAAGTATTATCAGAGGCTATTTCCTGGACTTTCTAATTGTACTCTTGATACATCTAAAAAATCTCTTGTAAATTCTAATTATACTGGTCTTTGTCAAAGTTATATAAGTCATTTTCAGCCGCGGCCAGGTCTTGCTCCGCTGACGAGACGGCATCTTCATCAGCCACGAACTCGTATGAATAGTTTCCATTCGCGTCCCGCCGCAATCTCATAGAGGTCTAGTTCTGTTGTGCATTCTATAGTGCAATACGTTTTAATTCAATATCAAGTAGCTTTTCAGCTCTCTCTACGTCATATTGAGTCAAATTTTCTTTATCTTGCAAATAAGATAATTGCTCGTCCATCAAATCTTTGATTTGCTCTTGGGCTTCTACGTTTCCGTCATTCTTATTGATTGCATCCTGAACTTTTGCTTGCAATTCAGATATTGCATAAGCTGCATTAACATCATCTAAATATTTATCAGCTCTTTGATTTATTAAATCCCACTAATCACTTACATAATCTAGTCCCATACCGCCAGTTAATTTATCAGTCATGTCGTTAAATATACCCGCTATGGTATTCTAGTATTTATCAATGATTGTCTGAATTGCTTTCTCCAAGGCCGCATTCAGTTCTTCTTGCGCATCTTTTTGCGCTTGGACTACTTTCTCCCAGGCTTCTCCGCTTGTTTCTCCAGAGGCTTCCATCTCTGCTCGTACTTGTTCCCAGTATGCTACAGTCTGAGTTAAATACTGCAAACGCCCACTGTTCGCTTTTTCTTCTAACTCATAGAATTGGTTCATCTGGTCATAAGCGTCGTCTCCATAAAGCATAGACAGAATATTCTTATTATGCTCTATTTCGTTCATAATTCTATCGTACTCATCTAACTAATCTTGGAGTCCGTCTTGTATATCATCCCATCCATCTAAGTATGCTTGATATATTTCATCCTCTAATTCCGCAACATCAATTAATGCGTCCTGAAGTGAAGTCATGTATGTTTTAAGGTCGTCCAAAGCGTCTTGCATATGGTCTCCATAGATTTCAGAATCTTTACCGCTCATCATGACTTGAATTTCTTTCATAATTTGACCCAAATGCCCACTTAAGGTATCCATTAGATTCATGCTTCCTGCGATAGAGTCCTCGTCAAAGATGGTGCCTGTACTAAAATCTAAACCGTCATAATACTGCTTAATTTCTCGTAAGCTCTATTTCATCTTTCCAACAAAGTCATCTTCAGCTAAATCATCTATCACTTGCCGCCTAAATTCATTCCATTGCTATTGCATATCATATAAATCAAGAGTAACATCTACTGGTTTATTAAATTTCTCAATATTTAATTCAATAATTTGTTCTCTAATATTATGTAAAGTTTCAAATAAATTATCAACAATACTAATTATATTTCCTACTAAGCCAACTACTCCTAAAATATTACCAGACGTTGCGCTTAGAATATTCCCTATTGTCTAAGATAACTCTAATCCCTGCTATCCTGTTTCCATCCCATTATAGGCACTAAGTAATTGCATTAATGTATCTGAGATATATTTAATTCCGTCCGCACTAGCGTTGATTTGGTCAGGGTCAATATTTATTCCAAAAGCCGCCAACTTATCATTCTATTTAGCTAGCTCTTTTAAGCTGTTCATTAAGTCTTTAAAATCTTTAGAAGACTTTTTAACATCAACAGCCACAGAACCCAAGTCTTTTACGGCATCAACAACGGAAGTAAGTTTCTTTAAATTAAGAGCATCTATTTGTTTATTAATATTTTCTATCCAGTCATTTCCAGCAAGATGGTCCTGCTCGTCAGATAAAGCACTTAATTTTGAATCAACTAAATCAGTAATGTCGCCAAATTCTTGAATTACTTTATTAAACTCTTCCCAAAGCTCAATTTGCTCGCCTGGCTTAAGTTTATCCATTACTTCAATAATTTGCTGTTCATAAGAAGAAATCTATGTAGTTGCGTCATTACCTTCTTTTTGCGCTTCTTCCCACAAACCAATTAGGGTTTCTACCTAAGATATATAATCTTTCTAATCTTCTAATTGTTGTTCAAGAGCTAGACCCTACTCTGATTGCTGTTGTTCGCCAGACATATTATTATAAACAGTTGCGGCCTGGTCATATAAATTCTTTAGCTCAGTTAATCTGCTTCTGTCAAGAACTCCTTCATCAGTAAAGGTGAAACCTATTCCGCTCAACTCGTCCTTTAGCTAAGACTCTTGACTCTTTGCGATTTCAAGTCTTTCTTCTTGCGCCTCTTTTAGCTTTTTAATTAAGTCAAGCTGTTTATTTAAATTATTAGCGTATTCAGCGCCATAAGCATTCTGTTCTGCCTCTTGTAACGCTTCTAAACCAGCTTCATACTTATCAATTTCTTCGTTTATTGCTGCGAAGACATCAAGCCTATCATTATATAAGTCTAATTCCTTCTAGTTAGGTGTTGAGCCTCCGCTCTTACTTCCAGAGCTACCACCTGAGCCAGCTTGCTAATAATCGACGCCTAAGTCCGCAGCTTTAAGCGCTTCAATACTTCCTCTTAGCGCGCCAGCTTGCGCATCAAGAGAAGCTAAAGTATCTGATAAGCCTTTTCTTAAATCTTCTAACTCTTGCCGCCCAGCCTCAGACCAATCGGAGCCCATCCACTCATCTAATAACTCACCAATGTCAAAGTCAGTGTTAATAGCATAATCTCTACTCTAATCGCGATCAAGCGGATTCTGCATTTCAAAATTGCCAGAATCAACTATTCCGCCTCCCCCAACTGGGCTACCAGAAGAGAATTTAACTGTAACTTCTGTACCAGACATTGCCTGCTTAGTAGCTAGACCAATCGAAACAAGTGAATTATAATATTTTTCAAGGTTTTCAATTCTTCTCTTTATTTCTTGCGCCTATTGAGTAGTTGCATCGCTTTCATCTTTCTATTGATTCAGATAAGCAGTCTCTGATGATTTCGCCTTAAACTCGTTCAGCTAGTCTGAGATATTCTCACTCTAGTATCTATAATCATCCTCCGCACTCAGTTGTTCAGACAATAGCTAAACATAATGTTCATAACCATTTTGTCTAGCTCTCAATTCATACAGACTACTTTGCGCCTAGGCAGTATTCTTTGCGGCCAAAGCAGATTCTACTGCTTGAAGTTCTAAAGAAATGTACTCTCTTTGTCCATTTAGATAGGTTAATGACTGTTCTAGTTGCGCAATATAAGCCTAACGAGAAGCCTCTACCTCAGACTATTTTCCATCAATAAAAGCATTTACTTGGGCCGCATTTAATTGCACCATTCCATCTGTAGTGGCTTGGGCATCAATCAGCATTGCGCCATATCCAGCATTTACAATCTGTCTCATTTCATCGACAGACACTTTTAGATCATCTGTAATGAATTGACCAATATTGGATATCTCTGTTGCGAAATCAAATGCATCAGACACATCAGAAGCTAGGTCTTGCGCATTAACAGATACTTTTAATTCATAGTCTGCGCTGATAACGTCATTAATTGCGTTTTGTAGCTCATTGGTATTAGCCTGTATATCGACTATAACGTCGTCTAATTCACTCTAGGAGAGAGAATCATTTAGCCCTTCCAGTTTCTCTTTCCGCGCTTCTAAATCTTTTAGATTCTGAGCCGCGGTCTTTGCTCTTTCAGATGCTTCATCTTTAATATTGTTTAATTCCGTTCTATAATTATCCTCTAGTTGTTCTTGAATATATCTTAGTGCCTCAAGATAATCATGAGAATTCTTATCTTGGATGTTTGCAAGAACAGAATATTCACTTTCTAATTCTTGTAACTGCTTTAAATCTTCTTCATCAGTAATACTACTTATTCCAGAAGTAGATATTGTCTAAGATAGAGTCTTAATAAAACTTAATTTAGAAGTATAATCATCTGCGGCTTCTGTTGCTGACTCAGTATTTTCTGCTATTGTATTAATCCATTCCGCAATAGACTGAAGATTAATAATGCCCGAATCGCCAGCTAAAGGCTGTAAGAACGCATATAGGGATAACCCTAATTCCTATGCCTTTTGTTGAATTGCATCAAATAAATCATCGCCAAATACGCTCTATAAAACTTGTTCTGGATTCTATTGAGCAAATATTTGATTAAAATCAATAGACTAAGTATCATCAACAAAATCTTTCCAAGCTGCTTTATTCTCCGTTATTAATTCATTTACCTATTCCGCAACTTTCTATTGATAGACTCCAGTTGCTTCATAGTATTGACGAATAGTTTCTTGCGCTTCTTTAACCGCCTCGTCGTCCTGGAATTGAGAGTCAAGAGCAAGATAGTTTGTAGCCTCTTGTGCGGCCTAGCCTAAATAATCAACGAAACTAGCATTAATGGTCTTCCATCTTTCAATATCGTCTTGGAAGAGCTAGTCCATATAATCAGCGCGCTCTTCAAAATAAGCTCTTTCTTCATCTGAACCAGCTTTAGCCGCTTTTTCTCTATACTCTTTTATTTCATTCAGTCTTTGTTCTTGCCACTAGTTAAATTCCTAAGTATCACTAGCCTCTATATCGTATAGACTAGTCTTACCCTGCGCCGCAATACCAATATTCCATCTATAATCGTCAAGACTGCTATAAGTAGTTTCATTTGCCGCCTTATCATAGTCTTTCCTTCTTGTTGGAGCAGTTTCTTTATAAGTGTTTGCGGCTTCCTGATATGCTACCTGCTATCTCTATTTCTCTAAGTCTATTTGAATAGAAAGTAATTCATTCTAAGTCTATAGATTTCTTATATCTTGCTCATCTGTTATAGACAATGGGCCAGCTTCATTTATTTCTTCTATCTTTTGTCTATTGTCCTCTAACTAAGAAGAAAGTTCTTGTATTTTTGTTTTATTTTCCTCTACAGCGCTTAGAGATTCCGAAAACGCTCTTCTCTACGCTTCATCATATTTTTCAGCTGCATCTGTTGCTAGTTTATATGCACCGCCGATTGCGCCTATAGTTAAACCCACTCCAATTAAAATAGGATTGGCTGTAGCGAAAGACGCAATAGCAGAAGCAATACCGGAGAAGGAAGATGCAGCCTTAGATATACTTGCTATACTGTTTAATATTGATACGGCTTGGCCGCCAATGTTGACGATACCAAATAAAGTTTGTAAGAATCTTTCGCTGTCAGATAAGTTTTCATCCGTCCAAATAGAACCTAACTATTTTATTTGAGTAAAAATACTTAAAGCAGAACCACTTGCCGCAACAATTTCCGTTAAGGCATTAATAGCTTCTGGCTAAGAGAAAGTTTTCCAAAGAGTTTTTACCTATTCATTAGATTTTTGCATCTAAACATTAATCTAAGAACTTTTTTCTGCTAAAGCATTGTATACAGTATCTAATGACTCCTCTGCGGCAGTAACTGAATTAGTTGTTTCTTTTTGCCAGCCTCTTATTAAATTCTATAAAGATACTCTAGCTTTATCGTCTGTAGCGAAGCCTTCACCTATTCTACTTTCGCCATAAGTTGAGACTACTCTTTCTCTCTATTGTCTATATTGGTCTAATAAAGAGTTTAATTGTATATATGCCTAAGACTCTTGGTCTAAATTATTTAGATAGTTCTAAACAGCTTCTTCCGTTCTATCTAGTCCAATATATACTTGTCTATATCCTTCATTAATTTCATCTAAACTTAAACTATTTTGTTTAAGTCCCTAAGTCAGTTGATTAATAGTATTATTAAATTCTTTAGCTCTATCATTAGACCTACGGAATCTGTCTTGAGCGTTCTCTAAAGAAGTCTCAATATCTAATAGCTCATCTTCACTATAAAAATCTAAATTCGCCGCAGATATAACCTAAGTATTTTCTCCGCCTATTCTGTCATCTGCGGGCACATAAGTATTATAATATTCTTCAAGAGATTTTTTTGCTTGCTTCCAGGCTTGCGCTTCAGTGATAATTACTTCTCTTGATTCAATAGTTCTTTTTACTTCTTCTTTTTGCGCCTCAGTTAAATATTTTGAATATTTTTGATACGCGGCGCTCATTCGATTTATCTCATTAGTAATAGAATCATAGTTTCCGTCACTTAAAGACTGCCCTAACTGCAACTAATCTTTTGCATTCTAAACATTCTAAAGCGCAACTTGAATATTAGAAATGAAAGTATTTAATCCAGCGGAAATCTAAGAACTAAATACTCTTGTTAGAACTGAACCAAAAGCAATAAACACTTCCTCGCCGCCGCCAAGAGAATCAACTAAATTAGTTACTAATCCAACTAATCCTCTTAAGAAATCTGTTACTTCATTAATAGAGTCTGAGTCCAATAGAGAATCAAATAAGTCCTCCCACTGTGCGGTTAAAGCATCTAAATGCGCTCTAGTAGACTCCATATAAATATCTTGTTGCTCTTGAAGTGTGCCTTCTGCGTTATTCACTTGTTCAAGAGTAGAAAGATACTAATCCCAGTTATCGAATAGCGCCAAAACAGTATTGAATTGATGAGTTCCACCAATAATTTGCGCCAAAGCTAGTTGTTGTTCTCTTGAGAGGTCCGTCCATTTAGACCCAATCTCAGTGATTACATCTCCCATTTCGCGCAAATTGTTATTAGCATCTAAAACATTTATACCAAGTTCATTCATTTTCTTGGTGTAATTATCTAAAGATACCTCGTCATTTAAATCCGCGGTAATATCAGCCATTCTCGTCAAGATAGTATTGGTAGCTGTACCTACAGATTCTGGTGCCTAACGAGTAACAGAGATAATTGTAGCTAACATAGAGGCTAACTATTCCTCTTGCACACCCATTGCATTTGCGGTTGAAGCTACTCTTGACATACCAGTAGACAGTTCTTCCAGGTCCGCGGCTGTAGCTGCTGCCGCAACTGCAAGCCTATCAATGTATATCTCAGCCTCTTCTGCGGATACTTGGTACCCGTTCCAAACCGCAGTTAACTACTCTGATACGTCCTACGCGTCCTGTCCAGTAACATTGGCGGTCATCAAAGTTAATCTGGCACGCACATCGGACTCTTCCGCATCCAATCCCTATTGTCTGTAGATTAGACTAGCGTTCGTGTATTCCGTTGTTTGTTGTCCTAACGCAATCGCCGCATCATTAGCCTTGCGCGCAAATTCATCCATCTGTTCAGCAGACTCGCCTGTAACAATTCTAATATCATTTAGCGAGTTATCTAAGTTCTTTACATAGCCAAAAGCCTAAGATACTTGACCTGCCAAAGCATTTACCGCTGTTGACGCGACATTCCACTTTACAGTATTAGATAAAGTCTAAAATAAACCATCTAATACTGTAGAAGTTTTATCAAGCTAGGTATTAGTTGTTAAAATCTACTAACTTAATTTTCTAAACGCGCTTTGTCCTTGCGTCCCTAGCTTACTAAAAGATGAATATACTTCATCTAAAGTCAAATCTGCATCTTTTAAATAATTATTAAAAGTCTAAATATTAAAAGTATCTAATTTAGCATTGAACGCTTTATCTAACGCATTTTGTACAGTAGACGCCGCATAATTAATTTCTGCTAGATCTTTAGTAACCTGATTTAAATCAGTCTAATTAATATTTATTTTTAAATATTCTTCTGTTGTAGTACTTTGAATAGATTTCAATTCATTCTTGATTTCTTCAAGACCTTTTTTATCTACATCAAAGCCTATATTAAATCTAATATTATTAGCCATATAATCCTTTTATCTCCTTTCCGCGGAAAAAGTATAAAAAAATACCTTTATGATATTTAATCATAAAGGTATATAAATTAATTATTTTTGTCCGAATTTATTTCATCCCAGTGGCTTTTGCTAATTTAAGAACATTCTGATATTTTTCTTGGTCAAAATTATCAACTATTTTAGCTGCGGCCTCAGCATTTTTTGGCATATCATTAATTACTTTATCTAGGACACCTGCAACAGACCTCTTATAAGTAGATTTCTCTTCTCTTGTTTTATTTAAATAATCAAGTAAATCATTGTATTCCTCTTCAGGGAAAACACCTAAAACCGCATCTAATAAGCCAGAATTATTAATTAAATCATATAATTTTAATTCATCTTCTTTTTGCTTTTGTGTAAAAGTAATATTTGTATAAAGATAAATTAAATATAAATGGAAATAAGCATTTAATAATACTTCATTATAAGTTCCATCATCTTGTTCAGATTTAGCTAAAACCGCATATATAAAATCATTAATATCTCTAGTAGGTAATGATTGTAAGACTTCTATTGTACAATCATTATATTTAATAATCTTAATAGTATCTTGTTGTTTTATATTTAATTTATTAAAAGTAATTCTATTCATAATAATATTATTTTCTCCTTCTTTTTTTTTGAGAAATTTTTTCTTTCCTTTCCTCTTAGGTTAATTATGCCATAAAATTTTTCTTTTGTCAAGTAAGAAATCCTCAGAGTTTAGAAGTTCAGCTTATAATTTACAGCAATTTTATATCTTCTTAGCGCGTTTAATATATTCGCTATTCTAGTTTCGTATGATTCTTCTGCAAAAACATTTGCACTAGATAAATTTATAGAAGAAACCAATGGTTTAATAATGAAGTTAGATATTTCATCAGATTTTGTTAAAATATCATAAGAGGTTTTAGTTATAACAGAACCGTTTTGCGCATCAATAGCAATAAACACATTAGCTAAACTAGCACTCGCGCCTTTCATTAAGTTACCACTGACTAATGCTTCATATCTAACAGACTAAGTCAAAGCATCGTCCATCTAATCGCGGCCAGGCTCTATATCCAATGAATGAATATTTAACCAGTGATTGCCAAAATTATCTGCCGCCGCGGCCAACTAATATATTAGATTAACATCTTGTAAATGCGCACCTTTTGATTTTCTTCTTTTTTTATAGTTCTTTACCGAAACACCTAGATTCATATCATTAAATTGTATTTCTACATCAACTTTATTCTAAGTATTCTAAATTCTGTACAGATTATATTGCCCATCAGTAATTCGCACTAGCTCTTCTTGAACTTTTTTAGGCAATAGTGATTCATCTAAAGAGAAAGAAGATTTTTCGTCTCCTTTTATTAAGGAAGTAAGAGAGTCATTAATCGCTTGACCAGCTTCTTTTAACGCAATATTACCGCAAGACGCAATAATATATTCACCTAGCTCGCCATTATATGTAGATAACTGAAATTTACTAATCTACATATTCCGTAACATATTATATAGCTAATTTAAAGTATTTCTATTTGAAAGACTTCCTTTATAAACATT
>ERZ1643250.69-NODE-69-length-134639-cov-17.364115_pt1 | contig 134639 bp, 130 predicted proteins | sample MGYA00579262_ERZ1643250 | MGnify/ENA primary metagenome ERZ1643250 (study PRJEB29033, sample SAMEA4952265) | chicken gut metagenome | biome: Broiler Chicken; feature: Gastrointestinal Tract; material: Caecum | place: Ireland | collected 2018 | study: Broiler... | reverse complement strand
AGGTCATAAAGATTCGTCATAAAATGTCAGCATGTGTGCAGTTTTGAAGGTACAGCCTTCATGATCCTCCTTAGCTCAGTCGGTAGAGCATGCGGCTGTTAACCGCAGTGTCGTTGGTTCGAGTCCAACAGGGGGAGTTAGGGCATGAAGCCTGAACAAAAGAGATTGGCTCCATGGTCAAGCGGTTAAGACACCGCCCTTTCACGGCGGTAACAGGGGTTCAAATCCCCTTGGAGTCATTTCCCTTTCGGGAAAAGCATACAATATAGTATATGGTGCCATAGCCAAGTGGTAAGGCAAAGGTCTGCAACACCTCTATCCCCGGTTCAAATCCGGGTGGCACCTCTTAAAAAGTCTTGATCTTCAAGGCTTTTTTGTTTTACGAAAGAAAAGGACAGAATGCATGATGAAAAAAGAACTGGATTTCAGATACGCAGAAAGGAAGGATACGCCGCTGATCCTTGCTTTTATAAAAGCTCTGGCAGAATATGAGGAAATGCTTGATGAGGTTGTAGCGGACGAAAAAACTCTTGAGGAATGGATTTTTGACAAAAAGAAAGCGGAAGTGCTTTTTGCAATGTCAGACGGAAAAGAGATCGGTTTCGCGTTATTTTTCCATAATTTTTCTACTTTTCTGGGACGTGCGGGAATTTATCTGGAGGATTTGTTTGTACTGCCGGAATATAGGGGAAAAGGATATGGAAAAGCGATTTTAAAGAAGCTGGCTTCTATTGCGGTGGAGAGGAAATGCGGCAGACTGGAATGGTGGTGTCTTGACTGGAATAAGCCCAGCATTGATTTTTATCTATCCCTTGGAGCAGAACCAATGAAGGACTGGACGGTTTATCGGATTGCCGGAGATACGTTGGAAAGACTGGCAAAAGAGGAATACATGGAAAAATGAAAAGAAGACTGTAATAAAGAATATATTCATAGCCTAAGGATATTTTCTCTTATTACAGTCTCTTTTTTTACGGATGCGGAGACTGTCCGCATCCGGAGAAATGTTTGAGTTTTTTACTGCTCATGGATAGTATCTACAACAGACATCTCACGGATTCTTTTTGTTGGTTCCGCTATAGCCGGCAGAAGGGATGCCAAAGTAAGAATCACGATAACGGACAGGGAGGAAACGGGTAGTTTCCAGGGATCGCCCCAATGGGAAGTGATCATGCTGGAATACAGCACATAATTTACAGGAAGTCCGGCCAGCAGCCCCAGGAAAATGCCTCCCCCGACATATACCGCAGCCTCGCTTATGATCATACAGACAAGCTGTCTTACTGTCATACCTACGGCCCGCATGGCGCCGAACAGCGGCATTCTGGCAGAAACACTCATGCCGATACTGTTAATGATATGAAATACTGCGATCAGGGCGATGATAAAGAGAAAACCATAGATAAAAAGCACAAAAGCGAAATAAGTGCTGCGCACCTCCTGGTTATCCGCCCTTTGGTCGGAAAATGCCAGAGAAGTTCCCGCAAGATTTCTCAGCTCATCAATATCCTGCTCAGATACCTTGCGGTTTAGCTGGATATCAAGCACTGCATAGTCCTGTATTCCGGTAATTTCTGAAAAAAGCTCTTCAGAACAAATAACGATTCCGGTACTGCTGTTAAAGGGAGTGTCAGAGAGAACACCTGTCACCGGAACGGAAACAGAACCCTTCGCTGTTTCCAGCGTAATCTCTTCTCCCGCAGCAAGGTACTGAGAGGCGGGAAAATCAATCAGTACGCCTTTTCCTTCTTCTGCTTCTTTGAGACTGCCGTCTACAAGAGATTTTCGGGCCCATTGAAACTGGAGGGATTCATATGAAATCATGTGTATTTTTCTGGTTTTATCCTGTTGGCGGAGTATTACGGAGTCAGAGTAAAGCCGTCCGTAACTCTTTTTTACCGCAGGATTTTCTTTTACTTTATCGACAATCTCTTCTGAAACCGCCGGACTGCCGCCTTCACTGTAGATAGAAAGATCAGGCGTATAGGGCCGCAGGGGAGTGAGACCGTGATGCATGAAATCTACCGCTGTGGTGAACGCAAGGAAAAGAATAATACTGAACGCATAGGAGCCGGACATAAAAAGCAGATTTTTTTTGCTGCCGCAGGCATGATGGACGCCAAGCGCCGCAGGTATTTTCAGAAAACGGCCTCTGGCAGCTTTTTTCATTTCCATGACGGTTCCGGCATTACCGGAAACTGCAGTGAGAGGAGACACGCGGGAGGCTTTTTTTGCCGGAGAGCGTGCTGCAAGAAGAACGGTAAGAAGTCCTACAGCGGCTCCGGAAACAAGCCCGATCCAGCTTATACGGAATAACGGCATGCCGGCAAAATATGAGGGACTGAGATAGCGGAGGACGCCGCAGAGTCCCCAGATCATAACCACGGAAATCCCAAGTCCGACAGGAATGGAGATCCTGCACCAGCACAGAGCTTCCATACGGACATAGCGCACAATCTGTTTGGGACAGGCTCCAAGACACCGGAGCATACCGAAAAACTCTGTTCTTCTTGCCACCATGGTGTGAAGGCTGTTGGCGATCATCAGAACTCCGGAAATGATTACCAGTACCACAAGGACAACAGCGCTGAGATAAAGCTTGAGAATAAAATCGTTGTCAGACTGAAGCATCAGTCCGAGAAGTTTGGTATTCTGGGAAACCTGTGTTTCGGGAATCGCAAGCTGTGTGCATATATCGTCAAGTGTTTTCTGTATTGGACAAAAGGGTTTAAAAGCGACATAGTAAACAAAATCTTCGGCCAAAGTTTCCGAGGCGAAACTGCGGAGATATCCTTCCCTGTTCAGAAAAACTCCAAAAGCATCCCATTTGGTCATCAGGGAAGTGTCTCCGGTAAAACCAGTGATGGTATAAGTAAGAATACCTTGATCAGGAGTAGACAGCTTCAGCTGATCGCCCACATGAAGCTTTAATTGTTTCTGGACGCTTTGCGTAACTGCCGCTTCATCTGCCTTTTGCGGGAAATGTCCTTCTTGGAGGGCTGCAGCCGGATACAGATCAAGAAAACTTTCGTCAAAACCGCAGACAGCGGCTTTTTTTCCTTCAATGGAATAATCCTGATCCAAACGGTAATTCATACATGCGTAAAAAGAGCCTGCTTCTACTTCTGGACGGGAAGAAATAAAGGCTGCCTGTTCCGCTGTGATATTGCGGAATGCCGCATGCCAGGCTCCATCGTCCTGTATAGCCATTGCCTTCTGGCAGCGGATCTCCATATCCGCCATTCCGAAAATAGAAGATACCAGAAACACGGCAAGAACAATGCAGATCCTGGTAAGTCTGCTTTTTTTCCGGTTTACTTTTGATGAAAGGGAAACAAGGTCAAGATAAGATTTCATACATACGCACCTCCCAGATCACTGAGAACTCCGTCGTGGACCCGGAAAACATGATCCACGGAAGAAATCAGATTCTGATTATGAGTGATCATCAGAATTGTCTGCTGATAGCGCCGGGACGCCTGATGCAGCAGCTCCATCACATCCTTGCTGCTGTTGGAGTCAAGATTTCCGGTAGGCTCGTCTGCCAGTACAAGAACAGGCCGGGTGATAAGAGCGCGGCCGATGGCAACCCGCTGCTGCTGACCTCCGGAAAGCTGGCAGGGCAGATGATTCCTTCTGTCTTTCAGACCAAGAATCTCCAGAAGCTCTTCTACTTTTTCCTGATCCGGCTTTTTGTAATCCAGAAGCAGCGGAAAAATAATGTTCTGTTCTACATTCAGCTCCGGTATAAGCTGAAAAGACTGGAAAACAAATCCAATGCTGCGTCTTCGGAAAATAGTTCTTTTTTCTTCAGACATGGAAAAAAGATCCTGGCCGTTGAGCCATACCTTTCCGGAGGTAGGGGTATCCAGACCTCCGATACAGTTTAAGAGAGTACTTTTTCCGGAGCCGGACTCCCCTATTACAGCGGCGAACTCTCCTTTTTCCAGGGTAAAGGAGGCGTTTTTCAGAGCCTCCACCTGCGCTTCGCCTGTTCCGTAAGTTTTACATAGATGATCGACTTTTACCAACTTCAATTTAATCACATCCTTCTTTCTTTGTGGTTATAGAATACCAGTCCAGGCTTACATTCCGGTGAAAAAACAGCTTACAGATCTGTAAGAAAAGATATGGTAAAAACGGAACCTCTGCTGGGAGCGCTTTCCACAAAAATCATTCCGCCCTGGTCTTCGATAATGGATCTTGCAAGAGGAAGGCCAAGGCCGAAACCGGAGGAGGAAGAATGTCTGCTCCGGTAAAAACGCTTAAAAATATGCGGAAGGTCTTCGGGAGCAATTCCCTCTCCTGTGTCTGCTACAGCCAGCCGGAAAAGTCCAGGGGACGCTTTCCAGCGGACAGTGACGGTATCTCCGGCGCAGGTGTGGTCCAGAGCGTTTTTGATCAGATTGCTCAGAGCCTCCTGTGTCCAGCTCGGATCACAGAAAAGCAGAGAGTCTGCATCCCCTTCAAAAAGCAGGGATTTTTGTTCAAGACAGGCTCTTGTCACCAGATCGCCCGCCGCCTTTTTGACCATCGCCGCCACAGAACAGTTTTCTCTGTGAAAAGGAATACTTCCGGCGTCCAGACGCGTCATCTTTAAAAGAGTCAGGATCAGCTGCTCCATACGGTTCAGCGAAGCTTCCGCTTTTTCAGAAAAAGTTTTTACAGTTTCCGCATTATCAGGCTCCTGAAGGATGATATCAAGATAAAGCTTCAAGGCTGCCACAGGCGTTTTCAGTTGATGCGAGATATCGGAGATGGTATCTTTCAGGAATTCTTTCGCCTTATGTTCAGAGCTGTTTTTCGCCTGCAGAGCGGAGGCAAGCTGTTCCACAGAGAAAAACAGCTGATAAAGGATGCCTGTCTCATCAGAAGGAAGATGATTCTGGAAATTTCCCTCTGAAAATTCTGCAATGATGTCCGCCGCCTTCTGAAAAAGACGCTCTCTGGCTTTCAGAAAATATACTGTGCCAAAAAGAAGCAGGACTCCGGCGGCTGCGGCAATAAAAAGAGAGAGAAGGAGAAACAGAAGAGCGCTCCGAAAGAGAAGGGGATCTGCTGTAAACGGCATATCCGCGCCATATCCGGCCGCGATCAGAAAATCGGCGCCGCTCTGGGAAACCGTATTGTTTTTCAGGGCGGAAGCAATGATGTCCGGGGAAATATTCCGGCTCAGAAGATAGGAGGAAACAGTTTCTCTTTGACGGAGAAGAAGCTGCGCTGACCAGGAGAGATGATTCCATGAAAGAAAAACAGCGGCGCACAGAAAAAAGCCTGCCGCGCACAGGACAAAGAAAAAATATCTGCGGCACTGTCTGTCTCTGAGAAAACTCATTTTGATTCCTCCTTCCAGCGGTACCCGAAGCCACGGACTGTAAGCAGATATTCCGGAGAGGAGGGAACCGGTTCAATTTTTTCGCGAAGACGGCGTATATATACAGAAAGGGTATTGTTGTCTACAAAGCTGCCGTTTCCATCCCAGAGAGCGTCCAGGATCGCTTCTCTTGTAAGAAGCTGGCCAGGGTGTCTGAGAAAAAGACAGAGAAGGCGGTACTCTGCAGGAGTAAGCTCCAGGATTTTTCCATTAAGGCTGACCGTACCGGAGGCAAGATCAGCCGTAACAGGCCCTGAGCGCAGAACAGTGGAAATTTCCGGCGCTCCGTCGCTGCGACGGAGCAGGGCGCGTATCCGGGAACAGAGCTCCCCAAGGCGGAAAGGCTTAACCATATAATCGTCGCCGCCTCCGTCCAGACCCCGGATAATATTTACTTCCTCGTCCAGAGCGGTAAGAAAGAGGATTGGAACGCGGCTCCCGCTCTTCCTTACTTTTTCGCAGACCTCATAGCCTGTTCCGTCCGGCAGAGTGATGTCCAGGATCAGAAGATGGTAAACAGAATTATTTAGACGCTGAAAAGCCTCAGAGACGGACGACGCCACATCAATGTGAAATCCGTTTCTGCTCAGAGCGTAACTGAGGCCGTCAATAAGGCCGGGATCATCTTCCAGAAGAAGAATTTTAGCAGATGTATTTTTTTCCAAGGCAATTCCTCCCTGATGTAACTAACGTATTGGAGTTTCCCCCGATATTATTATATTTCAGAAAAGTGATAAAAACAACTTACAGTATTGTAAGGGAAAATTTGATTCTTAAAGCAAGAATATGTAAAAAACAGAAAAAACAGAGGTTTTAGAGCAAAATGTTTAAAATCGATTTTACAATAATATGATATCTTGCTTAACAATCCGGGAATAAAATAGAGCCCGTAAAAGATAAGAACAGGATGCTTCAAAGGAGGACATAATTTATGAAGAAAAAATTTTTAGCCATGACGTTAGCATCTGTTATGACACTTGGAATGGTATCAGGAGTAACCTGCAGCGCTGCAGAAGCAGAGGATCTCAGCGGAACGATCACAGCCGCCGGTTCATCGGCGTTAAAGCCGCTGGCAGATGACGCAGCCAACGCTTTCAGTGAAAAATATCCGGATGTTGCGATTACAATAGACGCCGGAGGATCAGGCGAAGGACTGAAACAGGTGGCGGAAGGTACAGTTGATATTGGAAACTCAGATGTGGAAGCCTCTGAAAAGCTTGACGCTGACCAGGCAGGAGAGCTGGTAGATCATCAGGTATGTGTAATTACAATGGCTCCTATTGTTAATGAGGATGTAAAAGAAGGCGGCGTTACAGACCTGACAAAAGATCAGCTGATCTCCATTTTTACAGGCGAGACAACAAACTGGAGCGAGGTAGGCGGTCCGGATGAAGATATCGTACTTGTAACAAGACCTACTTCTTCCGGAACAAGAGCAACCTTCCAGAAATATGCTCTGGATGGGGCAGAAGAAGCTTCCAACGAATCTATGGAAACAGATGATTCGGGCGTGCTTCTTCAGAACGTAAAGGATACAAAGGGAGCGATCGGTTATGTCGCGCTGTCTTATCTGGTAGACGACCCCGGCGTTGCAACAGTATCTATCGACGGAGTGGAGCCGACTCTTGAAAATACCTATAACGGCACTTATCCGGTTTGGACTTTTGAGCATATGTATACAAAAGGAGAGCCGAATGATGTAACGGGAGCGTTCCTTGATTTCATCATGTCAGATGAATACAGCGATCAGATGGAAAGCCTCGGATACGGCGTTTCTTCCAAGATGACAACAACAGAGCATGCAGGTGAAGCCGCAGACAGTGAGACTACAGACGACGCGTCTGCCGAGAATGCAGACGATGCTTCAACAGAAGCGACACCGGAAGCTACAGCAGAGCCCACAGAGGCAGCAAAATAAAAACTGCAGAATACCTACAGAGGGGCAGGCATACCATATGTTTGCCCTTTTTGCAGGTCTTTTAACGGACAGGGGAAAGAAAACTTATGAATAGTACGAAACAAAAAGGAATGTTCCAGAAAGAATATGCGTTCAGGGGAATCGCGGTTTTGTGCGGTATTTTCGTGATCGTCCTGACAATCACCATCGGGGCATTCCTTGTTTATAAAGGATCCGATACATTTTTGAAATTCGGACATACCCTGTGGGAATTTCTTGGTTCCACTCAATGGGAGCCTACAGATAACGCGGAAGGCGGGGGAAGCGTCGGCGCGCTGATCTTTGTTGTCGGCTCCCTGGCGACCTGTGGACTGGCGCTTCTGATTGCAACACCTTTTGGCCTGGGTTCAGCAATTTTTATGACGGAGATTTCAAAAAAATTCGGAGAAAAATTTTATCGCCCAGTTGTGGAAATTTTTGCGGGAATTCCCTCTGTTGTATACGGATGGGTAGGTCTGACAGTACTTGTACCGTTTATTAAAACTGTTTTTCACAGACAGGTAGGACATTCCGTACTGGCGGCGGGAATCGTGCTTGCGATCATGATCTTCCCGACGATCACCAGTATGTCCGCAGACGCTATATCTGCCGTTCCGGACTCCTGTAGAAAGGCCGCCTATGGTCTGGGCTCCACCAGATGGCAGACAATTTACCGCATCGTGGTGCCCGCCGCGGCTCCGGGGATCATTTCCGGCGTGATTCTGGGGCTTGCAAGAGCTTTTGGAGAGGCGCTGGCGGTGGCGATGGTGATCGGCCAGACGACGGCTCTTCCGGAAAATATATTTTCGACAACAAAAACACTGACTACAGAGATTGCTTCTCAGATGGGAAACGCCATGGAAGGCGGAGAAATGAAATCAGCGCTTTGGACAATGGCGCTTCTGCTGTTTCTGATATCGCTGCTTTTTATCAGCCTGATTCATTTTGTTTCCGCAAGAGGAGAAAAACAGAAAGGGGGCGGTGAGTCATGAATAGACAGGTGGAACGGGCAAAAAGGACAGACCGGATCATGACCTGCGTTTTTTATGGAATTGCGGCCTTTTTCTTAATTCTTCTGATCGCTTTCGCAGGAAAAGTGATCATAGGAGGCATTCTGGGAGCTTCACCTGAAATGTTTGGCTTTTCCAGACAGGGAAGCATAGGAAATCAGCTTTTCAATACAGTTTATCTTGTACTGACAGCGCTTGTATGTTCTGTTCCCATCGGTGTATTTGCAGGAATTTATCTGGCAATGTACGCCAAAAAAGGAATGCTTACCAAATTCCTCAGAATATGTATTGAAACTCTTTCTTCACTGCCCTCTATTGTTGTAGGTCTTTTTGGTTATCTGGTTTTCCTTGTATTTATGGGAATGGGAAAGAGCCTTCTGGCGGGAGCGCTATCCGTATCCATCCTGACCCTTCCTCTTATCACCACAACAACGGAAGACGCGATTCGGGGACTTCCCGCCGGATATTTTCAGGCAAGTATGGGAATCGGCTCTACAAAATGGCAGGCGATTTTTCATGTGCTGCTTCCCGCCTGTATCCCCAGGATTATGACAGGAGTGATCCTGGCGGCAGGAAGAGGCTTCGGAGAAGCGGCGGCTCTTCTTTATACAACAGGTTCAGGAAGCACTTTACGATGGGGCAACTGGGACGTTACCTCGCCTACCTGTCCTTTTAACCTGCTGCGTCCTGCGGAAACTCTGGCGACACAGATCTGGAATCTTCAGACTAACGGCCAGGACAGAAATCTGGCGAACCTGGCGTCGGCCGTTCTTTTGATCCTGGTGCTGGTATTCAATATTTCAGCAAACGCCTGGAGCAGACACATTAATAAGAAAAATTCAGGTGAAAAATAGGAAGGAAGACAGGAGACAATGAGTACACCAAAATTTGAGATAAAAAATCTGAATCTGCATTACGGAAACTTCCATGCGCTAAAAAATATCAATATGGATATTGAGCCCAATAAGATCACAGCCTTTATCGGGCCTTCCGGATGTGGAAAATCCACATTTCTGAAAACACTGAACCGTATGAACGACCTGGAAGAAAATGTAACTATCGACGGGTCGGTGCGTATGGACGGAAAAGATATTTATAAGGAAATGGACGCCATTTCCCTTCGTCATGAGGTAGGGATGGTTTTTCAGCAGCCCAATCCTTTCCCGAAAAGCGTCTATGATAATGTGGCTTACGGCCCGAGGATCTTCGGTATCCGCAAAAAAGTGGTACTGGACGAGATTGTAGAGAGAAGTCTGAGACAGGCTGCCATCTGGGATGAACTGAAAGACCGGCTGAAAAAAAGCGCTCTGGGACTTTCCGGAGGCCAGCAGCAGAGACTATGTATTGCCAGGACTCTGGCGGTATCTCCGAAAGTTATTTTGATGGACGAGCCGACTTCAGCCCTTGATCCTATCTCCACCTCAAAGATTGAGGATCTTGCCATGGAGCTGAAAAAGCAGTATACGATCATTATCGTTACGCATAATATGCAGCAGGCGGCGCGTATTTCCGACAAGACGGCGTTTTTCCTTCTGGGAGAGGCAGTGGAGTACAGCGATACGGCGGAACTGTTCGCTAATCCGCAGGATAAACGTACAGAAAATTACATTACAGGAAGGTTTGGTTGATGTTATTATGAGAGAATATTATGGAGAACAGTTAAATGAACTTCATGAGAAACTGATCGCAATGGGAAAAGCCTGTGAAGAAAGCATAAAAAAAAGTTATGAGGCATTAAAGAAAAAAGATACAGGCCTTGCCCGTGAGATCATGGACGGGAGTATAGAGATCAGCCATATGGAAAGGGATATTGAGTCAAAATGTATGAAACTTCTGCTCCTGCAGCAGCCAGTGGCGGGCGATCTGCGGAATGTGTCGGCGGCTTTGAAGATCATTACAGATCTGGAGAGGATCGGTATCAACGCCGGCGATATCGCCGAGATCATTGAGACGGTAGATTTTGATTTTAACGAGAATAATATTCCACTCAGAGATATGGCGGAGGAAACCATACAGATGATCACGGACAGTATGACGGCGTTTGTAGATGAAGATATCAAACTTGCCAGAAATACTATAAAACGGGACGATAAAGTAGATTCTCTGTTCCTGAAAGTAAGAGAAGGGCTCTGTTCCGGAAAAATGATGGAAAGCCAGCGGTTGGATCAGTTAATGATCGCAAAATACTATGAGAGGATCGGCGACCATTCGGTAAATATCGCCAGATGGGTGATTTATGCTGTAAGCGGCGCCCATGACGAAGAATAAGATCTGTTGAGGTTTTACTGGAGGCATTAAGAAAAAAGTGGTTTATTGTGTCGAGACTCAGAAAGAAGTCAGAGAAGTAATACGGAACATTTTAAAATCCGGGGGTTTTTCACAGAAAGATATAGATTCCGTACCGAGTCTTATGGAGGCCCTTGATAAAAAAATACCGGAACTGATTCTTCTGGATGTGGATTTTCCGGGAGAAAGCTATATCAAGATCTTAGACGACTTAAAAAATTCGCCGGTGCTGTGGCAGATCCCGGTTGTCTTAATGTCCAGAAAAAACGATATCCGCAAGCTGATGCTAGGATTTGAACACGGAGCGGACGATTTTATATCAGAAAAGACCGGAGCGCTGGAGTTTATCGCGCGATTGGAGGCGATCCTGCGGAGAAGCCCCGGACGCACATAGGAAGATACTGCCATTATGAAGAAAGCAGGGAAAAGGAATGTTGGAGTAAAGAAATAGTCAGGGGACGCTTGACAAAGCGTTCCCATTTCCTGTACACTGACGCTAACAGCTCATTTTTTACCATAAGGAGGATCTGCACATGCTTTTAAAAAATGGCTTTCTTATTAATCCGCGGACAAATACCTGCGAACCGTCAGATATCCGTTTCAGTGATGGGATCATCCGGGAGATCGGTCTTCCTCTGAACGCCATGGACGGTGAAACAGTGCTGGATATTTCAGGGCTTACTGTCGCCCCGGGTCTGATCGATACCCACGTACATTTCCGTGATCCGGGACTGACTTATAAGGAAGATATTCATACAGGAGCGCTGGCTGCCGCCAGGGGAGGCGTTACTTCTGTTATCTGTATGGCAAATACAAAGCCGGCGGTAGATTCTCCGGAAGTAGTGAAGGATATTCTGAAGCGGGCTGCAATGGAAAAAATCCACATTTACCAGACGGCGGCGGTATCTCAGAGCCTTGGAGGAAAAATCATGAATGATTTTGACGCCCTGGCAAAGGCCGGAGCCTGCGGATTTACAGATGACGGAGTTCCGCTTCTGGACGCGCTTTTCTGCTGTGACGCTATGAAAAAGGCTGCTTCTCTTGGGCTGCCCATCAGTCTCCATGAGGAAGATAAAGCGTTTATCACCAATAATGGAATCAATGCCGGGGAGATTGCCAGAAAGCTGGGAATTGAAGGTTCTCCTTCAATCGCGGAGGAAATTATGGTAGCCCGTGACTGTGTTCTTGCGCTTCACACAAAAGCGTCTGTAGTTATACAGCATATCAGTTCCGGGAATTCGGTGGCCATGGTACGTCTGGCAAAACAACTGGGCGCGGATATTCATGCGGAAGCTACGCCTCATCATTTTTCTCTGACAGAAGAGGCGGTCCTCACTTACGGAACACTTGCCAAAATGAATCCTCCTCTTCGTAGTGAGAAGGACAGAATCGCTATTATTGGAGGACTCAGAGACGGGACTATCGATCTGATCGCGACGGATCATGCGCCCCACAGTGAGGAAGAAAAAGCAAAGCCGCTGACAGAAGCTCCCAGCGGAATCACCGGCCTGGAAACTTCGCTGGGCCTGGGTATCACTTCACTGGTAATACCGGGACATCTGACCCTTTCTGAGCTTTTGGAGAAAATGACCTGCAATCCTGCGGCGCTTTATCATCTGCCGGGCGGCAGTATAGAAGTTTCAGCTCCGGCTGATTTTGTGATATTCGATCCGGAAGAGAAATGGACGGTAGATAATTTTGTATCAAAATCATCTAACAGTCCCTTTATCGGAAAAGAATTATATGGGAAAATCCATTATACAATCTGCGGCGGGGAAATTGTTTATCAAATATGAAACAAATGTGACGGCAGACAAAAAGAACAGTATGAAAAGAAAAAGGCACAGACGATCATATTTCGGACTGTGCCTTTTTCTTTTTCTGCTTTTTTAGGAATAGAAAGTTTCAGGTATGTCAGATATCTTCTTCCAACTGTGGAAGGATCGCGGCCATAGATTTATCAAATTCCGCATCTGAGGAATTATGGAAGAGAATCAGGTCATGTCCGGCATCCAGCCGCTTCAGAGGTTCGGGAATGGAAAAATCAACAGTTTTTATGTACTCGTCCCAGTGTTCCAGTTTCCAGGTATCCCGGTCAGAGTTTCGCTCGATCATCCGCTGATGGCAGACTTTGGGATCAGTCACGACCCAGATAATAACAAGTTTTGCTCCTTTGTTACGGAGCTTGGTGCGAAAACGCTCCAGAGTTTCTTCGTTGTGGACTTCTTTGGTGAAAGGGGCGTTGATCAGTACAATATCATCGTATTTCAGCGCTTCAACGCCAATGTCAACAATAGTTTCGTATTCATAGTCCCGGATATTTTCTTCGAAGAACTGAGAACTTCGGTTTACAGGCTCGTGTGCGGCCGCAAATACCCGGTTGGACAGAGGGATCAGGGTATCTTTGTCAAGATAGACAACATGTTTCAGATTTTCTGCAAGCTGTTTTGAAATATAAGTTTTTCCACATGCCGGAGGTGATGTAACTAGTATCATTTTTTTCATGTTTTACTCACGGCAGATATGCCGGCTCCTTTCATAGAGTTATAGTTAACTGATAAGAAAATGGTAGCACTTTAAAAAATGATTTGCAAGAGGATGAGACTGTTTTGTAATCGTTGATCTGAAAGATTTCTTGTTTGTTTTTATGAAAAACTTACAACAATAAATGAAAAAAGTAAAGAAATTATAAAAAGACTGATGAAAATTGGAAATACATTTTCTTTATATTTGTATATAATGTACATATTAAGAAAATGTGAAAAGGAGGAGCTATGGAACAGAAATTACTGGATATGAAAAATATTAGTAAGACCTTTGGAAGCGTACAGGCTTTAAAGGGCGTTTCCCTGGACCTCTATGCAGGCGAAGTTCTGGCTCTTATGGGCGAGAACGGGGCAGGTAAATCTACGCTGATGAATATTTTGAGCGGCTCACTGCAGCCGACAGCCGGAGAAATTTACCTGCGGGGAGAGAAGGTAACAGTAGCTGACCCCATTACCGCGAAAAAACTGGGTATTTCTAAAATCCATCAGGAACTTCAGATTGTTCCGGAGCTGAGCGTGGCAGAAAATATATTTCTGGGCAGATGGATGACGAAAGCAGGACCGGCTGTGGACTTTAAGGGTATGATGAGAGAGGCTCAGAAATACCTGGACATGCTGGAGGTAAAGGTGTCCCCTGCCGAAAAACTGAAAAATCTGCGAATTGGTGAACAGCAGCTGGTGGAGATTGCAAAGGCCATTTCATTAAATTCACAGATAATCGTTATGGATGAGCCCACATCAGCTATCAGTGAAAAAGAGGCAGAACGGTTGTTTGACATTATCAGAAGACTCCGCAGTGAAGGAAAGGGAATTATTTATATTACTCACAGAATGGAAGAGATCTTTAAGATCGCGGACAGGCTGACGGTAATGAGAGACGGAGAGTATATCGGAACAGTCGATGCATCCGAAACCACAAAGGATGAAATCATCCGTATGATGGTTGGAAGAGATATGAGCGAACAGTATCCAAAAGATCCTACCGAAAAAGGAGAAATCGCACTGGAGGTCAAAAATCTGACCTATACTCCTCCGGCAGGAAGTTTCCGACGTTCTCTGAAGAATATCTCTCTGAATGTGCGGCATGGAGAAGTGCTGGGGATTGCCGGCCTCGCAGGAGCGGGACGCTCTGAATTTTTTGAATGTCTCGGAGGCGTTCACCATGGTGAAACAACAGGAGAAATCTATGTGGAGGGCAGGCAGGTACATATTAAATCGCCGGGAGACGCCATCCGTGCGGGGATTTCTTTTGCTACAGAAGACCGGAAAGGAACAGGACTTGTTCTTCTCAGATCGATCGGTGAAAATATGTCGCTTCCTCTCCTGAAAAAATTCAGCCCTATGTTCTTTATGAAAACCGGAGATGAAAAGAAAATATGGGATGAGCAGATGGAAACGCTGAAGATCAAGGCGCCTGGTACAAAAACGCTGACAAGCGCTCTTTCCGGAGGCAATCAGCAGAAGGTAGTACTGGCGCGCTGGCTGATGACGCATCCGAAGATCCTGCTGCTGGACGAGCCCACCAGAGGTATTGACGTGGGAGCAAAGGCAGAAATATATCAGCTGATCAACCGGCTTGCGAAACAGGGTATGGCTATTATCGTGGTATCTTCAGAACTTCCGGAAGTGATCGGTATATCCGACAGAATTGTTACCTTCTGCGAGGGTGAACTTACCGGTGAGTTTATGCAGGAAGACGCCACACAGGAAAAACTTCTTCAGAGCGCAACGAAATAGGGAGGGAGAAGAATGGGAAATAAAGAAAAAACAAAAGCGATGCTGAAACAGATGCAGAGCATCATTGCTCTGGTGATCATTTTTGCAATAGCGTCCATTATCTGTGTAAAAGACGGGAAAAATAATTTCCTGGATATCCGGAATCTGATGAATGTTCTTCGTGCAGTTTCAGAAAACGGAATCATCGCCATTGGTATGACGCTGATCCTGATCCTTGGAGATATCGATCTTTCTGTTGGTTCTGTAGTAGGTCTTATTTCTACAGGCTGCGCGTATCTCATGGTAATGAGCGGTTTCGGCTTTGTTCCGGCAGTGGTGACAAGTCTGGTTCTGGGAGCATTGTTTGGTCTCTTTAACGGACTCTGCATTACAAAACTGAAACTTCAGGCATTTATCGTAACTCTTGCATCCATGAATATTGCCCGCGGACTTGCAAGATTCTGGGCGAATGGTATCGGTATTCCTCTTGCTTATGGCGAAGAGGAAGGTATGGCGCCGCCGGCGTTTGAAGTCCTTCAGATGAGGATCGGGGGAATCGTTCCGGTACCGGCCATTATTTTTATCGTGCTGCTTGTCATTTTCCAGATCATCCTTGCGAAGACCAGATTCGGCCGTCAGATCTATGCGATCGGAGGAAACCGTCAGGCGGCATATCTGTCAGGTATTAAAGTAGACAGAATCAAGATATATGCATTCATGCTCTGCGCAATGCTTTCTTCTGTAGCCGCCATGATCCATGCGGCACAGATCAGCCAGGGCGGCCCAAACGAAGGCCAGGGATATGAGCTGAACGCGGTTGCGGCCTGTGCGATCGGCGGAACCAGTCTTGCCGGCGGAAAAGGAACTATCGTCGGTACTTTGGTGGGCGCGCTGATCCTGGGTATGCTTGATAATGTGATGGGTCTTAAAGGAATTAACTCGAATCTTCAGCTTGTAGTGAAAGGCTTCCTGATTATTATCGCTGTATTCATGCAGGCGGATAAAGTGAAGGACTGATAAGAGATACGGGGTAAGAAGTTCCTTTCTTCTGACCGGCAGCAGAGGAGAGAAACTAAAAATAAAATATTTATTTTACCTGCCGGAGATATGGAGGGTTTTATGAAGAAAAGAGCCATTAGTATTCTGCTGACAGCCGCAATGGCAGCATCTGCCCTTGCAGTGGGTACTGTAACGGTAAGTGCAGAGGAAGAAAAAGAAAAATTTGTGATTGGCATGTCACAGTGTAATCTTGGCGAACCATGGCGTGTTGCCATGAATGACCAGATTGAAAGAGCGGCAGAAAAATATCCGGAGTTTGAAGTGATCTTTGCCGATGCGGCGCAGGATAACTCCAAACAGATCGCGGATATTGAGAACTTCGTACAGATGGGCGTGGACCTTCTTCTGGTATCCCCCAACGAGGCGACACATCTGACGAATGCGGTAAGCGCGGCTTATGATGCCGGAATCCCGGTAATCCTTCTGGACAGAAAGATCGACGGCGACAAATATACACAGTTTATCGGTGCGGATAATGTGGAAATGGGCCGTGTTGCAGGTGAATATGTAGCGGATGTGCTTCTTCCCGACGGCGGAAAAGTATGCGAGATCAAGGGACTTGAAGGTACCTCCGGAGGTATCGACAGAGACAAAGGTTTCCGTGAAGGTATCGCGAAGAACGAAAACATTGAAATCGTTGCAGAAAACAATGCAGACTGGCTTCGTGAAAAAGCGATCACGGTAGCAGAAGAGATGCTGCAGACAAACGACGAGATCGATCTGTTCATCGCCCTGAACGACCCCATGGCAGAAGGCGCCTACATTGCGGCTAAAAATGCAGGCAGAGAAGGCGACATCATGTTTATCGGATTCGACGGACTTGCTACTCCTGACGGCGGTATCCGCAGCGTTATCGATGGAAGACTGAGTATGACTCAGGTATATCCCACCGGCGGCGCTGAAGCTATTGAAAGCGCTTATCAGCTTCTTGTAGAAGGCAAAGAACTGGATAAAACTCTGACTCTGGAATCTGAGGTCGTTACACCTGATACAGCAGAAGAGCTTCTGGCGAAATACAGCGGTTCCGAAGACGGAGAAGCTGCAGAAGAGACTACAGAGGATGCAGCAGCTGAAGAAGAAGCCACAGAAGAGACGGCAGCTGAAGAAGAGACAGCAGATGATGCGGCGGCAGAAGAAGAGGCAACAGATGATGCGGCGACAGAAGAAGCAGCAGAAGATACGGAAAAAGCTGCAGAGGAATAACATCCACAGGATATAATAAGAACATCAGAAAGGGGCTGCAATGGCAGTCCCTTTTTGGTCTATAGTAAGAAAATTCGGGTAATTGACATTGAAAGCTGGATAATTTATGATAGTACTCATGTTGGAGGGAGAAAATGTTGAAAAAACTGAAAGAATTATGCAAACCTGAAAATATGATGTTCAAACTGACGGCGCTTAATTGCAGTATTCTTCTTCTGGTTGCCTTGATTCTTACGGCGACAAGCAATGTGATCTATGAAAATTCTATTGAGGATCATTCCTCCGCCAATACTATGGAGATTCAGAACCAGGTTCTGAAATCCCTGGATCTGGTTTTTCAGTCTGTATCGGATAATATGAAGATACTGGGAAAAAATCCGGCTGTACAGAGCTATCTTACAGTAGATGAACAGAAAGACGCCGCCCGCAGAGTGGAAATGGAAGGTCTCGTAAGAGATATCCTTCTTCAGTATTCGGAAAGTTATGGCGATTACCTGAACATTGTAGTGGCAAGTGAAAGGGGGCAGTATCTTTCCAATGATTCTTACAGATTAAAAAAGACCCCTCTGAGCAGGGAAAACTGGTATCAGGAGGCCGTTGAAGCAAAAGGGAAGCTTGTTCTGAATACCAATGTATTCGGTCGGAATCTGAAAAGCTGGAAAAATTACAGTACGGACAGTTATATCTGTGTTTCTCAGATGGTTGTCGATGAGCAGACCGGAAAAACAGCGGGAGTGCTTTTGGTAGATCTGGATATCCGTACTATTCAGAATCTGGTGGAAGAGATCACTATGGGGCAGACCGGATTCGGATTTATCCAGAACCGGGAGGGCAGAGTACTGTACGCTCCGAAAAACAAAATAGTGTATCGTCTGAATCCTTCCTGGTTTCAGAATAACAGCGGACAACTGCGATGCAGGATTGACGGCCAGGAATACAAGGTGCTTTATAATAGCTCTGATTATATAGATCTGGTAGCGGTAGGAGTATTTGACTGGGGAAAGACCATTGAAGGCGCTGTACAGGTAAAGAAAGCTTCCGCCTATATTGCAGTGGTGATCGCCGTTTTCGCGGCTGTCTGCTCAGTGGTTTTTTCCGTGTCCTTTACAAAACCGGTGACCAAACTTTCACGGCTCATGCAGCGGGCACAGACGGGAGATCTTTCTGTTCATTTTGACAATCATTATAAAGGGGAGATAGGGCAGCTTGGAGACGCATTTAATTCCATGGTGGATAAGATCGACAAACTTTTGTCCCTTGTATACCAGGAACAGAAAAAGAAAAGAGAGGCGGAGCTGAAAATCCTCCATGAGCAGATCAAACCTCATTTCCTATATAATACGCTTGATACTATTCAGTGGATGGCAAAAAAATATCAGGCGCAGGATATTGTGGATATTGTTCTGGCCCTTTCAAATTTTTTCCGGATAAGTTTAAGCCAGGGCAAAGAATATATTACGTTGGAGCAGGAAGTGGAAATGGTAAAAAGCTATCTGGATATTCAGAAATTCCGGTATGAGGAATTGTTTGATTATCAGATAGACATGGAAGTATGTATCTTAAAGTGCAGGGTTTTAAAGCTTTCTCTGCAGCCGCTGGTGGAAAATGCTCTGTATCACGGTATCAAAGAGTCTGACCAGGAAAAGGGAACGATCTGGATCAGAGGATGGAAAGAAGACGGGGCTTCCATCATTCTGGAGGTGGAAGACAACGGCGCCGGAATGTCAGAGGAAAGACTCCGGCAGATGAACCGGTGGATGATTTCCGGAGAGAAGGAAGAAGAGGTTCAGGCATATGGCACAAAAAATGTAAACGATAGAGTAAAAATTGCATATGGAGAAGAATACGGGCTGAGTTTCCGCAAACGGGACGGCGGTGGAACAATTGCCACTTTAAAAATAAAAAGAACGGTATAGCAGGAGGAGATATGTGGAGAGTACTGATTGCAGACGATGAACCGAAAATACGCCAGGGGCTGAAGGAGACGCTGGAGCAGTTTGATCTTCCTCTTATTGTATGCGCGGAAGCCAGAAATGGAATGGAAGCGCTGGAGAAGGCAAAAAAATTTGAACCGGATATTCTCCTTGTGGACATCTGTATGCCGAAGCTCAGCGGAATCCGGTTTCTGGAGGAAATAAGAAAGCTGGGCCTGGAATGCAGAATGATCGTAATTTCCGGATTCAATGAATTTACATATGCCAAGCAGGCTATCCGTCTTGGTGTATCTTCCTATCTTTTGAAGCCTATTGCGGAGGCGGAGCTTAAGGATACTCTGGAAGAGGCAGTGGAAGACCTGGAAAAAAGCAGAAAATCAAAAAAATTTATGGAATTGATGCGCCAACAGATACGTCAGAACAGGAATTATCTCAGAGACATTTTTTTCAACGACTGGATTGACGGTAGACTGAACGGGAACGAGTGGAAGGAACAGACGGAATTCCTTGGGATAACCGTTCCAGAAACTTTTCTTTTGACAGTGATTTTCGTTCAGCCGGGATATGAAGGAAAACTGAACGGAAATTCAGTGACGGAAGAGGCGTATAAAATAACGCTGGAAAAGGTTATGAGAGATCTGGTAGGGGAGTACAAACCAGTATATGTATTTATGAGCCGTTATCAGGATATAGTAGGAATTCTGGGAGGCTACCGGGATGAAACGGAAATTTTAAGGAAATATCTGGGAGAAGAAATGGAAAAACTTACCGGAGGAAAGTGCTGTGTACAGATCAGAGGATGCAGATGGAATGAAATTACAACAACATATGAGGAAATGAAAAAATATGCCCGGAGGGTAATGGAATGCCGGCCGATCGTCATGGAGGCGAGGAAATTTATTTATGAGCATTATGGCGACCGGGAACTGGATCTGACACAGGTAGCCGCCGCCATCGGCTGTAATCCCTCCTATCTCAGCAGAGTTATGAAGCAGGAACTGGGCATTTCCTTTAAAGATTTTCTGACCATGCTGCGTATCAGCGAAGCCATTCATCTTATGAGAAATCAGGAGCTTTCTATAAATCAGATCGCTGAGAAAGTAGGATACAGTAATCAGCATTATTTCTCGGCCGCCTTTAAAAACTGTCAGGGTGTGTCTCCGTCAGAATTTCGCAGAAATCTTACATGATAAAAAAACAGATGTCGTAAAGAGCCGGGAAAAGAAAGGGGACGGAGATATGAAGAAATGGATAAAAGGGCTTGCGCTTTTTCTCTGTGTCAGCATGATATGCGGCTGCAGTCCGGATAAAACAGTCCGGACAGACGGCTACAGATACCTGGTGGGAGTGAGCCTTACTAATGTACTGGAGCCCTGGCTGAACAATCTGGTACAGGTGCTTTCCGAAAAGGCGGAGCAGGAAAAAAGAGCAAATTTCATTTTCCGGGACGCCGCCGGCAGCACAGAGAAACAGGTACAGGATGTAAACGCCCTTATGGAATATGGAATTGATCTTCTGATCGTTACTCCGGATACAGGCGCCGCACTGAATGAGATTATAGAAAAAGTGTCAGGCAGTATCCCGGTGATAGCTGTGGGAACAGAACCGGAAACAGATGCATATACCACGGTGATCCAGGCAGACGACGAAAGGATCGGACAGATGGCAGGAGAGTATATTGTTGAGAACCTGTATGAAGAAGGCGAAAAAGTGGTGGTGATCCAGGGAATGAAGGAATCTCCCATTTCGGATAAGAGACGGAAGGGCTTTGAAAAGGCTGTGGCGGGAAGTCTGCCGGAGGAAGATATTTTTTACTATTACGGCGACTGGCTGAGGGATTCGGCAGAGCTCCGCATGAAAGATTATCTGGTGGTAAATGGAAAAGCGGATATTGTTTTTGCTTTTAATGATGAAATGGCGTACGGGGCTTATCTGGCCTGCCAGCAGCTTCGTGTAAAACAAAAAACGGATTTTATCGGGGTGGACGGCTTTGACGGAGAGGCGGCGGGACGAAATCTGGTGGAAGGAGGAATCCTGAAGGCAACGATACAGAGCCCGGATTTTGGAGCTCTGACCTACGAGACAGCCATGAGAATACTGGAGGGAGAAGAGCCGGAGAAGAATATCACTATTGTTCCGGAGATCATTTCCTGAGATGTATGAAACCTCCTTATGAGAGCGGAAAAAACGCAGAAAAATTTTTTCCCTTCGACAAAAAATCCTTTACATTCCAAAATTCCTGTGGTAGAATAACCAACTGTGATATATTTTCATATCCTTGCTCTCTGTACAGGCGGAGGGCCATAAAGACCATAAGGAGGTAAAAGCATGAACAAGTACGAGTTAGCATTAGTTGTGAGTGCCAAGGTTGAAGACGAAGTACGCGACGCGGTAGTAGAGAAAGCAAAAGGCTACATCACCCGTTACAACGGCACCATCACAGAAGTAGAAGAATGGGGTAAGAAGAAATTAGCTTACGAAATTCAGAAAATGCATGAAGGCTTCTACTATTTCATTCAGTTTGAAGCAGACACACAGTGTCCGGCAGAAGTTGAAAGACATGTACGTATCATGGACAATGTATTAAGATATCTTGTTGTCCGCAAGGATGCATAGTCTTTTGGAAATGGATTTTAGAAAGCACCATTAAGAAACCCGTTCACTTATCATAAGAAGAGGTAGAAGAATGAACAAAGTAATTTTAATGGGACGCTTGACAAGAGATCCTGAGGTTCGTTATACCGCAGGAGAAAACGCTCTGGCAATCGCCAGATATACACTGGCAGTAGACAGGAGATTCCGCCGCGACGGAGAAGCGACAGCCGATTTTATCAGTTGTGTTGTCTTCGGCCGGGGCGCGGAGTTTGCCGAGAAGTATTTTCATCAGGGAATCCGCATTGTGGTATGCGGCCGGATCCAGACCGGAAGTTATACCAACAGAGAAGGACAGAAGGTATATACTACGGAAGTAGTTGTAGAAGAGCAGGAATTTGCTGAGAGCAAATCAGCCAGTGATAATTATATGGCGTCTCATCCTCAGCAGAGCGCGGCTCCGGCTCCTTCCATGCCGGCTCCCAGCGCGGCAAGCGCAGACGGATTTATGAATATTCCGGATGGAATTGACGAGGAACTGCCGTTTAATTAATCTGAACAGGCTGTTTGGAATGTCCGGGCGGTCTTTTCGGAGGAATTCTGAAGATCAAAAGAAAACTGAAAGAATAGGAGGAATGTATCATGGCTTACAATAGAGGCGAAAGACCGGACTCTCCCATGAAGAGAAGAGGCGGACGCAGAAGAAAAAAAGTTTGCGTATTCTGCGGCAAAGAAAATAATGAGATCGATTACAAGGACGTAGCAAAACTGAGAAAATATGTTTCCGAAAGAGGAAAGATCCTTCCCAGAAGAATCACCGGAAACTGCGCGAAACATCAGAGAGCGCTGACTGTTGCTATTAAGAGAGCGCGTCACCTTTCCCTGATGCCTTACGTTCAGGACTGATTGTAAATGCTTTAAATGCCGTTGTCAGAGTGTGACAGCGGCATTTTTCAGATTCATATGGTAAAATCAGCGGGAATCTGTTATAATAAAACACAGATTCTTGTTAATTTTTATGAAATGAATGGTAATGAAAGCTATGAATGGTAATTTTAAATTAAGAGGGCATCTGAAAAATCTGACGCGCTGGCCGCTGTATCTGACTGGTTTTCTTGTTATCTTAAATGTGCTGGTCTATTTTGTGGATATAAAGGCCGGTCTTCTGGTGACGTTGGGAGTGCTTGTCTATCTGGCCTGCGCTGTGGGGATCCTGATGTATCACAGACCCCAGATGTTTAACGACCTGGTGGCTTTTGCCAGTCAGTATGAATTCCTGGAAAAGCGTGTCCTGGAAGAGCTGGCTCTGCCTTACGCGATCATGGATATGGAAGGCCGGATGATCTGGTCTAATAAGATTTTTGCCCAGTTGACGGGGACAGATCAGTTTTACCGGAAGAATGTAAATACGATATTTCCTGATATCACTCCGGACAGGCTTCCCGTTCCGGACGAGAAGGAAATATCTGAGATCAGCACGCAGGTGGGAGACAGGATCTACCGGATCTCCATGCAGAGGGTGCTTCTGGGAGAGGCGATGATACACTCAAAGGTAATCGACGGAATACCTGAGAGCACCAGTCTGATCGCCATGTATCTTTATGACGAGACAGAGCTGAAAGAGTATATGCAGGCCAACGAGGACAACAAGCTTGTTCTTGCCCTTGCCTATCTGGACAATTATGAAGAAGCCCTTGAAAGTGTGGAGGACGTCAGAAGATCTCTTCTGATCGCTCTGATCGACCGGAAAATTACGAAGTATTTTTCCAACTATGACGGTCTTGTGAAAAAACTGGAGAAGGACAAATATTTCCTGATCATGCGCCAGAGCTCTCTGGAGGCTCTCAAAGAGCAGAAATTCCACATTTTAGAGGAAGTAAAGACAGTCAATATCGGAAATGAGATGACGGTAACCTTAAGTATCGGCATCGGATTGAACGCGGCTACTTATCTGCAGAATTACGAATACTGCCGTATCGCCATAGAGATGGCTCTCGGGCGCGGCGGGGATCAGGTCGTGATCAAAAATGGCGACAGCATCACATATTTTGGCGGAAAAGCCCAGCAGATGGAAAAAACAACCCGCGTAAAGGCCCGTGTAAAGGCCCAGGCTCTGAAAGAGTTTATGAGTACGAAAGAACGTGTGGTAGTCATGGGACATAAGATTACGGATGTGGACGCCCTTGGCGCCGCCATTGGTATTTACCGCGCCGGAAAAACGCTGGGAAAGCCGGTGCATATTGTTGTAAATGATCCTTCGACTTCGATCCGTCCCCTGATGGCCGGGTATATGAACAATCCGGATTATGAACCGTCTATGTTTATCGACAGGTCGCAGGCTATGGAGCTTGTGGATAATAATACGGTTGTAGTGGTGGTGGACACCAATAAGCCCAGCTATACGGAATGCGAAGAGCTTCTGCGTATGACAAAGACGATTGTGGTTCTGGATCATCACCGGAGAGGCAATGAAGTGATTGAAAACGCGGTTCTGTCCTATGTGGAGCCCTATGCGTCTTCTACCTGTGAAATGGTGGCGGAAATCCTGCAGTATTTCTCAGACGATCTCCGGCTGAGGAATATTGAGGCTGACTGTATCTATGCGGGAATTGTGATCGATACAAACAACTTTATCACAAGAGCAGGAGTGCGTACTTTTGAGGCAGCGGCTTTTCTGCGCCGTTGCGGAGCGGATATGACAAGAGTGCGCAAGCTTCTGAGAGATAATCTGGACGCTTATAAGGCAAGAGCGGAGGCGGTACGGACAGCCGAGATCTACAGAGAATGCTTTGCGATAGCGAAATGTCCAAGCGAAGGTCTGGAAAGTCCGACAGTCGTAGGGGCCCAGGCGGCAAATGAGCTTTTAAACGTCGCCGGAGTAAAGGCCTCGTTTGTTCTTACTGCTTTTAACAAGGAAGTATATATAAGCGCCCGGGCAATCGATGAGATAAACGTTCAGGTCATGATGGAAAAAATGGGCGGCGGCGGTCATCTGAATATCGCCGGAGCTCAGGTAAAGCGTCCGATCGATGAAGTGGAAGAAATGCTGAAAGGTATTATCGACGAGACATATCAGGAGGAATTAGAGAAATGAAAGTAATTTTATTAGAAGATGTAAAATCCCTAGGAAAAAAGGGACAGATTGTAAATGTCAGCGACGGCTATGCGCGCAATATGCTTCTGCCGAAAAAGCTGGGAGTGGAGGCGACTCCGAAAAATCTGAACGATCTGAAGCTTCAGAAAGCGAATGAGGAAAAAGTGGCTCAGGAAAATCTGGAAGCGGCCCAGGCTTTCGCGAAAGAACTGGAAGATAAAGAAATCATTCTGACGCTTAAAGTAGGAGAAGGCGGAAAGACCTTTGGTTCCGTTTCCGCAAAGGAGATTTCTGAGGCGGCAAAAACCCAGCTCGGACTGAATATCGACAAAAAGAAACTGCAGCTTCCAAATCCCATCAGGAACCTTGGGGTGACGCAGGTTCCTGTAAAGCTTCATCCTAAGGTGACAGGAAGCCTGAAGGTCTGGATAAAAGAAGCGTAGCATGGAGGATCACAGGGTATGGAAGAAGCGCTGATCAAAAGAATCCTTCCGCACAGTATAGAAGCGGAACAGTCTGTGATCGGTTCTATGCTGATGGACAGAGACGCGATCCTGGTTGCTTCAGAAATCCTGACCAGCGATGATTTTTATCAGAATCAGTACGGCATCATCTTTGACGCCATGGTGGAACTGTGCAATGAGGGACAGCCGGTAGATCTGGTCACGCTTCAGAACCGTCTGAAAGAGAAAGACCTGCCTCCGGACATCAGCAGCATGGAATATGTCAGAGAGCTCCTGGAAGCAGTGCCTACTTCAGCCAACATTAAATATTATGCGAATATTGTAAGTGAAAAAGCGGTTCTCCGGCGGCTGATCAAAGCTGCGGAGGAAGTGGCGAACAGCTGCTATCTGGAAAAGGAAAGCACAGAGATGATCCTGGAGGAGTCGGAAAAGAAGCTGTTCCAGATCCTTCAGAGAAATATCGGCAGTGATTTTGTCCCTATACAGCAGGTGGTCCTCAATGCGATCAATAATATTGAGAAAGCTTCAAAGCTGAAAGGCAGTGTGACAGGACTTCCGACCGGATTTGTGGATCTGGATTATAAAACCTCCGGCATGCACGGATCTGATCTGGTATTGATCGCGGCCCGTCCGTCTATGGGAAAAACGGCTTTTGTTCTGAATATCGCACAGTATATGGCTTTCCGGAAAAATATCACAGTAGCGATCTTCAGTCTGGAAATGTCAAAGGAGCAGTTGGTAAACCGTCTTCTTGCCATGGAATCCCATGTGGATTCTCAGAATATGCGTACCGGAAATCTGAAGGACGAGGACTGGACCAAACTGGTGGAAGGAGCCGATATCATCGGACGCTCCAATCTGATCATAGACGACACGCCGGGCATCAGTATTGCGGAGCTGCGCTCCAAGTGCAGGAAATATAAGCTGGAACATAATCTGGGAATTATTATGATCGATTATCTTCAGTTGATGAGCGGACATGGAAAAAGTGATTCCAGGCAGCAGGAAATTTCTGATATTTCCCGTTCCCTAAAGGCGCTTGCCCGTGAACTGGATGTTCCTGTGATCGCATTGTCGCAGCTCAGCCGCGCGGTGGAGCAGAGGCCGGATCACCGTCCGATGCTTTCTGACCTCCGTGAATCCGGGGCCATTGAGCAGGATGCTGATGTGGTAATGTTCCTTTACAGAGATGATTATTATCATAAGGATACAGAAAAAAAAGATATTGCTGAGGTGATCATAGCCAAACAGAGAAACGGCCCGATCGGTACGATCGAACTGGTATGGCTTCCGAGATACACCCAGTTTGTAAATATGAAAAAGTAGAGCCGTGCACAATCAAAAACAGGGGAATTCCGGGATGCTTGCATCCAAGGATTCCCCTGTTTTTGATTGTATAGGGCGAAGCCCCACAGCGAGCGTCAGAAGGACGCGAGCTGTGAGCACGGCGCGAGGATGGAACAGACGAAGCCCTGCGGATAATGTCGAACGTTTTTGGTTGAAATTCATTTCCACTCTGTTATAATGAAGCTAGTGAATTTCATAAGGAGGTGCGGCATGGAGACAAGGTACACAGTCAGACAAGCTGCTGAGATGACGGGCGTCAAAGCCTATGTCCTGCGTTATTGGGAGGACGAGCTTGACCTGCATATTCAGAGGAACGAACTTGGCCATCGCTATTACACCGGATATGATATTCAGATTTTTATGAATATTAAAGAACTGAAGAAGCGGGGCCTGCAGCTTCGGGCGATCAAGAATCTGATTCCCCAGATTGCAAGGACGGCTCCCGGTTCTGCAGAAAGTAAAGTAAAGCTTCTTGAGGGAGAAGTTCAGGAATGTGAAGTTCAGGAAGATGAGACAGCGGATGCGGAGACGGAAGAGGAGATCCTGGATTCCGCTGAAGAAACGGAACAGGTAAATCCGAAAATCCTGGAATTCCAGGCAATCCTGGAGCGTTTGATCACGCAGGAAATACAGTCTAAAAATGAAGATGAGGAGCGGTGCCGCTCTCTTGATTTCGCGATACGCAGACAGCAGATGGCAAGAAAGGAAGCCGCCGCTGCAAATGAGAAAAAGTCAAAAAGAAAAATGTACAGGGGTACTGGGAAATAAAAAGTATTTCCGGATATGAGCCATTAGAAATGGCAAAAGCTGCAGCAAAAGCTGCAGCTTTTATTGTCATCATCGTAAGAACTGCCTGAGGCAGTTCCAATAAATCGCCTATCTGGTGATTATTCTGCCGGATGAATAGCTTCTGTCGGACAGACATCTGCACATGTTCCGCAGTCAACGCACGCATCAGCGTCGATTTCGTAATGCTCTGCACCTTCAGAGATAGCCTCGGACGGGCATTCGCTTTCGCATGTACCGCAGCTTACGCATTCATCAGAAATTACATATGCCATAATTGAAATCCTCCTTTTTTCTCGTTAGTACCTTTGCAGGTTCTATATCGTTATTCTAATATATCTGTCCCTGGATTACAAGTATAAAATTATAAACATAATTTTATATTCTTCCCGTTGATTCGGGATTGATTATGTATTATAATGAATTTGCGCCGCGGGCAATGCGGCGTATCCCTAGAGATACGATATTTTTTGCAGATAAAAAGGAGGAAAAACCATGGCAAAGGTTACAAAAGACATGCTGATTGGTCAGCTTCTTGCATTAAATCCCAATATTGCAGCAATTCTTATGAGAGCAGGAATGCATTGCATTGGATGCCCTTCCTCTCAGATGGAATCTCTGGAAGAAGCCGCAATGGTTCATGGAATGGATGCAGATCTTCTGGTTCAGCAGATCAACGATTTTCTGGCAGAATAAAACAGAAACGGATAATGAAAGAGGAACAGCCGGGAAGCTGTTCCTCTTTTGCGTTAATGATTTTTTATATCTGGATAAGAATCCGGCGAATCCTTCTGTAAGAAAGCATTAAGTCATGTTTAAAGCTGCGCAAGCTGTTGAAGTGCATTTAATGAAATCAGTTCTCCGTGTTCTTTCAGATAAGCTTCCCCTGCAGGAGTAAAGGCCCTTCCTTTTCCGTATTCGGAAAGAATGTTGCATACTTTGTTAAAAGCTTCAGGGGTACACTGGGATTGATGGAGCACAAGCTGATATCTGCCGTTATGAGATTCTTTATACAGAGTATTTTCCCCTGTAAAAAAGCCGTTCAGCCCATGAGAGGCATCGATGACATCGTCCAGATGAGAAAAAGTATAAAGCCGGATAATGCTTACTTCCGGAGAAGAAGCCGGCTCATCTGCCGGAGCGGAAGCTTTCTGAGAAGCTTCTTTTATTTTGGCTTCACATAGTTTCTGGAAAATATCTATGATATTATCGGCTCCGTCCAACTGAACAGAATCGGTCTGACCTTGGTCTTTATATGGGGTAAATTTTGAGAAACGTGTGTCCAGTTCCTCAGGATCTTCCACTTTTGTAATGATCAGAATAATGCTGTCCACATTTACGGGGATAGCCTCGATCATCAGCGGAATATTATCAGCCTCAAATCCAAACTGTATCTGTGCCTGCTGCATCATATCGCGGAAAAGCTTTTTTGCCTTTTCTGTTCCGTAGGCAAGTTCGCTGAGACGGATCTGGTGCAGTTCCAGGTCTTCCTTTGTAAGCGTACAGCGGATCTGGTTTTCGTTGATCTTTTCAATTTTCATATCATCACATCCTATTCTTCGGATCCTGCCTCTATTATTATATACTCATCCTCTGTCCCGGGATTCCCCGGCGGCTGCCGGAAGATGAAAAAACGGCGGCAAAGGAAAAATAAAAACCGGCGCGGGCAGGATATAGTCCATGACTTTGACGTACAGCAGGTCCGGTTACGCATAATGCGGGCCGGACGCACAATACAAATGCTTCCATTGGGATATGCATCTCAACTTAAGCTATATTATATACCAGATATATAGAAATTGTAAAGAAATTCAATTTACCTAATTATAAAATATTTGGAAATAAAATCGAAAATTTTTTATAAATTGACGAAAACTATTGCATATCAGAAATAAGACGGTATAATAGCAGATAAGAAATGCTTCTCTGTGTGACGGAACCGTCAGAAGTCACGCTTACAGATAACCACTTTTCTATTTTACATTTCATTGCCTTAAGGCGTCATGCGGTGTTCTTGCTGTGTCAGCAAACAGATTCCCGGATAATGAAGAAAGATAAAGCTCCGTTATATGGCAGAGGTGTTTCTGCAAACTCTATCACGTGTTTTCTAAAATCGAAAAACAGGAGAAAGGAGGGGTGAGCGAGGAAAATATATCACACAGATGAGCGAGAAAGCTCGGAGGGATCTTACTGTCTGCACCTGCCTGTATCCGTGTAGGGCAGGGAATCCCGGAGGATTTCTCAGCAAAAGCAGAGTATCCCCTTTTTTATATGCTTGACCATGCGGAGAAATCCTCCACAAAAGAAATGTGAAAAAAATATAAAAAGTCTATTTTTCTAATGAAATCAGTTTAAAATATGATATAATATAGAAGCATGTCTTTTCAGAAGGAACTGTTTTAACAGTGAAAATTTTGAACCAAAGGGAGAATCAAATGAAGAAGCAAGTAAAAAAGCAAATGAAAAAGCAATACATGCCTGCTGTGATTGTTTGTGGTTTAATTCTTCTGTTGGCAGTGGCTGGCCTTGGAGTTCATATCATTGCGAAATATATTCCGACGAGAGAGAGAATGGACTTGACAGAATACTACGGCGCTGCGGGAGAAGGAGAGTCTGTCGTTATACTTGGAACGGAAATCATGGAGGAAAGAGCCTTGATATCCGGAGATCAGGTATATTTACCATTGGATATGGTAAATACATATTTGAATCAGAGATATTACTGGGATGACGCAAATCAGCAGATTCTTTACGCAACACCCTCAGAACTTCAGTATTATCCCGCTTCTCAGAATGGAGACGGCGATGTGTGGCTGAAGGATGGGAAGGTGTATTTAAATCTGGCCTTTGTACAGAAATTCACTGACCTGGATGCTTACAGAAACGAAAATCCTTCCAGGGTGGCTATACAGTATCAGTTTACAGGAGTAAGAACCGCCAAAACAGAAAAGGACACATATATAAGATACAGAGGCGGGATCAAATCGCCGGTGCTGACAGAAGTGCCTGAAGATACGACGCTTATCTTCATGGAAGAACTGGAAGACTGGGTTCAGGTAGCCACTATGGACGGATATGCGGGATATATAAGAAAGAAAGATATTTCTTCAGAGGAAACAACTGATTTTGAACGCGATTTCCAAAAGGAGGAATATTCCTACATTACGATGGACGTACCTGTAAATCTCAGTTGGCATCAGGTTACAACCCAGGAAGCGAATGCTTATCTTTCCGAGGCAATCGCTAATGTCAGCGGAGTGAACGTGATTTCGCCTACCTGGTTCTATCTGCAGGACACAGCGGGAAATATCGCCGATATTTCATCAGCGGACTATGTGAACCAGGCACACGAAAAAGGAATGCAGGTCTGGGGGCTGATCGACAACTTTTCTGCGGATGTCAGTACCACAGAAACTCTCAGCCAGCTTTCTTCCCGCCAGAACATTATCAGTCATCTGATGTCTGCGGCGAAGAATGTGGGGCTTGACGGTATCAATGTGGATTTTGAAACTTTAAGTGAAGACGCGGGCCCGCACTTCCTGCAGTTCCTCAGAGAGCTGTCTATAGAGTGCCATAAGAACAATCTTGTTTTATCTGTGGACAATCCTGTTCCGGAAGACTTTACCAGCCATTATGACAGAAGAGAACAGGGGCAGGTAGTGGATTATGTGATCATTATGGGCTATGATGAACATTATGTAGGGTCTGAGGAGGCCGGGTCAGTTGCCTCTCTTCCATGGGTGGAAAAAGGCGTACAGGATACATTGACAGAAGTTCCGGCAGAACGGACGATACTGGCCATCCCCTTTTATACCAGATTATGGAAAAAGACGGGCGGAGCGCTGACAAGCGAGGCCATCGGCATGGATCAGGCGCAGCAGGTAATCGCGGAAAATCAAGCGCAGACAGTGTGGGACGGAAGTGTCGGACAGAATTATGCCACCTACGAAACACAGGATGGTTCCACCTACGAGATATGGCTGGAAGATGCTCAGTCGATAGCGGAAAAGGTTAAGCTGGTACCCAAGTATAACCTTGCGGGAATTGCTCAATGGAAACTGGGCTTTGAGAACAGCAGCATCTGGCAGGTGATCAGCGATAATCTGCAGTAGCAGAGCTTTTGATGAAAAAAGAAAAGATATAAACAAAGCGTCCGGCTTTTTGTGGAAAAAGTCCGGACGCTTTGCTATATCAAAATGCAGGTATGAAAAGAGATCAATAAAAAATCTCCATAAATGGAAGGAGGCCGGTACTTGCGTACCGGCGCGTATGAAAAAGAAAAATATTTGTTATAGAAAACTTATCGTTTTCTACATTATTTAATATATCTTATAAATGTGAAGAAAATGTGATGAGCATTTGAAGAAAATGTGAAGAAACTCTAAAATCTCTTCCAGGTGCCCCGACAAAACAGTAAAAGAAGAGGGAAGATTTCCAGTCGTCCGGCCAGCATGTCAAAGATCATAACACTTTTGGACAGATAAGAAAAGGAACTGAAATTTCCCAGGGGACCTGCCACTTCCAATCCAGGCCCAATGTTGTTTAAGGTAGTAGAGACCGAGGTAAAGGTGCTTACCAGATCAAAATTATCGATAGAGACGATCAGAATGGAAACCGCAAAAATGATCAGGTATACAGTAAGGAAAATATTTGTAGATCTCATCATTTCATGGGATACCAGCTTCTGATCCATTTTTATTTTTTTCACAGCGTTTGGATGCAGATATAACTGCAGCTCCTTGCGTGCAGCCTTGCACAGCAGAAGAATACGGGAAACCTTGATCCCTCCTCCTGTACTTCCCGCGCAGGCGCCTATGAACATCAGCAGTACGAGCACCGCCTTTGAAAGAGAAGGCCATTGATTAAAATCTGTTGTAGAGTATCCGGTAGTGGTGATAATGGATCCGACCTGAAACGCCGCCTGCTGGACGGCAGTGCCGATACCGGAAAACAGATGGCGCGTATTAAAGGCGATGATCGCAATCGCTACAGCGATAATACCAAGATAACCTCGGACCTCCTCAATAGAAAATGCCTGCCTGAACTTTTTTGTAAGGATCAGATAGTAAGCTGAAAAATTCACTCCGAAAGCGATCATGAAAACAGTGGTGACAACCTGGCAATAGGTGCTGTAGCTTCCCATACTGTCGTTTTTGATGCCGAATCCGCCTGTTCCCGCAGAGCCGAAGGTAATGCATAAAGCATCGAAAAGGGGCATTCTGCCAAGAAGCAGGAAGATGATCTGAAGTACTGTCATTCCAAAGTAAATGGTATAAAGAATCTTGGCTGTGGACTGTACTTTCGGAACAAGTTTGCTGACAGAAGGACCGGGACTTTCCGCGCGCATCAGATTCATGTGGTAGCCTCCGGCCAATGGAAGGAGGGAGAGAAGAAACACAAGAACCCCCATTCCCCCGATCCAGTGGGTAAAACTCCTCCAGAAAATAATACTGCGGGGAAGTATTTCCACATCAGTCAAAATGCTGGAACCCGTAGTGGTAAATCCGGATACTGTTTCAAAAATCGCGTCTATGGGATGCAGGATACTGCCGCTGATTATAAAAGGCAGCGCTCCGCTGACACTGAGAACAATCCAGCTCAGAGCTACAGTCACGCATCCGTCTTTAATATAAAAAACTTTATTTTTCGGTTTTTTTCTGGTAAGCGCAAGCCCTATGGCCAGGCAGATCAGAATGGGGATAAGAAAATCATACAGTTCGTCTTCCTGATAAATGAGGGCTGTGATACAGGGAAGAACCATAAAGATAGCCTGCAGATTGAAAATCCATCCCACAATATAAGCAATAATCCGATAATTCATGACCGCACTCCTTATTTTTCAAGAATATCGCAGATATCGCGAAGACCTTTATGTGTAGTTACGATAATGACATTATCACCGATCTGAATAGTGTCCTGCCCTCTGGGAATACGGATCTTACCGTTGCGTGCCAGACAGCAGACCAGTAGATTCTGCTTAAGCTTCAGGTCTGATAACGGAACGCCTACTACCGGCGAATAGTCATGGATGGCAAATTCCAGGGCTTCCGCCTGATTATCCAGAATATGATACAGGGTTTCCACATTGCTTCCGATGGTATTCTGCATTGCTCTGACATAACGGAGGATAGAATCAGCCGTAATATATTTCGGGTAAATAACGCTGCCGATATCCAGATCGTCAATAATATCTGTATAAGGCAGGCGGTTTACCTTGGCGATGAGCTTGGCCTCCGTTACTGTTTTGGCAAACAGGGAGAGGAAAATATTTTCCTCATCCAGATTAGTCAGAGAAACAAAGGACTCTACTGTTTCCAGACCTTCCTCGATCAAAAGGGAACGGTCTGTTCCATCTCCGTTGATGATCGTTGCGGCGGGAAGCTGCTCGCTGAGAAATTCACAGCGCTGAGGATTCTGTTCAATAATTTTAAAAGCAATCCTGGAATCGGAGAGGGCTTTGGCAAGATAGTAGGAAATCGTTCCTCCTCCGATGATCAGAGTGTTTCTGACCTGATGCGTCTTCAGGCCGATCTTTTTGAAAAAGAGTGCGGTATTCTGCGGCGCTGCGATAATGGAGACAAAGTCTCCGTTATGTACGATATGATCTCCTCCGGGGATGGACAGTTCGTTTTTGTTTTCGATCGCGCAGAAAAGAATATCACAGCGGTATTTCTCCGTGATTTTGGAAACGGACATTCCATCCAGTCCGAACTCGGGAAGAACCTTAAATTTCAGAAGTTCCACTCTTCCTCTGGAAAAAGGATCGATTTTAATAGCTGCCGGGAAACGCAGCAGGCGGGAGATTTCTCTTGCCGCGGCAAGCTCCGGATTGATGATCATTGAGATTCCAAGTTTTTCCTTGATAAACCCGATCTCCTGGCTGTAAATAGGATTACGGACACGGGCGATGGTGTGGCAGTGTCCCGTTTTCTGTGCGATGAGACAGCATAAAAGATTCAGCTCATCGGAGGCAGTGACTGCGATCAGGATATCCGCTGTGTTGATCCCAGCTTCCATAAGGGTATTGATGCTGGCGCCATTGCCTACGATCCCCATGGCGTCGATGTCCTCGGTGATGTCATTAATTGTTTTTTCTACAGTGTCTATCAGGTAAAGGTCGATGTTTTCCTCCTGAAGCTGTTCTGCAAGAGTACGTCCTACTTTACCGCATCCAACAATGATGATATGCATGGTTTCCTCCATTGTAAAAAAATAACGCCTGTATCAGTGCGGCAGACGCCGCCGGCACAGGCAATGTATGTGCGGAATCATTATAGCACTGTCTGTATGAATTTTAAATAGAAAATATTCCTATAAATAGATAGATTGCAAAGGCAGCACACTTGTAGCTTCTGGGAGGCTGTGATATATTAAAAGTGTTTCTGATCATGGACTGCAGAAGGGAGGTATTTTATGGACACAAGTACGGTAAAAGAAACCGTAGATAAGGTGGACGCAGAGCTTTCCGAAATGGGAATCGACGGCGTCAAAGAAAACCTGAAAGAAATTCTGAACATCAAAGACTATCTTTCCAATCAGCTTCCGGCGGTCATCGGCTTCGGACTGAAAGTGATCCTGGCGATTTTTGTTTTTTTCATTGGAAGGAAAGTGATCCGGTGGATCATCAAAGTCGTCCGGAAATCTCTGGAAAAAGCCCGGGTAGATGCCGGAGTGATCCAGTTTGCCTGCTCCGCCGGAAAAGCGGTGCTTTATATTTTGCTGATTTTCAATATAGCTGTTAATCTGGGAGTGAAGGAATCCTCGGTAGCTGCGCTTCTGGCCAGCGCCGGTGTGACGGTAGGTCTGGCTTTGCAGGGCGGTCTTGCCAATCTTGCGGGGGGAATCCTGCTGCTTGTTTTTAAGCCCTTTGTGGTAGGGGACTACATTGTGCAGAACCAGCAAAGCGGTTGCGAAGGTACTGTTGCAAAAATTGAGATATGTTATACCACCCTTCTGACTACGGATAATAAAAAAATCGTGATCCCTAATGGCACACTTTCCAACAGTACGATCACCAACGCTACTGCCAAGGACAGCAGAAAGCTGGAGATCAAGGTTGGGATCTCCTATGAATCAAGTATCCAAAAGGCCAAGAAAATTCTTACAGATATTCTTCTGGCAGATCCCGATACCCAGGGCGAACAGAGCGAGATGGTGGTGTTTGTGGACGAACTGGCGGAAAGCGCGGTGATCATCGGTCTGCGTGTCTGGGTTCCCACAGAGGTATACTGGCCTACAAAATGGAGGCTGAACGAAAGGATCAAAGAAGAATTCGACGCCAACGGCATTGTGATCCCCTACAACCAGATGGAGGTTTATGTACACCAGAGAGGGGATGAAGGATAAAAACTACGGCAGTCTTCAGACGCACCTTTCTGTTTTTATAACATAAAATAAAGCGTATAACAAAGAAACAGAAAGGACTGTGTCCATGGAAAATCGCAGTATGAACCGCCCTTGCGCCCGTCCGTATCAGGCCACCTGCGGAATGGCAAAGCCATGCGGGACCGGATATACGGCGGGAAGACAGTTTCCATACAATTCCGAAAGACAGCCCCTGCCCTGTGCCTGCCGTATGCCCGGCGCTCCTGCAAAGAACAGGGAAATGTATGAACATGCAGATCATATGGAGCCGGCGATGGCTTATGTTCCCTGTCAGGAATTTACAAATACTTATGATCTGTGCTACGCCTTAAACGTGGGGACTATCTTTCCTCAGCTATGCAAACCTTTTTGCGGAAAGAGAGGTGCCCAGAGATGATGTATCGAAATCAGCCTGACAAACGAAATCAGCTTCTTCAGAAAATCAACGAAGTCAGTTTTGCTGTAGACGATATCCTGCTGTATCTGGATACGCATCCCTGCTGTGAAAAGGCGCTGGCTTATTACAGAGAACAGGCCGAAAAGAGAAAGCGGCTGATGAAGGAATACGCAGAATGTTACGGTCCGCTGACCATCGACGATGCTCTTGCGTCTGACGGAAATACCTGGAAATGGATGGAACAGCCGTTTCCATGGGAAAGGGAAGGAGGGTGCAGGTAATTATGTGGAATTATGAAAAAAGACTGCAGTATCCCGTAAATATTAAAACTCCCAACGCCAAACTCGCCCAGTATATCATGAGTCAGTATGGCGGCCCGGACGGGGAGATCGGAGCCTCCATGCGTTATCTGTCCCAGCGTTTTTCCATGCCGAACCGTATGGCAACGGCGGTGCTGAACGATGTTGCGACAGAAGAACTGGCTCATCTGGAGATGGTATCTACGATCGTTCATCAGCTTACCCAGGATCTGTCTATGGAAGAAATCGAAAAAAGCGGTTTCGGTCCTTATTATATTGACCACGGAGTAGGCATCTGGCCCCAGGCTGCAGGAGGAATTCCTTTTAATGCCTGTGAATTTCAGAGCAAGGGAGATCCTCTTACAGATCTTTTCGAGGATCTTGCGGCAGAACAGAAAGCCCGGGCGACCTACGACAACATTCTCCGTGTCGTCAGGGATATTCCGGAGATCGCAGATCCCATCAGATTCCTCAGGGCAAGGGAAGTGGTGCATTTCCAGCGTTTCGGTGAAGCCCTGCGCAGCGTTCAGGAGCAGCTTGACGCCAAGAATTTCTATGCGTTTAACCCAAGCTTTGACTGCCCCTGTCAGGCGTCGTGCCAGAAAGACGGATAATGTTGAGGTTTCATAAAGACAGAGAAAATTATTTTTATCCTTGAAAAATCTGTTAAGCAGGTCTATAATACAAAAATGAAATAAAACATCGGGGAGCTTGTTGACAGGCTGAGAGGAAGGTGTGACCTTCGACCCATAACCTGATTTGGATAATGCCAACGTAGGGAAGTGTGTGAATGTGAAATGATTATGTACAGGAAGCAGCCGGATCAGGACGCTTCCTGTATTTTGTTTTCCGGAAAATCTGCGGACTGTCTGAGGCAGATATGTAGATTTTTCGGGGAAAAGAGCCGTCTGGCTGTGGACAGGATCCTCTGGCGGGGCGGAAGCGTTTACTTACTTTCCGGAGAAGATCAGGAGGATGAATTATGATGAATCAAGGTAGAACACAGAAACATGCGGCAGCAGGGATTCAGACAGGAATCTCCACGAAAAAAATGGTACTTACAGCCATGCTGGCATGTTTGGCCTATGTGCTGAATACTTTTGTATACTTTCCGGCGATGGCTCCGTTCCAGCATTTTGTAGACATGCTGGCGGCAGTATTGGTAGGCCCTTGGTACGGCTTTCTGGCGGCGCTGATCTGCGGAATGCTGAGAATGCTGTCCGGAAGGACGATCCAGGCGGTGGCAGGCGCCGTATTCGGTCCGATCCTTGGAGGACTGATCTACAGAAAGACAAAAAGCATCTGGCTCACTCTTGTGGGAGAAGTGGTAGGAACAGGATTTTTCGGCGCAATGGTCTCTTATCCGCTGATGAAGATTTTTTACGGTCTGGATGCACAGTCGCCGTTTTATTATATTCCCTTTTATACTCCGGCGGCGGTAGTAGGAGGAGCTATGGGAGTCTGCGTTCTGCTGATCCTTAACCGTACCGGGCTCCTGGCGCGGATGCAGCATGAATTATCTGAATAAAAGATAAGGAAGGAAAAATCATATGAGATATTTGGAACAGATATTGGATCAGGCCCGGAAAAAAGAACCCCTTGTACAGTGTATTACAAATTTTGTTACAGTGAATGACTGCGCGAATATGATCCTGGCAGCAGGAGGAACGCCTTCGATGTCTCATGTGGAAGCCGAGGCTGCCGAGGCGGTCAGGGCGACGGATGCCCTGGTATGCAATATGGGAGCCATCGAAGATACAGGAGCAATGATCCTGGCCGGAAAAGAGGCCAACAGGCTGGGGATTCCGGTGATCCTGGATCCGGTTGCGGCAGGAGGGACGAGCCTTCGCCGGGAAACGGCAAAGAGACTTTTAAGAGAAGTGCGTTTTTCTGTGATACGGGGAAACGTATCAGAAATCAGGAGCCTGGCAGGAGAAAATGTTACTGGAAAAGGCGTGGACGCAGCAGCTCTGGATGCCATCACGGATGAAAATCTTCCCGGGGCGGTTTCGCGTATCCGACAGTTGGCAGAACAGACAGGCAGCGTTATAGCGGTTTCCGGGAAGACGGATGTGATCTCTGACGGAACGCGGACTATGCTTGTCAGAAACGGCTGTGCCGCCATGTCGCGGATCACAGGGAGCGGCTGTATGGTAACGTCGCTGATCGGCTGTTTCTGCGGGGCAGCGCCGGAGCTTCCTCTGGAAGCGGCGGTAACAGGGATGACGGTTATGGGAATAGCCGGGGAAGCGGCGGAAAAGCGCATGCTGAAAAACGGAACCGGAAACGCAACGTTCCGGAACGATCTGATAGATGCAGTATTTAATTTTACGGAAAAACAATTAATGGAGGATATGAAGGTTGAAGTTTACGAAGGATGAGATCAGAAGAGCTATGCTGCTCTACGCGATCACGGACAGATCGTGGCTGAAACAGGGAGAGACACTTACAGATGTCTGCCGGGAGGTGCTGGAGAACGGAGCGACATTTCTGCAGATAAGAGAAAAAGACCTGGATGAAAAGAATTTTGAAAAAGAGGCTGCTGAGCTGAAAAGCCTTTGTGAAAAATACCGGGTTCCTTTTGTGGTAAATGATAACGTACAGATTGCGCTGGATATTGATGCGGACGGCGTTCATGTAGGGCAGTCTGATATAAAAGGCAGGGATATCCGTTCTCTGATCGGACCGGATAAAATCCTGGGCATATCGGCTGGAACAGTGGAAGAAGCGATCGCGGCTGAAAAAGCAGGCGCCGACTATATCGGGGTAGGCGCAGTGTTCGGCACAAGCACAAAAAAAGACGCGAGAAATCTAAGCATAGAAAAGCTGCGTGAAATCTGCGGAGCAGTTGCTATTCCGGCGGTAGCCATCGGGGGGATCGGCAGGCGAAACGTAAGAGAACTGGATGGCAGCGGCGCTTCCGGAATTGCAGTGATCTCGGCTATTTTCGGCGCCGGCGAACCGGGAAAAGCCACAGGAGAACTTTTAAAACTGGCAGAAGAAATGGTGAAAAAGAATGGATAAAAAGTATGCGATCTTTGATATGGACGGCACCTTGGTGGATTCTATGCCTTATTGGAAAAAACTGGCGAAAGAATACCTGCAGTTAAAGGGGATATGTAAAATCCAGCCGGAAGTGATGGAAAAAATAACGCCTATGACGATCCTGGAGTCGGCGGCGTATTTTAAGAAAATTTATGGGTTTGCTCCCACTCCGGAGGAGATTGCCGGAGAAGTTAACGGTCTGATGGCAAGACATTATGAAGAGGATGTTCCTTTAAAAGAAGGGGTCCGGGAATATCTGGCAAAGCTGAAAAAAAGGAAAGTACGGATGTGCGTAGCCACCGCCACAGCGGAGCATCTGATGAAAGCCTGTCTGAAACGTCTCGGAGTGTTGGAAGACTTCGAGTTCCTTCTTTCCTGCGAGACAGTAGGAGCAGGGAAGCACAGTCCGGAAGTTTACCGGACAGCGGTGGAAAAGCTTGGGGCAAAGCCGGAAGATACGGCGGTTTATGAAGACGCCCTTCATGCAGTGGAGACGGCAAAAAAGGCCGGATTTTATGTGGCAGCGGTCTACGATGACAACGGAAAAGACAACTGGGAAAAAATCTCTAAAACAGCAGATGAGACGATCCTGAACTGGGAGGATGCGTTATGAAAACGGTTTTGTCGATCGCGGGAAGCGATTCCAGCGGCGGAGCTGGAATCCAGGCGGATTTAAAGACTATGATCATGAACGGAGTTTATGGAATGACGGCTGTCACGGCGCTTACAGCCCAGAATACAAAAGGAGTGACAGGTGTTCTGGAATCTACACCGGATTTTCTGGAAAAACAGATAGACGCGGTATTTCAGGATATACGCCCCGATGCGGTAAAGATCGGAATGGTGCCATCCGCTTCTTTGATGGAAACGATCGCATTCTGCCTGAAAAAATACCAGGCGGAAAATATTGTAGTGGATCCGGTAATGGTGGCTACCAGCGGTTCGGTCCTGATGGAGACAGAAGCCGCAGCCGCGCTAAAAGAATGCCTTCTTCCTATAGCGGACCTTGCCACCCCCAATATTCCGGAGGCGGAGGCGCTTTCCGGAAGAAAAATAGAGACCGCAGAGGACATGGAGCAAGCGGCCAAAAAGATCAGTGAAGCATACGGATGCGGGGTGCTGTGCAAGGGAGGCCACAGCCTGAACGATGCCAGCGATTATCTTTTCTATCAGGGAAAAGGTCGGTGGTTCCGGGGCAGGAAGATCCATAATCCCAATACCCATGGAACCGGCTGCACGCTTTCCAGCGCCATAGCTTCCAATCTGGCCAAGGGATATTCTATGGAGGAGGCTGTACAGAAAGCGAAAGAATATCTTTCCGGAGCCCTTGCCGCCATGCTGGATCTGGGAGAGGGAAGCGGCCCCATGGATCATGGCTTTCTTTTAAGATATGAAACGCGGAGATGAAGAAAACCGGCATAACGATTGAAAAGCTATGAGGATTCTGTTATAATGGATTTTCAAACAGAAACTGCCGATTATGCAGATGCTTTTGCATACAGATAGAAAGTTGCAGGTGACAGCCGTGGAAAAAGCAAGGCGGCAGAAAAAACCGCTTATACCGGCGCTGAGCCGGACAGGGAAGAAAAGAAAAAGCGATTATTACGATTACAATCTTGTGGCGATCATCATTTTTCTGACATGCTTCGGGCTTATCATGCTGTACAGCACAAGCTCCTATATAGCGGAGGTGGAGAACGGAGACAGCATGTTTTATTTTAAGAAGCAGGCCATGATCAGTGTTGTGTGTATTATTGCCGCTCTGATCATCTCTCAGATCGATTACCATATTCTGACCCGTTTCGTAACGATTCTTTATGTAGCCGCAATGGTCCTGATGATGCTGGTAAAGACTCCGCTGGGAATCGAGGCCAATGGAGCCCGCAGATGGCTGGGAGTGGGAGAAACACTTCAGTTTCAGCCTTCAGAGATCGCCAAGATCGCGGTGATCGTCTGTCTTCCTTATATGATCGTTCATATGGGAAAAAAGGTACAGACATTGAAAGCCTGTATGATCCTTGCGGCTATGGGCGGAGGTCTGGCATTTGTGACTTATGTTTTTACAGAGAACATGAGTACGGCGATCATTATTTTCTGTATTACAGCAGGACTGATTTTTATCGCCCATCCCAAAGTAAAGCCCTTCCTGATCATCGCGGGAACGGCTCTTGTGGCCATTGTCATGTTTGTGCTGTTTTTGAATGCTACGGTAGATCCTTTGAATAATGATAATTTCCGAATCCGCCGTATTCTTGTATGGCTTCATCCGGAAGACTTTGCGTCAGGAGCGGGATATCAGACGATCCAGGGGCTGTACGCCATCGGTTCGGGCGGTCTTCTGGGACGGGGACTGGGCAACAGTATCCAGAAGCTGGGAAGTGTTCCGGAAGCTCAGAACGATATGATCTTTTCCATTGTATGCGAGGAACTGGGAATCCTGGGCGGCATTCTGGTGCTGTTAATGTTCGCGTATCTTTTGTACCGGCTGTTTTTTATCGCTCAGAATGCGCCGGATATGTTCGGTTCGCTGATGGTTACGGGAATTTTTATCCACATTGCTCTTCAGGTGATCTTTAATATCGCCGTTGTGGTAAATCTGATGCCGAACACAGGAGTTACGCTTCCCTTTATCAGCTACGGAGGAACATCCATCATGTTTCTGATGGCGGAAATGGGTCTGGCGCTCAGCGTGGCCAGACAGATCAAATTTCAGGACAGTTAGGCCGTTTTGCCGGAGGCTGCGGTCCCCGGCGGGAACCGGGGCACAAAATAGATGTCTGTTCCAGAAAATAACAGAAAATCTATTGACAAATAGGATTACAAAATATATACTTTCCACATCAAAGTAGTGATGAAACGCATTTGATAAAGGAGAAGATAGCAATGTTAGAAGAAATGAAAAAACTGATCGCAGAACAGTTAAACTGTGAGGAAAGCGAAATTACCGCGGAAACTTCTTTCAAGGATGACCTGGGGGCTGATTCCCTTGACCTCTTCGAGCTGGTAATGGCTCTGGAGGATGAGTATAATGTTGAGATTCCTGCGGAAGAGCTTGCAGAGCTTGCGACAGTAGGCGATGTGATTGAATATCTGAAAGGCAGAGGCATCGAAGCATAATTGAGAAGAACTCCCTGAGGCAGAGATGTCTCAGGGAATTTTTATGATACCAGGGTCAAAAGACAGAGAGCCGCTCCATGTCTGTACAGCGGCGGAGCGAGAGCTGATTGACCTGCCAAAACATGAGAATGAAGCCTGACAGGGCGGAAAAATAAGGAAAGGAAACAGAAAAATGACAAAGATCAGAACAAGATTTGCGCCCAGTCCGACGGGAAGAATGCATGTGGGAAATCTGCGTACAGCACTGTACGCATATCTGATCGCCAAACATGAGGGCGGAGATTTTATTCTTAGAATTGAAGATACAGATCAGGAAAGATATATGGAGGGAGCAGTAGAGATCATCTACCGTACTCTGGAGAAGACCGGTCTGCTCCATGACGAAGGCCCGGATAAGGACGGAGGAGTAGGCCCCTATGTACAGAGCCAGCGTCAGGCGTCCGGCCTTTATCTGGAATACGCCAAAAAACTGATCGAGCAGGGAGACGCCTATTACTGCTTCTGCGGGCCGGAAGAGCTGGAGTCCATGAAGCGCGTAGTAGCCGGCAAGGAAATTTCCATTTATGACAAACGCTGCCTTCATCTTCCCAAGGAAGAAGTGGAGAGGCGGCTGGCGGCGGGAGAACCTCATGTTATCCGCTTTAACATGCCTACGGAGGGAACGACCACCTTCCATGATGTGATCTACGGAGACATTACCGTAAACAACGAAGAAATGGAGGATCTGATCCTGATCAAGTCAGACGGATATCCCACTTATAATTTCGCTAATGTAGTGGACGATCATCTGATGGGAATTACCCATGTGGTCAGAGGAAACGAATATCTTTCCTCAGCTCCGAAATATAACCGCATTTATGAAGCTTTCGGCTGGGAAATTCCTGTATATGTACACTGCCCGCTGATAACAAATGAGGAACATCAGAAGCTGAGCAAGCGTTCCGGACATTCTTCTTATGAGGACCTGGTAGATCAGGGATTTCTGACGGAAGCTATTGTGAATTTTGTGGCTCTTCTCGGATGGAGCCCTCAGGAAAACAGAGAAATCTATTCTCTTCAGGAATTGGTGGAGGCATTTGACTATCATCATATCAGTAAATCTCCGGCAGTGTTTGATATTACAAAGCTGCGCTGGATGAACGGGGAATATATTAAGAAAATGGACCCCGATGCGTTTTATGAAAAAGCGCTTCCTTATATGAAACAGGTGCTGAAAAAGGAATACGACTTCCGCAAAATAGCAGCTATGGTCCAGACAAGAATCGAAGTATTTCCGGATATTCCGGCTCTTATCGACTTCTTTGAGGAAGTGCCGGAATATGACGCTTCCATGTACAGACATAAAAAAATGAAAACCACAGAGGAGACTTCTCTTGAGGTGCTGAAGGAAGTGCTTCCTGTTCTGGAAGCACAGGAAGACTATACAAACGATCCTCTGTATGCTTCCTTAAGCGGGTTTGTGAAGGAAAAGGGATATAAAAACGGTTATGTGATGTGGCCGCTCAGAACCGCTGTTTCCGGCAAACAGATGACCCCTGCCGGAGCTACAGAAATAATGGAGATCATCGGCAAAGAAGAGACTTTAAAACGTGTAAAGGCAGCTATCGAAAAGCTGAGCTGACGAGAAAACATATTGTATGAAGCGAAATCCATCTCAAAAACGGGCAATCGCCCACCTGTCAGGACCTATGATGGTCCTGGCGGGCCCCGGTTCGGGGAAAACTTCCGTAATTGTTGAGAGAACTGCATATATGACAGGAGAAGGGAAAATACCGGCCTCTTCTGTGCTGGTGGTGACTTTTTCCAGAGCTGCGGCCGCGGAGATGAAAGAGCGGTTTCTGGCCTTTACAGGGCAGAGGACTACCCAGGTGACTTTCGGCACGTTTCACGGTGTGTTCTACGGAATACTGAAGCAGGCCTATGGACTGACTGCGGCCAATATTTTGTCAGAAGAGGAAAAATACGGCATTCTGAAAGAACTGGCGCTTACCTATGGAGGAGACCTGGCGGAGGAAGGGGATTTTCCGGAAGAAATCGCCAAAGAGATCAGCCTGGTAAAAGGAAACAGGATCTCTTTGGAACATTATTATTCCTCCTGCTGTCCCGACGAGGTGTTCCGTCAGTTCTTTCAGGGATATCTGTCTGCCTGCAGGTCAAGAAGAAAGCTGGATTTTGACGATATGCTTCTGTACTGTTACGAGCTTTTTGACAAGAGAAAGGATATTCTCGGTGCGTGGCAGCGTAAATTCCGGTATATTCTTGTAGATGAGTTTCAGGATATCAACCAGCTCCAGTATGATATAATACGGCTTCTGGCAAAACCGGAGGACAACCTGTTTATTGTGGGAGACGATGACCAGTCCATTTATCACTTCCGGGGAGCGCGGCCGGAGATCATGCTGAATTTTACGAAAGATTATCCAAAAGCCCGGCAGGTGGTGCTGGATGTAAATTACCGGTGCAGCGGAAAAATACTCTCTTCCGCTATGAAAGTGATCGGGCAGAATAAGACCAGATTTTCCAAGAAGCTCTCCACACCTAATCCGGACGGCAGTCCGATGAGGATCTGCCGGTTCGACAATCCGAGAGAAGAATATATGGCTGTGGCAGGAGAACTGCGGGAACGGATAGAAAAAGATGAAAAACTGGAGGATACGGCCGTCCTTTTGAGAACTAATCAGGAAGCGGAAGGACTGGTAGGCGCTTTTATGGAGAGGCAGGTGCCGTTTACCATGAAAGAAAAGCTCCCCAATATCTTTCATCACTGGATCTGCCGGAATATGCTGGCGTATATGCGGTTTGCGGCAGGCGACAGGAGCAGAAAAAACTTTCTGGAGATCATGAACCGTCCGAACCGCTATCTTTCCCGGGACGCCCTGGAACTGGGAAGAGAGATATCTTTCGACAGGCTGAGAGAGTTTTATAAAGAGAAAGACTGGATGTGCGACAGACTGACGACTCTGGAGACGCATCTGAGGATCCTGAAGGGACTGACGCCCTATGCAGCCATGAATTTTATCCGGAAAGGCGTAGGGTATGAGGAATACCTGGAAGAGTATGCCCGTTACCGGAAACTGAAGCCGGAGGAACTTACGGAAATCCTGGACCGGCTTATGGAAAGCGCCAAAGGAATGGACAGCCTGAAAGACTGGGAAGATTATATAGAGGACTATACGGAAAAACTGGAAGAGCAGGCGGCAAAACAGAAACAGGAACGGAACGGCGTCCTGATTTCCACCCTGCATGGAGTAAAAGGACTGGAATATGATAAGGTGTACATTCTGAATGTGAATGAGGGAAGTATTCCCTACAAAAAAGCGGTGCTTCAGTCAGCAGTGGAAGAAGAACGGAGACTGTTCTATGTGGGGATGACCAGAGCGAAAAAAGAATTGACGCTGTGCTATGTAAAAAGACAATATGATAAAGAGCGGGAGCCCTCCCGTTTTTTAAAGGAGGCAGGAGTATGAACGCAGTAATTTATTATACCGAAATTCCGGAAGAATACAAAAATAAAAAGATGGAGCATATGTTCGGAGAGAGGCTGCTGGAAGAAGGGTTAAAAAGAGAATTTGGACTGGAGCTGAAATTTGAGCCAAGGGCAAGGGGAGAACACGGAAAGCCGTTTTTTACGCTGCAGCCCAAAATTCACTATAATATCAGCCATTCCGGAAAATATGTAGTATGCATTTTCGCGGGAGAGGAAGTAGGGATCGATATCCAGGAGCATAAGGAAGTAAACTACAAACATATGCTGGAGAGGATGGTTCCTTCGTGCATGACTGCGGAAATCCTGGAGGCGGAAGAGCCTGTCAAGGCGTTCTTTACTCAGTGGGTATTGCGGGAGGCTTATATTAAATGGACAGGAGAGGGGCTTTCCAGGGACCTGCGCAGCATTCCCATGGATAACGGCTCCTACCTCCTTCTTGAGCTGGAACCTGAATACAGCGGCGCGGTCTGGTCCGCGGATCCGCTGGAACTTCGCTGGGAGCATGTAAACGTACAGCTTCCGTAAAAACAGAATCTCCTTTTGTCCCGGCGTTTATCAGAGGATAAGCCGGGGCAAAGGGAGATTTTTTGTACTAAATCAGGATTGTCCACATATATTAAGTGTAAAGAGAGGTGAGGACAATAGAGGGCAGTCAGATTCAGGATCTGTTTGCGGGAAACATCAGGAAACTTTTGATGGAAGCGGATCTGGACTATGAAAAGCTATATGAAATACGGATGCGGGCAGGAAGGCCGCTGTTTCTGACTTATGACGGAGGAGAGTGCTTCCTGCGGGGAAGAGGCAGCAGGCCCTATCTTGTGACAAGGGAAGATCTTCAGGAAACGCTGGAGTATGTCAGCGGATATTCTCTTTATGCCTATGAGGACGAAATACGGCAGGGATATTTAAGCGTTCAGGGGGGTCATCGTGTAGGCGTGACAGGAAAGGTGATCCTGGACGGCGACAGGATACGGGGAATGAAATATATTTCCTGCATTAATCTGAGACTGGCTCATCAGATACCGGGCTGCGCGGACAAGGTAATGCCTTATATCAGAACAAAGAACTGGACAGCCCATACATTGATCATTTCTCCTCCGCGCTGCGGCAAGACCACGCTTCTCAGGGACATTATCCGTCAGCTCAGCAACGGGAAAGGGGATATTTCCGGACTGACGGTAGGCGTGGTGGATGAAAGAAGCGAACTTGCCGGATGCTATCAGGGAATTCCGCAGAATGATCTGGGAATGAGAACGGATATCCTGGACAGTTGTCCGAAAGCAGAGGGAATGCAGATGCTGATCCGATCTATGTCTCCTTCTGTGGTAGCTGTGGATGAATTAGGAAAAGAGGAGGATTATAAAGCTGTGGAATCCGTGATCCACTGCGGATGCAAACTGATCGCCACCGCTCATGGAAATTCTGTGGAGGATGTGCTGCGCACGCCTTTTTTCAGCAAACTGAAAGAGATGGAAGTATTTGAACGCTATATCGTACTGGGGAAAAAGAAACGGGCAGGAGACATTATCGGGATTTTTAACGGAAGGGGAGAAAAATGCTGAAAAGCGCGGGGATTTTTCTGATCCTTCTGTCAGCAGCAGGGATCGGATACAGCAAAAGCAGGGAACTGACCGTCCGGGAAAAAAATCTCAGAGTGTTTCTTCAGATGCTTATTTTTCTGAAAGGAGAAATCCGATGCGGCAATCTGTCCCTTCCGGAAGCCTTCCGGGAAACTGCCGGAAAGCTCCCGGAAATGTACGGAGAACTTTTAAGGGAGATAGCCGGGAGGCTGAAACAGTCGCCGGGACATCCGCTGGGAGATATTTTCCGCCAGTGCTCCGGAAAAACACTGAGGGAACTTCCGCTTTCCAAAGAAGAGCTGGAACTGATCAGCTCGCTGGGAGGCAGGCTGGGTTATCTGGACAGGGAAATGCAGCTTAGACAGCTTGAGCTTTGTGAAGAAGAAACCCTGCGCCTTCTGGAGAATCTGAGAAAAGAGATGCCGGAAAAGAAAAAAATCTATCAAAGTCTGGGTATCATGGGCGGAATCCTTCTGGCAGTGCTGCTGTGGTAAACAGACTTGGAAAGGAGGAGAGAGTGGAAGTCGGTATCATTTTTAAAATAGCGGCGGTAGGAATCCTGGTTTCCATCCTCTCCCAGATCCTGAAGCACAGCGGCAGAGACGAGCAGGCATTTCTGGTAAGCCTTTCAGGGCTTTTGATCGTTTTGTTCTGGATAGTGCCCTATATTTACGATCTGTTTGAAAGTATCCAGAAATTGTTTGTTCTATAGGAAGAAAATAAAAGACGGAGGCGGCGGGATGGACATCATAAAAATTTCACTACTTGGAGTGTGCGGCGTAATGCTTGGTTTTTTCCTGAAAGGGAGCAGGCCGGAATACGCCGCTTTTGTGACTATGGGAATCGGCCTGATGATCCTGGGACTGGCTGTGGGAAAGCTGGAATATCTTTTTGAAGCCGTTGGCCGCCTGAAGGAAAGTCTGCCGCCGGACAGCGGCTATTTTTCTACTCTAGTAAAAATGGTAGGGATCACTTATATCGGACAGTTTTCAGCCGGGATCTGCAGGGATGCCGGTTATCAGGCCACGGCGGGGCAGATTGAGCTTTTCTGCAAGCTGTCTGTCATGGTACTCAGTATTCCGATCCTGATGGCCCTGCTTGATACGATCCAGGAGTTCCTTGTATGAGACCAGGTAAATGGATGAAAAGAGCAGCCGTGGGGGCCGCGCTTTTCTTTTTTTTCTTTGCGGGGCCGGAATCCATAAGGGCGGCAGCCGGAACAGAAGAGACGGAAGTCCGGGAGGAGGACCTGTCGGAAGAACTGCAGGAGGAGCTGACGGCGGAACTGGATTTTTCGGAGATACAGAACATGCTGGACGAGATGCTGGGGGAAGACACCTTTTCCTTTCAAAAATCGTTTAAAAAGCTGCTGAGTGGAGAAAACGGGATCTCGGAAGAGGCGGTGCGGGAGTTTCTGCGCGGCCTTTTGTTTTCCGGCATGAAACAGGAAAAAGCGCTTTTTATGAAACTTCTCCTGCTTATCCTTTTAGCTGCGGTACTGGCGAATTTTGCCTCTGTTTTTGAAAGCGGACAGATTGGAGAAATCAGCTTTTACCTTGTGTATCTTTTTATGTTCATGCTGCTGATGGATTCTTTCTCCGAGATCAGTCTTTCTCTTCAGAAGGTGGTCGCATGGATGGCGGAATTTATGAAAACGCTGGCGCCTGCATATTTTATCACGGTTTCCGCGTCCTCAGGAACGGCTACAGGGGCGGTCTTTTACGAAGGCGTCCTGCTTCTTGTATGGCTGATCCAGTGGATGCTTCTGACGCTGATCCTGCCGGGAACGAATCTGTATGTGCTTCTCAGGCTGGTCAATCACCTGTCCAGGGAAGAAATGCTGGGGAAACTGTCGGAGCTTCTGCTTACTATCATAAGCTGGAGCCTGAAAACCATGCTGGGTGTTGTGGCAGGGCTTCAGATCGTGAGAGGACTGATCTCTCCTGTGGTGGATTCGCTGAAACGAAGCCTGATCGGGAAAGCGGCAGGAGCTCTTCCCGGAGTGGGGAACGCCGTGAATATGGTGACGGAACTAGTAGTGACCAGCGCTGTGCTTGTAAGAAACTGCCTGGGGGTGATGATCCTTATCGCTTTCGTACTTGCGGGGGCAGGGCCGGTTGTTCATTACGGACTCCTTTCTCTGGCATACCGTTTTCTGGCGGCTCTGGCGCAGCCGGTTTCAGACAAAAGGATCGTGGGATGTCTGAGCACTATGGGCGAGGGATACGGACTTCTCCTGAAGATCCTGTTTACGGCGGAAGTTCTTTGTATGCTGACATTTTTAATCCTTATGGCAAGTCTGGGAGGACGGGGATGAGAGAAGAATTTTATCAGTGGATGAAAAATCTGGCCGTTTTCTATATTCTTTTCACAGCGGTTCTGCACCTTGTGCCCGATAAAAAATATGAACGTTATATCCGGTCTTTCATGGGACTCCTTCTGATATATATGCTTTGTACGCCGGTAGTGGCGGTTCTGGGAAAAAGCGGAGAACTGTTTCAAAGCTTCAGCTCCAACTACCGGCAGGAAAAAAATCTTCTGGAACAGAAAGAGGCGGAAGACCTTCAAGCTTTTTATCTCTATCAGGGATATGAAAACGAACTTGCGGAAAAAATCAGGGAAAGTCTGGATGGTACAGGCATAAAGACTGTGGATGCCGCCGTAAATATAGAAGGGGAGAAGGTATCCGCCGTCGTTTACGTCCGGGAAGAGCCGACGGAAGAAGAGGAGAGGAGGATTTACAATGAGCTCAGAGAAAAATTCGGAATCGAAAAAAAAGACTGCCGGATTCTGGCTGAAGGGAATGAAGAAACAGCAATGGGCGGTGATTCTTCTTCTGGGGCTTCTTCTGGCGGTGATCGCGATTCCGGTGTCGGAAACGGACAGCAGCACAGGGAGGAGCAGCGGACAGGATAAAACGGAAACGCGGACGGCTGAAAAAACGGATCTGGAGGCAAGGCTGGAAGCTGTTCTGGAAAACGTGGAAGGAGTGGGAAGCGTTCAGGTGATGCTGATGACAGGACAGGACGAGGAAAACTTTTATGGTTCGGGGAACACGGAGGTGACGGGGGTGCTTATCGCAGCCGAGGGAGCCGGTGATTCTGTCACAGTACAGAATATTCAGGAGGCTGTAATGGCATTATTTCAGATCGAAGCCCATAAAATTAAAATAATGAAAATGAAATGAGGAGAGTAAAGTGAAGAAAATCATGAAAAAGAATCAGGTGATTATCACCTCCCTTGCGATCCTGATCGCCGTAGCCGGGTATCTGAACTTCGCGGATGTGGATCTGGGATTCAAGGATAAGGAAACCAGCACGGACAGCAGCAGTATCCTGGAAGATGTGGATTACGATCTGACAGATGAAACAGCCCTTCTGGATGAGAACGGGGCGGATGGCGCCGGGGAGGAGGAAGCAGATGAAACAGGCACTCCCGGGGAGGCCGTACTTACAGGAGCTTCTGACTTTGCAGCTCAGGCAAAGCTTTCCAGGGAGCAGGTGAGATCCCAGAACAAAGCAGATCTTCAGGAGATCATCAATAATACAGATATCGGCGACGACCAGAAGCAGGAGGCAGTCAACACTATGGTGGCAATGACGGAAACCGCAGAAAAAGAATCAGCGGCGGAAATGCTTCTGGAAGCAAAAGGCTTTGAAAACGTGGTGGTGAATCTTACAGGAGAAACGGCGGATATCGTGGTGCCGGACAGTGAGCTGGACGACGCCCAGAGAGCTCAGATAGAGGATATTGTAAAGCGAAAAACAGGAATCGCTGCGGAAAATATCGTGATCACGCCGTTAAATGAAGGAGAGGAAACGTCGGCCTCAGCGGAAGATCCTGAAACGGAAGAGACGGCGTCCGAGGGGGAAACCTATGAGGAAACCGGAGATGAAAACACAGGGGCAGAGGAGACTTCCGGGGAGGCGGAAACAGACGGGGAGAATGTCTATGAGGATGAGATATCAGATTCCGAAGAAACCTCAGGAGACTATGTGATCGAGACAGAAGGAATTTATGACTGAGAAATGTTTCCCTTTGGGAAAGACACGGGATAAAATTCCTTGACAGTGCGGCTTGGCTTATACTAGAATATCAAGTTGGAAAACTTATTGGAAATCAGATAGTATAGGAGGCCAAACGTGTCTAAGTATGCGAAAGAAATAGAAAAAAGAAGAACTTTTGCCATCATTTCCCACCCGGACGCAGGAAAGACCACTCTGACAGAGAAGTTCCTTCTCTATGGAGGCGCCATTAATCTGGCCGGAAGCGTAAAAGGAAAGGCGACTGCCCGTCATGCGGTGTCGGACTGGATGGAAATAGAAAAAGAGAGAGGTATCTCTGTTACCTCATCTGTACTTCAGTTCCATTATGAGGGATACTGCATCAATATTCTGGATACCCCGGGACATCAGGATTTCTCAGAGGATACCTACCGTACCCTTATGGCGGCGGATTCCGCCGTTATGGTCATCGACGCCAGCAAAGGAGTGGAGGCCCAGACAAGGAAGCTGTTTAAAGTCTGTGTCATGCGTCATATTCCGATCTTTACTTTTATCAACAAACTGGACAGAGACGCTAACGATACTTTTGACCTTCTGGACGAAATAGAAAAGGAGCTGGGGATCGCTACATGTCCGGTGAACTGGCCCATTGGCTCAGGTAAGAAATTCCGAGGGGTCTACGACAGAAATACCCGGAAAGTGCTGATTTTCTCCGATACCCAGAAAGGTACGAAAGAAGGCCAGATTGAGGAGATCGCCATAGACGATCCCCGTCTGAATGAAATTGTGGATGAAGAGCAGAGAGAACAGCTTCTGGAGGAGATCGAGCTTCTGGACGGCGCCAGTGCGGATTTTGACCAGGAGCAGGTAAGCAAAGGTAACATGACGCCGGTATTTTTCGGTTCCGCCCTGACTAACTTTGGCGTGGAAACTTTTCTGGAGCATTTCCTTGCCATGACCACATCTCCGCTTCCGCGCATGTCCGACGCCGGAGAGATCGATCCCATGTCGGATGATTTTTCTGCCTTTGTCTTTAAGATCCAGGCAAACATGAATAAGGCGCACCGGGACAGAATCGCTTTCATGCGGATCTGCTCCGGAAAATTTGACGCTTCCCAGGAAGTTTACCATGTGCAGGGAGATAAGAAGATGCGTCTGCTCCAGCCCCAGCAGATGATGGCGGAAAGCCGCCATGTGGTGGACGAGGCATATGCGGGAGATATTATCGGCGTTTTCGATCCGGGAATTTTCTCCATCGGAGACACCATCTGCGCTCCGGGAAAGAAATTTGCTTTTGAGGGGATCCCTACTTTTGCGCCGGAGCATTTTGCGAGAGTGCGCCAGCTTGACACGATGAAGAGAAAACAGTTTGTAAAGGGGATCAACCAGATCGCCCAGGAAGGCGCGATCCAGATTTTCCAGGAATTCAACACCGGCATGGAAGAGATCATTGTAGGCGTAGTAGGCGTTCTGCAGTTTGACGTACTGAAATACCGTCTGGAAAATGAATACAACGTGGAGATACGCCTGGAGAACCTGCCTTATGAACACATCCGCTGGATCGCCAACAAAGACGAAGTGGACGTAGCGAAGATCACCGGAACTTCGGACATGAAGAAGGTGACGGATCTGAAAGGCAACCCGCTTCTGCTCTTTGTAAACGCGTGGAGCGTAGGTATGACCGAGGACAGGAATCCGGATCTGGTACTGACAGAATTCAGTAAATAAGCCTTTTATTTTTGCAGTGACTTTGATATAATAAGCATATTGAAAGAAATATCAGATTCGTGAATCCTTAGGAGGAATAAAAATGGCAGAAAAGAGAACAACCTATAAGCTGCAGGATGTAGGCGGTATCGGTGAAGTGAAGATCGCGGATGAAGTTGTGACGATCATTGCGGCGCTTGCGGCCACTGATGTCGAGGGAGTTGCCTCCATGGGCGGAAATATCACCAATGAGCTGGTAAGCAAACTTGGAATGAAGAATTTGTCCAAGGGAGTGAAAGTCACAGTTCTGGAAGGTGTTTGTACTGTGGATCTGACGCTGAATATTGAATTTGGCAAAAATGTGCTGGACGTCAGCAAAAAGGTTCAGGAGAAAGTAAAAACATCCATTGAGAACATGACGGGCCTGGAGGTGGCGGATGTGAATATCCGTATTGCAGGCGTGGATATGGAGAATGAAAAAGGAAAGTAACCCTTTCCTTTTTTCTATATTAGGAGGAAACATGCGAAGAAGGGAACAGAGAGAACATATTTTTAAACTGCTTTTTATGACGCAGTTTAATTCAGAGGGGGATATGCCGGAGCAGCTTTCCCTTTACTTTGAAGGCCTGGAAGAACTTTCCCAGGAAGACCAGGCGGCTATGCAGAAAAAATACGAAGGAATCCTGGAACATCTGGATGAGATCGACGGTGAACTGAACGAATACAGCCAGGGCTGGAAAACTTCCAGAATGAACAGGGTGGATCTTACCGCCCTTAGGCTTGCCGTATATGAAATGAAATTCGACGAGGATATTCCTACAGGAGTGGCGATCAACGAGGCTGTGGAACTGGCGAAAAGGTTCGGCGGCGAGGATTCCGGCTCTTTCGTAAACGGGATTCTCGGAAAGATCGCCAGCGGAAAGAAGGATTCCGGAGAGATCCATAAAACCCGCCGTCCTTCGCATCAGGCGAAGATCATCATCCGTTCCAAAAAAAATCCGCCGGATAAGGAATCAGAGGAAAGCAAGAACTGAATATGAAAACAATTTATTCCGTAGGCCAGGTAAACCGCTATGTAAAAAATATGTTTGTGCAGGATTTCGTTCTGAAAAAGATCTATGTCAAGGGTGAGGTTTCCAACTGTAAATACCACCCAAGCGGGCACATTTATTTTTCATTAAAGGATGAAACTGGCCTCCTTTCCTGTGTAATGTTCGCGGGACACCGCCGGGGACTTGCCTTTTCCATGAAGGACGGAGACAAGGTGGTAGTCGGGGGTACGGTAGACGTATACGAAAGGGACGGCCGTTATCAGCTTTATGCCAGAGAGATTACCCTGGAAGGAGCCGGAGCCCTTTATGAACGTTTCCTGGCCCTGAAAACAGAGCTGGAAGAGATGGGAATGTTCGCCCAGGAGTACAAGCAGCCCATACCGAAATATATCAGACGGCTGGGAGTTGTGACGGCGCCTTCCGGAGCTGCGGTGCAGGATATCCGTAATATTTCTTTAAGAAGGAATCCTTATCTGCAGATCATTCTCTATCCGGCGCTGGTGCAGGGGGAAGGAGCGGCGGACAGCATTGTGAAAGGAATCCGTATGCTGGACCAGGCGGGGGTGGATGTGATCATTGTAGGCCGGGGCGGCGGTTCTATTGAAGATCTGTGGGCATTTAATGAAGAAAAAGTGGCAAGGGCCGTTTTTGAGTGCAGAACGCCTGTGATCTCGGCTGTGGGACATGAGACGGATTTTACCATAACAGATTTTGTGGCGGATCTGCGGGCTCCAACGCCTTCCGCGGCGGCGGAGCTTGCAGTAGACAATTTAAAAAATACATTGGAAACCATCTGGAATCACCGCGACAGGATGCGGCGGGGAATGAAGGGAAAACTGGAGCTTTATGAGGCAAAACTGGGCCAGTACCAGGTGCGGCTCCAGTACCTGAGTCCGGAAAGCCGCCTGCGGGAAAACAGAGAAAGGACACGCCTTTTGGAACAGAGTTTCCGGGACGCTATGGAACGGAATATCCAAAAATACAGACATACGCTTGGTATTTATCTGGAACGGTATAAAGGTCTTTCGCCTCTTTCCAAGCTGAACCAGGGCTATGCTTTTGTTTCGGATCAGGAGGGTCGGGCCGTTACCAGCATTTCCCAGGCGTCTCTGGGAGAAAGGCTTGAGATTTCTGTGACAGACGGAGTGATCGAAGCGGAGGTTTCCGGATGCAGGAAGGAAAACTGGAATATATGACAGACACCAACAGACAGGAAAAAGAAGAGCAGGAAGAAATGACGCTGGATCAGGTATTTAAGGAACTGGACGCTCTGGCGGAAAAGCTGGAGGACAGCGCCACTTCTCTGGAAGATTCTTTTCGTTTCTATAAAAAAGGAATGGAGCTTTTGAAATACTGTAATGAAAAGCTGGATACAGTAGAAAAAAAGATGCTCCAGATGGATGAAGATGGAACATTACGGGAATTTTAAAGAAGAACTGAATAAAAGAACAGAGAAGGCGGAGGAAGTGATCCGCCGCTGGCTTCCGAAAGAGGAAGGTTTTGCCAAAACTATGGCGGAGGCTATGAACTACAGTATGTGTGCGGGAGGAAAACGGCTGCGCCCGATCCTCCTTCTGGAAACCTGCCGTCTTTTCGGCGGGGACGAAAGGCTTGCGGAGCCTTTTATGGCGGCTATTGAGATGATCCATACCCACTCTTTGATCCACGACGATCTGCCGGCCATTGACAACGACGATTACCGCCGCGGCCGTCTCACTACCCATAAGGTTTACGGAGAGGCCATGGGGGTGCTAAGCGGAGCCTGTCTCTTAAATTATGCCTATGAGACAATGTTCCGGGCCTTTGCCATGGCTCCGGGGGATGAACGTGTTGTCCGGGCAGTAGAGATCATGGCGAAAAAGACCGGAATATACGGAATGCTGGGCGGACAGAGCGTTGATGTGGAAAATGACGGCAAGCCCATAACAAAGGATATGCTGGATTATATCTATCAGCACAAAACTTCTGCTCTTATCGAAGCTTCCATGATGGCGGGGGCGATTCTGGCAGGAGCAGACGAAGAGGAAACAGCCGCCGTAGAGCAGGCTGCTCTTAATATCGGGCTGGCTTTTCAGATCAGGGACGATATTCTGGATGTGACAAGTACCAGCCAGGAGCTTGGAAAGCCTGTTCACAGCGATGAGAAAAACAATAAAGTTACTTATGTAACGCTTTTCGGCATAGAGGAAGCGTCCCGGCAGGTAGCTGAACTTTCGGAAAATGCCCTGTCAGTTCTTGCAGGGCTGAACAAAAAAAATGAATTCCTGACGGCTCTGATTCAGGAAATGGTCAGCCGCAGGAAGTGAAAGAAGGATACGAAGGATGTTGGAAAAGATAAAAAAACCAAACGATATTCATAAGATCGCTCTGGCGGATTTTCCTGCTCTGGCCCAGGAGATCAGAGAATTTCTGATAGAATCTGTAAGCCGTACGGGAGGCCATCTTTCTTCCAACCTGGGAGCGGTGGAACTGACCATGGCTCTTCACAACGTACTGGAGCTTCCAAAGGATAAGATCATCTGGGACGTAGGGCATCAGGCGTACACCCACAAGATCCTCACAGGGAGGAAGGACGGCTTTGAAAGACTCCGCATGGAGGGCGGCATGAGCGGTTTTCCGAAGAGAAAGGAAAGCGACTGCGACTCTTTCGACACAGGTCACAGTTCCAATTCCATTTCAGCCGGACTTGGCTATGTAAGGGCGAGAGACCTTTCCGGGGAGGACTATTATGTGGTCTCTGTGATCGGAGACGGCGCTCTTACCGGAGGGATGGCTTATGAGGCTTTGAACAACGCGGCGGAGCTGAAAACAAATTTTATTATCATTCTGAACGACAACAATATGTCCATATCCAGGAACGTTGGAGGAATGTCCTCTTATTTAAGCGCTCTGCGGACAGCGGAGACGTATACGGGAATGAAGCTCGGCGTGACAAAGGCGCTGAAAAAAGTTCCAAAGGTGGGCACCGCCCTGGTAGATACGGTACGGAAGACAAAAAGCAGCATCAAGCAGCTTATTATTCCGGGGATGCTGTTTGAAAATATGGGCCTGACCTATCTGGGACCAGTGGACGGGCACAATATGCGTCAGATGATGAAACTTTTCAACGAAGCAAAACGAGTGGAAGGCCCGGTGATCGTCCATGTACTTACCGAAAAAGGACGGGGGTATCTGCCGGCCAGCCAGCATCCCGACCGTTTTCATGGAACAGGTCCCTTTGATATACAGACAGGAAAACCGCTTTCTTCAAAAAAGGGTCCCTCCTATACGGAGGTTTTTTCCAACACAATGAAAAAGATAGGAAGAGAACAGAAAAAACTGGTGGGGATCACAGCGGCCATGCCGGAAGGAACAGGGCTTAAGCAATTCGGAAAGCTGTTTCCGGAGCGGTTTTTTGATGTGGGCATTGCGGAAGAACATGCGGTAACCTTTGCCGCCGGACTGGCTCTGGGCGGTATGATCCCTGTGGTAGCCATCTACTCTTCATTTTTGCAGAGAGCGGTAGACCAGATCCTTCAGGACGTTTGTATGCAGAATCTTCATGTGATCTTTGCCGTTGACAGAGCCGGCCTGGTAGGAGCGGACGGGGAAACCCATCATGGGTGCTTTGATTTGTCATATCTGACGATGATGCCGAATATGACAGTAATGGCGCCGAAAAATCAGTGGGAGCTTGAAAAAATGCTGGAATTTGCCGTTTCTGCTTCAGGCCCCTGCGCCATCCGTTACCCCAGAGGCTGCGCTTATCAGGGCCTGAAGGAATTTAACGCCCCCATTCAGTATGGAAAAAGCGAAATCCTTTACAGGGGAGAAAAGACGGCGATCCTTTCCGCAGGCAGTATGACCGCAGTCTGTGAAGAGGTTTATCATGCGCTTAAAGACCGGGGAGAAAATCCCACCTTTGTCAATGCAAGATTTGTAAAACCTCTGGATACCGTCCTTCTGGATGAGCTGGCAAAGGACCACCGTCTTTTTGTGACAGTGGAGGAAAATGTAAAAAACGGCGGCTTCGGAGAGCATGTAGCGGCATACATGGAAGCGTGTCATCCGGAAGCCAGGGTGCTTCCCATTGCGATCTGGAACCGGTTTGTGGAGCATGGAGAAATCGACAGCCTGCGGGCGAAGATCGGCCTGTCCGCGCCTGATATTCTCTGTGCCATCGAGGAGTATGAGGAACAGGAATGAAGAAACGACTGGATATTCTGATGACGGAGAGGGCGCTTGCGCCCTCCCGGGAAAAAGCGAAGGCATATATCATGTCCGGAAATGTTTATGTAAACGGACAAAAAGAAGAAAAAGCGGGAACCATGTTTCCGGAAACTGCGAACATTGAGATTCGGGGCAATACCCTTCCCTATGTGAGCAGAGGAGGCCTGAAACTGGAAAAGGCCATGAAAAACTTTGACGTGACTCTGGACGGAAAGATCTGCATGGATGTAGGAGCTTCCACAGGAGGCTTCACCGACTGTATGCTTCAGAACGGAGCCGTCAGGGTATATTCTATCGACGTGGGATACGGCCAGCTTGACTGGAAGCTGAGAAATGATCCCAGGGTCGTCTGTATGGAAAAAACAAATATCCGCTATGTGCTTCCGGAACATCTGGAAAGTCCTGCGGATTTTTCTTCCATTGACGTATCATTTATTTCCCTTACCAAGGTGCTTCTTCCCGTAAGAAATCTTCTTACAGAAGAAGGAGAGATCGTCTGCCTGATCAAACCCCAGTTTGAGGCGGGCAAGGAAAAAGTAGGAAAAAAGGGAGTTGTGCGGGATCCTGCCGTACACCTGGAAGTAATAGAAAAGGTGATCTCCTACGCTGAGACGATCGCCCTTGAACCCTGCCATCTCTCTTTTTCTCCGATCAAAGGACCGGAGGGCAATATTGAATATCTTCTTCATTTAAAGAAATGCCCGGAAGGGGAGGAGATCATTTCCCGGCTGGAGACCACGCCGGAGACAGTGGTGCGGGAAGCGCATCAGCAATTGGATTAAGGAAGACGGAGATGGACAAGTTTTATATTATTACAAATACAGCGAAAGATAAAAACCTTGAGATTACAGGAGAGATCGAGGCGTACTTGAAAAAATGCGGAAAACAGTGCAAAGTACAGCCGGCGGAGAGAAAACAGGAAGGAAGCTTTCATTATACAGACCCGGATATGATACCGGAGGGAACACAGTGCATTCTTGTTCTGGGCGGCGATGGGACGCTTCTCCAGGCGGCAAGAGACGTAGTACATAGAGAAATTCCCATGCTGGGGATGAATCTGGGGACACTGGGATTTCTGGCTGAAGTGGACAAAAACTCTATCCGTTCGGCTTTGGACCAGCTGATCAGCGACGATTATGAGATCGAAGAGCGGATGATGCTCCTGGGAACTGTTTACAGAGGAGAACAGATAATAGGGAGAGACGTTGCGTTAAACGATATTGTGATCAGTCGGGAAGGATCGCTGAGAGTGGTCCGTTTCAACAATTATGTGAATAATGAATATTTGAATTCTTATAACGCCGACGGGATCATCATAGCCACGCCCACCGGCTCTACAGGCTACAGTCTTTCCTGCGGAGGACCCATCGTGTCTCCTAACGCGGCAATGACCCTGATGACGCCTATCGCGCCCCATACCCTGAATACAAGAAGTATTATTTTTCCGGCCGAGGATGTGATCACAGTGGAACTGGGAGAAGGACGCCGTCAGGATACAGAAAAAGGCCTGGCGTCCTTTGACGGAGATACGGTAGTCCCTATGGTGACAGGAGACAGGATCGTCATTCAAAAGGCTTCCGTAAGCAGCAGGATCCTTAAGCTGAATCATTTAAGCTTTGTGGAGATCCTGCGCCAGAAGATGGGAAATAATTAGCAGGCTGGAGGTTATACTGTGAAGGTAGCGAGACACGAAAAAATAAAAGAACTGATTCAGAAATATGAAATCGATACACAGGAGGAGCTGGCGGCAAGGCTCAATGAAGCCGGTTTCCGCGTGACGCAGGCTACTGTTTCCAGAGATATCCGGGCACTGAAAATGACAAAGGTAGCAGGAAAGAACGGAAAATCCTATTATGCGATCCTGAAAGAGTTTCCGGAGGAACTGGGGGACAAGTATACAAGAGTACTTCATGACGCTCTGATGTCCATTGACCAGGGACAGAATATTATAGTGATCCACACGGTCCCGGGCATGGCTATGGGCGTGGCGGCCGCCTTGGACGCCCTGAAATGGGAGGAGATCCTGGGCAGCATCGCAGGAGATGATACAGTAATGTGCGCGGCAAGAAATACGGAACAGGCTGCGTCTGTAGTCAAACGTCTGAAAAGTATTCTGCATTAACCACAGGCAAAGGAGAGGAGACGCCGATGTTACTTCATCTGCATGTGAAAAATCTTGCTTTGATCGAGGATATTGAAGTGGAATTCGGACCGGGACTGAACATCCTGACCGGCGAGACAGGAGCGGGAAAGTCTATCCTTCTGGGTTCCATGCAGCTGATCCTAGGAGGCAGGATCGCAAAAGATATGATAAGGGCGGGAGCTTCCTATGCTTTGGTGGAGCTCCTGTTTCAGGTGGAAAATCAAACAGCCCGGGAAGCGCTTGAGGCTCTCGGCATTTTTCCGGAGGACGGGCAGGTGCTTTTGTCCAGAAAGATCCTTGACGGACGCAGCATCAGCAAAATCAACGGCGAGACTTGTACGGTAGGCCAGATGAAGGCTGCCGCGTCATGCCTTCTGGATATTCACGGACAGCACGAACACCAGTCTCTGCTCTATGCGGAAAAACAGCTTGAGATTCTGGACGCTTACGGAAAAGAGAAGATCGATCCAGTGAAAGAAAAGGTAAAAGAGGCGTATGGCTCATACAGGAAATGCGTGAAGACACTGAAAGCTCTGGATACGGACGAGGAACAGAGAAACCGGGAAAAAGCTTTTCTGGAATTCGAGCTGGGCGAGATCGAAAGCGCCAGGCTGGTACCGGGAGAGGACGAGGAGCTGGAAAAACAGTACAGAAAGCTCAGCAACGGCAGACTGATTCTGGAAACTCTGCAGACAGTCCGTTCCCTGACGGGATACGACTCCGGGCAGGGAGCCGGAGAATCCATAGGAACGGCGGTAAAAGAGCTGTCCAGAGTGTCGGAATATGATCCGCAGCTTGAAACAATGGAAAATTCCATCCAGGAAATAGACGCCCTTCTGAACGATTTTAACAGGGAACTTTCTTCCTATGTGGAAGAAATGACTTTTGACAGTGAAGCTTTTTACGAAACAGAGAAACGTCTGGATCTTCTGAATGGATTAAAGGCAAAATACGGAAGGACCATAGAAGACATACTGGCGTATCAGAAAGAACAGCAGAAAAAACTGGAAGATCTTGAAAAATTTGAAGAACGTTTCCATGAAGCGCGGCAAAATCTGGAAAAGGCCAGGAAAGAGCTTGAAAAGTATTCGTATGATTTATCTGAAATCCGGAAAGAATATAGCAGCGCTTTATCAGAAAAAATTCTGGAAGGTCTCCGGGATCTGAATTTCCTGGATGTGAAATTCCGTATCAGCTTCCAAAAGAAAAAGGAATTTACCGATAATGGGTATGATGATATCGAATATGAAATTTCGACAAATCCGGGAGAAGATGTGAAGCCTTTGGCGAAAATCGTTTCCGGAGGAGAACTTTCCAGGATCATGCTTGCCCTGAAAGCGATCCTGGCGGACAGAGATCAGATAGAAACGCTGATCTTTGATGAAATTGATACAGGCATCAGCGGAAGGACCGCTCAGAAAGTGTCCGAAAAAATGGCGGTGATCGGAAGAAACCATCAGGTTCTCTGTATTACCCACCTTCCGCAGATCGCGGCTATGGCGGATACGCATTTTGAAATCGAAAAGCACCAGAAGGGAATGGAAACGATCACGGAAATCCATCCTCTTGAGGGAGAGGATTCTATCCGTGAACTGGCAAGGCTTTTGGGAGGAGCGGAGATCACGGAGACTGTATTCCAGAATGCCAAAGAAATGAAAGAATTGGCACAGGTACATAAAAATACAAGACTGAAATAAGTCTGTTCACCGCATAATAAGAGAGGATGATCCAAGAGAGATGATCCTCTCTTTTTTTCTTGAACTGATGATGAAAGGATGTGGCAGAATGGACATAAGAAGGAAATACCGCAGGTTTTTATTGTGGTGCCTGTGTCTGGATATACTGGCTATGTGCTGGCTGGGTTACCGCTATATGGACCGGAAGGTTCCTGATGAGATCCGGGTGTCAAAAGGCAGCGAGGATCAGGTTCAAAAACTTCTTGATTCTCCGTTTTTGACCTTCGACGATGCGGTTGCCGTTTCCGGCGGGGGCAGTTATCTGCTTCCATGCCGTCTTCTGGGTTTTATCCCTTTTAAGGAGATCAAGGTAACGCCGGCGGACAGCTCGTCTGTATTTGTCAGCGGAAATACAGTGGGGATCTACATGGAAACCGAAGGGGTGCTGATCATAGATACAGGAGAAATCATGTCCAGGGACGGAAAAACACAGGAGCCGGCAAAAAATATCGTAAAGCCGGGGGATTATATTGTGGCCTTTAATGAGCAAAAGGTATCAAATAAAAAAGAACTGATAGAAGACCTGGATCTCCTGGACGGTCAGGATGTGATCCTGGAGGTGGTCCGCGACGGAGAAACGATCCCGGTGTCGCTGACTCCTGTCCAGGATACATCCGGAGAGTATAAGCTGGGCATCTGGGTCAGAGACAATACACAGGGAATCGGAACGCTGACCTTTGTGGACAGCAATGGCAATTACGGCGCCTTGGGCCATGGGATCAGCGATGTGGACACAGGGGATCTTCTGAATATCAGCACAGGGGCTTTGTATCAGGCGGAAATTCTGGGAATCCAGAAGGGAAGCAGCGGGAATCCCGGAGAGCTTGCGGGACTGATCCGTTATGAACCGGGAAGGATCCTGGGAAGTATTACAGGGAACAGTAAAAACGGGATTTATGGAAAAATTTCCGGAGGCGAGGAAGCCATTTCACTGAGAAAAATGGAAGTCGCCTATAAACAGGAACTAAAGACAGGACCGGCGTCGGTTCTCTGCTGCGTGGATGGAGAGGTAAAAGAATATGAAGCTGAGATCACAAGGATCGATATGAACCATGAGGACACGAACAAAAGCTTTGTGATACAGGTGACGGATCCGGAACTTCTGGAGCTGACCGGAGGCATTGTCCAGGGAATGAGCGGCAGCCCTGTGATCCAGAACGGGAAATTTGCCGGAGCAGTTACTCACGTATTCGTTCAGGATTCTACAAGCGGCTACGGCATTTTTGCGGAGACGATGCTGGAAAATATGACGGATTAGCACAGAACTTTTGTAAAAATACGTCGCGCAGGATTTGTGGAATAAAAGCGGAAAACAAGGATAAAGCCAGAGCGGGACAGGAATGCTTCAAAACCGCTGTTTACAGCAGGTTGGGAAGCGGCCTGTCTCTTTTTCCGAAAAGTTATGGCGGAAAATGGAAAAATCTGCTGCGGGAAAAGAAAAAACAGGGGTGTAATCTCTCGAAAAATAAGAAATCGGGAGAGAAAACAATGTCCGAAAAGCTCGAAAGTGAACGAACGAAAATCCGGTATTTCAGCCACTTTCGGCTTGATTTCGCGCTCATCTTTCTTCTATAATAACCTTGATGTGCAAGAGGAGAACGAACGGGCCCGTTATTTTGTACATAGCAGTCCGGGTGATTCGAGGGGCGCCCTGGGCCAATGATCTGACAAAAGTACCGAAAGTTCGGATTTAGAAGTTAGGAGGAGACTGGCCTCATGGAAAAATTAAATGTGGCGATTGCAGATGATAATGAGAAAATGCTGGAGATACTTGGTCGTATGATCGATGAGGATAAAGACCTGACACTGGTCGGTAAAGCGCACAATGGAGAAGAAATCTGTAGTATTATCCGGGAAAAAGAGCCAGATGTGGTGATCCTGGATATTATCATGCCGAAAATGGACGGCCTTACAGTAATGGAGAAGTTTAACCATGACCATGCGGTGAAAAAAACGCCTTCTTTTATTGTCGTATCCGCTGTAGGACAGGAACGTATCACAGAAGACGCTTTTAACCTGGGAGCTGAATATTATATGCTGAAGCCCTTTGACAATCAGGTGCTTTTAAATAGAATCAAAAATCTGCGGCGTTCGGGAGAGAGAAGGAACAGAGAACCGATCCGTCAGGCTATAAAGGAAGATACGGCGGTTTACGGCGCTCATAATCTGGAAACCGATGTGACAAATGTGATCCATGAAATCGGCGTGCCGGCCCATATTAAGGGATATCAGTATCTCCGGGACGCGATCATTCTGTCGGTGAACGATATGGAAATGCTGAATTCTATTACAAAAATCCTGTATCCGACAATAGCGAAGAAGCATCAGACTTCTCCAAGCCGGGTAGAGAGAGCCATCCGCCATGCCATTGAGGTGGCATGGAGCCGGGGGAAGATGGACACCATAGACGCGCTTTTCGGATATACAGTCAGTACCGGAAAGGGAAAACCGACAAATTCAGAATTTATTGCCCTGATCGCTGATAAGATACGTCTGGAATACAAAAATCACTCTTTCCAATAAGATTGTTTTAGGTTATAATAAACACATGCAGAAGTTACCAAGGAGGGGTATTTACAGATGAAAAAGATATTATTCGCAACCTCAGAGGCAGTACCGTTTATTAAAACCGGAGGGCTGGCAGACGTAGCGGGGGCGCTGCCGAAATGCTTTGACAAGCGTTATTTTGATATTCGCGTCATTCTTCCGAAATACGCCTGCATGAAACAGGAATGGAAAGACAAGATGCAGTACGTCACTCATTTCTATATGGATCTGGGATATAAGAACTGTTATGTCGGGATCATGCAGATGGAATATGACGGAATCCAGTTCTACTTTATCGATAATGAATACTATTTCAGCGGTCCGAAGCCTTATGACAGCGCGCCCTGGGATCTGGAGAAATTTGCTTTCTTCTCCAAAGCTGTGCTTTCTGTGCTTCCGGTGATCGGATTCCGTCCGGATATTATCCACTGCCATGACTGGCAGACAGGACTTGTACCGGTATATCTTCACGATACTTTCCAGCAGAATGAGTTTTTCTGGAATATAAAAACAATTATGACGATCCACAACCTGAAATTCCAGGGCGTATGGGATGTGAAGACAGTAAAGGCTATTACGGGACTTTCCGACTACTATTTTGCTCCGGATAAACTGGAAGCATACAAAGACGCCAACTTCCTGAAAGGAGGAATCGTCTTTGCAGACGCTGTGACTACAGTGAGCAAAACATATGCGGAGGAAATTAAAACCCCGTTCTACGGCGAACGTCTGGAAGGTCTTCTTCAGGCACGTTCTAACAGCCTGAGAGGAATCGTCAACGGAATTGACTACGACGTATTCAATCCGGAGACAGACCAGTACATCACCAAGACATATAATGCCAAGACTTTCCGCAAGGAAAAGGTAAAAAATAAACTCCAGCTTCAGAGAGATTTCGGGCTTAACGAAGATCCGAAAGCAATGCTTATCGGCATCGTTTCCCGTCTGACTGACCAGAAGGGATTTGACCTGATCGCCTATGTTATGGACGAATTGTGCCAGGATGCAGTGCAGATTATCGTGCTTGGAACAGGGGACGAGCGCTATGAAAACATGTTCCGTCACTTTGACTGGAAATATCATGGAAAAGTGTCCGCTCAGATTTATTATGACGAACCGCTGTCCCACAGGATCTATGCGGCGTCCGACGCTTTCCTGATGCCGTCGCTGTTCGAGCCCTGCGGCCTCAGCCAGCTTATGAGCCTCCGCTACGGCACGCTGCCTATCGTGCGCGAAACCGGCGGTCTGAAAGATACGGTGGAGCCATATAACGAATTCGAGGGAACAGGCACAGGATTCAGCTTCAGAAATTACAACGCTCATGAGATGCTGGCGACTGTCCGGAATGCCGAGCGTGTATTCTATGACAACAAGCGGGAGTGGAACAAGATGGTGGATCGCGCCATGGCGGCGGATTTCTCCTGGAACAATTCCGCAAGGCAGTATGAGGAAATGTACAACTGGCTGATCGGTGAATGAATAGATTCCTGATTTTTTGAGATACTATCTATCATAAAAGAATGAGGAGGTAGTATCAATGACAGAAATATCGGAACTGGATTTACAGAATCTACGGCATCTGATCGGAGGTTTTGATACCACACATTGTAAAATGCAGGATTATGCAGAAAAAGCACAGGATATGGAAGTAAAACAGTTCTTCCAGAAGTCCGCGCAGTCTGCCCAGCAGACGAAGCAGCAGTTAATGCAGTTTTTACAGTAGGAGGTATCAGATGATGAACGAAAAAACAATGGTCGCAGATACGCTGGCAGGGATCAACGGTGAACTGGTACGTTATGGCGAAATGATCCCTCAGACCGAAAATCCGCAGTTAAAACAGACGCTGAAACAGATCCGCAATCAGTGCGAAATGTCTCAGGAAGAGATTTACAACATTGCCCGGGCAAAGGGATATTACGTGCCCGCCGCCAGGGCCACAAGGGAAGAAGTGGATCATGTACGTTCTATATTAAGCCAGGGCTGATAAAAAATGTAAAAAAAGAGCTTCTGCAGGGTACCTTCGGACAGGTTCCCGCCAGGAGCTCTTTCTTTTTGCAGGTCAGCCCGGAAAACGTCGAAAATTTTTGCTTGACATGCGGGGAAAAGTATAATAGCATGTAAGAAGAAAACACGAACATAGGTTTGGAAAAGCTTAGAAAATAAATAAAGGAGAAACAGTAATATGTTAAATGAAGACAAACAGAAAGCTCTGGACGCAGCGCTGAGCCATATCGAGAAGCAGTATGGGAAAGGATCTGTTATGAAGCTGGGGGAATCCGGAGCTCATATGCAGGTGGAAACAGTTCCTACAGGTTCTCTGGGACTGGATATCGCCCTTGGAGTAGGCGGTATTCCCAAGGGAAGAATTGTGGAAATCTATGGCCCGGAATCCAGCGGTAAGACCACAGTAGCTTTACATATGGTTGCGGAAGTGCAGAAGCGGGGCGGGATCGCCGGCTTTATCGACGCGGAACATGCGCTTGATCCGGTATATGCCAAGCATATAGGCGTGGATATAGACAATCTCTATATTTCCCAGCCGGATAATGGAGAGCAGGCGCTGGAGATCACAGAGACGATGGTGCGCTCCGGGGCGGTGGATATTGTGATTGTAGACTCTGTTGCGGCTCTTGTGCCGAAGGCAGAGATCGAAGGCGATATGGGAGACAGCCATGTGGGACTTCATGCCCGTCTGATGTCTCAGGCTCTTCGGAAACTTACCGCGGTGATCAGCAGGTCCAACTGTGTGGTGATCTTTATCAACCAGCTTCGTGAGAAGGTAGGAGTTATGTTCGGAAATCCGGAAACAACGACAGGAGGACGGGCTCTGAAATTCTATGCGTCTGTAAGACTGGACGTGAGAAAAGGGGAGGCTCTCAAGCAGGGCGGCGAGATCGTTGGAAGCCATACCAAGGTAAAGGTTGTCAAGAATAAGGTGGCCCCGCCTTTTAAACAGGCGGAATTCGACATTATGTTCGGAACAGGAATCTCAAGAGAAGGCGAGATCCTGGATCTTGCTTCCGATTGTTCGGTTGTAAATAAAAGCGGCGCCTGGTATTCCTACAATGGAGACAAGATCGGACAGGGACGCGAAAACGCGAAAATATACCTGAAGGATCATCCGGAGGTCTGCAGTGAAATTGAAAAGAAGGTGAGGATCCATTACCATCTGCTTCCGGAAGAGGAAGGGCAGGATGTATCATTAGCCGAGCCTTTAAGCCAGGAAGAAACAGAGGCTGTACAGCAGGAGACGGAAGAATCCTGATGAGGTGAGAGGATGGCAGATACAGACATCTGGGAAGAGAAAAAACGGGCCAGAAAAAAGGCAATGAGGCTTCTGGAGAGGATGGACCGTACGGAAAAGGGTTTAAAAGAAAAACTGACGCAGGCGGGTTTTTCCGGGGAGGCTGCAGAGGACGCGGTCTCCTATGTGAAGGAATACGGATATATCAATGATCAGAGGTATGCGGAAAATTATATTTTTTCCCGTATCCGCGAAAAAAGCCGGCAGCGTATTTTCCAGGAATTATACCAGAAAGGGGTTGCCCGGGAAACTGCGGAGAAGGCCTGGGAGACGGTGTTTTCCCTGGAACAGCCGGATGAGAGGGCGCTGCTCTGTTCCACTGTGGAGAAAAAGTATGCGCCGGGAACAGAGCTGGACGAAAAACAGATGCGCAGATTATACGGATATCTTGTCAGAAGAGGCTTCCGGTGGGAGGACATATCTTCCGTTTTGGAAGAGCTGAACATCACGGCTTCCTACGGAAAATAATGATAATAAAAAGTATAGAAAAACTTGACAGAATTATCAAAAACAGCTAAACTTGTATTGTTGTAATTGTACAATGAAAACTAAATAAGGAGGTGCTCCTGTGGCAATCATAATTATTAGTGTAATTGTCGCTGTAGTGGTCGCACTGCTTATTGCGGTTCCAGTTACTTGCAAGGTTGCTGTTGACAACAAGGCAAAAAAAGACGCCGAAGTTGTGGGCACAGCAGAAGAAAGAGCAAGAAGCATCATAGATGAAGCTTTAAAAACTGCTGAAACGAAGAAAAGAGAAGCTTTGTTGGAAGTAAAGGAAGAATCTCTCAGAACGAAAAACGAACTGGAGAAAGAAACCAAGGAACGCAGGAACGAACTGCAGAAATACGAGCGCCGCGTTTTATCAAAGGAGGAATCTGTAGATAAAAAAGCGGACGCAGTAGAAAAGCGTGAGGCTGAATGCACAGCAAAGGCTGCCGAGTTGCAGAAAAGAGAAAAGAAAGTAGAAGAACTTGAGCAAAAAGGAGTACAGGAACTGGAAAGAATTTCCGGTCTGACCTCCGAACAGGCAAAAGACGAGCTGCTGAAAACAGTGGAAGACGATGTGAAGGTGGACGTTGCCAAGCTTTACAAAGAGCTTGAAAGCCGCGCCAAAGAAGACGCTGACAAGAAAGCGAAGGAGTATGTGGTCAACGCGATACAGAAATGCGCGGTAGACCATGTGGCTGAAACAACGATTTCTGTTGTCCAGCTTCCCAGCGATGAGATGAAGGGAAGGATCATCGGCCGTGAAGGACGTAATATCCGTACACTGGAGACTCTCACAGGCGTGGATCTGATCATTGACGATACACCGGAAGCTGTGGTTCTGTCCGCTTTTGATCCTATCCGGCGTGAAGTGGCGAGAGTCGCTCTTGAAAAGCTGATCGTTGACGGACGTATCCATCCGGCAAGGATTGAGGAGATGGTGGAGAAAGCCCAGAAGGAAGTAGAGGCGCAGATCCGTGAGGACGGAGAAAACGCTGCTATGGACGTAGGGGTTCACGGCATTCATCCGGAGCTTCTGAAACTGCTGGGACGTATGAAATTCCGCTCCAGTTACGGTCAGAACGCTCTGAAACATTCTATTGAGGTAGCGCAGCTTTCCGGACTTTTGGCAGGCGAAATCGGCGTAGACGTCCGGTTGGCGAAAAGAGCTGGTCTTCTTCATGACATTGGAAAATCCATTGACCATGAAGTAGAAGGATCACATATCCAGATAGGAGTGGATCTCTGCAAGAAATATAAGGAATCTCCTGTGGTGATCAACGCAGTTGCTTCTCACCATGGAGATGTGGAGCCGGAATCTCTTGTAGCATGTATCGTGCAGGCGGCAGACGCAATTTCCGCTGCAAGGCCAGGTGCGAGAAGAGAGACTCTGGAGACTTATACCAACCGTCTGCAGCAGTTGGAGGAGATTACCAATGAATTTAAAGGCGTTGATAAGTCTTTTGCTATTCAGGCAGGCAGGGAAATCCGTGTGATGGTAATTCCGGATCATGTATCGGATGCAGACATGGTTATTCTGGCAAGGGATATTGCGAAGCAGATTGAGGCGGAACTGGAATATCCGGGCCAGATCAAGGTCAATGTCATCCGTGAGAGCAGGGCTGTGGACTATGCAAAATAGGACGCAGGCTGATTACAGGCCGAAGTTCATACATCAGTAAATAATATAAGAGCCGTGTGGAATATCCACACGGCTCTTCTGCGTCTGTAAATCCTTTCCGGCCGGAGGAGGAGATCATCCGGCGGCGGTAATAGTGAGAATCATGGGAATATTTTCTTCTTCAGGCCCGTACACTGTACAGGGTGAGGGTATGAAAAAAAGACGTGAAATTTATAAAAGAAGAAAACTGCCGGCAGGAGGGATTTTCTTCGGAGGATTCCTTTTGGGGATTTTGCTGCCGAATATCCTGTGGAAACTGGAGTGGCGTCAGAAGACGGCGGCCTCTCTTTATCTGATCGGCGCTTTTGCGGAAAAAACAGCGTCAGGTTATGAGTATCTGGGAGAAGTGCTGAAGATACGGGGAAGCCTTTATCTTCTTGCCGCCTTTTGCGGCATTTCTGTTTTCGGTGTTCCTCTGGCGGTAACAGGAATCCTGCTTATGGGATTTCAGACGGGAATCCTGCTGGCTATGTCGGTTCTTGAATTTGGGCTTCAGGGCGGTCTCATCGGTGCGGGGCTTTTGTTTCCCCAGTATCTGATCTATCTGCCGTGTATCTTTTATTTGATGAACCAGGTATACCGCCAGTCTATGGAAATCTGGCGCAGCCGCGGGCTGTTTCCGGAAAAGATATCGGAATATGCCGTCCGGTTGTTTTTGTGCGGTATCGTATATTTTGCGGGAATTCTTCTGGAAGCCTACTGTAATCCTGTAGTCGTAGAGGTTCTTATGAAAAGCCTGAAAATTTTTTAAAAAAAATTTATATATAGGGCTTGGGGGCATAGGAAAAAAGAAACACAATATATGGCGTTTTTCTGCAAAAGCAAGGATTTCTCAAAGTTTTTCCGGAAAAAACAAGTTTGATTTTTGACGAAAAAGCTGATATGATACAAGTGATTTTTAGTTTATGTACGCAGAAAAGTACAAAACAATAAGAAAAGAATATACAGGAAGTATAGAAATGAAAGAGCTTATGGAAGAGTTTATAGGATATTTGCATAATAAAAAGAATGTTTCCTATAATACAGAGATTTCCTATCAGCGGGATTTAAAAAAGCTGGAAGAATATTTTGAGAAGGAAAAAATAGACAGGTGGGAGGATGTCAGGGAAACCGATATTCAAGGCTATCTGAGTAAAATGCGGGAAGAAAATTTTGCATCGGCTACGATCTCAAGAAACATTGCCACGATCCGCGCCTTCTTTCAGTATCTGCTGAAGCAGGGGATCATCAGGGAGGATCCTTCAGAAAATCTGAAGCCGCCGAAGGTGGAAAAAAAGCTTCCTCAGATACTGACTGTTCAGGAGGTGGACCGGCTTTTGGAAATGCCGGATCAGTCTACTGCAAAGGGACTGAGGGACAGGGCCATGCTGGAGCTTCTCTATGCAACAGGCATGCGTGTGAGCGAACTGATCCATCTTAAGCTTTCCGATCTGAATCTCCAGATGGGGTATGTGATCTGCCACGACACCAATAAGGAACGGATCATACCGATCGGCAATGTCAGCAGAGATATTCTCGCCACATATGTAGAAAAAGTAAGAGATTTTTTCATAAAAAATAAAAAAGAGACTGCTCTGTTTACAAACTGCCAGGGGAAGATCATGAGCCGTCAGGGATTCTGGAAAATTCTGAAAGGATACGCGGCTGCGGCGGGGATCCAGTGCGATATTACGCCTCATACACTTCGGCATTCCTTTGCGGTGCATATGCTCCAGAACGGGGCGGATGTAAAAAGTGTCCAGGAAATGCTTGGTCATTCGGACATTTCTTCCACACAGATGTATCTGGGCGTTAATGCCGTAAAGATGCGGGACGTATATATGAAAGCACATCCGAGAAGATAAAACAGGAAAAATAAGAATAAGAAGCGTACTGCAGCGGAACAAAAGAGCCACAGGCGGCCGCTGCAGGCAAAGAATCCTGCCAGAAAGCAGGATTCTTTTTTTGAAACAAAAGATTCGGTCAGGCTGCATAAGAGCTGTCAGCACATTTCTGCGATAGTATATAAGAGCTGTTCGGATTCTTCCCATCCAAGACAGGCGTCTGTGATGGATTTTCCATAAACCAGATTTCCGCAGATCTTCTGATTGCCCGGTTCAATATAGCTTTCGATCATCAGTCCCTTCACAAGCTTGTGGAGTTCCGGACTTACAAGACGGCTGTGGAGCACCTCTTTTGCGATACGGACCTGCTGCTTGTACTGCTTATTGGAATTGGAATGATTTGTATCTACGATCACGGCCGGATTCAGAAGATTCTTTTCCTGGTATTTTTCCAGGAGAAGCTGAAGATCTTCATAGTGATAATTGGGAATGGCTTCTCCGTGTTTATTTACCGCTCCTCTCAAAATAGTGTGAGCAAGAGGATTTCCGGTTGTTTCGACTTCCCAGCTTCTGTAGATGAACCGGTGAGAGCCCTGGGCGGCAATGACAGAATTCAGCATAACGCTGAAATCTCCGCTGGTAGGATTTTTCATTCCGGCAGGCACATCCATACCGCTGACAGTAAGACGGTGCTGCTGATCCTCCACGGAACGGGCGCCTACGGCCACATAGGATAGAAGATCGGACAGATACCGGTAATTTTCCGGATACAGCATCTCGTCGGCACAGGTAAAGCCGCTTTCCTGAATAGCGCGGATATGCATTTTCCGGATAGCTATAAGACCGGCCAGCATATTGGGCTTCTTTTCCGGATCCGGCTGGTGAACCATGCCTTTATATCCCTCCCCGGTAGTACGGGGCTTATTTGTGTAAACTCTCGGAATGATCAGAACTTTATCGGCAATTTTTTCCTGGACAGCCCGGAGCCTGAGAAGATAGTCGCATACGGCGTCCTCATTATCCGCGGAACAGGGACCGATGATGGCAAGGAATTTATCCGATTTTCCTGTAAAAACATCCCGGATTTCCTGATCCCGCGCTTCCTTCAGAGCTTGAATGGAAGAGTCGATGGGATATTGGTTGCGGATCTCTTCCGGTGTGGGCAGTTTCTTAATAAATGAAAATCCCATATTTTCCTCCTTACTGCCGCAGATTCCGGCAGTTTTTCTTTTATAAAACATGTGTGGTCTGTACCATACCGGTTCATTATATACGATTCTGCGGATATTGTCGATAGAAAACCTCTATATTTACGCAAAAAACTATCACTGCTCACAGTGATACAGTGCGAAAATATGAAGGATACTGACCAGGATCTCGCTGAGAAGCAGCCCGTACATATATCCGCGGATTCCCATAAGAGGAACGGCAAACAGTACGAAGGAGATCCTGAGAAGGATCCCGGAGGCATTGTGGAAAAGGCAGGTGCCTGTTTTCCCCAGGCCGTGGAGAACGCTGGTCAGAGCGGTATTCATATACAGGAAAGGACAGATAAACGCCATGGTGCGGATGTAAGTTCCAGCAGTAGGACTGTGAAAAAGAATTTTTCCCGCCAAAGGTCCCAGAAGGAGAAAGCCAAGGGCGCAGACAGTGCCCAGAAGAAGACATCCTGTACAGGACTGCGCGGTGATGCGGCGGATCCGTTTCCGGCAGCCTAAAGCCTGCATTTCCGCAACAGAAGGCATCAGCATTACAGATGCGGAGTTGGTAAGGGCGGAAGGGAACAGAATGAACGGCAGAGCCATACCGGTAAAAACACCGTAAACACTTAACGCTTCCGCAGAGCTTAATCCGGATGCCTGCAGGCGCTGAGGGATCAGCACGACTTCAATGCTTCCCAGAAGAGTAAGAAGAAGCCGGTTTAAGGTAAGAGGAAGGGACGTGCAGAAGATTTCCCTGAGAATCGTCAGAGGGTTTTTGATCCTGAGAACAGAAGCCTCGGTTCCGCTGAACTTTGTCCCGATGATAAGGAGTCCCGCAAGAGCAGCGGCCACCTCGCTGGCAAGAGCGCCTCCTGCCGCGATAGATGCGGTAACAGGAATATTTTTCGATAGGGAAACAAGATAGATCACATAGGAGGAGCACACCCGGACAATCTGTTCCAAAAGCTGAAGGGCAGATGGGATTTCCGCCTGTTTTCCGGCAAAATAATAGCTGCTTATGCATGAGTGCAGGGCGGACAGGGGAAAACTGAAAACAAGGATACGGAGAAGAGGAGCGGTCTGGGGAGCTTTCAGAAGCTCTGCTGCAATGAATGAGGAATTTTTGTATAAGATAACGGAAGCTGCCAAAGCAAGGAAAAAAGCGGAAGCTGTTCCCAGGCAGAACACGTCTTTTGCCTCCTTCTTTTTCCCCAGCGCCATCCTGGAGGCAACCAGTCTGGAAAGCGCAGTTTGTATGCCGGAGGCGGTCAGAGCCATAACAAGATTCTGAACAGGGAGTACAAGCTGGAAAAGACCTACTCCCTGTGCACCAATGGAATGTGAGAGGAATATTCTATAAAAAAAGCCGATGATCCGGCTTACGATTCCTGTGCAGGTCAGGATAAAAGTTCCCCTGAAAAAGTTCTTTTTCGACATTTTGACATCCTGTGGTTTTTTTGTAAATATATGCATAAAATTACCTTGACAGAACGGCGAGTATCTGTTAAAGTAATCACATCAAATCCGACAAAAATACTCGGAATTAGAGGAGTGAGTAGATGAAGCTATCAACGAGAGCGAGATATGGTCTTCGGGCTCTGATCGATCTGGGACTGTACAGTGAGACAGATGCAGTCTCTATTCAGAGTATTGCGGGCAGACAGAATATTTCCGTCAGTTATCTGGAACAATTAATGGGAAAGCTGAAACGGGCGGGACTGGTGGAGAGTACCAGAGGCGCCTGCGGCGGATACCGGCTTGGACGTCCGGCGGAGGAAATTTCTGTAGGAGATATCCTGCGTGTCCTGGAAGGAAGCCTGGAAGCGGCTCAATGTCCGGGAACTGCCGAGGAGCAGAGCTGCGAGACCCAGGATATCTGCGTGGCAAAGTATGTATGGAAGAGGATCAACGACAGCATCAATCAGGCGGTAGATACCCTGATGCTGAGTCAACTGATAGAGGAAAGCCGGAAAAAACGGAAAGAAAGAAATAATTGCTGTGAAAGCAGGGAGGACGAAGAATAAAATGAAAAAAATGATATATCTGGACAATGCTGCAACAACAAAAACAGCTCCTGAGGTTGTTGAGGCAATGCTGCCTTACTTCTCAGAATTTTATGGAAATCCCTCCAGTATCTATGATCTGGCGGGTCAGAGCAAAGAGGCGGTGACGAAAGCCAGAGAGCAGATCGCAGAAGTGCTTAATGCCAAAAAAGAAGAAATCTATTTTACCGGAAGCGGTACGGAGGCGGACAACTGGGCTTTAAAGGCTGCTTTTGAGGCATATAAAAACAAAGGAAACCATATTATCACCACAAAAATCGAGCATCACGCGATTCTTCACACCTGTGAATATCTGGAAAAGGAGAGAGGGGCAAAGATCACTTATCTGGATGTGGATGAAAACGGCATTGTCCGTCTGGAGGATCTGGAAAAAGCTATCACGCCGGAAACCATTCTGATCTCTATCATGTTCGCCAATAACGAGATCGGTTCCGTACAGCCTATTAAGGAGATCGGCATGATCGCGAAAGAACACGGTATCCTGTTCCACACAGACGCGGTGCAGGCGTTCTGCCAGCTTCCTATTGATGTGGACGAATGCAGTATTGATATGCTCAGTTCCAGCGCTCATAAGATCAACGGCCCGAAAGGTGTAGGATTCCTTTATATCCGGAAGGGAGTGAAGATCCGTTCCTTCGTCCACGGCGGAGCTCAGGAGCGGAAGCGCCGGGCAGGAACCGAAAACGTTCCGGGTATTGTAGGCTACGGCGCTGCGGCGAAGCGCGCTGCGGAAACAATGGAGGAGCGCACCGCAAAAGAGAGAGAACTGAGAGACTATCTCATCAAACGGATCACGGAAGAAATTCCCTATGTAAAATTAAACGGAGATCCGGTGAAGAGACTTCCGAACAATGTCAACGTCAGCTTCCGCTTTGTAGAAGGAGAATCGCTTCTTCTGATGCTGGACGGCTGCGGAATCTGCGCATCCAGCGGTTCGGCCTGCACGTCAGGATCCCTGGATCCGTCCCATGTGCTTCTTGCCATCGGACTTCCTCATGAGATCGCTCATGGCTCTCTGAGACTGACGCTCAGCGAGGAGACCACAAGAGAAGACCTGGATTATACAGTGGAGAATCTGAAGGAGATCGTGCAGAATCTGAGAAATATGTCTCCTCTATATGAGGATTTCCTTAAACATAACGGAGCAGAGGGGAAAAACTGACAGAATCTGTTTCGGCTTTTGAAGCGTTAAGCAAAGAAAAATCGTTTATAAGTACAGACAAGTACAGGATCACATATGTATAAATATTATAATTACGAATCAGGAGGAAACACATGTACAGTGAAAAAGTAATGGATCATTTTCAGCATCCGAGAAACGTAGGAGAAATTGAGAACGCCAGCGGCGTGGGAACAGTAGGCAATGCAAAATGCGGCGATATTATGAGAATCTTTCTCGATATTGACGATGAAACTCATATTATCAAAGACTGTAAATTTAAGACATTTGGCTGCGGAGCGGCTGTAGCTACCAGCAGCATGGCTACGGAGATGGTTATGGGAAAAACTATTGAAGAGGCCATGAAGGTGACGAATAAAGCGGTTATGGAGGCCCTCGACGGGCTTCCTCCGGTAAAGGTACACTGCTCTCTTCTGGCAGAGGAGGCGATCCACGCCGCTCTCTGGGATTACGCAGAAAAGCACCACATCGTGATCGAGGGCCTGTCAAAACCGAAATCAGATATTCATGAAGGAGAAGAGGATTCAGAAGAAGACTACTAAAAAGAAGAATCCGATATAGACTTCCTTTGGGAAAGAAATGCGAGGTGAGAACTTGACAGGGTTAACAGACGAACAGGTAAATCAGCGAATAGAAGAAGGCAGGGTAAATGTTGACGAGAATCCGAACACCAGAACTTATAAACAGATCATAAGGGAGAATACGCTGACATTTTTTAACTTTCTGAATCTGGTGCTTCTTATTCTTGTACTTATGGTCGGATCTTACAGAAACGCGTTTTTTGTGATGATCATCGTGATCAATACGCTTATCGGAATCGCCCAGGAGATCAGGGCAAAGAAGACCATTGACAAGCTGGCGATTCTTACTGCAAGAAAATCTGTGGTGATCCGTGAGGGAAAGAAATGGACGGTTCCCACAGAAGAACTGGTCCTGGACGATATTGTCTGTCTGAAAAGCGGCGATCAGGTTCCGGCGGATGCAAAAATCCTGGAAGGAAGCATAGAAGTAAACGAATCCCTTCTTACCGGCGAATCGGACAATCTTCCAAAATCCGAAGGGGACGAGCTGTTCTCCGGAAGTTTTGTGACTTCCGGAGAAGCCTGCTGTCAGATCATTCACGTAGGCAAGGACAATTACGCTTCCCAGATCACAAGCGAGGCTAAAGAATTTAAAAGACATAATTCGGAACTGAGAAATTCTCTGAATGCGATCCTGAAGGTTATCAGTATTATTATTGTACCCCTGGGCGCTCTTTTGTTTTACAAGCAGTTCTATATGGTCGGAAACAGTTTCCGGGATTCTGTGGTAAGCATGGTGGCAGGCGTGCTGGGAATGATTCCTGAAGGGCTGGTGCTTCTCACCAGCGTAGCGCTGACATTGGGCGCCCTGGTCCTTGCTAACCGGAAGACTCTGGTACAGGAACTGTACTGCATTGAAACCCTTGCGAGAGTGGACACTCTTTGTCTGGACAAGACGGGAACGATCACAGAGGGAACCATGTGCGTGGAGCGTGTGGAACCCTATCACCCGGGAAACAGGAAAAAGGCGAAAGACGAGGAAGATACAGACGCCGAAGACGGCGGAGAAAACGCCGTATCCGATAAAATGCAGGCGGAAAACGTCCCTGGGGAAGATATAACCGGTATAGAAAAAATTGTCAGCAATCTCATGTATGTGCTCAAGGATCAGAACGCCACGGCGGACGCCCTCCGCAAACGTTTTCCGGCGAAAAAAGATATGGAGCTGGAGCATGTGATCCCTTTTTCTTCCGACAGAAAATACAGCGGCGCTGTATTTAAAGATGAGGGAACCTATCTTATGGGAGCCGTTCAGTTTATTTTTCCGGATGGAAATGAAGAGCTGACGGAACACTGCAGACAGTATGCGGAAGACGGACTGCGTGTTCTTGTGCTGGCCCGCAGTTCTGAAATGGCAGAAGGAACGGAACTTCCGGAAGGGCTGGAGCCTGTAGCTCTCCTTCTTCTTACGGATGTGATCCGTGAAGAGGCTCCGGAGACTCTTAAATTTTTTGACAGTCAGGAAGTGGATCTGAAGGTAATCTCCGGAGACGATCCGGTAACCGTAGCTGCTATTGCAAGAAGAGCAGGACTGAAAAACGCGGACCGATATATTGACGCAACGATGCTTGAGACAGAAGAAGATATCCAGAAGGCTGTGGAAGAATACAGCGTCTTCGGCCGGGTAACGCCCCAGCAGAAAAAAGAAATGGTCCTGGCGCTGAAATCCCAGGGACACACCGTAGCCATGACAGGAGACGGTGTAAACGACGTTCTGGCGCTGAAAGAGGCGGACTGCAGCATTGCCATGGCCCAGGGAAGCGACGCGGCGAAGAATATCGCAAACGTAGTGCTTCTGGATTCCAATTTCGCCTCCATGCCTCATATTGTCAATCAGGGACGCCGTGTAGTAAATAATATCCGGACGGCAGCCTCCATGTTCCTGATCAAGACCATGTTTTCGGTTATGCTTTCTCTTCTGACGATCTTTTTTGGAGAGGCATACCCCTTTGAACCGATACAGATGTCTCTGATCAGCGCCTGTGCGGTGGGAATTCCAACCTTCCTTCTTGCTCAGGAGAATAATTATGAAAAAATAGATCATACATTCCTCAGGCATGTTTTCCTGAACGCCTTTCCTGCGGCGCTTACGATTACGTCCTGTGTGTTCGCGGTGATGCTTGTCTGCCAGAATGTTTATCATTCCAATGATATGCTGAATACCGCCTGTGTTCTTGTAACAGGATGGAACTATATGGCCGCGCTGAAAACGGTATACGCGCCTTTGAACCGATACAGGAAAGTGATTATATATGGAATGCAGTTTATCTTTTTTGCGGCGGCTGTAATCCTCCAGGATCTTCTGTTCCTTGGTTCCCTGGACTTCGGAATGATCATTCTGGTGTTTATTCTGATGACTTTCGCTCCGGTTCTGATCGATGTGATCACAGGATGGATCAAGGAGCTGTACGCCAGGTCTCTGGACAAGGAAACTCCTGGCCCCATCGCTTCTTTTCTGAGCAGACTGCAGAATGGCAGACCGCTGTAGATAATAAAAAATCCCCGGCCTATTGTGGGCCGGGGATTTTTCGCGTTTATTTCTGACGGCAGAGCCAGTAGCAGCCGAAGGCGGGGATCTGTACGCCTCTGGCCTCCATTTCACGACCGGAGATCAGATCGAGATACATGCCGTCTTCCTCATTGATCCAGGCAACCTTGTCGTACTCGCTGAAATTGTAAATACCGATGAATTTTTCCGTTTCATTTTCACGTACAAGAGCGAGAATGGAAGAATCCCAGGTATCCAGCGTACGCAGAGGCACATCGCTGTTGAACACGCTGTGTGAGGTGCGGATATGTTCCAGCTTGTCCAGAACAGGGAAGAGTTTTCCCTGGACAGTCTCGGGACGGTGACGGTTTTCCGCAAGATCCCACCGGAAGTCGCCTCTGTGGATATAACGGGAATCAGCCGCTTTTTCGGGATCATTTTTGTATGAATAATCATTCAGCATGCCGATTTCATCGCCGCTGTATACTACAGGAATACCGGACTGAGAGAACATAAAGGCGTGAAGAGTAATATCATAGCGGATGGCCCGGTCTACGCCTTCTTCATTGCCCTCAAATCCAAAACGCTCAATACCGCACAGAGATGCAGTGGTTCCGCAAAGCCTTGCGTCTCCAAGACGCGGATCGTCATTGTACAGCTCTCCTCTTGCAAAAGAGTCAGGATATTTTCCTGTAAAGAAGTCATTGAGGTATTTTTTATGCGGGACTTCTTCGATTCCAAAGTTCCGGAGGAAATCGTAATCCAGTCCCCAGCCGATGTCGTCATGGCAGCGGAGATAATTCTGGAATACATATTCCCTGGGAAGTGCGGCTACAATATCAAGCTGGCGGCGCAGCAGAGAAACATCTCTTGTGGCGACAGTATGCCAGGTGCTTGCCATGGTGGTCACGTTGTAAAGAAGGTGACATTCTGGTTTTTCCACTGTTCCAAAATAGGGAACCACTTTTTCCGGAGCCATAACGACTTCTCCAAGAAGGAGCACGCCCGGGCAGACGATTTCGCAGATCATCCTCATCATACGGACAATGGTGTGGACCTGAGGAAGATTGCGGCAGTTGGTGCCAAGCTGCTTCCAGATATAGGGAACAGCGTCAAGACGTACAATGTCCACTCCCTGGTTAGCCAGATAAAGCATATTGAAGATCATTTCATTCAGTACAATAGGATTGCGGTAGTTCAGATCCCACTGATACGGATAGAAAGTGGTCATTACATGTTTTTTGATATCATCCAGCCAGGTGAAGTTGCCCGGAGCTGTAGTTGGGAATACCTGCGGGCAGGTCTGCTCGTACAGAGCCGGGATATCATAGCTGTCAAAGAAGAAATAACGATCCTGATATTCTTTTTCTCCGGCGCGGGCGCGCTTTGCCCACTCGTGATCCTCAGACGTATGGTTCATCACAAAGTCCAGACATACGCTGATCCCCCGTTTATGGCAGGCGGAAGTTACCTCGGCAAAATCCTCCATTGTTCCAAGTTCCGGCTGAACGGTACGGAAATCCGCAACCGCGTATCCGCCGTCGCTGCGTCCTTTGGGAGAAGAAAGAAGGGGCATTAAATGAAGATAATTCACATTGCATTCCTGGATGTAGTCCAGCTTTTCTTCAAGTCCTTTTAAGGTTTTGGAGAACGCGTTTACATACATCATCATTCCGGTGAGATCGTTGCGCTTGTACCATTTGGGATCCTGTTCTCTTAAAATATCAGATGTCTTGAGAGCCTCATTCCTCGCGTCATAGAATTTTTTCAGTTCAGCCAGGAGATCGTTCAGATGCATCATTACATAAGGATTATCCTGATACAGCTCGCAGTACAGCCATTTCAGCTCGTCGATATGGCGGTTGAGACGAGCCTCATAAATGGCTTCGTCGTCCCGGGCCGGGGCCGCGGGCTCAGTCTTTTTCGTTTCGACCTTGGCAGGCTCGGTCTTTTTTGTTTCGACCTTGGCAGGCTCGGTCTTCTTTGTTTCGACTTTTACAGGCTCGGTCTTTTTCGTTTCAACCTTTACAGGCTCGGTCTTTTTCGTTTCAACCTTTACAGGCTCGGTCTTTTTTGTTTCGACTTTCACAGGTTCAGTCTTCTTTGTTTCGACTTTCACAGGCTCGGTCTTTTTCGTTTCAACCTTTACAGGCTCGGTCTTTTTTGTTTCGACTTTCACAGGTTCAGTCTTCTTTGTTTCGACTTTCACAGGCTCAGTCTTCTTTGTCTCAACTTTAGCGGTTTCAGCCTTTTTTGTTGCCGCTTTTGCAGCTTCCGCCTTAGCTGTAGCCATGGTCTTCTTTTTTAGTCTTTTTGTAGCCATAGTAATCTCCTTCCGGTATATTTACGGAAATTATCCGCTATTTTCAGCTATAATACAATTGAATTTCGCATATTTTTTTAGTATCCTTAACAAGTAGGATGAAATATGTTTCATTCTGCTATTCATATTAATCTTACAAGGGGGAGTGAAAAATGTCAAGTATCCGAGACGTGGCCAAAAAGGCAAATGTGGCTGCATGTACCGTATCCAGAGTCCTGAATGGAACCGCCAATGTGTCGCCGGAGACAAGAATGCGGATCGAACAGGCCATGAAGGAACTGAATTATATACCAAATGAGCTTGCCAGAGGTATGTTCAAGCAGAAGGCGGGAATTATAGCTATGCTTGTTCCGAGTATACGGCATCCTTACTTTTCTTCTCTTGCAAAATATATTGAGGATGCTCTTTACCAAAACGGATATAAACTGATGCTGTGCAGTACAGGAGACGACGTCGAGCGGGAAAAGGAATATCTGAAGATATTGAAATCAAATATTGTGGACGGTGTGATCATGGGAACAAACAATCAGGAACCGGAAGCCTATGAGCAGTTTGGAAAGCCGCTGGTCATGCTGGATTACTATGTAAGCGACAAAGTGCCTGTGGTAGTTTCTGATCATGCCCAGGGAGGTCTTCTGGCCGCACAGGAGTTTATAAAAAGCGGATGTAAATATGTTCTTCATATTGGAAGCGAAGCCGAGACAGAAAGAGTGCTTTCCTACGAGAGCCACCGGGTTCTGCAGAAAACGCTGGAAGAGAACGGGATCCGGGCAAGAGAGCTGGATATTAAATGGAATACTTTCGATTACGACGGATATCTGGAGCTGTCAAAACTGATTCTGGAAAAGTATCCGGAAATTGACGGGATCATGGCTGCCGATATGCCAGCCAGTGCTTTTTTGAAGGCGGCGGTCCAGATTGGAAAAAAGATCCCGGAAGATATCTGCGTAGTTTCTTATGACGGTACTTTTGTTTCTAATACGAATATTCTGGAAGTGACAACGATCCATCAGCCCATGGAACAGATCGGACAGACTTCTGTGGAGGTCCTTCTGAAGCTTTTAAAAGGAGAAAAACTGGAGAAGCCCTATATAAAATTTCCGGTGCAGATAAAACTGGGGCAGACTACAAGGCCGCATGTCTGACTTTCCGGCTGTTTTGTAGCGATTGGCAGGCAGTATGCTCTTTTTCCGGAATCTGGAAAAAGAGCAGATGAAACGGATAAATATCTGAAAAACAGATTGACACCGGGGAAAAGTATGCTATAATGAGCTTATAAAGAAATGAAACATGTTTTAATACGCTGTATATATTGCAGGGATAAAGGCCAACGAGAGATTGGTCTTAATTAATAGCAAAAATGAAACATGTTTCAAAGGAAAAGGAGGAAAAGAGATGAAAAAATCCGCAAGGTACTTATGTCTGGCGGCTCTTACCGGAGCGGCGGCAATCTGTCTTACCGGCTGTGGGAAAGTAAAGAAAGATTACGATGTCTATTTCTTCAACCAGAAGTCAGAGATTGCAGAAAGCCTGGAATCCCATAGGATAATTTTGTTACCACTTTTTTGTTTATTACAGATAAATAAAATCCGACAATAAAACCTACAGTAAATATAATAGGGTGTATTTTTTTCTCTCCGCCAAAGATAGCAGAAACTATAATAACTACACCAATAATGATAAACCACAAACCACAACATCTTTTGTCATTATATTCTCGGATTTCATCTTTTTGATAGCCTAAAAATCCCACACACTTTCCTCCTCAAATTCTTATTTGCTAAAATGATTTTATCATATCGTCAATCCAAACTCAACGGTCAAGCCGGAACTTGAACAGGCTTTCAATCAGCTTTGTTCTGATGTAGTCCTCCATATCAGAGTTATAATAGCCGTTCATCTTAGAGAAGTAGCGGATATATCCGGCGTATCGGTCAAGGACAGCTTGTATCGCTATGGGGTCGCCCTCATGTGCCTTTATGATAGTGTCATAGGGGAGAAGTCGGTTACTCATGGGACAACACCTCCATTTCCTCTTTCAGCCGCTTCAAGGCAAGCTGAATATGCCGCCCGATTGTGCTGCGTGTCCAGCCGCTTTGTTCTCCGATTTCTTTCTGCGTCAAGTGCTGGAAGTAATACAAAAAGATTTCCTCCTGCGTCTGTTCCGGCAGTTCGGCAAGAGCCGCCGCAAGGGAACAGCTATCTAAAAATATCGTCTGCCCCCGGACAGAAAACGGATATGTTTCGCCATAGTCTGGCACTTGAAAATACTCGTCCGTGGTGCTTAGTGGGACAAACTTTTCTTCGGTCAAGTATTCAAGGGAGATTTCCCGTTTCCACCTCGCCGCCAGCATACGGGCAGCGTCAAAGGACGCATGACGAATAACAATCCGGCAATAGGTATCATGGGTATAGCGGATATGTTCTTGATAGGCTTCGTATTCAGTCATGGAAAATCCCCCTTTCTTCAATTATGGGAAAGGGCGGCAGCACTTTTTTGCTGTCGCCCCTTGATTACCCACCAGCAAGGACAGGCGGGGCTGTCAACGGTGGGCGCAGCCCATTTACCTGCCGTTGACTGGCTCGGCTGGATTTGCTATACAAATTAGAGATATGCTTAACTATTCATTTGTGTCATTAGTTCTCTAAACTCCGTACAATCACGCATAAATGCAAATTCATCTTTACTGTTCAATTCCTCGCAAAGAGAATCTGCCACTTTACTTGAAAGAGCTGTTACCTCTGTTCCGTCCAAATTGCGGTACAGCTTACAATTCTGCGATTTCCATTCTTTTCTCATAGCAGGCAACATTTTTGAAAGAATAGATAAACTTTCGTCTTTATCTTTCTTATCTAATGCAAGCTGCAAATGAGCATTGTAACGCATCCATTCCGGGAAAGAAAACGTACAAGTAATTGTTTCGTACATATCCGCAAAAAAATCTGCATCCATATTGCGGTTTTCGCATAACGCTATTTCAAGCATATTTATTAAAGCGGTTTGTATCTCCGTAACACCGTTCAATATTCTGTGTTCCCAGAATTTTTCTGCGTCTGTGTATTTTTTCTGTTGCTGGTAAAGAATTGCAAGCTGTTCTTCTTTGTCTATTGTGGAGAATGGTAGCGTATTGATTAGTTCCTCTGCCTTTGAATATTCGCCCCTATTTCTTGCATAGGAAATTAGCATACTAATTGCTATATCTCTGATTTCTGGAATTTCATTTACGGACAGCCTTTTATAAAAAGTTTCAAATGTTTCCTCATATTGTTCTGGCTCTGGTACACTATAAAGCCATCTTGCGCCATCTAAATAAAGAATAGCTGAATATACCAGTCTATCACAAGTGGGATATTCATGTATTTTGTCGATTGCCATCTGAAAAGCGGTTTGATAGCCCTGCTCTTGAACAACTTTATCAAGTTCATTGACAAAGTTTTCAATCTCTACATCAGTTAAATCCTCATTAAATGACAACAGGGTATTCAAATCCATTTTTAGTAGACGGGCAAGAGCCGGTAAAAGGGTTATATCTGGATATGTGCTACCTTTTTCCCACTTATTTACAGCCGGGGTGGATACACCTAAAAGCTCGGCAACTTGTTCTTGTGTTAATGACAATTCTTTCCGTTTTTCTCGGATAATTTGATTGATTTTCATAAGCAAACCTCCTTGTGTTTATGCTTTTATGATAGCAGCGTAGGCTTTAAGGAACAATAGAGCCGTTGTTAAAATGATGATTTAGAAAATTAACTAAAAGTTAAAAACGGAATAGTCAGCGGCTGTCTATCAAATTCTTAGTTGCTACTTTACCACACATGAGCATTTGCCTTTGGCGACTTCATTATAGCGAAATAAGCCCCGTTGCGGCAAGCAATGCAAATTAACATCTGCGTATTTTCTGTATTACAAGGGGCGGCAGCACTTTTTGCTGTCGCCCCTTGATTACCCACCAGCAAGGACAGTCGGGGCTGTCAACGGCGGGCGCAGCCCGTTCATCTTGCCGTTGACTGGCTCGGCTGGCTTTGCTATTATTCAATATCCTTTGCTTTCATACGGTTAAGTTCTGATTTATGGTACTGATGCCGCCCATCCACCCAAATAAAAAATTCCAGTGCGATAATAATTGCGCAAGGTACAATAAATTCAGCGGTAAGTGCAAGTTTCATAGAGAAGTACAGGACAGCCATAACCACAAGTGAAAGTATAGGAACAATTGCTCCTAACTGCCAAACCTTTCTTGTGCTTAAATATTTCTGACTGCCGGTAATGATAAGTGTAACGGCAATCGTACCAATGCTCCAGAGAATTTTAGATAACATAGTCTTTACTTCCTTTCCTGTTTATATTTTTCAATGATGATTTTTGCGGTTTCTAAATCAATTCGAGCGTCAACCGCAAGCCCCTTGATAAATGTGGAAAATGGTTCTTCCTCTTTCTGGTCGCTTATCTCAATTTTCTGGATAAGTTTGTCTAACCGTAGCCGGACAGTAGGGTAGGAAACCTCATACAGTTTTGCAATTTCTTTCAAAGACCCAGATTTCAACACAAAGTTTTTTAGGAATGTTGCGTCCTCCGGCTCTAACGCAAGTATCCATTGTGGGATTTTGTCTATTTCCAATTCAATTCTCCTTTCTATATGAATTTAATATTGTTAAGTATAACATAAATAATATTAAAGTCAAGAGTAAATAGGAAATTATTTTTTTGGAATAGTGGGCTGCTGTCTATCAAATTCTTATGTGTTACTTTACCGCACATGAGCATTATCAGCGCTCTTATCTACACCATTAAGTTTACGCTTGTAGCTGTGATCGTAAAAAATGTGGTAAGTCTCGCGCTTGCGCTGATGGTACGCCGCATCGGAAAAGGAAAAGGCATCTTCCGTACAGTATTCTTCTTCCCGAATCTTCTGGGAGGTCTGGCAATGGGATTTGTGTGGAGCTTTATTTTCCAGAATGTATTTTCCTTAATGCTGTTTTCTGAGGATTCTCCTATCCACATTCCGTTTCTGTGCAGCATGCTCCAGGATCCAAACAAAGCAGTATTTGCCATGGCGATCATGGCAACCTGGCAGACAGCCGGATATCTGATGCTGATCTATCTGAACGGACTGAACAATATTTCAGAGGATCTCTACGAAGCTGCGTCCATTGACGGGGCAACGCCGCTGCAGCAGTTCCGGCATATTACTGTGCCGATGCTGATGCCGGCATTCACGATCGTATTCTTCCTGACACTTTCCAGCAGCTTCAAGATGCTGGATGAGAACCTGGCGCTGACAAACGGAGACTTCGGAACGAGAATGCTTTCTCTTCAGATCCTCTTAACAACAAGAGAGAATACGCCTCCGAACTATGGTATGGCACAGGCGCAGGCTGTTATCTTCTTTGTTCTGATCGCGGTTGTTTCTATCGCGCAGGTAATCATCACCAAGAGAAAGGAGATTGAGGCGTAATGAAAGACAGAATGAGCACAAACAAAAAAATAAAGCAGGGGATCATGTATGTGGTTCTGACCATCGTGGCAGTCTACACCCTGTTTCCGATCTACTTTTTATTTGTGAATTCCTTTAAAAGCCAGAAAGAAATCGTTGCATCGCCGATCTCCCTTCCTTCAAGCTGGGATCTGACCTTCCTGAAGAATGCGGCGGAGCAGATCAAACTGGGAGAATCTGTGATCAACACATTGGTGATCACAGTTGTGGCGGTGGCTCTTATTGTTCTGATCTCGTCTATGACCGCATGGATGATGGTCCGCAATAAGACAAAAGGAAGCACCTTCCTTTTCCTGTGTTTTACGGCTGCAATGCTGATTCCTTTCCAGTCAGTTATGTATCCGCTGGTAAGTCTTATGGAAAATCTGGGCTTAAAGAATACCTTCGGACTGATCCTGATGTACGGCGGATTTGGACTGAGCATGACGGTATTTCTGTATCATGGATTTTTCAAAGGCGTGCCCCTTTCTCTGGAAGAGGCGGCGGTGATCGACGGAGCCAATATTTTCCAGTTATTCTTTAAGGTGGTATTCCCTCTGGTAAAACCCATTACAGCTACTGTAGTGATCACAAACGCCATGTGGATCTGGAACGACTATCTGCTTCCGTTCCTGATCATCGGAAACAACGACAGCAAAACACTGACACTGAGCCTGTATTATGCAAAGAGTCTTTCCGGACAGTATGGAAATCCCTGGGAACTCATCTTCCCGGCAGTACTGATCTGTGTGATCCCGATTCTTGTAGTATTTATTTTCCTTCAGAAAAATATTATTGAAGGTATCGCGGCAGGCGCGGTAAAGGCTGAGCAGGAGGAACAAAATGGAGAGAGTTTGGTGGAAAGAAGCCATTGGATACGAACTATACCCAAAAAGTTTTAAGGATACAAATGGAGACGGCATCGGGGATTTAAAAGGCATTATAGAGAAGCTTCCGTATTTGAAGGAACTGGGCATTGACCTCTTATGGATTTGTCCTTTTTACCTCTCTCCGATGCGGGACAATGGATATGATGTGGAAGACTATTATGCCGTTGACCCTCAGTTCGGCTCTATGGAGGATATGGACGCCCTCCTTGAAAAAGCAGGTGCTCTGGGAATACGAGTGATCATCGACATGGTCCTGAATCATACTTCCGACAGACACCGCTGGTTTCAGGAGGCTTTAAAAGATCCGAAAAGCAGATACAGAGACTATTATATTTTTAAAGAAAGCAAAGAAAGACCTTCCAACGCGCGAAGCTGCTTCGGCGGCTCCGTCTGGGAGAAAGTGGAAGAGAACGTCTGGTATTATCACACCTTTGATAAAACACAGCCGGATCTGAACTGGGAATGCCGGGAACTTCGCCGGGAGGTCTACAAGATTATGAACTACTGGCTGGATAAGGGAGTCAGCGGTTTCCGGATGGACGCGATCACATATATTAAAAAAGGAAATTCCATGAAAAACGCGGAGCCCCAGGGAGAGGACGGCCTGCACGATGTGGCGGACATCGGGCTGAACCAGCCGGGGATCGGAGACTTTCTGCTGGAAATGAGGAAGGAATGTATAGACGGAAGAGACGCGATGACAGTAGCGGAGGCCCCCGGCGTTCCTTATGATGAAATCGGAGAATTCATTGGAGAAAACGGATATTTTTCCATGATCTTCGACTTCAGTTATGCGGATATTGATCTTGCTCCCGGAGGAAACTGGTATTACCAGGCGGACTGGAAGTTTTCTCAGTTAAAGAAACTGATCTTTCACAGTCAGTTAAGCGTCCAGCGCCAGGGCTGGGGAGCAGTTTACCTGGAAAATCACGACCAGTCCCGTTCCCTGAATAAATACTTCCGGGATAAAGCCGCTCTTCCCTATGAAATGAGAAAACGCTTCCTGCAGAGCACTGCTCTGGGCACGCTGCTCTTTGGGCTGAGAGGAACAGTATTCCTTTATCAGGGAGAAGAACTCGGGATGATGAATTGTCCCTTTTCGTCCATTGATGAATTTGATGATCTGAATACTATAGATCAGTATTACAGAGCACTGAAAGCAGGATGCGATGAAAAGAAGGCGCTGAAATTTGTAAACGACAGAAGCCGCGACAACAGCAGGACCCCTTATCCCTGGAACGCCAAAAAGAACGGAGGATTTACCGAAGGCAGGCCCTGGCTGAAGCTGAATCCGGACTACCGGGAGAATAACGCACAGCGCCAGCAAAATGAAGACTCCTCTATTTTCAGATTCTATCAGAAGCTGATCCGTCTGCGCAAAGAAAAGACGGAAACGCTGGTTTATGGAACTATTGAGGAAATACAGGTGGAAAACGAACCTGTCATCGCATTTTCCAGAAAGGCAGAATCAGGAAAGACAATTTATGTTTATATCAACATGGGCGAGGATGAAGAAACACTTGCCGCAAAAACAGGAAAATGTCTGAGCTGCAATTATGGAGATATGATATGTAAAGAAAATACACTGACACTGCGGCCTTATGAGGCTGTGATGACAGAAAGTTAAGCCGACGGCGGGAGAATGAGAAAGAACATTCCCCCGCCGTCTGAATATAGAAGGCTACAAAGGCAGAAACTCCGGCTGTCTGTCCTTAAATACTGTGTAATAGCGGAAACCGCATTCCCGCAGGATTTCCGCCGCTTTTTCAAAGCTGTGGGCTACGTTTTCCGGTTTGTGAGCGTCGGCTCCCACAGTGATGATCTCGCCTCCAAGCTCCCGGTAACGACGAATGATGGCGGCGCAGGGATTGGGTTCCCCCAGACCGTAATGAAAGCCTCCTGTGTTCAGTTCGATTCCCACATGTTTGGACACCAGCGTCCGCAGGATCTCATCCAGAATATCCTGGTAACGGCCGTAGGAGTATTCTCGGTTTTGATTAGGGCCGTAGCGGACCACATAGTCAATATGACCGTAAACATCCATTTCTGAAAAACAGGCAAGATTTTCCAAAACAGATTCAAAATATTCCATATAACAGGCAGATTCCCTCCGGCCCCGGAAAAAATCCGGATAATACGGATCAAAACCGTGGACAATATGGGAAGAGCCGATTACAAAATCAAAGGGAACGGAAGAAAGAAGCTTTCGGAAATCTTCCTCCAGGTGAGGCTGAAGACCAAGCTCAATGCCGAAACAGATTTCCAGACGTTCCTGATATTTGTTCTTTAAAGAAAACAAGGTTTCCTGATAAGCAGGGATGTCCAGGGAAAAATCCAGCGGCTCCGGTTCGGGAACAGGCGGATAGTCCGGATCCAGATGCTCTGTAAAACAGATTCCGGAAAGGCCAAGAGCAGCCGCCTTTTGGATCATATCTTCCATGGAGGAGGAAGAGTCGGCGGAAAAAGAAGAATGCATGTGACAGTCCCATAAGATTTTGTTTTGCATCGGCAGTACCTCCTGTATATTTTGTAAACCATCCTGCTGCGGGCAGCTCCGCTCTGAAGACAGGCTTGTCAGCAGTGCAGTTATTATATCATGGACAATGCGGGAACGCCATGTTTTTCTGTTTACATTCTTTCCCCGGCGGCATATATGTTTTACTAAATTTGTAATGTTTTTTCCAAAATAGTCTTGAATTTTCGTACCAGATTCGATACAATATGTTCAGGTTGGCAATTCTTTACCAAGATGAAGAATACCATAATTAACCATTTAATTCATAGGAGGAATTTATCATGGCAGTAAAAGTTGCAATTAATGGATTTGGCCGTATCGGTCGTCTGGCTTTTCGTCAGATGTTTGGAGCAGAGGGATTTGAAATCGTTGCTATCAACGACCTTACTTCCCCGAAAATGCTGGCTCACTTATTAAAATATGATTCAACTCAGGGAAGATACGCTCTGTGCGATAAAGTAGAAGCAGGCGAAGATTCCATTACTGTAGACGGCAAAGAAATCAAAATTTACGCAAAAGCTAACGCAGCAGAACTTCCGTGGGGAGAAATCGGCGTAGACGTAGTTCTGGAGTGCACCGGATTCTACACCTCCAAAGCAAAAGCTCAGGCTCATATCGACGCTGGCGCTAAACACGTTATCATCTCCGCACCGGCAGGAAACGACCTTCCGACTATCGTTTACAATGTAAACCATGAAGGTCTGACAAAAGAAGACAAGATCATTTCCGCAGCATCCTGTACAACAAACTGCCTTGCACCGATGGCTAAGGCTCTGAACGACTGCGCACCGATCAAATCCGGTATCATGTGCACGATCCACGCTTACACAGGCGATCAGATGACTCTGGACGGACCGCAGAGAAAAGGCGATCTGAGAAGATCTCGTGCAGCAGCAGTTAATATCGTTCCGAACAGCACAGGCGCTGCAAAAGCAATCGGCCTTGTTATTCCGGAACTGAACGGCAAACTGATCGGCGCAGCACAGCGTGTTCCTACCCCGACAGGTTCCACCACGATCCTTACAGCAGTTGTTGAAGGAAACGTAACAAAAGAGCAGATCAACGCAGCTATGAAAGCAGCTTCCAACGAATCCTTCGGATACAACGAAGACGAGATCGTTTCCAGCGATATCGTAGGAATGACTTACGGTTCTCTGTTCGATGCTACTCAGACAATGGTTCTGCCTCTGGACAACGGAACAACTCAGGTACAGGTTGTTTCCTGGTATGACAACGAGAACTCCTACACAAGCCAGATGGTTCGTACAATCAAACATTTCGGCAAACTGCTTGGAGCATAATCCGTTAGGTATTGCAGAGTAAATAGACTCAGTAAGGGTCCGGTCTGATTTGGACCGGACCTTTTTTATCATGATCGGAGGTAAAAGACTCATGGGATTAAATAAAAAATCAGTTGACGATATCAATGTAAAAGGCCAGAAAGTCCTTGTAAGATGCGACTTCAATGTTCCGTTAAAAGAAGGAAAGATCACAGATGAAAACCGTCTTGTGGCAGCTCTTCCTACTATCAAGAAGCTGGTATCTGACGGCGGAAGAGTGATTCTCTGCTCTCATCTTGGCAAACCGAAGGGAGAGCCGAAGCCGGAGCTGTCTCTTGCACCTGTTGCAGTACGTCTTTCCGAGCTTCTTGGCCAGGAAGTTAAATTCGTTCCCAGCCCTGTTGTTGTGGATGACACAGTAAGAGAAGCAGTAGAAGCTATGAAGGACGGCGAGATCATTCTTCTTGAGAACACTCGTTATCGTGCAGAGGAGACAAAGAACGGCGATGAATTCAGCAAGGACCTTGCTTCTCTGGCCGACGTATTCGTAAACGACGCTTTTGGAACTGCTCACAGAGCACACTGCTCCAATGTAGGCGTTACAAAATACATCGATACCTGCGTGGTAGGATATCTGATGCAGAAAGAAATCGACTTCCTTGGAAAAGCTGTCGAAACTCCGGTAAGACCGTTCGTAGCGATCCTTGGAGGCGCAAAAGTTGCTGACAAGCTGAACGTAATCTCCAACCTTCTGGAGAAATGCGACACTCTGATCATCGGCGGCGGTATGGCTTATACCTTCCTGAAAGCAAAAGGAATGGAAGTAGGCGCTTCTCTGGTGGACGATACAAAACTTGATTACTGTAAAGAAATGATCGCAAAAGCAGAATCTCTTGGAAAACAGCTTCTTCTTCCCACAGATACCGCTATTGCAAAAGCATTCCCGAATCCTATTGACGCAGAGATCGACGTAGACTATGTAGACTGCGACGCTATCCCGGCGGACGCTCTTGGACTGGATATCGGACCGAAGACTGCAGAAGCGTATGCAGAAGCTGCAAAGACAGCTAAGACTGTTGTATGGAACGGACCGATGGGCGTATTCGAGAATCCGGTTCTTGCAAAAGGAACAATCGCAGTTGCGAAAGCTCTGGCAGAGACAGACGCTACAACGATCATCGGCGGCGGCGATTCCGCAGCAGCAGTAAACCAGCTTGGATTCGGCGATAAGATGAGCCACATTTCCACTGGCGGCGGCGCTTCTCTGGAATTCCTGGAAGGCAAGGAACTGCCTGGCGTAGCGGCAGCCAACGACAAGTAAGATATTTTTTAGGACAAGCGGAGGCGCAGTCCGGATTTAGCGAATCGAATGTCATGATAAAATAAGGAGAAAAGAAAATGGCAAGAAAGAAAATTATCGCTGGAAACTGGAAAATGAACATGACTCCCAGCGAAGCAGTAAAATTAGTGGAAACTCTGAAACCTCTGGTAAAGAATGACGAAGTAGACGTAGTATTCTGCGTACCGGCTATCGATATTGTTCCGGTTGTAGAAGCAACAAAGGGTACCAATATCCAGGTTGGCGCTGAGAATATGTATTTTGAGGAGAAAGGCGCTTACACAGGCGAAATCTCCCCGAATATGCTTACAGACGCAGGTGTTAAATATGTAGTTCTCGGACATTCTGAAAGAAGAGAATATTTCGGAGAGACAAATGAAGATGTAAACAAGAAAGTGCTGAAAGCTCTTGAGCATGGAATCACTCCGATCATGTGCTGCGGCGAAACTCTGACTCAGAGAGAGCAGGGCGTGACTATGGATTTCATCCGTCAGCAGGTTAAGGTTGGATTCCAGGGCGTTACAGCAGACCAGGCGAAAACGGCAGTGATCGCTTATGAGCCGATCTGGGCTATCGGAACAGGAAAGACCGCTACAACTGAGCAGGCTCAGGAAGTTTGCGCCGGAATCCGCGCATGCATCGCTGAAATTTACGATGAAGCTACCGCAGAAGCAATCCGCATCCAGTACGGCGGATCCGTAAACGCTGCAACAGCTCCGGATCTGTTCGCACAGGCTGATATCGACGGCGGTCTTGTAGGCGGCGCTTCCCTGAAGGAAGACTTCGGAAAGATCGTTAATTACAAATAAGACACATGATTAATATGTGACAGACAGAAACACCATCAGATATCACTGGGAATTCCAGAATCTGATGGTGTTTTTTGTGCGTACGCCCGGTAAGCAGCCGCCATGCTTGTATGAGCGGATATTTGCCGGGCAACGGACAGCAAGCGGTATTAGCCGTGAGCTGCCCGGGTATCGCGGGGATTGGATCGATCATAGGCAAGATATGCAGGCGAAGCTTGAAGCAAAGAAGGTGAAAAGACTGAGGAGAAATGTCAGAATTATAGAAGATTCGGATGGAAATAAAGCGGTGATGGTGGAACGTATTATTTTTAAAGGAAAGAAAGCAATAAAGTGGAAAGATGTAAAAAAATATCTTGAAAATTATATAAATGCCTCTTTTGAGATAGATGAAACAGCAGATATAATTCATATTGGTAAAAATATGCCGGATGAATACACAGGTTCTAAATATACATATTCACTAAGGGGGAGTAACGCAAAAGCAAATGCAAATGCTGTACAGGGTATACCAGAAATAATCAGAATAGCACACGGAAAGTATCATAGAGATAATTCAGGAAAAAAGCATAAAAGAAAAGCGGCAAATGGATGGTACAGATATGATTCTTATTTTGTATTACCTGTCTATGGACAGAGTGGTGGAATCGAAAGATATAATGTATTTCATTGTTCTTTAATTATTCGCCATGCAAATGATGGGAAAATGTATTTGTATGATATTATAGACATAAAAAAAGAAACGAGCAACTCTTTCAGATTTCAGAACCTTACTTGAAAAAAACCCATTTCTTGTTTTTAATATAAATTATTATAATGTGATTGTCAATATAAATATAAAAATAGTTTTTATTTCTGTTATTTTCCGGAATCATACAGTGTCGGGTAGTATGAAAGTAACGTCTCCCTCTCCGGCTTCAAACGTCACGTGCTTTTCGGTTCCGCCGTATTCGCCGTCCCGGTGTATCTTCCGGGGAGAGGCGCTGCGGAGCTCTATTTTCTTTCCTTCCAGGATAGTGATCCCCCGGAAGCGGGTGTGCCGTCCGAAATAGGCAGTGGGAAAAAGGAAAAGTATCTTTAGGGGATGCATGTCATGTACCACCATGCAGGAAAGTCTTCCGTCGTCCGGACGGGCCGCCGGGCAGAAACGGAACCCGCCGCCTTCAAACGGGAGATTCATACCGGTGACAAAATGAACCTTGCGGAAAATCTGCTTCTGTCCATCCACAGATACCGCCATGTTACAGGGAGGATAGGTGAAAAGCAGACGCACCGCCGTAAAAGCGTAGATCAGGTTCCCGAGACGGAACCGGTTCAGCAGCTTTTTGACACGGGAGCGGGATACTTTATAACAGATTTCCGCATCATATCCCAGACCGGAGCTGATGGCGAAGAGCGAAGTATGTTCATTGCCGCGGACACGGCCGAGATCCAGCGGAACGGTCCGTTCGGCCTTGAGGATATACATAAGCGCTTCTTTAGGATCAGAAGGGAGACCCATCCCTCTGGCAAAATCGTTTCCGGAGCCTACAGGAATATATCCCAGGATTATCCCGGAAACGCCGGCAAGTCCGTTCAGTACCTCATTCAGGGTTCCGTCGCCGCCAAGGACAACAAGGCGGTTCCCGGGAAGACGGGAGGCGAGCTTTCGGGCCAGTTCTGTGCCGTGGCCTTTAAGCCGGGTAAAATAAGCTTCATGAGAAACGCCCTGTTTTTGCAGCACACGGTGTACTTTATGCCATATAGGATTTCCCTGTCCGGAGCCGGAGAGGGAATTGATGATAAAGAAATATTTCATGACAAAACTCTCCCTGATTATTCTTCTGTCATTATAGCAAGTCTGCAGGGTGGTATCAATCCGTTTTGACCCCGAGAGTATAAATATGTTATAATAACCGAAAAGTGGTTATTATATTCGTGCTGCAAGGGAGGGGATTTTGTGGTTACGATCAAAGAAATTGCGCAGCAGCTGGGCGTCAGTCCCACTACAGTATCAAATGTTCTGAACGGCCGGACGGGAAAAATGTCGCCGGAGACACGCCAGAAGGTACAGGAAGCCCTGATACAGAACCATTATGTTCACGAAAGCCGCCATGGGGATGACGAACCGGTGACACATTACGTTGCTGTCTACTGCTGCCTGGGCGACAGGGAACATATCCTGATGGATCCCTTCTGCGGAGAGCTTCTGGAAGCCGCGGAGCGGGAATTGAGAAAGTATGGACGCACCATGGTATGCGGAGTTGTCGACGCAAATGAGGATTTTGATGAGCGGCTGAAGTGCAGCGGTCTGGAGGGGGCCGTGATCCTGGGGTGTATGGAGGAAAACTGTGAACCTCTTGCCAGAAGAACCGGGTTTCCTATTGTGTTTATAGATTCCGGGAGAGGCAATTATGATAATATCGGCCTTCAGGATTATGAGGGAGGCTATGAGGTCGCCAGTTATATGCTGAAGCAGGGAAACGATAAAATTGCTTTTTTCTGTGACCAGAGAGACCCCGTAGGACCAGATGGAGAAAGGTACAGGGGATTTCTGGACGCGGTGAGAAAATACGGCGCTTCTTTTTCAAAAGAAGAGGATTATATTTTTCTTCCTGCAGATAAACATCTCCGCCATGAGGTGCTGCGCCGTTTTGCCAAAACCGCGAAAGAGAAAGGTTATACAGGCGCTTTTTTCGTATATGACCTGCTGGCCAACGAGGGGATCAATATCTTCTTTTCCCAGGGACTGAATGTGCCGGAGGATATTTCCGTAGTGGGATTTGACGATAATATTTACGCCAGATTATCAAGGCCGGCGTTGACGACAGTACGCCAGAGCCCTGCGGAAAAAGGCAGGGCGGCGGTGAATCTTCTGATGAAAAGAATCTACGGGGAGGAAGTTCTGGCGCCCAGCCTTCAGCTTCCCACAGAACTGATCGTCAGGGAAAGTGTTGCCAATCGCACGATGAGACAGCTGTAGTTTCTCAAAAGCCGGAGCGCGGGTTACTGACCCGCCGGGATGGAACAGCAAAATTTTATCAGAGAGGACAGAACGGTTTCAGTCGGAAGCAGAGGAGAAAACTCCTTTAGCTTCCGGCTTTTTTATTGCTGTTTTCACAAAATTCAAAGAGGTTTCTTGTGAAATATGTTGGTTTTGCCGCACACTTATTGCAAAACCTGACGCAACCAACTAGTTTTTATGTTAAAGAAAGGGAAAGGAAGGGTAAAGTATATGGGTGACAGTGCGAAGAAATGGTGGCAGACGGCAGTGATCTATCAGATTTATCCCAGAAGCTTCTGCGACAGCAACGGGGATGGAATCGGAGATCTTCAGGGTATTATTCAGAAGCTTGACTATATTCAGAAACTGGGCGTCGATGCCATCTGGCTTTCTCCGGTATACCGCTCTCCCCAGGATGACAACGGTTATGATATTTCCGATTATCAGGATATTGATCCCATGTTCGGCACTCTTGCCGATATGGACGAGCTGATCGCCGAGGCGGCCAGACGGCATATCCGGATCATCATGGATCTGGTGCTGAACCATACTTCTGATGAGCATCCCTGGTTTGTGGAGGCGAAAAAGGGGAAAGATAATCCGTATCATGATTATTATGTGTGGAGAGACGGAAAAGAAGGTGAATATCCCAATGAACTGAAATCCGCTTTCTGCGGACCTGCCTGGGAATGGGTCCCGGAATGCGGACAGTATTATCTCCATCAGTTTTCCGTAAAGCAGCCGGATCTGAACTGGGAGAATCCGAAAGTACGTGAGGAGATCTACAGGATGATCAACTGGTGGGTGGACCGCGGCGTAGGCGGGTTCAGGCTGGATGTGATCGATCTTATCGGAAAGGAACCGGATTCTATGGTGATGGCCGAGGGAAAGATGCTCCATCCCTATTTAAAAGAGATGAGTAAAGCGGCTTTCCGAAGAAATAATCTTGTGACCGTGGGGGAAACCTGGAGCGCAACGCCTGAGAGCGCGTGGCTTTACAGTAATCCGGACGGCAGTGAGCTTTCCATGGTGTTCCAGTTTGAACATATGGTCCTGGACCAGAAGGGAAATGTGAAATGGGATCTGGCGCCGCTGCCCTTCGTAAAGTTCAAGCAGGTTTTATCGAAATGGCAGAAAAAACTGGAAGGAAAAGGATGGAACAGCCTGTTTCTGGAAAATCACGATTTGCCTCGTTCCGTGTCGCGGTTCGGCGACGATGGAAAATACCGGGTGCAGTCCGCAAAAATGCTGGCGGTCATGCTTTATGGAATGCAGGGTACCCCTTATATTTACCAGGGCGAAGAGCTTGGCATGACAAATGTGAAATTCGATATTGAAGACTATAGGGATATTGAACTTCTGAACATGTATAAAGAGCGGATCAGCGAGGGATATGACGAGAAGGATGTGATGCAGTCTATTTACGCAAAAGGCAGAGATAATGCCAGAACGCCGATGCAGTGGGATGAGAGCCCTAACGCGGGATTTACATCGGGTACTCCGTGGATCCGCTGTAATCCCAATTACACAATGATCAATGCAGAAGAAGCAATGATAAATAGAGACTCTGTTTTCTATTTTTATCAGAAGCTGATCAGACTGCGGAAAACAGAAAAGATTTTTACCGAAGGAGTCTACAGGCTTCTTCAGGAGGAAAATGAAAGTATTTTCGCATATACCAGAGAGACGCCGGAAGAGACGATGCTGGTGCTTTGTAACTTCCGCGGTAAGGAAGTTCTCTGCGTACTGGAGGAGGGCTGGAAGGACGGAGAAGTGCTGATTGCCAATTATGACACCCCATACCGGGAAGGCGTGCTCCGGCCTTATGAAGCAAAGATCATAAAAAAGAGAAAGGAGGGCTTTCACGCATGAAAAAATGTATGAAAGGAAAAATGGCGGCAGGAGCTGCTGCGGCAGCCGCCCTAGCGGCAGTCCTGTCAGGCTGCGGAACTGGGGAGGATAATGGAAAAGTGACCATTGAGATGATCCAGAGTAAACCAGAGACGGCTGTTTATTTCGACAAGGTGGAAGAAGAGTTCAATGCCACCCACGATGATATTGAACTGATCATCGATTCTCCCAATGATGCTAACACTATTCTGAAGACTCGTTTTATCCGGGAGGACTATCCTGATATCATTGCCATAGGAGGAGATATCAACTATTCTAATTATCTCGATTCAGGTATGCTGATGGATATTTCTGATTACGAGGGGCTAAACAGTATCAAACAGGCTTATCTGGATATTGACAAAGAGCTGGAATTTGTTCCTATGGATGGAATATATGCGGTGCCCTATGTGGCAAATGCGGCAGGAATACTTTATAACAAGGATATTTTTGACGAGCACGGATGGACGATCCCGACTACCTGGGATGAGCTGACAGTTCTTTGTAAGGAAATACAGGATGCGGGGCTGCAGCCCTTCTATTTTGGATTCAAGGACAGCTGGAATTGTCTGGCTCCCTGGAATGCAATCTCTGTAGACTTGGCCCCATCTGATGTATGTGCGCAGGTGAATCGCGGCGAGACAACATTTACAGATAATTACCGGGAAGTTGCAGAGAAAACGAAAGCTCTTCTGGAGTTTGCCCAGGATGATCCATTTGCCTATAGTTACAACGATGCCTGTACTGCATTTGCGAGAGGGGAATCAGTAATGTTCCCTATCGGCAGCTATGCTGTGCCGCAGATACAGTCTGTGAATCCGGATATTAATATCGACTCTTTCGTGATGCCGGCCAGCAACGATCCGGACCAGAATGTGCTGAATTCCGGAAATGATCTTCAGTTTTCTGTGATGGCGGAATGCGAGCATAAAGAAGAGGTTTACGAGGTGCTGGATTTCTTGCTGGAGGATAAGAATCTGCAGGCATATATTGACGATCAGAACGCGATACCCTGCAAAGAGGGGGATTTTGAACTGGCGCCTATGCTGGACGGCATGAAATCCTACATTGAAGAAGGCAAAGTTGTGGACTATCAGGATCATCATTATCCCAGCGAAATGTCGGTGGACGCCATGATTCAGACATATCTGTTGGACGATTCTGAAAATGCCACAGATACATTCCTGGAAAAATTCGACAGGGAATGGGCCCGTTATAATCGGGATCTGATACAGAAAGTGCAGGATTATATGGAAGAGCATCCGGATGCTGAATAGGAAGGGGGATTTTCATTATGAAGAAAAAACATGCAATGGGAAACCGGGAGAAGACCTTTCTGGCCATAACGATCCCGATCGTGCTTCTGTTTTTCTGTTTCAATACGCTGCCGCTGATAAAAGGCTTTATTTACAGTTTTACCAACTTTAAGGGATATGGCAACTACGATTTTGTCGGCCTGCGCAATTATGTGGATCTGTTTTCAGACGGCAGGGTAGGCCGCTCCTATCTCTTCACTTTTAAATTCGCTCTTGTGAGCACGATACTTGTAAATGTGCTCAGCCTGATCCTGGCGCTGGGCCTGAACAGTAAGATCAAAGCGAAAAGCGCCCTGAGAGCAGTCTATTTCCTTCCAAACATCCTGGGCGGTCTGGTTGTAGGTTATATTTTCAGTTTCTTTTTCACCTACATCCTGCCGGCTGCCGGAAAGGCGGCGGGGATCGAATGGCTCTCCAGCAGTATGCTCTCCAACACAAAGACCGCGTGGCTTGCCATCGTAGTAGTCGCCTGCTGGCAGTCTGTGGCTATGAATACCATCATTTACATTGCCGGACTGCAGACAGTGCCGGAGGATGTTTATGAAGCCGGAGCCATTGACGGGGCGAGCGGATGGAGAAAGTTCAAAAATCTTACTTTCCCGCTGATCATGCCTTTCTTCACCATTAATATGGTGCTCTGCATGAAGAACTTCCTGATGGTGTTCGACCAGATCATGGCGTTGACAAAAGGCGGCCCTTCCCAGAGTACAGAGTCCATTTCCTATCTGATCTATCAGAACGGTATGGGCGGCGGGCAGTTTGGATTCCAGAGCGCCAACGCAGTGCTTTTCTTCGTGGTGATCGTGGCGATCTCTGTATTCCAGATGACAGTATTAAATAAAAAGGAGGAGCAGTTATGATGAAGAAAAAAGTAGTGGATCACAGAATTAACTGGCCGGTAACGATTCTTCTGATCATAGGATGCGTGACCATATTTTTCCCGCTGTACATGGCTGTGATCATTGCCTTCAAACAGCCATCGGAAATGACCAATGACATTGCCGGCGCGCTGTCCCTGCCCTCCGCATTCAGCTTCAGCAATTTCACAGAGGCTATGAGAGTGACTGACTTCTGGCATTCACTGGGGAACAGTTTAATGCTCACCATTATCACCGTGATCCTGACCATGCTGATCCATTCTCTGGCAGGTTACGCCATCGGTAGAAGCATGGCCCGCAGCAAGGCGTATAATTTTGTTTATCTGTATCTTGTCAGCGGTATGTTCGTACCCTTTGCGATCCTGATGATGCCGCTGATCAAACAGACGGCCCAGATGGGAATCGCCAACAGGGCCGGCGTAGTCATTCTGTATGTGGTGTTTTACATACCTATGAACCTGCTTCTGTACACCGGATATCTGAAAAATATCCCCCTTGCGCTGGAGGAGGCGGCACGGGTCGACGGTTCCACCACCTGGCATACGTTCTGGAGGATCATCTTCCCCATCATGAAGCCCATGCATGCCACAGTGGCTGTTCTGACCGCCCTGGCGGTGTGGAACGACGTTATGACTCCCCTGGTCATCATGTCCGGAACAGGACTGAATACCCTGCCTTTGGCACAGCTGAATTTCCAGACTCAGTTCGGAACCAATTATAACCTTGCCTTTGCATCTTACCTTCTGGCTCTGCTGCCGATTCTGATCTTTTATATATTCTGTCAGAAACAGATCCTGAACGGCGTGGTAAACGGAGCTGTGAAGTAGGAGGATTTTATATAGACCATGATATGAAAATCAGAAATGCGGCTGTCAATTTAAGCAGATCAGATTTTTATATACGGAAGCCGTCGCTGCACTGTAAGTATATGGTGCTGCGGCGGTTTCTTTTTTACATCCGCAGATGAGTTGTCTTGACAAACCCTTCCGTCTGCCCTACTATGAAATAAGTGACACTTATGCTGTGTGGAATACAAAGGAAAGGAGTCCTTTTAATGGAAAAGAAAGTAATACGAGCCGCCCTTCTGGGACTGGGTACAGTGGGAACCGGCGTATATAAGGTGCTGAAAGCGCAGAGAGACGAGATGGAGGCAAAACTGGGAAGTACGGTGGAGATCAAAAAGATCATGGTCAGAAACCTTGAGAAAGCTGCCGCAAAGGTAGATGATCCATCCGTTCTTACAAATAACTGGGAAGAAATCCTTCATGATCCTGAAATTGACATTGTTATAGAACTGATCGGCGGGATAGAGCCTGCCAGAACCTATATTCTTGCAGCTCTTGAGGCAGGAAAGCATGTGGTGTCCGCCAATAAGGATCTTATCGCAGTACATGGCAAAGAACTGTTTGATATGGCGGAAGCCCATCATGTGGATTTCCTGTTTGAAGCGGCGGTGGCAGGCGGAATTCCCATTATACGGCCTCTGAAGCAGTGCCTTGCAGGAAACCATATGAAAGAGGTTATGGGAATTGTAAATGGCACTACAAACTTTATTCTGACAAAAATGACACAGGAAGGAATGGAATTCAAAGAGGCTCTTGATCTGGCTACAGAGCTGGGATATGCGGAGGCAGACCCGACGGCGGATATAGAGGGACTGGACGCCGGACGGAAAGTGGCGATCCTGGCTTCCGTGGCTTTTAACTCCAGAGTGGTATTTGATGATGTGTACATTGAAGGAATCACGAAAATCACATCCAAGGATATCCTGTATGCAAAGGAAATGGGATGTGACATCAAGCTGATCGGAATGGCGAGAAATACAGACAATGGAATCGAGGCCTATGTATGCCCCATGCTTCTGCCAAGTGCCCATCCGCTTTCTTCTGTAAATGATTCATACAATGCGGTATTTGTCCAGGGAGACGCTGTGGGAAACGCCATGTTTTACGGAAGAGGAGCAGGAGAACTTCCTACAGCAAGCGCAGTGGTAGGCGATATCTTTGATATCGTACGGAACATCAGGATGGGATGCAGCGCGAGGATCGGCTGCACCTGTTATAAGAACCTGAAGGTGAAAAAAATGGCGGATACTTATAACCGTTATTTCATGAGGCTGAAGGTAGAAGACCGCTGCGGCGTTCTGGCGGAAATGACGGCAGTATTTGCAAAATATCAGGTAAGCGTGGCGCAGATCATCCAGAAGGAAACAAAGCCTGGAGAAGAGGCTGAGGTAGTGGTTATCACAGGAGAAGTAAGAGAGGGAGATTTCCGTACCGCCATGGAAGAACTTTCCGGCAGGCAGTGTGTCCATAAGATATCCAGCATGCTGAGAGTTTACGGGCAGTAGTCCAGGCAGCGCGGCAAAAAATCCTTGAAAAATTTTATATTTTTGGTACTATAATAAGAAGAAAAAGCTGTTATACAAAAAAGGAGAACATTATGAGCAAAAAACCAACTGTTTTAATGATTCTTGATGGTTACGGACTGAATCAGAAGCATGACGGAAACGCTGTATTTGAGGCAAAAACTCCGGTCATGGATAAATTAATGGCAGAATATCCCTTTGTAAAGGGAAATGCCAGCGGGCTTGCGGTAGGTCTTCCGGAAGGCCAGATGGGAAATTCCGAGGTAGGACATATGAACATGGGCGCAGGCCGTATCGTATATCAGGAGCTTACCAGAATCACAAAAGAGATCAACGATGGTGACTTCTTTAAAAATGAGGCGCTTCTGGCAGCCATGAAGAATGCGAAGGACAATGATTCTTCTATTCATTTTATGGGACTTTTGTCTGACGGCGGCGTTCACAGCCATAATACGCATCTCTACGCGCTGCTTGAAATGGCGAAAAGAGAAGGACTGAAAAAGGTATATGTACATTGCTTCCTGGACGGCAGGGATACTCCTCCGGCATCAGGAAAGGGCTACATTGAGGAACTGGAAGCCAAGATGAAAGAAATCGGCGTCGGCGAGATCGGCGTTATTTCCGGCCGTTACTATGCAATGGACAGAGATAACCGCTGGGATCGTGTAGAGCTGGCTTATAAGGCGCTGACAAAGGGAGAAGGTGTGAAAGGAACAGACGCTGCTGAAGCTGTTCAGGCTTCCTATGACAATGATAAGACAGACGAGTTTGTTCTTCCTACAGTGATCGAAAAGGACGGCAGACCGAGAACTGTGATCCAGGATAAAGATTCCGTTGTATTCTTTAACTTCCGCCCGGATCGTGCCCGGGAGATCACAAGAGCTTTCTGCGACAATGACTTTAAGGGATTTGAGCGTGAGAAACGCCTGGATCTTACTTATGTCTGCTTTACAGATTATGATGAAACAATCCAGAATAAGCTGGTGGCTTTCCATAAGGTACAGCTCCACAATACTTTCGGCGAGTATCTTGCCGCTCATAATATGACTCAGGTCCGTATTGCGGAAACCGAGAAATACGCCCATGTAACCTTCTTCTTTAACGGAGGAGTAGAGGAGCCGAATAAGGGAGAGGACAGGATTCTTGTAAAATCTCCGAAAGTTGCCACTTATGATCTTCAGCCTGAGATGAGCGCGCCCCAGGTATGCGATAAGCTTGTGGAGGCGATCAAATCTGACAAATACGACGTTGTGATCATTAACTTTGCTAATCCGGACATGGTCGGACATACTGGAGTAGAGGCTGCCGCAGTAAAAGCCATTGAGACTGTGGACGAATGTGTTGGAAGAGCTGTGGAAGCTGTGAAGGAAGTAAACGGCCAGATGTTTATCTGCGCAGACCACGGAAACGCAGAACAGCTTGTAGATTATGAGACAGGGGATCCCTTTACCGCTCATACTACCAACCCGGTTCCCTTTATCCTGGTCAATGCTGACCCGAAATATGGATTAAGAGAAAACGGATGTCTGGCGGATATTGTTCCTACTCTTATCGAGCTGATGGGAATGGAACAGCCGGAAGAAATGACAGGAAAATCTCTTCTGATCGAAAAATAAAAAATGTGGAAAAAGACGGCAGCCGCAGAACAATCTTTTCTGCGGCTGTTTCTTTTGCCGGGAGGATAAAAAGAATAATGGCGGATACAATAAAAATAAATGAATCTGTTATAATGGCTTAAACAGGCACAGGTTATTTTAAGAAAAAATCACAGACACATATGGTACAAAATAGAATAAGTATGTTATAATGGTAGCGTTAATGAATAAGGAAAAAGGTGACATAAGTGGTTGTAATTTGAAATTACGGTCGAGGAGAACAGTGAATGAGCAGCAAAGAGAACAGAGAAAATCTACCGGCAGATTCTGCTGATGAGACAGCCGCTATTGAAGAAAAGATCAATGCGGCTATGGACAGGCTTACAGAGGACTATCCTGAGACCTCACCGGAGGAAGAAAACAGAGAGTATGCTGATTATGAAGACGCATCCGTACCGGAAGAGGAAGATGAGGAGGGAGCATACAGCGGAGAAGAGCCGGATGATATAGAATATGCGGAAGATGAACCGGACGATATGGAAGAGGAAGAAGAACCGGATGAAAATGAGGAATCTCCACCGATTTCCGAGAGAAGCAGAAATAAGTCAGCCCGTCCGAATCCGGTGGTTTATGTGCCTATGGATGATCTGGACGAGGAGATGCCCCTTTCTTCCCAGAAAAAGAAAAAGCATAAAGGGCTGAAGATCACAGGACTTTTATTGATCATGCTGATCGTGATCGCCGGATGTGCATATGCAGGCGTTTCTTATTATTATGCGGACCGTTTTTTTGAAGGTACATGGATCAATGGAATCAACTGTTCCGGGAAAACAGCCTATGAGACAGAAATGCTTCTTGCTGACCAGATCCAGAATTATTCTATTGAAGTCCTGGCAAGAAATCAGGAGCCTCAGACGATCACAGGAAGCCAGATCAATTACCAATATCTGTCCAGCGGAGAAGTCCTGAAGCTTTTAAAACAGCAGAAACCTTATGAATGGATAAAGGGTTTTTATGAGAAGACAAACTATACAGTATCGGAGAACACCTCTTACGACAAAACACTGCTTCAGAATCAGGTGATTTCTTTAAACTGTGCAAAAGCGGAAAATCAGGTGGAACCGGAAAATGCTTATGTGGCGTTTAAGGACAATCAGTTCCAGATCGTTCCGGAGACGGAAGGAAGCAAACTGAACATTAAGCAGGCTTATCAGATCCTTGATAAGGCCATATCAGAAACACAGACATCCGTAGATTTTAATACAGCTCCGGACGCATACGTTTCAGCGGAGATAACCCAGAATGATCCGGAACTTCAGTCGGCTCTGGAGGCGTGCAACAATTATACAAAAGCAAGCATAACCTATACTTTTGGAGATCAGACAGTAACTCTGGATGGAAATACCATCAAGGATTGGCTCCAGTTTGACGAAAAGGGCCAGCTCCTTCTGGACGATGCAAGCTTTCAGCAGCATATTGCGGATTACGTGGCTCAGGTTGCCGCCCAGTACGATACTGTGGGAACAGAGCGGGAATTCCATACTACCAGCGGACGTGTCGTATATGTATCAGGATCCGCTTATGGCTGGGCCATCGATCAGAGTGCGGAGGTCGCGCAGCTCTCCCAGGAGATTCAGTCAGGAGCACAGGTTACAAGACAGCCTGCATATTCACAGACCGCAAATTCCTATGGGGTGAACGATCTTGGAGACACTTACATCGAGGTGGATCTGAGTGAACAGCATATGTATTATTATCAGTCAGGATCTTTGATATTCGACTCGGATTTTGTATCCGGAAATATGAGTTATTCGGACAGACAGACGCCGTCGGGAATTTATACTCTTTATTATAAGAAAAGCCCCGATGTACTTCGGGGGGCTCAGAAGCCTGACGGAACTTACGAGTACGAGGAGCCGGTAGAGTACTGGATGCCGTTTAACGGCGGGATCGGATTTCATGACGCGCCCTGGCGGTCAGATTTCGGCGGCGACATTTACCTGACAAACGGCTCCCACGGATGTATTAATCTTCCGCCGGAGAACGCCGCAGTGCTTTACAGCATTATCCAGTATAATGTGCCGATCGTCTGCTTCTATTAAATGAAAAAGCCATACAGGAACGACAGAATATTCCTGTATGGCGAAGGAAAAACAGGAGAAAAATATAATGGGAAGAACATTTGATTTTATACTTGCAGGGGCTGCTATCATTGTGGGGATCATGCTTCTGACAGGCCATGGAGACATATTCATGAAGGGCGGCAATACACAGCTTCGCAAGGCGAAATATGACGAGAAAAAGATGACAAAAGGTTCAGGCGTAGCCCTGCTCCTTATCGGTATCGCTACGGGAATCGACTCCTACACTACAGGGCTTGCAGCCAAGATAGGATATATTATAGTCCTGATCCTTATTCTTGCAGGATTAATGTTATATCTGAAATATAAATGCGCTAAGAAGTAAAAATCCACGAAAGAAAAGCAAAGACATGAAAAGCGTCAAAAAGAGCATGGAAGACAGGAGTTTTTCCATGCTCTTTGCAGCTTATGAATAAAAAACACCCTTTGTCTCGTTTATAAAAAGAGACGGACAAGGTCGGCCGGCCTGTCGATCCGGTAATCAGGCTCCGGAACATCTCCAAAGCCATAGGAAGCGAAGACAAAAGGAACCTTGGCTTTTCGGCAGGACAGAAAATCGCCCACAGTGTCTCCGACGTACACAGGAGACGAAAGCCCCTCTTTTTTGATGAGAAGAGAGAGCGTTTCCGGCTTGTCCGCTCCGGTATCGCCATGGCAGAGATGTCCGGCAAAATATTTTTCAAACCTGGAACTTTTTAGAAATACTTCGATATAGCCAGCCTGGCAATTGCTGACAATATAAAGGGGAAATTTCTGTGATAAGCTCTGAAGCGTGTTTTCCAGATCTTCATAAAGAGGAGCGCACTGCTTCAAAAGAGCCTGGTGTTCCGCCTGGCAGCAGCCATCAAGCAGTCTGAGCTGTTCCGCAGGACTTTGATCCGGAAAGACCATTTCCGCAATCTGGGGCATAGGACGGCCGAAGAGAGATTTCAGCCTTTCCTCCGTAATAAGTATATCCATGTGCTCCGTCCGGGTAAGGTATTCTGTCCACGCCCTGGCTACAATGGCAGTGGAATCCCACAGAGTTCCGTCCAAATCAAAAATGATACTGTCCATATTGGCCTGTCCTTTCTCAAATATTCTATGAAAGATTCTATCGGAGAAAATAGAAAAAATCAACTGTCTTTTTCTATAATTTATGGTATGATAGACAGCGAGGTAAAACACATGAATTATAAACATACAGTAAGAGCACAGTTTCTGGACCGCCCAAACCGTTTTATCGCGCATGTGGATATTCAGGGAAGGACGGAGACAGTGCATGTGAAAAATACAGGAAGATGCAGAGAGCTTCTCGTTCCGGGATATGAAGTGATCCTGGAGGAGAGCGGAAATCCTGCCCGAAAAACAAAATATGATCTGGTCAGCGTGTGCAAAAAAGGCCGGTGGATCAATATGGATTCCCAGGCGCCCAACAGGACCGCAGAGGAATGGCTGCGTGACGGCCCTCTGTTTGAGGAAGAGCATACAGTATACCGTGAAAAGACATATGGAAATTCCAGGTTTGATCTGTATGTGGAGACGCAGTCCGGAAGAAAGGTATTTGTAGAGGTAAAAGGCGTGACCCTGGAAGAGGACAATATTGCCCGGTTTCCCGACGCGCCTACAGAAAGAGGAGTAAAGCATGTGCGGGAACTGATCCGGTGCGTCCGGGACGGATATGAGGCATATCTTCTTTTTGTGATCCAGATGAAGGACATCCGTCTGTTCCGGCCGAACTGGGAAACTCACGCCGATTTTGGGACTGCTCTCCGGGAAGCGGAAAATGCCGGGGTGAGAATACTGGCATATGACTGCATGGTTGGCGAAAGGAGCCTGGAAATCCGGGATCCGGTTCCTGTAGATCTGGAGGAGCCTGTATGCTGAATGAAATTATAAATCCGCTGGTGGACTGGTACAGAAAAAATAAGAGAGAACTTCCGTGGAGAGATCAGAATAATGCCTACTATACCTGGGTGTCGGAAATCATGCTGCAGCAGACAAGAGTGGAGGCAGTAAAACCGTACTTTCTCAGATTTGTAAAGGAACTGCCGGATGCAGAAGCTTTGGCTGCATGTCCGGAAGAGAAGCTTATGAAACTGTGGGAAGGTCTTGGCTATTATAACCGCGTCAGGAACATGCAGGAGGCGGCAAGGACTGTAGTGAGAGAATATGGAGGAATTCTTCCGGCAGATTATCACAGACTGCTTTCTCTGAAAGGAATCGGAAGCTATACTGCAGGAGCCATTGCGTCTATAGCCTATCAGATTCCTGTTCCGGCAGTGGACGGAAATGTGCTGAGAGTAATTTCCAGAATTGAGGAAAACCGGGAAGACATTATGAAACAGTCCGTACGCAGGAAAGTGGAGGAAGAGCTTTTAAAAATCATGCCTTCCCGCTGCCCCGGGGATTTTAACCAGGCGTTAATGGAGCTGGGCGCGGTAGTCTGTGTGCCGAACGGTCCGGCCAGATGCGGAGAGTGTCCCGTTGCCTTTGCCTGTAAAGCCTGCCTGCACAGTACTGTGGAGGAACTTCCCGTAAAGGGGGAAAAGAAGAAACGGAGAGTGGAAGAGAGGACTGTTCTGGTGATCCAGGACGGAGACAGGACCGCAATACGCCGAAGACCGGAGAAGGGACTGCTTGCCGGACTTTATGAGCTTCCAAATGTGGAGGGAACACTGACTTTGGAAGAAGTTCTTGAAAAGGTAAGGGAGCTTAAGCTGGAACCTTTGTTCATCAAAGAACTGGAAACCTCAAAACATATTTTTTCTCATATAGAATGGAGAATGACGGGATACCTTATCCGTGTGGCTTCACTGGAACAGAAAAAAGATACAGGCCTGTTATTTGTGGAAAGAAATGAGAGGGAACAGCAGTATGCCATTCCTTCTGCTTTCCGGGCCTATGCAAAATATATCAAACAGGAAACAAAAGGGAAAAGGAGGAGACTATGAAACTTCTGAGTATTGCAATACCGTGTTACAATTCAGAGGCATATATGGAAAAGTGTATAGAATCTCTGCTGTCAGGAGGAGAGGATGTGGAGATTCTCGTGGTGGACGACGGCTCGTCGGACCGTACCGCTCAGATCGCCGACGCTTATGCGGAAAAATATCCGACTATCGTCAAAGCGATCCACCAGGAGAACGGCGGCCATGGAGAAGCGGTAAACGCCGGGATCAGAAACGCTACAGGACTTTATTTTAAAGTTGTGGACAGTGACGACTGGGTAAACGAGGAAGCATACAGGAAGATCCTTCATACTCTGGAGGAACTTACGCGGGGACCTCAGACAGTGGATCTTTTTATCAGCAATTTTGTCTATGAAAAACAGGGGGCTGCAAGAAAGAAAGTAATGCAGTATCGCCGCTGCCTGCCTGCTGAGCAGGTGTTCGGATGGGAAAGCGTACACATGCACAGAGGAAAATATCTTCTGATGCATTCCATGATATACAGAACAAAACTGCTTCATGAATGTGGATTGGAACTGCCGAAGCATACCTTTTATGTGGATAACCTTTTTGCTTTTGAGCCGCTTCCTTATGTAAAAAATATGTATTATCTGGATGTAAATTTTTATCGCTATTTTATCGGGCGGGAGGATCAGTCCGTCAACGAAAAGGTGATGATCCGGCGTATCGATCAGCAGCTCCGGGTAAACAAGCTTATGGTGGATGTATTCCACCGCTTCAGATTCGGCAATAACCGCCGGCTCCGCGACTATATGCTTACCTATCTTGACATTATTACTACGGTTTCCTCCATCATGCTGGTTCGGGCAGGAACAGAGGAAGCTCTGGCAAAGAAAAAGGAACTGATGGAATATATCAGGGAGCAGGACCGTTGGCTTTACAGGAAGCTGCGCTACAGCCTTCTTGGAAGAGCTGCAAATCTTCCGGGAAAGGGCGGAAGAAAAATGTTTGTAGCGGCTTACAAGGTCTGCCAGAAATTTTACGGTTTTAACTGAATCCTTTACAGAAACTTTACAATCCGAACACAGGAGATTTAACCCGGAACTTATATACTAAATGAAAAATGGCAAGAAAGTTCGGAGGTAAAATAGATATGATATATTTGGTAGAGGATGATGAAAGCATCCGTGAGCTTGTGGTATATACACTGAAAAGCCAGGATCTTGAAGCAAAAGGATTTGAAAAACCTTCTTTATTCTGGAAGGAACTGGAAAAGGAAGTTCCGTCCTTGATACTTCTGGACATTATGCTTCCAGAGGAGGACGGAATCTCCATTTTGAAAAAACTGAGGGCAAGACCGGATACACGAAAGCTCCCGATCATTATGCTGACAGCTAAAGGCAGCGAATATGATACGGTAATGGGACTGGACAGCGGGGCGGATGACTATATTCCCAAGCCTTTCCGTATGATGGAACTGATCTCGCGCATTAAGGCCAGACTCAGAAGAGTAGAGGACAAAGGTGCAGAGGAGTACCGGATCGGAAACCTGTATGTATGCCCTTCCAGATATGTAGTAACTGTAAATCAGGAGCCGGTAAGCCTGACTCTGAAGGAATATGAGATGCTCTGTCTTCTTTTGAAAAACAGCGGCATGGTATTATCCAGAACACAGCTTCTCAATCAGATCTGGGGATATGAATTTGACGGGGAGAGCAGAACCGTGGACGTACATATCCGGACGCTGCGCCAGAAGCTGGGAGAGGCGGGTGATCTCATTGAAACGGTGAGAGGCATCGGCTACAAAATGGGAAAGTAACAGTTTTTTGAACTGTTATAAGTAAAAGGACAATAAAAATGAAATCACTTGTAATCGCAGAAAAGCCTTCCGTGGCAAGAGATATTGCCCGGGTACTTCACTGCAGCCAGAAGGAAAACGGCGCTCTGGAGGGAAAGGAATATGTAGTCACCTGGGCTCTGGGACATCTTGTAACCCTTGCGGACCCGGAAGAATACGACAAAAAATATACAAAATGGGAGATGAATACGCTTCCTATGATGCCGGAAAAAATGAAGCTGGTGGTGATCCGGCAGACCGCTAAACAGTATCAGGCGGTTAAAAACCAGCTTTTCAGAAAAGATATCGGAGACATTGTGATCGCCACAGACGCAGGACGAGAGGGGGAACTGGTAGCCCGCTGGATTCTGGAAAAATCCGGCTGCCGTAAACCGATCCGGCGTCTGTGGATTTCTTCTGTTACAGACAAAGCGATCAGGGATGGATTCCATAATCTGAAAGACGGAAAAGAATACGACAATCTCTACCGGGCGGCGTCGGCGAGAGCAGAGGCTGACTGGCTGGTAGGAATCAACGGAACGAGAGCACTGACATGTAAATACAATGCGCAGCTTTCCTGCGGGAGAGTACAGACGCCTACTCTTGCCATGATCGCGATGCGGGAGGATGAAATCCGGAATTTTAAGCCAAAGGACTATTTCGGGATCACGCTTCAGGCGGGGGGAGTGCAGTGGACATGGAAAGACGGTAAAAACGGCGGCACCCGTACATTTCATAAGGAAAAGGCGGAAGAGATACGGGAGAAGGCCGGACATTCCGTACTGGAGATCACCTCTGTTGAAAAAAAGCCGAAAAAGACACTGGCTCCCGGCTTGTATGACCTGACTACCCTTCAGCGGGAGGCGAACCAGAGGTACGGTTTTTCCGCGAAAGAAACGCTGAATATCATGCAGAAACTTTATGAAAACCATAAAGTCCTGACATACCCGCGGACCGATTCCCGTTATATTGGAAAAGATGTAGTGCCTACTATCAGGGAACGGCTGAAAGCCTGCGGAACCGGTCCATACCGGAAGCTGGCGGGAGCGCTGCTTACAAAGCCTCTTCAGACAAACGGAAGCTTTGTAGACGATAAAAAGGTGAGCGATCATCATGCGATCATTCCCACAGAGCAGTTTGTGCAGCTCGATCATATGACAAACGAGGAACGGAAAATCTATGATATGGTTGTACGCCGCTTCCTGAGCGTCCTTTATCCGCCTTCTGTCTATGAGCAGACAGCCGTTGAAGGGAACGCGGCCGGGTACAGCTTTGCTGCCAAAGGCAGATCTGTAAAAGATCCGGGCTGGAAGGCCGTATATGAAGAAGGCTTTCAGGAGGATGAGGAGGATACAGAAGCGCAGGAAATGAAAGACCAGAGCCTCCCGGATTTCCATAAAGGACAACGGATACAGATTGAAAAGATACAGCTTACATCCGGAAAAACAAAGCCCCCGGCCAGATTTACAGAAGCTACTCTTCTGGCCGCCATGGAAAATCCGGTAAAATATCTGGCGGTGAAAAACCAGCAGGCAGCCAAAACACTGGGAGAAACAGGCGGCCTTGGCACAGTTGCCACCAGAGCGGATATCATTGAAAAGCTTTTTCATACTTTTCTTATGGAGAAAAAGGGAAATGAAATCCATCTGACCTCCAAAGCAAAACAGCTTCTGGAGCTTGTGCCGGAGGATCTGAAAAAACCTGATCTTACGGCAGACTGGGAGAAAAAGCTTTCGGACATATCCAAAGGCAGGCTGCGCCAGGATGAGTTCCTGAAGGGAATAAGGAAATATACCTGTGAGATCGTAGACGAGATCAAAACAGGAGAAGGAACTTTCCGCCATGATAATATCACCAATAAGATCTGTCCGAACTGCGGCAAACGCCTTCTGGCGGTAAACGGCAAAAACAGCAGGATGCTTGTCTGCCAGGACAGAGAATGCGGATACCGGGAAACCATTGCAAGGACGACAAACGCCCGCTGTCCGAAATGTCATAAAAGGATGGAGCTTCTGGTAAAAGGAAAAGAAGAGACATTTGTGTGCGTCTGCGGTTATAAGGAAAGACTTTCCGCTTTCCAGGCAAGAAGGGAAAGAGAGGGTGCCGGCGTGACAAAACGGGATGTTCAGAAATATATGAAACAGCAGCAGAAGGAAGCGAAGGAGCCGGTGAACAATGCATTCGCTCAGGCGCTGGCAGGTCTGAAGCTGGATAAGTAAAGCCTTCAGAAGACAGTAGGAGTCAAGCGAGATTTCTATTGATATAAATCTTGCATCTCATCCCCGTTTCCCGTATAATGTCTGCATAGCACTAATTTACTAAAAATTGCAGGACACCAGAGGATACAGTGATGAAAACTCTATGCAGGCCGGGGAAAAACGGCCGCGGAAGAAAACTTTTACAGCAGAGAATGATCAAAAAAAGAATATCTGGCAATAATCAGAAGGAGCAGCAGAAATGCGGCTCCTTCTTTTGCGCAATAAAGTGAAAAAGAGGAGGAAAGAAAATGAAACTGACAGCTTATGAAGTGAGGAAAGACGAAGAGGATAAAATGAGAAGATATGCGGAAAAATGCGGAGTAGAAGAACTGGTGATGACGGAGCTTCTGCTTACAGAAGAGACTCTGGATCTGGCGGAAGGAGCGTCAGGAGTGACAACTCTTGGACAGAGCGTGATCAATGAGACGATCTGCCGGAAACTTCAGGAGATGGGAGTAAAAGGATATTCCACCAGATCAGTGGGCTATAATCATGTAGACTTAGAGGCGGCAAAAAGATACGGGATACGTGTGAGCAATGCTTCCTATTCACCTCACGGTGTGGCGGAATATACGGTAATGATGATGCTGATGAGTCTGAGAAAATATAAGCCGGCCCTTTACAGAATCAATGTCAACGATTATTCCCTGGAAGGTCTTGTAGGAGGAGAATTGTGCCAGATGACGGTGGGGATCATTGGAACAGGGAAGATCGGAGAAACCGTGATCCGCAATCTGTCAGGTTTCGGATGCCGGATCTTTGCTCATGATATTTATGAAAAAGAAGAGGTAAAAAAATATGCGTCTTATCAGGATCTGGATACAATTTACCGGGAATGTGATATTATTTCTCTGCATACGCCCCTGATGGACAGTACCTACCATATGATAAACAGTGATTCTATTGAAAAGATGAAGAAAAATGTGATACTGGTAAACTGTGCGAGAGGAGAACTGATGGATATTGAGTCTGTGATCCGCGGAGTGGAGGATGAAAAAATAGGAGCGGTGGCTCTGGATGTTTTTGAGAATGAAAATGGAATCTATCACCATGACAGAAAAACGGACATTATTAAAAACAGAGAAATGGCATATCTCCGTCAGTTCCCCAATGTGATCATGACGCAGCACATGGCCTTTTACACCCGGCAGGCTGTAGACAGTATGGTGAAGTGCGGGATCGAAAGCCTGGCGGCCTTTGCCGGAGATAAAGATTATTTTTGCCGCCTGGTATAAAACATATAGGGAAATTTTAATTCAAGATAGCTATTTCTCCGGCTCTGTGCTATGATAAATTCAGTATTTAAATAAATGCGGGGAGAACAGAAAATGAAATTAGCGGTAATATTCCCGGGGGTAGGTTATCATACGGATAAGCCTTTGTTATATTATGGAAAGAAAACTGCCAGAGAGCTTGGTTATGATATCGCGGAAGCCCCTTATGGGAATTTTGAGAAAAATATAAAAGGTTCCGCGAAAAAGATGGAGGAAGCTTTTTTAAGCGCCAGGAGACAGGCGGAGAAATTGCTTGAGGATATAGAGTTCAGGCAGTACGAAAGGATTGTATTCATATCCAAAAGCGTAGGAACGGCCGTGGCTGCTTCCTATGCGGCTGATCATCATATTCAGGCGGAGCATATTTACTATACTCCTGTGACAGCGTCTTTTCAGTTTATGAAATCCTGCGGAGAACAGCGAGGGATCGTTTTCCACGGCACAGCCGATCCCTGGGCGGATACGGCGGACATCACAAAGGGATGCCGGGAGAGAGAACTTCCTCTTTACACCATACAGAAAGCCGATCATTCCCTTGAGACAGGAGATGTCCTTACAGATATAAAAAATCTGCGTAAGATTATGGAGCAGACGAAAACATTTCTGGAGAAAAGCTGATGGAAAAATTTAATTTAAAAAATAAAATCCTGATCGGCATTACATTATTTTCCATGTTTTTCGGGGCGGGAAATCTGATATTTCCTCCGTATCTGGGTGCCCAGGCGGGCACCAGTACGCTTCCCGCTTTTGTTGGATTTGCCATAAGCGCAGTAGGACTGCCGGTTCTGGGAGTTGTAGCGGTGACTCTTGCCGGAGGGCTGGATCAGCTTGCTTCAAGGGTACATCCTGGTTTTGCCTTTGTCTATATTTTGATCTTATATCTGGCGATCGGACCGTGTCTGGCAATCCCGAGAACTGCCAGCACTTCATTTTCCATGGCGGTGATCCCTTTTCTGCCTGCCGATATACCGGCGGGGCCAATTCAGTTTCTCTACTCTGTGATTTTTTTCGCGGCGGCTTCCGCAGTTGCTATGCATCCTGAGCGGCTTACCGAATATCTGGGAAAGAAGCTCACTCCGGTGCTTCTGATCCTGATCGTAGTTCTTTTTGCCGCTTCAGTGCTGGATCCGGCGGGAGACCCTGCCCGTCCGGGACAGTTATACAGGGCGGGCGCCTCTGTCCAGGGGTTCCTTGACGGTTATCAGACAATGGATACGCTGGCCGCCTTAAATTTTGGGATGATCGTGGCTTTGAATATACAGGAGAGGGGAATCCGGCAGAAAAAGGCGGTCATGAGAGAAACGATCTCCGCCGGATGGATCGCAGGTATCCTTCTTCTTGCAGTATATTCAATGCTGACTTTTGTGGGAATGCTTTCCGGGCAAGTATTCGCCGGAAGCAGCAACGGGACGGAAGTTCTGGTCAGCATGGCGGATTTTCTGTTTGGAAAGACAGGTACGGTGATCCTGGCGGCGATTTTTGTGATCGCCTGCTTTAATACTTGCGTGGGATTGTTTAGCTGCTGCGGAAAATATTTCGCGGATGTATTTCCGAAGATAAGCTACAGAAACTGGGTGCTGATTTTCGCATTTGTTTCCATGGTGATTGCCAATGTAGGGCTGGATATGATCCTGAAATTTTCTGTGCCTGTACTGAACGCGATCTATCCTATGGCGATTCTTTTGATCTTTCTGTCATGTACGCACCGCTGGCTTGGAAGATTTCCGGGCGTGTACTTGTGGTCCGCTGTTTTCTGCGGCGTCAGCAGCGTAATGATGGTATTGGATCAGAATGGAGTTTCGATTCCCGGAATTTCCTTCCTGTTACAGAAGATCCCCGGATATGGAGCAGGATTTGGCTGGCTGCTTCCTACAGCCGCCGGGATCCTGGCGGGGATTGTTCTGGGATATGGAAAGAAAAAACTGAAAAACAATTAGAAATCAGACAACAGGCTGTTGGAAGAACTGATTTGTGATAAATTAAGGCAGTAAAGGAGTTTATATTATGCCAGTCTTTGATTTTAACAATACCCCGGAGAAAAATAAAACTCCGGAATGTACCTATACTACTTTCCGTTCCAATGAAGGGGAGACTTCTCCGGAGAAGCCGATCCTTTATCTGGACAACAAAAAACGCCGGTGGAAGCATCATTCCTGCGGCGTGTTTACCAATCCTGTACATAGAACTTCCTTTGAGTTTAAGGAGGAACAGCAGGGAACAGTAAGTGCAGATATCCTGAAAATTGACGCCCGTTTTGTCAGCCTGATCCGCTGGCTGGGAGAAAACAGGATCAGCGTCCGTCTTTCCGGAGAGAATCAGGAAGAGGGCTATGCTGTGTATAAAATCCGTGAAACTGCTTTCGGCGGGGGAACAAAGCTTTCTGCTGAAGACGGCTTTCTCCAGTTTATGATCGGCAGGCTGCTTTCCAGCAGCGCTCCCGAAGAAGCCGTGGAGGAGGAAGACGAGGACGAGGCAGGAGACGAAATGAAGCTCACCAGCATCCAGAGTATTACGGATTTTATGACCTGCGCAGGAAGAACCCTGCCTGATAATATCCGGCTCTGGGCAAGAAGAAATCTGGCGGTTGCCCGTTCCCATGAGGTGTCCCAGGAAGAACGCCGCCATGCGCAGAGAGCTCTGTCCATTATGATGAATATTCAATGGAAAAACAATTATTTTGAATCCATTGATCCGGAAGAAGCAAGAAGGATACTTGACGAGGAACTTTACGGAATGGAGCGTGTAAAACAGAGGATCATTGAGACGATCATCCAGATCAACAGGACCCATACGCTTCCCGCTTACGGACTTCTTCTGGTAGGGCCGGCCGGAACGGGAAAATCCCAGATTGCTTATGCGGTTGCCCGTATCCTCCGTCTTCCGTGGACGACACTGGATATGAGTTCTATCAACGATCCGGAACAGCTTACCGGAAGTTCACGGGTTTATGCAAACGCAAAGCCGGGAATTATCATGGAAGCCTTTTCCATGGCCGGAGAATCGAATCTTGTTTTTATCATCAATGAGCTGGACAAGGCGTCGGCGGGAAAAGGAAACGGAAATCCGGCGGACGTTCTTCTGACTCTTCTGGACAATCTGGGCTTTACAGATAATTATATGGAATGTATGGTTCCTACAGTCGGCGTGTATCCCATAGCTACGGCAAATGATAAGAGCCAGATCAGCGCGCCTCTGATGTCGCGTTTTGCGGTAGTGGATATTCCGGATTATACTCCGGAAGAAAAAAAGGTGATCTTCTCGAAATATTCTCTCCCAAAGGTTCTGAAAAGAATGAGCCTGAAGGAAAGCGAATGTATTGTCAGTCAGGAGGCTCTGGACGCGGTGATAGAAAAATATGCGGATACTACCGGAATCCGTGATCTGGAGCAGGCGGCGGAGCACATTGCGGCCAACGCGCTTTACCAGATCGAGGTCAGCCATGTGCCAAATGTGGTATTTGACGCGGAGATGGTGAGAAAGCTTCTGGGATGACGGGAAAGAGGGATAAATTATGCCAAGAGGTTCAGAAGAACTTACAAATGCAAGAAAAGAAGAAATTGTGGATGCCTGCGCGTCTCTTTACGAGACAGTGGGATTCAAGGATATTACGATCCGGGATATAGGAGCGAAAACTTCTTTTACCCGTACTTCTATTTATAATTATTTTCAGACAAAGGAAGAAATCTTTCTGGCGCTGCTCCAGCGGGAGCATAAAGCCTGGATCGATGATCTGAAAAATATTTTAAAAAACCATGATTCTCTTTCAACGGAGAGATTTGCGGAAGAAATTGCGCATACTCTGGAAAAAAGAGTATGTATGCTGAAGCTGATGTCCATGAATATATATGATATGGAAGGCAACAGCCGTATAGAAAATCTTGTGGCGTTTAAAAAAGTATACAGGGAAGCCCTTCAGACGCTGGAGAGCTGTCTGAATAAGTTTTTTCCTTCCATGTCGGAGGAGGACAGGCAGGCTTTTCTTTATGCGCTGTTTCCCTTCCTGTTTGGGGTATATCCGTATACCTCTCACACGGAAAAACAGATAAAAGCAATGGAGATTGCCGGAATTACCTATCCGCAGTATTCTGTATATGAGATCATCCGGTCGTTTCTTTTAAAGATTCTCTAGTGCGTTTGGTTTAGACGCAGATGCTGGTGATACCCGGGAAAAGAAATGAATTTCCGGTTGCGGCGGCCCTTAAAATCTGTTATACTCGACTTTGATCAATATAAAAAATTGAAAAGTGACAGCGGCGGTCTTCAAAAAAGGCTGCCGCGAAACTGGTTCGTGATCCTCCCAGTATAAAAAACTAGGCTGTACAGGTATCTTCTGATCGATGATGCCTTTTTCTGCGGAGGATTTTCTGCGGAAAAGGCAGAAGGATTAGGAGGTTTTTTTATGAGCAGAATTGTGATCGACTGCGATCCGGGAATAGACGATTCCCTGGCGCTGATGCTGGCACTGTCTTCGCCGGAACTGGAGATTGCCGGAATTACTACTGTGTCCGGCAATGTTCCGGCAGATATGGGAGGGAGAAACGCCAGAAAAATCCTGAGCCGGATGGGGCGGCTGGATATTCCTGTTTATATCGGAGAAGCAGTTCCTCTCAGATACGATTATACGGATGCTATGGATACACACGGAAGTGACGGACTGGGGGAAAGTTTCCTGCCGGAGGCATCTGGAGATTTCCCGGAAAAGAGCGCAGTGGAGTACTTGGAAGAACTCCTGGAACGGGAACGGATTTCCATAATCGCTCTGGGCCCTATGACAAATCTTGCCAGGCTGTTTTCCAAGAGACCGGAGCTGATCTGCCAGGTGGACGAACTGGTTTCCATGGGCGGAAATTTCCGAAGCCATGGAAATTGTTCTCCGGTGGCAGAATATAATTACTGGTGCGATCCGGACGCTGTAGCCTGCTGTTATAAACTTTTTGCAGAAGCGGGAAAGAAAATAGAAATGATCGGACTTGACGTTACAAGGAAAATCGTGCTGACTCCCAATATTGTGGAATATATATGCAGGATGGATCAGGAGACAGGAGAATTCATCAGAAAGATCACAAACTTTTATATGGATTTTCACTGGGAATATGAGAAGATCATCGGCTGTGTCATTAATGATCCTCTGGCAGTAGCTTACTATATTGACCGTTCGATGTGCAGCGGATTCGACAGCTATACAGAAGTGGAGACAGAAGGAATCTGCCGTGGACAGACAGTAGTGGACTCTATGGATTTCTGGAAAAAAAGACCGAACAGCCATATTCTTGTAAAAACAGACGCCGGAAAGTTTATGCGCTTTTTCCTTGCCAGAGTAATGAAAAAGAAGGACGGAAGCAGATGGCGGGAAGAGGAGCTGGCCTTGCCGGAAAATCTCTGGTATGGAGAGGAATAGGGACTGACAGCGGGAAAACGGCTTTAAACAAGGGAAAACAGCTTCCCTATGGAGGATAAGATGAGGACAGAAAAAAGAAACATAAATGTTTATCAGATCTGTCTGACCGCTCTGGCAGTGGGGATAAATATTGCCGGAGGGCAGATAGCGCTGTTTTTGAAGCTTCCTGTATATCTGGACAGTATCGGAACGATTCTGGCAGGCGCTCTTCTGGGCCCGTGGTTCGGCGTGATATCGGGCTTTTTAAGCGGCGCTCTTATGGGAATAACGGTGGATATCTATTCCCTTTACTTTGCGCCGGTGGGGATGATCACCGGCCTGGCCGGCGGTCTGATCTTCCGGAAGAGGGCGGTAAAAAAAGCAAATATCCTGCCGGCAGCTTTGGGGATCACTATTCCCGGAACAGTTGTGAGCGCTTTGATCAACGCGTTTCTGTTTGGAGGAGTCACATCCTCAGGTTCTTCTATTTTAGTACAGTTGCTGGCGAAAACGCCTCTGGGACTGACAGGAAGCGTTTTTGCGGTGCAGTTTCTTACAGATTACCTGGACAGATGTATTTCTGTCTTTGCTGTATGTGTTTGTGCCGGGGCGCTGGGCGGAGAACTGCGGGGAAAACTTTCAGGAAGGATACACAATAATGGAACGGTACAGCAGAATCATCAATAAAAATAAAAGAGAGATTGTTCTTCTGAGGGCGTTTCCCTGTGCCTGGGGAAAATGTACCTTCTGCGATTATATTGCGGACAATGGAAAAAACGAGGCGGAAATGGTACGCCAGAACAGAGAAGTACTCTCAAATGTAACAGGTGAATTTCAGGTTCTTGAGGCGATCAATTCCGGAAGCTGTTTTGAACTGCCAAAGGAAACCCTGGCGGACATCCGGAATGTGGTGAAAGATAAAGGAATAGAAAGACTGATTTTTGAGAGTCACTGGATTTACCGGAAACGCCTTCAAGAGATGCGGGATTACTTTGGTATCCCTGTTACTTATAAAATCGGTGTGGAAACTTTTGACAATGATTTTCGTGAAAAAGTTCTCAATAAACACGCGGATTTTGAAACGCCTCAGGAGGTTGCGGCGCTCTTTGATTCTATCTGCCTGATGGTGGGGATACAGGGACAGACAAAAGAGATGATCCGAAATGATATTTCCATTTTAAAAAAATATTTTAAGCATGGAACAGTTAATGTATATAATAATAACTCCACTCCTATTAAGAGAGATGAAGAACTGGTACGCTGGTTTATGGATGAGTACCGCTGGCTTCTGGATGATCCGGAGGTGGAGGTACTGTATGAGATCACAGATTTCGGAGTGGGATGAAAACAGAGACCGCCTGGGCGGATATCCTTCAGTGACGGATAGAGCCTGGGCGCGGATCTTTAGCTGCGGGAAACAGTATCCTGCATGGCCTGCCGGTACTGACGGGGAGTCTGACCGGTGAACTTCCGGAACTGACGGATGAAATAGCTGACATTATCAAATCCGCAGTCCAGACTGATCTCCAGAATACTCCGTGTAGTTTCCCGGAGGGCTTCTCCGGCTCTGTTTACACGGTACCGGATGAGATACTGGATAGGAGATATCCCGGCAATCTCTTTGAAAAAGTGACAGAGATACTGAGGATTCACCTGTATTTCTGAGGCCAGCTTTTCCAGAGTGATTTTATTCATATAATTTTTTTCAAAATAAGATACGATTTTTTTATAACGGCTGATCCGTTCCTTGTCTGCTGCGCTGAGGAGTTCTTCTGCAGCAGGCATTTTTTTATGTATGCAAAGCTCATAAAACATTTCCAGTATAAGAAGTTTTACCCGAAAATACCATCCGTTTTCTTCCGCCTTCGCCAGAGATACCGCCCGGTCAAAGAGTTTTGCGACTGTATTGTAAAGAGAATCTTCAGGTGTAAGAAGCCGGGGAAGGGAGGATGCATGGGAAAGAAAAGGAGCGGCATACTGTTCCTGGAATTCATCAGGATAAGAGAATTCAAGAATATGAGGGTGAAAGATAACAGCGTCATGGATCGTGACGGATTCCAGTCCTTCCAGACGGTGAAGTTCTTCGCTGTTGATAAAGCAGATATCTCCTGCATGAAGCGTGTATGTTTCAAGATTGACTTCTACTTTAAAGGTTCCTTTTGTGATCTTCAGGATCTCCACAGGATAATGCCAGTGCCGCTCCACAAAAAAATGATCAGGATAAAAAGTTCCTGCGCCGGTGGTGAAATGTATGACGGAAACCGGCTGGCCGCTGGTACCGTGACGGACATTTTCTTTCAGGGACTGTTTTTCGTTCATCGTGCACCTCCTCAATATTGTGTTATTATTTTAATGGATAATGCAAGAACAGGCAAGAAAAATTTCATATAATGCCAACAGAGTGTTATAAAACTGCAGGATACACAGAAATAAAAGTTTGTCAGGAGGTTTTGTTATGATACGGAAATATGTATTTGGTCATCCTTTTGAGACAGAGGCTGTTGTGGAGAAAATCGTCCCGTCAGAGGGAACTCCCGTTTATGGGGAAATCAAAGCGGACGGAGAATTTGTTTTCAGTTATAAAATGGATGAGGATGATATCGTTTACGGCCTGGGCGAATCCAACAGAGGGATCAACAAAAGAGGATACCGTTATGTCAGCAACTGTACAGATGATCCGAACCATACGGAAAGCAAATATTCCCTTTACGGAGCCCATAATTTTATCATTGTCTTCGGAAAAGAGACTTTCGGCCTGTTCCTGGATTATCCGGGAACCATGGAGTTTGATATCGGATATACCAGACAGGAGGAGCTGACGGTCCGCTGCGGGGACGCCAATCTGGACCTCTATGTGATAGACGGGGAAAATCCTTATGATATCGTGAAACAGTTCCGGAAGATCATCGGCACAAGCTACATACCGCCGAAATTTGCTTTCGGTTTCGGACAGAGCCGCTGGGGTTATAAAACGGCGGAAGACTTCCGGAATGTCGTAAAGGAATACAGGGACAATCATATTCCAATGGATATGCTCTATATGGATATCGACTATATGGACCACTATAAGGACTTTACGGTAAATGAGGAAGAATTTCCGGATTTTAAGGCATTTGTGGATGAGATGAAGGCGCAGAAGATACATCTTGTCCCCATCATCGATGCGGGAGTGAAGGTTGAGGACGGGTATGACGTTTATGAGGAAGGAAAAGAAAAAGGATATTTCTGCAAAAGAGAAGACGGAAGTGATTTTGTGGCGGAAGTATGGCCGGGATGGACACATTTTCCGGATATGCTGAATCCTGAGGCCAGAGAATGGTTCGGCGGGAAATATGAACGTCTGATTTCTCAAGGGATCGATGGGTTTTGGAACGATATGAACGAACCCGCCATCTTTTCCACCCCGGAGGGTGTGGCCCGCCTGAAGAAATATCTGGAGGAATTTATGGCGGAGAAAGAGGAAGCCCCTGGTTTCCGTCTCGGGGATATGGTACGTTCCCTTGCAAACAGTCCGGAGGACTACAGGAATTTTTATCACAAAGCAGGCGGCCGGCTGGTACGCCATGACAAAGTGCATAACCTTTATGGCTTTAATATGACCAGGGCGGCAGGAGAAGCTTTCCGGAAGATTGCGCCGGGTAAGAGAATCCTGATGTTTTCCCGTTCCTCTTATATCGGAATGCACCGTTACGGGGGAATCTGGATGGGAGATAATCATTCCTGGTGGTCTCACATTCTTTTGAACCTGAAAATGCTTCCCTCTCTGAATATGTGCGGGTTCCTGTATACAGGGGCGGATCTGGGAGGATTCAACGGCGACACGACCAGAGACCTCCTGCTCCGCTGGCTGGCGCTGGGAGTATTTACGCCGTTGATGAGAAACCATGCGGCGCTCGGTACGAGAGAGCAGGAGTGTTACCGTTTTGAACATATAGAAGATTTCCGCCATATAATCGGCGTGCGTTATCGCCTGCTTCCCTATCTGTACAGTGAGTATATGAAGGCGGCTCTTGGAAATGATATGCTTTTCAAGCCTCTTGCATTTGAGTTCCCGGAGGACAAAACGGCCCTGCAGGTGGAGGATCAGCTCCTTTTTGGCAATGAGATCATGATCGCTCCCGTTTATACGCAGAATGCGAAAGGCCGTTACGTATATCTTCCGGAGGAGATGAAATTTGTAAAATTCCTTCCCGATGGAAGTATTTCTCAGGAAACACTGGATAAAGGCCATCATTATGTGGAAATCGCGTTAAATGAAGTCGCTCTGTTCATCCGAAAGTGGAAAAAGATCCCGGTTGCAGGACCGGCTGAGTGTGTGGAGGATATCAGGACAGAAACAATAGAAATGGTGGGATATCCGGAGGGCGAGTATGAGCTCTATGACGACGACGGTGTGAGCACAGTTGCAAAAACGGCGGAAGAGTCCTGAATTAAGATATAACTATACATTGTAAAGTCTGAAAATGATGTAAGAAAATAAAAAGAAGAAATCCCGAATGTCTTTTAAGACTGCAGGGATTTCTTTTTTTTAAAAGAAAGGCGTTCACAGTTTCTTTAAAGAATATTTTAACTATATTTTAGGTTGGTTCTATATGGTAGGAATAGAGTAAAAAGGAAAAAGGAGCGTTGCACATGAAAAGACTCAGGAACGGGAGCGTGAAAAAGACAGCATTCCTTTCGGCATTTGCGATTGTCTTAAACCAATCTGTATGGACTGTGACGATTTATGGAAAAGAACTTAAATATGAGGGGACAACCGAGATGTCCACAGTAGATTATAACCTGGAATTGGATGGTTTCGCAGCAGAACTTGTAGTGGAGAAAGTTTATGTGGAAGCAGGGGAACAGGTAAAGGAAGGCGATCAGATTTTAAAACTGACCGAAGAAAGCTGCCAGGAAGCATTGAATTATTATGAGGCGGCCGTACTTCGGGCGGAAAATACACTGACTGACGCGCAGCGGGAGTACGAACAGGGAATTCTGGAAGCCAAATCCGAATACGAAATGACAAAGACTGAGGCGGAGCAGGCTGAGTTTGTCCGGGAATATCAGGAGCAGGAACTTTCAGACACCATTGCGGCTTATGAGGAAATACAGCCGGAGATTGAAGAGAAGATTTCAGAAGTCCAAAATGGAATCGAAAATGGAAGCTACAGTTCACAGGCAAGTCCTGGAGGCGGCTCTTTCGGAGGAGGTAGCGGAGGCGGAACTGGCGGTTCCATGGATTCATTTGAAAAACCGGAAACTGAAAAGAACAGCGGAACTGAAGGCGAAGCACCGGAAAAAGAAATAGAAGAGACGGAGAAGCCGGAGACAGAACCCGGAACAGATGAAACAGAGAAGCCGGAGACGGAAGCGCCGGAGGCAGGAGCGGACGAAACGGAAACATCGGAGACAGAAACACCGGAGACGGAAAAGCCGGAGACAGGAACAGACGAAAACGGATCGTCAGGAAATGAAACCCAGGATGACACAGAAGAGTTCCAGCAGCAGGCAGAAAGCCTGAAAGAACAGATTGCATCCAGCACCGGAAATTATCAGGAAATCTTGGAACAGATCGAGACATTCCTGAATATGGAAGGAGAGGCGGATTCCTCAGAAAACGGGGAGACAGGCGGCGCGGGAGAAAATGAACTGGCGTCCTCTCTCCGTACATCTATCGAAGTGGACAGTACGATCAGCCAGCATATGAAAAATGTAAGAGAGATGGCGAACAATATTCCGGATGCAGTCACAGAAGCCCTTGAGCTTGCCGGTATAGAATATGAATCCTATATTGCGCTTCTCGACGAATGTATTGCACAGATGGAATCAGGGCTTACTCTGCAGAAAAATGTTCTGGCAGCGCTGGAGGAAAATGACAATAATAGCGAGACCATAAATACAGAGACAGTCAAAAGCCTGCTGGAAGAGCTTGGAAATGCATGGGAAAGCACCACTGATCTGTATTCTCAGCTATCGGCGCTTCAGGAAGGACAGATTTCAAAGCAGGAAGAAGAGATTAAAGAACTTCAGAAGCAGATTGATGATCTGAAAAAGCAGCAGGAAGAACAACAGGAAGGACAGGAAGAAGAACAGGACGAAGAACAGCAAGAAGGTCAGGAGGAAGAACAACAGCAAAATCAGCCGGGATCAGAAAGCTTCACTGACGGAACAGATGGAGAAAAAGAATCCGGTGACGGGGAATTTACAATGTCAGGTTCCGCTCTTTCAGATGAAAATGCAGGCACAGGTGCATTTGCAGGCGGAGCAGGCTCTATTGGCGGATCTATGGGCAGTATGGGCGGTGAAACGTTGGGAGATGTTTCTTCCGGAATATCTATAGACGGCAAAGGAGACGAAACGCTGACTATGGAAGATCTCAATCTTACAGAGGAGGATATCAGCTTATTTGGAAACACTTATGATCTGTCTCAGGTAGAAAGCCTGCTGGATCAGGAACCGGCAGACAGTGAAAGTGCGGAAAATCTGCTGGATCAGCTTGAGGAGGCAAAGAAGACAGTAAGCAGCCAGTATGAGGAGCTGACGAGAGAGCAGAAAGCCACAGAGCTTGGGATCCAGTATACTTATGAGACCTCTGTTCTGAACGGAGAACTGGCGGAAATCACCTATGAACAGGAGCTTGCACAATGGGAAGAGTCTCTTGCGGAAACGAAAAATGCCAAGGAAGAGATGGAGGAGAAAAAGGCAATTCTCGATCAAATGACAGACGGCATTATTACTGCGGACACCGAAGGGACAATTTCCGCTGTCAATTATGAAGAGGACGATGTGCTGGACAATACAGTGCCGCTTTTGCGTTTTTATGACACAGAACAGGTATTTATCACCATCTCGGTGCCGCAGGAAGATATTGCTCTGATGCAGGTTGGAGACACAGTTGAGGTAAGCGTTGGAGGAAGACAGGAGATGTCCGGTAAAATTACAGAAAAAGCCATGGAAGAGCAGGAAGGAAATTCCAGAACAACTGTAAATTATGAAGTGACGGTCACTGTGGAAAATGAAGACGGAAGACTATCCGCCGGATCTTCAGCCAGCGTGACGGCAGAAACAAGCAGCAAAGAAACAGAAGCATTGGAGGAGGACAGCAAAAATGAGTAAAATAAGTATCAGGAGAAAAGGAAGAAAAATCCTGATTTTGTGTCTGCCTGCTGCTGTGATCTTAGGCGGCGGCTATACAATCTACCGCTCTCTGGGAGAAGAACAGGAAACGGCGGCATCCAGTAATTATAAGGAAGAAACAGTGCGCCGGGGATCTGTATCTGCCGGAATTAATGAAAGCGGAACGATCGCATATGGAACAACGGAACAGGTTTTCTCCATGGCCGAGGTAACAGAAGTATCGGTTTCTTCATCGGATTCTTCTTCTGAAACATCAGGAAACAGCAGTTTTGCGCAGGGGGAAGCAGATAACCAGACGGATTCTATATTAGAGGCTTCCTCTTCCGGAACAACAGGAAGCAGTATCTCCATACAGGGAGAAGCAGGGGGCCAGACAGACGCTATGTCAGGAGATTCCTTCTCGGCGGCAGGAGCCGGGATGGAAATGTCATCATCTCCTGGGACGGACAGTTCTGAAAGCGGAGAGGCCACCTCTCTGGAAGTAGAAGAAGTTTATGTCGCTGCCGGACAGACGGTAAATGAAGGCGATCCCATCCTGAAGATCACGGACGAAAGCATTGCGGATTACAGAGAAGAGATGGAGAATGCCGTTGCATCCGCAAAGCTTCTGGTTTCCAAGGAAGAGATCAACGTGGAAAGTAAAAAGGCAGAAGCAGATTATACGTATCAGATGTATCTTGCAGAAGGAGAAACGGCGGAGGAAACGTACAACGCTACTATAAAGACACTTGAGGAAAATGTTGCGGATCTGGAAGAGGAGATCGCGGAGACAGATGATGAAGATGAACTGGAAGAACTGGAGGCAGAGCTGAAGATTGCGAAAAACAATCTTACCACAGGAACGATCGAGGCGCAGCAGATTTATGAGAATGCAATGACCAATTATAAATATGCGGATCAGCTCTACCAGATTGATACGGACGGTCTGGAGGATGATCTGAATGACGCAAGAGAGACTCTGGAAGAGTGCGAGGAAAATCTTGTGGAATTTGAAAGTCAGATCGGAGACGGCATCGTGTATGCTGAATATTCCGGCTCTGTCATGGGAGTTTCCTATACGGAGGGAGATACGATCACCAACGATGCCGCGATTGTGACTTATATGAATCAGGATGATGTAAGTATGACGGTTTCCGTTTCGCAGGATGACATTTCCAACGTGGCGGTAGGGGATGCGGCAACGGTATACTTGACTGCATATGAGGGGGAACCCTTTGAGGCTACTATCACGGAGGTGGCAACTTCTTCGAATTCCGGTTCTTCTACAGTCAGCTATGATGTGACGGCGCGCATTACCGGAGACAGCAGTAAAATTTATTCGGGAATGACCGGAGAGGTAAATATTGCCGGCAAAAGTGAGGAGAATACGCTCTATATTTCAAATCAGGCGGTTCATATGGACGGGACACGTTCTTTTGTGAAGGTGCTTAAGGAGGACGGATCCATTGTGGAGACAGATATTGAGACTGGATTCTCAAACGGGAATATAGTGGCAGTATTGTCGGGCCTTGAGGAAGGAGATACAGTTCTCATAGAAAGCCAGGTGACAGAATGAGATGTATAGAGCTTTTAAGGCTGGTTGCGCTGAATATTAATCAGAACAAATTCAAGTCTGTCATGACATCGATCGGTATTGTAGTCGGGGCAGCAACAATCGTTCTGGTAATCGGTATTGGAAAAGGCGGTCAGGCAGATGTGGCGGAGCAGTTTGCAAATCTGAATGCAGGTGCTATCGATATCAGCTATGAATATAAAGGTGAGGAAGAAAGCGGAGGAGGAGGCTTTTCTTTCGGAAATTTCGGTCAGATGTTCGGCAATATGTTCGGTGGTATGTTCGGAGGAGGCGGGGGTGCAGAAGAGTTCTCAGGCGAAGTGTCTTTTGGCGGCTCATCTTCTGCTTCGGGATCATTTCCGGGAGAAATGCCGGAGGGAGATTTTGCTGAAGGAGAGTTTACTCCAGGTGAGATGCCGGATGATGAAGAAATGGGCGGGGAGTCTCAGGAGGAAAGTGAAAAAGACCAGGGAGAAGAGGATAAGGAAACTGAGAATACGGAAGACGATGCGGAAAGCAGTGTAATGGACGAACGTCTGAACCAGGAGAAGATCATTCTTTCTCAAAACGATGTAGAAGATATCCAGCGTTTTGTGACAGATATTGAGGGAGCGACAATTTCCTACAGTACTTACCAATGAGCTGATCTATCTTGCCAAGATGGAGGAGGGCGGAAGCAAGATACCGCTGATCGCTCTTCCGTTTTCCGATCTGGTAGAGGAGACGGCGCAGTCCTTTCAGGCATTGGCTATCATGGAAAATAAAATTTTTCAGGTAAATATCCAGGAAATGGTGATCATCAGAGGGGAGAAACAGGCTTTAAGAAAGCTTGTTTCCATTCTTCTTGACAATGCAGTCAAGCATTCCAGTGAAAACGGATCGATCCTTCTTACTTTGGAGAAAAGCGGAAAAACGATCAGACTGGCGGTGGAAAATACCGTCCGGAATATGTCGGCAGAGACAGTCAGCCATCTTTTTGAACGTTTTTACCGGGAAGATGCATCCAGAAATTCCGGCAAAGGAGGCTATGGGATAGGTCTGTCCATTGCGGAGGCGATTGTGAAAGCCCATAAAGGAGAAATTAAGGCGGCGCTTTTAAAGGATTCTGTCTTGCGGATCAGCGTACAGTTTCCCGCAAGATCAGAATATTAAAAGACTGATAAACAGAAGCTTTTACGGCTCAGCCCCAGTTTATCAGTCTTTTCTCTTACATGATCTTATTTCAGTTCTGCTGCTGATAGGTGCTTAAGAATTCACCGATCTTTCTGGCTGCCTTTTCCAGGACTTCCACACGGGGCAGGTATACGACGCGGAAATGATCAGGATGCTTCCAGTTGAAACCGCCGCCGTGGATGATAAGGATTTTCTTTTCACGCAGAAGATCCAATGCGAAACGTTCATCGTCCACAATATTGAACTTTTTCGTATCCAGCTTCGGGAAGATGTAGAAAGCTGCCTTTGGCTTAACTGCTGTAACGCCTGGAATATCCGTAAGAGCTTTATAAATAAATTCTCTTTGTTCATAAATGCGGCCGCCTGGAACAATGTAGTCATTTACGCTCTGATGTCCGCCGAGGGCAGTCTGTACAATAGACTGAGCCGGAACGTTGGAGCAAAGGCGCATATTGGAAAGCATGTTCAGACCTTCAATATAATCCTGTACATACTTTTTGTTTCCGCTTAAGATCATCCATCCGATGCGGAAGCCTGCGATCATGTGAGATTTGGACAGACCGCTGAAGGTAACGCAGAAAAGATCCGGGGCCAGCGAAGCGATGGAAACGTGCTCTTCCCCGTCCATTACAAGGCGGTCGTAGATCTCGTCAGAAAAGATAATAAGCTGATGTTCTCTGGCAACATTTACGATCTGCTGAAGAACCTCCTTCGGATAAAGTGCTCCTGTAGGATTATTCGGATTGATGATAACAATAGCCTTTGTCTTGTCTGTGATTTTCTTTTTGATATCCTCAATATCCGGATACCATTCAGACTGTTCGTCACAGATATAATGAACAGCAGTACCTCCTGCCAGAGTAGCGCAGGCAGTCCACAGAGGATAGTCAGGCGATGGAATGAGAATTTCATCTCCGGTGTCAAGCAGAGCGGACATGCAGAGATTGATCAGCTCACTGACGCCGTTTCCAGTGTAAATGTCATTGATGGCAACATTGGGGATGTTTTTTAACTGCGCGTACTGCATGATGGCTTTTCTGGCTGCGAAAAGACCCTTTGCCGCGGAATATCCCTCGCATTCCGTAAGCTGCTGACGCATATCGTAGATAACCTCGTCAGGAGTACGGAAGCCAAAAGGCGCAGGATTGCCGATGTTCAGCTTCAGGACATTGGTGCCTTCCTCCTCCATGCGGTTGGCTTCTTCGACAACAGGACCTCTTACGTCATATAAAACATTGTCAAGCTTTGATGATTTCTTAAATGTACGCATGATCTTTCCTCCGGAATCTTTGTTTTTTTGAGTATTTATTACGGCATTTTCTGTGTGATCTTCATCCGTCTCTTCAGAGGTCTGCTCTGAGGCCGGCAAAAGAGGCGCGTCTTCCTTTCCTGCCAGCCAGCCGGGATCCGTGTGAAGGGTATCGGCCAGAAAACGCAGGATATCTGCACGCGGTAATGTTTTTCCGCTGACATACTGACTGACATGGCTTTTTCCAAGCTTGATCCCCTTTCCGGCGGCGGCGCGGACAAGATCGATTTGTTTCATCTGCTGTTTTTCCATAGCGGCTTTCAGTCTGGCGGCAAATAACTCTTTCGACATTGATGCTACCTCCAAAATCTGTGAATTTAAGCTGCCCGCATTAAAAAAATTTGATAAAAAGTTCAATTTATGTAATGCATAATGAACAAAAAATCTTAATGCGTTCAAAAAAGTTCAACTACATGTTTGTAAGTATATCACGCATAGTTCAAAAGTTCAATATAAAAATGAGAAAAAATAGAGAAAACCCCTTGTAACAATCCGAAAACAGCGATATAATATTATCGACATATGTCGATAATAAAGCGGAGGTGAGATTGTGGCAAGACCGGTAAGATGCAGGCGAATCTGTACAGAGCCAGCCTACGACTGTTTTGTGCCGGAAGGGATCGGGGCAGGAGAGCAGGTGACTCTGACACTGGATGAGTATGAGGCGATACGCCTGATAGATTTTGAAAAATATACTCATGCTCAGTGCGCAAAGCAGATGGATATCTCCAGGACAACAGTAACGGAACTGTATGAGTCGGCAAGATACAAAATTGCGGACTGCATCGTAAACGGAAAAGCTCTTTTCATATCCGGAGGACATTATCGGTTCTGCGACGGGACAGCGGGATTTTGCTGCGGCAGAAACTGCAGAAGAGCAGACGGCGGTGCAGAAAAAACACCAGTAAAAATGAAAGGGGAAAAAATAATGAGAATCGCAGTAACTTATGAGAATGGACAGATTTTCCAGCATTTTGGACACACAGAGGAGTTCAAACTGTATGATATTGAGGACGGTAAGATCACAGGCAGCCAGGTTGTGAGTACGAATGGACAGGGACATGGCGCTCTGGCCGGTTTTCTTACAGAAGCGAAGGTAGACGCGCTGATCTGCGGAGGAATCGGAGGAGGAGCTCAGACTGCTCTGGCTCAGATGGGAATTAAGCTTTACGGCGGTGTTTCCGGTTCCGCAGACGAAGCGGTAGCCGCCTATCTGGAAGGAAAGCTGGACTACAATCCGGATGTTCACTGTTCTCATCATGAACATGAACATTCCTGCGGAGAGCATCACTGTGGAGAAGACAAACACGGCTGCGCAGGCAACTGATGTGTTTCTTATAATAGAGTTCAAAAAAACCGGCAGGTCATCCTGCCGGTTTTTTTGAATTACCTTGTGATGGTTAATGAAAGGAACTTCTGACTCCAGTGATTATAACTGCGGACCAGCAGCAACAAGCGCTTTGCCTGCCTCGTTTCCTTCATATTTTGCGAAGTTCTTAACGAATCTTTCAGCAAGATCTTTTGCTTTCGCATCCCATTCGGAAGCGTCGGCATAAGTGTTGCGCGGATCCAGAATATTGGTGTCTACGCCCGGAAGTTCTGTCGGAACTTCGAAGTTGAAGTATGGAATCTTCTTTGTAGGTGCGTTCAGGATATCTCCGTTCAGGATAGCGTCGATGATACCGCGGGTATCCTTGATGGAGATACGTTTGCCGGTACCGTTCCATCCGGTGTTGACCAGATATGCCTTCGCGCCGTTTGCTTCCATTCTCTTAACAAGCTCTTCTGCATATTTTGTCGGATGCAGTTCCAGGAAAGCCTGACCGAAGCATGCGGAGAAAGTAGGCGTAGGCTCTGTGATTCCGCGTTCTGTACCGGCAAGTTTTGCTGTAAAGCCGGACAGGAAGTAATACTGTGTCTGTTCCGGAGTCAGGATAGATACCGGAGGAAGAACACCGAATGCGTCTGCGGAAAGGAAGATTACTTCTTTTGCAGCCGGAGCAGCGGAAACAGGACGAACGATCTTTTCAATATGGTCGATCGGATAAGATACACGGGTATTTTCTGTTACGCTCTTATCATCAAAGTCAATCTTGCCGTCAGCGTCTACTGTAACGTTTTCAAGAAGAGCGTTGCGTTTGATGGCATTATAGATATCCGGCTCGGATTCTTTGTCAAGGTTGATAACCTTTGCATAGCATCCGC